>ERZ779869.10-NODE-10-length-252006-cov-35.197697_pt1 | contig 252006 bp, 222 predicted proteins | sample MGYA00511557_ERZ779869 | MGnify/ENA primary metagenome ERZ779869 (study PRJEB29588, sample SAMEA2154620) | human gut metagenome | biome: human gut; feature: human-associated habitat; material: faeces | place: Denmark | collected 2008/2010 ... | reverse complement strand
AAAAGGAATGCGTTAATTGTATAATTTGACATGATTTTGATATTTTATCTGAAAGTCAAACGGCGCTTTTAATCTATTTACCGAAAATTTACAAAATAAAGCTCTTATTTCGTCCTCGTTTGTTGCTTAAAAATTTGTCAAAAGGGCGGTTCATTTTTAAGAATTTCGGGTTCTTTCATAGGACTTACATCACCGTTATAGTCACATTCGTCAAAAAACGTAATACGACTATAACGTTTTTCAACAGTTTTTCCGGCTCGACAATTAGGGTAACGTTATATCCGTCAATCTGCAGATCAGCTCTGCTGCCTAATAGGAACAAATGCTTTTCAAGCTGCTGCAACTCATCATTTGTCATTGCAATCCTCCTTTGTGCAAAATTAAAAGCCCCAAAATCGAGAACTTAAATTTGAATTTGATTGTAAATTGTATCATATAGTGCTTTGAGTTGTCTACCAAAGTCTGTGATTTCTCCATTTGAACCAAAGCCATAGATATCAAACGCTGTACTTACCAACAGTTAAAATAAATTCAGTTCCTTATTATTTATAAGAATAGTATGATCATTATCATTTACAAGAATATACTTCATATCTGAAATATCAACATATTTCTTAAACATTTCATATTCATCTGCTTTAAGTATAAACTTCATTTTATCCTCCTTTATTTGGATTGCATTGAATTAAGTGTCCTGTGTCCGAATTGATAGTAACATCACATTTATCGGTATAAAACTTTTGAGATCGCATTTTTGTACCATCTGTATTATATAATTGCTCATTAAATTTGTTTTTATTATATTTTGGTAAGAGGTAATTTCCTTTGGTCATGGCTTCTTTCAAATTTGCAAAAGATATTCCGCTTCGTGGCTTATGGCTTTTATCGCTTGGATTTGCTATTGTTCCGAAAAAGCGTTCAAGAAAATGCTTTGACTGACCTTTTATTTCTATTCCGTTTACAGTTTTAGTTCCGACAATTTCCCTTTGAATCAAGTTATATGTATCCTTATACAAGCTGTATTTTACTTGTGGTGACATATACCGCCTTTGCACTTCATTGATAAAAAAAGAAAGTCCTTAATAAAGAACTTTCCGCTTTGGTGCGGGTGACAGGACTTGAACCTGCACACCTCTCGGCATTAGAACCTAAATCTAACGTGTCTGCCAGTTTCACCACACCCGCATATTTAATTGAATTGATCGCTTAAAATATATTATAGCATAATTCAGATATAATGTCAATATATCTGAACAAAAATTATATTATCTTTAATTGACATAACAGTTTATCAGAATCGTAAGTATAATGCATTAGAATAATATATGAATCTATGAAGATTAAAAATTTGATGTTTTTTTGAAAAAGTACTTGCTTTTTCTGAAATTCTGTTGTATAATATTATAGTAATTTTAAGTACGGAGATGTATCGAAGTGGTCATAACGAGAACGACTCGAAATCGTTTGAACGGTAACACGTTCCGTGGGTTCGAATCCCACCATCTCCGCCAGACTTAGCGCATACAGTGCAGTATCCGTATTATCTATAAACAGCGGATACTGTATGCTTTTGCGTTGACGCATCATATTTTACTATATTTATTATGGGCCTGTAGCTCAGCTGGGAGAGCGCCGCGTTCGCAATGCGGAGGTCAAGGGTTCGATCCCCTCCAGGTCCACCAGTCTTAGCGCAGACGGCGCAACATCCGCTATCACCTTTGTGGCAGCGGATATTTTTATTTCCTGCCTTATGCCCTTAAACAGAAAAAAGCCATCTGCCGTTTACACAGATGGCTTTTATAATTAAGTTTCAAAAAACAGAAATCATTCTTCAGCGTTCGATGTGCTGTCATCAGCTCCGGTAGTATCTGTACTGTCAGATACGTCTGAATTTTCCGTATCGGAGCTGTTTCCGACAAACTCAGCCTCGGTAAGCTCGCCCTTCATCAGCTTCTCGAAATCAACTCCGTCGATCTTCTCATGTATCATAAGATATTTAGCGATAAGATGAAGCTTATCCATATGCTCCTTAAGAAGATTCTCAGCTCTTTCAAACGCACCCTCAACTATGCTTCTGATCTCGTTATCGATCTCAGCGGCAACATTTTCGGAATAGCTTGGAGTATTTCCGTAATCCCTGCCGAGGAATACCTCATGCTCTCCCCGTCCGTAAACTACAGGACCGAGATTATCGCTGAATCCATAGCGTGTGACCATATTTCTTGCAGTAGCCGTTGCACGTTCTAGGTCGTTTGAAGCTCCGGTGGAAATATCGTCGAGAATAAGCTTTTCGGCAACACGTCCTCCCAGCAGTACAACAATATTTTCAGCCATTTCGTTCTTGCTGACAAACGATTTATCCTTTTCTGGCAAACTCATGGTATAACCGCCCGCCTGACCTCTCGGAATAATAGATACCTGATGTACCTTATCCTGAGTCCTACAGTAGTATGTGCAGACTGCGTGACCGCCCTCGTGATATGCGGTAAGGCGCTTTTCCGCTTCGGTAACTACCTTGGATTTCTTTTCAGGGCCTGCAATAACCTTTATCGAAGCTTCCTCAAGATCCTCCTTGGTTATAGCCTTGCGGTTTTTCCTTGCGGCAAGCAGCGATGCCTCGTTTACAAGGTTTTCAAGATCCGCTCCCGTAAAGCCTACTGTAGATTTAGCAATAGTTTCAAGGTTAACGTCCGGAGCAAGAGGTTTATTTCTGGTATGAACCTTCAATATCTCCTCTCTGCCCTTAACATCCGGATAGCTAACAAGTATCTGCCTGTCGAAACGTCCCGGACGAAGCAAAGCAGGGTCAAGAATGTCGCGGCGGTTTGTCGCAGCCATTACGATTACCGATTCGTTATCCTCAAATCCGTCCATTTCAACAAGAAGCTGGTTAAGCGTCTGCTCGCGCTCGTCGTGACCTCCGCCTAAACCTGCTCCCCTCTGACGTCCTACAGCGTCGATCTCATCAATAAAGATGATCGACGGAGCATTTTTCTTTGCCTGATCAAACAGATCTCTTACTCTTGAAGCTCCGACACCGACAAACATTTCTACGAAATCAGAACCGGAAATAGAAAAGAACGGTACGTTGGCTTCTCCTGCAACCGCTCTTGCAAGCAGAGTCTTACCTGTACCCGGAGGGCCTAAAAGCAGCACTCCCTTAGGGATCCTTGCTCCTATCTCACTGTATTTTTTACTGTCTCTGAGAAAATCAACGATCTCTTTAAGCTCTTCCTTTTCCTCATCAGCTCCCGCAACGTCCGCAAACGTTGCCTTTTTACTGCTTGGCGCCTGTTTTGCATTGGTCTTTCCGAAAGAACTCATCTTGCCGCCGCCGGCGCTCTTCATCATAAATACGAAGAAGAAAATCATAACTCCCAGCATAAGCAGCGTAGGGATAAGATTAAGCCAAAAGCTGTTGTCGGAAATAGGGATCAGATTATATTTAAGCGGTTCGTCAGGATACTTGTCATTGTAATTCTTACGGTAATTCTCCGCTTCCTCTCCGCCCAAAACCTCCTGAGCAAAAAGCGAAACATTCGGAACCGTATAATTGTATTTTTCATCCGAGCCCCTAAGCTTGTATATAAGCTTTCCCGAGCCGAGATCAAGCTCAAATTCAGATACCTCAAGCTTATCAAAGCTCTGCATTACTTCCGAATACTGCTTATCCGACTTATTTGAACTCATAGATGTAAGCATATAAACAAGTCCAGAGATAACTGCAATTGAAATCAGCAGATAAATAATCAGAGATTTTCCGTTACTGTTATTCTTCAATTAATCACAACCTTCTGTTTATTATATATCTTTTATCGGTATCAGCCTGTAATTCCGGCAAAGTAAACCGATATAAATCAGATAATAGAGTTACTCAATAACTCCCAAATATGGCAGCTGACGGTATTTTTCATTATAATCCAGTCCGTAGCCGACAACGAATCTGTCGGGAATTTCAAAACAGCGGAAATCCGGATCAACATCAGCCGTTCTTCTCGACGGCTTATCGAGGAAAGCCGCTATTTTCAGACTTGCAGGCTTCTGCAGCAAAATCTTTTCCTTAAGCTTTGCCAGCGTATTTCCCGTATCTACAATATCCTCCACAATAAGCACGTTTCTGTCGCTGAGATCTATACTGCCGCAGGAAAATATATTTACCTCCCCGCCTGACTGCGCGCCTATGTAGCTTTTGGCTGTTATAAACCTGATCTCTGCATCCTCAAGCTTCACTGCTCTTACAAGATCCGCAGCAAAAACAAAAGAACCGTTAAGTATTCCCAGCATTAAAACATTTTTGTCCTTATAAAAATCCGTAAGCTCCCGTCCGAGAGCGCATACCTTTTTGCTGATCTCCTCGGCTGTAAGCAAAACCTTTACATTTTCCATCTTCCTGTTCACTCCATCACATCTCTGCGGACATAAAATATAATATACTATATTTGTGACAGTTTTATGATATTTCACAAATCAATATTCTTTTTGTCGAAGCGGTAATTTTTACACGCTCCGCAGTAGAAAAGCCTTCAATAAAGAAAAGGCCCTCGTCATCTGCCAGCATTACTGTCGTACTGCGTTTTTCAGCAGGGAGCTTCTCGTTGAACAGCTTTTTTACCGACGATGTAAATTCTCTGCCCTCAAGCTTAATCCGATCGCCGTTTCTTCTGTTCCTGAGCAAAACCTTACCTTTTATTTTATCATAATCGGCAGTACAATTTGCAAACTTTTTATTAACATTAAAGCTGTCACTGCTTATATCCATAATTTTCACCGTGACCCTCCTGCCGAAAAAGTCGTATACATTATCAGGATGTACAAATATGCTCAATTCTTTTTTATCAAGCTCCACAGACCTTACAAGCCTTAAAGTATCCCTGCTGCAAAGTGCAGTTATTCCTCTGCCTATATCCGCCCTGCCGCCCTTTTCCGAAAGCTCGGCAAGCTCGTTTACCCTTTTGCGTGAAGCAGAAATTCCGCTGTCGGATAATATCCTGATGATAACCCTGCTTTTCAAAGCATCATCAAGCGAATTTATCCCGCTGCGACTGTAGGAATTATCCTTGCAGCATACAGAAGAATACGCCTTTTCTGCCTGAGCCTCAAGATATTCCATATCCTTTCTCAAAGAAGCCGCCATTGCACCGAAAGCCTGTTCAGCCGAGCTGTTGATATCACCCATGACCGGAATTACCATATGCCTTATTTTATTTCTCGAATAATTATCGGAAAGATTTGTAGAATCGGTAACAAACGTCTGAGATCTCAGCTTTAAAAAATCCTCTATCTCCGCTCTTGTACAGCTTATAAGGGGGCGAATTATATTTTCTCTTACAGGGGGGATACCGCATATGCCTTTTATTCCGCTTCCCCTAGCCATATTGAAAAGTGCGGTTTCCATACTGTCGGAAAGAGTGTGCGCGGTAGCGATCTTATCGGCTTTGCATTTTGCGAAGATACGGTATCTTATTTCCCTTGCACCCTCCTCAACTGAAACTCCGTTTTTTTCACAGTATTCTATAACGTTTTCTCTGTAAACGCTGAGAGGAACGTTCAGTCTTTGGCACAGACCTATGCAGAACTGCTCATCACGATCGCTTTCATCTCCTCTCAGAAGATGATTTACATGACAGGCTCTGACACTGTAACCAAGTTCCAGCAAGCACAAAAGGAGGGTTACGCTGTCTGCGCCGCCCGAAAGACAGCACAGAACAGTCTCGCCCTCTGAGATCATATTGAATTCGGCTATGGTTTTCCTTACCTTATCAAGCATAACGTTATTTCTTACTCTTTCCTGAAATCAAGACTTCTGAACAATGTATATTCGCCTATCCATGCAAGCTTTACCGTATCGGTAGTTCCGTGACGGTTCTTTGCGACGATACATTCGGCAACGCTCTGATCGGCGCTTTCCTTATCATAATAAGCATCCCTGTAAAGAAACATTATAATATCTGCGTCCTGCTCAATAGAACCCGATTCACGCAGATCCGAAAGCATAGGCCGCTTATCGTCACGCTTTTCAGAGCTTCTCGAAAGCTGAGAAAGCGCTATTACCGGAACATTAAGCTCCTTTGCCATAAGCTTCAGCTGTCTTGTTATTTCCGATACCTCGTTAACACGGCTGGTGTGCTTATTAGGCGACGACATAAGCTGAAGATAGTCTATTATTACCAGACCCAGATTTCTCATGCGCCTCAGCTTTGCTTTCATCTGCGGAACGTTGATTCCTGCTCCGTCGTCTAGATAGATAGGAAGCCTTGCTAAAGCCTCTGTTCCGTTGGCAAGCTTTATCCAGTCGTCCGGCTCGATCTTTCCAGAACGCAGGCAAGTATTATTTACCAAAGATTCAGACGCAAGCATACGCGTAACCATCTGCTCCTTACCCATTTCAAGAGAAAATATAACTACCTCTTTCATTGTACGCTTGCAGGTGTTTACCGCAATATTCAAGGCAAAAGCCGATTTTCCCATTGCAGGACGCGCCGCAAGTATTATAAGGTCGGATTTGTTCAGACCGGTTGTTATTGCGTCCAGCTGAGCAAAGCCGGTCTTTGCGCCGAGATGCTTTTCAGCGTCCGGCCCGCTTATCTCCTGAAGATGTGAATAAGCGTCAATAATAACGCTGTCGATCCGAGTAAGACCCTGAACCTCGTTGCCCTGCCTTATATCAAAAATCTTTTGCTCTGCGCTGTCAAGCATAGTCCTTGCATCAGCCGAGCCTTCGTTAGCCGTTTCGATAATTTCATTAGCAACGTTTACCAGCGCTCTTATATGATACTTTTCCTCAATAATCCTGCAATAGCTTTCGATATTGGCAGTAGACGGAACTCCCTCCATCATACCCGTAAGGTAAGCCTTCGCCATGGCGGAAGTTTCAAAAACCCCCATAGTTACCGATTCGTCGATAACGGTAATAATATCCTCGGTCTGAGAAGCCGTAAACATTCTCATCATAATAGAAAAAAGCTGCTGGTGCTGAGGTCTGTAAAAGTAATCGGGTCTTAAAATTTCAATAACCTTGGGCAGAACGGAAGGATCAAGCAGAACTCCTCCGAGAACAGCCTGCTCCGCCTCCAGCGAATAAGGAAGCTCCCGACCCAGAATATCGCCGGCCTTCAGCTGCGATACGTTATCCAATGCCATTTTTAATCTTCAACCACCTTAATTTTCAGTGAGAATGAAACGCCCTGAGTCATTTTTACCGCAGCGGAAAAATCTCCGAAGCTTTTTATCTCGCTTCCCAGGACGATCTTCTTCTTATCAATTATCTGCGAATACTGTGCCTTTACAGCGTCGGCAATAACCGAACCAGTAACAGCGCCGAAAAGCTTACCGCCCTGCCCTGCCTTTGCCTTGATCAGTACCTCTTTGCCGTTGAGTGCGGCGGCGACTTTCTCGTTCTCCGCCTTTTCAACGTCCAGCTTATGCTGAGCGGAAGCTTTTTTCCCCTCCAGGTCGTTTATATTCTTAGCTGTAGCCTCTACCGCAAGTCCCTTGGCAAGCAGATAATTTCTGGCGTAACCGTCGGCAACGTTAAGCATATCTCCCGCCTTGCCTGAGCCTTTTACATCTTTAAGCAGTATTACCTTCATAAAAACACGTCCTTTTCTATGTATTATTTCTAATATATTCGTCTATCGCTTCAAAAAGCTGTTTCTTCGCTTTATCTATCGTAGTTTCCAGCTGCGTTGCCGCCATTGTAAGATGTCCGCCGCCGCCCATGCTCTCCATAACTATCTGTACGTTAAACGCTCCCATGCTTCTGGCGGAGATATTTACTGTTCCGCCGTCCTCGTAAAGCACAAAAGAAGCATTTACGCCTACTATTCCAAGCATTTCATCGGCAGCCTGCGAAGCCGCTATCCTGATATTGTCAAATGTTTCCTCAGTCGATGCAACGGCACATTTTCTGTAGATCTCTGCGGAATTGATAAGAAGAGATTTTTGACGGTAGGTTTCAATACTGTTTGCAAAAAGCTTCTTTACTGCTACCGTATCTGCTCCCATTTTTCTCAGGAACGCCGCCGCCTCAAAAGTCCTTACTCCGGTTTTCATAACGAAATTTTTTGTATCCAGCATAATACCTGACAAAAGCGCTTCGGCGATCGGAGCAGGTATCTTAGCCTCGTTTCCGAAATATTCTATCAGCTCCGCAACCATTTCAGCAGCAGAGGAAGCCATTGGTTCATGATAGAACATAACGCTGTTTTCTATAGACTTTACCATAAGCCTGTGATGGTCAATAACAACGATCTGCTCGGCTCTTGCAAGCAGCTCCCTTGATTCCACAAGATCAGGATTGTGAGTATCGACAACGATAAGAAGCGTATTTCCGTCAAGCTTTTCGATACCTGATTCCGGACTGATATAATAATTTGAAATATCGTTATCCCTGACGTAATTAATAAGACTTTTGGCAAGGTTCTGGTTTTCATTAACAACTACATAGGCTTCCCTGCCCATTTTTCTTACAGCCGAACACATTCCGGTAGCCGAACCTATACTGTCAAGATCACCGAACCTGTGACCCATAATAAGAACCTTGTCATGAGTAGCTATAAGTTCGAGAAGCGCTTTTGCGACCATTCTGGTTTTTACCTTGGTATGCTTCTCTATTCCCTTGGAAACTCCTCCGAAAAACTCATAGCCGCTGTCGGTTTTAACTGCCGCCTGATCTCCGCCCCTGCCCAGACACATTTCAAGCGCCTGTTTTGCGTAGGTCTCGCTTTCCGCTAGATCTGAAGCATTATGGCCGACGCCTATCGAAAGAGTAATGTTCTGTCTTTCACCTACGGTAATTGTCCTCGCCTGCTCAAGGATCTTAAAGCGGTTCTCAATTATCGGAGCAAGATGGCGTTCTTCCATTATTACATAAAACTTATCGCTGCTTATCTTCTTTGAAAACGCAGTCGTTCCTTCGACAAAATTTTCAATCAGCTTTTCTATTTTAACAAGAGCGTGAGCCTTTTCGCTCTCTCTTATATTGGACATCAGATCCTCAAAGTTATCTATAAAAATTATAATAACCGATTTATGCGACTGCCTATGCTCGTATTCAAGCTCTACATAGTCGGTAGTATCGCTGAAATAGATCATTGAAAGCGAACCGCTTACATCGGTATGTATGCCCTTGGCGCTGTAGAAGCGCCTGTTCAGGCAGATAAGGTCGCCGCCCGGCTCAAATATCTTTTCCATATCTATATTTACGATCTCTGTAATATCGTGGCCGTAGGCTTCCTCCTCGGTATAGACCTGCCTGCCGAACAGACGGTTATACCAGACTATAGTATTTTCTTCGTCAACTATTATAGCGGGAGCGGGAAAGTTAAGAAGCGAGTCCTTTTCGGTTTTTGTTATCTGCGTTGCAAGCTTTGCAATATACTTTTTCGTACTGTTCCTGAACAGCACCGATTCAAGCGCCAGCAGAACTGCCGCCGCTGCCGATACACAGAGCAGCACTCCGCCCATATCACGTTTCGACGGAGTATCATAAACGGAATACGACGCTGTCAAAGCCGCTAATACCGCAACTGCGGTAGTTATTTTCAGCAGTATCTGAAAACCGTTATTTCCCTTCATTTCTAAAACCTTTCCTCTCTTTGCTTACACATAGCCTGATAATTCGGATCTGCTATATCTCCATAATTATCGGAAGGATCATCGGGCTTCTCTTTGTCTTTAAATAGATATAATCCGAAAGACTGTCTCTCATTTTTCCCTTGATCGCATTCCATTCTCTCATATCGTGGTCAAGGCAGCTCTGAAGCGTCTGGGCAAGCAGTCTTTTAGCCTCGTCCATAAGCTCTTCGCTTTCACGGACATATACAAAGCCTCTGGAAACCACGTCGGGTCCTGCAAGAACATCTCCGGATACCCTGTCTATAGTCGCTACAGCTATAATAAGACCGTCCTGCGCAAGATGCTTACGATCTCTAAGAACGATAGCTCCGACATCTCCTACGCCGAGACCGTCCACAAGTATTTTTCCGGCAGGAACCTGTCCGGTTATTTTCATATCAACACCGTCAGTTTCAATAACGTTTCCTATTTCGCCGATAATAATATTGCTTTCGGGTATCCCTACGGACATAGCCGTCGCCTTATGCTTTACAAGGTGCTTATATTCGCCGTGGACCGGAATAAAATACTTTGGCTTTGTGATCGACAGGATAAGCTTCTGCTCCTCCTGGCAGGCGTGTCCCGAAACGTGAACGTCGTACATAGCCTCATAAACTACCTCTGAGCCTAGCTTCATAAGCTCATTTACGACCTTTGTTACATACTTCTCGTTTCCCGGTATAGGATTCGCTGAAATTATAATGAAATCCTGAGGAGTTATAGAAACCTGCCTGTGCTCTCCCATAGCCATTCTGGTAAGCGCCGACATAGGCTCTCCCTGACTTCCCGTAGTTACGATACACATTTTATCGGCGGGGTATCTTGAGATCATGTCAATATCCACAAGAACTCCCTCGGGAACTTTCAGGTATCCCAGCTCTATTCCCTTGCCCATTACGTTTACCATGCTTCTTCCGGAAACGGCTACCTTTCTTCCGGTAGCTGCGGCGCGGTTTACTATCTGCTGCACCCTGTGGATATTTGAAGCAAATGTCGCAATTATTATCCTCTTTCCGTCAGCCTGTGAAAACAGCTTTTCAAAGCTTTCTCCGACCTTACGCTCGCTCATGGTAAATCCGGGACGCTCAGAATTGGTGGAATCCGACATAAGCGCCAGAACTCCCTTATTTCCCAGTTCAGCAAACCTTGCAAGATCAATTATGCCGCCCTCTATAGGAGTATAATCGACCTTAAAGTCGCCTGTGTGGATAATTACTCCGGCAGGCGTATGAACTGCCATTCCTACAGCGTCCGGGATCGAATGGTTAACTCTTATGAACTCAACCGCCATGCAGCCAAGCTTGACGGTCTGACGCGGAGAAACAGTATTAAGACTTACAGAACCGAGCAGACCGTGCTCCTTCAGCTTTCCCTCCAGCAGTCCAAGCGTAAGCCTTGTGCCGTAAACGGGTACGCTGAACTTTTTAAGGAAATACGGAAGTCCTCCGATATGATCCTCATGTCCGTGAGTAATAACTACTCCTCTGAGCTTTTCAATATTTTTCTCGATATATGTGAAATCTGGAATAACTATATCCACGCCCAGCATTTCGCTGTCAGGAAAGGCCAGTCCGCAGTCGATAATAAACATATCGTTTGCGCATTCAATACAGGTGAAATTTTTTCCGATCTCATTAAGACCGCCGAGAGGAATGATCTTGACCGGAGTTTTTCTCTGAGGCTCTCTCAGCTGACGCTTTGACTCAGATCTTGATTTAAGCGTTCCCGAAGCCGCCTTTGCAGTTTCGCTTCTTCTGTTGGTGTTTAGATTAGGCAGGCTTTTTACTGCCTTTGCTTCTCTGTTTTTAGATTTAAGCTCCGCAGACGCCTGCTCGGCAGTCAATATTCCGGCGTCCTCCTGATTTTTAACGCTGTTGGTTCTTCTTACAAATCTTTTTGCAGTATTCTTTGCACCGTTACTGTTCTGAATATTCATGTACACAATTCTCAAGACCTGACCGAATGTCTGAATTAAGGCAACGCAAACAAACGGCAGGCCGTGATGAAACTCCTTCCTTTTCGAGCTTTCAGCTCAATATTATTCGATTTTTCCGTTGCATTACAGTCGGAATATCCAAAGGGGGCGCGTTTTGCCTCCTTATTTCAAAGATGAATTAGTATGACCTGGAAATCCCGACGCAGGTGATTGTAAAAGCTACAATACGTCCGAACAAAAATATCTAGTATTATTGTACTCTCTTTTCATGATATTGTCAAGTGATTTTTTTATGAAGCCTTTACAGCTATTTCCTTATCTGTTCCTCAGCCTGCTTTATCTTCCGCTGTATTTCGTCGCAGAGCGAACCCGCTGTTTCAGACTTGAAGCTTTCCGCAAAGATCATTATACCGCTGCCGCTTTTAAGCGGTCTTACAACGGCTCTTGAATCTCCGCTCTGATATACTACCCCTTCTGGTCCACCGGATTTTGCCAGTGTGAATTCCTTTATGAGCCTTCCTGGATTTTCACCTACGCTGACATATCTCTGGGTAGTATAGAATCTTGGTATATCCTTTACCGCTTCTGACAAAGCGATCTTTTTATCAGATAAATATGCCAGGATCATTACAGCAAGAACCATTCCGTCCCTTACGAAAAAGTTATCCGGTCTTTTCGCTATTTTTCTTGCTTCCTCGTCCTCGTCGCTGTCCGGACAGTTGAAATAACGGTAGAGCCTTCCGTTCTCCTCCTCGGCAAGATTATCGGCGCCCATTGGAAAAGAATAGGGGACAGAAACCGGGATCTTATTCATATAAGCTATCTTCATAGCAAGCAGTACGAGCCGCTCGTGAAAAATATATCCGGTTTTATCGCTGTAAGCCGAGCATGAGCTTCCGTCAGGAGAAAGATGGAATATGATACGCTCTCCGTCTATATCGTTTCTGGAATGAAAAAGAGCTTCGCTTATTGCCGCCGTTTTTGAGTCAGATGTTCTTATTTCAGCGTTTACTCCTCTGAATTTATCAGGAAGCATATCGTTCAGGAACATTTCATAAAGAACCGATACCCCTCTCATATCCAGTCTTTTGCCGTAGCTGTGATAAGAAAGCTGCCTGAAGTCCGACCTGTTGAAGGCAGCTTCTATCTTATGCTCCATATCTCTTTTAAGCGGAAGTCCTCCTCTGTCCATAAGCTTTATTTTCTCAGAATAATCCGCAGCGGCAAAACAGCCTATTTTTGCAGTAAGCCTGTTTACCGCAAACATTACCTGCTGTGCAGTACATTCACCCAGGTCGAATACGGTAACTCCGCTTGAAAGCAGTCCCGATATATAGCTTGAGCATAAAGCCTCAGCGCTTGAACCTCCGCTCCAGCCTGCTACTGCAACGTCGCCTATATCAAGAGCTGTTCCTACCGCCATACCGAACCTTGCAGTATCAGACGGAGAGGTTATTCCCGAATCAAAGCCGTAGGAGCAGTCGTCGTCTATAAACGCAGGCTTGCCCATTCCTACTCTGACGTTTTCATTTACTACCGAGCCGTGAGCTATCTCCTTACCTGCCCAGATCTTTACGCCGTCAAGTATTCTTGCGCCCTCTCCGACCCGACTTCTTTCTCCTACAACTGAATTTTCGCCGCAGCTTGACGAGCGCATAAGCTTTGCGCCTGCACATATCACACAGGGCATCAGCTCGCATCTTGAAGATATATAAGCGCCCTGACCTATATATGCTCCGCATATCCTTGACCGCTTTTCGATATAAGCTCCGTCATCAATGACGCTTCCCGGCTCTATAACCGTTCCGGCTTCGATAACTGCGTTTTTGCCGATAAAGACAGGAGGTATTATTGAAACGCCGCTGAAATTGCTGACAGTATTGCTATAGATACCGCCATCATTCTGCTGAGCTGAAAAGGCAATATCAGTTTTTCCCGAAAGTATGCTTTTCTGGCATTCAAGAAATCCCTGAGCATCTGTTATTTTGTGCCAGAAATCAACCGTTCCGTAAGTGTATATTTCGCAGCCGTCCGAGATCATCTGAGGAACAATATCCTCAATAACGTCGGTAAATGAATTGAAATCATAGTTTTCAAGCGTACCTGCCGAAACAACGTAAACGCCCGTAAAAGCATGAACAGCCGAGGTGTTTTCAGCGCTGGGATATTTCGACATAGAGGTTATCATATTCTCTCCGTCGGTAGCAAAGCAGATATGTCCGCTTGTCTGCGGCTCCTGTCTTGTTACAAAGGTAGCTGCGGATTTTTTCGCCCTGTGATAATCAGCAATACCGTTAAGATCAAAATCAAAAACACAGTTTGCCTCAGCTACGATTATATCTTCTCCCGCTTTTGCAGCATACGCTACCGCCGGAGCAGTCCCCAACTCCTCTGCGCTTGTAAAATAAAGCTTCATGCCCTTGTAGTCGCAGGATTCAAATTCCTCTATGATCTGTTCCCCTAGGTAACCCAGCGCAAGAGTAACCTCCTTGAAGCCCGCTTTCTTAAATTGGTCTAGAGTATAAGCCGCCGTTGTTTTTCCCAGTATCCTGAGCAGAGCCGCAGGAGTACAGGCGGTCATAGGCATAAGCCTTTCTCCGCGTCCGCCGCATAAAATAATAGCCTGCATAAAATATACCTCCGTAATAAATATTTGTATTTATTATTGGATCATTATTACAGTTTATACAGCGCATTATATGCAGTCATTGTTAATTTGGTAAAATAAAAAAATAAATAATATCTCTTTTCAAGAAAACTTTAATATGCTATAATGATTTATAGACTGATTTCAGACTGCGGTTTGCCTCTGAGTATCCCTTTTTTATAATAAGGCAAATACGGAAAGGAAGATTTATTGTATGGCAGAAAATTATAACCTGCTGAAAAACAAAGCTCTTGAAAAATATTTCTCTGACCTCAACAGCGAACAGCGCAAGGCTGTTTTCAAAATAAATGGTCCTCTGCTTATTCTGGCAGGTGCAGGAAGCGGCAAAACCACCGTTTTAATAAACAGGATAGCAAATATGATCTATTTCGGCAATGCCTATAACAGTGAAGAGTGCTGTGGGCTTTATTCGGACGACGACCTTCAGTTTCTTAAAGATTACGCCGACGGAAAAACCAACGACAGCGGAAGGCTTGCCGATATCGTTGCATACGAATGCGTAAAGCCGTGGAGTATTCTTGCGATCACCTTTACCAACAAGGCTGCGGGAGAGCTGAAAAGCCGCCTGTCAGATATGCTGGGCGAAGCCGGAAGCCAGATAACAGCCGCTACCTTCCATTCGGTCTGCGTCCGAATTCTAAGACGTGAATGTGAAAAATTAGGCTACGGGAAAAGCTTTACTATCTATGATTCGGACGATTCACAGAGAGTAATTAAATCCGCTATGCAGGATCTTGATATTTCAGATAAAATGTTCCCTCCGAAAGCTATTCTTGCGGAAATATCTCATCAGAAGGATATGATGGTTTACCCCGACGAATATCTTGCTCAGGCTGCTCAGGATTATCGGCTTATGACTATCGGAAGAGTCTATAAGCTCTATCAGCGCAAGCTGAAAGCCGCCGACGCTATGGACTTTGACGATATAATCTGCAATACCGTAAAACTGTTTGAGCAGGAGCCTGACGTACTTGACCACTACCGCAATCTTTATAAATATATAATGGTTGATGAATATCAGGATACGAATAAGGTTCAGTTCCGTCTTATTTCACTGCTTTCTGAAAAATACAAAAACCTATGCGTTGTCGGCGACGACGATCAGAGTATATATAAGTTCAGGGGAGCTACTATTGAAAATATACTCTCCTTTGAAGATACCTTCTCCTGCGACCCGGGAACCGATGTTATAAGGCTGGAACAGAATTACCGTTCAACACAGAATATCCTTACCTGCGCCAACGAGCTTATAAAAAACAACAGAGGACGAAAAGGCAAGAATCTCTGGACAGATAAGGGCGACGGCGAAAGAGTCGTGGTATATAAGTCGGCGACCGAAAAAAGCGAATCCGCATTTATTTCCGAAACTATACTGGAAAACGTCAATTCAGGAAGAAGCTTTCGGGATCATGCGGTTCTCTACCGTATGAACGCCCAGTCCAACTCGATCGAACAGGCGTTTATCAAAAGCGGTATACCCTATCGGATTTTCGGAGGACTAAAATTCTACGACAGAAAAGAAATAAAGGATATTATCGCCTATCTTTCAGTTATCAATAATCATTCCGATATGCTAAGGCTGAGAAGGATAATAAACGAGCCTAAGCGCGGTATCGGCGATGCGACCGTTGGAGTTCTGGAGCAGATAGCCTCCGATCTGAGAGAAGATCCGATAAGCGTAATGCTTAATTCTCCCGACCTGGCTCCGCTAGCTAAAAAGTCCAGACTTCTTCATTCCTTGGCTGAAATGTTTAATTATCTTACTGATATAGCCGAAACTCTGCCGCTTGAAGATCTGCTGGACGAGCTTCTCAGCAAAAGCGGCTATGAAAAGTATCTGAAGGAGCAGGGCGAAGAAGGCCTTATGCGTCTGGAAAATATAAACGAGCTGAAATCTACAATGGCAAACTACGAGGAAAACGCTGAAGAACCGTCGCTTTCAGGATTTCTTGAAGAAATTTCGCTTTATACCGATATAGACAGCTTTGACGAAAACTCAGATTATGTTGCAATGATGACTATGCATTCAGCAAAGGGACTGGAATTTCCTTGTGTATTTGTTGTGGGAATGGAGGAAAATATATTCCCTTCCGCCCGTAGCATAGAATCGGAAGCCGATACAGAAGAAGAACGCAGGCTTGCTTATGTTGCGCTTACCAGAGCCAAAGAACAGCTTTATCTCACTCATGCAGCAGAACGTATGCTGTACGGAAGAACGGAGCGCAACAGAATATCACGTTTTGTAAAAGAACTTCCTACCGAAAATTACGTCAAAAAGGAAGAACAGGGCCTCACCTCGGCTCTTGCTCAGTCAAGCGGCGGAGTTCAGCCTACGCACAGCATGACGCTTCAGCAGCAGCTTGCCCAGAAACGTGCGGAAAAATCTGCTGCTGTGACCGAAACCTTTGAGCCGGGCGAACGGGTACGCCATCGTATTTTCGGAGAAGGCACAGTTCTTACAGCTAAGCGTATGGCAAACGATACGCTGCTTGAGATCGCATTTGAAAGCAAAGGCACTAAAAAGATAATGGCTAACTTTGCAAAAATAAAGAAAATATAAAATATAATAGAGCCGCCGATAAACACATTAATAATGCGTTTATAAAAAATGAACTTGAGAATATTACTGTTCTTATCCTTCTGAGCCGTCTTTTTCAATAAGACAGCGCCGTATAATTCAGCGATCAGTCGGAACGTTAGCCAACTAAAGCACCAGCAGGCTATTGTATTCAAAGACAGCGGATCTTTACTTAAATATAAAACCAAACTTCATCAAAATGCGATCAGAAGCGGAGGCAGACTGAATTTATAATTTAACTTACGCCGAGATCTCTCAATTTAATTATAAAATAAAAACCAGCCGAAAAAGAATCAGTTGCTTTTTCGGTTGGTTTTTCTTTCAGCCTGCTTTATGAGCGCTTTATGAATTTCAGCCTATAATTAAGGCCGGCCTGCTGTTAAAGCGCCGAAAGCTGAGCTATGAAGTATTTTTTATACTTCGTTCACAACTTAAACTTATGTTCCACGTGGAACATTTTTAAAACCCTCCGAACCTAAGCTGTCCGAAGGGTTATATTTTTAGGTATTATCCCCAGTAGCTTCTCCAAACGTTGAAGTAGCCCCATGGGATCTTGAAGGAATATGCAATTCTTTTATCATTAGATTTATAGCTTCTGTTACACCAATAATAAACGTTATAGTCGTTCTTAATTCCGTTTAGCGTTGTTTTTCCGTAAACCGCACCGTAAACTGCGGTCTTTACTCTTGAGGTCACCTTTTTATATGTAGCCCCGTCTCTGGTAAGTCCGGCGTCTGACATGAAGCCGCCGCTCTTATAAATTATATCCTGAACGTTTTTATATCTTTTGTAATAAGGCGCCCATATCTTGCTGTTATTGTATTTAGCGCTTACATACTGATTAACAACACAGTCGGCAACATATACGATAGGTTTATCCCACATTGAACCCGACATCTGTCCTACCTCATGATAAACGATTCGGCACATTGCTTCCCAGCCGCCCTTGTCAAATGACATTCTTGCAGTTTTCAGAGTCTGTACCGACGAAAACGCACCCTTTGTGCTTCCGTTGACCGCTCTTACCTTAAACTGATACGAGGTTGTTCTCGCAAGTCCGGTTACTGTGCATTTTGAAGCGGTAACCGTTTTATATTTAGTCCATTTCGAGTACTTGCCGCCTTTGATATAAAGCTCATATTTCTTTGCGTTTTTTACGTCCTTCCAGTCTACAACAAGTGTGTTTGTCTGTTTGTTGTAAGGATGGGTCGCCTCGCTTTCATATTTCTTCTCTGCTACCATAGTTGGCTTACTAAGCTTAACATCAGCAGCCGAAGCGGATATCTCCGCAAAACCTGTAAATACCAGACAGCAGGCTATCATCGCTGTTATTGTCCTCAATACAGATCTCTTTGCAAATGTTAAGATCTTACTCTGCGTACTACTCATATAATTTGGCTATTGTCCTCATATTTTCCTTATGTGAACCGCCATTTCACACCCTTTCATTTAATCTGTCCGCTTAACTGATGAATCCGCGGCACAATTAATGTTTATTAGTTTGGTCTGCGATTTATTACTCGAATTGTAACCTATAAGTTCGATAGGTTACAATTCTATTACAAATCACTACACTAGTGTAACACACATTTTTGAGTTTGTCAAGTATTTTTTGCAGATTTTTTTATGAAAATGCGGTTTTACGGGTTTTGAAGGACAAACTGTACTATTTTTCAGCCAGCAGTCATAGAATTAATTGAACTTCAAAAAGTAACAAAGCGTAATATTTATTGTAGCTTGCGTACTAAATCGGATTTATAAATAATAAATCCTTGTATCACTTCAACAAGGTCGGTATACCGCAGTAAAATGACCTGTCAAGAATATAAAATCTGCGGAGAAAGAGGTTTAAAATGAAAAAATATTTACCCGAAGGAAAGCTTTTTGACACGGCGGGCAACAAAAACTACCTGAAAAACGAACAGTCGCTGGCGGAGGCATACGCACACGGTGCAATTCTTGAAGCTCAGGCTGTTATATGCGACAGCGACCATAATCTCATCGTTGACCTCCCCTGCGGGCGGGGTATAATACCGAGAACCGAAGGCGCTATAGGTATTGCGGAAGGAACTACGAGGGACATTGCGCTGCTTTCAAAGGTCAACAAGCCTGTCTGCTTTAAGATAATCAGTATATCAAGAAATTCCAACGGTGAAAATATATATACGCTTTCCCGCAGGCTTGCGCAGGAGGAATGCATGGAAAGCTACATAGGGCTTCTTAAAAACGGCGACGTTATCCCTGCAAAGGTAACTCATCTTGAACCGTTCGGCTGTTTTGTAGATATAGGCTGCGGTATTCCCTCCCTTATTCCTATTGACGCCATATCCGTTTCGAGAATTTCACACCCAAATGACAGGTTCTACAACGGACAGGATATTTTCGTCGTAATAAAATCAGTAGAGGACGGAAGGATCTGTCTTTCACACAAGGAGCTTCTCGGAACTTGGGAGGAAAACGCCGAAAGATTCAAGGCAGGAGAAACAGTCGGAGGAATTGTTCGTTCTGTAGAAAGCTACGGTATTTTTATAGAGCTTGCGCCGAACCTTGCAGGACTTGCCGAACCCCGTGACAATGTTCAGGTAGGTCAGGCAGCAAGCGTTTACATAAAGGCTCTGATCCCAGAAAAAATGAAAGTAAAGCTGATCATTGTAGACGTTTTTGAAAACACAAATTTCCCTTCAAAAATGAAATACTTTATAAACGACGGTCATATATGCCGCTGGCAGTATTCCACTCCCCTTGCGGATAAAACGATTATAACGGAATTTTGATATGAAAATGCACAAAAAAACCGGAAAGACAAACAGTTTTTCCGGTTTTTACTTTTATTTTCAATTTAAATCTCTCTTTAAATAAACATGCTGAATAGGAATACATGACACGGCAAATATCTCAATTCTTACCAGAATTCCGAATATTATAAATGCTGTTCCATGTTCCGTAAACATCAGCTTATTGTACCCGTTCTGCTCAGCTACAGCAAAAACCGAACTTACAGCAAAACCTGCAACAATTCCTAAAAGCACGGAAGCATGAGGCAAAAATATCCTCGTTGATTTCATACTCATCGCCTTTTACCATAAGATACTTTTCCATTAAGCAGTCCTTAGTATCGGGAAAGAAAACCTTTCCGTTATTAAGAACCGTTATATGATCTGCTACTCTCTAAATCAGCGGTAATATGAGTTAAAAAAATATGCTTCGACTGCTGTCCTCAATATATTCGGTAAGAATATCCAACAATTCGTTTCTGGCAACAGGATCTAGTCCGCTGGCAGGCTCGTCAAGAATCAGCAGCTCGGCGTTAGCGACAGCGCACAATCATAAACTTCATTTTCATACCCTTTGAAAAATCCGAAACAGGCTTTTTAAAAGGAAGTCTGAACTTATCGGTCAGTTCCTTAAATTTCTTGCTGCTCCAGTCGGAATAAAACATATTAAACTGTTAATATATCAACATATAGAGTTTGGCGCAAAAAAATCCTCTTGTCAAGAGGATTTTTAATGTTATTTTTTTATCTTCTCCCAATAGGCTTTTGCCGCCTGCTCGTTTTTATTTTCTCCGTACACATAATATTTCCTGTTCTTAAGTGCATCGGGCAGATACTGCTGCTCCACCCAGTGATTAGGGAAATCATGGGGATAGAAATAATGCTGACCCTTAATTTCAGCGTCCTCGCCGTCAAAATGTTTATTCTGAAGCTGTCTTGGAAAATCCAGTGCACCGCTTTGCCTTACGTCCTCAAGGGCTGCGTCAATTGCAAGATAGGAGCTGTTGGATTTTGGCGCAGTCGCAAGCAGTACCACCGCTTCGGCAAGAGGTATTCTCGCCTCTGGCAGACCAAGCTGCATTGCGCTGTCTACACACGCCTTAGTAATTGCAGCCGCCTGAGGATAAGCCAATCCTACGTCCTCGCTTGCAATGACCAGCAGGCGGCGTGAAAGAGAAATAATATCCCCGGCTTCTATCAGTCTTGCGGCGTAATGCAAAGCGGCGTTTTCGTCTGAGCCTCGTATCGACTTCTGCAAAGCCGAAAGAATATCATAATGCTGATCTCCGCTCCTATCATATTTCATGTTGCTGCGCTGTGTAAGAAGCTTTACCGTATCAAGGTTTACAGTCATCGACTGACCGTCGTTGTCCGCCGAAAGAGTGCAAAGCTCAACGGTATTTATTGATTTTCTTACATCTCCTCCGCAGCCCCTTGCGATAAACTCACAGACGCCGCTTTCAAGCCTTAGTTTAAGGCCGAGGTCGTCAGCGCAAATCTGAAAGGCTCTTCTTATAGCCGGCATAATTTCATCAGGAGTAAGCGGCTTGAACTCAAATACGGTCGAACGGCTAATTATAGCGTTGTAAACATAAAAATAGGGATTTTCTGTTGTTGATGAAATAAGAGTTATTCTTCCGTTTTCAATATATTCCAGCAAAGACTGCTGCTGTTTTTTATTGAGGTACTGGATCTCGTCAAGATACAGAAGTATACCGCCTATACCGCTGAAGGTTTCAGTTTCGGCAACGATCTGCTTTATATCGGCGATCGAAGCGGAGGTGCCGTTTAGCTTATGCATCGTCATATGAGCGTTTTCTGCAATTATTCTCGCAACTGTAGTTTTTCCGATACCGGAAGAGCCGTAGAAGATCATATTCGGTATTTTTCCGCTCTCGATTATACGTCTTAACGGCTTATCCTTTCCCAGCAGGTGAGACTGCCCCACAACTTCATCAAGATCATGAGGACGTATTCTTTCAGCCAATGGAACCGGCATAGCTTTTTCTCCTTTTTATCAATCAAAAATATTCTGAATATCCGGAAGTCTGCGCTCATAAGCCTTGCTGTTTATTTTCTTCAGCAGATATGTCCTTGCGACCAGTACAGCCGGCTGACACTTGGTATTTTCCATTCCGATACAAATTCTATAGATAATAAACTGTGCGGAGGAAATTTTCATCACCGCATGATTAGAGCATTCAAATGTTCCGCACACAACCGAATCGGAGGATATAAAATTCCAAAGTTCGTTATAAACCGCTTCGGTTACTTCCTCGTCAAGAAAGGTCTGCAAAACGTCGTTCACAAAAATTACCCCCTAAAACATTTATTCACCTTTATTATAACACAGCCTTATTTGTTTTTCAACGGTTTTTTGATGTAAATGTATAAAAAAATCGCCAGCGAGGCTACAGCAATTATGAAATAGATGAATCAGACATTCCTACGGAGATACTTATAAAGCTTACGGATCTCGATAATGTTTCAGCAAACTATATTCTAAACCGCGCTTAAATTGAACATAAATAAAAACCTCTGACTTCAATCTGAAATCAGAGGCTTTTTAATACGCTTTTAATTAAGCAAGCTCAGCAAAATACTTGATTGTTCTTACCATCTGTGAGGTGTAAGAATTCTCGTTATCGTACCAAGAAACAACCTGAACCTCATAGAGATCGTCAGCGATCTTGGAAACCATTGTCTGAGTAGCGTCAAACAGAGAACCGTATCTCATACCGATAACATCGGAAGAAACAATAGGATCTGTATTGTAACCAAAGGATTCGGAAGAAGCAGCCTTCATAGCAGCGTTAATGCCGTCAACAGTTACATCGCTTCCCTTTACAACTGCTGTAAGAATAGTAGTTGAACCTGTAGGAACAGGAACTCTCTGAGCAGAACCGATAAGCTTGCCGTTAAGCTCAGGGATTACAAGACCGATAGCCTTAGCAGCGCCTGTTGAGTTAGGAACAATGTTAGCAGCGCCGGCTCTTGCTCTTCTCATATCGCCCTTTCTGTGAGGACCGTCGAGAATCATCTGGTCGCCGGTATAAGCATGAATAGTCGACATGATACCGCTCTGGATAGGAGCGTAGTCATTAAGAGCCTTAGCCATAGGAGCAAGGCAGTTTGTTGTACATGAAGCAGCTGAAATAATCGTATCATCAGCTGTAAGAGTATCCTCGTTTACAGAGAAAACGATCGTAGGAAGATCGTTTCCGGCAGGAGCAGAAATAACGACCTTCTTAGCACCGGCGTCAATATGAGCCTGAGCCTTTGCCTTTGAGCAGTAGAAACCTGTACATTCGAGAACAACATCTACGCCGATCTCGCCCCAAGGAAGCTCTGCTGCATTAGCCATTGCGTAAATCTTAAGGGTCTTGCCGTCAACTGTAATTGTTCCGGCCTCATCGTCAGCCTCTACAGTGTGAAGATTCTCACCGATCCTTCCACAGTAACCGCCCTGTGCCGTATCATATTTCAGAAGATCAGCGAGCATTGAAGGCTTTGTAAGGTCGTTGATTGCAACTACCTCATATCCCTCTGCGCCGAACATCTGTCTGAATGCAAGACGTCCAATACGTCCAAAACCATTAATTGCGACTTTAACTGCCATAATTAATTTACCTCCTAAAAAAATTCTACAATTATTATACTACATTTAACTAGCTTTTGCAAGTACTTTTATAAAAATTATAACTCTTTTTTTCATACTTTTTCTTATATATCCTATTTGCTGTAAACTGAAATTTTATTATATCTCCGCTGTTATACAAGCTGTCTGTATTTAATACACAAATCGACAAATATTGTTATAATTCTGAAAATTATGATTTTCCGTAAGAAAAATTTACAATAAAGCTATATTTGTGTAATTTTTGTCGATTGATGTTTCTTGACTATTATTTTTTGATATTGTATAATATATGAAAATAAGGTATGTTAATATTATACTTTGCGTTAAAGAGAGGGGTAGGGGCGCTATGGAGCTATTGGAATGTTTGCAGCAGCTGTATTCAAATTCTGAAAATTATATTGCTGCCGCTGACAGCAGGTTTAAAATATTATGGAAAAATCACAGCCGGATACCGGACAGTATTTTTCTTTCCGACTTTACGATCGGCGGAAAAAAGCTGACTCTTCCCATTGAACATGAAGAAACAGCTGCCTACCGTTCAGGCTGTGCTGTACGGATAACTCCGTTATCCAACAGCAGCGTTCCGGAGTTATACAAAATCGAATTTTTCACCCCAAATGAAATTCACAGGCTTTCATGCCGTTCCGAGCTTATGAGCTATAAAAATAATTTCCTGGGAAATATCAGGCTTGAGCTTTCAGAAATTCTCAATTTAATGGACGGGATAAAACAAAAACTTCCGGACAGCTCGGAAATAGACAGTCTTGACAGAAAAACTCGTTATCATATTCTCAGGACTATAGCAGCTACAGTAAACATGAACGAAATTTCCAAATATTATTCCGGCGGCATAACGACCGAGTATCTTTCCCTCTCCGAAAGACTGAGGGCTACTGCGGAATGGGTCAAGCCTATGCTTGAGCGGAATATGTGCTTTTTGAAAGCAAGCATAGCTGATTCTGTATACATCAATATAAATTATGCTAAATTTGAAACTGCGGTCCTTAATCTTATTATTAATGCATATATGTACAGCGATTCAAAACGCAAGGAAATAACTCTTACCCTTACGACTGACTCTCAGAACGCCTGTGTTACAGTTTCAGACAACGGAACTTCTGCTGATATTGACAAGCTGAGAAAATATTTGGATCTCAAAGCCGGATTTTCCGAGTTTTCTAAAAACGAATCCCTCGGACTGGCAGTAGTAAAAACAATGGCGGATACTTTCGGCGGCTCTGTTTCGCTGAGCAGATCGGCTAGCGGAGGACTTTCAGCCGAGATCACGCTGCCCAGGAATCCTGAAACAGTTCCGAAAGTTTTCAGGCTCAGAAGATTTCCGCCTATTATCTCTCAGTACGATCCGCAGTATTGTATCCTGTCAAAAGGAATAAACCCCATTAAATAAAAAAATCCCGTATGCGCTTTTAAATTACGCATACGGGATTTTTATTTGTGAACAATTATACCATTGAATCTTCCCAACAGTCCGGAGCCTCTACTCCCAGAAGCTTTGCGACAGTCGGAGCTACATTCGCAAGACCGTATTTTGTACTGTCTGCGTCTATAATATCATGCGTTATTTCCTTATCCCAGATAATAAAAGGAACTCTGTTGAGCGAATGTGCGGTTCTCACTGCAATTTCACCCTTTTTATTTTTTTCAAGCATTTCATCTGCGTTTCCGTGATCGGCTGTAATAAGAACTATGCAGTTATATTCCTCCGCAGTTTTCAGGAGTCTTGCAAGACCCAGATCCACCGATTCAACAGCTACGATAGTTGCGTCCATCGAACCAGTATGGCCTACCATATCTCCGTTAGGATAATTGCATCTTATAAAATCATATTTCTGCAATTTGATCGCTTCTATCATATCGTCGGTCACCTCAGCAGACTTCATCCACGGACGCTCGTCAAACGAAACTCTGTCTGAGGGTATCTCTTTCCATGTTTCAAGCTCCTCGGAAAACTTCTCAGACTTATTTCCGTTCCAGAAATAAGTAACATGACCGTACTTCTGAGTTTCGGAAACCGCATAGCTGCTAAGACCATTTTTAACCAGTACCTCTGAAAGAGTATTAGTGATCTCCGGAGGATTTACAAGGTAGTTTTTAGGCAGATTAAGATCGCCGTCGTACTGGAGCATTCCGGCGTACATGACCTTCGGATCGTAACCGCTCTTGTCGAATTTATCGAAATCAGGCTCATCGAACGCCATAGAAAGCTCAATAGCCCTGTCACCGCGGAAGTTAAACAGAATAACGCTGTCGTTATCACAGATCTTACCGACCGGAGCGCCGTTTTCCGCAATTACGAAAGGCGGAAGATCCTGGTCTATTGCTTTTGTTTCTTCTCTCAAAGCTTTATATGCATCAGCTGCAGAAGCAAAGTATCTTCCCTCGCCCCTGACATGAGTATCCCAGCCTAGCTTTACCATATCCCAGTCAGCCTGATATCTGTCCATAGTTATCTTCATTCTGCCGCCGCCGGAAGCGATCCTTCCGTCAAAGCTTTCATCGTTAAGCTCAGCAAGGCAATTCTCCAGATCCTCGATATAGGTCATACCCGAGGTTGCGGGAACATCTCTTCCGTCAAGAAGAATATGACATCTTACCTTTGAAACGCCCTCCTCCTTGGCTCTTTTTATCATTATTTTCAGATGAGCTATATTGGAATGTACGTTTCCGTCGGAAAGCAATCCGATAAAATGCATAGCGGACTTGTTTTCCATTACGTTTGAAACCAGCGCTTTCCAGGTATCTGAACCAAACATTTTACCGCTTTCGATAGACTCGTTTACAAGCTTTGCACCCTGAGAATAGATCTGTCCGCAGCCAAGTGCGTTATGACCTACCTCGGAGTTGCCCATATCGTCATCTGACGGCAGACCTACCGCATCGCCGTGCGCTTTAAGAGAAGTATGAGGATACTCCTTTAAAAGCATATCAAGAGTAGGCGTATTTGCTTCCGAAACCGCGTCGCCGAGACCGGTCTTGGAAAAGCCTACACCGTCCATAACTACCAATACTACAGGTTTTTTAGTTGACATATTTTTAATCCTTTCAAAATAAACTTAACCCCTAATAACCGCTGTACATAATATAACCGGTTATATGATCCATAAATTACCTCGCACTCTAAAACCAATAAATAAAACAAAATCCGTTTGATTCGTTTATAAGATAATAGGGTGTAGGGGAGTTTTGTTCCTTTGGCAGATAATATATATCTGCTTCTTCAATTTTGTTAAATCCAAAAGACTTGCAGATTCCCTTGATTTTTTTAAAATCCTCGCCGTATTCACTGCATAGCCTTCCGCCTTTGCTTTCAGCAAACTCTCTAAGCTCAGAAATTCCGTTGCAGTCGGTATAAAAGCTTATCTGTATATTGCCGTTACTGCCCTGACCCAGACCGCCGCATATAAAGCGCATAGATAAATCATCAGTTTTCTCCGGAAGTCTGTCGGGAAGAAAATACAATATACTGCTGTCGGAATAATTACCGTAAACATATACAGCTTTTCTGAACGGATAAAAGTCGTTCACGCTGCTGCCGAAATTAAAAACGATAAATATAAACACCGCCAGATAAAGACCGCCTAAAGTCCGCATTATAACAGGAATAATCCTGCCGATTCTTCCCTTAAGCGATGTGAAAATCCATTGGAGCATAAGAAAAAACGCTCCGCCAAAATAAACGCATTTCCAAAGATTAACATACGCTCCAAGGCTCATAATAGGAAAAAGCATAAGCAGTCCGCCGATAATAAAATCAACTTTACGCCCTAAACTGTGCTTTTTGCGTAAACGGCGTACCGGCTGTTCGTTTATATTTGTCATATCTTGACCCTATAATCAATGCAGTTGCAGTAACCTCTGTAAAATGATCACTGTTTTATATGCTTTAAACCTTACCCCTCAACAGCCGCCTGAACGATAGTATTGAAGTCCTCTGCCTTTAGAGAAGCTCCGCCGATAAGACCGCCGTCTACATTCTCCTTTGACAGCAGCTCAGCACAGTTCTTTGCATTCATTGAGCCGCCGTACTGAATTGTAACTGCCTCAGCAGTAGCCTCGTCGTAGATCTTAGCAAGAGTTGCACGGATAAACGCACAGACCTCCTCAGCCTGATCTGCGGTAGCGGTCTTTCCTGTACCGATAGCCCATACAGGCTCGTAAGCGATAACAGTTTTCTTAACGTCCTCAGCGGAAACGTCGAACAGATCAAGCTTGATCTGACGGGCGATAACCTCCTCAGTGATATTGCATTCACGCTCCCACAGCAGCTCGCCAACGCAGACGATAGGCTTCAGACCTGCCGCAAGCGCAGCCTTTGTTCTCTTGTTTACAGTTTCGTCAGTTTCGCCGAAATACTGTCTTCTCTCGGAGTGTCCGATAACAACATACTCTACGCCAAGCTCCGTAAGCATATCAGCGGAAATCTCGCCTGTAAAAGCGCCGCTCTTTTCAAAGTGAACGTTTTCAGCTCCGATCTTTACGTTTGAACCTGCCGTTGTGTTGATTGCAGTTTCAAGATTTGTAAAAGGTACACAGGCTATAACCTCTACCTTTCCGTCAGCGTTAGCAACCAGCGGCTTGATAGCTTCGAGAAGCTCCTTAGCCTCAGGTCTTGTCTTGTTCATTTTCCAGTTACCGGCAATAATAGCCTTTCTAACACTCTTTTTCATTTTTAAAAACTCCTTTTAATATAATTTGTCAAAAAATCCTCATCTGGTAAGAAAATCGACCAGAAATCCCACGCCCAGAACGATAATCAATCCGCCGACAATCGTCAAAACAACTCCAAGACCCTTTGAAGGGCTGTCGTCGGATTCATTGTCCTCGTTGCCGTCAAGCTCTCCGCTTTCATCGGGAATACCTTCAAAATCGCCATCGCCTTCATAAACGTAAAAGTCCTTCGGGTCATCGGGATTATACTTAACAGGCACTGTATCCTCATATCCGCCGTAATCGCTTATCCATTGGGAATACTCTTCTCCGGCTGCGGTATAAATGATCCTCACTTCCCTGAAAATGCTGTTTCCTTTTTCGGAAGCCGCTCCGGAATAGTTCGGAATTTCAGTACTGCGTCTTTCGGCTATATCGGCATTTATAAGCTTGAAATTCTCGTCCTTTTCAACCACGATCGTTTCATCGGGATGAAAAGTATAACCCTTCATAAGCTTAACAGCAAAATAAATAATCGCCAGACCGACAATGATCAGCACAACCGCGACTATATTCATATAATCGCTGAAAAGTCCCGCCTTGCCGACCCAAGTTCCCTCTTCGTCCTCAGCCTGCGAAGCAAGCATGACAATTTGATCAATCTTATTTATCATTGTTATACTCCAAAAAACGGGGCGACAATAACTACCGCCCCGAATTTATTTGCAGTTAAAGCAGGGCTAACTGTATAGTCCTGAAATTATTTATCTGCGATTACGTCGATACCCGGAAGAACCTTGCCCTCAAGATACTCAAGTGAAGCTCCGCCGCCTGTGGAAATATGGCTCATCTTATCGGCAAAGCCAAGCTGAATAACAGCAGCAGCAGAATCACCGCCGCCTATGATCGTTGTTGCGTCGGTTTCAGCAAGAGATTTTGCAACTGCGATAGTTCCCTTAGCAAGAACAGGGTTTTCAAATACACCCATAGGTCCGTTCCATACTACTGTCTTAGCGCTCTTTACAGCTTCAGCATACATCTGAGCAGTTTTTGTTCCGATGTCAAGACCCATCATGTCAGCAGGAATCGACTCTGTGACCTCAACGCTGATCTCTGCGTCGATAGGATCTGGGAATGAAGCGGCAACCGTAGTATCCACAGGGAGAAGCAGCTTTTTACCTGCCTTTTCAGCCTTTTCGATCATTTCCCTGCAGTAATCAAGTTTTGTATCGTCTACCAGAGAAGTTCCGATCTCCTTGCCCTGAGCCTTAAGGAAAGTATAAGCCATTCCTCCGCCGATAATAAGGGTATCGCACTTTTCAATAAGGTTATTTATAACGTTGAGCTTATCAGCGACCTTTGCGCCTCCGAGAATAGCAACGAAAGGTCTTACAGGAGTTTCAACTGCGTTTCCGAGGAAGTTTATCTCCTTCTGCATAAGGTAGCCTACGGCGGTTTCCTTAACAAACTTTGTAACGCCTGCGGTAGAAGCGTGCGCTCTGTGAGCAGAACCGAAAGCGTCCATAACGAATACTTCGCCGTCAACGAGATCAGCAAGCTCCTTAGCAAAAGCTTCACCGTTCTTAGTTTCCTCAGCGCCGCGGAATCTTGTATTCTCTAAAACAACGATTTCTCCGTCGTTCATTTCAGCTACAGCTTTCTTAGCGTTTTCACCTGCAACAGTGTCGTCCTTAGCGAACGTTACCTTAGTTTCAGGAAGAAGCTCTGCAAGTCTTGCAGCAGCCGGAGCGAGCGAGAATTTATCCTCAGGGCCGTTCTTAGGCTTTCCGAGATGAGAACAGAGTACGACCTTGCCGCCGTCCGCAACAAGCTTCTTTATTGTAGGAAGAGCCGCTGTAATTCTGTTGTCATTTGTGATAACGCCGTCCTTGAGCGGAACGTTGAAGTCAACTCTTACGAGAACCTTCTTACCCTTAACGTTAATGTCGTCGACTGTAACCTTGTTTAAACCTGCCATATTACCTGACATCCTCTCATTATAATTTTCCGGGGGAATCCCCGATTCTTAACACAGAATTTTCCGTTGTTATTATTTTAACAACTTCAAATATTATTATATATTATACTTACCAAAAAATCAAGAGGGAAAAACGATTTTTTTAATTATATACAATAATATTGGATATTTTTGTGTTGTTGATTTTATACAATACAAACTGATATTTTTGTTAAATCATCTGAAAAAGCAAAGATCATATATATTCTGCACAATTTATACTTGAAATATAAAATAAAACTGTTATAATTAATAGTATAATTAGGCAGAAGTCTGATTAATACAATGAAAGGATCTGATACGAATGAAGAAAATCAAAAAAGCGGCAGCTATAGCTCTTGCAGTTGTTCTTGCTGCACCACTGGGATTTAAGTTTTTACACATGTATGAATCGGTTTCTATAGGAGAAGAAGAGGTTCCGCTTCTGAAAAGCTTCTTTGATCATTCAATTTCTATTTCTATCCAAGATGAAGAAACCCCTCTGATAAGATCATTTATGTTCTCAGATTATACCGATCCCATTATGGAAGTATCTATTGAAGATGAAGAAACCCCGCTTTAAAACAGCTATAAATAAAAAGCAGACGGATCACGCCTGCTTTTTATTTGCTTTATACTGTTTATTACTCGATATTTCCTACGATTGAAGACAGATCAACGCCGAGATCTGCAAGGACACCCATAAGCTCATCATCTTCCAGTGCAAGAAGGTCATCATAGGTATAACCCGCCTCCTTAAGCATATCCTCGGTAACTCCGAACATTGAAAGCATGATCTTCATAGAAGCCTCATCGCTTAACTCTGAATCCTCGGTCATTTCAGTCATTTTGGAAAGATCCGGCAGTGCAATGTCCTCGGCAGTCCATTCAGCTGAATTTATTGTAGCAGTAGTTTCACCGCTTAAATCATCATGTGAAACGATCTTCTTCAGATCTCCGTTTGAATCAAAATAGTATGTAACCGTAGTTTCTACAGTGTATTCATTCTTAGAACTATCAGTACTGTCATCAGCGTTCTCCGAACCGAGGTCGTAATCGTCGGTAAAAACAGCCTTGTAAACCTCAAGCGTCAAACCGTCCTCTTCCTTTGTCTCTACATACTGATAGGAATCGTTAAGTCCAAATGTATTAACTCCGAGATCTCCAAGGTCAACATCGTCCATTACCTGATAAACATCAGCGTCTGGCATTATCGTATAGCCCTTGCCATCTATAATATAGACCTCTGCCTTTAATCCCATAGCAGTCATTTCGATATAGTAATTTCCGCCCTTTGACGTAATAACACACGGCATCTCACCGGTAAGATCAGAACTTAACGTCATATCAATTTTAAATTCACCGGCATTTAGCTTATCAGTATAAGCCTTTGCAAGAGAACCGTCCTGAACATCTGCTTTGGATTCTGCCGCAGACGAATCTGCTTTTGATTCCTCGTCTTTGGAATCCGCTGCTGCCGCAGAGGAAGTATCCTGCTTCTTTGAATCCGAATCTTTCTTGCTGCTTGAATCATTATCACCGCAGGAAGCAAGAACCGCACAGGTCATTAATAAAGATAATACTATAGCTGATATTTTCTTCATATTGTATCTCCTTTTTTACTCTTGATTTTAACTTACTATCTTGTGAAATAATATCACTTATATATTTTAACATATTGATAACAAATAGTCAATGCTATTTACTACAATATTATCGAAACCTTTGTGTGTTCTTTTGTTGTTAATGCATAAACTGCACTTGAATCTTAAAGCCATGCACCGTCTAATCGGATCGTCTGACCGTTTATATAGCTCGATTTATCCGATATAAGGAATTTAACAGCATTGGCTACTTCAACAGGCGTTCCCATTCTTCCGGCAGGTATCTGCATAACTATATCGCTTATCTCACTTTCGGAAAGAGAGGAGTTCATTTTTGTATCGATCATTCCCGCACTTATACAATTTACGTTTATACCGCTGGGAGCAGCCTCCTTGGCAAGAGCCTTGGTAAAGCCGATAAGTCCTGCCTTAGCAGCGGAATATGCCGTTTCGCAGGAAGCGCCTACCTCGCCCCAGACAGAAGATATATTGATTATTTTCCCTTTCCTTCGTCTTATCATCTCAGGAAGCGCCGCCTTTGCTGCCAGCATTGCTCCCATAAGGTCAACGTTAACAATCTGTATCAGCTCTTCATCACTTAAATCTGTAAATAAACCAATTTGCGAAACCGCCGCGCAGTTTACAAGAACCTCGGGATGAGCCAGCGCAGCCGAAATTTCGTGTACATTTTTTTGTACTGATAATAAATCTCCGGCGTCGAAGCGGACTGCCGCAGCAATTCCTCCGCCTCGGTTTATTTCTGAGCATATATCCTCGGCCCTGGCGTACGAATTACAGTATCCGACCGCCACCGCATATCCCTGTTCAGCAAGCATAAAACAGATCTCAGAGCCTATATCCCCCGAGCCTCCGGTAACAAAAGCCGTTTTCATAGCGATCACCATTCTCCTTTAATATTATTTTATTATATCACAGTACAGTTTGCTTTGCAATAAAAAAATTAACTTTATTCAGTTGAAATATGCTGTATATTATGATATAATAAATTGAACTTATAATAATGAAAGGAGCTGCTCCTTAGGGAGATAAATATTGCTATGGAAAACGAAATAAACAAGAAGCGGCTGATACTGTTCGGGTTTGTAAAGGTCTTACAGTGTGAGCTGTTCGGTCTGATGGTATTTATATTTTTCTGGGCGGTCTCATCGGCTTTCGGCCTGCTGGGAAATATTATTTTCGGACTTGTAGGAATAATGACGGTAATCTGCATAATGGCGGACTACGGACTGAAGCAGGGTGAAAAAGCGCGCAGCAAAGTAAATCTGAGAGGGGCAAAGCCCTGCAGAAACTTCGGTCTTGTAATAGGACTTTTTGCAATGCTGCCAAGCTATCTGACGATCATTGTACTCATGCTTTCAAAAGCCGGAGCAATAGGAAACTTCCTTCCTGCATTCAAACTGCTAAATGCCTGCTTTTTCCCTGTTATAGATCTAGCAGCTCATACCGCCGATATTGATCAGATGAACTCATCGGCTTTTATCCTTTTTATCGTTCTTCCGTTGTTTTACCCGCTTTCCTCATGGCTCTCCTTTAAATGGGGGTACGATCAGGTCGACCTGAAAACAAAGGTAATGTATAAAAACAAATAACAAAAAAGCCGGAGCAGTTTTAAATGCTTCCGGCTTTTTTTAATTATTTTCGTCTTTTTCCGAATTATGACCGTCGCAGTTTTTCTGATGCTGAGTACCGAAATAAAAGGCTATAACAGTAGTAAATACTGTTAAAAACTGCTCCGATGAAATATAGCGCTTTAAGGTCATTATACAGAAAACAGCTGTCAGTAGTATCGTAACAATACTTTTGACATTAATAAGCTTTGCAAGCTTTTCTCTCAATTATACTCCCCCAGACCTGTTAAGCTGTATAACATTATATTCAGACTGTCTGTATATTGCCAGCTCCGTTCAAAAAACCAGCCAGCGCCGAAATTTCCTCATCTGCCGAATTATCGTCCTTCGCAGATATTTCATCAGTTTTAACCGACAGAACAGTTCTGAAAATATTACGGCAGTTCATTTGATGAAGCAAGCATACCGCCGTATTTTCAGCAGGCTTAAAGCTGCCGTTACCTCCTCCTGTCAGAATTATCCCGCCATTTTTACTGCCGCTTATAAGCTCTGTATCCTGAAATCTTACAGCGCTGTAAACGCACTGAATACGGCTCATTGTGCCGAGCAGAGGAGCGGATAGCTGAGAAAACCATATCGGAGAAGAGATAACGATATTATCGCTTGCTTTTATAAGCGCAAAAAGCTCCTGCCAATCGTCCTTTATAACACAGCCTGAGTTTTTGCGGCACAGCCGGCAGTCGGTACAGTATGCCACCCTTTTGAAGCAGCAGTTCCAAACGCTGACATCGCCTTTAAGCCTCTGAACCAACAGTTCAGTCAAATATGCGGAATCTCCGTTTCTGCGCGGCGAGCCGCAGATAATTAAAGTTTTCATTTTTTATCCTATTCCTGTACAAATAAAGTCAGCACTGACCTTTTTCTTCAATAAGGCATATCGCAGCAGCGGAAATGCCAAGACCCTCTCCGGTAAATCCAAGACCCTCTTCAGTCGTAGCTTTGACAGAAACCTGAGAAGCCCTGATCTTACATACGGAGGCTATATTTTCTCTCATCTGAGAAATATACGGAGAGAGCTTAGGTGACTGCGCAATAACAGTACAGTCTATATTAGATATAATATATCCGGAGCTGTTCAATATGCCGCAAACCGTTTCCAGCAGCTTCATACTGTCGGCGTTTTTGTACTCCGAAGCCGTATCGGGAAAAAGCTTTCCTATATCCCCGAGAGCGGCGGCTCCTAAAAGCGAATCCATAACCGCATGAACCAGAACATCTGCGTCAGAATGACCCAGAAGCCCTCTTTCATAAGGTATTTCAACTCCTCCCAAGATCAGCTTTCTTCCTTGTACCAATCTGTGAACATCATAACCCTGACCTATTCTGAACATATAGCGATACATATCCTTTCTGTACTGTCTGCTGCTCCTGCCAAAACGGCAATAAGACATATACTTACTCAATTGCAATATAGTTTCCCAGAAACTTAAAATAAGAAAGCTCCGATTCAAGCTCGTTGAGAAGCTTCGCCACATCGGGAGAATTTACCGAGCCTTCAAAATCAAGATAAAATACGGCGTCAAAATCAGTGTTTGCCAAAGGACGGCTCTCTATCATAAGAAGATTTAATCCCGCTACCGAAAACTTTGTAAGCAGGCGGTAAAGAGCGGATGAAATATGCGGCAGGGCAAGCGAGACCGAAATTATATCCGCATTATCAGCAACAAGAGTTTTTCGTGATACCAGAATAAATCTTGTATAGTTTTCAGAAGCGTCGGCTATATTGCGGCGTTTTATTTCAAGTCCCAGCTCAACTGCGCACTGCTCCGAGCATATAGCTCCGAACGGCTCGTCCGACGACTTTATATAGGCAGCGGCAAGAGCCGTATTTGAATAGGTGTTTGCTTTAAAACCCATCTGCTTTATAAAGCCGGAGCACTGAGAAAGTCCCTGCTCATGTGAATATACTGTTTTAATTTCATTTATATCCGTTCCTTCTTTAGCGGCAAGACAGTGGTTGATCTTTATCTTTGAAGAAGCGCATATTTTAAGATCATATTTTTTCAAAAGCTCGTAGGTCTGACCTACAGAACCCGCTGTAGAATTAGCTATAGGCAGAACGCCGAACTCCGCAGTTCCGTCCTCAACAGCCTGAAATACCTCTTCAAAGCTTTCGTAGAATAAGGGAGAATAATCGTCAAAAAACTTACCGCAGGATATATGCGAATACGAGCCGGTCGTTCCGGGAACAGCTACGGTATGAGCTCCGGAAAGTACAAGCGGTTCGCATTCGATACTGTTCCTGTCGGCAAAAAACTTCTGATACTGCTTGCATTTTGAAATATCCATTATAGAAGTGAACAAAACCTCGGCTGAACTTTTCAGCTCGTCGGGCATATCGCTTTTTACACGCTCCAGTATCTCCTTTTCTCTGCCGCTCTGAAAAACCGGGAGATCATTCTCAATTTTATATTCTGCAACGTCAAAGCATAGCTGCATTCTCTTAATAAACAGCTCTTCTATCTGCTTGTCTACGTCATTTATCTCTTTCCTTAAAACACCAAGATCCATTTTTCAATGCTCCTTTATTTCTTTATTTCGGCTTCCAGCAATTCTATTACCTTATCAAGACTTTCACAGCAGCCGAAAAGCAGCGGTTTAATATCGTCCGACGGCTGAGTAAGATCGGGGACCATTATTGTTTTCAAGCCGGCGACCGCTGCGGAAATAACTCCGTTGGGAGAATCCTCCAGCGTCGCACATTCGCAGGGCTCAAGCCCAAGCCGGCGGCAGGAATATTCATATATATCGGGAGCAGGCTTCCCTCTTTCCACCATATTACCGCAGATAAATTCGTCGAACTTATCAAAAACGCCGACTCTCCTGAGATACATTTCAGTGCGTTCAAAATCCGTAGCGGTACATACCGCAGTTCTCAGCGGAGAAGCCTGAAGGTAATCCAAGAGCACATCAAGCCCGGGTTTCTTTTCTGCACCGCAGCTTTGTATGTATTCGTTCATAAGTTCAATTCTTTTTGCCCTGACCTTACTGTAATCAAAATCCTCGCCAAGACATTTTTTAAGGTATCGTTCTGAATAGCGTGAGGACAGAGAACGTATTCCCAGGACAATATCAGGAGTCATTGGATAACCGTAAAACTCAGCCGCCTCACACCAGAACCGCTGAAGCAGTCTTTCGGTATCAAGCATTAAACCATCCATATCAAAAATTACAGCTTTAAGCATTTGTCCAGTTCCTCCGTTTACTATCGAAATTTTCAGTTCCTGTTTATTATTATACAGCAAAAGCTGTTTTAATGCAATATGCAAAAACCGTTTCCGCCAAGCTTGCGGAAACGGTTATAATAATTTTAAATTTATATCCTTGCAACTCCGGATTCTCTTGCCGCCTGAGCTACCGCTTTAGCTACAGCCGCCGCAACGTTTCTGTCCAGCGCCGACGGAATTATATATTCCGCTGAAAGCTTGTCGTCTGTTACAAAAGATGCGATAGCCTTTGCCGCCGCAATTTTCATTTCATCATTTATATCGCTTGCTCTTACGTCAAGCGCACCTCTAAAAATTCCGGGGAAAGCAAGAACATTATTTATCTGGTTCGGGAAATCACTTCTGCCCGTTCCTACTACCGCCGCTCCGGCCTTCTTAGCAAGGTCGGGCATTATCTCGGGAGTCGGATTTGCCATCGGGAAAAGGATCGGATCCGGAGCCATGCTCTTTACCATTTCTTCAGTAACACAGCCGGGAGCGGAAACTCCGATAAATACATCTGCTCCTGCAAGAACGTCGGCAAGAGTACCCTTTCTCATTTCCTTATTAGTTATCTCAGCCATTTCAGCCTTTTCAGCGTTAAGACCCTCTCTGCCCTTGTAAATAGCGCCTGAACGGTCGCAAAGAACGACATCTTTTAGTCCCATTGAAATAAGCAGCTTGATTATCGCAATTCCGGCAGCCCCTGCGCCGCTTGTTACTACTCTTATCTCTTCAAGCTTCTTTCCTGTAAGCTTCAGAGCGTTGAGCATTGCCGCAAGAGTAACAACAGCCGTTCCGTGCTGATCGTCATGAAAAATAGGAATATCGCAGCATTCCTTCAGTTTCCTTTCGATCTCAAAGCATCTCGGAGCAGAAATATCCTCAAGATTTATTCCGCCGAAGCTTCCCGCTAAAAGTCTTACGGTATTTACGATATCGTCAACTTCCTTTGAACGGACGCAAAGCGGAACAGCGTCAACATCTCCGAATGCCTTGAACAGAGCACACTTTCCCTCCATAACAGGCATACCGGCTTCAGGGCCTATATCACCCAGTCCCAATACAGCAGTACCGTCGGTAACAACAGCGACCAGATTTGAACGTCTTGTAAGCTCGTAGCTCTTATTTATATCCTTCTGTATTTCAAGGCAAGGCTGAGCAACTCCTGGTGTATACGCCAGCGACAGATCATCTCTTGTTTCAAGAGGCGCTCGGCATATTACCTCTATCTTTCCTTTCCAGTCATAGTGAAGTTTTAACGATTCCTTTGCGTAATCCATTTCAGTTCAAGTCCTTTCAGTATATTAAGTCATATCGACAGCCGGCAGATCGCCGACTTCAGCGCTTCGGAGCTTTTGATGAGCATATCCTGCTCATCAGGCAGAAGCACAGGAGCAAACGCTCTTTTGATACCGCCTGCTCCTATTACATACGGCAGACTCAGACACACGTTCTGAGTTCCGTATCTTCCTTCGGTAAGGCATGAAACCGTAGCTATCGTACCGGAATCACGGATAATGCTTTCGCAGAGCTGCTTGACTGCCATTGCTATCGCATAGTAAGTCGCTCCCTTGAGGGATATTACTTTTGCTCCTGCTGTCCGCACCTCTTTTTCTATTTCGCTGCGCTTATTTTCTCCGCATATTCCTCCGGCGCTGCAAAAGTCCTTTAACGGCATTCCCGCAACAGAAACAAGAGACCACGGAATAACCGATGTATCACCGTGTTCTCCTAAAACATATCCGTGAACGTTCTGAGCACTGACATCAATATAAGACGCAAGACAGGTCCTCAGCCTTGATGAATCCAGCATAGTCCCCGAACCGATTATTCTGTGAGGATCTATACCCGATGACTTTACTGCTGAATATGTCAGTATATCTACGGGATTGCTTACAATAACATACACGGCTCCTGGTGCGGCAGCCGCAAGCTCCGGCATTATTCCATTTATGATCTCAACATTGGTCTTGGCAAGATCAAGTCTGCTCTGTCCCGGTTTTCTCGCAATACCGACTGTAATAACAACGATATCCGAATCCGCAGCGTCGCTTATACTGCCGCTCAGTATTTCCGTTTCAGGGCAAAAAGCTATTCCCTGCCTTATATCCATTGCCTCGCCCTCGGCTTTTTCCTTATTTATATCTACAAGCAGTATCTCAGAGCAAAGTCCCTCAAGGGCAAGAGTATAGGCAACTGTAGCGCCTACGCTTCCCGCACCCAGCACAGTTATTTTCTTTCCGCGCTTTAAAACAGCATTATCCAAACCGATTCCTCCTAGTATAATAACACAAAAAAATTAAATGTTCAAGTAGCAGCAGTATTATTTTAATCTTAATATAGTATAAATATTCGCATACTTGTTTATTTACATGATATTATCTTATATTATTATAGCGTAATGAAAAATGTTCGGATATAAGAAAAGATTTATGTATCGGCAAACCTGTACCCTACGCCTATCTCGGTAATTATATATCTTGGATTTGATCCGTCATCCTCGATCTTTCTCCTGATATTTGCCATAAATACCCTTAAAGTCTGATACTCATCGTTTGTAGGCGTGTCCCAGACCTTATCCTGTATATTCTTATGAGTCATTACCTTACCTCTGTATTCGATCATAACGCAAAGCATTTTATATTCAAGTGGAGTAAAATGAACCTCTTTGCCGTGAACAAAGACCAGCCGCCTGTTAAAATCTACGGTAAGATAGTCCAGCGTAAATTCCTTTTCAGCCGCGTCCTTGGGACTGTATCTCCTCAGCGCCGCTCTTATTCTTGCAAGAACCTCGCCTACTCCGAAAGGCTTAACAATATAATCGTCTGCTCCGCTGTCAAGAGCTGAGATCTTTTCATTTTCCCTGTCCCGTGCGGATATAATTATTATAGGAATATCAGATGTTTCCCTGAGGGCTTCCAGAACCTTTGAACCATCAAAATCAGGAAGCCCCAGATCAAGAAGTATTAGATCCGGACTATAGTTATAAAAGGTAGATATTCCGTCGATCCCGTTCTCAGAGGTAAAAACCTCATATCCTTCCTTTGTAAGCGCCATGCTTAAAAACTTCTGTATACTTTTGTCGTCCTCAATAATCAGTACCGATTTGTTCATTGACCATTCCTCCCTGAAGAATTACTGTAAAATCGGCGCCTCCGCAGGAATTGTTTTCAGCCTTTATAACCCCTCCGTGCGCTTCCGTTATAGATTTACATATACTTAATCCCAGACCTGTTCCCCGGCATTTATCCGAACCTCCTGCCGTAGTATAAAACGCTTCAAATATTCTGTCAAGACTATCCTCGCTTATTCCTCCGCCGTTGTCTCTTACTCTGAATACTACGTTGGTATCTGATAAAAAACATGTAAGAATTATCTCCGAATCCGGTCTTGTATGCACAAAAGCGTTATCAATAAGATTAACCAGAGCCTGAGTAAGAAGATAAGCGTCTGCATTTACGAAAAGGATTTTATCAGGCCGCTCAGTTCTGAAGGTATGCCTCCCGATTCTGCCGCATACTCTCGAAGCAACATTTGAAAGTATATCGTCAGCAGTCTGAGGCTTCATATTTATTTTCAGACCTCCGTCCTGTATTCTGGTCATATTCAGAAGATTTTCAGTCATGTCTCTCAGCCATTCTGCATCTGCCAATATACTGTCGGTAAGCTCATTTAAAGTTTCAGTATCAATATTTGCGGAATTTCTTTTTATAAGCTCGGCATTTCCTCTTATCACAGTAAGCGGTGTGCGCAGATCGTGAGATACGCTTCTGAGAAGATCGCTCTTGAATTTCTCCTGTTCTATCCTGAATCGGTTTATCTTCTCCTGTTCCAGAAGGTAATTTCTATCAAGAACAATTGAAAGCTGACCAAGAACTGTATTAAAATATCTTTCCTTATCTGCGGCAATGCCCTGTTCCGGTGAATATACCGCAGCCGCACCGTATTCGCCGCCTCCCGCTTCAAAGGGAATATAAAGATTTTCACTGTCGCTTAAAAATTCAGTTCCCTTTCCGCATACCGTAAGATTATCTATGCACCACATCGCAGCCTCATCGCTGCTGCAAAGCTTTTTTCCGGTAAGCAGTACAGTTTCCGCTCCGCAAACCTCGCTGAGTATGTTTTCAACATATTTAATGATAATATCTATACCTGCATTATTTACAAGTGTTGTACTGAGCATACTGATCTTATTGTTTATATCACGTTCTCTGTTAACATTTTCCGTGGCACGCCTGAGCCTGTACATTATTCCGCTTGAGATAAGCGCTACGGCAAGAAAAACTATAAAAGATACAATATAATCAGCATCTATTACAAGTTTGAATATCGGATCGTTATAAAAATAACCGTAGACGCTTGCGGATAATATTGAAACAGCTGCAGCGATAATACCGTTATCAGTAATAAATACCGTTGTTATTATACCCATAAGAATAACAACCAGATATGTTTGATTTGCAATACCGGCTTTTTCTAAAATATGCACCAGAATAAAGGAAACTGACATACATATCAAAGCCTGTAAGGTTTTAAATATTATTTTTTTGTCGTTTTTCATCGAACGTCCACCTGCCAGGCAACAAATATGTAAAAGATATAACTATCTTACGACTATAATAGCATATAAATAGCATTTTGTAAAGCATTTTTTTAATATTTTGTATTTATATTCTAGCTGTCTTTATAATAAAATTATACAGAATTAAAAAGTCCGAAAGCGTACATTCAACGCTTCCGGACTGATAATATCAGCTGAATGAAGGAGGATTAACATCTGTTTTCGGAAATCTGCTGTCTTTCGGAGACGGCTCCGACATACTGAAATACATTTTTGCCGCCTTTGTAGTTCCGAAATCTCGGTTTGAGCCGGTATTCTGAACTTTATTAAACGCCTCTCTGAACATTGCGTTATGAGCCTCTTCCCTGTTGAGCAGAAAATCAATAGTTTCCTTGACCTTTTTATCGTTTATCTGACGATATAAATATTCGTATACAACCTTTGCTCTCTGCTCCGACGCAATATCAGAAAGCAGATCAGCGCAAAGATCTCCGGTTACCGTTACATAATCTCCCGTCCAGGAATAACCCGAAGCATTTATCAGTCCGGGATTAAGGCCCAGCAGAACGTGAGATTCAACTTCTCCTGCAGGAACGGATTCGGCGTCAACAAAATGCCCGTTGAGCAAATTTATAGTCTGAGCCACCATTTCCATATGACAAAGCTCCTCGGCGGCTATATCCATAAATAGATCCTTTATTTCAGGATCCTTTATCCTGAAGCTCTGGGACATATACTGCATAGCCGCTTTCAGTTCTCCGTTTGCTCCGCCGAGCTGCTCCTGAAGAAGCGCCGCATACTGCGGATTGGGCTTTTCCACTGCAACAGGATGGAACAGCATTTTCTCGTGTTTAAACATAATAACAACCTCGCTTTCCTTTATACAGTAATTATTAGCATTATCTTTGCTTTTATTCGCCTGTATTGTGAAAAACGATCATTGGTAGGTATTTTACTTTCTGAAAACAAATTCGTTAAGATCGAACAGATTCCTATCGTTGAACGAATCTGCGAACCAGCCTGAATAACTGTGCTCGATCCTGAAAAATACAGCGTGTCTTCCCGTAACGCTTTTTATCCTTGCGCTGTATTCCCCGTCGTGCATTCCTATACTGCACACGCCCAGCTCCTCGCCGTTTTCATAATCGTCCAGAAGCACTTTTACGGTACTCTTGCAGCCCGCTCCCGTTACATTAAAAGAAAGCTCCATAGTTTTGCTGGAGTAGTCCTCTCCAAAGTCAAAGTACTTATAACCTATTACCGAGCCTGTCCTTATGTTGGTGACCGGTCTTGAAAAACTGCTTTTTTCCGTAATAAAACAGCCGCCCTTTAAAACGCAGGCGATCTCTGCAGGAGTGACCCTGTACGGATCAAGCGCTTCTTCAAAGCCAAGCGAAGTCATTTCTACCGGCTTTATTGTTCCGTCTGGAGATATCTCGATCTTTTCGGCGCAGGCTCTCCTCGACATTATAGTGCCGTTTGTCATTCTATGATAAAAAATATACCACTGACCTTTTATACAGCATACGGAGCCGTGATTGTTACCACCGGGATAATCTACACTGTTGTCGATTATATATCCCTTTCTTTCAAAAGGTCCGTAGGGATTGTCAGCAATCGCATAAAAAAGCCTGCTTCCTTTTCTCGGTGAATATATAAGATAATATTTATCTCCTATCTTTCTAGGCGAACTTGCCTCGAAGAAATCATCGTCTTTTTTTCCGGCAGGTATTACGTCTGCCTTATAAGACCCTTTTTTTATTTCAAACATATTGCAAGGATCAAGCTCGTTCATATGAGATCTTTCAAAGCCGTAGTAAATATATACTCTTCCGTCGTCGTCAACAAGCACTCCCGCATCGTTGAAAATCCCCTCGTCGCCTGCGTCGCTCTCATCATATTTGTATTTGGAAAGAAGCCTGAAAGGACCTTCCGGTTTTTCGCTTATTCCTACGCAGCCCTTTGAACCTAAAATATAAGCGTAAAGATAATACTTTCCGTCCTTGCAGATTACGTCCGGAGCGTAAAGCTCTCTATCTGTCCAGCTAACAGTATCCGAGTCATGATCGCTGTCGGGGCGGGTATGAAAGCTGTCACCGTGACACTGCCATCTGTTAAGATCATCTACTGGAGCAGACCATACCTTCAGCTTATGATCGCAGAAAGCGTCGGAGCCTGCTCTGTCGTGTGAACCGTAGATATAAACACGGTCACCGAATACTCTCGGTTCAGCGTCGGGAATATATTCCCAAAGCGGCAGAAATGGATTTGGCATAAATAGTCCTCCTTTATTTTAATTCAGTATTTTTAAACTTCTGGTATCCATACTCTCATCTGATTTTCTCCCCTGTTTCCCCATGCATAATACGGAACAAAGGTCACCGTGCATGGTTTTTTTACAGGCTCATTGTATGAATATAGGCTTTCCGATCCTATGGTTCTGAACCCCTCTGCATATATAGGAACAGTTCCCTCAAGCAATTCTTTTTCATACTCTCCGATCCTTATCTTACCGTGATTTTTAAGGCTCAGTCCTATTACCTCTCCGTTATTGTCGATTCCCTCGGCACAGTATACCAGAGGACCTCTCTGCAGACAGACTTTTCCGCTGTTACAGGCAGCTCTTTCATCGGCGTATACTCTCTTTACCGACATATCAAAGTTTACCGACAAAGTATCCTCAGCTGTAAACGCTCTGGCTATATAAGCATATCCGTCTATTACTTCCGGCAGTATTTCTTTTTCGTTTAGCCTTACAGAAGTTTTTTTGCTCCAGTCAGGTATTCTGACCGCAAGAGTAAAACTCATTTTTTCTCCGTCAGGCTTAAAGGAATATTTGAGCTGTCCTCCGTAGGGATAATCCGCCGACAGAATTATTTTTCCGCCTATTTCAGCGCTTAGCTCCAGTTCTCCTCCAATAAAGAGATCAGAATAGACCGTATCCTTCTCCTCAGACCATGCGTACTCCGCAATAGACGGAAGAAGCCGTGCAACGTTCGGAGGACAGCAGGCGCAGGCAAACCATTTGGGCCTTTGCGTCAGGGTATGACGATGTGTTTTTGCTTGTCCGGACAATCCCGGAATAACCTCGAGAGGATTCACATAAAAGAACCGTTTCCCGTCAAGCTGCATTCCGGCAAGAACGCAATTGTAAAGCGCCCTCTCCATAACATCGGCGTAAACGCTCTTTCTTTCCAGCCTGAGCATTCTTGAAGCAAAGAAAATAAGACCGATCGACGCACAGGTTTCCGAATAAGCGGTATCGTTCGGAAGATGATAATCCTTTGTAAACGCTTCTCCCTCGTACGCCGATCCTATACCGCCGGTAATATACATTCTGCACTGAGTAATATTGCTCCATAACCTACGGCACGCATCTGCAAGCTCTTTATCTTCGGTCAGAGCCGCGGCGTCAGCCATTGCCGTATAAAGATAGACTGCCCTTACCGCATGACCCTCCGCCTTATCCTGCTGACGAACAGGGGCATGGCATTGTGTGTATTCACGGTCGTAGGGATCGCTTCCCCAGACAGTCCAGTTATTCCTTTCTCTTTCCTTTATAAAATAATCCCTGTCAGCGCCTCTGATGTCTATAAAATGCTGAGCAAGCTCCTTATATCTTTCATCGCCAGTACAGCGGTAAAGTCTGAGAAGTGCAAGCTCGATCTCGGGATGTCCCGGGAAACCCCCGGCGCCCTCGGTTATAAAATGATTATATATATGATCCGCCGTTTTTCTCATTATCTCAAGCAGCCTTGTCTTTCCAGTACATTCGGCATATGCGGCGGCAGCTTCTATCAGGTGTCCGGCACAGTAAAGCTCATGAGCCTCAGCAAGATTTGTCCACCTCTTATCAGGCTCCTTGACTGTAAAATATGTATTAAGATAACCGTCCTCATGCTGCGCGCTTCCTATAAGCTCGATCACCTCGTCACAGCTTTTCTCTAGCTTAGGGTCAGGGTACATTGCCAGTGAATACGCTGCACCCTCAAGCCATTTGGCAGCATCGCTGTCCTGAAAAACCATTCCGTAAAATTCGCCGCTGCATTTGCCTGTACGAATTTTTTCAGCCGCCATTCTGAAATTTTCAATACAATGACTTTTTTCAGCGCCCTCGATCTCGTCTTTAAGAGCCTTTTCCTGGTACGGTATGACCTCGTCCTTTATCAGTCTTTCGTATCTTCCGAAAAAACTGTCGCTTATCTTGAATCTTTTTAGTATCTTCAGATCCGGCATATTATGACCTCCAACTTTCTGCAAACATCAGTCAGCGCACCAAAATACTGAATAAAAGGCGCACATACTTTGAATTTATATATGTATTATAATCCCGTAGACGCCTTTTTTCAATGGATAATATTCTATTTTTCATGTATTATTTTCCGATTTCACAGAACTGAGAACTAAATTTTCGGCAGATAAGATCTTCTGAAGCTGTCGGGAGAAATACCGTTCTCCCTGCTGAACATTCTGCTGAAATGAAACGCGTCGTAAAAACCTGTAAGAGCGGCAATATCTGATATTGTAAGATCGGTTTCAAGCAGCAGCTTTCTAGCCCGCTCCATACGCAGGAAAAGCTGATACTGCCTAATCGTCATTCCCGTTTCCTTCTTAAACACAGCTCCTGCATACTTATACGACAAGCCGCAGCTTTTTTCAATATCTTGTGCAGAAACATATCCGCAGCAAAATTCAGAAAGATATTCCCTGATCTTCCTGACACAGCTGTTTTCCCGTTCTGCCTTTCCGCCGTTAAGTCCTGCCGCTTCAATAAAAAGCTCCCAGAGCCTTACTGAGGCAAGCGGAATATTTCCGGAGTTATGAGCCTTGACAAGCTGAGCAAAAAGCGTTCTTGCCATACCGTCCGGCGGCATTTTTACAAGCTTAGGAACAGTAAGACAGCAGCTTTTTGAATCTGAGGGTAAAAAAAGCTTTTTATTATCTGAAAGCCTCAGCTCGGGAATTTCCTCTCCTGCTTCATTACAGAGAAAATGTGCGTAATACCATGCCGTACCCGGCTTAAAAGGCTTTTCTCCCCAATGATGAACGCCATTTTTCAGAAAGAACAGGCTGTCCGAAGTCAGCTCATAGCTTTCTCCGTCCTCAGTTACCTCCATACTGCCTTTCAGCAGATATACCGCAACGCTGAAATCCGCAGTACGGTCGCAGTGAATCATAGGAATCGCCGTAAAACCGTAATCAGCCTCAATGACAAAAGGCATATCGCCGCAGGGTATCTTTATCAAATGCTTTCCGCTCAAATAAATCACCGCCCTTATGCTGTGACTCAAGTATAACACACTGCTGTCCGCTATTCAACAGATATTTATTAATACCCTGAAATTTATTTTTCCTTCTTATCAGTTCGGCGTTTAAGCTCTCTCATTATTTCATAATATTCATTTTTGCTTATTATATTTTCCGAAAGCGCATTTACTGCGTCAGACGCAGGATACAGACTGTCAAAGATATAAGCAATTATATCCTCTTTATTGGATACGCTTACTTCCTTATTGTTTCTTAGCTTTATCTTCATAATTACACCGGCTTTAACGAGCGTACGGATATTTCCGCCAAGGAAAGTATACTCTGTATATAAGACATATATTCACTTACATATAAAAAACCTCCGCATACCCTGATCTGATATGCGGAGGTTATGATGTTAATTATGCCGTTTCCTCGGAAAAATTTCCGGTATAAAGCTGATAATACCTGCCCTTTTTAGCAATAAGCTCGTCGTGAGTTCCGCGCTCGATAATTCTTCCCTGCTCAAGCACCATAATACAGTCGGAATTGCGCACAGTCGAAAGCCTGTGTGCTATTACAAAGGTCGTTCTTCCTGTCATAAGAGCGTCCATACCTGCCTGAACAAGTGATTCGGTTCTTGTATCTATCGAGGAGGTCGCCTCGTCAAGTATCAGGACCGGAGGATCTCCGACAGCTGCCCTTGCGATAGCTATAAGCTGACGCTGACCTTGACTGAGATTTCCGCCGTCGCCGGTAAGAACAGTATTGTATCCGTCCGGCAGACGTCTGATAAATCCATCGGCATTGGCAAGCTTTGCCGCGGCGATGCATTCCTCGTCTGAGGCTTCAAGATTGCCGTAGCGTATATTCTCCATTACCGTTCCTGTAAACAGATGAGTGTCCTGAAGGACTATCCCAAGAGTTTTTCTTAAAGAGGACTTTTTTATCTTGGTAATATTTATTCCATCGTAGCGTATTTTTCCGTCCTGAATATCATAGAACCGGTTAATGAGATTTGTAATAGTAGTCTTTCCCGCTCCGGTCGAACCTACAAAAGCTATTTTCTGACCGGGTTTTGCAAAAAGCCTTACGTCGTGAAGCACTATTTTTTCATCACTGTAGCCGAAATCCACTCCGTCAAATACGACTTCTCCCTCCAGCTTGGTATAGGTCACGCTTCCGTCGGACTTATGCGGGTGCTTCCATGCCCATGTTCCGGTTCTTTCCGCACATTCCTCAAGTTCTCCGTTCATGCTGTACTTGGCGTTTACAAATTCAACATAGCCGCTGTCCTCCTCCGGCTTTTCGTCCATAAGACTGAAAAGCCTCTGCGCTCCGGCCGATGCCATGACAACAAACGACATCTGCTGGCTGATCTGAGTTATAGGCTGTGAAAAATTCTTATTAAGTCCGACAAAGGCTACGATTATACCCAAAGTAAGTCCGGCGTATCCGTTCAAAGCAAGTACAGCTCCGAGTATCGAGCATATTACATAGCTTATATTTCCGATATTAGCGTTTACCGGCATCATGATATTTGCAAATTTATTCGCCTCGTTCGCACTTTCACGCAGGCGGTCGTTAAGCTTTACGAATTCCTCAACCGACTTTTCCTCATGGCAGAAAACCTTTACGACCTTCTGACCGTCCAGCATTTCTTCAATAAAGCCGTCTACCGCTCCAAGATCTCTCTGCTGCGCAGAAAAGTGCATACCGGATCTTTTGGAAAGAATATTGGTTACCCAAAGCATAACAAAAGCCATACCGACGGTCAGTATTGTCATCGGGATATTCAGGATAATCATAGACACAAACGTCATAATAAGCGTTACTGCGGAATTAATGACCTGCGGTATGCTCTGGCATATGAACTGACGAAGAGTATCAACATCGTTTGTATAAACAGACATTATGTCACCGTGAGGGTGCGTATCAAAATACTTTATCGGAAGCGATTCCATATTGGAAAACAAATCATCTCTCAGATTCCTGAGAGTACCCTGTCCGATATTGACCATTATCCTGTTATATGCATAAGCAGCGATAATTCCCACAAGGTAGATCAGAGCCAGCTCGGCAAGAGCTTTGCTAAGCGGAGAAAAATCCGGTTCGCTCGATTTCAGCATAGGTTCAATATAATCGTCAACCAGCGACTGAATAAACATCATTCCCTTTATAGTCGAAAACGCCTGAATTATAATGCATATAACGACAACGATAAAAGAGAAGGTGTAATTCGTCAGTATATTCTTCAGAACTCTTCCGAGAGTTTTCAGCTGACCCTTCTGTATAGGCGGTTTTTCCATAGCTCCGGCTTTTTTCATTTTCATTGTTCACTCCTCCTTTCCTACTGCTGATCGAAATCTCCGCCGCCCTTGATCTGGGATTCATATATCTCGCGGTAGATCTCATTTGATTCTATAAGACGGCTGTGAGTTCCGAAGCCGTTAACTCTTCCTCCGTCCAGTACGATTATCCTGTCGGCGTCCTGAACGCTTGATATGCGCTGTGCAATAATAAATTTAGTAGTTCCGGGAATCGACCTTGCAAATGCTGCTCTTATCTTAGCGTCTGTAGCGGTATCAACTGCGCTAGTAGAATCGTCAAGTATAAGCACCTTCGGCTTTTTCAGCAAAGCTCTTGCAATACAAAGCCTCTGCTTCTGTCCTCCTGAAACATTAGTGCCGCCCTGTTCTATATAAGTATTGTATCCGTCAGGAAAGCTTTCTATAAACTCGTCAGCGCAGGCTGCACGGCAGGCTTCAATACATTCCGCCTCGGAAGCATTCTCATTTCCCCACCGAAGATTTTCAAGTATTGTACCTGAGAACAGCACGTTTTTCTGGAGTACGACCGAGACCTGATTCCTGAGATACTCCATATCGTATTCCCTGACATCTGTTCCGCCGACGCATACCGAACCGCTGTCTACATCATAAAGCCTGCTGATAAGATTTACAAGACTGGTTTTTCCGCAGCCTGTAGATCCTATTATACCAATCGTTTCGCCAGACCTTATATGAAGATCTATATCCGAAAGCACCTCCTTGCCTTCGTTGTGCTTATATGAAAAGAAAACGTGATTAAAATCTACAGAGCCGTCCTTCATATCAGTAACGGGATCTTCGCAGTTGTGAAGCTCCGGCTGCTCTTTCAGCACCTCGGAAATACGCTTTATGCTGGCAGTACTCATAGTGATCATAACAAATATCATAGAAAGCATCATAAGCGACATCATAGCGCTCATTACATATGTAAACAGCGAAGTAAGCTCTCCTGTTTTAAGATCTCCTGCCGTGACTAATTTTGCGCCGAACCAGCTTATTGCTATCAGACAGCCGTAAACCGCCGTCATCATTGCGGGATTATTCAGGGCGAGAATACTTTCAGCTTTAGAAAAAAGCCTATAAAGATTGCCGGAAGCCTTTCCGAATTTCTGCTTTTCATGATCTTCCCGCACATATGCCTTTACAACTCTTACCGCAGAAACGTTTTCCTGAATACTTGCATTTAGATCATCATATTTTCTGAACGCAACATTGAATACCTTCATTGCCTTCAGCATTACAGCCGCAAGAGCAGCTCCGAGAAATACTATTGCAGCAAGGAAGATAAGGCTCATTTTAAAGCTTATAAAGAAGCACATTGCCATACTGGATATAAGCATAAGCGGCGCTCGTACTGCAATTCTTATTACCATCTGATATGCATTCTGAACATTGGTAACGTCCGTGGTCATTCTTGTTACAAGACCCGCTGTGCTGTACTTGTCAATATTGGAAAACGAATACCTCTGAATTCTCCGATAAACCGCCTCTCTCAGATTGCAGGCAACGCCGGTCGAAGCCTTAGCAGCATATTTTCCGGCAAGAACTCCCGCCGTAAGACTTATCATTGCCGCTGCGATCATCAGTCCTCCGTACATATAAACGCTGCTCATATTGCTTTTTTCAATTCCCTCGTCGATTATCTTCGCCATAATAAAAGGAAGAAGAACCTCCATAAAAACCTCCAGCGCCGAGAACAGCGGAGTTAAAAGCGAAGCTTTTTTATACTGTTTTACCTGTGCAATAATCTCTTTCATTGCTTTTCCCTCCTACGTTTATTTTTGCGGTATTTTCGATCATTCTTCTCTGCAGTATGTCCATTGTTTCCAAGTCGTCCTGAGTAAAATTCTGAAAAACCATGTTTTCTATTTGTTTCATGCAGTTTCCTATGTCCTCCTCCAATGCCAGTGCTTTTTTCGTTACTGCTATATTCTTCTGACGCTCATCACCCTCGCAGCTTTCATAGGTAAGATACCCGTTGAGCCTGAGCTTTTTTATAAGTCCCGATACGGTAGCCCTTGAAATATTGAATACTCTGTGTATTTCCGCAGAGCAGACGTTTTTATCCGAACGATCCAGTATATACATAAGTACATGGCTCTGAGCAGCAGTGATCCCCTTATTCGCAAGAATACCGTTAATTGCACCTTCGATTTTAAGATGTATAAACTTTGAGTTTTTCAGAATCGACTCTTTTTTGTTATCATACAAATTATTAACCTCCTGACTGATATGAAGCTAACATTTTCTTTATTCAATAATACACTATTTTCTCTTGAAAGTGAAATTCAAATATGTTATAATCAATAAAAAGATTTTATAGTTTATTATTATTTAATTTTATTTGTTTAAATTCAACAATAAGAAAGGAATACTTTAAAATGAATACTGTGCAGCTTGAATGCTTTCTCGCAGTAGCCGAGCATCTGAATTTTTCAAAAGCGGCGGAGACGGTAAATATTACTCAGCCTGCGGTAAGCCATCAGATAAATTCCCTTGAAGATGAGCTTGGAGTAAAGCTTTTTTCAAGAACAAGCAAGAGCGTTAAGCTTACGCATGAAGGAGTTCAGTTTATTTCAGACGCGGAAGCTATAATGAAAATAGCGCTGACTTCAAAAGAACGGCTTGCCCGTATTACATCGGAAAAGCCGATAAGACTAGGGATAGGCTGTCATAATCAGGCAGAACTTGATGTTCTTCCTCCGATATTAAGAAATCTTACTCAGGAATATCCTCTTCTCCAGCCTTTGATTCATGTTATACCGTTCAGGTCTATTGACAATATGCTTTCCGACGGTAAGATACAGGCAATGCTCTCGCTGACAAGCCGTCCTGATAAACAGAACAGCGGTATTTATACCGAGCTTTGCCGATGTCCTTTAATGTGCATATGCTCAAAGGACTATCTGCTAGCAGAACATTCCGCTCTAAGAGAAGATCAGCTTTCCGGAAAGGCCGTTCTTATCGAACGACACAAATGCCCTGATGTTGTCTTTAAATTTCAGAGCCGTATAGTTACCAATAATTCAGCGGACAGCCTTTATTTCTGCGACAGCTACGAAACAGGTACGGCGCTTGTTAAATCAGGGGCAGGCTTTATGCTTTTTCCTAAACTTCCGAATATGAATGACCCGAACCTTCGCTATATACCTGTAACCGGCACAGAACCTGTTTCACTGGGATTGTTTTATAAAACACTTCAGGGCAACCCTGTTCTTAAAAGCCTTATATCTGCCGCTTTAAATATTTATTCAAGTTTTGCCGTATAAATCCGCCTCAGTATTTATATATTTTTAAATTGACTATTGCAAAATCATAAATAATATTGTAAAATATATGTATCGAATTTAATCGAAAAATCTTTTTTTAATTTAAACACGGAGGTAGAAGCTATGAAGTGTCCATACTGCGGCGCTGAAACAAAAGCCGGAAAATGCGAGTACTGCGGAAGCAAAATAGAAGCTCCGAAAACAGAAGTTCAGACTGCAACGCCGAACGGTGTTCCCAACATAATAATCAATATCAACGGCGAAGGCTTACAGCCGACCGCTGAAACAAAGTCAGAACCGCCCGTTTCCACAAAGAGCAAGGGAACTGCAATTTTTCTCTGCTGTCTTGTCTTTATCGGGTTAGGAGGACTGCACAGAATCTATGTAGGTAAAAAGGCAAGCGGACTGATCTATCTTCTGACTTTCGGACTTTTCTTCTTCGGAGCAGTAGCCGATCTTGTATCGCTCTCTCACGGAACGTTCAAAGACTCTGACGGTCTGCCGCTTAAATAATGTATATAAGAAAAACAGTATCATGCGTAAAAATGCATGATACTGTTTTCAGTTATGTCAGCTTTTTCCGAATACCGCTTCTGAAATCTCAGGAAATATCTCCAGACTTCGCTTCAGTATACCGTTCATATAAGCTATTGCCGTACCGTAGTTTGTTATCTGAACTCCCGCATCAGCAGCGCATTTTATACGGTATTTCATTTCCCTTTCGTTAAGCATACAGCCGCCGCAGTGAATAATAAGACTGTATTCAGAAAGCTCACAGGGAAACTCAGTTCCGCTTGTAAACTCAAAGTGTATATCCTTGCCGGTATACTTTTTTATCCAGCCGGGCAATTTTTCCGTTCCTATATCTCCGCACTGCCTGTGATGAGTACAGCCCTCCGAGATCAGCACAGTATCTCCGTCCCGAAGCTTTTCAAGCTGAGCCGCCCCTCTTGCCTGAACCTCCAGATCGCCTTTATGCCGTGAAAAAAGAATGGAAAATGATGTAAGACAAATGTCTTCGGGAGCGTCATTTGATACTCTTTTAAACGCCTGTGAATCTGTAATAATATAGCGGGGCTTTTTCTTCAGGCTGTCCAGAGTTTCCGTTAGCTCATGCTCCCGACATACTACTGCGGTACATCCGCATTCAAGCAGCTCTCTTATTACCTGCTGCTGAGGAAGGATAAGTCTTCCCTTGGGTGCGGAAGAATCAATAGGAACAACAAGCACAGCTAGGTCGTGCTTGTCTACCTTATCCGCTATAATAGGATATTCATCGGTATCCGACGGCTTCAGCCCTGCGATACGCTCTTTAAGCATATCTATATTTTCACCGGTTTTTGCGCTTACCGCTATTTTATCATTGCTGTCACATTTGACCTTTGCTTTATCGGATTTATTGTATACTATCAGGTAGGGTATTTTTTTTGCTCTTATTTTTTCTAATATTTTATTATCCTCATCAGTTCTTCCCTCGGCAGAATCTATGACCAATAATGCAATATCTGTTTTATTCAGCACCTGATAGGTCTTTTGTATTCTCAGCTGCCCAAGTTCACCCGCATCGTCAAGACCCGGAGTATCTATCATTACAACAGGTCCCAGCGGCAGCAGCTCCATAGCCTTTGAAACCGGGTCTGTAGTCGTTCCGGCAATTTCGGAAACTATCGCCAGCTTCTGCCCTGTCAGCGCATTTATTACGCTTGATTTTCCGGCATTTCTACGACCGAAAATACCTATATGCACTCTGTCTGAGGACGGCGTTGCGTTAAGGCTCATAGTATGTTTCCTCCTGAAATGAAAGTACAATTATTCGGACTCGTAAAATCAGAATCTGAAATCCCTTTTGCCGAGATGTATATTTTGAATGTATTCCTCAGCAAGTTTTCTCGCTTTATCGTTGGGTATCTTTACAAGCTCCTGCGCTATCAGTCTTTCGCCTATTTGCTTTGTTTCCGCAGAAGCATAGTCCTCCAGATACTCCTTCAATGTCATCAGCGCATTCGGATGACAGCAGTTTTGTATCTGTCCTGTCTTGCAAAGGCTCATAAACCTATCGCCTGTTCTTCCTTCACGGTAGCAGGCGGTACAGAACGACGGAATATAACCCAGCTCCATAAGCCACTTTACGACCTCGTCAAGAGAACGCTGATCGGAAACGTCAAACTGCTCGGTATCGTGAGGCCTTTCTTCAGAAGTATAGCCTGCATAGCCTCCTACCGATGTCCTAGAACCGCCTGATATCTGGGAAATTCCCAGACCGAGAACCTTGTCACGGCAGGTTTCGTTCTCACGGGTGGAAATTATCATTCCCGTATAAGGAACGGCTATTCTTATGCATGCGATAATTTTAGCAAAGGTATCGTCGTCAATACTGTTGTCGAATACGTCAGGATCAATGTCGTCAGCGTGCTTAACCCTCGGAACGCTTATAGTATGAGGGCCTACGCCGTGAACAGCCTCAAGGTGCTCGGCATGCATAAGCAGTCCTGCAAATTCATATTTATACAGTTCCAGACCGAACAGAACTCCCAGACCTACGTCATCAATTCCGCCGTCCATCGCCCTGTCCATAGCTTCCGTATGATAAGCATAATCATGCTTAGGTCCTGCCGGATGAAGCGCTTCGTAGCTTTCCTTATGATATGTTTCCTGAAAAAGTATGTAGGTTCCTATTCCTGCTTCTTTAAGCTTCCTGTAATTTTCCACTGTAGTAGCAGCGATATTTACATTGACTCTTCGTATCGCTCCGTTTTTGTGCTTGATCTTATAAATTGTGTCAATACATTCAAGTATATACTCCAACGGATTATTCTTAGGATCCTCTCCCGCTTCTATAGCAAGACGCTTGTGGCCCATATCCTGCAAAGCTATGACCTCCTGCTTCACCTCCTCCTGAGTAAGCTTTTTTCTTGCAATATGCTTGTTCTTGCAGTGATAAGGACAGTATACGCAGCTGTTTATACAATAGTTTGAAAGATAAAGAGGCGCAAACATAACTATTCTGTTGCCGTAAAAGGCCTGCTTTATCTCCCTTGCAAGCTCATACATTTTCTCAGTCATTTCAGGGATATCGCAGGCAAGCAGAACGCTTGCTTCACGGTGAGTCAGACCTGCGCATTCCACTCCGCGTCCAGTCTTTCTCGGTTTAGCCTTTTCAAGTATTCCCTCAATGAGCTCACGGTTATGCTTGTTTTTTTCAGCATAATCCAACGTTTCGAGAATTTCCTCATGATCAATGAATTCTTGTGCTTTTAATGATTTTGGATCGTACATATCTATTCTTCTTTCTTATAAAATTAATTTACTTAGTTTTTACCGTTATTTGTTTATCTTCCTTAAAACAGAAGCCGGTCAAACAAACCCGACAGCGTCTCCCCTATCAACAGCTATCCTGTACCCTATGCTTTCAATTCTCTTCTCCAAACATTTCCTGCATTGAGCGGATTCATCTCCGGTACATATTTTGTTGTCGTACAGCAGGTATTTTTTCCTTACAGAAACAGGTGATAAATTCGGCATTACTACGTTTGCTCCCGCTAGAATCCCCTTTTCCCTGCCCTCCGGATCAATCGTTCCCAGAGCGGTAGTGGACGGGATCAGCGCCGACGGCAGAGTAAGCCTTATCAATCCCAGCATAAACAGCGTAAGCTCAAGTGAACCTGCTTTTTCGTTTCCGAAAGGAGTATCCTTGTGAGGGATAAACGGGCCTATACCGACCATATGCGGCTGAAGCTGCTTTATAAAAGCCATATCCTGCGCCAGATCTTCTGCCGTCTGATACGGAGAGCCTACCATAAAACCTGTGCCGACCTGATAACCTATTTCCTTCAGATCATTCAGACAGCGCCGGCGGTTTTCGGCAGACAGCTCAGGAGGATGAAGCCTTGAATAGTGAGAATTATCAGCCGTTTCATGCCTGAGAAGGTATCTGTCAGCTCCTGCATCAAAATATGCCTGATAGCTTTCACGTGTTTTTTCCCCGATAGAAAGCGTTACTGCACAGCCGGGGTAAAGCGACTTGATCTCTGAAACAATACCGCATATCATATTGTCTGAATAAAATCCGTCCTCTCCGCCCTGAAGCACAAATGTGCGGAAGCCCAGCTTCCAGCCCTCTTTACAGCAGTCCAGAATTTCGGACTTATCAAGGCGGTATCTGTCTGCGGCGCTGTTGCTCCTGCGTATTCCGCAGTAAAAGCAGTCGTTTTTGCAGAAGTTTGTAAATTCTATCAGTCCTCTGATAAAAACGTTCTTCCCGTAATACTTTTCCCGAACCTCTCTTGCAAGAGAAAAAAGATATTCTGCCAAGCTCTCATTACGCTCCCTGATAAGAAAAGCATACTCCTCATCAGTAAGAAAAGAAGTTTTATAAAGCTTATCTATCAGTTCAAAAGACCTGCTTATAATAACTCCCCCTTTTAAGCGCATCCGCTTTTTGAATATATTGTTTTGGTCGATACGCCGTTAAGCTGTCCGAGCTTACCCGAAACTGTACTTATTATATCTGCAGGCGCGTCAAGCACTACGCTGATAACGCTCAGATTTTCCTTAGCGTGAGGAATACCCATTCTTCCGATTATATATTTACCGTAATCGTGAAGAATCCCGTTTATCTTCAGCGCTGCGGAATTGTCCTCGACCATAATTCCAATAAGTGCGATTCTGTTCATACTTATCCTTTCAAAATAAAAATCCCCGCCGTGAAAAGACAGGGATATACAGACGGACTTCTCCGCCGAATATTCATTTAAAGCCTTTTCCGTCAGAACTGATCTTTCGGTCAGAATAGTTTTAATTTGGTTTACAGTCAGAATACTCTTTCTGCTTACCGATGATTCTAGTATACTACGCTTTCAGCTTAATGTCAAGAAATATTATTAAAACTGCACAAATTATTGATACTTACAGAAAAAAGACTAATTCGTACTTTTATGCGCTTTCAGTCTGTCTTTAAGACCTTCCATTATTATATTCTTAGCTTTCAGCGCAAGAGCCTTATCGGCGGGAGGAGTATCCCCCAGAGGATATTCAAGTCCCAGCTGTTCATACTTAGCCTTTCCCATTGTATGGTACGGCAGAACATCCAGCGCCTTCAGATTTTTAAGTCCTCCAAGAAACCAACCGAGTTGGTGAAGATATTTCTCGTTGTCTGTAATTCCGGGAACAACCACATGCCTTACCCAAAGCTCTATCCCCTCGGAACATAAAAACTCAGCGAACGCCAGAATATTTTTATTGCCGTGACCGGTCAGCTTTTTATGCTCTTCATTATCTATATGCTTTATATCCAGCATTACAAGGTCTGTAGCTTTCATAAGCCGCCTGAATTTTTCCACAACCTGTTCGTTTTCAGGCATAAAGGTAATTCCCGAGGTATCAAGACAGGTATGGATCCCACGCCGTTTTGCCTTTTCAAAAAGCTCGGTAACAAAATCAAGCTGTAAAAGCGGTTCTCCTCCCGTACAGGTTATCCCGCCGTTTTTCATAAACTCCTTGTACGATTCATATTCCTCCAGAAGACTTTCTGCAGTCCTGCGCTCTCCCCTTCCGATCTCCCAGGTATCGGGATTATGGCAGTATTTACACCTCATGGGACAGCCCTGCATAAAAATAACGAATCTTATTCCCGGACCGTCTACCGTTCCGAAGCTCTCAGTCGAATGAATATAGCCTTCCAATTATCAGCGCCTCGTTTCATAACCTTTTTATTTTAGTATACCATATTTGCTTAAAAAACACAACTGATAGATAAATATAAAACGGGACGCTTTTACACGTCCCGCATTAAGTTAGGTCATATCTGATTATGGAAAGTCCTTGCAATAATATCGTCCTGCTGTTCTTTTGTCAGCTTTACAAAATTCACCGCATAACCAGATACCCTTACGGTAAGCTGCGGATATTTTTCAGGGTGCTTCTGAGCGTCTATAAGCGTTTCTCTTGTAAATACGTTTACGTTGAGGTGATGTCCGCCTTTTTCTACATATCCGTCAAGCAATTCAACCAGATTTTCAACCTGTTTTTCGTTGGGTTCAACATTTGCCATATATATCTATCCTTTCTGAAGATCATTATTTGAAATAAGATAAGCCAAGAGCTATTCAACGGAAATCAACTTTAAGGTTTACAAGTATCAATCAATTTCAGTCTTGCCGAATGCATCAGAGTTACCTTTTGCCCGCCGTACGAATATTCATAAAGATAATTTTATTCTAACTGAAATTTCAATTGATTTCCTTTGAGCTATTCCTCGTCATCTGTCTTTTCGTTCGGCTGACAGCAGGCTCCCTTTGCGCCGCAGTCGTTGGAACGGAAGGTTTTTACCTTTATCCCCTCTTCCGTTTCGTCAGCGTTTATAGTAAGGTGTCCGTCACCGTTTTCCATAAGAAGATCAATCATTTCTACAAGCTCGTCAAGCTCTCCGTTATCCTCGTCCTTTGTTACGTTATACCCCATCAGAATCCAACTCCTTTGCAATGCTTTCAATATCAAGATCTCCTACGAATACCTGAGAATCCTTTCCGAGTGCGTCGGGAATAATAGAAAACGTATTTGAGATTCCGTCCTGAGCATGTCTGAACGGAAGCTTTGCTACAGACGATAACGAAGCCGCAGCGCCGTGAGTATCGCGTCCGTGCATAGGATTGGCTCCCGGAGCAAGCGGAACGCCCATTTTTCTTCCGTCGGGCGTATTTCCGGTTTTTTTGCCGTATACTACATTTGAGGTGATCGTCAGGATAGACATTGTCGGAACTCCGTCGCGGTAGGTATGGTGCTTTCTTATCTTATTCATGAATCTTGTAACAATATCGACCGCAATACTATCCGCTCTGTCATCGTTGTTTCCGTATTTCGGGAAATCTCCCTCAACCTCATAATCTGTAACTATACCGTTTTCATCTCTTACACACTTGACCTTTGCATACTTAATAGCCGAAAGAGAGTCGACTACAACAGAAAGTCCTGCTATTCCTGTAGCAAAATATCTCTTTACATCTCTGTCGTGAAGCGCCATCTGAAGCTTTTCATAGCAGTATTTATCATGCATATAGTGAATTACATTCAGCGTATTTACATAAAGTCCGGCGAGCCATTCCATCATATCGTCGTACTTTTCCATTACGTCGTCATAATCAAGATAATCTCCCTCAACCGGACGGTACTTAGGTCCGACCTGAATTTTAAGCCTTTCGTCAACTCCGCCGTTTATAGCGTACAGCAGACACTTAGCAAGATTGGCTCTTGCACCGAAGAACTGCATTTCCTTTCCTATCCTCATAGATGAAACACAGCAGGCTATAGCGTAATCATCTCCGTGGGTGACCCTCATCATATCGTCGTTTTCATATTGGATAGACGAAGTCATGATAGACATTTTAGCACAGAACCTCTTAAAATTCTGAGGAAGCTTCTGCGACCACAGAACTGTCATATTAGGCTCAGGCGCCGGTCCGAGATTATCAAGTGTATGCAGATACCTGAAAGACGTTTTAGTAACCATAGGAACGCCGTCAATTGAAACTCCTCCGATCGATTCAGTTACCCATGTTGGGTCACCGGAGAAAAGCTGGTTATATTCAGGAGTCCTTGCAAACTTTACAAGACGAAGCTTCATAATAAAATGATCGATATACTCCTGTGCCTGTTCCTCGGTAATAAGACCCCTGTCAATATCCCTCTGGATATAAATATCAATAAAGGTAGAAGTCCTGCCCAGTGACATTGCGGCGCCGTTCTGCTCCTTTACCGCTGCAAGATAACCGAAGTAGAGCCATTGAATAGCCTCTTTGGCATTCTTCGCCGGACGAGAAATGTCAAAGCCGTAGATCTCTCCCAGCTTCTTCAGATCTTCAAGCGCTCTCAGCTGCTCCGCAAGCTCCTCCCTAAGACGTATATTTTTCGATGTCATTCTTACAAGCGAAGTATCAAGCTGGTTTTTCTTATCCTTTATCAGCAGATCAACTCCGTAAAGAGCAACTCTTCTGTAATCTCCGATAATTCTTCCTCTGCCGTAAGCGTCGGGCAGTCCGGTAATTATGGCGGCGTGTCTTGCCAGCTTCATTTCCGGAGTATATGCGTCAAAAACTCCCTGATTATGAGTTTTTCTATATTCTGTAAATATTTTTACTATCTCAGGATCGACCTCATAGCCGTTTTCCTTACAGGCGTTTACCGCCATTCTGATTCCGCCGAAGGGCTGAAGGGAACGCTTAAAAGGCTTATCAGTCTGAAAACCGACGATCTGCTCCAGCTCTTTATTAAGATAACCCGCTCCGTGCGAAGTGATCGTAGATACTATTTTCGTATCCATATCCAAAACTCCGCCCGCCTCACGCTCTTTTTCAGTCAGATCCATAACCTGCTCCCAAAGCTTTTCTGTAGCTTCGGTAGGGCCTGTCAGAAAACTGTCGTCACCATCATAAGGAGTAAAATTCTTCTGTATAAAGTCACGGACATTTACAGAGGTGCTGCTCCATCTTCCGGGTCTGAAGCCTTCCCATTCCTCTAAAAATTCCTTTGCCATTTAGTAAACCATTCCTTTCAGTGCCTGCCGTACAGCAAGCTGAAAATTAAACAATTTGTACAAATTATATGTTCAGAAATATACATATCAAACATATAACAATCTATATAGCTGATATAAATTAAAATATATCAGCCGTTAAATTCATAATATCACACTTTATAATTCAAGTCAAGGAAAAGCCCGAAAAATTAACACAGGTCAATAAATAACTATACACTTTCGCAATACTTTTGCTTTTTACAAACAAAATATTGAAAATAGTCTTCCATATATGATTTTATTTTACATATATAAGGTATAAAACGTCAACTGGTTGTATCTCCAAAAAAGTGTAATACAACATTTGGTATGTGCTGTTTTAATACAAATATCAGAAGCAGCTTCCGTATCTGTCGTCAGGATTGCAGCAGATACCCTCTTCAATTCTCAAAAGCTGATTATATTTTGCCGTTCTTTCGCTTCTGCTGGGAGCGCCTGTTTTTATCTGTCCAACATTTAGAGCTACAGCAAGATCTGCTATAACTGTACTTTCGGTTTCACCGGAGCGATGTGACATAACGGCGTTATAACCGTGATTCTTTGCTAATTTAACAGCCTCAATAGTTTCAGAAAGAGTTCCTATCTGATTCAGCTTGATAAGGATCGCATTCGCTGCGCCCTCAGAAATACCCTTTGAGAGGCGTTTTGTATTGGTTACAAAAAGATCATCTCCGACAAGCTGTATCCTTTTTTCCAGCCTTGACGTAAGCAGTTTCCAGCCTGCCCAATCCTCCTCGTCAAGTGCATCTTCTATAGACCGTATCGGATACTTTTCGCACAGCATTTCCCAGTGATCTATAAGCTGCTTTGAATCAAACTGCTCTCCGCTTTTCGGGAGCTTATAGCGTCCTTTATCACTGGTTTTCCATTCGCTTGACGCAGCGTCCAGCGCAAGTACAAAATCCTCTGAGGGAGTAAATCCCGCAGACTTTATTGCTTCTGTTATCAGATCGAGAGCCTCAATATCTGAGCTGATCTCAGGCGCAAAGCCTCCCTCATCTCCTACAGATGTTGCAAGACCTTTATTTTTTAATATTTTAGCAAGAGTATGAAATACCTCCGCACACCACTGAAGGCCCTGAGAGAAGTTTTTTGCTCCGACCGGCATTATCATGAATTCCTGAACGTCAAGACCGTTAGAGGAATGAGCTCCTCCGTTTAAAATATTCATCATAGGAACAGGCATTCTTGTAGCTGATACTCCGCCTATGAATCTGTAAAGCGGCATTTTCAGCGATCTCGCCGCTGCGTCCGCACACGCAAGAGAAACCGCCAGAATAGCGTTTGCACCAAGCTTAGACTTATCTTTTGTTCCGTCAAGCGCTATCATTGTTCTGTCGGCCGCATAAATATCAGAAGCGTCGGTCCCGGCTAGTATCGGAGCGATCTTGCTGTTGATATTTTCAACTGCGCTTCTTACGCCCTTTCCCATATAACGGGATTTATCATTGTCCCTCAGCTCGCAGGCCTCGTAAATTCCGGTAGACGCACCGCTGGGAGCCTGACCTCTTCCTGTTGTACCGTCAGCAAGAAAAACCTCTGCTTCAACTGTCGGATTTCCTCTTGAATCAAGTATCTCTCTTCCGTGGATCCTTATAATCTCAGTATTGTTCATAATGCACCCTCCATAAATTCAGGATAAATCTATGGAATTAATTTGCCCGTAAATTCTCTGGTTATACACAAAAAAGCGTATATCCGCATTTGTTCGGATATACGCCGAGGTTCACTCATAAAAATCTTCTTTATCAGTCTGACGTCCCATTTTGCTGACCTTTTTATTCAGTGCAATGCTTACAGCAAGCGTCAGCAGAATAAGTCCTATCATTACCAAAACCGATTTCAGGGTAAGCTGATTAAGCTGCCCGCCGATATAAGTCTGTACCGCCATTTCAGGAAACACTCCGAAAAGAGAACCGATCAGATACGGTCTGTAAGGCATTTTCAGCGCCCCGTGCAGAATACTTACTATATCCCCCGGAACAACGACTACCGCTCTTGAAATATACGACGCAAACAGATTATTATCATGACCGTAATTAATTATCTTGCGGGCCTTCGGATATTTCCGGGATACTGTATCAACTATTCCTGAGCCTGATATTCTTCCCACAAGGTACGGAATCGTAAAGCTGACGCACAAACCGACTATATTTACAAGCATAGCCGCCCAGAACGGATAAAGATGTCCGACCGAAATAAACAATGCCGTAAGAGGAAACACTACAGACATGGATTTCAGACCGTAAAAACCCCAGAATACAGCCGCCGCCAGCCAAAGATTTTCGGGAGTATAGCTAAGTATATCGTCAAAATCATTTCTCACCACAAATACAACGCAGAAAATTATAATCAAAACGCTTAAAACAAACGGAATATATTTCAGAAATTTAACGCCTTTTTCCTTAACGTCAATATTAGTTATATGCACAGCGTCACCAGCTTTTCTGTTATTATTGATATTGCTGTATTTATTATAGCATATAAATATTATTATATTGTGAAAACCGACAAAATTTTACCCGATATAAAAAATTTTATTGTATAAATAGAAATTCCACAGAGAATTTTGTTGATTTTATACAAATATCGACATAACTTTTAAGGCTGCTTATAGACAGCCGCTTTGGGGTATATCTTAACGTCCACCAATGCGTCGCACAGGATTCCGTCAGCGGTATATTCCTCTGAAAAGATCTTTCCGTCAATGCGTATCTCGTTAAGCAGTCCGCCCTCTGAAAACGGAATAAGCAGCTTTGTCCTTACGGCAGACTGCGGAAGAGCTTTTGCAACAGCGTCCAGCAGCCTGTCTATACCCTCTCCGGTTTTAGCAGAGATCTTTACAACGCCCTCCTCATTTCCGATATCGTCTATATAAGGGACCTTATCACACTTGTTTAAAACTGTAACTACAGGTATACCCTCACATCCAAGCTCCCCTAGCAGTTCAAGCGTAACCTTTGCCTGCTCTTTGCAGTCGTCGGCGGAAGCGTCGCAGATATGGAGTATAACGTCAGCATTAGCCGCTTCCTCAAGCGTTGACTTGAATGCCTCAACAAGATGATGGGGCAGACGTCTTATCAGCCCTACCGTATCCACCAGCATTACGCTTCGTCCGTCAGACAGCTCGATAGCTCTTGAGGTCGTTTCAAGCGTTGCAAACAGCTTATTCTCCGCCAAAACTCCGGCTTCCGTCAGGGTATTGAGCAGCGTTGATTTTCCGACATTGGTATAGCCGACTATTGCACAGACAAGAACGCCGTCCTTTTTTCGCCTTGCCCGTTGATGAGTGCGGCGTTTTTCAATTTCCTTAAGTTCTGCACTAAGAGCGGCTATTCTGGTTCTTATATGGCGCTTATCGGTTTCAAGCTTTGATTCTCCCGGGCCTCTCGTACCTATTCCTGCGCCGAGTCTGGAAAGCTTTACTCCCATTCCTGCTAATCTGGGCAGACGGTAGCGGTGCTGAGCTATTTCTACCTGAAGCCTGCCCTCCCTTGTAGTAGCTCTCTGAGCGAAAATGTCCAGAATAAGCATAGTACGGTCTATAGTATGGACCTTACAGACGTCCTCTATATTTCGTATTTGAGTTGCAGTAAGCTCGTGGTCAAAGATTATCTGGTCTATATCATCCCTCTCGCATATCTCCGCCATTTCCTCCAGTCTTCCCGAGCCTATACAAGTCCCGGGTTCAAAAGAGGGCCTTTTCTGAACTATCCGCACTGCCGTTTCCGCCCCTGCGGTACTAGCCAGCTCCTCCAGCTCGTCCAGCGAACGCTCAACGTCATATTCACCGACATCAACCGCGCATAACATTACCCTGGGAATATTGATTTCATTTTCTATCATTTTAACGACCTTTCAGTTTTTAACGAATCTAAAACTGAACCGCTTTTGAAAGCAGTCAGCTTAATTTTTTACCGCGGTAAAGAAAAATCTCGGAAAGCGGAAGATTATCTGTCCGTTTTTCTGTACAGGATAAGCTTTCTTGACCTTTTCAAGCACCTCGTTTTCAAACTCAGCAAGCTCATTCACGTCTTGAAGCTGCTCAAGCCACGGTTTAAGTCCTGTTGCTTTATACCATTCCATAATATCATTATGGCTGTTCATAACGTGAAAATACGTCGTACTCCATAGGCTGAAATCCTTGGAGAGCGAACTTAGAATATCGAAATATTCCTCCTGGGTAAGATTGTAAAATATACGGCTGTGTGCGAAACGGTTTTTCCACCTGCTTTCGCCAACGGTTTCATTTATTATTTTATGAATAGGCTCATCATAATTCATAGGGGTCTGAACTGCAAGCATTCCCCCGCTTTTAAGACAGCTCAGCATATTTCCGAGCAGTACTTCGTGATCGGGTATCCATTGAATACAGGCGTTTGAAAATACAAGATCAAAATCCCTGCCAAGTTCTGAGATATCGTTTTCAGCGTTAAACAAGCAAAAGTCTATGCCGCAGCAGCTGCTTCTTGCTTCGTCTATCATGTTTTCAGAGCTGTCTATTCCTAACACATATGCGTTCGGAAATGCCTTTTTCAGCTCTGCTGAAGAATTTCCCGGTCCGCAGCCTATATCAAGTATTTTACATGGCGAAGCGGAAAGCTTTATCCTGCTTATCAAATCTACCGACGGCAAGGTCCTCTCACTCTTGAATTTCAGATACTGTGATGAATTCCAATCTGCCATAAATAACCACATCCATCCTTTTTTAATATTATAACGTATAACTCTTTTGTTGTCAATTGATCCTTGATTATAAATAAAAACAATAAACTTAAAACAAACAGGTACTGCATAAAAGCCAAGCATTTTCTTCTTGTTCAGCCGACGCTTCAATTAAAAAGACAGTGGTATTTTAACAAGGAAAGACGCATATATTGTACAAACTGTAAGTTGTACGATAAGTTCAAAGGAGTGTTTGTTTATGAAGAAAAAACAGATCTGGACGATTATTTGCTTTGCTCTGATACTAGGAATATCTATTGTCGGAGGAAGCCTGACTGAAAAGCGCATTGCGGTCGAAACCGCTTCGGGCAAGATCGGAACTTCCTTGGAGCGTCCGGTTATAGTTATCGACGCAGGACACGGCGGAATGGACGGAGGCTGCGTTTCTATCGACGGAGTTCCCGAAAAAGGAATAAATCTTAACATTGCAATGTCGCTGAAAGATATGCTTACTGTAATGGGCTACCAGCCTGTCTGTACCAGAGAAAGCGATGTATCAATTCATAACGAGGGTATCGAGGGACTTTCTAAGCAGAAAAAATCAGATATGGATAACCGTCTTGCCCTATTCAACAAGTACGACGGAGCGATCGCCGTATCAATTCACCAGAATCAGTTTACAGACAGCAAATACAGCGGTGCGCAAATGTTCTATAGTGAAAAAAGCTCAGACAGCGAAAGACTTGCAGGAATAATGAAAGAGCAGTTTGTTTCGTTTCTTCAGCCTGAAAACGAGCGTGAAACAAAACCTGTAGGCGACGAGCTGTATCTGCTGAACAACGCTTCCTGTCCGGCAGTCATGATCGAGTGCGGATTTTTGTCAAATCAGGAAGAATCACTGAAGCTTCAGGACGAAAATTATCAAAAGCAGATCGCTTTTACGGTTTTTACAGGCATATGCCGCTATAAATCGGAAGCATAGCCGAAACTGAAAATGCGTCTTTACACACCGATGTAAAGGCGCTGTTCCATATTATGAAACTTTGCAGATCAATTTTATTTTGAACTGTCATTGACAAATCGTTTCCTGCGGGTTATGATATATAAAAAAGCTACGGCAAGGAGCGATATAATGTTTTCCGTATACAAGGCGTGCTTTGATTCACGTCACAGCCCGGATTTCAGCGTAAATCGAAGCGTAGGTTATCCCTGTTATCTTCTGCTGTTTGCAAGGACATCAGCTTATTTTACCTTTGAAGAAACAGAAATGCTTATTAAGCCGGGTACAATCATAATTTTCAGCAAACATTCTCCTTATATATGCCGTTCCTGCGGTACCGAATACACAGATGACTGGGTTCAGTTCGACGGAAGCCGTATTTTAATGGACAGCTGGAATATTCCCTTTGACAAACCTGTAGAAACCTCCGGCGTATTCAACGCTTCCGAATATATAAAGCTTATATCCGACAGCCTTAACAGTGACGATTCGTCAAAACTTCAGACCTGTTCTCTGCTGCTGCAGGCGCTGCTGATCAAGCTTTCTGATTTTGTCAATAAAGAGCTTCCCGCATATCCCCACCGCAGGGAGCTTATAGAACTGAGAAAAGAGATTTATGCTTTTCCTGAAAAGGACTGGCGTATTGAAACGCTGAGCGATAGATTGAATCTCAGCCCTGTCTATTTTCAGAAGCTTTATAAGAAGCAGTTCGGGATAACCTGCGGCACAGATATTATAGTAAGCCGTGTAGAGTCGGGAAAAAGATTATTATGCGAAAGCAGTATGAATATATACGAAATAGCGTTCGCCTGCGGCTACAACAGCGACGTTCACTTTTCAAGACAATTCAAACAGGTCACAGGAATTACTCCGTCAGAATACCGCAGGCTCATGAAAAACGGCAGGAACTGAACAAAAACCCTTACGGCAGAAACGAAAGCATTATAATGCCTGCGTTTCAAGCTGTAAGGGTTTTATTAGGACTTATTATTCACCTACAGAAACATAAAACTTTACTCTATGGTTTCCGTCGCTGTCATCGTCCGTCATCTCAGCCTTAATTATTTTTACAGGCTTAACTGGCGAGGAAACAGCGCCGTCATTCCCGAGCTTCCTTTCAACATCAAGAAAGCTGTCAACAATTTCCATACCCTCGGTCACCTTTCCGAAAGCCGCATACTGACCGTCTAGGAAAGAGCAGCTATCGGAATAGCAGATAAAGAACTGACTGGAAGCGCTGTCATAGCTTTGAGATCTTGCCATTGAAACAACGCCCCTGGTATGAGAGAGCTTGTTATCAACGCCGTTCTGCGAAAACTCGCCCTTTATAGTATGCCCGCTTCCTCCTGTTCCGTCGCCCTTAGGATCTCCTCCCTGAGCCATAAAATCATCAACTATTCTGTGAAAGGTCAGGCCGTCATAAAACCCGTCCTTTACAAGCTTTTCAAAGTTTTCACAGGTTAACGGAGCGTATTCGGGGTAAAGAGTAATAATAAAGCTTTTATCATTCGGCGCAGCTGCTCCTGTATCAGAGCTATCAGACGTATCGCCGCATGAAGTCATAATTCCTATGGATAAAGCGCCGCATATCAGCAGGGCCAGCCTTTTCATCATTTTTTTCATTACAATATCTCCTTTTCATTATAATTCAATATAATTATAACATATATCCATCTGTTTTACAAGCTTTTGCCCGCAGAAGACTGTTACACCGTCTGACCTTTCTCAGACATCTTCTGCTGCTCATTAGGTATCCTGTTCATTCGCACTATAGCCTTGGAAACACAGTGTCTGCTGACATTCAGCACCTGAATATGCATATCCTCCGTATCAATTTCTGCTTTTGTTCCGTCATGAGGTATCTCCCCGAGCAGTCCTATAACATATCCGCTGAAGGTATCATAATCGTCTACAGGAAGAGCAGTTTCCAGAGCTGCAGCAACGTCGTCAAGCGAAGCAGTTCCCAGAACCTTCCATGTACGGGAATCAAGACGTTCTATTTCCAGCTCCGCTTCCCTAAACTCATCGTCTCCGAAATCGCCTACAAGCTGCTCAACAAGATCGGTAATAGTTATTATACCGCACATTCCGCCGTATTCGTCAAGAACTACCGCAAAATGCGAAGCGTTCTTTTTCATTTTCGTAAAAAGCTTATCCGCCTTCATATTTTCATGAACAAAATACGGCTCCCTTACAGCGTTTTTCATCACGCTTTCACGGGATCTATCCGTAAGACGGAAATAATCCTTGGCGTTCAGGACTCCCACAATATTATCAACGCTGTCTCCGCATATGGGATAAAGAGAATGCCTTGACTGATGGATCGTCTTTTCCCATTCTTCTACGCTTTCGTCAAGCCAGAGTACGGCTACCTCTCGCCTGTGCGTACATATCTCCTCTACCGTCAGATCGTCAAATTCAAACACGTTTTTGATAAGCTCGCTTTCGTCTTCGTCTATCGTTCCGCTTTTATGTCCCTGCTCCGTCATAAGAAGGATCTCCTCCTCAGTAACGGTATCTCCGCCGCTTTCAGGGTCAACTCCCAGAAGCCTTAAAAGTCCGTTGGTCGAAACCGTAAGAAGCCACACTATCGGAGCAAAAAGCTTAGATATAAAACCGATAAGCGCAGACATTCCAAGCGCAAGCTTCTCTGAATTTTTCATAGCAAGACGCTTAGGAACAAGTTCTCCGAAAACCAGTGTAAAATACGAAAGGATAAGCGTAATAACAATTACCGCTATTGTATCGAGAGTCTTTGCAGGGATAGTTACTCCTGTCTTAACAAGAACGCTTACCAGCTTTTCCGAAAAGTTATCCGCAGCGAAAGCCGAGCCTAAAAATCCCGAAAGAGTTATTGCGACCTGTATCGTAGCAAGAAACTTAGCAGGATTCGATTTCAGCTCAAAAAGCCTGACAGCCTTTTTGCTGCCCTCGTCTGCCATTTTCTCCAGCTTGCTATCGTTTACAGATATGACCGCTATCTCAGCGCAGGCAAATACAGCATTAAGTCCTATAAGTACAGCCTGAAGCAGAAGCTGCCAAACTACTGAATTCTCCATAAAATATTCCTCCTTTTCAATTCAAAAAACACAAAAAGGCACAGCCATGCACCTGAAAAATGCAGACTATGCCCGTATATTCTCTATGTAATTTATATTCGCATTACAGCAATCGGCGTCATCAGCCATTAAAAAATCTCACCTCCGGATAAATTGAATATATTATATCCTATTATCACGAGGTTGTCAATAGTCCGGCAATAATTTTTTCGGCAGGATTTCTTATATTAAGACTGCCTGTAATCTCTGAGAAAGTCAGACATTTCATCAGCGGCCTTTCTGAGCATACCTACCTCAGGAAGATAAACGATCCTGAAATGATCCGGCTGTTCCCAATGAAAACCGCCGCCGTGAACAAGAAGTATTTTCTTTTTACGCAGCAGATCAAGAACAAACTTCTCATCATCTGTTATATTGAATTTTCCTGCGTCTATCTTAGGAAAGATATAAAATGCGGCCTGCGGCTTTACGGCTGAAAGTCCGTCAATTTGATTTATGGCGTTGTAAATAAACTCTCTCTGCTCATAAATTCTTCCCCCGGGCAGCAGCAGCTCGTCAGTTTTGTCAAAGTCCTTTAAAGCAGTCTTGATAATAAACTGAGAGGGAACATTTGAACAAAGCCTCATTGACGAGAGCATATTAAGACCCTCAATATAACCTCTGACTCTGCTTTTATCTCCGCTCAGAACCATCCAGCCGCATCGGAAGCCGGCAACCCTATGGGATTTTGATAAACCGTTAAAGGTAATAGTAAATATATCCGGAGCAACCGAGGCTATAGAGGTATGCTTTACTCCGTCCATAAGCAGACGGTCGTAGATCTCGTCAGAAAAAAGGATAAGTTCGTTTTCTCTCGCAAGCTGAGCGATCTGCTCAAGGATCTCCTTTGGATAAACTGCACCTGTAGGATTATTCGGATTTATTATTACTATCGCCTTTGTCTTATCTGTTATCTTTTTTTTCATATCCTCAATGTCCGGATACCAACAGGAGCTTTCATCACATATATAATGAACCGCATTTCCTCCTGCAAGAGTAACGGAAGCCGTCCACAAAGGATAATCCGGCGAGGGAACAAGCACCTCGTCACCGTCGTTTAGAAGCCCCTGCATAACCATAACGATAAGCTCTGAAACGCCGTTTCCGGTATATATATCATCAATACACACGCCGGAAATATTTTTATATTCGCAGTAATCCTTTATAGCAGCACGGGCGTCCTCGATCCCTTTAGAGTCCGAGTAACCCTCTGCGCAGCGCAGATTTTCCGTCATATTCTTTATTACAGCATCCGGAGCGCTGAAAGCGAACGGCGCAGGATTTCCTATATTTAATTTAAGTATTTTTTCTCCCTCGGCAATCATTCTGTTTGCCTCATCCATAACCGGGCCTCTTATATCATAGCATACGTTATCAAGCTTTGAGGATTTTGAATAAACTTTCATAAAAAGCTCTCCTTAAACATAAATTCAGATTTTATTATACTACTTTCATTTTTAAAATGCAACAGCAAATTGCACAAAAGCCATAGTTTTTAAACAAGTTAGTTTATATTTAATAATAAATAACGGCACTTCTTAAAATCTGAGATCAAGAAATGCCGCCGTTTTTATTGCAATTTTTATCCGATGTATCATTCAATTATTTTCATAGTTACAAGTCTTTTCAAAAGTCTGCCAGCATATGCGCCTATAAGAAGGTCATATTCCTGTGCCGTTACAGTTCCGCCTATTCCCATCAGTTCGTAAACGACAGAGGCTTCCTTAAGTTTCAGGTCAAGAGCCACAAAGCCGTTCTGTCGGTAAAAACGCTTGCGCTTAACGCGAATATCATAATTTTCTGAATCTTCATCAAGCTGTTCGATCGCAAGAAAGATCCTGCGGTTCTGATACTTTTGCTTTACAGTCTCCAGAACCTTGCTTCCGTAGCCCTTTCCTCTTTCAGAATCCAAAACAGCAAAATAGAAAATATAAGACAAATCAGCATAATTTACTATATAGATAAGCCCGACAAACTTATGAGAATCGTAAATAGCCCAGAAATCTACATTTTCTTTCTTTGCCTTTGCGGACAGCAGCCAAAACGGAGCACGTTCTTCTATAGGAAACGCTTTTTTATACAACTGCTTTAAAAGCTTATGATCCGGAAACCTGCGGGTGACTTTTTTTAATGTAACGTCCATACTTACCTCCTGAATTTTTATTTATGGTCTTTTTTACCGGAGAGCTTAAAATAACACATAAACCTGATAAAACAAGCATAGGATATAGCAAAATGAAATTGAACGGAGTATGTATATGAAAAAAGCAAACGCAACAGAACTACTGATATTTATAATAGGAACGGAATTAGCAGGTACTTTATCAGCATTGCTTTCCGGCAGCTTCCTGCCTTTCTATTTAAAGCTGAATAAGCCTGCGTTATCCCCTCCGGGATGGGTATTTCCCGTAGTCTGGACCCTGCTGTATGCGCTGATGGGAATCTCAGCTTATCTTATTAAATCTTCTGACTCAGACAGAAAAAAAATAAAATCCGCCCTGTCAATATACATAATACAGCTGTCATTAAATTTTATGTGGAGTATTGTATTTTTCAGATTCAGATCTATTGGATCGGCGGCAGCAGTTATCGTTCTTCTGCTGGCCGCAGCAGTATATATGACTTTGCGTTTTTACAGAATAAGACCTTCTGCCGCATACCTGAACCTTCCCTATATTGCATGGATCGCTTTTGCCGTATATCTCAACTTCGGGATACTGTTTTTAAACTGAGCCTGACCTCCCGAAATCAAAAAAGTTAATCAGACGAACCTGTCGGACTCGGATCGGTATATCGCCGAACCGAGTCCTTTTATATATGCCGAAACTTATATATGAATATTGAATATCATCATCGAGATATTAAAGAAAACCAAGGTCGTACAGGTATCTACAATAGTTGTTATAAGCGGAGCAGCCATTATAGCAGGATCAAGCTTCAGCTTTTTTGCCGCCATAGGGAGCATACAGCCTATCAGCTTAGACATTATTACCGTTGATATGATCGCCAGACTTACCGTAACCGCAAGCTTCAGCGGATCTGCATTTGAACCGGAATAAAAATAGGTATAGGTAATATAAATACGTATTCCGTTGACTACCGCAAGAATAACGCTGACGATCAGCGCTATCCTGAACTCCTTGAAAACGACCTTGAAAAAGTCTTTTAGCCTTATCTCTCCCAGCGACATACCTCTGATTATCATGGTCGAAGTCTGAGAGCCGCAGTTTCCTCCTGTTCCCGTAAGCATTGGAATAAACGAAACCAGCAACGGTACAGCCGCAAAAGCCGCTTCGTATTTTGTAATGATTGAACCTGTTATCGTTGCGGACAGCATAAGTATAAGCAGCCACATTATTCTGTTCTTGGCATGGGTTATTACAGGGGTTTTAAAATACGAATCCTCACTTGGCGACATAGCCGCCATACGCGAAAAGTCCTCTGTATTTTCTTCCTGAATAACGTCCATAGCGTCATCGAAGGTCACGATTCCTACAATTCTAAATTCCTTATCCACAACCGGCAGCGCAAGAAAATCATACTTTGCAAACTGCGCCGCAACAAGTTCCTTATCCTCCAACGTATCGACAGTAATAACATTGGTATCCATTATATCCTCGATAAGGTCGCCGTCGTCAGCCGTAAGAATATCCAGCACCGACAAAACACCTATAAGCCGGCGGTTTTCAGTTACATACAGCGTATATACGGTTTCCTTTACCATTCCTATATGTCGTATCTTCTGAAGAGCCTCGCTTACCGTCATATCCTTATTGAGATAAATATACTCGGTGGTCATGATCGAACCGGCGCTGTCCTTGGGATACTGTAAAATCTGATTAATCTGTTTTCTGGTTTCATTGTCGGCATTTTTCAGGATACGCGAAACAACGTTTGCAGGCATTTCCTCTATAAGATCAACCGTATCGTCGATAAACAGATCGTCGATAACCTCGGCAAGTTCCTTATCTGTAAAGGAATTAATAAGCATCATCTGCATATCGCTGTCCATATACGAAAATACGTCAGCCGCAACATCCTTGGGCAGAAGCCTGAACAAAAGCGGCAGATCCTTTTTATCTACGTCGGAATCGTCGTGAAAATGCTGAAAAATATCGGCGATATCCGCCTCGTTCATATTTAGGAAAATCTCCTTTAGCACCTTGAAATTTCTTTTTTCAAGCAGCTTGATAATTGTGTTGTACATTGTTAAAACCCCCTTTTTGCGCACAAAAAAAGAACGCAAAATCAGCGTGCCAAGCCAACTGTACTATTTTATGTACAGCAGACAGGCGTATAGCTTCACGTCCAGACACAGATCACCCTTTATTCGCTTAAAGTATTAAAGCTAAATAAAAATACAAGCGGGCAAACGCCGCCGTATTCGGGGGGCAATCTTGTTCTGACTGACATCGTCCACTTGTATCTCATCTCCTCAAAAATAAATAGCGTAAAACCGCATTAATAATGATACTACTTTAACGGCGTATTGTCAAGAGAATAAAAGTAAAGAAATTGTACGATCAGGATTTTTTATGTATTTATCATTTGCGGCAAAAATCATTGCATACATAAAAACAGCCTGAAAGATCAGGCTGTTTTTATTATAATTCGTTTTTAAATTGAAACGGCAGAACTTCTACCAGTACATTACTACAGGAGTTCCCAGATCAATATTCTCATAAACATACTTTGCTGCGTCGTAAGGCATATTTATACAACCGTGAGAACCGTTTGTTTTATACCTGTTTCCGCCGAAATACGGATGCCAGGTCGCGTCGTGAAGACCAACTCCGAAAGTGCTGATGTTATTCCAGAAGGTTACCGGGGTCTCCCATTTTTCTCCGGTTGACAGACTTCCCTTCAGCACCTTGTCCTTTTCCTTGATCCAAAGCTTATAAACTCCTCCAGGAGTATTTCTCTCCTCAGTCGGCAAGCCTGAAACAATATCGCATTCATATTTGAGCTTTCCGTTTTTGTAATACCAGAAATGCTGCTTTGCCAGATCGACCTCGCAGTAAGTATCTCCTATATCGGATTCGGCGGTTCTCCATTCCGGATTGCACACATATTCATAAGCGGAATATGGATTCTTATAATAAATAGGCTCGATATTTGCGGACTTTCCCTCTTCAATTATTTCAACAAGCTGATCGCAGGTTTGCTGCTGGTCTATCCACCAGCCGTAGCAGCCCTCGCCCTTTTCAACTGTGATCTCACCTCTGCTGGTGGATTTAAACTTCCTGTCCTTGCCGTATGTATCATACTTATCAGCAAGCTTTTCCACATATTCCATAGCTTTATCCTCATCAACGGTATAGCCGTCGGTCGGATCAGCGTTCTCAAAGGTTATCCAGTCAAGTATCTCGCTTCCGTGCAGAGTTTCAGTAGTATAGGTAAAATCATAATTTATCTCAATATCGTAAAGAGAATTAAGCTGATCCAGCTGATCGGTGAGATCTTCTTCCGTTACCTCAGGATCCTCGTAGCAGTCAACAGCGCTAAGATCTATCAGATATTCGCCAGAATCAACATAGCCGATTATATAATCAAATAAATCGTCAAGCTTATCCTCGTCGACCTTATCTCCCCTTACCTCCTTAACGATCGCAAAGCCGTCGTCTGTTTTCTCAATATAAGCGTCCTGCGGCTCGGCAGTTCCCGGAGAATCAACGATCTTCCGCTTCACCTCACTGTATAGCTTATCCTTATCATAGGTAAATGTAGAATGGAAATTATACTCAGTCTTATTCCATAGATTCCTGAACCATGTATAATGATTCTGCTGTGTAAAATACTGTGAAACCGTTACCTTTATATTATCCTTATAGCCTATTTTATCAAGTGAGATCGTAAGATCAGTACCGTCAAGCTTAGTAAGGGTTATATTTTCAGGAATTACCGAATTCTGAAGTACAAGTTCATAGGCTTCTTTCTCGGTCTTTCCGCTAACGTCGATACCGTTTATCGTAGTATTCGCAAGAAACTTTCCGTCAGCCTTGTTCATTCCGTAAAAATAAACTCCCGTAACCGCAGCCGCTGCCGCAATTACGATACAAGCTGATAAAATACCTATAACTTTTGCTCTTGATCTCTTTTTCTTCTTTCGGCCCTTTGACTTTGTGGTGGAAGCGGCGCTGTTTTTTTTATGTACGCCTTCTGAAGCTTTTTTTTCGGTTCTTACCGCAGTTTTAACGGCTGCGGAAGTACCCTCAGAAGTTAAGTCGGCGCTTCCTACGTTTCTATCCGCCTGCTCTGCTTGTGAATTACCGTTATCATCGCCGCTTACGGAAAACAAGTCCGTATCGTCAGAAAAAATCTCTTCTCCGTTTTTAATTGCCATATTTCTTGCTATCTGCCTTGCAAGCTCTTCCTTGGACGGCTTATTAAAGTCTTTTTCCATAGAAGCACATACCTTTCCATAATCAAGTTCCGCTGCTTTTACTTTTTATTATACACCACCAAACGACAAATTGCAATCAGAAATTTTCACAATATACAAAGCTTGATTGCATAATATATTGGAGAATTTCCTATATTGTCACTGTGATATGTAATTGTACGTTTTTTGTTACAGTTTTATTTTATAATAAAATACGTCTGTGAAAACTTTGTGACAGATTAGGGGTAAAACAAAATATTTTACAGGCTTATACCGCCTGACAAAATTCACATAAACTTTATGGTAAAGTTTAAACGCAGTTTATATTCAGGCATTATAATTATTATGTAATACAATTAAAGGAGATAAGCAGATGCTAAGCTTAAAAGGTATAGTAAAAAACTATGTTTCCGGAGACGAAACGGTTCAGGCTCTAAAAGGGATCGATATAGAATTCCGTGAAAGCGAATTTGTTTCAGTTCTCGGTCCGTCCGGCTGCGGAAAAACAACTCTGCTGAACATAATCGGCGGTCTTGACCGATATACAAGCGGAGATCTTGTAATAAACGGAAAATCAACAAAGGAATTTAGGGACAGCGACTGGGATACCTACAGAAACCATTCTATAGGCTTTGTATTTCAGAGCTACAACCTGATACCTCACCAGACCGTTCTTTCAAATGTAGAGCTTGCCCTTACCCTTTCCGGAGTTTCTAAATCGGAAAGACGAAAAAGGGCCGTGGACGTTCTTACTCAGGTAGGCCTTGGCGACCAGCTTCATAAAAAGCCTAACCAGATGTCCGGCGGTCAGATGCAGAGAGTTGCTATAGCCAGAGCGCTTATAAACGATCCTGACATACTTCTTGCTGACGAACCTACCGGCGCTTTGGATTCTGCAACAAGCGTTCAGATAATGGAGATACTCAAGGACATTTCCAAGGATAAACTTATTATAATGGTAACTCATAACCCGGAGCTTGCCGAAAAGTATTCCTCCAGAATAATTAAACTGCTTGACGGCAAGGTCACCGATGATTCCGACCCATACTCTGCCAGCATAGTTGAACCTATAAAAAAAGAAGAAAAATCAAAGAGAGAAAAGAAAAAAGCCAGAAAGACCTCTATGTCTTTCCTTACAGCGCTTTCGCTTTCCAAAAACAATCTGCTTACCAAGAAAGCAAGGACTATTCTTACTTCCTTTGCCGGAAGTATAGGAATAATAGGAATAGCTCTGATACTGTCGCTATCTAACGGTGTCCAGACATATATATCCTCTGTTCAGGAGGATACTCTCTCCACATATCCGCTGACTATAGACGAGACCTCCACGAACCTTGAATCAATGATGAAGGTTATGGCAGAAGCTGCTCAGCCTGATGAAAACAGACCTGCCGATAAGATCTATTCAAGAAATTCTACCGGTAAAATGCTCAACGCAATGATGACTGAATCGACCCATAACAATCTGAAGGACTTCAAAACTTACCTTGACAGCCGAAAGGGAGATCTTGAAAATTATACTAGCGATATTAAATATTCCTACAGTACGGTAATGAATATTTATAAGGAAAACCCGAATAACGATATTATACAGGTAAATCCCTCGCAGGTATACGAGGCAATGGGCATGAGCTCGCAGATAACCGAAATGCAGTCTTCGTCAATTGCTTCAATGTCACCTATAATGGCGACTACCGCAAATATGTGGTCCGAAATGATAGATAATCAGGAAATACTAGACGCTCAGTATGATGTTATAGCCGGACATATGCCGGAAAACTATAATGAGATCGTAGTCGTAGTAAATAAGTATAACGAAATAGACGACTTTGCTCTTTATTCATTGGGTTTAAAGGACGTAAGCGAGCTTTCTGATATGATGGACGCTATGCAGAATATGGAAACTGTAGACGAGTCGGTCACAGAATATTCTTACGACGATATCCTGGGGCTTAAATACAGACTTATACTCAATACCGATTATTACCAAAAAGAAGGCAGCAGATGGGTAAATATGTCCGAGGATGAGGACTATATGAGATCCGTTATAGAAAACGGAATAGATCTGAAGGTTGTGGGCATACTTAAACCGAACGAAGAAGCCTCGGCTCAGTCTATAGGAGGCGTTATAGGTTACCGTTCCGATCTTATGAAAACGCTTATTGACAGAATAAACGAAACAGAGATAGTAAAGGAGCAGAAAGCCGACCCGAAGACTGACGTATTTACAGGGCTTAAATTTGATACCAATGATAAAGAGGACAAGACCGCAGAGCGCAGCGAACTGCTTGCAAAGATCGGATACGATAAGCTTTCGGAAGCTGAAAAAGCACAGGTCGACGCGCTTTCAGACGAGCAGCTAGCTAAGATGGCGGCAAGTATGGAAGCTATGAGCTCCGAGCCTGAGATGAGCCGTGAAGAAATGCTGGCGGTTATAAAATACAGCGAAATGTCCGACGAGGAAAAGGCACAGATAGATTCGCTTTCCGATCAGCAGCTTTCGGCTATGATAGAGATGATGAAGCAGAACGAGAAGCTTCCCGAAAAGCCGGAAACTACCTATACCGAAAATCTTTCGCTTCTCGGCGTAGCCAGCCTTGATACCCCCAGCAGCATAAATATTTATCCTAAGGATTTTGCTTCAAAGGAAGAAATTGAAAATATAATCAAAGAATATAACGACAAGGCGGAAGCTGACGGACATGAGGAGAATATAATACAGTATACCGATATGGTAGGACTTATGATGTCGTCTGTGACCTCGATAATTGATGCTATAAGCTATGTTCTTATTGCATTCGTTGCTATTTCGCTGATAGTTTCTTCAATAATGATAGGAATAATAACCTATATTTCAGTTCTTGAAAGAACCAAGGAAATAGGAATACTGAGAAGTATAGGCGCTTCTAAGAAGGATATTTCCAGAGTTTTCAACGCTGAAACGATTATCGTAGGATTTACTGCCGGAGCAATAGGTATAGCGATCTCCTATCTGCTGACAGTACCAATAAATATGATCATTTCGCATCTTACAGACGCTCCCGTCAGAGCTGCGGTTCCGGCCGCCGGAGCTGTAATACTGATAATTATCAGTATGCTTCTTACCTTTATTGCAGGACTTATCCCTTCAAGGATCGCAGCTAAGAAAGATCCTGTAGTCGCATTGAGAACAGAATAAAAATATATACGGAGGTAGATAAAATGAAAAAAATATCTGCTGAAACTAAAGACAAAATTTACGGCTTAGCAAGCTGCCTTACCGCCGGTCTGGCTCTTATGGCGCTTATAAGCATGAGCTTTTTGCATTAAGCATTTATTTTTTAAGGTCAGAGAAGATCGGTTCTCTGACCTTATTTATGTTTGAAGTTAAATAAATAAAACAAGATTCATATTTTTTCAAAAAGTGCTTGCTTTTTTTAGGAAGATATGATATAATGCAATTAGGTAAAATTGAATGGAGGAATACAAAATGAACAAATTTATAAGATCAATAATAACTGCCGCCGCTGCCGGAGCTATTGCCTGCACCGCAGTACTTTCTGCGTCTGCCGCAACTTCTCAGGACGCAATAAATGCAGCAAAGTCAGCAGGAGTTCCCGGTATTTATGTTCAGCAGCTTGAAAATTATCTGAAAACGGCTTCGTTTACATCTGACCAGTATCAGCTCATGGTTGATACAGTTTCAAACGTATCGGATACATATATTTCAGAGCTTGCTCAGAGTATGTACGGAAAAACTCCGGCAGAGCTTACTGAGGAAGAAAAAACCGCTGTCGGAAAAAAGCTGACCGGAGATCAGAAACAGGCTATAATTAACGCTTTCGTAAATCTCGGAGATAAAGTCGGAGTAAAAATAAACGTTGATCATATCAGCAAGGGCAACTATAATATTGAGGTTGCCGCTCCTTCCGACAATTCTTCGGGAAGCGGTAATACTACAATAGTTGTAGATACTGATCCTGTTGCCAATACCGGTGAAAATGAAACTGAGAGTTCTGCCGCAGCAGCAATCGCTGCAGGGTCTTTACTTCTTACAGCTTCCGGAGCCATTGTTATTCTTGCTAAAAAGAATAAAGCTTAATAAACAAAATTTATTTGGAGTGTAATTATTTGTGAACAGTAAAAGCCGAAATTCACACACTTCATCAAAAAGGGCGATGAGAACAACTTTATTTGTGCTCACGCCCCTTTTGATGTTATTGATAATTCTTTCCGCCGCAGTTCTTTTGTTTCTAAAACCATATAATTATTTTAAGCCTTACGCCAATATAGTGTTCAGAGATACTGCTCCGTCTTCCTCCCTTAGAACTCTTAATTCGTATAGGGACGACGATGCTCCTGACCTCAGCGCAACTATAACTGTAGACGAAAAACAGCATGATATAGTTTACCCGTATTACGGCGACTGCTATGCAGCGCTTAATTGTGAAAATGCAGGACTGAACGATATACCAGTATTCTGGGGCGACAGTCCAGATCTGCTTGAAAAGGGAGCGGGACAGTTTAACGGTTCCGTATATATCGGTGAAAAAGGCAATGTAGTTATTTCAGGACATAATCATACATACTTTTATAATCTGAAAAACTGTAAGACAGGCGATATTATTACTCTGGAGACCTCTTACGGTGTCTTTACCTATAAGGTTTCGGAGCTGGTATATTTTAAGGACAGCGACCTGACATATATCTATCCTTCCGAAGAGGACAGGCTTACGCTTTACACCTGCTGGAACAACGGAATGCTTGGAATGTCCGATACAAGACTCGGAGTTATATGCGAGCTTATAAGCAAAGAATTTAATCAGGAGGACGGGAAATGAACCATAAGCTTTATCACTATCTTCCCTGTTTCGTACTTAGTCTTGTCATCTCTGTACTGCTGATCTGCTTTCAGCTGACTTATTTTACAGCTCAGGTGATCTTAAAGCCCTCGCTATATTCAGAGGCACTTTCAAAAAACAGTATTACCAATCTTATTTATGATGATCTTGAAACTTACTTTACCCGTATATCTGCAGCAACGGGAGTTCCGGCGGAAGTATATATGAAAAGCGTAACAAAAGCAAACCTTTCCTCAGCAGTCAATTCTCTTATACAGGATTCTCTTAATTACCTTAAAAGCAAAGACTCACCGAAGCCTGAAATAAAATACAGCTTTGAACAGCTTGAACAGGATATCGCAGATTACTTTGAAAACTACGCAAATGAAAACAATATAGAAAAAAACGAGGAATATAAAAAGCTTCTGAATTCAACAATTGAAACCGCGGAAAGCCAGATCTCAGGCAAGCTGGACGTACTTTTCTTAAAGCGGCTCTCCGATACTTCTTTGGCTTCGGAAGTCCACGTTTATGCAGGTTTTATAAATGCAGCAATGTATATATGTGCGGCAGCTGCAATCGCCCTTTGGGCGCTGATGTTTTATATTATCAGACATCATAAGCTGAATATGCTGTACTGGGTCGGGATCTCTGTTTTCGTTTCCTCTGCGGCGATCCTGATTCCTTCAGCTTATCTGCATTTCAGTAATTATTTCAGCAATTTTTTTGTAAAAACGCCTTATATTCAGAAATCTGTGACCGGACTAATCAATACAGTGCTTGCAAAAACAGTTACCTTTGAATTTGTTATGACAGCGCTTGGAATTATACTGATATGCTCTTATGCCATACTTAAAAGCGAATTACTTAAAATAAACAGAAAAAAATAAATCTCAGCCTGTTTTATGGTAGACACTGCTCCACTTTGTGCAGACAGCAAAACCTATGGTAATTGAATAAAATTTCAAAATCAAACTGATTACGCAATTTAAGCGGAGTCAGTTTTGTTCTAAGCTACGCTGATTTCATAAAAGTTATGGATCACCCATATGTTACCTGTACATAACTGCGCCTCCTATGGTTTTTATTATACCATAGGAGGCGCTTTTTGTCATTGCCTGTTTTTATAGTTCGGTGCAGTAATTACCGTTAAAGACAAGCTTTTATATATTATCAATTAAATCGGTACGTTATGTACACACGGGATCTCAAACTATACATTAAACAGCTATACAAGGAAATCCTGATAGCCGTCGTTTTCTTCCCTGAGGCTCTTGATCTGCATGGCTATCTCCTCGCTGTCTGCTTCAATTTTAGCCTTTATATCGTTGACTGCGTTCTGCTTCTCAGCAAGTTCAGCCTGTGCAGCTGATTTTTCATTGTCAAGAGCGTCAAGAAGGTTCTTTGAGCTTTCCTCATATTCCTTAAGCTTCTGATTAGCCGCTGCGGTAGCATTTTTATACTCAGCGTCTATCTCCTCAAGTTTTCTTCTGTACTCCTCATCAGCCCTGGCGATCGCTTCACGATGCTCTTCTCTTGCCTTTTCCATATCAGCATAAGCCTCGTCAGCCTTAGCTTCAGCATTTTCAAAGTTCTCTTGACATACCGTTAGAGCTCCGTCGGCAGCCTCAAGCTGAGGAGCATACTCGCTGTCAAGCTTCGCAGCCTTTTCTTCAAGCTCAGCTATTCTGGCATTATTGGCTTCGATCTGGCTCATTGCAAAGGCCTTCATCTTACTGAGAGCCTTGCTTGCCTTTTCAGCAGCAGTTTCCTCCGCCGAATCAGCAGAGTCGTCAGCCTCTTCATTCTTCTCAGATAATTCTTCTGGCTTATTATCAGCGACGATTTCTATAGATTGCCCGGAAGAAACTGAATCAGGCTCATCGGCTTTAGATCCTTCACTTACATTAGGCGGAGATATCTCATCCATCATATTTTCAGCAGCAGGAATGCTTTCATTGCCTGACGATGAAATAACTGAAGAACCTCCGTTGTGACTTACATAGTCATCTACCAGACTTACAGTCCTCTCCTCAGAATCACCCGAAGCGGCAGCAAATTCCTCCTGCTGCTTTTTCTTTTTCTCAAGCATATATCTTTCAAGCTTGCTTAAATTTTCATAATTCTCATCTTCGACGCTATCCTGTACATCTTCCTGAACTGCTTCAGGCTCGGCAGGCTTGGGTCTTGCGGTCACTACAGTTTCGGGAATACTGTCTTCACCCAGTTTTCTTCTTATTACGCCTACAACAATATCGTTTCTTAACTCAGTTTCAGCGCAGATTTCTTCAACAGATCTGCCTTCCTGAAACAATCTGACAATTTTTTCATTAGTGGATTCTTCTTTTTTCTTTTTCAATGCTAAAGCCATATTAATCAATCCTTTCGTCAAGCTTGGTCAGTATATAATATTCAAAAAGATTTATATAAATGACCGTATATTTGTATTATATCACAATTCATTTTGTAAAGCAATAGAGAATTAAAAATTCTATCAAAAAATAATGCACGATTTATGCTGTTGATTTTAGTGAAATGTTAACATAAGCTCAATAGTTGTATTTTATAACATAAGCATTTCTGCAATTTGTGTATTTCTAAGCTATTATTACAAAAAACACAAAACAAATTTGTATATATCGTCAAATTTATATTATTGTATTGACAAATAATATTATACGATATATAATATAGTTAAGAGAACAATATTGTTTCAAAAACAGAAAGGAGCAGAAATATGAGTTTTCCTATAAGCGCCGGCTTACTGGACGCAATGGTGCTTTCGGTTGTCGACAGAGGCGATACCTACGGATATGAAATAACCCAGTTTATCCGAGGAGCGGTCGATGTATCTGAATCCACTCTATATCCTGTTTTAAGACGGCTTCAAAAGGGCGATCTGCTTGAAACCTACGATATGGAATATATGGGCAGAAACAGGCGTTACTATCGTGTTACCAGCAAGGGTGAATCAGCTCTAACTCAATACCGAAGCGACTGGTATGAGCATAAAGCAAAAATCGACAGTATTTTATTGAACGAGGTGGAGAAAAAATGAAAAGAAAAGAATTCCTTGAACAGCTGAAAAGCCGTCTGAACCGTCTTCCGGACGACGAGCTTAACAATGTTCTTGATTATTATAACGAGATCTTTCTTGACGCCGGAGAGGAAAATGAAGAAGAAACTGCTGAAAATCTCGGAAATATTGACGATATAGCGCGTCAGATATATGCCGATAATAATATTGCGCCGGACGGAAAGCCTGAATTTATAATGGACGAAGCCGCCTATAGAAAATATGGAGAAAACAGCAGTAACGACAGCCGAACAGCTACTAACTCACAGGTCGGTTCAGGTATGTCGGTATCCGGAAAAATACTGCTGGTAATTTTACTGTTTCCGATATGGTTTCCGATCCTTGCGGCAGTAAGTGCAGTGCTTTTTTCCGTTGCAGTTACGTTTATTGCTCTTGGCTTTACTTTAGGTATTTCTGGAGCGGCTTTAACTGCGGCGGGAATCGTAACTGTTTTTACAGCTCCTCCTATTGGTCTTATTACCGCCGGAACAGGTCTGGTAATTCTTTCCTTAGGTCTGTTTATAGCCAAACCTCTGTTCAAAAGCGTATGGAGAGGTTTTGCTTCGTTCCTGAATTGGCTCGTTTCAAAGGCTCACGGAATTTTTGCTGACAGGAGGTCTGTATAAATGGATAACGCTAAGAAAAGAAAGCTCACTTTGCCGCTGATACTTCTTATATCCGGAGTTTTACTGCTTTTGCTGGGAATAATTATTATGAGCTTTACAGATTCCGATAAATACTTTCCGAGAGAAGATATTTCCGAAAACTTTCCTGCCGACAAAATTCAGTATCTGGATATTGATATAGGTATCGGACATTTTGATCTTGAAACCTACGACGGAGATAAAATAATCATTGAAGCTCAAAATCTACCTGAGGGGAGATACTTATTCAACTGCTCAGATGATAAATTCAGTATAAAATACAAAAACTACAAATGGTATGAATGGTATAAGAACACCAACTTTTATATTGGGCCTTTCGATTGGGGTAACAGCGATGAACCCGAATTTAAGATCTTGATCCCAGACAAGGAATATACTTCAGCAAAGCTTAACGGAGGAGTAGGCGAATATACCGTAAGCGGTCTTAAATGCGTAAACGTGGATATAGACGCAGGAGTGGGCAATGGCAGATTTACCGGCTGCATAATAAGCGGTAAGGCTGACATAGATATGGGAGTAGGAGAATGCCGTTTTGAAAACTGTTCTGTTAACGAAGGAGATATCGACTGCGATATAGGCGAATTCAGCTACAGCGGAAAAATCCTGGGCAGACTTGATTTAGACTGCGGTATCGGCGAATGCAGACTGGACATAGACGGATATTATTCAGACTATGACATAAAAAAAGACACGGGAATCGGAGAAATAAATATTGAACGAAATTCCGACAATCCGAACGGCAGCGCTCCGATAAAAATACCTATAGATATTGACGGCGGAATAGGAGAAGTAAATATAAAATTCAAATGATTGAAAGGGGTTATATCTTATGAATAAAAGACTGTATAGATTAAGGGACAACAGAATGATATGCGGCGTCTGCGGCGGTATCGGTGAATACTTTAATATTGATCCCAATCTGGTAAGGATCGGCTTTGTGCTTCTAGGCTGCGGAGGAGTAGGAATAATAGCCTATATAGTAGCAGCGGTAATTCTCCCTGAAAAATAAACTTTAAATACAGCTGCATCGTCTTTGCTTCCGGCAAGGACGATGTTTTTTCTCAAAGGCTCTGTACAATTCCATCCGTAATATTTTCAAAAAAGCATAACGTTCCTTTTTTATGGCATAATATAAAAAAACGAAACGGAGATACAGAAATGAGATCAGTATGGAGCGCAGAATCTGCCTTTCCTCAGTTTCCGAGGCTTGAAAGAGATATTAAAACAGACATACTTATAATAGGCGGCGGAATTGCAGGAATTTTAACCGCATATCGTCTTCAGCAGCAGGGAGTAAACTATATTCTTGTCGAAAAGGAACGCATATGCGGCGGTACGACCTGTAATACAACGGCAAAAATAACCTACCAGCACGCATTTATATACAATAAGATTCTTAAAAGCAGCGGTCCAGAAAAAGCCAAAGCATACCTTTCGGCAAATATGGCGGCTTTTGATGAATATGCCGCACTATGCCGCAATATCGACTGCGATTATGAAATCAAGGACAACTACGTTTATACTTCCGACGAGTACAAACTGGAAAAAGAACTCAGCGCTTTAAGCAGGATAGGCTATAATGCCGAGCTGTGCCGAAAGCTTCCTATACCCGTTTCAGCTGTAGGAGCGATTAAATTTGCGGATCAGGCTCAGTTTAACCCGCTTAAATTTCTTTCAGCTATATCAAAGGATCTGAATATTTACGAAAATACATTTGTAAGAGAAATGATAGAAAATACCGCAGTTACAGACCTCGGAAAAATAAGCGCAGAAAAAGTGATAGTGACTACTCACTTCCCCTTTATCAACAAGCACGGCAGCTATTTTCTAAAGCTTTACCAGCACCGTTCATATGTTATCGCATTGGAAAACGCTCAGAATGTTCACGGAATGTACGTTGACGAGAGCAAAAAAGGGTACTCATTCAGAAACTATAATGATCTTCTGATTTTAGGCGGCGGCTCTCACAGAACCGGCAAAAAAGGCGGCAACTGGGATGAACTGCGAAACTTTGCAAAAGAACATTATCCCGAAGCTAAGGAGAAATATCACTGGGCGGCTCAAGACTGCATGAGTCTTGACAGCATTCCATATATAGGTCATTATTCAAAAAACACTTCGAATCTGTACACTGCAAGCGGCTTTAATAAATGGGGCATAACGGGAGCCATGACAGCGGCAATGGTACTGAGTGATATTGTAACAGAAAAAAACAATGAATATGCCGACGTATTCGATCCCTCACGAAGCATATTAAAGCCTCAGCTGTTTTTAAATGGCATTGAAGCAACAGCCAATCTTCTTAAATTTTCAAAGAAAAGATGTCCTCATCTTGGCTGCGCTCTTAAATGGAACAGCGCTGAGCATTCATGGGACTGCCCCTGTCACGGCTCACGTTTCTCAGAAAACGGAAAGGTACTTGAAAACCCAGCTAACGGAGATCTGAAAGAAAAAAATTGATTTTTAAACCTTTGAACAGCCGCTTAATTTGTATAAAAAAGAACCACGCAATTGCGTGGTTCTTATACTATATGGTGCCGGTGACCGGGGTCGAACCGGTACGGTATCACTACCACAGGATTTTGAGTCCAGCACGTCTGCCAATTCCATCACACCGGCATTGAAATTAATGCTTAATTATTATAGCATAATTTCTAACAAAAGTCAAGCTTTTGAAACTAAAAAATTGCTCGTTAAATTTATGCACATTTATATAAAAAACTCCTTGCTTTTGAATGTAAATTATGATAAAATTAATATACAGAATCAATTATTTTTTCTATATAAAAATAACTTTCCAGGAGGTTTTATAATGTGTATCAATGATTTGAAAATATTAATCTGCGATGATTCTATGTTTGCCAGAAAAAAGCTTGGTATGTTTATTTCTTCTTTAGGAATAACAACTATTTATGAGGCTGCTGACGGAAAGGAATCTGTCGAAAAATATATGAAATTCAAGCCCGATGTTGTTTTCATGGATATCGTTATGCCTGTACTTACCGGTGTAGACGCCTTGAAACAGATCATGGCTTTTGATCCCGAAGCAAAGGTAATAATGGCTTCCTCCGTCGGAACTCAAAGCCATTTAAAAGAAGCTATCAATGCCGGAGCAATTGATTTTCTGCAAAAGCCTATCGACGATTCGCAGGTCGAAAAAATTCTCAATAATATTTCAAGGGGGAATTAATATATGTTTGCACAATTTTTCGGCGGTTATCTCCTGAATAAAAATCTGGTCACAGCTGAAGATCTTGCTCAGGCGATAGAAGATAAGGCCAATACAAGAGCACGTCTTGGGGTTCTGGCGATCAACGCGGGTCTTATGACGGCTGAACAAGTCGAACATATCAATGTAGCACAGCAAAGTGTAGATAAACGCTTCGGAACGCTTGCAGTCGAATTCGGCTATTTAACGGAAGCAGACGTAGACCGTTTGTTGTCTGAGCAGCCGAAGGATTATCTCGTTCTGGGACAGACCCTTGTAAATAACGGTGCGCTTACAAATGCTCAGTTTGAAGACGCCATTAACAATTACAAAGCTGAAAACAAGCTGTCCGATGAGGATATTTCAAGCAGCAAGAATGAAAAACTGCTTGAGCTTGTCAATAAGTTCTATCACTTTAATACTGCGGAATATGCCCGTATTTATGCCGCTTATGTAACTCTGCTTTATAAAAATATTATCAGATTTATAGGCGATGATTTTACTCCGTACGAATCTTCCGTTGCCAGAAGCTTTGACGCCGTAAATATCGTCAGCCAGAAAATAAACGGCAAATATAAGGCCCGTATCTGTATTGCCTGCGGTCATGACGAGTATATTCACATAGCAGAGCGTTTTTCCAAGGAAAGCTTAAATGAGATCTCAGAGTATACCGACGCAGCTGTCGGAGAATTTCTCAACGTAACAAACGGACTCTTCTCGGTTAGCGAATCAAATGAATACGGAAACGAGCTGACCCTAGAGCCTCAGGAATTTATTAAATCCGGAAATGTAAAATTTGAAAAAGACGCATTCTGTATACCGGTAGCTTTTTCGTTCGGAGAAGTAATTTTTATAATTTCGATCTATGATTAATAAGCAAATAAAGCCGCGAAGCAAAAAAGCTTTGCGGCTTATTTTTATGTCCTGACTGCCCTTACCGCAACTCTGCTCCAACCGCTCCAGGTGCAGGTAAACAGCGTAAGATCCCAATCATCGGAATTTGAAAGCATTGAATCAATATCCGTACCGTTTATCAGATCAGTCTGAATAGCTTCAAAGGTAAATTCACGTCCGTATATATCTGTAAAAATAATCTTGCTTCCGCTGTTAAGCTCATCAAGTCGGGCAAAAAAATCCTTGTAATTATGCGCTGCAATTACAATATCCCTCTGTTTAATAGTTCCTGAATACCTGCATGGCGAAATATTAAGGTTATCGTAGCTCCACTCGCTCATAACAGGAAGCTCTACCTCAATATCAGGAATTGAAATAATTCCGATATACAGCCTGCCGTCTATTTCAATATATCCTTCATCAGATATATCAGCGCTCTCCTCCTCCGAAGCCTCGGACATATCCTTATCAGATACAAAAGAGGTTTCGGTAATTTTATTTTTCAGAGTATCCAAAACGCTTCTCATATTTTTTTCACTTTGGTTCTCATGATAGCAATTCCATAAAACAAGGGACAATGCCGCCAAAAGCAACACCGCCCCTGCAGCTATCAGAAACCGTCCTTTTGAGTTTCTTTCAGCCATAATATTTTTTATCACTTTCTCTTTGAATTAACTCTTACTCCGACTGCTATCAATATAAGACCTGCAGCAGAAAGCGCCGGAACAGGCCACCAAAGCTGTCCTGTCTGAGGAAGCTTGCCTCCGTTTGAGGACGTTTCAGTTTCAGAGCCGATATCAGTTTCCGAAGAATCAGTAGTTACAGATGTGCTGTAGCTGTTGACTATCGTAAACTGAGTTTCATTAGATTTGTAGCTGACTTGGTAATCCTTGGGTATATCCTTTTCTTTTATCTTCCACTCCGAATCGGCGCTTGCGCTCCATTTATAAGACCAGCCGTTTGCTTCGTTAAGCTCAACAGTTTCCTTAAGAACACCGTCACAGTAAAGCTCAACGCTTATAGCTTCCGGTCTTACGTCAATATTGTCATTTTCCCAAAGCTTTATAACCTTAAATTCCGTTATATCAGGGGAAGGGATTTCGGTTACCGTGAACTTCGGATAAACAGTCAGATCAAAAGTTTCTCCGCCATTTTCCGTCAGTTCAATAAGAGCTGCACTCGGAGTATAAAGCTTACCTCCGGCCTCTGCAGAACTGCCGGTTATAAGGTACAGACCTGGCGTTAAGCCTTCAAAGACTGCCTCTCCTTTGCTGTCCGTACTCCTCTCGGCAGCCGGTGCAAGCTTGTCCACCACAGCATAGTTTTCAAGAGTAGCAGCAGCTTTCTGTACCGCCGAAACTGACATATCGTCAAGAGCTACAGGATATTCAGCAAAGTCTCCTTCGAGAGCAAATGAGCCGTCATCTTGCCTTGAACCGACACGGAAGACCCTCATCTTCATGTCCGAAAGCACTGCCTCATCAGTTTTGCATATAAGCGTCAAAACCCCGTAAGCTTCGCTTTTATCATTGCTTGCAGCAGCCGTTATCCCCGAACAGGCAAGCATCATCAGTGCAGCTATGCATAAAACTAAGCTAAAAAGCCGTTTCGTCTTTAATTTCATTTATTTATCACCTCTACTGATTATCAGTTCCGTTTTCTCCGCCGTCATTATCATTGTTTGCTATATCTGATAACAGAATATCCTTCGGCGAATGTTTTTTTCTGCCTCCGAATATCCAGAAGATAATCAAAGCAAGCAGCAGCGGAGCGGCAATTAACGGAAAAACCGTCATTGGATCGAGCTGAACTGCGTCCGCTGTAACCTTTGTTACTGAAGAATAAACCGTATCAGTTCTCTTTCCTCTTACTAAAAGTCTGTGTGAATTAATTCCGTAAGGGGTACAGGTCATAAGAGTAACATAATCACCGCCCGGTATTACCGCTAGATCGTCAATATCTTCAGGCTTTACGATAAGTATCTTATCTACTTCGTAAGTAAATACCTCGTTAAGGACCGTTATCGTAAAAGTATCGCCTTCTGTCAGATCGTCCAGATTGCTGAAAAGCTTTGCAGACGGAAGACCTCTGTGCGCTGAAATGACAGCGTGAGTATCAGTTCCTCCAACCGGAAGCGTAGAACCCTGCAAATGCCCTACTGCAATATTAAGCACCTCGGCGCTTGTACCGTGATAAATCGGAAGATCGACTCCTATAGCGGGAATAGTAACATAGCCCATGATTCCCGTACCTGTGATATCCAGTATATTTTCATAGCCGGAAACCTTGTTATAATCCTTGAAAGGAGCGGACAATCTGCAAAGGCGGTCGTTGTATTCCTCCGCTTTTCTAAAAATATCCTCAAAATCTTCCTTGTTCATTTCGCTTACTTTTTTATTATAGGTTTCTATTGCACGGCTCTGAGTCCGTGAATTCCACCAGTCGCTTATTATCGGATAAAGCATCACGGAGAGCCCCACCAGCAATATTACCAGTAATATAATCGTAGATATCTTACTGTTCTTTTTCCTCATGGAGTCCTCCCTAACGTCTGCCGGCAGAATTTACTGCCGGCAGAAAAGCTATAGGTAATTTATTGATTCAGAAATCAGTTTTCACGGTTTTTCATGCGCTTCTTAGCGATCAGGAGGATTCCCGAACCGGCAACAAGCACTCCTCCGGAAATATAGAATATAGTAGTACCGATTCCGCCTGTCGAAGGAAGCTCGGCACCGGTGTTATTAACAACTGTGATCTCTCCGATTCCCGTATCGGCGGAAGCTGTTCCGTTAACATCTCCGGCCTTGACCGTAAGGTCTGTCAGAGCGTCAGCAGCTCCGTCCCAATTCTGTCCGTTAGAAGTAGTTGCAGTAAGAGTAACGGTTATAGGACTTGTAAGCTTATTATATCCTGTAGGAGCTTCCTCTTCAGTTAGAATATACTCTCCGTCCTCGATACCAATAACCTTGAACAGACCGTTTGTGTCAGATGTGAGAACCGACGCCGAGTTTTTATCTGCAGTCCAGCCGATCACCTTTCCGTCAGCGCCAACCTGAACGTACATATTGTCGCTTGATCTCTGGAGAGTAAACTTTGCGTCCGATAGTTTTTTGGATGCGTCTTCGCCGTCAATCTTAACAGTATCAAGCTCGTATGTAAATACAACTACCTTATCGACAGGAGTTTTACCTGTATTGTCTGTATCTCCTGTACCGGAAGCATCAGGCTTGTTTGAAAACTCAAGATATACCTCATTGGGGTTTCCCGAATTGCCGATCACAGCGTTTTCATTAAGCTTAGCAGTATATTCAACTATGATTTTACTGTCCTTTGTTACTCCTTCGATAGCTTTTACATCATCACAGGTAACAGTAAGAGAAGTTCCCTGATAAGAAACTGTAAATTTATCGGTAACAGAAGTCTTTGTGCTTCCGTTGACAATATATACGGCTGCATCGTTATTATAAGTAAGACCTGCGCTTAAGGTATCATTGAAAATATATTTATATGTATCATAATCGCCGAGTCTGTCCGGCAGAGTTCCTATAAGCATGAAAGGAACATTGTCGCTTATATCCCAGTCTGCAACGTCGTTGAAGCCTTCGCCGTATCCGTCGTCAGCAGTATAGGATTCTTCCTTTACCTTTTTCTCAACAGCCGGAACAGCGCTCTTCGGCGTTACATTTATATCCCCTGCAACCTTCAGCATAAGCTTTGAATAGGCGTCGGTTTCCGGTACTGTATTATCTTTTATAAGATAATAGCCCGCGCTTAGATTATCAATTTTTCCGCCCTCTGCAACATTTCCAGATGGAGAAGTCAGGTTTTCAGCAACTACCGCAGCAAAGGCAAAAGCTTCTTCGGAATCGTCAACAAATTTTCCGATAACCGCTGCAACATCTGCGGCAGTTGTACAATCAGCAAACTTTCCGCTTAGAGCAGCATTATTAGTGCTTTTCAATGCGTTAAGCAGAGCAGGACCGTCAACGCTGTCTCCCCAGGTTATAAGCTTCAGAGTAGTGCCTGAAAGCTCTCCCTTGAAAATCTGATAAACATCATAGGTGTGGCTTGCGCTTGTTCCGTCTATAGTAATTGAATAGGTTGCTTCAGCTGAAGAAGCAAAAGCTGTAAACGAAACAGAAGCTGTTACCATGCTTGCAGCTATAACTGCAGCAGCTGCCATTCCGGCAAATTTCTTAATCAAACTCATATTTCTTCCTCCATTTTTTTATTTAGCGTTCGTTTTGCAGCGACGCTTATTTTTATAGAATCCATACAGTGCGGCTCCGCAAATTACCGCACCCGCAGCATAGAAGCCTGCCGTTCCCGTTCCTCCGGTATCGGGCATCTGCACACTTTCGTCCACAGTATCAGATTTGTTTATGATCGATATAGTTCCCCGTGAAACCGAGCCGTTATTTGAATAGCTTACAGTAAAACCTTCGATAGCCGTTTTTTCGACTACATAATAATACAGCTGATTACCATTGTTCGGATCACTGGCAGGAAGATTATCAAACGTAGTGCTCCAGCCGTTTGCCCTATTTAAAACCTGATCGTAGAACACTATCTGTGATCCCTCAGGAATTCCGTCGGCGTTGTTCACTCTGTCAGGATCATTCGGAGCTACTGTAGACCAATACAGATCAAACACTATATTCTCTGCGTCTGACGGAGCTGCTATCGTATTGCCGTTTAGATCCTTCCATAGCTTTTCGACTTTCATTGCATTGTCGTTTTCGATCTCGATAATTCCGTCGGAATTAATACCATTATTATAATATACCGGAGAATACGGAGCGCCCTCTTCCCCGACCGTATAGTCAACTCCGCCGACATTATAAGCTATTTCCTTAACATAATAATAAACCGGCAGGCTGTTCTTATCTCCGTTAACTAAGTTATCCCATATATATGTCCATTTACCGTTATTATAAGCTACTGTAACAGGTTCTCCGACTTTATCCAGGTTAACATCAGGCGGGAATCCGTCGCTCTGGTTTATAAGCGAGCTGTAAAGCTGAAGCGTTACCGTATCGGCTGTATGCGCCTCATTTCCGCCCCAGGTTTTCTGTGCCGTAACCGATATGTTCTTTAGATTAGGAACTGCAAGCGAACCGTCCGACAGTATCAGCTTATAAGAATCAACACCCTCAGGAAGCTTTTCAGGCGGCACACGGTAAGCAAAATAGATTGGCTTATCCAAGAGAATATATCCGTCCGGCGCTTCTGTTTCCACCAGTTTGTACAAAGAGCCGTCCTCTTTGATATTATCTACAAGTTCAAGCTGGAAAGCCTCTGTTTCGCTTGTAGTAATTACCGCCGGCGCAGCGTCAGCGCTCCATTCTTCAATTCTCAGCGCCTTAACTCCGTTACCAAGCTTTGAAGCCGCAAGCCATACGTTGTTTTCAGCATCGTACTTATACAAATTGAAGCTTGCTTTCAGCAGAGTTGAATAATCTCCCGCGTCAACCTTTTCGATCTTTATAGGTGAATTAGCGGTAGATGTTGACTGCGTATGATCCTTGATAACAAACAGATCTTCATGTACAGCATTATCGGATATTGTCTGAGTATCTATGGAAATATTATTGAATACGCCTACGCTGTCATCAAGGCTGTCTGTTTCACGCCAGCCGTAATATGTATACTTGATCCTGATATGTTTACCGTCAGGTACATTGAATGTCAGCTGAGCGGCATATTTATGAAAAGTCTTAGTAAAATCAGCAGTTATCTGATCTGGCAGCTGATAATTTTGATCCCATGTATTGTTATCAAGCGCAATACCGATATAAGCGCCCTGAGGAATATTGTTCCATACCTCAAAGCTGCACTCGGCAATTCCGTTTTCATCATAAGTAAGCTGTTCAAACCTTGTATCAGCCGAGTTATTCCATATCCTATTACCGTAAGAATCAGTATAATATACAGTACCGCTTACTTTTTTTCCGGCTGTTCCGTATAAAACGATCTTACCCTTGGATTCCGGAAGAAATCCTGATATCCTGTATTCAGTGTCGGAAACAGCAGTTACTGAAGCCGATGCATCAACGGTTTCCATCGGTCTTGTATCGTCAAGAACATAACTGTACTGACCGCTTGGCAGCGGATGTTCCTTGCCTTCGGAGTCGACCTCATATATTTTTATGCTTTGCAGGGAAACCTGGAATGCGCCCGGGTCATTGCACACATTCGCAGTTCCGTCGGGATCATAATAAGTTCCGCTTTTAAGCGTATCTACAAGCGTAAGGGTATCTCCTGACGATAAGTCATTAGCATCAGGGTTTATATCTACTGTATAATCAATATATCCTGCAGCGCCGTTAGTCTGACCTCCCGTCTTTGACAGAACACCGACCTCTACCCTCTGGGTCTGAGATATCTCGTCGTACTTTCCGTCTGCGTCCTGAAGTCTGTTTGTAAACGAAACTGCACCGTTGTTTTCTTTAAGAAGCTTCTCAAATTCCGGAACAGATATCATTGCGCTGTAGGAAATCGAATACTTCTGACCGTTATGACCGTTAATAGTAAATGTAATTAGCTGCTGACCGTTTTCCTCTGTGATATTATACCTGTTGCTGTCCCAACTATATGTGGAATTAGGCAGGTCATATTTATTGCTCGGATCAGTCCAGCCTTTTACCTTAGCGTCCTCATACAATTTAAGTCCTGCGGGCAGAGTATCTTTCAATACTATCTCAGTACCGCTTGTATAAATATGATTATCATTTACCTCGATCAACCATTTAAACAGATAGTATTCCGTACCGTCTATCGTGACCTTATCCAGGTTTTCGGGTTTATACTTTGTAGTATCCGAAGTCTGATTAGAAAAATCGCCGTCGTTTTTTGAATACCACGCGTCAAATTTCTTATAAGGTACGCTTCCGTCAGGCTTTATGAAATCAAAGGATTTATTATCCTCTTTTCCGTTGAATGAAACGGTGTTTTTATATGTTATCGCTGCTCCGCCCGAAACCTCCGAGTAATCAACAGTACTTGAATAAGTGATCCTTATATCTCTTATATCATCAAAAAACTCTTCATCTTTAAAGGAAACACTGAAACCGCCGTCTGATCTTACTATAGAATAGTGATCAGCGTTCATAGCAGTATATGATGAAGAACCTGCCGGTATATACTCGATAACCGCGCCTGCCGCCTGAGCCTCAGTAATGAAATGCGTTGACGCACTGTCGCCGGTAGTCATAATATCGGTAAGAGTTTGTCCTTTAAAACCGCCCTTTTCCTGCTCGAGAGTAATAGTCCAGGGAATTTCAAGAGTTTCGGTTTCCTCATTGTTAATTACCGTACCCCTGTTTTTATAAACATTATTTTTCCTGGAATATTCCGCAGTATCCGTATCTCTGTCCTTTTCCGAGTAGTCGGGGTCGGTAAGTACGGCGGTATTTACCGTAGTATACTTATCTCCTGAAACCTGTGTAGCGTCCTCGATACGGTCGGTAGAATAGGTTATCAATATCTCCGTTACGCTGTCGGGAACTGTACCGAACGTAACAGATTTACCGTCAGTTCCCAAGGTATAGTCTATCGGAGTCCCGTCCGACTGAACCACATTTAAAGTACCGTTCTTAACAGCGGCCGCCACAAGCTCATCTGTAACGGTAAATCCGCTTAAAGAACCGCTTGTGCTGTTATTCGTGACCTTGATCGTCCATTTATAAGTTGAATCCTGATTATTTGTTTCGTGATACTTATCAACATCATAAGGCTTTTCAACAGAAGCCGAAGCGTCTTTTGACTGGTTATCATCCGGAGTTTTTATAACCGCCTTATTGGTATAATCAGAATCGGCAGCAAGATCGGTTTCGTAGGTAATAGAGATCTGCTTATCGGTAACTCCCTCTTTAAAAGTAAGCACGCCGTCAGATATCTCATATTTATCGGGATCAATACCCGTAACAGTCATTCCGGCTTTAAATGCAAAATCCTCTATCTTAAATCCATTAAGGTCTATTCCGTAGCCGTTGTCGATCGTTATCGTCCACTGTGCTTTATTGTTGGTATAATCCGGAGTTCCGGATTTTTTAATATCCATTTTCGCAGGGACCCATACATGAACATCATCCTCGGTAACAACGCTGCCGTTACTGTCGTTGACTGCCGCTTTATTATAGGCATTACCGTTATTTAAAGCTATTGAGCTTGGTATCGGAGTTTTATAGGTTATTGTCACCGATTTATCCGTAACATCTCCGAAAATATACTTTCCGCTGTCCGGATCGTAGCTTCCGGCAGTTCCTGTGATCTCAAGAGCCTGCCCAAGCATACTGTCAGTAAGGTAAAAATCGTTCAGAGAATCCCCGTTCGGATTATCCACTTTAATAGTCCATGTTATAGTTCCGTCATCATTATTCGTACCTGATTTTTCAAGGGTAAGCTTTCTTTCAGGATAACCCGGAACAACGACCGTCGTATCTCCGAACGAAATATTTATATCGGTATTATTATCGGTAGCGGCGCGTTCAACGTCAGCGTCGAAAGTTAGAGTACCGCTTATAGCCTCTCCTTCATGCTTTGCCAGATACTCGTCGGTAAAAGTAATTATTACATATCCGTCCTCTGTAATAATATATGTACCGGATTTTTCATTTTTATCATATACGTTTCCCGGAGTAAGATTACCGCTGCCGTCCTGAGGAAGTCCTCCCTTGGGAACTACTATGTGTTCGTCAAGCTTATAGTATATATGCGGCTGGGTATTGCTTACGTCGCCTGCCAGCAGTGCATAGCCTATATTAAAAACGACGTGTTTTATCTCAGAATTCCCGGTATTGCTGACATCTGTAACGCTTGCTTCTATAATATTAGGTTCAAAATTATACGCTCCGTCCGGAACCGCCGATGAAGCGGTAAGCTGCTGGACAGACACTGAATCCGACGACATACTTATAGCCGGCATTATCAGACTTGCAAAAACGGAAACGGCAACGATAAGCGACAGTGCGGCAGCCGCTGCTCTCCAGCGCCTGTGCTTTTTATGCTTATTCATAAAATGCCGTATTCTGCCGTTAAAATCAAGCACTTGAATTACTCCCTTCCATTTTGATTCGGGCTATTATTTCAGAGTTCCCAGTTCCTTAAAAGGCCATATTCTGAAGCTGACCTTGCCTACGACCGACTCCTCGGAAACACAGCCTACAGTTGAAGAACGGCTGTCAATAGATGTTGACCTATGATCACCCATTACGAAAACGCGCTCGTCCGGGACCTGATACGGCAATTCTATGTCGCACTCGCCCAGCGCCTTTTCATTAAGATAAGGCTCGTCCAACGGTTCTTCATTTACATAAACCGTTCCGTCCTCATCTATATCAATATAGTCCCCTGAAACGCCGATAACACGTTTCAGCAGAATTTTGTTATTGTAATAAAACGCTATTATATCGCCCTGCTTAAACTCCCCGGTTTTTCTGCATACTACAAGCTGTCCGTTGATAAGAGTCGGCGACATACTCGTTCCTGTAACCCTCAGTACAGGCATAAACAGCATTGAGATCAGTACCGCCGCTGCCGCTGTAACGATCAAAGACGATACCGTACTTATAAGTATCCTTCTGAATTCCTTCCGTGCCTTAACCCTTTTAAGCTCGGCTTCCAGCTGCTTTGCCGCAGGAAATTCATTATCCATTAGGCTTATTCTCCGTTTCATCGGCGGTCTTGACATTCATTGCAGTACAAAGCCCGTCCAGCTGTCTTGACATATGCTTCAGAGCCGCCTCAAGCTCTTTATACCCCTCTGCCTTTTCCCTAAGCTCAAGCTTCAGTGATATATTTTCCTCAGCCGTACTGTCAAGTTCTTTTTTCATTGAAACCAATATTTCAAGCAGTTCTGCACGGTTAAGCCTCCGCAATTCCTTATCAGTCATCAAAACACTCTCCGATATACCACGCTAAAGTGATAAAACGTTGTACTAATACATTTTTTATTCTTAATTTTATTATACCATCGGAACGCTATAAAGTCAAGGTACAAAAGCTATTTTTTAAAATTTAGCACTTATTTAGTCAAAACCTATCAATAAAATTCCAAAGTACGCTTTTTCATATATTAAAGCCGCTGTTAAAGTAATTTTTTTTAAACCGCCGTTTGAAAAACAAAAAACTATCCCAGCTTTATTTCAGCTCCCTCATTCAGCCTGAACGAATAAATATAACAGGCTTTGACAGGCATATCAAGAAGCAGGTCAAACGCCGCCTTATAAAGCTCAAGCTGCGTTCTGTAGCCGTAAAGCTCAGAAATATCCCGAAAATTGTCGGTTTTATAGTCCACAAGAACATAGCCGTCGTCTTCTTTGAATATACAATCGGCAATTCCCTGAAGCATAGATCCGGAAGACATATATCGTTCATACTTACTGTCAAGTTTCAAATCGGAAAAGCTTACGAGAAACTGCTTTTCTCTTATTATCATACTGCTTCGGCTCATTCTTTTATAGAACTCTCCGCCGAAAAACCTCTTTACAGCGTCAAGATATACTCCTCCCGCTTCTCTTTCAGACATACAGCCTTTATCAACAAGTCTTTTCAGCTCTGATGAAACGTCCTCCGCAGCGTTTTTATAATCAGCAAGCTCCATAAATAAGTGGGTGCAGGTTCCCTTCTGTGCCGAATTCAGCTTTCCTATCTCATCAGACAGCCTGGGGAGCTGCGGAAAGAACTCAGGATTTTTAACTCCGTATTCAAGCTCCTTTTCCTCTTTTACCAGCTCGGTTACCGTAAGCTTTGAAGGAGTATCGGAAAATTCATGGGAATATCTGAAATTATAACGTTCGCACAATTGCGATACAAGCTTTTTATCTGGATATATCGGCTTGAAAGCAGTACGGGAAGCTTCCTTTACGTCAGGAGATCCTTCGCTCCTAAAACTGATGACCGCTTCCGTTTCAAGCTGAGGAAGTTTTTCCTCAACCCCCATTTTTTCAAGAAAGGTCTCATTTCCGGGACAGCAAAGCAGAACTGCGCAGAGCCATTCAAGATAAGAGCCGCACTGTCTTACGATCCTGCTGTTTATTCCTCCTGTACGTGAGATCTCCTCGGCAATTGCGTTTACAGTACGTCTTGTGTCAAAACGGCCGTTACTGCTTTCACGTATCATAACAGGAATAAACAGCTTCTCCTTTGCTCTGGTCAGCGCAACGTAAAGCAAACGTATTTCCTCGCTCAGAGTCTTATTGCGGCCTATAACGCTCAGCGCCTTATGACTTATAGTTTCGGTCTGAGTGAGCCTCTTATGATCAAGTATCGTAAAGCCTGCCCCAAGCTGTTCGTCAAGCAGCATTCTTTCGCTTATATCAGATAAATTGAATTGCTTATCAATACCGCAAAGAAATACAAACGGATATTCCAGACCCTTTGATTTATGTATAGTCTTAACGCTTACGCTGTCCTCGCCCTCTGTTACGGTAACCGCCTGACGGAAATCCTTTCCGCTTTCATATACAGAATCAAGGTATCTGATAAAGCCTGTTACGCCGCCCTCTCCGCTGTTTTCATAAGACGCCGCATACTCCAGCAGAAGACGCAGATTAGCACGCTTCTGCCTGCTGTTTTCATAAGCTGAAGCAACCGCAAAAAATCCCGTTTCGTCATATATTTTTCTTATAAGCCTTGTAAGTGACATTCCGGCGGCATAAAACCTCAGTCTTTTAATAAGCTCAAGAGCGTACCTGCATTTCTCCTCAAGCACAGGATCTTCAAGATATATTTTATCCGCTTCTCTTTCGTGAGCATTTTCTGCTTTTCCGATTGAATTTATTATCTGATAAATATGCTTTGAATAAGAGCCGCCTGATCTGCAAAGATTTCTCAGTACCGCTGTTTCATCGGCGGTAAAGCTCATTACAGGCGACATCATTACCGAAGCCATAGCCATATCCTGCATAGGATTATCTATTACCCGAAGAAGATTTACCATAACTGCGATCTCTCTCGCTTTAAGGTAGCCATTGGTTTCCTCGCTGAAGGCCTTGAGTCCTACAGCTTCCAAAGCGGCTGAAAGCTTTGAGGTCGCAGATTTAGACCGTGAAAGCACACAAAAGTCCGACGGACGGCAGCAGCGTCTTTCAGCACCGTCGTAAACGGGAAAGCCCTCGTCGATAAGCTGTCTTATACGCTTGGCAATAATATAGTTTTCTTCTGTAAAAAGAACATAATCGTCCTCGTCGGAATCTTCCGATCCGTTCTTATCAGCGGAAAGCTCCGCCATAATAATTTCAGTATCCGGGTTTTCTCCTTCGTACTCCGCTCCCTGCTGCAGGGCTTCATCGGCGCTGTAAACAAGCTCTCCGACCTCTTCGCTCATAAGGTTTTCAAAAACTAGATTTACAAAATCAATTATATTCTTTCTTGAACGGAAGTTCTGCTTTAAGGAAACTGATCTCAAGATACGGCTGTTCTCTTTATTCGCCGCCTTTTCCCGGGCATTTATGAACAGCTGAGGATTAGACTGTCTGAAACGGTAGATCGACTGCTTAACGTCGCCTACAACAAAAACGTTTTTGCCGAGGACCGACAGATCGTCCGTATCTGAAAGCGCTTTGAAAATAAGCTCCTGAAGATTATTTACATCCTGAAATTCGTCTATAAGTATAACCTGATAATCACGGTTTTTCACGATCTCTTCGGCAAGCGGGGTACGGATCGTTTTTCCGTTTTCCCTTTTTACCAGAAGCCTTATCGCCATTCTTTCAACATCGGAAAATTCCAGAGCATTCCTGATTACCTTTTCATTCCAGGAATATTCCTCCGTACTTCTGCAAAGACCGCAGAGCGCCTTGAAAATTCTCTTTGCAGTCAGAAGATCCTCTCTTATGTGAAGACCAGTTCTGCGGCAGGAGGCTCTTATTTTTTTTACGCAGTCCTTACAGCCTTCCCTGAGCTTTTTTATCTGCTCCGCACCTAAAGCTCTTTCTTCAAGCTGAGCAGGCGCAATATCGCCCTTAGGAAAAGCGACGGTCAGCCTTTTCCACTGTAAGCTTTGCGAAAAGCTGTATATCTCCTCCCATGAACCGTTGTCAAGTGTGCCGATAAACGCTTTTATAAGCTCTTCGTCGGAATTAAGCGCCTCACCCGCCGATTCCTTACAGCCGAATTTTTCATGCAGGCGGTAAAATACCGACTTTGCGTTTTCATTAAGCTTCAAGGCCTTTTCAAGCACTTCTCTGTATTCGTAAGCCGCAGTACCGATAAAATCCGAGATCCTGCTTTCATCAGTAAATTCTGCGGCTTTTTCCTCTGTCCACTCTTCCGGAAACGGCAGAGAACGCAGAAAGCCGTAAAGCTTTGCAACGATTTCCTCAACAGTCTGCTCTGAGCTGTCCGAAAGAGATTCAACTAAAAAGTCAAGCTCCTCAGGTTCCTCCTCCGCTAATTTGTCCATAGCCGCCGAAACCGCATTTTTAAGTATGACCTCTGAATCGGTTTCGTCAAGTATCTTTATTCCGTCCTGAAGCTCAAACTCATGAAGATTGTTCTTTACAAGATCCAGACAGAAAGCGTTGATAGTATTTATTTTTGCCAAAGCAAGCCTGTCCTGCTGGCTCTGGAGCCACTTTCTGCGTTCAGGGTCTGTTTCCTCCAGTATTTTCTTTTCAAATGCATAGGAAAGCTTTTCTTTCATCTGCGTCGTAGCGTCTACCGTAAAGGTCACAGCAAGCAGACGGTCGGCAGGTATATTTCTGCTTTTGTCAGCCAACAGGCTTATCGTGCGTTCGATCAAAACTGCGGTCTTTCCGCTTCCAGCCGCCGCCGAAACGACAACTCCCCTGTCGGTGGTATCAATAGCCGTCCTCTGATCTTCCGTCCATTTTACCGCCATGCTTTCTCACCGCCTTTCCCGTTTTCCAGAATATTTTCAAGTTCGCTTTCCAGCTTATGAATGTCATTTTTTGTGATCCTTCTCGGATTCTTAGGAGAAGCGTTTCCGCATATTCCCCAGTAATCACAGTAGCTGCACGGGATCTTTGCGCTTCTTCCCTCTCCCTTGCACACCGGATCAGCCTTTATATCTCCTTCAAACAGCCTGTCGGCAAGTCCGCAGACCTTATTCAGCGCAAATTTTTCCAGAGCTGCGAACCATTCGGCAGCTACCGGAGTTTTTCCCCTCGGAGATATGCTTCCGTCCTTGTTGAACGAAAACAGCGTAAACGCTCCTCCGTAGCTTTTATTAAGTGCGCCGACAGCGTTTTCATCATCTACCATAATACCGTCAGGTCTGTATTTCCTGGCTCTTACCTCAAATATCAGATCTTCAAGTTTATCGGCTTCCTCTGCGTCAGCAGGGGAAAGCTCGGCGGGACAGTCTTTCAGGTGATTATACATAACCGCAGACGGTTCAAGCCTTCCGTCGGGATTCAGCTCGTTGACGCTCTGAGTTACCGCCAGCAGATATATCATCATTTGTAAATTAAGTCCGCTGTAAAGCTCGGCTATATCGAATGCAGTTGAGCCTGTCTTGTAATCTATGATACGCAGGTATCTTCTTCCGTCGGGAGCTTCGTATATATCCGCACGGTCTATGCTTCCCCTTATATTTACGGAATAGCCCTTCTCAAGAGTAAGCTTCAGTATACTTTCGCCGTTCTCCTTGGTAAGATCAAATTCAAATGCCGCAGGTCTGAACATAGACTGCGAAAGCTCAGTCTGTATCAGCCTTATCATATTGTAAGCCGAACTTTCAAGACGCTTCATTTCCTGTCTGAACCGGGCGTTCTTTCCGTATTCGCCGCCCATTTCCTCCGTACAGTAACGTTCAAATTCTTCATGGATCTTTTGTTTTACCGTTTCCTCACTGAAGCTAACAAATTCATCGTTGAACAGACGTTTTCCGTCCTTTTCAACGCTCATTATTCTTTCAAGACATCTGTGTATCAAATTTCCCCTGTAAAGATTATTAAAAGCCACCCTTTGCGGTGGATAAAGCTTTAGTCCGTATTTACAGAAAAAACTGAAAGGGCAGTTGTAAAAGTCGGTTATCCTGGTCGCGGAAATATTAAGATCATTGCTGAAAAACAGCTGCTCTGCGGTTTCGCTTGTTAGCTTATGCGCCTTATTTGACGCAGATTCTTTTACAAAATCAAGCTTCTGACTGTATAGATCAGAGGTTTTGAGCGATTCCCCGACAGACACGATCTCAGCAGTTCTGTCTTTGGACTTTTCCAGATACTTATAATAAGCAGTCTTATAGGATGTACAGAAAAAGTCAGGAGAAATATTCTGAATTTTTTCCATTTTCATATCCTTAAACATATTTACTGTCATTTTAACAAGCACTGACGGATTTTTCAGCCCCCCCTGCGAATCGGATTCTGAAAATAAAACATACAGCTTGTCCGACGGCATTGCAGCAGTCTGATATACGGTAAGGCGTTCGTCCTCCAGTGACGAAATAACGCCGGTATTAAGATCAACTCCTGCGTCTTCCAGCTGACGCTTTTCTCGCTCGGTCAGCAGTCCGTCGGTCTTGGCGTCCGCAGGAAACACTCCGTCGTTTGCTTCGATAATAAACAAAGCCTTAACATCCGAAAGCCTTGAACGCTCTGCTCCTGCACATCTTACCGAATCCGTTTTCTGGGGAGGAGCAGAAACCGTCATCTGTGAAAGCATAAGCCTGAATATCTCATAGAATCTGCGAAGGGTCAGCTTTTCGTTTCCCATCTGCTCATAAACAGACTGAACAGCGGAAAGTACCGATAACCATACCTGCTTAGAAGCTCTTCCCAGTTCAAGCTCGGTATCGTTTGACGAACCAACCGCTCTTTTTACTACGGAATATATCTCCTCCGACAGCTTTATTTCGTCCAGCAATTCAAAAAGCGCAGTGCATATCTCCTTTGCACAAGCATTTTCACAAGATGATTTGAATTTCTCAAGCGGCTCGATTATTTTCCGCCTTGTCTGATCGATACGTTCTGACGGCTCGGAATCCTTGCCGCAGGCTGTGAATTTTTCCAGCCACATTGAACCTCTTACATTCCATTTTATACAGTAATTTTCAAGGTCGCATACATCGTAATCAAACAACGGACAAAGCGGTGATTTTATGTATCTGAGAATGTTTTCGGTTTTATATTCCGAAGTTAGCACACAGGAAAAAATACTTTTCAGATAAATAACCAACGCCGACTGTTCAACGCTTCGGCGTTTATCTATAAAGTACGGAATATCGTATCTTTCCATTGTTCCCTCCAGTACGGGGGATATATCTTCAAGATTTCTTGCCGCTACGGCGATGTCCTTATATCTATACCCCTCTTCCCGAACCAGCCTAGAAATTTCAGCACAGACAAATTCCGTTTCTTCATAAATATCTGCTGCCGAAAGAACTCTTACACCGTCTGAACTGTCAGCTTTAGGCGGCGAAATACAGTAAAGGCGGCGGTTGATATGCTCCAGAGCGGAAACCGAATAATCAAGATCCGACTCAGATATTTCACTGACGGGAATATTAAGGTCTGACGCAGTACGCCTGAGCCTTTCTCTGGTTCTTATCGTCTGAGCAAACGGCGTCTGATCAGCACTCAGATTTTCCTTATCTGAAATAACTAAAGATACGCACACGCTGTCCGCCTGAGAAAGCATACAGCCAATAAGACGGTATTCATCCTGCGAAAAGCTTGAGAAGGAATCCAAAAAGACTTCCGTTTCCTTAAAGTAACCGTTTGCTTGGGCAAGCCTTACACATTCGCCCATAGAGGTTAGAGCGTCTTTCAGACCTGCCGCCGACAGTTCTTCAAGGTAATATTCATAGAGCGATGAAAGGTCGAACAGTTTGCTGCTGACTGAACCGTCAAGCTTTTCCGCAGCTGCCCGCAGATCGGCAGGAGCTATTCCCGACTGGATAAGCTCGCTCACAAGAGTAATAACCTCTCCGATAAACGTACCCTTATCAAGCGCTTTTTTATAAAAACGGACACTGCGGCTTTCCTTTAATCTTCTTACCGCTTTATACATTGTTATAATTCTGGCGTTTTCATTTGCGTTTTCTTTCGAGCCTGCGCCGTACTCCCTGCTTATCAATTCAGAAAGTCGGTTAAAACCGGCAGTTTTTATCCTGTTGAACAATTCCGCTCCCATAAGCTCATACAGCTTTTTATCATATTCAAACGAAAACTGGTCGGGAACTATTACCAGTACGTTTTTGCCGCCAATACACGCCGACTTTATTTCTTCGCAGAAACGCCGTTCACGGCTGCTGTGAACGGCTCCGTTTATAAACCTCAGCATCGAAGCCACCGCCTTACTGTGTTAGTAAAATCCGTTCGGATACTTTTTCTCATTATTATGGTAACACACAACGGCAGGGTTGTCAACTTAAAGCTTTTACTTGGTGTACAAAAAAGCGTACAGTTAAACAGCCAGCGTCCTGAAACGGCACCAAAAGGCTCGGCTGTAATATATTATCCAAATATACGTTTGAAAATCTCGGCTATTTTAAAGGAGTATTCTGTTTTTACACCCTTTTCTTCAATTCTTACCCTTTCATCAGTATCACCTTTACGTTCTACGCTTACGCCGATAATAAACTGAGGAAACAGCAATGACATATTCTGCGCTTTCAGCTCCCGGCAGTCTGAGAAGGAAGCAAACACCACTGCCGACGCGATTCCTGCGCATAAAGCTCTTCCGAATTTTGAAACTGTTTTTTCTGTCATAATAAAAGCCTCCGTAAATTAAGTATCGTAACTTAATTCTTGGAGGCTTTATATGAGTTTATTCAGTCTATATTAAATTTATCCCAGTACCCTTTTGGCAATATCGCAGGATTCCTTTGCGTCCCTTGCGTAGTAGTCTGCCCCGATCTTTTGTGCATAGTCAGCTGTAAGCACCGCTCCGCCTACCATTATCTTGCAGTCTACGTTTTTTTCTCTCAGAAGTCTTATCGTTTTCTCCATGCTCGGCAATGTAGTAGTCATAAGCGCAGACAGACCTACAAGGTGAACGTCGTTCTCAACCGCACAGTCAACTACCAGCTGACAGTCTACGTCCTTGCCCAGATCTATAACGTCATAGCCGTAATTTTCAAGCAGTACCTTTACGATATTCTTGCCTATATCATGAATATCCCCTTTGACCGTAGCAACAATTATCTTACCCTTAGACTCACTTTTTTCTCCCGATTCCGCAAGGTGTTTCTTTATTACCTCAAAACAGGACTGCGCCGCTCCTGCAGACTGGATAAGCTGCGGCAGGAATATCCTGCCGGATTCAAAATCCGCTCCCGTCTTGTCAAGCGCAGGAATAAGCATATTATTTACTATATCCATTGCGTCAGTACTTTCAAGCAGACGCTCGGTTATTTTTGCGCCCTCGGCTTTCAGACCGTTTTCAATAGCATGATCAAGGCTTATCTCTGGAACATTCTGCTGAGAGGGTTTTATCTCAGTCTTCTGAACTCCATACTGAGCAATGAAATCAACAGAGTTCTTATCTATATCGGCAAGCAGCTTATATGCTCTTACCGTCTGCATCATTGATCCTATATTCGGATTGATAATCGGCAGATCAAGTCCTTTGGTAAGAGCCATCATTAGAAAGTTATGATTTACGATCTCTCTGGCAGGAAGTCCGAAGCTTATATTTGAAACTCCGAGAACCGTTTTGCAGCCCAATTCATTCTTTACACGCTCTAGAGCATTTAAAGTTTCAAGTACCCCAGCCTGTTCTGCCGAAGCTGTAAGGGTAAGACAGTCTATATATACGTCCTCACGTCGTATTCCCATGCTTTCAGCCCGTTTTACTATTCTTTCAGCTATCTCAAAACGCTTTTGAGCAGATTTCGGTATTCCGTTTTCGTCAAGACAAAGTCCGACAACGCAGGCGCCGTATTTCTTTACCAGAGGCAGAACAGACTGCAAAGATCTCTCTTCACCGTTGACCGAATTGACAATAGGCTTTCCGTTATAAACTCTCAGTCCGGCTTCAAGTACCTCCGGATCAGTAGAATCAAGCTGAAGCGGAGCTTCCGCAACGCCCTGCAGAGCCTTTACCGCTTTTATCATCATATCCTTTTCATCAATTCCAGGCAGGCCTACGTTAACGTCAAGAATATCTGCACCAGCATGAAGCTGTTCTATTCCCTGACCGAGAATATGATCCATATCCCCGGCAAGCAGCGCTTCCTTGAAGCGTTTTTTCCCTGTAGGATTGATCCTTTCGCCTATAACTCTCGGCTGATCTATAATAACGGTATTTGCGGCACTGCAGCAGGCAGGAGGAATATCGCTCTGGACCGATATATACTTTTCCTTTGAAACTGCATTTCTGAGCGCTTTTATATAATCGGGCGAAGTTCCGCAGCAGCCTCCGAAAATCTTTACACCGAGGGGAACAAGCCTTTTCATAAGCTCGGCAAACTCTTCCGGTTCAATACTGTATTCGTTTGTTACAGGATCGGGCAGACCGGCGTTTGGTTTAACGACCACGGGAAGACTAGTCCACGAGCAAAGCTCCTTGACTAACGGGTATAGTTCCTTAGGCCCCAGCGAGCAGTTGACACCTATTGCGTCCGCTCCCAGTCCCTCCAGCGTTAAAGCCATAGAGCTTATACTGCAGCCAGTAAAGGTACGCATATTTTCTTCAAAGGTCATAGTGCAGATAACAGGCTTATCGCTGTTTTCCTTTGCAGCAAGCAGAGCCGCTTTCAGCTCGTAAAGATCGGTCATAGTTTCAAAAACGATAACGTCGCAGCCGCTTCCGGCAATAACCGCCTCCCTGAAAATATCATAGGCTTCTTCAAAGGACAAAGTTCCCGTCGGCTCAAGAAGCTGACCTATAGGTCCTATATCAAGAGCAATAAGAACGTTTTTTTCCCCGCGCGCCGCCTTTGCGTTTTCAACAGCGGCTTCTATAATTTCTGAAACGCCGAAGCCGCAGCCTGCAAGCTTACAGCGGTTTGCACCGAAGGTATTAGCGTAGATAATATCCGCGCCGGCTTCGATATACTGCTTATGAATATCTTTAAGCCACTCTGGCTTTTCAATATTCAGAACCTCGGGAATACCTCCCATTTCAAGTCCCCTAGCCTGAAGCACAGTACCCATTGCCCCGTCAAGGTACACAAATTCATTTTTAAGAAGCGTTTTAAAATCCACAGTGTTCACCCTTTCTTCTGTATACGCATTTCTCCCTTATATTGCAGGTAACGCAGCCGCGCCTGCCCTTAGGTATTTCATGATCCGATATTCCCATTACCGCAGTTACCGATTTCCGCGGTGTCAATATCATGCTTTCGGTTGTATTTAATCCTATTCTCTTCGGTGCATTAAGAACTTCGAGAAAATTACGCTGAATATCTATCGGAAAATCTCCGTAACCGGGGGAAAACCTCCATGTAAAAAAGCAGTTTTTAACAGAAGCCTTTATCTCTTCCTCGGCTATATCGCATACCTGCTCTACAGCGGCGCTTGCCAGACAATCTGTAATTACGGCTTTTGTCATATCCACAGCCTCAAGCTGCCTTATAAGCCTGTCCGCACCCGAGGACAGCGTAACGCACATAAGCGCACACCTGCCGCATTTTTCAAGATGAGCTTCTATGTCCTTTCCTTTAAGCGAAAGCAGAGTTCCGTCAGCAAAAATACTGCCGCCTTCACGTCTCAGGTCAAACACCCTGTAGATATAAGCGGGGGATATGCATTCCAGCAGCCTTTTTTCACATTCGTCCAGCAGACTGCGTATTCTTTCATCCGGTTCATGGCTTCCGTAGCCGAGGTATCTCAGAGCTTCGGCTTTATTAAGAGCGGTCAATTTCATAATATTTATGCTCCCTCAGGGGCTTCCTCCATTCAATAAGGCTGTCGTGCCAATTATACCATATAATTATTGGTTTTTCAAGCTGAAATTAATCATCGTTTTACCTGCGGCGCGGAAGATCTTTTTCAGAGCCGATGAAACAAATACAAAGAAAAAATATTGAAGTCTCCGTCCGACCTGAGATTTATATATCCGCCCTGCTTAACGGCGATCTCTCTTGCAAGATACAGTCCTATACCTATTCCCTCCTTTGAACCGGCGTTTCCTCCTCTGTAAAATCGGCTGAATATTTTAGCCTGCTCGGATTCCGGAATTTTATCTCCGCTGTTCTTTACCTCTACTTCGGCGAACATACCCAGCTTTCTTACCGAAACATAAATTTTTCCTCTCTCGTCTGAATACTTTACGGCATTGTCCAGAAGATTAAAAACCGCTTCAGCAGTCCAGTTGCGGTCGTGGCTGATAATTATACGGCTTTCCTCGCTAAAAACAATTTCCCTGCCGTTTTTGACAGCTTTTGCATATACGTCCTTAACTGCCTTCAATACCGTTTCGTTAAGGCTCTGCTCCTTCATAGCCAGACGGATAAGACCGATTTCAAGACGGGATATCTTTATCATGCTTTCCGAAAGAAAATTAAGCCTGTCTACCGAAATACGGATAATATCTGTATATTCCCTGCGCTTCTGTTCGTCAAGTCCTTCGTCGGAAAGAAAATCAGTGTACATTTTCAGATTGGCTATAGGCGTTTTCAGCTGATGCGATATATCCGATACCAAGGCTTTTATGCTTTCCTGTTCTGCCTTTGAATCTTCATTTTTCTTTTTCAGTATCCTTACAAGCTTTATTATTTTGCTCTGAAGCTTTGAAACCGCCGTATCCTCATTATCGGGGAAGATTTCTCTTTCCTGAAGTTCTGCAAGACAGTCGGCAAGCCTTGAAAAATCCGCCGCAGTTTCGGTTATAAACCTGTCGTCCAGCCTTAATATATAAAGCATGACCAATATAAGCACAGCTTCTCCTGCCAGCGAGCAGAGCGCAGCGCTCCAGCTTCCGCACAGCAGGTAAACGGCTGCCGAAAAAGCTGCTGAGGAAAGTACCGATACTGCCGCAGCGCAGCTGCGTTTCCTTTTATAATACCTTGTTCTCATTTCATTCACCAAACGTATAGCCGATACCAAATACCGTAATTATATATTTCGGATTTCTTGAATCCTCCCTGAGCTTGCTTCTCAGCCGCTTTATATGAACGCTTAGAGTATTTTCATCGATAAAATCGCCGTCAATATCCCAGACCCTTTCAAACAGCGTATTTCTAGTAAGCACCTGACCTTTATTCTTTATAAGGACCTCCAAAAGCTTGTATTCCGTTGCCGAAAGCTTTACTGGCTCTGACTCCACGAAAACATTCATTTTTCCGAAATCGACTGTCAGACCCTTATATGTGAAAATATCCTTGCTCTCCCCCGAGGCGCTTCTTCTCAGTACCGCCTTTATCCGCTGTAGAAGAACCTCTACTGAAAAAGGCTTGGAAATATAATCGTCGCAGCCTGATCTGAAACCCTCTATCATATCCTCGTCGGTATCGTTGGCAGTAAGAAATATGATCGGGATATCCGATTTCTCTCTTATTTTGCAGCACAGCTCAAGTCCGCTTCCGTCAGGGAGATTTATGTCAAGTATTATAAGACTGAAGCCGTTATTCAGAGCCTTTTCAGCCTCGCCGCAGGAAAATACCGAAACAGCCTTTAAGCCGTTCTTTTCAAGAAAATACTTTATACCTCCGTTAATTACCGGATCGTCCTCAGCAATAAGTACCGACTTCATAAATAAACCTCCTCCTGAAATCAATGTATATTTTGCTTTTATTTATTATAGCATAAAATATATTGCCGGTAAAGAAAAACGGGCATACTTTTTTCGTATGCCCGAAAGGATTAGTCTTCTGTCCTCAGCCGCTCTGTTATGCTGCTTTTTGAAATGCTTCTGTAAACAGCCGCCGGAACAGTAACACAGATAAGCATTATTGCCGCCGATATAGCAAGCATAAGCGTCCACGGAAAACTGAATACAGCATAATCCGCCGCACTCTGAGCAAACATTCCCACAAGGTACATTATACCGCTGCCTGCCGTAAAGATAAGAAGAATAGTTATAGCTCCGTAATATACTCCTTCAAGCATAAGCATTTTTCCTACCTGCTTCTTTGTCATTCCTACGCTTTCAAGAACTGCAAGCTCTTTTCTTCTGGTAAAAACCCCCGTCAGCATAACGTTTATAAAGTTAATTATACCTATAAGGATCAGAACCATTGAAATACCGCTGGTAAGCACATTAAGCGACGTCATTGAAGTTTTAAAATCCGAGATCATTTCTGATTTTATCTCTGTTCTGACAACTACCGGATTATTGTCGGTAAGTTCTTTTATCTGTGCCGCGGCGCTTCCCTGAGCGTCCTCTCTGCAATTCGCAATTATAACGTCTATATCCGCTTTGTCAGTCAAACGGTCTATTACGTTCTGGGAAACTATCATACAGCTCGGTGCGGCAAGATCCGCCCAGTAATAGCCTATATTCAAACCGAAATCAGATTTTTGTGAAATTACAGATCCGACTTCAATATCCGCCTTATTGCCGGTTTCCGAGTCGGTAAGAGTAATGGTTTTACCTAAAAGGCTATCCCCGTCGCCGTCGTTTCTGACCATTCCGATAAGCGCCGCCTCTCCGCTCTCGAATTTTTCAATATCCATTTTATTTTTTGCCTTTTTATTGTATTCACTTATCATTCTGGAGCTTACTCCGATAACGGGAACGGAATATTTTACATCTCCGTTTTCATACTGCTTAAGCACTGCTTCGACATTCTTCTCATCGGTCATTTTAATAGCCTTGTCAATGAACGGCTTATAAAGCTCACGGTCAAATTCCAGATCCGCAGAAGTCGAACGGTTAGTTTCAAACATTGTTATACCGTTTATGCCTGAAATTTTCTCCGCCAGTCTTTCAGATGTTTCCAAAGCGTCGGGTTCGTCGCTGTGACAGTAAACAGTAAAATCGTTAGGAAGATAATACTCAACATAATTTTCAAGCTTCATACTTCCAGTAAAAGCATTTACGGCCAGAAAAGCCATAGTTCCCATAAAAAGAGAAGCAAATACGAGAACAGCTCTTTTTCTTTCACGGAACACGTTTCTAAAAGACATTCTGTATATCTTTCCACCGGCTGCCGAGCTTCTTGCTTTCTTCCTGATGCGGTCGGACACTCCGCTGTATTTCAATGCCTCAACAGGCGATACGCGGCTTGCAAGCTTCGCAGGCTTGCGGCAGCTTACGGCTACGGTAACTATTCCGAAAATTATCGTTACCGCATAGATAAGGGGATCAAAGCTTATGTCCGTAGGCATTGTTCCCGTGTTCATTCCTCCGCCGAACATTTTAAGAGCATACGGGACCGCTGCAAAAGAAACCGCCGTTCCTATCGCGATACCTAAAGGAATTCCTATAACGGAAAGCCTGAACGCCTGCATTCTTACGATCTTCTTTATCTGCAGCGGAGATGTTCCTATGGTTTTCAGCATACCGTAGAACCTAATATCCTTTGTTACAGAGATAAACATAACGTTATAGATCAGCAGATAACCGCTTAGTACGATAATTAATCCTATCAATCCTATCATAGCGGCGATTATAAGGGAATTTGAGCCGGATTCCTCCTGCAGATCAAATGCAGCTTCAAACTCCTGTCCGCCGTTTAAGGAAACGTTATGCTCAAGCTCCTCCAGCAGCTTCGACTGACTGCCTGGCTTTGATGACATTGAAAGCCTGCCGTTTTTTTCGACAGTCAGTCCCTGACTGTCCGCATATGCTTTGGAAACCAAAGCCTGATATCCGCTTCCGAAATTCTGATAATCCTTGAACCAGCCTGAAAGTACAAAATCCGCTTTACTTCCGCCGCTGAGCTGCATATGGATATTCATGCCTTTTTCGGGAGCCTGTATACCCAGCGCCTTCATAGCCGACGCGGAGAGCATTATCTCGTTTTCCTTTACAGGATAGCTTCCGTTTATATCGCTTATTGCCGGAGTGTAATTTTTATTAAATTCCGTTTCGTCAAAATAATCTACGGTGACCGATAGATCGTCTTCATTTTCCGCACTTATTTCTCCCGCATGGATCTGTACTCCTGCCGCGTTTAGATGATCTGCCTTCTTGACCTGATCTATCTGGACATCAGTGGGATTTTCAAGAAATACCGAAGACTTACTGCCCTGCTGCCTTATAAGCATTGTATTCATATTTTTCCCAAGACTGAAGCCTATACTGAAAACCGCAGTAAACATAAACGTTGTAAGTACGATAGCAAGCACAGCAAAAATATTTCTGGCGCGGTTATGTTTCATTGAACGCCTGCTTATTCTTTTAACGGCGGCTTGGTTATTGTTCCTGAGCATTTATTCCACCACCCTGCCGTCTTCTATTCTTATCATTCTGTCAGCCATTAGCGCTATCTCTTCGTTATGGGTTATCATTGCTATCGTCTGATCAAATTCCCGGCTTGTTACTTTCAGTAGAGAAATTACGTCCATACCCGTTTTGCTGTCAAGATTTCCCGTAGGCTCATCGGCAAGTATTATTGCAGGCTTTGAAGACAGCGCCCTGGCTATCGCTACTCTCTGCTGCTGACCTCCGGAAAGCTGATTCGGCATAGAGTTAAGCTTTTTATCAAGACCGAGTGTTTTTATTATCGTATCAACATAGCTTTTATCTATTTCTGCGCCGTCCAGCTCGATAGGCAGAACGATATTTTCATATACGTTCAGTACCGGAACAAGATTATAGTTCTGAAAAACAAAGCCTATATTTCTTCTTCTGAATACTGTCAGCTCCTCGTCGTTCATTTCAAAAATCTTTTTTCCCGAATAAAGGACTTCACCCGATGTCGGTCTGTCAAGTCCCCCAAGCATATTAAGCAGAGTTGACTTTCCGCTTCCCGACGTACCGATTATTGAAACAAACTCTCCGTCCTCAATACTGACCGTTATCTCATCCAAAGCTCTGACTGAATTTTCTCCCGACCCGTAGATTTTACACAGATCCCTTGCAGCAATTATACTCATTTTGTTTCCTGTACAAGCGTAGTTGCTTATTGACGCCGTACAGTCATACCTCCTTTAAACTGTTTTAATAACATCTGTTTTATTGTCTGATTTAATTTTAACCCGTACTTCTTACGATCCGGTGACGGATTTTCTTAATAAAATCTTATGCATATCAACTGCCGTAACCGTACAGCGCCCTGCTTCATATAGTATATAAAAACTCTAAAAACAATAAATGTGCAGAAAGGAACAGAATTATGGATCAGAACAATTTTTCCTGCGGGCAATATTCCTGCCCTTTTCCGCGGCAATGCTGCTGTTGCATAGGTGCAACAGGGCCTACTGGCGTTACAGGACCGACAGGCTCAACAGGCGCAACAGGTCCTACAGGACCGACAGGTGCGACAGGATCGGCAGGAGCAACAGGCGCAACAGGCGCTACAGGACCTACAGGCGCAACAGGTCCTACAGGACCGACAGGTGCAACAGGTCCCACAGGACCGACAGGCGCAACAGGTCCTACAGGAGCGACAGGACCGACAGGTGCGACAGGACCGACAGGCGCAACAGGCGTTACAGGTGCGACAGGCCCTGAAGGAAGTATTCCTGACGATATTTTCGCTTCATTCAACAACTATATGATGCTTCTTAATAACGCGTCCCTTATCCCTATATATCCGAATGTGACCGATCCTACAGAGACGATTCGGTACAGCGCTCCGGCATCGGTGATCCTTGCTCCGGGCTACTATCTTATCTCTTATGACTTTTCAGCTATTTTAAGGGACGCCTCTTATATCCAGATAACCCCGTCGTATAACGGAGCAGCTCATATTGAAACAGGAATATACTTCAAAACGGGTACCTCCGGCTCAAGTGCAGCAGGTTCAAGTCATATTATTATTTATGTACCCGAGCAGACTGTCTTTAATCTTACTTTTAACAGCGGTACAACGGCTATTGAAGGAGAGATCAATATTACATTTCTTAAACTAAGGAGGACGCCGTGATATCATTAAGCGTTTGTATGATAGTAAAAAATGAAGAAAAGGTACTGGATCGTATTTTATCTCAGGTAAAAGCTATTGCCGATGAAATAATAATAGTCGATACCGGCTCCTGCGACGGAACAAAGTCTATTGCAAAGCAGTATACAGATCTGGTCTTCGACTTTAAATGGTGTCAGGATTTCTCCGCCGCTAGGAATTTCTCGTGCTCAAAGGCGACAAAGGACTATTTCATGTGGCTGGACGCAGACGACGTAATTACGCCTGATAATTCAAAAAAACTGCTGGAACTGAAAGAAAGCCTTGACCCGTCCTGCGATATAGTAATGATGAAATATGCGGCTGGATTCGACGAGCAGGACAGACCGTCTTTTTCATACTACAGAGAAAGACTTATTAAAAACAACTGCGGTTATAAATGGGAGGGGAAGGTCCATGAAACTATCGCCCCCAGAGGCAGGCTTTTATACTCTGATATTGAGATAGAACACCGCAAGAACGGTTCTGGCGATCCAGACAGAAACCTTAATATATATGAAAGCATACTATCCTCAGGAGAAAGACTTGAACCGCGTCATCAGTTTTATTATGCAAGAGAATTGCTCTATCATAAGCGTTACAGAGAAGCAGCGGATATTTTTGAGTACTTCCTAAAGGAACCTGACGGCTGGATCGAGAATAAAATAGATGCCTGTATGCAGCTCTCTCATTGCTATGAAAAGCTCGGCAAGTCCGACATTAGCCTGCTGCCGCTGTTTTACAGCTTTGCCTTGGATGTCCCAAGAGCCGAAGTCTGCTGCACAATAGGAAATCTTTTTACCGAACGGCAGCTGTATAAGCAGGCAATTTATTGGTACAGACGGGCTCTAGAATGCGAATACAGCGAATACACCGGCGCCTTTGTTCAAAAGGAATGCTACGGCTTTATCCCCTATATTCAGCTGTGCGTATGCTATGACAGGATAGGAGATCATGAAAAAGCCTATGAATATCATAAGCTTTCGGAAAAGCTTAATCCCGACTCGGAAGCTGTCAGACTGAATAAGCAGTATTTTGATACTCTGTTCAAAAACTCCACCGAGCAGAATAATCGGACACCAAATTCTCCTTGACATCATATAATAATACGAGGCTTCCAGACAAAGCCTTAAAAGATATGAAATTTCGACAGGAGCGAATTATATGCCATCAAATTATGATAAAACAGATTATCAGTATTATTCCGGTTCTGAGCATTTGAATTACGCCAAATGCAATGATGAACCACGCGACAGAAACTGCTGCTGCAATAACTGCTGCTGCGGCTTTATAGGACCTGTCGGTCCTACTGGCGCTACTGGTCCGACCGGACCTACAGGACCTACAGGTCCTACAGGAGCTACAGGTACAGGTGTAACAGGCGCTACTGGTGTTACGGGTGTTACAGGACCTACGGGAGCTACAGGATTCGGCGCAACAGGTCCTACAGGAGCTACAGGTGTTACAGGCCCTACGGGTCCGACCGGACCTACAGGTCCTACAGGAGCGACAGGCGCTACAGGTACAGGTGTAACAGGCGCTACTGGCGCTACTGGTGTTACGGGTGTTACAGGACCTACGGGAGCTACCGGCTTCGGCGCAACAGGTCATACTGGTGCTACAGGCGTTACCGGTCCTACGGGTCCGACCGGACCTACAGGTCCTACAGGAGCGACAGGCGCTACCGGTGCAGGTGTAACGGGCGCTACTGGCGCTACTGGTGCTACCGGTGTTACAGGTCCTACGGGAGCTACAGGATTCGGCGCAACAGGTCCTACAGGAGCTACTGGAGCTACCGGAGGTTCCACATCAGTAAGCTTGGGAGACGTATATACGAACCCTCCCGGATCAGAAGCAAATATTGTAAACAGAGGTACAGAAGACGATCTTATCCTTGATTTTTATATACCGAGGGGAGATACGGGAAAAACTGAATTTCCTGACGCTCTGGCAACTATAAATCAGTCGCCTCAGTATACCAAACCCGGCGGAGCGCTTGTCTTTGCCGAAAATACGCTTCTGACAGGCTACAGAATATATCATGCACCGAATACGCCGAATATCGACGTTTACGAGCCAGGAATTTATCTGGTTATGTTCCAGGGTACCGCAACCGTTAATGTTTGCACAGCCCTGCCCGGAACTCTCGGCGTTCAGCTCAGTGAGAACGGATACCTGATACCGGGAACTCATGCCGCAGAGACCTTCTGCAGCACAGGAGAAGCGGAAACTCTTAATATAAATGCGCTTATACGCCTTAACTCACCTGCTGCATTACAAGTAGTGACCGACAGCGATAACTACACCTTTAATGATATCCAGTTCAGCATTTTACGCATAAGCGATTATTAATACTCAGTCTTGTCTGAACTAAAAAGATCCCAAAGCTCATAACGAACTTTGGGATCTACATATTTTATTGCGTTTCTGCCAAAACTGCCGACTGCGGCGGTCAGCTGGAGTATGAATATCAGAAGATCATATGCCTGCGGTACGGCTAACGAAACGTTACCTGCCCCATTCTACACTGCCCTGCATAAAAATTATAAGAGCTGCAGATGATGCGGCAACAACGATCACCGAAACCGCCAATACTAGAGCCGATCTTTTATCAAACCTGAAGGAATCGGCTTTAGGAAGCATTCCTATACCCTTCAGAGCCTCTGAAAGCGGCTTGTAAAGCAGACAGGTCAAAGCGGAATTCAAAAATCCCTTGATAAGATTAAAAGGCAGAAGCAGCGGCGGAATAAGTGCATAAACCGCTTCCCTTGAGGTTTTCATATACAATGGCGTAATAAGTATATTCATAAATATCATAACGCCGGTCATTACGGCAATACCGCATAGCAGTCCGAAGAAAGCTCCGTAAAGACTTTTGCGGTATTTATATACAAGAGAAGCCGTACCTGCAAAGGCGGCGCTTCCGGCAAAATTCATTACCGCTCCGTATATTCCGGTATCCGAAAGAGTAACCATTTCAAGCAGAGCTTCCGCAAAAGCCACGCCTACTGCTGTCAGCGGTCCGAATATAAAACCTGAAACAGTTATAAATACGTCCTTGATCTCCAAAGATAAAAACTGAACCTTGAACCTGAATACAAATAAACAAAGATAGCCTAACGCTGCGAACATCGCGAGTACCGTTAACTTCTTTGTATCCATACGCTTTTTTGCTACTGTATTATTCATAAAATATTCCTCCTAAAATCAATTAGGGAGAAACAGCAGATTTATGTATTATACCGATATTTATACCAATATAAAAAAGGCTTCTGAAGCAAAAGATCCAGAAGCCTGAAAAGCATAAACGCCTGTCGTTTCTTCCATCCGGACTATACCGTCGGTTTCGGAATCTCACCGAATCAGCACTTTCGTGGTCGAGGACTAAGGCTTTTGCCCATTACCTCCGGTGTGGACTTTCACCACCCCTGAAACAATCTGATATTCAATTATAAAAGAACGATTATTCTTCGTCCTCTCCGATCTCGCTGAAATCGAACTCAAGCGTTTCGCCGCAGTTCGGACAGTCGATCGAGCCTTCCTCGATCATGCTTTCGCCCAGACAGATAGTATCGCCGCAGGTAGGGCAAACGCACTCGTATTCTTCCTCGTCCTCAAAATCGCAGTCATCATCGTCGCAGCAGCCGCAGTCATCGCCGTACAAATCGTCCTCAACATTGCCGAGATCCTCGTCGAGAATGTCAACAAGCTCAACGACCTCGTCTACCTCGTCCGAAACGTCCTCAATTGTAAGAGCCATTTCATCGAGAATTTCAGCCATAGCAAGCAGTACCCTGCCCTCGTTTGTAGAATCGTCGATCTTAAGTCCGTCTATAAGACCCTTGAGATATGCCACCTTATTTGAAAGCTCCATAGAACATTCCCTCCGTTATCCTTTATATTTTATCAATTACGCACGCTCCATATATTCACAGGTACGCGTATCGATCCTTATCTTGTCGCCGACATTGATGAAAAGAGGAACCTTTATCTCTGCTCCGGTTTCAACAGTTGCAGGCTTTGTAGCGTTTGTAGCGGTATTTCCTGCAAACCCCGGGTCAGTTTCAGTAACCTCAAGATCTACGAAATAAGGAGGCTCAACGCCAAAAACCTTGCCCTTATACGAAAGGATCTTACAGATCATATTTTCCTTTACAAACTTGAAATTATCGCCAAGCTCGGAAGCGTTAACGGGAACAAGCTCATAGGACTCAGGATCCATAAAGTAATAAAGATCACCGTCGCTGTAGGAATATTCCATATCCTTTCTCTCAACGAAAGCGGTCGGGAATTTTGCAGTTGGATTGTAGGTTTTTTCAACAACAGAGCCTGAAATAACGTTTTTTACCTTTGCTCTTACGAAAGCGGCTCCCTTACCGGGCTTAACATGCTGAAACTCAACTATCTGCATTACGTTGCCATCTTCCTCAAAAGTCATACCATTTCTGAAATCTCCGGCAGTTACCATATTTTATATACCTCCAATAATTTTTCTGGAAACACCGTTTTTCCCATATTTACGGGAAAGCGGCACTCAATATATGCCCGGAAAATTATCACAGACATATCCTTATATTTATTCTAACCTATTTTTTAGCTTTTTGCAAGTGTTTTTGAAGATTTTTTTATGAGTTTAATATTTTTTTAACAGACTGACAGAATCACATATAGCTATACGTTCTGTTCATGTCGGTTTTAAGATACGGATGATCTTTTTTATCATTTCTGCCAAAATCTGAGCCTTGACATGATCCGCCTTCAAAGCCTCAAGCTCGCTCTGAGTTATTACCACACTCGTCGATAATGTCCCAACCCGGCGCCCATTCCTCGTCCTCGGAAGCACGTTTTTTAAATTCTTCAATGGTCACAAAAATTTTCCTCTAATATTATCAGTTCTTTCGACGCTCTTGTCATATTTTCGCAGCCGTTCTCTTTTATTATTACGAAATCCTCTATTCTCACTCCGAATTTGTCAGGCAGATAAATTCCCGGCTCGATCGTTACTATCATATTCGGCTCAAGGATATTTCCGCAGGTAGGCGAAGCTGTAGGAGCTTCATGTATTTCCATACCTACTCCGTGACCCAAAGAGTGACCGAAATATTCACCGTATCCGGCATTAGATATAATATCACGGGCGGTTTTGTCAAGCTCCGCCCCCGAAATTCCTGCTCTGACAGCGGATAGTCCGGCGAGCTGAGCCTTGAGGACTGTATCGTATACCTTTATCATTTCTTCTGACGGCTGACCAACGCATACGGTTCTTGTCATATCGCTGTGCCGTCCGTCTACGACTGCGCCGTAATCCATCAGCACAAAATCACCGTTTTCAACTGCTTTATCCGATGGTACGCCATGTGGAAGCGATGTATTTTTTCCCGAAAGCGCAATTGTGTCAAAGGACAAAGCCTCCGCGCCGTTCCTCAGCATAAAGTAATCAAGCTCAAGCGCAATCTCACGCTCGGTTCTTCCGGGCTTTATATAATTCAGTATATGCTCGAAGCCTTTCTCCGCTATGCGCTGAGCAGCAGTTATCTTTTCAATTTCCTCAGTGCGCTTGCAGGCTCTTATCTCGCCTATGCATTCGCTTAACGCACGGCTGCTGTCTATCTCGCAGTCAAGCCTGTCGCTTATTTCCGCAAGCCGTGAAACTGTCAGTGTATCGGCTTCAACCGAAACCTTTTCTGCGCTATGCTTTTTTAGCAGTTCATTTATCTGCTTGTACAAATCCTTCTGCAATATAACCTCGCAGTCCTTTACTGTCTTGCGGGCTTTCTCTATATACCTGAAATCAATGATAAGATAAGCCTTTTCAAAGAAAACCGCCAACGTACCCGCGCTTGATCTCATCCCCGTAAAATAGCGGCGGTTTATATCGTCCGTTATAACGGCGCAGTCGCAGAAGCTTCTTATTTCACACCTGAGCAGCTCCAGCGGAGAAAAATATTTCTGTCTGTTTTCCATAAAGATCAGTCCTTTAAAATTTCATTGAGAGCGTCCACCGCAAGTAAATACGAAGCCTTTCCGAAGCCTGCTATCTGTCCTGCGCAAACGGGAGCGATCACCGAATGATGCCTGAATTCCTCACGCTTGTGAATGTTTGACATATGGACCTCTACCACAGGAATCTTTATCGCAGATATTGCGTCCCGTATCGCATAGCTGTAGTGCGTATATGCACCTGCATTGATGATTACACCGTCAAAATTCTTTCGTGCAAGATGAAGCGTATCAATGATTTCACCCTCGTGGTTAGACTGGAACACCTCGCAGTGTATTTCATGCTTCAATGCCCTTTCGATCATCTCATTATTTATTGAATCAAAGGTATCAGAGCCGTAAACTCCCGGCTCACGTTCACCAAGAAGATTTAAATTCGGCCCGTGTATACAAAGTATTTTTTTCATAATAAACACCTCTCTAACTCCTATTTAAAAGACAGCAAAAATTATCCTTAAAGATCTTTTGCTTTATATACGGACTTAAGATACTTATGAACTTCTGCAAGTCTTTTGAAAGTTCCTGCTTTCATACAGTCAAGCTTGCCGCTTTTAAATAATTCCACTAAGCTACTTATAAACCGATGAATAATACTGCTTCATTGTCAGCGCATCAATATCCTGAGTTCCTGCGCTTTCGCAAACGAAGATCGGCGAAAGCTTTTTCTTTGCCGTTATTTCCAAAAGCGGCTCGTAATCCGGCCCGAAGCCCTGATTATCCTCAAAGGTCAAATGCTTTTTCTCCCCGCCGGGATTTGTAAACATTATCTTTGAGAAATGGCTGTGGAAAATTTTCAGTCTGTCAGAGCCTATCATATTTTCAACCTCGTCAAGCATTTTTTCATACTCCGATTTTCCCTTGATATAGCCGAACTCCCTGGCGTTGAGATGTCCGAAATCTATACAGGGAACAAAGGATTCGTCCAGACAGCAAAGCTCCAGAACCTCCGTGAGATTACCCAGCTGATTTACCTTTCCCATTGTTTCGGGACAGAAAACGATATGTTCAAAGCCATGCTCAATTGCGGCTTTTCTTGCACGGATAAGCGTATCCTTAGCAAGCTCCAGAGCTTCCTCCCTGCTCAGCTTAGCGCACGAACCGCTGTGGATCACTATCCTCTGCGCACCCATTCTGCTTGCGGCGTCGCAGGACTGCAATATGTAATTGATACTGTTATCACGCTTTTCCGGCTCAATACTAGAAAGCGAAATAAAATACGGTGCGTGAAGCGAAAGGCTGATATTATGCTCTTCAGCCTTATCTCTGAGTGCAAAAGCTATCTTATCGGATACCTTAACTCCCCTGCCGCACTGATATTCGTAATGGTCAAGTCCCATGGCTTCAAGATAGCCGGGCGCCTGAACCGTTGATTTATACTTAGCCGAATAGCTCTCGCTGTTCCCGGCAGGACCGAATTTTGCAGACATTTAATCATTCCTTTCCATATTACTCGTTCCTTATGCTTTTGATATAAAATATTATGTCATAAGCCGTTTATACCCTGATCTTTCTTTGGCAGAAATGCTTTTTCAATTTTCCTTTTCACCCTGAACCAGAAGCCTTTTTCCGGCTCGATTGGAAACACAAAAATTGAACGTATGCCCTTCAGATTGCTCCCCAGCACGTCGGTAAAAATCTGATCACCGACAGCCGCCACATTTTTCTTTTCAAGACCTAACTTTTCTATTGCTTTAGTATAACCGAAGGTAAGCGGTTTTTTTCCCTCGCTGACAAAATCCAGTTCAAGCTGCCGTGCAAAAGGCGTGACTCTCGGAGCATGGTTATTGGAAACGATCATAAGCCTTATTCCTGCGGCTTTCATTTTGTCAAGCCATTCAAGGCTTGAACGGGGCGGCTCGGGATTGTTGTGCGTTGTAAGCGTATTATCCAGATCCAGTATAAGCCCCTTTATATTTTTCTTTTTCAGAAATTCGGGGGTTATATCCCCCGCCTTATCAAAAACGTATGTCGGTTTAAAAAACATAAAATTCTCCTGTACTCCCTCGCCGCAGCAGCAGCCGAAATAGCGGCAGTGCCTTTTATTATATTAGCTGAGATATTCTCTTTCTCAGATGCGTTTTTTGCCGCCTTTGAATTTATTAAATAAAAACAAAAAGCGGACACAGCAATGCCCGCTTTCAATTACAATATTAGTATTTACGCTTACGAGCAGCTTCGGATTTTTTCTTGCGCTTTACCGAAGGCTTTTCGTAGTGTTCTCTTTTACGAACCTCAGCAATAACGCCGTCCCTTGCACACGATCTCTTGAATCTTTTAAGAGCCGTATCCAAAGTTTCGTTCTTACCAACACGAATTTCTGCCAAAATTATTCCCTCCCTTTGCCACCTGTGACAGAGGCAACATATCAGCACAGCACAACCCTTGGTGAATAGTGAAGGGGTCTGCCAACGCAAACCGTGAAACGTCCTGACGTTCCCACTCAGCCAACCGGCTTCTCTGTCTTTGAGCTCTGCTGCATTTAAGCTAACATAATTACAAATTTTATTATACAATAATCAAGTGTAAAAGTCAATAGTTTTTTGAAATTTTCCAAAACATTTTTAACTCAGATATTCTTTCGGAACGCTTAAACCGTATTCCGAAAGCTTCCGAACATAAAGAGGATCCTTCATTCTTTCTTCTGATTCAGCCTTTAATTTTTCCAAGGCTTTTTCCCTTCTACCGCTCAGAACTGCCGCCGCGTCGATCAGACCCATAAGAGCCATAATACCGCCGCCTATCATGATAGGCCATAAGATGATATGGTATTTTCCGAGAATTCTTGTTTCATAAAGATACATACCTGCTGCAAGCAGAGCAAAAGCTGACCCCAGCAATGATATTTTCAGACGTTTTTTTACTGAAAGTGCATCGGGAATATATCCGTCTACTGCGATTTCCCTGAATCTTCCGTCAAAATACTCCGTGCCGCATTCAGGACAGACCTTGATCGGACTGCCGTAAAGCCAGCGGTTATCCGGAGCAGGCTGCCTTGTTTTGCAATGAGGACAATTTACAAGCTTGCTGCTGTTATAGTCGGCATTCCGCATTATTATTACCTCTTAACTATTTAACAACGATATTAACTAATCTTCCCTTAACATAGATCTCTTTGACAATGCTTTTACCTGAAACCGCTTCTGCGACCTTATCATCCTGCTTAGCCAGAGCAACAGCCTCGTCCTGAGCAATATCGGCAGGAACATTAAGCCTGCATTTAACCTTTCCGTTTACCTGAACCGCAATTTCAATTGTATCGTCAACAGTCTTGCTCTCGTCATATTCAGGCCATTTTTCAAATGCTATCGTATCTTTATGACCCATAATACTCCAGATCTCCTCACCTATATGAGGACAGATACACGAAAGCATCTTTATAAGACCTTCAGCGTATTCTCTCGGACACTTTTCTTCCTTGTATACTGCATTTACAAAAATCATCATCTGTGAAATAGCGGTATTGAACGCAAGCTTTTCAAAATCATCGGTAACCTTTTTAACCGTCTTATGATATAACTTTTCAAGCTCCGGAGAATTTACGTCTGATATGTTTTCAGGCTCCGTAAAGAATGCCCATACACGGTTAAGGAATCTTTTTGCCCCCTCTACGCCCTTGTCGTTCCACGGCTTTGAAACCTCAAGCGGACCCATAAACATTTCATAAAGCCTGAGCGTATCGGCTCCGTAATCACGGACAATATCGCTTGGATTTACGACATACTCAGGAAAGCGCTTGCCCATTTTAATACCGTTGGAGCCTAGGATCATACCCTGATGTACAAGCTTTTTGAAAGGCTCCTTTGTAGGCGCAAGTCCCTTATTATATAAATATCTGTTCCAGATCCTGGAATACATAAGATGACCGACCGCATGCTCAGGGCCTCCGATGTAAAGGTCTACAGGCATCCAGTGCTTGAGAAGCTCCTGATTTGCAAACTCCTTGTCGTTATTCGGGTCAATATACCTGAAATAATACCAGCTTGAACCGGCTGAACCCGGCATTGTTGATGTTTCCCTTTTTCCCTTTACGCCGTTTCTATCATATTTTTTCCATTCGTCCGCGTTTTCAAGAGGCGCTTTTCCGTTTTCGCCCTTATAATTCTCAAGCTCCGGAAGAACGAGCGGAAGCTCTTCGTCGTCAAGAACGTGTATTTTACCGTCCTCGCCGTGAACAACAGGAACAGGCTCGCCCCAGTAGCGCTGTCTTGCAAATATCCATTCTCTGAAATGATAGTTTACAGTTCTTTTTGCAACGCCCATTTTCTCAAGCTTTAATGTAATGGCTTCCTTGGCTTCTTCAACAGTAAGACCGGTAAATTCCTCTGAGTTTATCAGTCTAAATCCCTTTCCGAGATAATCGCCCTTTTCAAGAGCCTTTTCGGAAACATCAATATGACCGTTCTTTTCACCGCCGTCGATAACCTGAATCATATCTATATTGTGTGCAACGGCATATTCAAAGTCACGCTGGTCGTGAGAAGGAACAGCCATTACCGCACCCGTACCATAGCTTGCAAGAACGAAATCGCCGATAAACATTCTTACTTCCTTGTTATTTACAGGGTTGATACAGGTAACGCCTTTAAGCTCGCAGCCCGATTTGGCTTTATTAAGCTCGGTTCTGTCCATATCGTTCTTTTTGAGCGTTTCGTTGATATACTCCTGAACCTCGTCCTTATTTTCAATTCTGGGCATAAGCTGCTTGACTATTTCACCGTCGGGAGCAAGAACCATAAACGTAATACCGTATATAGTTTCAATACAGGTCGTAAAAATCGAAAATTCTCCGCCGCCGACAATATTAAACTTGACCTCGACGCCTGTTGACTTTCCTATCCAGTTTCTCTGCATAAGCTTTGTGGATTCAGGCCAGTCTATTTCATCAAGGCCTTCAAGAAGCTCTTCTGCAAACGCAGGCTGGTTGATCACCCACTGCTTCATATTCTTTCTTACAACGGGATATCCTCCGCGCTCAGATTTACCGTCGACTACCTCGTCGTTTGAAAGCACCGTGCCAAGCTCCTCACACCAGTTTACGGGCATATCTATATACTGAGCATATCCGTCAAGATACAGCTGCTTGAAGATCCACTGAGTCCACTTATAGAATTTTGGGTCGCTCGTAGCCACCATTTTGCTCCAGTCATAATCAAAACCCAGCTCCTTCAGCTGCTTTGAGAAAGTCTTTATATTCTCCTGTGTGAAGCCGTTTGGGTGATTTCCTGTGTTTACGGCATACTGCTCCGCAGGCAGACCGAAGGAATCATAACCCATAGGATGAAGAACATTATATCCCTGCATTCTCTTCATTCTTGAAATTATATCGGTCGCAGTATATCCCTCCGGATGACCGGCATGCAAGCCTACTCCCGACGGATACGGAAACATATCCAAAGCATAAAACTTAGGCTTGGAAAAGTCCCAGACATCAGTTTTAAAGGTTTCATGCTCCTCCCAATATGTTTGCCATTTTTTTTCGATAGCTGAAAAATCATACTTCATTTTTATCATTCCTTCTGAATAAATTCTATTGTAAATTATATGAAAGTCATCATCAAGTCTTTAAGGTAATACTTAACATCTCTTTCCTCAAAAATATCCTCTCCCGACCTATTATACCAAAACTCAGCGTCATAGTTATCTGTAATTTTAACGTTTGCGGGATCAAACACATAACACTGTGATTACTCCTAAAATTATTCGTCGAGATATTTTTCAACAGAACAAAGCTCACCGTCGCTCCAAAGCCTTTCAAGATTATAATAGCTTCTGGTCTCCTTATAAAATACGTGAACGACAATGCCGCCGTAATCAAGCACGATCCAGGTTGCGCCCTGATACCCCTCTACCCTTGTGGGCTCGATTCCAAGCTCCTTCATTTTAAATTCTATCTCGTCGGCAAGAGCCTTTGTATGAGTATTGGAGGTTCCGTTTGCAATAATAAAATAATCGGCGACGATAGTAAGATCCTTTATGCCGATAAGCTGAATATCCTCAGCCTTTTTTGAATCCAGAGCCTTGATTATCGTTTCAAGCGCTTTTTCCTGAGTAACCTTTTCCATATTAATGCCCATGCGCATGATCAGCGACGGCTCTGAAATACCTCCGCACGGGACTCCTCCGTTCTTTTATAATTTTTTCAAAGCCGTTTTATACAATAAACTATCTGTTCCGGCAGACCAGCCTGTATTATTTACCCGATCTCAATCCCGCAAAATAATTATAGCATTCCAGCGTTGAAACCGGAATGGTATTGCCCTTTTCAGCCGAATCCTTAACAGAAAAACGCAGAGCCTCCAGCATAGCCTTTTCCAAGCTCTGAGCGGAATACCGCCTCATTTTCTTAACGTCCTTGTAATCCCTGTCGGCGGATATAAGATCGGCAAGGTAAATTATCTGCGAAAGCAGCGGCATATCGGCGCAGGCGACCGTATGATACCTTACTGCGTTTATTATTTCCGTATCCTTTATCTGAAACTCGCTTTGTATAAACTCCGCCCCCGCTATAGCATGATACAATGCGGGGGTTTTTGTTTCGATCGCGCAGACGTCAAGCTCCGACTGCTTTACAAGCTCAAGCTGCTTTTCCTCCGGCATTTCCTTGCATACGTCGTGCAGCAGACCGGCAAGATACGCCTTTTCCCTGTCGCAGCCGTATCTATCCGCAAGCTCCGCCGCAGCGTTTGCTACGTTTACCGAGTGATTGTATCTTTTCTTTGATAGATTTTCCTTTAAATAATTTTTGTACTGTCCAATTATCTTCTTATCAGCCAAATGCAAAACCTCTGTCAATACAAATTTTTATCCAAAATATATTTTACAACATTTTTATTTAAATAGCAAGTATGATCAGTATTTTTTTTGAACGCTTCCCTTATCTGAGTAGACGATACCTCAAACGGCTCGTCCTCAAGTATTATGACCTCCCCGCCGCTTTCCGCAAGCCATGAAGCGTATTTCTTCATTTCCTGTGCAGTATCGCTCCCGCTTCTTGAAATGCATATAAGAGAAGCCAAAGACAGAATTTCCTCATATCTGTACCATTCATGAAACGACAGCAGCATATCGCTTCCCATTATAAAATAAAGCTTTGCGTCAGGATATACGCTGTGAAAGTGCCTGAGGGTCAGAACCGAATAGCTCTTTGAGCTTTGCTTTAGCTCCCAGTCTGAAACCTCTGCGGCTGCGATATGCTTAAACGCAAGCCGACACATATTGACCCTGTCTTCTCCTCCTGCAAGCTGATGCGCCTGCTTATGCGGCGGTATTTTGGCAGGAAGTATAATTACCTTATCAAAATCAACCGCCCTCATCGCTCTTTCAAGCAGTCTGACGTGACCGTTATGCACGGGATTGAACGTTCCTCCGAAAACCCCTATATTCATCGCTTATTTTTCAGCGTGATAACAGGCTCCTTTTCGTTGCGCTTGTAAAGAACAGCCTTCGAGCCTATTACCTGAACGACCTCTGCGCCTGTTTTTTCTGCGATCTCAGCCGCCGCTTCCTTTGCAGTGTACATTGAATTATCCAGTACCTTTATCTTGATAAGCTCGTGGACTCTCATATAATCGTCTATCTGAAGTATCTGTGCCTCGTTTACTCCGCCCTTTCCGATCTGAAAAACAGGCTCCAGCGGATTTGCAAGCGCTTTAAGCTCCGCCCTCTGCTTAGGTGTTATCATAGCTTTTTAATTCCTCTCGTCTTATATTTGCTTTAAAACTATTTTATATTATAACCTATTTACATAGATTTTGCAATACTTACCGGCTGTTTTTGATCCGGTAACCAAGCCTTTCATTAATTTTGTACAATTATTTATTTCCGTTCATTCCGTTTGCTGCCGCCGCAGATAAACGATTCATTGATTATTTGATTATTCTGTTCGCACAAAAGCCGAAACTTACGGCTCCGCTTTTAATAAAACAGACTTTAATCCTAATTCCTGCCTACCTGCCTTTATGCACCGGTATTAATGATATCCGTCTTTATTAAGGGAATATTTCCGTACCGCCTCTTAACATATTATACATAGATCGGCTATATTATATCAACAGCATTTTGGACTGCCTCAATTCGTTCTCCGCCTGCTTTTACTTTATACTTATGTTCTACGTGGAACATTTTTTGTTTTATACAGCAATAATCGTTTTTCGCATAAAAACAGGGAAAGCCAATAATAACTTTCCCTGGATCTATATATTTTTACCGCTTTCCGCTAAGCTCGCTGATTTTATTTTTTAGTATCTCAAAAGCCTCCTCAGGATCGCCGACCTCCAAAACAGCTTCCTCAAGAGGACACATGCCGTTTTTTGTTCTGTTCTTTATGTATGGAACAAGCTTTTCATATTCGGCACCTATCCCGTTTTCCTCTAATACCTTTAAAGCGTGACTGCTTATTGTCAGAGCATACGCTTCTTTTACTCCGCCGAGAACAAGCATCAGCGCCGAGGATTTTCCGATAACCTTGTCGGCTGCCGAAGCGCCGGTCAGGAAATCAGGCTCGTTTCCGAGTATATCTATAATAGGAGCCACTCCCCGCTTCTGAGAAGTAACAACATACTGCCCCTTGACTGCACAAAACGTATTATCGTTTTCAGACAGCAGTGTTCTGGCTCTTTCTAAATCTTGAGTCAAGATAACCGCTCCTTTCAAGCGAATAAACTAATGACGGAATAAACAGAAGCTGAATTATTATTCCGTAAATACCAGTTACAGCGGCATTAACCGCCATTACAGCCGAAACGCCCCTAATGTTAAGAACCTCTCCGGCAAAAAGCAATGAACCTGCATATATAAGCCTGCCGAAAATCATCGCACTTATAAGCGTAATATAAATTCCTCCCTTTCTGTGCCTTACTCCAAAGGTATTGTAAAGGATACCGCTCATAAATCCGTAAGACGCAAGCTCGGCTATCATAAACGGAAGCCTGAACGAATCGGGCATTCCCGTTAGAAGCGAACTTATAATTGGGGATAATACGCCGATAAACAGACCGAATACAGGTCCGAGAACAAATCCGCTTATAAGCACCGGAATATGCATAGGAAGAAATATCTGTCCCGATTGAGGAATACCCGTAAGATGAAACGCCTGAGGAAGCAGTATCGCAAAGGCTGTCATAAGTCCGCCGCAGGTAATTTTTCTTGCAGTCATAATTGCCACCATGCCCGCTTCAGGAGCATATTTTCCTTTCCCGTTTATTTTATTATCTTTGCATGATAAAATACAAAAATTTAAAAGCTATTTATAGCAAAGCCCGTCCAGCCGGCTTTGCAGCTTCTTCAGATCGCTTCTGATATTGATCTTCTGAGGACAAGCCTGTTCGCATTTTCCGCAGGAGATGCAGTTTTTAGCCTTCTGTGAATCCTCAATATCATGCTCCCACTGCCATTTGGTAGAATTTGTATTTTCGTATATACCATATGTATTCCATATCTTGAAATTATACGGTATATTTACCCCGGCAGGACAAGGCATACAGTAGTTACAGCCTGTACAGCCGTTATTGACCCTCGACCTGAGCATATTGGCAATACGCTCCACAGCTTCTTTTTCAGAATCGTCAAGAGGTCTGAAATCTGTAAAGGTATTAAGATTGTCACTGACCTGAGCTTCATCGGACATTCCGCTGAGTATGACCTTTACATTCGGAAGCGACCCTACCCATCTCAATGCCCATGAAGCAGCGGAAGCTTTCGGAGCAAGCTTTCTGAACTCCTCAATAATATCGTCGGGAAGAGAAGCCAGAGAACCTCCCTTAACAGGCTCCATTATAACAAGCGGCACTCCCAGCTTTTCCGTAAGCTTATAGCCCTTTATCCCTGCCTGCTCCTCAGTATCCATGTAATTCAGCTGGATCTGACAGAAATCCCATTTTCTATAGGTGAGGATCTCCTCAAACGCTTCATAGCTGTCGTGAAAGGAAAAGCCGAAATATTTTATCTTTCCCTCGGCTTTAAGCTTTTCGCAGAACTCAACTACTCCGATATCTCGCATTTTTCTCCAGGTATTCCTGCTGAGAGAATGCAGCAGATAAAAGTCGACATTGTCTTTGTTAAGACGTTCAAGCTGTGAATAAAACAGCTGCTCAGCCTCCTCAACCGAATTTATCTGCCAGCAGGGAAGCTTTGTCGCAAGATAATACGAATCACGCGGATATTTTTCAAGAACTCTTCCCACAAAAGGCTCGCTGTCCCCGTTATGATACGGATAAGCCGTATCTATGTAATTTACTCCTGCGGAAATTGCCTCATCGATCATTTTTTCCGCCCTATCCTCAATTATTGCTCCGTCAGGCGAAGTCGGAAAACGCATACAGCCAAATCCGAGCAGCGACGTTTCGATCCCCAATTTCGGCATTGAACGCTTATCAACTTTCATAAATAACACTTCCTTCCAAATAACATATTTAATATATTATACCGTCAAGTCCTACAAACTTCAAGCGCAAAATAAGCACTTTTTTGTTACTTTTCTTTGTAATGATTAAAAGATTGCAAAAACCTGTAATTACAAAACACCGAACTGTCAGCCTTTTAACAAAAAGTCCCCGTATAATCCGGGGACCTCATTTAATAAATATAAGCCTTGACTGACTTAAACAAAACGGCAATGCAATGCATTGTACTTCTGTTTACACCTTAAATAATTTTACATCAAACCTAAACTGCGGTACTATTGCATTACAGCTGATGGATCACAAAAATCTCATAGATACTCCTTACAGCCGCATCGAAGTCCTTTTCCTCAACGCCTACGATAATATTAAGCTCACTGGAGCCCTGATCTATCATCTTAACGTTAACATGAGCGTGAGCAAGCGCAGAGAAAATTCTGCCGGCAGTACCCCTGTTGGACTTCATTGCCCTGCCTACAACGGCGATAAGAGCAAGATCGGATTCTATTTCTATCGAATCGGGATGAACGTTTCTGTGCAGACCGCTTAGGATCTCCTGCTCCTTAGGCTCAAACTCCGCCTGATGAACGATAACGCTCATAGTATCTATGCCGGAAGGCATATGCTCGAAAGAAATCCCATTTTTCTCAAAGACTTCGAGAACTTTTCTTCCGAAGCCCAGCTCGCTGTTCATCATATCCTTTTCGATATTGATAACCGTAAAGCCTTTCTTTCCTGCAATTCCCGTAATTGTAAAAGGAGGCTTCTGGCAGGTGCTTTCAACTATCATAGTTCCGTGATCCAGAGGAGCATTGGTATTCTTTATATTTATAGGGATACCCGCCTTGCGTACCGGGAAAATAGCGTCCTCATGCAAAACAGTAGCTCCCATATACGAAAGCTCTCTGAGTTCCTTATAGGTAATAGTTGTAATAGGCAGCGGGTCGGGAATGATCCTAGGGTCGGCGATCAAAAAACCTGAAACATCCGTCCAGTTTTCATACAGGTCGGCATTTACAGCTGCGGCTACGATAGAACCGGTAACGTCCGAACCTCCCCTTGAAAAAGTCTTTATTGTATCATTTGGCATAGAGCCGTAGAATCCCGGCACGACCGCCCTTTCAATTCCGGCCAGCTTAGCCGAAAGCAGCTCGTTGGTCTTTTCAGAATCGAAAACTCCCGAATCATTGAAGAAAATAACGTCTGCGGCGTCAACAAATTCATATCCGAGATATTCTGCAAGCACGATACCGTTAAGATATTCTCCCCTTGAAGCGGCATAATCTCTTCCCGCTTTTCCAATAAAGCAGGCTTTTATAGTAGTAAACTCCTCCTCAAGAGAAAGCTCAAGTCCCAGATCGCTGATAATTCCGTAATATCTGTCCTTTATAAGCTCAAATTCCTTATCAAAATTTTTTCCCTTTGCCGCAAGGTCATAGCAGCTGTAAAGCATATCGGTAACCTTTGTATCGGCGGAATATCTTTTCCCCGGAGCTGACGGAACGACATAACGGCGTGAATCCTCAGCTTTTATTATATCTCTGACCTTTTTAAACTGTTCGGCGCTTGCAAGCGAGCTTCCGCCGAATTTAACAACCTTTGTCAACGCACTCAATCCCCTTACTTACTGATAAATTAATTTCTATAAACAAGTACCTATTAATTATATATATTTTTTACATTCAAGTCAATGTGCAATTCATCTAAATTTGTGTTAATTTTCTGTGTACGTTTGTGGAATACGTCTGTGTTTCAATGACGTACATATTGCTGCTTCAACTATTTATACTTGACATTTTAAAATACGGGTGATATAATAACTTTGGAAATACGATATGTATTGATCTAACTGCAAAGGAGTGAGAGGATGCGCAGATGATCCTGCTTGAAATTTCAGACGCATATGGACAGACGGTTTATGATACCGTTTGCTTTGCTGTGTCTTGTGCAGGATAATGTGTATTCTCCCGACTATATATCATAATATGCGTCTGTGTTTATGCAGGTGCGTTTTCTGAAGCTATGGCCGCGGGACATGATAATCCTGCGGCCTTATATTTTTTTGGGAGTGATATATATGTCTTTAATTAAAGTATCTGACCTGACCTTCGGATATGACGGAAGTGCAGATAACATTTTTGACCATGCCTGTTTTCAGCTAGATACCGACTGGAAGCTGGGATTTACGGGAAGAAACGGACGGGGAAAAACTACTTTTCTCAAACTGCTTGCAGGCAATTACGAATATCAGGGAAACATTTCGGCTTCTGTGGATTTTGAATATTTCCCGTACGACACAGATATGAACTCATTGACGGAGGAAGTAATACGCAGTATTGCCCCTGAAGCGGAGGACTGGGAGATCTTCAGAGAGCTTTCCCTGCTTGACGTATCATGCGAAACGCTGTATCGGCAGTTTAGAACACTTTCAAACGGAGAACGCACAAAGATCATGCTGGCGGCTATGTTTCTGCATGAAAATTCATTCCTGCTGATAGACGAGCCGACCAATCATCTTGACGCCGAGGGCAGGCGCAAGACAGCCGAATATCTGAACCGCAAAAACGGCTTTATACTTGTTTCTCACGACAGAGATTTCCTTGACGCCTGCGTTGACCATGTGCTTTCAATAAACAAATGCACGATAGAAGTACAGAAAGGAAATTTCTCGTCATGGCTTCACAACAAGGAATTGCAGGACGGATTTGAAAAGGCAGAAAACGAAAAGCTTAAAAAAAAGATCAAACAGCTTGAAACAGCGGCGAAGCGCACCTCGGAATGGTCTGAAAGAGCCGAAAGACGTAAAATAGGCTTCGATCCGGTAAGAACTGAAAAAAGCATCAGCCGCCGAGCCTTTGAGGGGGCAAAAGCCAAGAAGCAGATGTCAAGGTCAAAAGCCATTGCCGAAAGACGACAGAATGCAGTCAAGGAAAGCTCGGGACTGCTTAAAAATCTTGAAAGCGCCGAGGAGCTTAAAATAACGCCGCTTAAATTTCATAAGGAGAAGCTTGTACAGCTGGAAAATGTAAGTATTTTCTATGAAGAAAAGGAAATATGCCGCAGCGTAAGCTTTACAGTCGAACAGGGAGAAGCCGTTTCGCTCTGCGGGATAAACGGCTGCGGAAAATCAAGTATCTTAAAGCTGATTTGCGGAGAAAACATAAGCTATACTGGTAAGATGATCAGAAGCGGAGAACTGAAAATATCCTACGTTCCTCAGAGTACGGAACACCTGTCCGGAGATCTGAACGAATACTGCGAGGCACTGGGCATAGACGGAAGCCTGTTCAGGACGATTCTTAGAAAGCTTGATTTTTCGCGCGGACAGCTTGAAAAGCCGATAGAAGCTTTAAGCGGAGGACAGAAGAAAAAGGCGCTTATTGCGGGAAGCCTTTGTCAGCAGGCACACCTTTATATATGGGACGAGCCGCTGAATTATATTGATGTGCTTTCAAGGATACAGATAGAAAAGCTTCTTCTTAAATACCGTCCGACGCTTTTGTTTGTCGAACATGACTCGGCATTCAACCGCAGGATCGCCGGCAAACAGGCAGAGATCATAAAAATAGGTTAGAGCTTTTTACAGGTTTTGTGTTGAACTGATAAAATGTATTGATTTGTATTGACAAAATAGAAATAGGGTTGTATAATAAACAGTGTTGACAATCAATACTGTTTATTTTTTTAAGGAGAAAATATATGAACGTGGACCAGAAGGAAAAAATGGAGAATGAAATAGCCGGTCTTTTATATGAAGTCTATTCCTCTGAAGCATTTAAAACAATGACTGAGCTTTGTCAGGGGGAAGCAATGGTGCTTATATATCTTAACGATGAAAAAGAAAATAACGTTAATCCGGCCAGGATCAGCCGTGAGCTTGATATTTCAAGACAGCGTGTAACCTCGGTTCTTTCAGCGCTTAGAAAAAAAGGATATATAAGCATGAACATCTGCGAGGACGACCGCAGGCGCATGAATGTAAATATTACTTCGGAGGGTCGTAAGTATATTACATCAAAAACCGAAAGGGTAGAAAAATATTTTGATATACTTATTGAAAAAATGGGAATTGATAATATTATGTGTTTTTATAAACTGCTCAGAGACGCTGCAAGATTTCTTGACGACTCTTTTAACAGCTGACGGCAGAAATTTACCGGTATGAATAAAACTTTTTACTGACGGCGTAGTCCGTGCAGTATGTGCATATAAAAAGGAGAGTTCGGTTATGAATATTTACAGAGAATTTGAGAAGATAAGTTTTACCTACAACGACAAGGCTGCGCTTATAGCTGTCGGCGGCGGAAAAATGACCGGGCTGACCTATGCCCAAACAAGAGAGCTGATAGAAGAGTATGCGCAGAAGCTGAAAGATACAGGTATAAAACCCGGGGACAGGATAGCGATCGCAGGAGAAAGCCGCCCTGAGTGGAACATTGCGTTTATGGCGGCGGAAAAGCTAGAATGTACCGCGGCTCTGATAGACGCTTCGCTGCCTAAAGACGAAATGCTGGCGCTTATTGAAAAAGCTCAGGTCGGCTGTATTATCGCAAGCCCAAAGGTATATGAAGCTATAGGACAGCCTGACGGAATACCCGTGCTTAATATGACCGATAAACTGTCCGCTTTTTCGGATAGTTCTTTCACTGCGAAAGCCTGTGAAAATACAGATAGGGATATTGCGGTAATTATTTTTTCCTCCGGAACTACAAAAACCGCTTCCGGCATAATGCATTATCATGAAACGCTTATAAAATCAACCGAAATGTGTCTTGATACAAACGGACTTGCAGACGATGAACGCTACCTCGGCATTCTTCCCAACAGCCATATTTACGGACTTTTCGCTCAGGTGCTTGCCCCAATGCTCTACGGCTCTCAGGTCGGTTTTATTGAAGCGCTGAATGCCAAGGGACTTACAAAAGCCTTTCAGAGCTTCAAGCCTACGGTAATTCCCGCCGTTCCTAAGATATATGAGCTTTTGAAAGCGCAGATACTGAAAAAGATAAATGCAGACAGCAAGTCCAGAAAATTGTACAGAATTGCATTTCCTGTATGTCTGCGCCTGCGAAAGGCATTAGGAATAAACGCCGGAAGAAAGGTATTCGGACAGATTCACGAAGCTTTCGGAGGACAGACGCGGATACTTTGCTCGGCAGGCTCTCCCATGTCTGAGGAAACCTGTGAGTTCTACTACGGAACAGGGTTCAATATCCTGAATTCCTACGGAGCGACTGAAACCAATATACCTACTATAGGAAACTACGGCAGAAATATTACTACCAATACCGCCGGACGCCCTTATCCTAAGGTAAAGATGAAGATCGCTCCCAGCGGAGAAATAATGCTGAAATCACCTTACTTTATGGCAGGATACTACGGTGACAGCGAAGCCACTAAGGCCGCCTTTACCGGAGAGGGCTGGTTCAGAACCGGAGATCTGGGAGAATACGACAAGCACGGCAACGTAATTATACTGGGCAGATGCAAGGAAAACATTGTGCTTTCAACAGGAAAAAAAGCGGCTCCGGACGATATTGAAAAGGCATATCGGAACATTAAAGGAGTAAACGAGCTTGTAGTCTGCGGAGTACCTGTCGAGGACGGCAGCTATGATACCGTTCACGCCTTTGTTGCCGCCGACCCGATAGATCATGCGGCAATTTATGAAGAGCTTATGAGGCGCAGCTCTTCCCTTGCCGCCGCAATGAAGCTTTCAGGAATTCACTTTGTAGACAGTATTCCCAAAACCTCCTTGCAGAAGCCTAAGCGTTATCTTCTTAAAAAGCTTGTGCTTGAGGACAGCCTTGAAACGCTTACTGAAAATAAAAAGTCCATAAAAACGGACAGTACTGATATTGCCCAGCTGGTCATAAACGCTGTAGCTAAGGTAGGAAATATCCCTCCTGAGGACGTAAAGATGTCCGACAAATTTCTGAAGGACTATACGATAGACTCGCTTTCCGCCGTTGAGCTTGCACTTGAGATAGAGGAATTCAGCGGAGTAAAGACAGACGACGCAATGGACAAGGAAATGACCGTTGCAAAGCTTATAGGACTTGTTCAGAATCCGAAAATGATCAAAAGAACTCCGGTAAGATCGATAATCTATCCGCTTAACAAATCCGCTTTGGACTACAGGATATACAGGTTTTACAGAAACCTTGTCCATACTATATACAAGGTCAGGGTCAGAAATGAAGCCGTACTTCCAGAGGACAAGGGGTATATAATCTGCGCTAATCACGTTTCAAATTTTGACTATCTATATATTACACAGAATTTTAAGCGTGAAAGATTCAATAAGTTCTGCTGTATGGCAAAAAAAGAGCTTTTTAATAATAAGCTTGTAACTAGGATCATGATAAAAACTGCGGGAATGATACCCGTAGACAGAACCGGAGCAGTAGGAGATACAATGGACGCCATAAAGGAAAAGCTGAAAGATAAATGGGGCGTTCTTATTCATCCCGAGGGTACCCGCAGCAAGGACGGAAAGCTGGGAAAATTCAAAAACGGAGCGGCACTGCTTTCAATTGAAACAAAAACTCCTATCGTACCCGCTTATATTAAGGGAGGACATGAGATATATCCTCCTGATAAAAAGCTGCCGCATCTTTTTAATTGGAAAAAACTAAAAAAATACGATGTTGAGGTTATTTACGGCGATCCCATAGACCCGGAGGGAATGACTCCGGAAACGCTTACGGAAAAGGTTCAGTCGGCTGTTCAGGCTCTTGGTAACAAAGCCAAAGCCGCGGCTTCAAAAACCGGAAAGAAAGTAAGAAAGCTTAAAAAAAGAAAGACCCCAAAGAGTAAACAGGCTCACTGAATATTTATTCAAAGTAACCGCATTGACTGTCTGAATTGTCAATGCGGTCTTTTTATGCGGTAATTTAAAGTAATTTTTATATATATACTAAAGTAAAATTTAAGTAAATCGGATATGCTTAAATACAGCGGAATATAACATTACATATCTGCAGAAAGGAGGATATGCCTGAAGTGGCAGGCATTAAAAAGAATGAGTAATTTTCAGGAGGTATTCAAACGCATAGAAAAGAAATATATATTGGACGAGGGAAAATATGATCTGCTTATGCAAAGGCTCAGAGAATACGCTGTTCCTGACCAATACGGCAAAAGCACAGTATGCAGCATATATTTTGACACACCCGACCGCAGGCTTATACGCAGATCTCTGGAAAAGCCTGTATACAAGGAAAAGATAAGACTTCGCAGCTATGGAACGCCGGAACTTAACAGTACGGTTTTTCTCGAGCTGAAAAAGAAGTACAAGGGCATAGTTTATAAGCGGCGGACAGATATGCTGCTGAGTTGTGCGAAAGGCTTTATAAGATCAAACGGCGAGGCAGGCAGGGGAAATCAAATTGAGAACGAGCTAAAATGGACTTTCAGCTACTATCCCGATCTTGCTCCCGCAATGTACCTGTCTTACGACCGTATTGCCCTTTACGCAAGAAACGACCCCGGACTGAGAATAACCTTTGACAGCGATATTCTTTACAGGGAAGAAGCGCTGGAGCTTGAAAAGGGCATATGGGGAACTAAACTGCTTAAAACGGGCGAACGTATTATGGAAATTAAAATTCCTGAAGCTATGCCTATATGGCTTTCGGAAATACTTGACGAGCTTGAAATTTATCCATGCTCCTGCTCAAAATACGGAACGGCTTATCTGAAAACACTGAAACAAAAATCTGAAAAAGGAAAGGTGAACTACTGTGCTTGATCTGGTATCGGCATCATCCGCTTCAACATCTGCGGAAGGGACCACAATAGGTGAATTTATTCTGTATACTTTTATATCTCTCGCCCTGGGAGCGGCTATCGCAACAGTATTCAGATACAAAAACAAGGTATCCAAAGGATTTTCAATTACTTTGGCAATGCTTCCCGCAATCGTTCAGGTAGTTATTATGCTGGTAAACGGCAATCTCGGAACGGGAGTTGCAGTTATGGGCGCATTCAGCCTTGTCAGATTCCGTTCTGTTCCCGGGAACGCCCGTGACATATGCAGTATTTTTCTGGCAATGGCGGTAGGTCTTGCAATGGGAACAGGCTATGCACTTATCGCTGTGATCTTTACGGCAATACTCTGTGCGGCAAACCTTGTATTCTCCTGCCTTCCGATCGGAAAAAAGGACGGGGAAAAACAACTGATAATAACGATTCCGGAATCCCTTGACTACAGCGGAGTATTCAGCGACTTGTTTGATAAATACACCTCCGGCTTTGAGCTGATACACGTCAAGACCACCAATATGGGCAGTCTTTTCAAGCTTACCTACAGCATAACGCTTAAAAACGGAGCGTCAGAAAAGGCGTTTATTGACGACCTTAGGTGCCGCAACGGAAATCTTGAGATCTCATTAGGCAGACCGGTAAGTCAGCCCTATGAGCAGCTTTAGATCGGAGGGATAATATGAGTTCAGATATAACAAAGAGAATAGCCATGCTTCTTGCTGCTGTAACGGTCTTATCAGCTGCAAGCGGCTGTTCAAAGAATGATCCTTCTTCCGTAAACAGTTCCGACACAGTTTCCGCCGGATCAGTCATTGATACAAGCTTTAACGCAGAGGATCTTGACATCGGCTATGACGAAAGCGCCTCGAATACAATTGTGTTTAACGAAAACAGTGCGGAAATTAAAGGCTCAGGTGCAGAATTCAAGGACGGAGATCTGATCATTTCAGCTGCCGGTACCTATATACTTTCAGGTACGCTCTCCGACGGGCAGATGATCGTCGACGCAGACAAAGAAAGCGAAATAAAGCTTGTTTTCAGCGGACTAAGCGTTTCTTGCTCCGATAACGCCGCTCTTTTCGTCAATAAAGCAGATAAGGTAACTGTTACGCTTGAAAGCGGGAGCGAAAACTCGCTTACAGATGGAGCGGAATACTCACTCGACGATGAAACATCAAACGTTGACGGAACGGTTTTCTGCCGCTCTGACCTAACGCTGAACGGTACGGGAACGCTGAATATAACCGCTAATTATAAGCATGGAATAGTATGCAAGGACGATCTGGTCATTACAGACGGAGTATATTCAGTAACCTCCGTATCAGGCGGAATATACGGAAAAGACAGTATAAAGATCAACAGCGGAAGCTTTACGATATCCGCGGGTTCAAACGGAATAAAATCTGATAATACCGAAGAAGCCGGCAAGGGCTATATCTATATAAACGGCGGAACATTTGATATAGCTGCCGGAACAGACGGAATAGAATCTCGGAGCATTATTTCAATAGAGGGCGGTACTTTTAATATAACTACCGGAGGAGGAAGCGAAAACGCAAGCATGAGATCCGACGGTCAGCCTAATGAAGGCTGGGGAAAATGGGGCGGAAAAGAGGGCATGACTCCCCCTGACTTTAACGAAGCAACGCCGCCTGAGGGAATGGCTCCGCCGAATCGTCAAAATACACAGAACACAGGAAATAACGAAGAAGCATACCTTGAAACGGCTGCCGCTGAAACAGAAACTACGGATTCTCAAGACAGCTCTTCTGCAAAAGGAATTAAAGCAGAAACCGAGCTGAATATAAAAGGCGGAGAGATAAACATAGATTCCTCAGACGATTCTCTGCACTGCAACGGAAATATAAATATTTACGGAGGAAAAATAAGCGCAAAGTCGGGAGATGACGGAATTCACGCCGACAGCGAGCTTTCAATAACGGACGGAACGATAACTATAGAAAAAAGCTACGAAGGTCTTGAAGGGATAAGTATTATAATTTCAGGAGGAGACGTAACAGTTACCGCAAGCGACGACGGAATTAACGCCGCAGGCGGCAGCGATACCGGCAGCAGCGGCAGACCCGGCATGGACAGCTTTAATACTTCGTCAGATTCTGAGTACCTTTTAACAATCAGCGGAGGAACCGTAAAGATAAACGCTTCGGGCGACGGACTTGACTCTAACGGCAGCCTTGTTATAGAAGGCGGAGAAATATACGTCAGCGGACCTACGAACGGAGGAAACGGAGCGATCGACTACGGCGATAACAGTTCGGCATGGATAACCGGAGGAACGATAGCTGCCTGCGGCAGTATAGGAATGGAAGAGGGCTTCGGTGAAAACAGCTCTGAACAGTGCTCAGTTCTTCATAACCTCAGTTCAGCGGTATCGGGAGGAACTGAGGTAGTTATATCCGACAGCAGCGGAAATAAAATATTGTCCTATACTCCTGAAAAAGATTGGCAGTCGATAGTCTTTAGTTCCCCCGATATCAAGGAAGGTGAGACCTATACGATAACAGCAGGAGAAATTACCGAGTCGGTGACTGTTGAAGGTCTTGTTACCTCTAACAGCACAGGAATGGGCGGAGGAGGAAGACCGGGCGGAATGAATTTCAGATAATCCAAAGACCGAATAATTCCCTGAGCAGCCAATTATATGATTTGCAAAGTTAAAAAACGGCAGACTTACTGCGCTTTAATTGCTCAGTCAGTCTGCCGTTAAATTTATAATTCGGTCAATAAAAATACAGCAATACAGTATTGAAAAAAATCCTATCCTGTGTTATACTGACCTTGCTTTAAAAAATTCAGACAGGAAGGCGGTAAAATATGTTTTCATTTCTTATAGTAATAATATACATGGCTTTTATAAGTCTGGGACTTCCGGATTCCCTGCTAGGTTCGGCGTGGCCGGTAATGTACGGAGAGCTTGGCGTACCTATCTCATATATGGGTATAGTATCAATGATAATTGCGGCGGGAACTATAATCTCCAGTCTTATGTCGGATTACCTGACAAAAAGATTGGGTACGGGACGTGTAACGGCTGTAAGCGTTTTAATGACGGCGGCTGCATTATTCGGATTTTCTATTTCGGGTTCGTTTGCCGCCCTGTGCGTCTGGGCAATTCCCTACGGGTTTGGTGCAGGAGCGGTAGACGCTGCTCTTAATAATTACGTTGCGCTTAACTACGCTTCAAAGCATATGAGCTGGCTGCACTGCTTCTGGGGAGTAGGAGCGTCAATCAGCCCGTATATAATGGGCTACTGCCTTTCTTCGGGAGCGGGGTGGAATAAGGGATATTTTTCGGTTTCCGTGATCCAGATCGCTCTTACTGCGCTGCTGTTTTTCAGTCTTCCGCTTTGGAAAAAGCAGAACATAACAAGCGAAGAAAAAGGCAAAGCTTCTACGGGTATTATAAACGCACTGAAAATAAAAGGCGTACCTTATGTTCTTATAACCTTTTTCTGCTACTGTGCACTGGAATCGACTGCCGGGCTGTGGGCGAGCAGCTATTTATGCGAATACAGAAAAACATCTGCTGAAACTGCGGCTGAATTTGCTTCTCTATTTTATCTGGGTATTACTCTCGGAAGATTTTTAAGCGGCTTTGTATCAGAAAGGCTCGGAGATAAAAAACTTATAAGGATCGGACTTGCGGTCATAGCTTTTGGTATACTTCTGATAATCCTTCCTGTCAGTTCAGTGCTTCCGGCGCTTATCGGTCTGGTCGTTACAGGCTTAGGCTGTGCTCCGATATACCCCTCTATCATTCATTCTACTCCGTTTAATTTCGGAAAGGAAAATTCACAGTCAATAATCGGTATTCAAATGGCAAGCGCATATGTCGGAACTACATTTATGCCGCCGCTGTTCGGTCTTATCGCCTCCTTAACAGGTTCGGTGATATATCCGTATTATCTTCTTATATTTATGATCCTTATGGTAATTTCCTCCGAAGTGCTAAACAGAATAATATCAGAAAACAAGCGGCCGTAAATAAACTGCGCGGATATAATGGTTTATCTGCGCAGTTTATTTTATACTATTTGGCTTTATGACATATTGAAGAGCCGGGACAGTTTGTACAGCCGCAGCCGCATGAAGTTCTGCCTTTCTTTTTGTCCTTAGCCAACTTGATAATTATCAAGATCACCACAGCCGCAATAACCGCAGAAATTATAAATGTACTCATAACGAGCCTCCTTTCTGTTTATCAAGCTTCAGCTTTTACGGAAGTTCCTGCGTTTTCCTTATACGGTCTGAAAAGCATGTAGATCATAAACGCCGTAAGCGCAAGTGCGGTCATAAGTCCTATAACATTTACCGAGCCTGTAAATATAAGACCGATCTGATATATTATCAATGAGATCACATAAGCGAACACACACTGATAGCCTATTGCAAAAGCCGTCCACTTTCCGTTGTTCATTTCTCTCTTTATTGCTCCCATAGCCGCAAAGCACGGTGCGCAAAGCAAATTGAATACAAGGAAGGAATATGCCGCAAGAGGAGTAAACGCTTCTCTCATATTAGCCCAAACCTGCCAGCCGTTTTCCGCTACCTCGCCGAAGCCTCCGAACAATACTCCGAATGTGCCGACAACATTTTCCTTTGCGATAAGACCTGTAATCGTGGCAACAGCAGACTGCCAATTGCCCCATCCCAGAGGAGCGAACATCCATGCGATCGCACTTCCTATTTTCGCCAGGATCGAATTGTTCAGATCCTCTACCATTCCGAATGAGCCGTTTTCTGCTCCGAAGCCCTGAAGAAACCAGAGAATAATTGCCGAAAGCAGAATTATCGTTCCTGCCTTTTTAATAAAGCTCCACGCTCTCTCCCACATTGAGCGGAGAACGTTTATAACCGTAGGCATATGATATGCCGGAAGCTCCATTACAAACGGAGCGGGATCTCCGGCAAACATCTTGGTTTTTTTCAGAATGATACCCGATATGACGATTGCGGCAATACCTGCAAAATAAGCGCTCGGCGCAACCCACCATGCACCGTTGAAAAGCGCTCCTGCAATAAGAGCGATAATAGGAAGCTTGGCTCCGCAGGGAATAAAGGTAGTAGTCATGATCGTCATTCTGCGGTCACGCTCATTTTCAATAGTGCGGCTCGCCATAATACCCGGTACTCCGCATCCCGTTCCGATAAGCATTGGTATAAATGATTTTCCTGAAAGTCCGAATTTTCTGAAGATCCTGTCCATTACAAAAGCTACTCTCGCCATATATCCGCAGGCTTCAAGAAAAGCAAGGAAAATAAACAGCACAAGCATCTGCGGAACAAATCCCAGAACCGCTCCTACGCCTCCGATAATGCCATCAAGAATAAGTCCCTTCAGCCAGTCTGCACAGCCGGCAGCGTCAAGACCGCTTTCGACTGCTCCGGGAATTCCGGGAATCCATACACCGTAATCAGCCGGATCAGGTTCTTTAATTTCAAGAGCCTTAAGATAGCTCTGATATGTAACGGGTATTTCCTCTTCAATATTTCCCTCATCATCCCGTATCTCGGCAGCGGCAGTTATATTTTCTGCCAGTTCCTTAACAAGCGCTGTTTCACCGTCCGCAGAAGCGTTTTCGTCTACAGCTCCTGCTTCGGAAGCGGCGGCTTCAAACGCTTCAATTATAGGTCCGGCATGGCTTTCATCATATTTCTCAGCGTCAACTTCATAATCGGAAGAGCCAATCCCGAACAAGTGCCAGCCGTCTCCGAATACTCCGTCGTTAGCCCAATCGGTAGCCCATGTTCCTACTGTGGAAACCGATACAAAGTAAACTATAAACATTACAGCCGCAAAAATCGGCAGAGCCAGAAACCTGTTAGTTACTATCCTATCTATTTTATCAGAAGCTGTAAGCGCTCCTTTATTTTTCTTTTTACAGCAGTCTTTGATTATTGACGCAATATATATGTAACGCTCGTTTGTAATAATACTTTCCGCATCGTCGTCCATTTCCTTTTCAGCAGCGCAAATATCCGCTTCGATATGAGCTTTGGTTTTCTCAGGTATCTGAAGCTGCTCAAGTACCTTTTCGTCACGCTCAAATATTTTAACAGCGTACCATCTCTGCTGTTCCTCAGGTATATCATGCAGAACGGCTTCCTCGATATGAGCTAACGCGTGTTCAACACAGCCGCAGAAGCTATGCTGAGGAATACACGGAATTCCACGCCTGGCAGCTTCGACCGCCCTGCCTGCCGCTTCCTCTACCCCTTCGCCTTTAAGCGCTGAAATTTCAACTACCTCGCAGCCAAGCTCACCCGCAAGCTGCTGAGTATTGATCTTATCCCCGCTTTTACGGACTGCGTCCATCATATTAACTGCAACTATTACAGGGATACCAAGTTCTGTGAGCTGAGTTGTAAGGTAAAGATTTCTTTCAAGATTTGTTCCGTCTATAATATTCAAAATAGCCTGCGGACGCTCGTTTATCAGATAATTTCTTGCAACTACCTCTTCAAGCGTATAAGGCGAAAGCGAATAAATGCCCGGAAGATCGGTTATTATAACGCTTTTATCACTTTTAAGTTTTCCTTCCTTTTTTTCTACCGTTACGCCGGGCCAGTTGCCGACAAACTGATTAGAGCCGGTAAGCGCATTAAACAGCGTTGTTTTTCCGCAGTTCGGATTACCGGCAAGCGCAATTTTTATACTCATTATTTGTCCTCCTGATCAGTCTTTTCGTTAGCGGTCGCTAACTCGTTTTCATAACAAAATAAGGTTCATTCGGTTTCGATCATTTCTGCGTCGGATTTCCTCAGGGATAGTTCATAGCCTCTGACTGTAACTTCGATCGGATCCCCCAGCGGCGCAACCTTTCTAATAAATACATCAGTTCCCTTTGTTATTCCCATGTCCATTATCCGCCGTTTTACAGCGCCTACGCCGTTAAGTCTTTTTACCTTAACAGTCTGACCTATCTTAGCTTCCCTCAATGTCATATAATTTCCTCCGTTCATAGATCTATATCATAATTTTACTCGCCATTTCCTTTGAAACTGCCACCCGGGATTCCTTAACGTTTACAATTACATTTCCTCCTATCCGATTAACGACTGTAACGCTTCCCCCTGCTACAAAGCCGAGATTTTCCAGAAATTTTCTTGTTTCAGGATTTCCGCCGACTTTTTTTATCATGTTTTCTTCTCCTGCAATTGCAAATGTCAAAGGCATCATACTCATACTCCTTTATCAGATATTTAGTTAGCTATAGCTAACTTCTTTAATAATATTAGCATAGGCTAACTGTTAAGTCAAGTGAAATCTGAAAAATTTTTTTATCTGCCGAAAAATTCGGCTACAATTACAATTATGCAGTTGGCTGTAAACTGATCATTTGTGCATAATTACACATTGACAGAAGTTTCTGCACAAAAAACCGGCTCCGTTTCCGAAGCCGGTTTTTCTATTTGACCTTTACCTTAGGTATTTTACGCAGGTATTTGTATGATGATCTGTAAACTGAATAGACACTGTCAAACTCTGTGCTGCTCAGCTCTTGACCTCCGAAGCAGGTCTTTTCAAAAAGCCTTGCCGCCGCTTCCACCGAAACCGAACGTTTTTCTGCGGCATATTCTATTATCATATCGGGCGTATAGGCTGACAGATCGTCCTTAGAGGAATATTCCAGCAGCCTTATGATATGACCGTAAAGCAGTACGATACGTTTTCCGCCTTTAGCAAACCTGAGCCTTATACGGAACACAGCTTCCATTATTCTGTCAAGCAGAACAATAAAAACTATAAAAAATACGACTCCGATAAAAATAAGTATCTTACTGAAATACTGAGCGAAAATTGTAAAGCTGAAATTGGACTTTTGGGAGTAGTCCTCCATATAATCCGAAACCGTAGGGTCAAAGGTTATCCAGCCGGCGCCAGGAATATATACCTCTACAAAAGCATGAGCATGAGCGTCGCGTACTGCTACTGAACCTGAATCGGTATACTCATAAGCGGCAAAGCCCTCCACATATCTTGCCGGAAGTCCGCATATCCGAGCCATAAGAGTCATTGCAGTAGCATAACTTGTACAGCTTCCCGTTTTGCTTTCAAATACGAAATAATCTATAGACTTGTCGTTCGGAATATATTCCAGATCGTAAATATATCCTTGATCCTCAAAATAATCGCACAGAGCCTGAGCTTTTTCAAAATCCGTAAGGCAGTTTTCCGTAATATCATGCGCCAACTTTTCAAGCCTTTCGGAATATTCAATATCGCCGGTGCTGTAATTTACCGCTTTCTGATACTCTGAATAAAGTCTTGCGTCTGTCAGATCTCCGTTTTTATAAGCTTCTTCAAGCAGCGCTGCATAATCCTCTCCGCTTATTTCAAGACCCTCTGCGTAAGCGAAAAATTCTTCCGTCTGAGGATAGTAATCCATTGTATAATCGTATGTTATACCAGGATTATACAAATATATTTCGCCGTCGGCATTCGTAAATATGTTATTATTTGCGTCACTGAAACCCTCTGAAACCGCACCGAGCGGAGCAGGAATGTATGACGCACTGAAGCCGTTGCCATAAACCCTGAACTTTGATTTCAGAACAGCGTTTTCCTGAGCAAATTTATCCGAAGTCAGACCGTATTTTTCATACCTTCCTGTTTCAGCAAGCTCTTTCATAGCGTTATATATTTCGTATCCGCCTACAGGAGGATCTGTAAAATAGGAATAATCAGAATACTTATCAGAATTTCTGTTAATGCGCCATCTTTCGTTTGAGAATTCATCAAACGCCTGACGCCTCAGATAATAGACCGGAGCCTTGTAATCAGATTCAAAGTAAAACAGTATCTTATTTGTAAAGCTTCCGCCGTATCTTGCCGACGAAACGTCACTTAGCTGTGAATAATCAGCAGTCGCGTCGTCCGTATCCCCCGCGTCGAGATCAAAAGCCGTAGCGTCGTTTTCAAGCATTGATCTTATTTCAGGCTTCGGGATAACCATTGCCGCCGCACCGCAGAATGAAACAAACAGAGCTATTGAAATAATGTAGGAAAGGTTCATTACAACCCTTGTATTTTTTTCCTTGACCGAAAGCTGTCGGTTGTGGACCATTACCGCAAGAAAAAGAGTAATAAGCACTGCGGCCTGAAGGTCGCTCATAGGCTCGGCGCGCTTTGCGTGAATAACAAAAGGAAAAAGTACGCAGAGCATAGAACCAAGACTTCTGTATCTTACCTGAGTAAAATAATATATTATAGAAATCAGGAAAAATCCGCCGCCGGCAAAAAGAGCGTAGAAATATTCAAGAACAAAGCCCGCATTATTCCTGTCCAGATAAAACCAGTCTACAAAATATATTCTGCTGTTTAAGCTTCCGTTTCTAAGCATAAGACCTGAAAAGAAAATTAATGCTGCAAAGCCCGCCGTATATATCAGCGCTCCAATATACCTTTTGCTTTTCAGCCAGTCAAAGACAATAAACAGCAGCGCCTCGGCAACAAGGAACAAAAACGTAAAGATCCAAGCACGTTCGGAATAATAGCATTCTATAACGTCATAGGCTACAGCCGCACCGAGCAGAACAGGAAGAATATATTTTACCGCTTTATCAATAAGCGTATCTTTATTTTTTATAATTTTATTCATAGGCAAAATGGCAGGATCATAGACGCCGTTTCAGCGCCCTGGATCTCCTCCGTTCAATAATAATCTTAAATGATCTCATTATTCGTCATACATATCTAAGTAAGCTTTTTAAATTCAAAATCCGATGTGCATATCCAGAGATTGTCCATTGCGGTAAAGCCGCAGTTTTCATGCGCTGCGAAAACCGCATCCTTTATTCCGAAAATTTCATACGACAAGCTCTCATGCGCTATATCGACAGCTGTAAAAATAACAGCCGCACCGGACTTCAAAGCCTCGGCAGGAACACGTTCAGGCGGCGTGACCGGTGAAAAGCCCGACAGCTTTTCCTGAAGCTCCAGCAGTCCGCACATATTTTTTATATTAACATGATTCCATTTGTCTTTATAATAGTAAACATCGCTTTCCATTCCCTGTGAAACAAGCATAGACAGCATTGCAAGACAGCCTTCTGTGACTATGTCAAAATTTCTGTGATCCTGCGCCGTCACATTTTCAAATTTCGGAATATCAAGAACAAATACCTGACTTGTAACCGTAAGCTTTTCGTCCAGTCTTACCATGTAAATATCCCGCTTTGAAGACAGCTTCCAGTTTATCTTTTTTATAGGATCACCCGGAGTATACACCCTATGCTCATAGCCGGGAACGCCCGTCGAGCCTGCTGCGGTTTCAGATGTTTCCTCCTCAGAATCGTTAAAGCCGGAGTTTTCAGATGTTGTCCTTAAAATTTCAGCCTGAACGCCGGTATCGGGAATACTCGGAAGCACCCGTATATCATGCTTCTGTTCAAGCTTATTATTATCAAATACCGATATCGAAAATATCCCGAGAAAGTCCATAAGACGGATACTTTTAACTGCTGCAAAGGACATTCCCGAGCTGACCGCAGTAAACGGAACTATTATCTTTTCATAATTCATAGAAGCCAGAGCAAGTCTGTATACCGTTTTATCCTTAGCCTCCAGCTGTAACGATGACGTCAGCTCCACTTCAATGAAGGGCGTCGGCAGTACGGTTTGCTTTTTCAGCCTGACAGTTACTTCAAGCACATCGCCCTTGGAAAGCAGATTCTGTGAGCATTCGGTCTCAAAGCTTATCTTTTTTCTGAAAAACAGCAGCACCAGTTCTGATACTATCAGCGCCGTAATAAGGATCAGTCCTATCATTACTCCGCCGCTTCCGTCAATAAGAACCGCTATTGCCGCCGCAACAGCAATGCAGAACAAATACGCAATAAAGTGCTTCATATCAGTTACCGCCGTCAGTCGGAGCGCTTACGCTGAGAGATATATGTTCCATAGCCTGCTCGTTTGAATCAAAGGCAGATTTTCCCTTAGGGGAAAGCATAAGACGATGAGCCAAAACGCTTGTCATAACCGCCTTTACATCGTCCGGAACAACATAACCCCTTCCCTCAACGAATGCGTAAGCCTTGGAAGCTTTAAGCAAGGCTATGCTACCTCTGGGAGATACGCCGAGCTTTACATAATCCGAATTTCTCGTTGCGGCTGTAAGATCTATTATATACTGCTTGATACTTGGAGCGGTAACGGTTTTAGCCGCCTCAGAGATCATTTTCTCAACATCGTCTACACTCATTACAGAGGTAACGTTTCTTATATCCGCTCCGTTTTCGGCTCTTTCCATGATCTCAAGCTCTTCTTCGGCAGTCGGATAGCCCATTGATATTTTCATGATAAATCTGTCCATCTGCGCTTCAGGAAGATGATATGTTCCATATGTCTCAACAGGGTTCTGTGTTGCAAGCACCATAAACGGAGCAGGCAGATCATAGGTCTTCCCGTCGAGGGAGATCTGATGCTCCTCCATAACCTCCAGCAGGCTGGACTGTGATTTTGGCGAGGCACGGTTAATCTCATCGGCAAGCAGAAAATTGCACATTGCAGCTCCCTGCTTATATTCAAGCTGTCTTGTTTCGGGGTTTATCATTGAAAATCCGACTATATCAGACGGCATTATATCAGGAGTAAGCTGTATTCTGTTGAATTTCCCCTCAACTGATCTGGCAAGAGCCGAAACCAGCTGGGTCTTTCCTACGCCCGGAACGTCCTCTATCAGTACATGACCTGAGCATAGCATTGCGGAGATAACTTTCTTTATAGCGTCCCTTTTTCCGACTATGACCCTTTCAATATTTTCGATCAGCAGGTTTACCTTGTTGTCCATTTATGCCTCTCCTTTAAATTTTCTTTAATTTATTTAATTCTTAAACTCAATCTTATTTAAACACTTAATTATATAAAATATTATACATTATTTTATTAATAATGTCAACCGCATAAACGAAGAAACGCCCCGCTGATATGCGGAACGCTCTTCAAAACAGATGATATTAAAATATTAGTGAATGTCCTCATAAAGTCCGATATACAGCTTTGCAGACCTCTTCCAGCTGAAATCCTCTTTCATTGCAAGATTCACAAGCTTACCCCACTTCATTCTGTCGTCATAATAAACTCTTGCTCTTGTGCAGGCGTCAAGCATATCATGAGCGTTGTAGGACTTGAATGTAAACCCGTTTCCTCCCGGCGCTCCCGCGTCATGAATAGAATCCCTCAGTCCTCCGGTTTCCCTTACTATAGGTATTGTACCGTACCTCAGGGAGATCATCTGAGCAAGACCGCAGGGTTCGCTCTGGGAAGGCATAAGGAACATATCTGCGCCTGAATAGATCCGCTTTGAAAGCGACGGAACAAAGCCTATCGTTACTCCTACTCTGTCAGGATAGCGATAATGCATTTCTCTGAAGAAATCCTCATATATCTTCTCGCCTGAACCAAGAATAACAAATTTATAGCCGAGCCTGATTATATCCTCGAATACATACTTTATCAGATCCAATCCCTTATGTGAAACGAACCTGGTTACAATTCCGATAACAGGCTCTTTGCCCGGAGCCATTCCCATTTCCTCCAGCAGCTTCGCCTTGCATACCGCTTTTCCGGATTTGTCATTCAGACTGTAATTTTTCTCGATATTCGGGTCAGTTTCGGGATTATACACATTCTGGTCTATTCCGTTGAGGAAACCGCATAGCTTGTACTGCTTATGTACAAGTATCCTGTCAAGGCCGTGAGAATACCAAGGGTCAAGAATTTCCCATGCATAGCTCGGAGAAACGGTAGTTACCTTATCTGCAGCCTCTATAGCCGCTTTCATAAAGTTAACATCGCCGTCATACGACAAAAGGTCGGTATGATAAAGCGGAATCCCCATAAGATCGTTGATTATTTCAAGACCGTAGCGTCCCTGATACTGAATATTATGAATAGTAAATACAGTCTTGATGTCCTCGTAACCGCTCTGATAACGGTAGAATATATCATAGTATACCGGAACCAAAGCTGTCTGCCAGTCGTTTGCGTTTATTACCTGAGGCTTAAAATCAATATATCGAAGCAGCTCCAGTACGGCGCGTGAGAAGAAAATAAATCTTTCCGCATCGTCATAAAAACCGTAAAGACCGTTTCTTGCAAAATAATACTCGTTATCCAGAAGATAATAAGTCACTCCGTTTATATTGCCTGTAAAAACTCCGCAGTACTGATTTCTCCAGGCAACGGGAACGGTAAAATTAGTTAAGTATGTCAGCTGATCCTTCAGCTCCTGCTTTATCTGGCTGTAGTACGGGATCACCACCCTGCAGTCATGCCCCTCAGCATTTATAGCCGCAGGAAGCGAACCTGCAACGTCGGCAAGACCGCCCGAGGCGATATAAGGCAGCGCCTCGCTTGCCGTATACAGTATATTCAAAATAATGCCCTCTTTCTTGATCAGAATTTAATATCCGGTTGTCTATACCGAAGCGCCCTTTCCGATATACATAGGATAGCTTGGTGCGCTTGTAAGAATATGATTTTCTTTGATCGTTACATTTTTGTCGGTAATAAGATACGTTACCTCGGAATCATCTCCGACAACTGTACCCTGCATAAGTATGCAGTTCTTTACCTTTGCTCCCTTGCCTACCTTTACTCCTCTGAAAAGTATCGAATTCTCAACGCTGCCCTCGATAACGCAGCCGTCGGCAATAAGCGAATTTTCAACGCAGCTGTCAAGGTCGTACTTTACAGGGGCGTTGTCGCTGACCTTGGTATAGATAGACCTCTTCGGCAGATAAAGCTTTCTGGCATTTTCCGGTTTAAGAAGTTCCTGATTGGCCTTAAAATAGCTTTCTACGCTTGTTATCTTGCTGAAATAATCCGAATATTCATATACCTTGATATTCAGCTCCCTGCATTTTTCCTGTAGAATATCCTTTTCAAAGCTGACGTTTCCTCTTGCAATAGAATCTGAGATCATATCTATAAGGAACTGCTTGCTCATTATAAAGATATTAAGGCTTGCGGTACAGGTACCGCTTATATCCGGCTGGATAAGAACAGACTTGACGCTGCCCTCCTCGTCTGTATTTACAACTGTAGACTGCTTGATATCCTCGCTTGTATATACTCCAGTATGAGCTACTATCGTTATATCCGCTCCGCTTGAGATATGCTGAGAAACTATAGGCTTAAAGTCCATATTCGTAACTATATCGCAGTCGGAAAGCACGACATATTCAGCCATTGAATGCTTTATAAAGCTCATAGCTCCGTAAAGCGCCTCTATTCTTCCCCTGTAAAGCTTGCTGTCAACGTTGCCGAAGGGAGGAAGTATATAAAGTCCGCCCTTCTTCCTTGAAAGATCCCACTCTCTTGCAGAGCCGAGATGATCCAGAAGCGACTGGTAATTGGACTTTGTAATTACGCCTACCTCTGAGATACCGCTGTTTACCATATTGGACAGCGGAAAATCTATAAGGCGGTATCTTCCGCCGAAAAGAATAGAGCCCATTGTCCTGTTTTTAGTCAGATCGCCTACGGTCATATCATGCATATTCGCAAAAATAAGACCGAGAACATTACCCATATTTACATCCATGTCTAGCCATTCCTTTCCTACATATCTGACGATACGATCGCCTTGGGAGCTACCGAAACGCCGTCCGAAATATTTATATTGTGACCGACTACAGCAACTCCCCATGTATCCTTGTCGTCAATATTTTCGGGTCTTGCTCCTATATGAGCATTTTCACCGATAACGGAATTTTCTCCTACGATAGAATATTCTACCTTTGCGCCCTTCCTTACAACGCAGCCCGGCATAAGTATAGAATCATAAATTTCAGCGCCCTCTTCTACAACAACGCCCTCTGAGATCATTGAAAATTCAACCGAACCGTCAATAAAGCAGCCCTCTGTAACCATTGAATTCTGAACCGACGCTCCCTTTCCGATATACTGCGGAGGAAGCACGGGATTTCTCGAATATATCTTCCAAGCGGGATCGTACAGGTCTATAGGAATATTGGGATTTATAAGATCCATATTGGCTTCCCAAAGCGAATCTATCGTTCCTACGTCCTTCCAGTAACCGTCAAAGCGGTAAGCTACAAGCTTTTCTCCGGCATTTTTCATATCAGGGATAATATTCTTTCCGAAGTCCTTGCTGGCTTCCTTATCCTCTTCGTTTGCAATAAGATAAGCCTTGAGCTTAGACCATGTAAAAATATAAATACCCATAGACGCAAGAGTCGAACGCGGCGCCTTAGGCTTTTCCTCAAAATCTATGATGTTGTCCTCATCATCCGTTATCATGATACCGAAGCGCGAGGCTTCCTCCTTAGGCACGTCGATAACGGCAATAGTTGCGTCCGCATTCTTTGCCTTATGATAAGCAAGCATCTTATTGTAATCCATCTTATAAATATGGTCGCCCGAAAGAATAATAACGTACTCCGGATCGTATCTTTCAATAAAAGCCATATTCTGATAAATAGCGTTTGCTGTTCCTGAATACCAGTCTGCTCCCGACGCTTTCTGATAAGGAGGAAGCACATGAACTCCTCCGTGAATACGGTCAAGATCCCAAGGCTGACCGTTTCCGATATATTCATTCAGCGCAAGCGGCTGATACTGAGTAAGAACTCCTACCGTATCAATACCCGAATTAATGCAGTTAGACAGCGGAAAGTCGATAATACGGTATTTAGCGCCGAAAGGCACAGCAGGCTTAGCCACAGTCTGAGTCAGAGCGTACAAGCGGCTTCCCTGTCCACCGGCAAGCAGCATAGCTACGCATTCTTTTTTGTTGAACATAATAATTCACCCACCAATGTAATATTTTTCATCTATTTTTCAGCCGAACTATTCGGCAGCGGACTTACTTTTCCTTTTGACCGGAGCCTTTTTCTTTTCGCAGCCGGTCTTTTTTGTATCTGCGGCTTTTTTAGCCTTCCTAACCGGCGCCTTTTTTACAGTAAAGTACATTACCGAAAACGCCGGAATATCAATGCATATGGAATTGTCAAAACCGTGCATAGGAACAGGCTTGGATCTTACCGTTCCGTTTACAGAAGGCTCTCCGTTGGGAGATGACGAATTCAGCACCTCGGTATATGAGCCTTTATAAGGAACTCCGAAACAGTATGAAGTCCTTCCTACCGGAACGAAATTGCAGACTGCGATTATCTCGTTTCCCTTGCGGTCAAAACGCCTGAATATTATTATACTCTGCCTGTAATCGTCGTTGGATATCCAGCTGAAGCCTTCCCAGGTAAAATCATTTTCCCACAGCTGAGGATGCTCAAGATAGAAATGATTCAGGTTCTTTATATACTTCCAGTAATTTCTGTGATTTTCATATTCCTCTATCATAAACCACTCAAGACCGCTCTCATAATCCCATTCTCTGAACTGAGCGAATTCCGAGCCCATAAACAGAAGCTTTTTGCCGGGGTGAGCCATCATATAAGCCATGAACAGCCGTGCCTGAGCGAACTTCTGGTCTGTATCCGATCCGAACATCTTATTAACAAGCGAAGCCTTACCGTGAACTACCTCGTCATGAGAGATAGGAAGAATAAAATTTTCCGAAAAGGCATAGAAAAACGAAAACGTAAGCATATCGTGATGAAACGCCCTGTTTATAGGATCCATCGCCATATATTTGAGCATATCATTCATCCAGCCCATATTCCACTTGAAATTGAATCCTAGTCCTCCGTCGCCGGTCGGCTTTGTTACCATAGGCCATGCAGTAGATTCCTCCGCTATCATCAGAGCCTTTGGGTTTCTGGCAAAAACCGCCTCGTTGAGTCTTTTAAAGAAATCAATAGCTTCAAGATTCTCGTGTCCGCCGAATACGTTAGGCGTCCATTCCCCGTCCCTGCGGTCGTAGTCAAGATAAAGCATAGACGCTACTGCATCGACCCGAAGTCCGTCAATGTGGAATTTTTCCAGCCAGTAAAGAGCGTTTGAAATAAGAAAAGACCTTACCTCGCCCCTGCCGTAATCGAACACTCTTGTGCCCCACGCAAGGTGATCCCGCTTTTTAGGGTCGGCGTATTCGTAGGACGGACCGCCGTCAAACTCGAAAAGCCCTGCCTCGTCCCTCGGAAAATGAGCAGGTACCCAGTCAAGAATAACGCCTATTTCCGCCTGGTGAAACATATCTATCATCTTCATAAAATCAGCTGGAGTGCCGAATCTTGAGGTAGGAGCGTAATAGCCTATTCCCTGATAACCCCATGAACCCTCAAACGGGTATTCCGCAAGAGGCATAAGCTCGATATGCGTATAACCCATATCTTTAAGGTAAGGGATGATCTGCTGTGCAAAAGGAATATATCCCATAAATCTTCCTTCGGTACAGGTTCTCCATGAATTTAGATGAGTCTCGTAAATGTTCATCGGAGAATTATATATATCCTTCTTCTCCTTATCCTTTATCCACTTGCCGTCGCCCCAGCAGTATCCGTCTATATCGTATATTTTGCTTCCGGTCGCAGGACTGACCTCCATATGAGTTCCGTACGGATCTGCTTTCAGCCTTGTTTTGCCGTCGCAGCCGACAACCGAAAACTTATATGTATCGAACTGCTTCAGACCTTCTATAAAAGCTTCCCATACCTCGGTTTCCGCTATCATTTCCATAGGATCGGCAGACTCGTCCCAATCGTTGAAATCGCCGACGACAGAAACCGACTTTGCCTTAGCCGCCCATACTCTGAAATAATAGCCTTCTCTTCCGTCCTTTTCTCCTTTATGACAGCCGAGAAATTCATAGGTCATCAGATTCGTACCCTGATGAAACAAATGAAGCGGCAGTTTATATTCTTCGGGTATTTTTTTGATCATTTTACCGTCCATACCTCCTCCTGCGGGAAGTATTGCTCCTTTCGCCGTGTTTTGTGCGCCGACGCGGCGCTTTGATTCTCATTCTGTTAATTCCTGAAAAGGAACTGAAATATAAAAATTCCCATGCTTTTATTTTAACCGATTTTGAACGAATTTGCAAGACTTTTAGTTATTATTTTCAGTTTGTCACATATTTCAACACTCGTATTTGTGCAAAATGACAATACGATAAGACTGGTTATATAAAAAACCTATTTTCTTCCGTCTATGCTGATGACCGCAATAGAAATATCGTCCCGCTTTCCTCCGTTTTTAACGTTCATTGCGTACTCGCCCAGCTTCTGAGCGATCTCGGCAGGAGATGAAGCTTTCCGTTTTATTACTGACGGAAGCCGTCTGACTGTACTTTCGCTCACGCCGTCGGAGGTCATTATTATTATATCTCCCTTAAAGAGCTTCAGATTCTCAGTATCCGGAGGGCAATCCTCCAGAATACCCGCCGGGAACGCCTGTCCTCCTATTACCCTAAACGCACCGTCGCGGTAAAGATAAGCGGGAGCTGCTCCTGATTTGAGAAATTCCGCACTTCCTCCGCAAAGATCCAGCCTGAGGAGATCCAGCGTAGCAAAAGATTCCTCCCAGCCCTTTACTCTCAGGATAGAATTGATAAGCCTGTGAGCTGTAGTCATTGAGAATCCCGCCTTCAGCAGCCTGCATGCAAGGTTAACGGCAAACATCGAATCGAGCCTTGCCCGCTTTCCTGTACCCATGCCGTCCGAAAGAATAATATACTTTTCACAGGCTGTAAGTTCAAGAATATCCAGCGTATCACCGGAATATTCATTATCGCCGCTTGACGCCTGAAAGGTTCCCGTCTGTATTTCAAAAGCCGGAAGCTCGTTGAAGGAAAGCTTGGTTACGTTATCGACCTGAGTTATTACAGGGATATCAAAGTCGGTTTCGGCAATGGCGCTTATTCCGGTAGTAAGCTTTACCAGATCACCCTTAAAACCTGCGGTAAGAAAAACCTCCGCCCTCTGGGTGCTGTTCTCGTCTATATAAACGCAAGCCTTTGCGTTAGGATAACCAAGCTGAGCAAAATGGTCCCTTACCTGCGCTGAAAGCGACGGATCTACCGCCCTGACCTGTCCGACTCTGTAAGACAGATCGCTCAGCATATCCTCCATTGATGAAAGCTGCTCGGTAAGTATCCCCCTAAGCTCCTTGACTCTTATATTGTCGGCTTTTTCAGCCAGCAGGTTTTTGTATATTTCATTAAAACCGTCTGTAAGAGCCTCCGTCCTGCAGCAGAGAGGAAGCTGCTTTTCCACATCAAGCACGCTTATTCCGTTATACTTCATTACCGTCTGCTCAAGCCTTTCAAACGCCTGCTTTGCCGCATTTCTAGATTTCTTCCAGCACATTCCGAAAAGCTCGCAGTTTCCGCATACCGCAGTACATACTCTTACCTTAAGATCCGCATTTTCTGTTTTTTTATCAATTGCGGCAGATACAAGAGCGATCTGCCCCCTTATATCTCCCAGAGTTCTGGAAGCAAAATTCAGCCTAGAGGAAGCGGTCTGACCTACAAGGTCTACCGAGCTGCGCACTCCGAAAAATCGGGCGGCGGTTTTTTTGAGAAATGAAACCGGACAGGCTATAAACAGAACAGAACCGGCAAGCAGATCCGCAAACATAAAAAACGTATCTGAATTTATTCCGATAGCGACAAGGCTTATAAGCGATACACCTATAAAAACAAAAGCCGCTGCAAGAACTCCGAACTGTACAAAGGCCCCGCATATAAGCCCCGAGGTCGCAAGCAGAAGCGTATTCCCCGCCAGCTGAGGACTGCACAGCAGTATACCGCAGGTAGTCAGCGCTCCTACTACCGCTCCTCCCGCCGTTTTATATTTTCTAACAGCGGCAAGCAGTGCGAATGCGCCGAAGATCCTGCCGGCGTTGAAATACGGAAGAGGAACTGCCGCAAGCGTCGCGACCGTCATTATATACAGTATTGCCGCAAAAACTCCGTTCAGTCCGCCAAGCTCAAATACTCCCTCGCATTCATAATTCTGCTTTACGGTCTTTGCGATAAATACCAGACAGCCGCCTATCAGCGCAGTTATCATGCGAAGCGACGCCGTATATGCGTCAGACGGCACGGCAACCGACATAACGCAGCTGAAAAGTATCATTATCCCCGACGTAAGCAGTCCCAGAAAAACAGGATCGTCCCTTCGGCTGTCATGCATGACTGTCAGTCTTATTCCCGCTATGACCAGAATAGTGCAAAGCTGTATAATGCCGTTTTCCGCATTTCCTGATACTATGTAGCTGAGCGCCGAGCCGAGGAACGCCGGAATTATATATTTTCCCGAAACAACGGCGACCGCCACATTTACCGGAGACGGATAACCCATTATTTTTCCCATAGAAGCCAGAAAAGCCGCAGCAGCTGTTATAATACAGCCGATAACGCTGACGCTCTTTTTTGACGTATGAGCAGCCGTCCGTTCCCTTATCTTTAACATATTATCACCACTTCCTATATTTTGCAAGACTTGAATATCAATATCATAGCAAAAATATACGGTGAAAAATGTCAGAAATACGGGAATATCATAATATTTTAATCTGCACAAAACGACATTAATCGTAATTGATGATCTAAGGCTCTGTCCCCTGCCTCAGCTCCTCTGTAAAACGTATCAGCTGTTCCAAAGTAAGCTTTTCGGGTCTGACGCTTTCCTCAAGTTCGGATCGTACAGCGGCGGCTGTAACAATGGATTTATCTATCCCAAGCGAAGCCGAAACCGAATTTACCAGCGTTTTTCTCCGCTGAGAAAAAGCTCCCCTTACCGTCCGAAAGAAAAATGCTTCGTCCGTAACTCCCTCCGGAGTTTTTTCCCTTATGTCAAACCTTATAACGCAGCTGTCCACGTTAGGTGGAGGCATAAAGCTTCCCCTTGAAACGTTGAAAAGAAGCTTGGGTTCAGAAAAATAATTTACCGCCGCAGTGATTGCGCCCGCTTCCCTCGTTCCCGGCTTTGCACATAAACGCTGCGCCGCTTCCTTCTGTACCATGACCGTTACAGATCTTATAGGAAGCCTTTCCTCAAGAAGCTTCATAATTACGGGTGAAGTAATATAATACGGAAGATTTGCGCATACGGCGACCTCCAGTCCTTCAAACTCCTCCTCTATAAGCTTTGAAAGATCGGTCTTCATAATATCGCCGTTTATTATCCTGACGTTTGAATACTCCGCAAGCGTTTCTTCAAGAACAGGAATAAGGCGCTTGTCAATTTCTACAGCGGCTACCTTGTCCGCTCTTTTTGCAAGCTCGTTGGTAAGCACGCCGATACCTGTCCCTATCTCGATTATACCAAAGCCTTTCCTGGCGTTGCCCATTTCCGCAATTTTCGGACATACCGTAGGATTTATCAGAAAGTTCTGCCCCAGCGACTTAGAAAATGTAAAGCTGTGCCGTTCAAGTACGTCCTTTATCACTTTTATATTTGAAAGATTTTCCATTAAAAATCCTGTCCCTTTCAAAGAATTACGCTTTTGCCGCGTCATATGATCTCAGATTATTTTAACATGATATTTACATTTTGTCAACCAATAAGAAATATAGTTTTTCAGCGTTACGCGGTTTATTTTAAGCAATTGAGGTAAAAATATTATTACGGGTATTTCCCGGGAAATTTTTTATGAAAGGAACGATAAGAATGGATAAGAGAAATTATTCAAACGGTCTTGATATGCCTCTGGGACTTGCAATGGCAATGGCTCAAAATCCTCTGGCTATGGATTACTTCACAAGGCTTTCCTCCGATCAGAAGGAGCAGCTTATTTCAAGCACTCACAGCGTCCGTTCCAAAGAAGAAATGCATCAGCTTGTGGATAATATGGCTGAAGGCTCTGTAAATCCCTCCTCCGGCACATATCCTGACAGTATGCCTCCCAGATTCAATATATAGTGATTTTACACAATAAATCTATTTTTATTCGTTATAAATTTTATATATTATGGTGTTGAAATTTCTATATAAGTATAGTACAATATTAATGTAAGGTTCTATGTTCTCACGTCGTAAAATTATGGTAAAAGGCGGTGCGGCGGAGCTTTATATTATCGAGTGCTTTAGGAGGATAAGGAATGAAAACGGCAGTTTCCGAAAAAACCGTTTTTTCAGAGCGTTTCTCTTATATTTCAAAGGATATGTCCGACGTATGCGGACGTGTTCTTGGTTTTTTGCACTCTAATCATATTATTTCAGTCAAAAATCAAACTGCAACGCTATAGTTGCAGTTTTTTTATTAACAAATACTGCGGGAGGATATTTTATGAAAAAAGTAGCGGTCATTATGGGCTCGGACAGCGATTTTCCGATTGTTAAGGACGCTGTATGCGAGCTGAAAAAATACGGAGTGCCTGTAGAATGCAGAGTTATGTCAGCTCACAGAACTCCTGAGCTTGCCGCTGAGTTTGCTTCAAAGGCAAAGGAAAACGGCTTCGGAGTTATAATATGTGCTGCCGGAATGGCGGCTCATCTGGCAGGAGTTATTGCAGGTCACACTACGCTGCCGGTTATCGGTATTCCAATTAAATCAGCTGCACTTGACGGACTCGACGCTCTTCTTGCAACAGTAATGATGCCTTCCGGTATCCCCGTTGCTACCGTTGCTATAAACGGAGCTAGGAATGCGGCGGTACTGGCTGTCCAGATGCTTGCGCTTTCGGACGAAACTCTTGCGGACAAGCTTGAGGACGCTAAAAAAGAAATGATCGAGGGAGTAAAGGCTAAGGACGAAAAGCTTCAGAAAGCTATTGCGGAGCTTTAATTTAGCCAAAGGTAGAATTATTCTGATATATCTCTTTTCAGATTAGCGAAAAAGCACAATGCGGACATTAATTTTTTGTTGCTGATCTACTTGATTTCAAGCTTGAAAATGAGTTTGATATTCTTTTTGGTTCAGGTGTTCTGCATTTTGTTCCGCCTGAAAAAAGAGCAGAAATTTTTGATAATTTCAAAAAGCATACTGCATTAAATGGTATAAACGCTATTAATGTATTTGTCAGCAAACCTTTTCTAAGTCGTCCTGATGACGCAGAAAAGAACAGACAGATATGGTACTCAGGCGAACTTTTCACATTATATCACGATTGGATAATAAATAGCTGCTCGGAAATTATTTTTGACTGCAACAGTGGTGGAACACCGCATAAGCATTGTATGGATATTCTTTTCGCTCAAAAAACAGGCGAAAATATATAAATATTAAAAAGTACAAAATACTATAAATTTATAATGGAGGAATTGGTTATGGAAAACATCGTAAAAACAGAACAGCTCTATGAGGGCAAGGCTAAAAAGGTATATGCAACCAACGACCCCAATCTTGTTATCGTTGATTACAAGGACGATGCTACCGCATTTAACGGCGAGAAAAAAGGCACTATTTTAGGCAAAGGCGCTATCAACAACAAAATGACAAACCTTATGCTGAGCCTGCTTGAAAAAGAAGGCGTTCCTACTCATCTCGTAAAAGAGATAAGCGACAGGGAAACTATAGTAAAAAAAGTTGAGATCGTTCCTCTTGAAGTGATCGTAAGAAACGTAGCTGCGGGAAGTTTTTCAAAGAAGCTTGGAATTGCAGAGGGTACAAAGCTTAAGCAGCCTACTCTTGAATTCAGCTATAAATGCGACGAGCTTGGCGATCCGTTTATCAATAAATATTACGCTCTCGGACTCGACCTTGCTACCGAGGAAGAGATCGAAGCTATTACAAAATACGCTTTTATGGTTAATGACTTTATGGTAAAGTTCTTTAAGAAGATCAACGTTGACCTTATCGACTTCAAGATCGAATTCGGAAGATTTCACGGAGAGATCATTCTCGCTGACGAGATCTCGCCCGATACCTGCCGCTTCTGGGATTCTGCTACTCATGAAAAGCTTGATAAGGACAGATTCAGAAGAGATATGGGCGGCGTAGAGGACGCTTATCAGGAAATGATGAAGAGAGTTTCTGAAGCCGGAATTTAACAATAAAATAAGACGCAGCATACGCTCTGACACATATCCGACTTTATCCATTTATCCGGAGGTTTTGCTAATGTTTAACTCTATTCACGAAGAATGCGGCGTTTTCGGTATCTATACCGATGAAACAAGCGACGTTGCCGCTCAGACATATACTGCGCTTTACGCTTTGCAGCACAGAGGACAGGAAAGCTGCGGTATAGTTGTAAACGACGACGGAGTTTTCAGACATCATAAAAATCTCGGCCTTGTAAATCAGGTTTTTGACAGGGATACGCTTGAACAGCTGGGAAAAGGCAACATTGCTATAGGTCATGTGCGTTATTCGACTACCGGCAGCTGCAGCGCTGTAAATGCTCAGCCGTTGGTAGTACGCCATGTCAAGGGACCGCTTGCAATAGCCCATAACGGCAATCTTACCAACGCCAGAAAACTTAGGGAGAAGTATGAAAATAAGGGCATGATCTTTCATACGACCAACGATACAGAGGTAATTTCATATTCCGTAACCGAGGAACGCCTTACGGCTCCTTCGATCGAAACGGCTGTCGAGAGAACTATGGACAAGATAAAAGGCGCATACTCTCTTGTAATTATGTCGCCGTCAAAGCTGATCGCAGTAAGAGATCCCAACGGTTTCAGACCTCTTTCCCTCGGAAAGATAGACGGCGGCTATGTTGTTTCATCTGAAACCTGCGCTTTCGACAGTATCGGTGCGGAGTTTATCCGTGATGTAAAGCCGGGAGAAATTATTGTGATCGACAAAAACGGACTGCGTTCAATAGAAAGCCACTGCGGCGGCAAGGGTACTATGTGCGTTTTTGAATATGTCTACTTTGCACGTCCCGATTCGGTAATCGAAGGCTCAAGCGTCCATAAAGCAAGGCTGAGAGCAGGAAAATATCTGTGGCGCGAGCACCCTGCAGACGCTGATATTGTCATCGGCGTTCCGGATTCCGGACTTGACGCAGCTTTGGGATTTTCACAGGAAAGCGGAATCCCCTACGGTATCGGATTTATTAAAAACCGCTATATAGGAAGGACATTTATCCAGCCGACTCAGACGGAAAGAACAAATTCGGTGAAGATAAAGCTGAATGCGATATCAAACACCGTAAAAGGCAAAAGAGTCGTTATGATAGACGACAGTATAGTAAGAGGAACTACCTGCGCTCGTATCGTAAAACTGCTGCGAGACGCAGGCGCAAAAGAGGTCCACGTCAGGATCTCCAGTCCTCCGTTCGTTTCCCCCTGCTACTTCGGTACGGACATCGACAGCAAAGACAACCTTATAGCCTGCCGTATGACTAATGAGGAAATATGCCGCTATATCGGCGCGGACAGCTTGGGCTACCTCAGCGTTGAAAGTGTACAGAAGCTTGCCGGAAATTCAGACTGCGGCTTCTGCACAGGCTGCTTCAGCGGAAGCTATCCAATAGAAGTGCCTAAGGAAATGCCTAAGGATAAATTTGAATATAAAATATCAGAGCATAAGTAAAGAATAAAGCTTGAAAGGATAAAATTATGAACAGTTACTCAAACAGCTACAAGGAAGCCGGCGTTGACGTTACTGCCGGATATAAAGCAGTAGAGCTTATGAAGCAGTATGTCGGACGTACTATGACAAGCGGCGTACTGAGCGGACTCGGCGGCTTCGGCGGTCTGTTCGAGCTTGATATGACAGGTATCTCAAAGCCTGTTCTTGTTTCGGGAACAGACGGCGTCGGAACAAAGCTTAAGATCGCTTTTCTTATGGATAAGCACGATACCGTAGGAATTGACTGCGTTGCTATGTGCGTAAACGATATTATCTGCTGCGGAGCAAAGCCGCAGTTTTTCCTTGACTACGTTGCCGTAGGAAAAAACTATCCCGAAAAGATAGCTCAGATAGTTTCAGGCGTTGCTGAAGGCTGCGTTCAGTCGGGAGCGGCGCTTATCGGAGGAGAGACCGCGGAAATGCCGGGCTTCTATCCAGTTGACGAATACGACCTTGCAGGCTTCGCTGTAGGAGTAGTTGATAAGGACAAAATACTGAAGCCCGAAACTCAGAAGGCCGGCGACGTTATGATAGCTATCAAATCGAGCGGAGTTCACTCAAACGGCTTCTCCCTTGTAAGAAAGGTGTTCAACGTAAGCGAGTCAAATCTTGCAAGACATTATTCCGACCTGGGAACTACCCTCGGAAACGTATTGCTTACGCCTACCAAGATATATGTAAAGGCTGTAATGAAGCTTCTTGACAGCGTAAAGGTAAAATCAATTTCACATATTACAGGCGGCGGTTTCTATGAGAATATTCCGAGATCACTGCCGAACGGACTTTCAGCTAAAATAGAAAGAAATGCGGTTCAGGTGCTTCCGATATTCGACGTTATTGCCAAAACAGGAAATATTCCCGAGCGTGATATGTTCAATACCTTTAATATGGGCGTGGGAATGACAGTCGTAGTTGATAAAAACGACGCTGATAAGGCTGTTGCTGCTATCAATGCGGCAGGCGAAGAGGCTTACGTTCTCGGCGAGCTGGTAGAATCCGATCTCGGCGTAATAATCTGCTGATCTACGGCTGATATAGGCAAGGATCACAGCTTGTCTAGTAATATTTTACAGTAAATATCTTTCATTTTATTTGTAGCTTTTGCATAATTTTATATCATATATTTTATGCATAGCTACAAAATTTAATTTAATTAAAAACTTTTTTGTTCATAGTTGCACATTCATATGCAACTTTTCCCCCTTTTTTGCCTATTAGTGAAGGGTGTTTTAAAAACCCTTCGGAAATAAAAGTTAAGAAAGAGGTTTTTTATTTGAAAAAAATATGCGTTCTCGTTTCAGGCGGCGGAACAAATTTACAGGCGCTTATCGACGCTGAAAAAAGAGGAGAAATCAAGGGCGGAAAAATCACCTGCGTAATTTCTTCAAAAGAGGGGGCCTATGCTCTTGAACGTGCAGAAACTGCAGGTATTCCTTCAGTGGTGATATCAAGAAAAGACTATTCCGACAGCGTTTCATACAGCCGTGCGGTACTGGCTGAGCTTGACAGGCAAAAGGCGGATCTGGTGGTACTCGCAGGCTTCATGACTATCCTCGACGAGTGCGTTACAAAGGCTTACAGCTATAGGATCATAAACGTTCACCCGGCGCTTATCCCCTCCTTCTGCGGCGAGGGCTGCTACGGGCTTAAAGTACATGAAAAGGCGCTTGAATACGGCGTCAAGGTATCGGGTGCAACGATACATTTTGTAAATGAAAAAGCAGACGCAGGCGCAATAATTCTTCAGGGGACGGTTGATGTGGAAAACGGCGATACTCCCGAAACGCTCCAGAGAAGAATAATGGAAAATGTAGAATGGAAGCTGCTGCCGAAAGCAGTGTCACTGTTCTGTGAAGGCAGAATTTCCATTGTAAACGGCAAGGCGTATGTTGATCTTGAGGAAGACCAATGATCAGGCTGAAACTCTGCAAACCATCAGACAGCGAGCATAAAAATATACAACAGGAGGTATATAATGAAAACACTTGACATTTACGAGGAGCTTAGGTCCAATTCCTACCCCGGAAGAGGAATTATTATCGGAAAATCCGCTGACGGAAAAAACGCGGTAACAGCCTATTTTATCATGGGCAGAAGCGTAAACTCAAGAAACAGGGTATTTACCGAAACTGATGACGGTATCAGAACCGAAGCGGCAGACCCCTCTAAGCTTACCGACCCGCACCTTATCATATACTCCCCTGTACGTGTACTGGGCAATAAAACGATAGTTACAAACGGTGACCAGACCGATACTATCTACGAGCTTATGGATAAGCAGCAGACATTTGAGCAGTCGCTCAGAACCAGAGAATATGAGGATGACGCTCCAAACTACACGCCGCGTATTTCCGGAATCATGCATGTTGAAAACGGCGCATATAATTATGCGATGTCAATACTTAAATCCGCAGACGGAAACCCTGACTGCTGCGAAAGATTTACATACTCCTACACAAATCCCCTCAACGGCTTCGGTCACTTTATCCACACATATATGGGCGACGGAAATCCCCTGCCAAGCTTCGAGGGCGAGCCTAAGAAAGTAGAAATTCCAAACGAAATTGAGGAATTTACAGCTAAGCTTTGGGAAAGCCTTAATGATGACAACAAAGTTTCACTGTTTGTAAGATATATTGATATTAAAACAGGCAACTCGGTTTCAAGGATCGTTAATAAATACAGCAAATAATTACTTTCTATTGCTGAAAATACTAAATTACAGGAGGAAAATTTTTATGGCAAACGAAATGCTTTTAAAATACGGCTGCAACCCTAATCAGAAACCGTCGAGAGTATTTATGGAAAACGGCTCTGAACTTCCTATCGAGGTGCTTAACGGCAAACCTGGATATATAAATCTGCTTGACGCTTTCAACGGCTGGCAGCTTGTAAGAGAGCTTAAAAAGGCTACCGGTATGTGTGCTGCAACATCTTTTAAGCACGTTTCACCGGCAGGCGCAGCTGTAGGCAGACCTCTTTCTGAAACAGAGGCTAAGATTTATTTTGTAGACGATCTGGGTGAGCTTTCTCCCCTTGCCTGTGCTTACGCAAGAGCCAGAGGCGCCGACAGAATGTCTTCATACGGCGACTTTATTGCACTATCCGACGAATGCGATGCCTGCACAGCTAATATGATTAAGAGAGAGGTTTCTGACGGAATTATTGCTCCCGGCTATACCGACGAGGCTCTTGAAATTTTAAAGTCAAAGAGAAAGGGAACCTATAACATCATTAAAATCGACGAAAATTATGTTCCTGATCCTATTGAAAGAAAACAGGTTTTCGGCGTTACGTTCGAGCAAGGCAGAAATGAGCTTAAAATAGATGAAGCTATGCTTTCAAATATTGTTACAGAAAACAAAAATATTCCTGATGACAAAAAAATTGATTTGATCATCTCACTGATCACGCTTAAATATACCCAGTCAAACAGCGTCTGCTACGTTAAGGACGGTCAGGCAATAGGTATCGGAGCAGGTCAGCAGTCAAGGATCCACTGCACAAGACTTGCCGGAAACAAGGCTGACATCTGGTGGCTCAGACAGCACCCCAAGGTTCTGGGACTTCAGTTTGTTGATGATATACGCCGTCCCGACAGAGATAATACTATTGACGTTTATATTTCCGACGAGTATATGGATGTTCTCGCTGACGGTGAGTGGCAGAAAATGTTCAAGGTCAAGCCTGAAGTTTTCACCAAGGAAGAACAGAAAGAATGGCTTGAAAAGAATACCGGCGTATGCCTTGGTTCTGACGCTTTCTTCCCATTCGGAGATAATATTGAAAGAGCTAAAAAGTCCGGTGTTTCATACATTGCCGAGCCGGGCGGTTCTATCAGAGATGACCATGTTATCATGACCTGCAATAAATATAACATGGCTATGGCATTTACGGGAATAAGATTATTCCATCATTAATCTTAATTTTATAGAAGGAGAAAGAATATGAAGAAACTGCTTATCGCCGCAATAGCGGCATCACTCGTTATGGCTTTTACAGGCTGCGGAAGCGATGATGATTCTTCAAGCTCAAAGAAGGATAAATCATCAAAGGCTTCAGTGACCTCATCTGAAACGGCTGAGGAATCCAAAGCCGAAGAATCAAAGGCTGAAGAATCATCAGCAGCTGAATCCTCAGCTGACAGTTCAAACGCTGAAAAGGGACTTAAGGACGGAGTATTTACAGGAACAGGCTACACAATTAAAGTAGACGAAAAACTTTGGACTAACGCTTCCGATACTAATTCAATGGCTGACTGTATGTTTATGTATGCAGGCGGAGGCACTGACGCTATGGCGGCAACCGCAAACTTCAACATAATTGCACAGCCGGCAGGAACATTCGGCTCATCTTCACCAGCAGACTATGCCGAGATCATAAAGAAGCAGTACGATTCTACGGAAGGCTACAGCGTTACAGGCGGCTCGGAAATGACAGTCAACGGAAGGGACGCATATTTAGTATCTGTTGATGTAAGCCAGTCTGAAAATTTCACAATGAATATGAATCAGATAATCATAATTGAAAACGGATATATTTACGCAATAAGCTACGGCGCAGAAAAATCAGCATTTGCAAATATTGAAAGTGATTTCAATGACGTTATCAATTCCTTTACCGTATTATAATCAAAACCGATTTCACTGAACGTTTGTCCTAAACAGGCGTTCAGTGATTTAATATCTGATAAGAACACACGTCCAGCTATAAGACGTATTGGTGATCTTAAATTAATTTCCGCAAACAACAGCGGGGTAATATGAACAGAAAATCTGAAACTCAAAGCTTGGAGGAATTAAAATGAAAATATTAGTTGTCGGAGGAGGCGGACGTGAACACGCCATAATTAGAAAGCTCGCTCAGTCTCCAAAAGCTGAAAAAATCTACTGCACTCCGGGAAACGGCGGTATAGAAGCCGACGGAGCGGAATGCTTCAACGTTTCCGCAACGGATATAGAGGGCGTACAAGCTCTGGCTCAAAGGCTTGAAGTCGATATGGTCGTTGTCGCTCCAGACGATCCTCTGGTTCTTGGAATGGTAGACGCTTTGCAGGAAAAAGGTTTTATGACCTTTGGACCTAAGAAAAACGCGGCTATAATTGAAGGCTCAAAGGTATTTTCAAAGGAGCTTATGAAAAAGTACAGTATTCCTACCGCAAGGTATGAGGTCTTTACCGACAGCGAATCCGCTATTTCCTACGTTAAAGAGCAGAATACCTATCCTGCGGTAATAAAGGCGGACGGTCTTGCGCTTGGAAAGGGAGTAATTCTCGCTCAGAATGAGGAGGAAGCTGTAAATGCTATACGCTCAATGATCGACAACAAACAGTTTGGTGACAGCAGTTCTACAATAGTTGTCGAAGAATTTCTCACAGGCCCTGAGGTTTCAGTGCTTTCATTTACCGACGGAAAAACAGTTGTTCCTATGCTTTCATCAATGGATCACAAAAGAGCCTATGATAACGACGAGGGTCTTAATACAGGCGGTATGGGTACTGTTGCTCCGAATCCTTATTATACCGCTGAGATCGCACAGGAGTGTATGGACAAAATTTTTCTTCCTACAATGAACGCTATGAACGCAGAGGGCAGAACCTTTGAGGGTTGTCTGTATTTCGGACTTATGCTTACTCCAGACGGTCCTAAGGTGATCGAATATAACTGCCGCTTCGGAGATCCCGAAACTCAGGTAGTTCTCCCTATGCTTGAAACCGATCTGACGGATATAATGGAAGCGATCTATAATCATAGACTTTCCGAAATTGACGTAAAATGGAGCTTAGGCAGCTGTGCCTGCGTAGTTATGGCAAGCGGAGGCTATCCTCTTTCATACCCGAAGGGACTTGAGATCTCAGGACTCAACGAAAACGGTCAGCTTGACGGCTGTGAGGTTTTCCATGCAGGAACAAAGCTTGCCGACGGAAAATTCCTAACAAACGGCGGCAGAGTTCTCGGCGTAACAGCCAAAGGCAGCACTCTAAAGGCGGCAATTGACAGCGCTTATGCAGGAGTTGAAAGGATCGGCTTTGAAAACGCTCACTACAGAAAAGATATAGGTCAGAAAGCGCTGAAGGCTCTTTCCGACGAATCTCTCGAATCAGAAAAGTATCCTGAGGATAACGACGTTTATTCAAAACAATAAAAACAAGGACTGCCATTCGTCTGAACGGCAGTCCTTTTCAACATAAAACATAACCTACGGCTCATAATCCGCACTGAACTCTGCGCAAACCGTTCCGGTAAGCCTGCTGCTGAGAGCGTCAGGCTGCGAAAATCCTGCATATAAAGTAAAACCGATCCCGTCTTTAATGCGCTTCCCGTTTTCACCAACAACTGTAAAGAACTCCTTCGGAATATCTGCTGCAACTGTTTTGCTCTCCCCTGCCCTGAGGGTTATCCGCTTGAAACCGCATAAGGAATAATTAGGTACGGCATATACGCTTCCCCGTATCTTTATATACAGCTGCAAAACCTCGTCGGTATCGAAGCTTCCGTTATTTGAAACCCTGCATACCGCCCTGCCGTCCGAAAACGACAGACTGTCAGCTATGCATTTCGAGTAGGTAAGTCCATAGCCGAAGGGATAAAGTATATTATCCTGAGTATAGCGGTAGGTTCTTCCCTGCATTGAATAGTCCTCAAAATCAGGCAACTTGTCCGCTGACCGATAAAACGTTACGGGAAGTTTTCCCGAGGGGGATATTTTTCCGAAAAGAATTTCCGCCAGCGCTTTGCCGCCGTGAGAGCCGGGATACCATGCCTGAATAACCGCATCAGCTCTGTCTTCCTCAATATTAAGAGAGCTGCCCGAAGCAAGCACGGCTATAACAGGCTTTCCGGTATCAAGAACCGCTTTAAGCAGACGCCGCTGACTTTCAGGAAGTCTTAGATCCTGCTTATCGCCGGAAGCATAGGCGTTGCCTGCGTCGCCTTCCTCTCCCTCCAAAGAAGCGTCAAGTCCCAGACAGAGAACGACTGCGTCGGAATTTTCCGCGGCAGCTACCGCTTCGGAAATCCTGTCATACGGCATAGCCAGAGCTTCCGTTCTGTCCTTATACAAATGACATCCCTCAGAGAAATAAACACGTCCCTCAAATTCCGCTTTTATGCCCTCAAGAAAAGTCGTACAGCAGGAGGAGGTCCCGCAGTAATTTCCGTACAGCGACGCCCTGCTGTCCGCATTCGGGCCGATCACGCTTATCGCTCTGAGCTTGCTTTTATCAAGCGGCAGTATACCGTCGTTTTTCAGCAGCACCATTGACTTTTCCGCCAGCTCCAGCGATACTGCATTATGCTCCGGACAGTCTATTACGTCAAAAGGTATATTATCATACTCCGTTTCAGCGCCCATTCCAAGCTTCAGGCGTATTTCCAAAGCCTTTCGGGCAGCTTTGTCAATATCGCTTTCATCGAGCAGACCGTTCTGTACAGCTTTCATTGCATGGATATAGGTACTGCCGCAGTTTATATGACAGCCGGACCTTATCGCCAGTGCGGCGGATTCTTCGGCAGTTGAAGTTACCATATGATTAGTGTGAAAATCCTTTATTGCCCAGCAGTCTGATACGAAATATCCGTCATAGCTCCACTCATTGAAAAGTATATCCATAAGATGAGAATTGGCGCAGGCAGGTTCGCCGTTAACTCTGTTATACGCTCCCATTACCCCCTGAACTCCCGCTTCGGCAAGCTTTTCAAAGGCGTATAAATAGGTTTCACGCAGATCCTTTTCACTTACCTTTGCGTTAAACTCATGCCTCACAGCCTCCGGACCGCTGTGAACGGCGAAATGCTTGGCGCAGGCGGCAGTTTTCAGATACTCCCCCTCTCCCTGCAAACCCTTTACAAAGGCTGTCCCCAGTTCCGAGGTAAGATACGGATCTTCTCCGTAGGTTTCATGACCCCTGCCCCAGCGCGGATCACGGAAAATATTTATATTCGGACTCCACAAGGTAAGACCCTTGTAAATATCGTTATCCCCCTTAGAATGAGCGTAGTTATACTTTGCTCTGGCTTCCGCAGAAATAATATCCGCCGCTTTGAAAATAAGGGCTTTGTCAAATGCCGCCGCCATTGCTATTGCCTGCGGAAAGACGGTTGCCGTTCCTGCTCTTGCAACTCCGTGAAGTCCTTCGTTCCACCAGTTATAGGAATCAATCCCAAGTCTTTCGATTGCGGGAGAATCATATTTCAGCAGAGAGCATTTTTCTTCAAGCGTCATCTGCGACACAAGCTGCTCCGCCTGTTTCTTAAAGCTTTTCATTTCAGTACCTCCTTTACAGCAAAAGCCGTTTAAGATATTCTTGTCTATAAAAAATATCCTAAACAGCTTATTTTCAAAATGCAAATTTATCTTCATGTACGTTACAACGCACCTTTGAGGGATCAGAAAAAAACATAGGTATCATACGTTAAATCTGAACAGAACTATATCTCCGTCCTGCATAACGTATTCCTTTCCCTCAAGACGTACTAATCCTTTTTCCTTTGCAGCAGTCATTGAACCGCAGTTTATAAGATCGTCAAAGGAAACTACCTCTGCCCTGATAAAGCCCTTTTCAAAGTCGGTATGGATCTTTCCTGCCGCCTGCGGAGCCTTTGTGCCTTTCTTTATCGTCCACGCTCTTACCTCAGGCTCTCCGGCAGTTAAGAATGAAATAAGTCCGAGAAGTGAATAGCCTTGCTTGATTATTCTGTTAAGACCTGAAATTTCAAGACCAAGCTCGCCAAGGAACATTGCCTTATCGTCATCAGACATATCCGCTATCTCAGCTTCGATCTGAGCGCATATAGGAAATACGGCGCTTCCCTCGGCTTCGGCAATTCTGCATACAGCTTTATAATGTTCGTTTGAGTCGATATTATTGGTAAAGTCATCCTCCGACATATTAGCCGCATAAATTACAGGCTTAAGCGACAGAAGCGGAGTTTCCTTCAGAATATCCAGTTCGTCCTCAGTCATTTCAAAGGCTCTTGCAGGTTTTCCGTCCTCAAGATGAGCCTTTAGTCTTTCCAGAAACTCAACGGCGGAGGCAAGAGATTTATCTCCCTTCATTGCCTTTTTAGTTCTGTCAAGCTTACGTTCGATAAGCTCAACATCGGAAAAAATAAGCTCCAGATCTATCGTTTCAATATCTCTTGCAGGATTTATATTCCCGTCGACGTGTATTATATTATCGTCCTCAAAGCACCTTACTACATGAACGATCGCGTCAACCTCGCGGATATTGGAGAGAAATTTATTTCCAAGCCCCTCTCCCTTTGACGCTCCCTTTACAAGTCCCGCAATATCAACAAATTCAAGAACCGCAGGAGTGAACTTTACCGGATCGTACATTTCCTTGAGCTTGTCCAATCTTTCGTCCGGAACGGAAACTATACCAACATTGGGTTCTATAGTACAGAACGGATAATTAGCCGATTCAGCTCCCGCATTTGTAAGCGCATTGAAAAGCGTTGACTTGCCTACGTTAGGCAGACCTACCATTCCCAGCTTCATAATAAATATTATGCCCGATCCTATGAACGCCGTTACAGCGCCGGGCATTTCCTCCTTTCAATATTTAAGGGTACTGAACCTGAAAGCGAAGATCTGCCGCGCTTTCAGATAAATATTTTTTAAATTAATCAGAAAGAATATGACTGAGTTTCGTCCTCCCAGTCTCCTTCATCATCATCTTCCTCATCGCCGCAGACATCAAATTCATCAAATTCATCATAGTCCTGCTGATCTGTATTATTGCCGTTATTTCCGTTGAAGCTTCCGAGTATCATTCCCTTTTTTACCGGAGCAAAAATAAATCCAAGCAACGCTCCCAGCAGAAATGAAGCAAGCAGAGCGCACCAGCTGAACTTACCGTGTTGTTTGATCTCGTTTTCCATAATATTTCCTCCCGTTTTTTTGATTATTCAATTGATTTCAAGGATTCAACCATATCTATTTTCTTAAGCTTAAAGTGCAGAACAATGTTTACAGCCGCCGCAAATACCATTGTAAGCAGCGCTCCGAAAAGATACGCCCACCATATTAGTGTACGGTTGAACATTACAATATCTATCTCTGTAGTTATTACTACGAAATAGTGCAGTATCCTGCCCATTCCAAGACCGATAGCTATTCCTATCAGAGCCGAAATTATATTTTCCCTGTAAATATAAGCAGAAGTCTCTCCGTCGTAAAAGCCCAGTACCTTTATTGTGGCGATCTCCCTGACACGTTCTGTTATATTTATATTTGCAAGATTATACAGAACTATTACCGCCAGAAGTCCGGCGCAGAAAATAAGCAGCAGCACAATAGTATTCAGACTGTCTACTGAATTCAGGAATCCGCGGCTGCTGTCCGTTTTAGAGGTCATTCCGAGAAAATCGTTGGAATCACTTATAAGCTTTTCCTTAAAGGCATTTTCGTCCGCACCGCTGTTCAGCTTGATATAAGAGAGATTGTAAACAGGCTTTTCTCCGTAAAGCTCTTCATACAGACCGGCGGTCATATATACATAATGCAGTGCATAATTCTTTACTACTGCTCCGATCCTGACTTTTATATTGTCCTTGCCGACAACTGAAATATCGAAGCTGTCACCTTCTTTAAGATCAAGCATTTTTGCAAGCTTCTCGGTTATTACTACCTCGTTTCCGTTAAGCCTGCATTCCTTGCCGCCTTTGACGCTGCTGAGAGCAATATATTCATTCAGCCGATCTTCATATTGCGGAACAACTACGCTTACCGACTGTGAATTACTGCCGCTTTCAGCAGTGGATTCGGTCAGAGAAAAGGCGATACAACCGCTTACCTCATCATAACCCGAAAGCTGTTCTAACGGAGAAGGAGAATTTTCAAGACTGTCGCTGTTCATTACGACTACTGCGTCGTATCTGAATACCTCATTAAACTGCTTATCTGCAATAGACTTTATCGAATACTTCAATCCGAAGCCGGTCACTATAAGCGCCGTACATCCTGCAACGCCGACTATCGTCATTAAAAAACGCTTTTTATATCTAAAAAGATTCCTTACCGTTACCTTAGCCAAAAAGTCAAGCCGCTTCCAGATAAAGCCGATCTTTTCAAGTATCACCCGTCTGCCTGAAACAGGAGGCTTGGGCCGCATAAGCTGTGACGGCTGTGAATTAAGCTCACTTATACAAGAATAGACCACTGCCGAGCAGGTACAGGCAAGCGAAACCACCATACAAAGCAGCAGATAAAGCGGCTTGAAGGGAGTATTTATACTTGGGATATTATACATTATCTTATAGCTGCCGTAGATTATATAGGGGAATATCTGTAATCCTGCCGCAGTTCCAATGGCGCTTCCCAGTACCGCTGCAAGAGCGGCATAGGAAAGATACTTTGATATTATTTTAGCAGAAGAATAACCCAGCGCCTTATAGGTACCTATCTGTATCCTCTGCTCCTCCACCATTCTGGTCATGGTAGTAAGACATACAAGCGCAGCTATCAGTATAAAGAATACAGGAAAAACCTTTGCGACCGCGTCAACCTTTTCGCTGTCATTTTTAAAGGAACTGTAATCGGCGCTTGAAAACCTGTCCTGTTCATATATTTTCAGCTCGGGAGCGCTTTCAAGCTTTTCGGAAAAGCTGTCTATCTCTGACCTTGCTGCGGAAAGCATTGCCGCATACTTATCATCGGCAGCCGTACTTCCGGAATTTCTTGCTTCAATAAGCTCTGAAAGGATATCTAAATCATTCTGTGCCTGAACTATTTTGGACCTCAGCAGGTACGCCTTTGCGCTGTCCTTATTCTCCAGCTGTTCATACTGCGACTTTGCAGATCTCAGCTCCTCGCTTCCCCGTGATTCCATAGCCTTAAGCGTATCGGTATCCGAACTCAGCACCGTTTCCAGAGTATCGGCTTCGCCTTGAGCGTCCGCTATTTTCTTTTCAGAATCCGCTCTCAGCTTATTATATCTGGTCTGAACGCTGTCTGAAAAGGCTTTTACCGCTTCGGTCTTCTTCTCGTTTACCGCATCGGTATACTCCTGAGAAAACGGATCATATCCGTCAAGACCCTCAAAGGTCATATAAAGCTCGCTGTAGTAGTCGAGTACGAAATCCTCTTCAGGAACTATTATGTAGCTCTGAACTGTTCCGTTGCCTACATTCGTAGCGTCACGCTCATAGCCTATGTAAAGCGGAGAGGTTACTATTCCCACAATTTCAAAGGTATCGGTTGAAAAGGTATCGAGGATATCCTCGTTCTCTGACGGAGAAGCTAAGGTCAGCTTATTCCCCACCTTAAAGGTAGACGGAGAGGACATTTTTACCTCTACCACACATTCGCCTGAGCTTTCAGGCATTCTTCCTTCAAGCAGTACAGGCTTGTTTATACGGTTCGGACTGTCCTCCGGTACGTTTGCATTATAGGACATTACCTTTAAAACGCAGTTCTGATTATTATAATGATAGAAAACGTCCTTTGAATAACCGGGAAGAGCGCCTTTTACTCCGTCGGCATTTCTTACCGCCTGAACGTCCTCGGATCTGATCCCGATATTTGACATAAGCTTATAGTCCATAAGCCTGTTGTCGATAAAATACTGTGAGGCGGTATCTATCATATCAGGCATAGTAGCCTTTATTCCGGAAAAAAATCCGCACCCCAGCGCAATAATAGTAAAAATAGAAAGAAACCTGCTCAGTGAATGCTTTATTTCACGGACAGTATCAAGCAGCAAAGCGTTTTTCATTTTACAGGCTCCTTTCCTTAAAACTATCGTGCGTCTACAAAGCCTACCTTACGATATACCTTTGTTAAAGTCTTCTGAGTGATCCTCTCGGCTCTCTGCGCTCCGTCGATATAGCACTCTCTGAGATACGCCTTATCGTTTATAAGCCTTGCAAACTCGTTTCTGACAGGCTCAAGATGATCTGCTACCGCTTCGCCTACTGCCAGCTTGAAATCGCCGTAGCCCTTTCCAGAAAATTCAGACTCTGTTTCGGCAAAGCTTTTTCCGGTTACAGCCGAATAGATCGTCATAAGATTGTTTATTCCGTCCTTGCCCTCGGCATATCTTACCTCGGCTTCCGAATCTGTTACCGCTCTTTTGAATTTGCGGATTATCGTATCCTTATCGTCAAGTATCAGAATGCAGGCATTGGGGTTTTCATCTGATTTAGACATTTTCTTAGACGGCTCCTGGAGCGACATTACCTTAGCGCCCGTTTTGGGGATAAACGGCTCGGGAAGTGTAAAGAAATCTCCATAGCGCTGATTAAAACGCTGAGCTATATTCCTCGCAAGCTCCAGATGCTGCTTTTGGTCTATACCGATAGGAACAAGGTCGGCGTTATACGCCAAAATATCTGCCGCCATAAGCACAGGATAGGTAAACAGCCCCGCATTTATATTATCCGCATGCTTGGCTGATTTGTCCTTGAACTGAGTCATTCTTGTAAGCTCGCCGAACTGAGTAGCGCAGCTTAAAACCCAGCTAAGCTCGGCATGGCACTTATTATGACTCTGGAAAAAAAGTATTGACTTTTTGGGGTCAAGTCCGCACGCCTGAAGCAGAGCGTATGCCTGCATTGAATTCTGCCTGAGCTTAACGGGATCCTGTCTTACCGTTATAGCGTGAAGGTCAACTATCGAATATACACAGTTGTATTCATCCTGAAGCGGTCCCCAGTTTTTTACCGCTCCCAGATAATTGCCCAGAGTAAAGGTTCCCGTAGGCTGGATACCGCTGAAAATCAGTTTCTTATCGTCGCTCATAATATTCGTCCGGCAGACTGAAAATTAAGTTCATGCTCCGGACTTTCCTCCGTTTCGTGAAAAATATTGTTTATGCTTTGAATAACAATGCCAAAGGCTTTTCTAATCCTCCGGATCTTCTCCGTTATCGTCTACGCCTATACGCCTCACGTCAAAAATGTATTTTACCGCTCCGATCACAAATACCGCAGGAGCGGCAATAAGAATATACATAAGCACATTAATGGAAAATAATGCTCCGAACAGCATTATCGAAAGTATCGCCGCTGCGTCGAGAGCGATAAAGCACATATAAGTTCTTACCGCAGATAGCGCCGGAACAGGATCAGCTTCATCTGAGCTTTTCCTGACAAAGCCTGTAAGCGACGGCTTGAATATCAGGATTCCCAGAATTATTATCAGAACGGCGCAGATAACTCCGTTGATAACAAACGAATTGCTGTTCATTTCCACTATGTTGAGATATATCAGAAAGCAGTCAGCGGCGGCGCAGGCGCATAAGGCGAACAGCGAAACCGTTGTCAGTATGATCTGCAAAAGCGTAAAAGGAACTTTCATTTTACATATCCGCACATTTTATAAACAATTCTGTGCGGACCTCCCCTCCGATAGCAATTGAGTTTCAGTCACCGAACATTTCCTTTGAAAGCCTTCCTACCATTTCACAGCCCTTTACGATCTGCTCGTCTGTCGGAGTTGAGAAGTTGACTCTGAAAGATGCGGTCTTATCCGTTTCATTTATCATAAACGCTGTTCCGGGTACTAACGCTACCTTATATTCCTGAACCGCTCTTGAACAGAACGACATCATATCGCAGCCGGACGGAAGCGTACACCAGATAAACAATCCGCCCTCCGGCTTCGTGAAGGTAACCTTTGAAGAGAAATTCTTTTCGATCTCATTGATCATAAGCGAGCATTTATGCTTATATATATCACGCAGCGAAGCAAGATGTTTATCCATATCGCATTTTTCAAGGAACTTATAGGCAAGAACCTGAGCCCAGATATTTGAATGAACATCAGCTACCTGCTTGCAGACTACGATCTTCTGTATAATATCCTTAGGACCTACGGCGTAACCCACTCTGATACCGGGAGCAAGAACCTTTGAAAATGTTCCTGAATACATTACATGGCCGCTCTTATCCATACTTTTTATTGTCGGAATGTCCTCTCCGGAAAACCTGAGATCTCCGTAAGGGTTATCCTCCAGTATTACCGTATTATATTTCTGAGCAAGCTCAAGCACAGCCCTGCGCTTTTCTAGGCACATAGTCTGACCTGTAGGATTCTGGAAATTAGGAATAAGATAAATCAGCTTTACTCCTCCGTTTTTAAGGACTTCCTCCAGTTCCTCCAGATTAATTCCGTCAGGGTCAAGGGTTACTCCGCAAAGGGCTACGTTATACGACTTAAAAGCATTAAGAGATCCTATAAAGCAGGGCGATTCACACACAAGAGTATCCCCCTCGTCGCATAATACCTTTGCAGTAAGCTCGTTTGCCTGCTGTGCACCGCTGGTAATTATGAGTTCGTCGGTTTTAGGATCAAATATCCCGTCCTTTTCAAGACGCTTTTTCAGCTCATTTCTCAGAGGAGTATAGCCCTCCGTAACGCTGTACTGCAAAGCAAGGATAGGATCCTCTTCAAAAATTTCCGCCGAAAGACTTTTAAGCGTATCAACCGGAAAAGCCTCAGGCGCAGGGTTTCCTGCTGCAAACGAAATAACCTCCGGGTCGGATGTAAACTTGAGAATTTCTCTTATAGCCGAAGCCTGAAGATGCGAAACCTTTTTAGAAAAACTGTATTCCATAATAAACATTCCTTTCAGCAGCGCCGTTCTTAAGACGATCTGCAAAATAATATTCTGACATTTTATTATAACATACTTTTATGAAAAAATAAAGACCTTTTAAGCTTTTTTTGCTTTAAATCGATGCGATCACAGAAAATATCCGCGGTGAATAAAAATCCTGACTCGGCAGCGGCTCTTATACATAAGCAAAACAAAGCAGAGTGTAATATCAATGCACAGCTTGTCATAAAATAGAAAGAGTTCAAAAAGCGGAGGTATGTATTTTGAAAAAACAAAGTTTTCTTAAAGGCTCTGCCATTCTTATGGGAATGGTGATAATAACTAAGATACTGGGACTTATGTATAAAATTCCGCTTACGCATATGCTTGGCGGTACCGGAATGGGGTATTTCTCCAGCGCATATGCGGTATTTACGCCGATATTCGCCATTGTAGTTTCAGGGATACCATCGACAATTGCTCGAATGGTAGCCGAAAACTACGCCTTTGAGCGTTACCGCAACGTAAGAAAAATAAAACGCACGGCAATGATAATATTCAGTACCGCAGGTCTTTCAGCTTCACTGCTTGTCCTTGCGCTTTCAAAGCTGCTTTCCGAAGGAGTAATTCATGAGCCGTCGGCGGTATGGTCGCTTATAGGAGTTGCACCGTCGGTCTTCCTCGGAACGATAATGTCTGTCGAAAGAGGATATTACGAAGGACTGAGAAATATGATACCTACTGCGGTTTCGGAAATAGTCGAAACCATATTCAAGCTTATTTTCGGACTTGGCTTTGCATATGCGGTAATGAACTACGCCGAAACTTCGTTTTATCAGACGGGAGGCTGCTTCGGTCAATTCTGCCGAACTATCGAGGACGCACGGTCGACGGCTCTTCCTTTTATAACAGGCGCTTCGATCCTCGGAGTAACTCTGGCTACAGGAATAGGCAGCCTTTACATAATAATTTCGGGAAAAATTCACGGCGACGGGATCACAAAACAAATGCTCGAACAGGACAAATCAACCGACAGGACGCTTACTCTTTTCAGACGGCTTGTAAAATACGCTGTACCTATAGCTGTCGCCTCGGTAATAACGACGCTTACCAATATGATAGATCTTATAACCATCAACCCATGTCTTTCAAAGGCAATTGAAAAAAACGTCATACTTTTTTCTCAGCTTACCGAAAATAACCTTACCTCTCAGACACTGCCTAACTTTATTTACGGCTCGTATACGGGACTTGCGGTAACTATATTCGGACTTGTGCCGACGCTTACAGCTATGTTCGGCAAGAGCATACTTCCCAATCTTGCGGAATCATGGGCGAAAAAGGATCACAGCTGTATACAGCGAAATCTTTCGGGTATGCTTTTTATAACCTCGATAATCGCTGTCCCGTCGGGAATCGGGATCAGCCTTATGTCAAAGGAGATACTTGAATTTCTCTACGGAGGAAGAACGGACGAGATCGCAGTTTCAGTACTGCCGCTGACTATTCTCGGAGCGGGAGTAATTTTTATGGGTATTTCAATTCCCTGCTTTTCAGCGCTTCAGACTATCGGAAAGCCTAAGCTGCCTGTTATAATAATGCTTGTAAGCGGCGCGGCAAAGCTGGTTTTCAATATTATCCTAATACCGATCCCTGCGCTTAATATTAGCGGCGCAGCAATTTCTACCGTAATTTCTCAGGGTATAATCTGTATCTGGTCTGCAGCGGCAATGCTGAAAACCTCGGGAGTAAGAATAAGCGCAAAGGAGATATTCGTAAAGCCGCTTTTTTCAGGACTCCTCTGCGGAGCTACGGCCAGACTCTTATACGACGTTCTCACAGTTTATCTGCCTTTTTCTCTGAATTACCGTTTAATTCTGCTTATTTCAATTTTTTCAGGTAGCATAATGTACTTTTTTTCACTGTATTTATTGTGCGTTTTGCCGAAAAAGCAAATTAAAGCATTTTTTTATAAAAAAATTTATAAAACCTATTGAAATTTTTTTTGATTTGGGTTATGATTATAAAGTATCCTCTGGTTGCAGGGAAGGACTTTGATCATATGAACGGTGCTGTTAAAGAAATACTGAATAAGGAATCCTACGACGTTTACGACCTTGCCGAGATAGTTAAGATACTCAGGAGCGAAAACGGGTGTCCTTGGGATAAGGTTCAGACTCATCAATCAATACGCAAGGATTTTCTTGAAGAAGTCTATGAGGTAATTGACGCTATAGACTGCTGCGACCCGGAAATGCTAAGGGAAGAGTTGGGCGACGTACTGCTTCAGGTAATATTTCATACCGAGATCGAAAACGAAAGAAACATTTTTGATCTTAACGATGTAGCAAACGATATATGCAGAAAGCTTATAATCAGACATCCTCACGTTTTCGGAGAAGTAAATGCCGACAGCGTAGATACGGTTCTTAAAAACTGGGACGCCATCAAAAAAGAAACCAAGGGACAGGAAAGCTATACAGATACGCTGAAAAGCGTGCCAAGGGTATTTCCTGCTCTTATGCGGGCACAAAAGCTGGGCAAAAGGGCAGCGCGCGCAGGAATGGATTTTGATAATGCAAAAGAAGCTCTGAAAGCTCTGGAGGAAGAAGTAGGGGAACTTAAAGAGGCTTTCGCCGAAGGAAGACCCGAAGATATTGCCGACGAGCTGGGCGATGTGCTTTTTTCCTGCTGCAATACGGCAAGGCTTATGGAGCTTGACGCCGAGGAGGTTCTTACGGCAGCCAGCGACAAATTTCTATCCAGATTTGAGCAGGCTGAAAATCTAATAAGGCAAGACGGGCTTGAAATGTCAGCCCTGAGCATAGACGAGCTTGACGTCTACTGGCGTAAGGCTAAGAAGTGTGTGAAGTAATCATTTGCTTCATGGGCAATAAATAAAAGCTCATACATTTCGTTAAAAATAATTTGGAGGTACTGAAAATGACAAAGGCAGAATTGATCAATCTGATTGCAGAAAAAGGCGAGTATTCAAAGAAGGACGCTGAAAAAGCTCTTTCAACGGTAATTGATTCTATCAGCGAAACACTTGAAAAGGGTGAAAAGATCTCTCTCGTAGGCTTCGGCACATTCGAGGTTCGTGACAGAGCCGCTAAAGAAGCTATCAACCCTCTTACAAAAGAGCCTGTACACGTTCCGGCTAAGAAGGTTCCCGCTTTCAAGGCAGGAAAAGCTCTTAAGGAAGCCGTTAACAAGTAATTTTTCAGCAGAAGCTTTGAACCTAGCCTGATTTTGGTTAGGTTCTTTTTCATCTGAAAGGAGAAGCAAATATATGAGATTAGACAAATATCTAAAGGTTACAAGGCTCATAAAAAGACGAACCGTTGCCAACGAAGCGTGCGATGCCGGGAAGATAACCGTAAATGAAAAAACAGCAAGAGCCTCCTACGACGTAAAAACCGGCGATATTATTCAAATAAACATGGGACAGAAACCGCTTAAGGTCAAGGTTCTCAGCGTTTCTGAACACGCTACCAAGGAAACTGCGGCAGACAATTATGTAATAATCGAATAGCTTTCAGCCGCCGGTATAAAACGGCGGTTTTTCTGTATAAAAACAAAAAAGTCCGGAACTCTCCGGACTTTTGTTATTCTTAGAGCTTATGCGCCCTTGCTTGGGGAGCTTTCCGCCCTTTTTATTTCAGGCTCAGAAATACCCTTTACGCAGTCGGCTGTAATAGTAATTCCGATAATATCGTCATCGGAAGGAGCGTCGAACATAAGCTTTGTCAGTATCTTTTCTACAATTGCACGAAGTCCTCTTGCTCCCGTCTTCTGAGCTATCGTCATTTTGGCGATCTCACGCTTCGCTTCGTCCGTAACCTCAAAATCAATTCCGTCAAGCTTAAACAGCTTTGTATACTGCTTTATAAGCGAATTTTTAGGCTCTGTAAGGATCCTGCAAAGGGTGTCCTCGTCAAGCTCGTCAAGAACTGTTATAACAGGCAGTCTTCCTACAAGTTCCGGAACGATTCCGAATTTCACAAGATCGTGAGGCAGCACCTTTTTCATAACGTTGTTTTCGGCATTTTTATTTTTTATATTTCCTCCGAAGCCCATAGAAGAAGAATCGGTTCTTTTCTTTATAACAGATTCCAGTCCCTCGAAAGCTCCTCCGCAAATGAAAAGAATATTCTTGGTATCTATCTGAATAAACTCCTGATGAGGGTGCTTTCTTCCCCCCTGAGGAGGAACGTTTGAAACGGTTCCCTCTACGATTTTAAGCAGCGCCTGCTGAACTCCCTCGCCGCTTACATCACGGGTAATAGAAGTATTTTCCGATTTTCTGGCGATCTTATCAATCTCGTCGATATAGATTATACCCTTCTGAGCCGCTTCTACATCGTAATCTGCCGCCTGTATAAGTCTTGTCAGTACATTTTCAACGTCGTCGCCTACATAGCCCGCCTCTGTCAGAGTCGTAGCGTCTGCAATCGCAAACGGAACATTAAGCAGCCTGGCAAGCGTCTGGGCAAGCATTGTTTTACCAGTACCGGTAGGACCGAGAAGCAGCACATTGCTCTTCTGGATCTCAACGTCGTCGCTTTCGTCCTCAAGCGCCATAATTCTTTTATAATGGTTGTATACAGCCACAGAAAGTGAAATCTTCGCGTCCTCCTGTCCGATAACGTAATCATCAAGAAACGCTTTTATTTCCGCAGGCTTTTTTAAAGTTATGTTGCTGTCATTTTCTTTTTTATCCTTGAATTTAACCTGCTTAGGTGCCGTGGCAATGCCCTGCTCCGCAAGAATATCATAACAGAACAGAACGCATTCGTCGCAGATATGATTATCGCCTGAGGAAAACATATTCTTGACCTTTGAGTCAGGCTTTCCGCAGAAATCACACCGCTTAATTACATCGTTAGCCATTTATTACACCAATCCTATCTAATCAAAACTATCTGTTAGTAATCACCTTATCTACAAGACCGTATTCCTTAGCCTGCTGAGCGGTCATATAATTATCCCGTTCGGTATCTATATTGATCTGTTCGATAGGCTTTCCGGTATTTTCAGACAGAATCCTGTTCATCTTTTCTCTTGTTCTAACCAAGTGATCGGAATGTATCTTAATATCTGTACACTGTCCGGAAAGTCCTCCGGAAATAAGAGGCTGATGAATAAGGATCTCACTGTTGGGGAGCGAAAGCCTTTTGCCCTTAGCGCCGCTTGAAAGCAGGAAAGCTCCCATAGAAGCAGCCATTCCGATACAGATAGTAGAAACGTCGCACTTTATATACTGCATTGTATCATAGATAGCCATTCCCGCAGTAATCGAACCTCCGGGACTATTGATATAAAGGTCTATATCCTTTTCTGGATCCTGACCCTCAAGATAAAGAAGCTGAGCTACAACAACGCTGGCAACTGCATCGTCGATCTGATCGCACAGCATTATGATCCTGTCGTTGAGCAGCCTTGAGTAAATATCATAGCTTCTCTCGCCCCTGCTTGTTTGTTCTACTACATAAGGTACCAATGCCATTTTCATTACCTCCTAATTATATGCTTTTCGCCCGCTGAATAACGGCGAGCGAAAACGACAAAATATTACAAAATTATTTGATAACAGCAGCTTCTTTTATCATGTCTACTGCCTTGCCTACAGAAATATCCTTAGCCAGATCCTCAGAGCGGATATACATTTTTATCTGTTCAACGTCCATCTTATAAGCTTCGGAAAGCTTTGTAAACTCTTGGTTTATTTCCTCTTCTGAAGCCTCTATACCCTCGTTCTTGACTATCTGTTCAAGAGCAAGTCTGAGCTTAACCTGCTTTTCAGCCTGTTCCATATAAGCCTTTTTGAGAGTATCCATAGTCTGACCTGTATACTGAAGATAAAGATCAAGAGTAATGCCCTGCGGCTGAAGACGCTGAGAAAGCTCGTTTATCATTTCGTTGACTCTGTTGTCAAACATGACCTGCGGAATTTCAGCTGTCATATTTGCAATAACCGTATCGAAAAGCTTTTCCTCTACCTGAGCGTCGGCAGCCTTTTCAGCAGCCTCTTCAAGCTTACTCTTTACGTCAGCCTTATACTCGTCAACAGTTTCAAACTCGGTTGAATCCTTTATCATATCGTCGTCAAGCTCAGGAAGCTCCTTCTTGGAAATAGACTTGAGATTGATCTTGAATACTGCCGGTGCGCCAGCAAGTTCCTTTACCTGATATTCCTCAGGGAAGGTAACGTTTATATCAAACTGCTCGCCTGCGTTATGACCTGCAATAGCCTCTTCAAAGCCTGGGATAAACTGTCCGCTTCCGAGAGAAAGAGTAAAGTCCTCAGCCTTGCCGCCCTCAAACGCAACATCATCCTTAAAGCCCTCAAAATCTATAACAACATCGTCGCCCATTTCAGCCGCTCTGTCGTCAACGGTAATAATACGGACGTTCTTTTCTCTGAGCTTATCAGCTTCTTTGTTAATATCTTCGTCAGTTACAGCATTGACCGTTTTTTCAACTTCTATACCCTTATAATCCTTTACCTCAACTTCAGGCTTAGTAATGCAGGTAACCTTGAGCGCAACGCCTGTAGCCTTGTCGATAGAAGTAACCTCGACCTCAGGTCTTGCAACCAGCTCTAAACCTGATTCTGCGACCGCTCCGTCAACCTCTGGACCGTAAAGCAGATTTACAGCGTCCTCAAAGAAAACGCCCTCGCCGTACTGCTTTTCAATAAGCTTACGCGGAGCTTTTCCCTTGCGGAAGCCCTGGATCGTAATATTCTTTTTTGCCTTCTGATAGGCCTTTTCAATAGCCTCTTCAAAAGCCTCTGCAGAAATCTCTATTTCCAATTCCGTCTTATTTGCTTCAACCTTATTTGCAGATTTTAAACTCATTTTAAAATTCCTCCATTAAATAAATGTATCTAAATAATTATAGCACATACATTTGATTTTTTCCAGTGTTTTTTTATAAATTGTCACTTTGCACAATTTTCGTTATATCCATTGGGTCAAATTGCAAGAAATCGCTTGAAATAAGACGGTAATTAATGCCGTCCCTCTCTCCGTTTATTGCAAATTCATGACCCCTGCCGTGAATATGACCGTAAAAGCACCATTTTATATTGTGCCTGTGAAGCACCTCAAGCATATCGTAATTGCAGCCGGCTCCGAAAATGGGCGGATAATGAAGAAAAACCACAGGGTCAAGCCCGTCTTTTTCAGCTGAGCTTACGGACGCTTCAAGCCTGCCCGCTTCCCTTAAAATAACCTTTTTATCTCCCTCTTCGCTTCCGTCGTTTATCCAGCCTCTGGTTCCGCATATTCCAATTTTACCGTACGCATAATGATTGTTATGCAGAATATTCAGCGTATCAAAGCCGTTTTTTTGAAAAAAGCTATCCATCTTATTCTTTGTATTCCACCAGTAATCGTGATTGCCCTTTAAAATAATTTTTGTACCGTTGAGTTTGTCAAGAAATTCCATATCCTTGTATGACTGTTCAAGTCCCATTGACCATGAAATATCACCGGGTATTACGACCGTATCGTCAGGCTTTATTTTTTTCTGCCAATTTTCTTCAATTTTCTGAATATAATCCTTCCAGCCGCCGAATATATCCATCGGCTTGTCTGCTGATAAGGACAAATGCAGATCAGCCATTACAAACAGGCTCAAAAGGCTACCTCCTCACGGTCAAAATTTCCATAATAAATACAGAAGATAAGAGCATAATAATTTTGCAACCACTGTTGCGGAAGGAGTGATTACTAATGGAAAAGGAAAGAATTTACGGCATAAACTGCGACGTTAAGAACTGTGTATACAACAAGGACGGCTGCGAGTGTACTGCCGGTAAAATCGACGTATGCTGTACTTGCTCAAATCCTGACTGCTGCGATGAAACAGAGTGCAAGACTTTTAAAGCAAGAGGCTGCTAATTACTGCCTTTAACAGGTTATCCTATCATTAAAATGAAAAGATAACCGACAGTCTGACCTGTTGCAGAATAAGTCAGACTGTACATATTTATCAGATACCCAGGGTCTTGAAAACGTAATCCTTCATTTCCGACTTATCCACCGTTTCGCTAAACCTAATTTCCTTATTCTTTAGCGCCGCAAGAGATGACGGAACCGGCAGCCTTGAAGCCTCATTAAGCTTTTCGACCAATGCAAATTCATCTGCGTGTGTATCCGCACCGATAGCTTCAAGAACAGAACCTGAGAACTTATACGGACTTGCAGTAGAAGCAATAACCGTTTTGGTCGTATCTCCTGTTGCCGCCTTGTAATCCTCATAAACCTTTACGGCTACCGCAGTATGAGTATCACAGGTATACGAATACTTATCATAAATTTCCTTAATGCAGGATTTAGTCTGAGCGTCGTCGCAGCAGCCGGCATAAAATTCGTCTTTCAGAACTGCCTTTACCTCATCTGTTACCTCGTATCTTCCGCTCTGAGCAAGCGCTCCGAACCACTCTCTTATCTGTGCGTCATTCTCACCGCACAAATGATAAAGCAGCCTTTCCAGATTCGACGATATAAGAATATCCATTGACGGAGAGATCGTCGTATGGAACGGACGGTTTCTGTCATAAATGCCTGTTCTGATAAAATCGGTAAGCACATTGTTTGCATTTGAAGCGCATATAAGCTTGTTTACGGGAACTCCCATTTTTTTAGCATAATAGCCGGCAAGGATATTTCCGAAATTTCCCGTAGGAACCACTATATTTATCTTATCTCCCGGCTTTATCTCTCCGTCCTCAGCCAGCTGAGCGTAGGTTGATACATAGTATATTATCTGCGGAGCAAGACGTCCCCAGTTGATAGAATTTGCCGACGAGAACATCATATTGCTGTCAGAAAGCTTACGGGCAATTTCATCATTTGTGAAAATAGCTTTTACTCCGTTCTGAGCGTCGTCAAAGTTTCCTTTTATCGCACATACGCCGACATTTGAGCCTTCCTGAGTTGTCATCTGCTTCTTCTGCATTGCGGAAACGCCGTCCTCAGGATAGAAAACAAGTATCTCTGTTCCAGGAACGTCCTTAAAGCCCTCAAGAGCCGCCTTTCCTGTATCGCCGGAGGTAGCGACAAGAATTACGATCTTCTTGTTCAGATCGATCTTCTTTGCCGAGGTAGTAAGCAGATAAGGAAGTATCTGAAGCGCCATATCCTTGAATGCACAGGTAGGACCGTGCCAAAGCTCCAGCATATAAGTTCCGTCAAAAAGATGAGCAAGCTCAGCTATATTGCAGCTGTCAAAGTTCTTATCGTTGTAGGCGCTGTCAACGCAGTATTTTATTTCCGCGTCGGTAAAATCAGTTAGGTACTTTGAAAATACAAAAAACGCTCTCTGAGCATAGGTCATCTTTCCCAAGGCTATTATCTCGTCCATAGAAACCGAAGGTATCTCCGACGGAACAAACAAGCCTCCGTCCTTTGAGATTCCCTGCGCTATCGCCTGAGCAGACGTAACGTTTACGCTGCTGTTTCTGGTACTTTTGTAATACATAAATTTCACCCTTCTTTATAAATTGGCTAAGCCATTACTTACTTGCGTCAAACGCCGAAACATAATATTTCAGCTTTACCGCCCTGTTATTTTCGGTTTCGACCACCGCCGCATCAAATCTGCAAGCATAAGGCCGATCAAGTCCGCATAAATAACGCTCGGCAGTTCTGATAATATGTGCCTGTTTTGATCTCGTTATTGCTTCCTCTCCCGTTACAAGAGAGTTTTTCCTGCGGGTCTTTACCTCGACAAAGGCTATTATATCGCCTTTCTTTGCTATTATATCTATCTCTCCGCCGCGGATAGTGTAATTTCTGTCCAGAATTTCGTACCCGTTCTTGATCAGAAACCCGCATACGGCTTCTTCTCCTGAATCTCCGATCTTACGGGCATCAGTTCTTCCTGTCATAATATTTTTTCAGGAAGCTGAGCCTATGTATAGGGCAGGGACCGAACTTATCCAACATTTCGTAATGAAGCTTTGTTCCGTAGCCCTTATGCTTTTCAAACCGGTACTGCGGATACTCAAGAGCCATTTCCTCCATATATTTATCCCTGGCAACCTTTGCAAGTATCGAAGCCGCCGCTATGCACTGCGATTTTGCGTCGCCCTTTACAACAGCCTCTGTTTTACAGCTAAGATCCGGAGTTTTATTACCGTCTATCAGTACAATATCCGGCGTGCATTCAATATCCTCAACGGCTCTTTTCATAGCAAGCATTGCGCTCTGAAGAATATTGATCTCTTCTATCTCCGCTACATATGCACGCTGAATTGAAAAATATTCGGCCTTTTCAACTATCTCCTCAAAAAGCTGTTCACGCTTTTTCGGAGAAAGCTTTTTGCTGTCGTTTATGCCGTCTATAACAGTATCGGCAGAAAAAATTACTGCCGCCGCAAATACATCACCTGCAAGAGGCCCTCTTCCAGCTTCATCAGCGCCGCAGACAATAGGATTTTCTTTTCTGTACTCATCGTCAAATTCAGCAAGCGTCATTTTCCCCCGCCCTTTCTTATCATATCGTCGGGTCTTTCCAAAGAGAGCCTGCCTATCTTTCCGCTTCTGAATTCATCCATAACGGTAATTGCTGCTCTTTCAGTATTGATCTCTCCTCCGGAAATAAGAAATCCGCGTTTTCTTCCTATCCTTTCAAGTATCTCAAACCCCTGAACACAGCCCGAAGCAGCTTCATCATTTTCCGGTATATCATCGGTTTCAACACCATAGCGCATTGCAATAAGTTCAGGATAGCTTTTATTTAGGTATTCAAGAAAACGGCAGGCGAGATACTCCATATCCATTATATCGTCCTTGACCGCTCCCGTAAATGCAAGACGTTCTCCTACCTGTTTATCCTCAAACTTAGGCCACAAAACTCCCGGCATATCCAAAAGCTCCAAATCACTTTCAAGGCTTACCCACTGTTTTCCTCTTGTTACTCCCGGTCTGTCCTCGACCTTAGCTCTTTTAGAGCCTGCAAGCCTGTTAATGAACGACGATTTTCCTACATTGGGTATTCCTACGATCATTATTCTTATAGGACGGCCCTTCATTCCGTGAGCTTCCCACTGCGCAAGCTTATCCGCCATAAGCTCCTTTAATGCGGAATAGAACCTATTTACGTTTTTCCCGCTTCGGCAGTCCGTGGCAATAACCGTTATTCCCTTTCTTCTGTAATAATCGAGCCACATAGAGGTAACGGTTTCATCGGCCGAATCAGCCTTGTTGAGCAGAAGCAGCCTGGGTTTTGAACCGACAAGTCTGTCCATTTCCGGATTTCTGCTGGAATAAGGTATCCGTGCGTCGGTTATCTCAACTACAACGTCCACCAGCTTCAGGTTCGACTGCATTATCCTGCGCGTTTTCGCCATATGCCCCGGAAACCACTGTATATTTGAAACCTCGCTCATAGAACATTCCTTTCTTCCGTTTTTCAGGCGACCTTTCCTCTGTCCGCCTTTTCCGAATAAAATCTGTATATTACCCTGCCGAGTATCTCGTCCTCAGAAACAAGACCTATCTCACGGCTGTCCGTCGAATGATTTCTGTTATCTCCCATTACAAATACATAACCGAACGGGATCCTGTACTCATAGCAGCCGCTTTCGGAATTATAAAACAAATCGCTGAAGCTGCCGGTATTTATCATCTGTTCTTTTATGTAAGGCTCGTCGATTATTCTTCCGTCCACCTTTACAGTACAGGAATCATAATTTATACTTACCGTTTCATTAGCGGTAGCAACAACTCTTTTAACTATTACCTCGTCCATAACATCGGAGTTTATAACTATAATATCTCCGGCGGCTGGAGAATAGCAGAGGTTGGAAATAATCAGCCTGTCGTCCTGAAACAATGTATTCTCCATCGAACTTCCTACCACAAGAACGATTTTAAAAACAAAGGTAAACATCAGTATTACAACGAATACTGCCATAACGATCGTTTCAGCCCACCCGAGAGCGCTGCTGAGAAATGAATCGGATCTGTAGCTTAACGCACGCTTATTGAGATACATTTATTTCACCCGATTTTTCCGAAGCTGCCGAATGGAAGAAGCCTGAATACAGCTTTTCCAAGCACATCGCTTTCATCAACCAAGCCCACAAAATACGACCTGCTGTCTGTAGAATGATTTCTGTTATCCCCGAGAACAAAGATCTTGCCCTCAGGAATATTATATTCATAAACAGTTCCGTCCTTATAGTAATCCTGATCAAACATCGGCTGAACCTTCATTCTCTCGTCAATATAGCTTTCATCAAGCTTTTCGCCGTTGACCGTAACTGAGCTGTCGGAGTAGTCTATCCTGACCGTATCTCCTCCTACGCCGATACAGCGCTTTATGATAGTCTTATTAAGCCCTGTACTGTTAAGCACAACTATATCTCCACGCTGTGGCTTGTAGTTAAGATGTGAAATGATAAGCCTGTCGCCGTCGCTCAGCGTAGAATTCATAGACGGACCTTCAACAAGCACTATACGAAAAAGGAATATAAAAATAAGAACAACCACAAAAACGGCGAAAACAAACGATTCCGCCCACTCCAGTATTTCATCGAGCACCTTTGCCGACAGCGTTATTTCATCGCCGCTGCTTTTATCTTTCCGCATAAATATGCTCCTATTCCCTGTCAATATAAGACAGAATTGATATTCAGAAAACCATATAGATTTATTATAGCAAAATCCGCATAGGATTTCAAGAGCTTATACAAAAAAACCGATCTAAAATATCAATCGATTAACAAAAAATTTACAATTAAAAAACAAGAGCCGGCAAACTGACCGGCTCTTAAAGACTTAAAATTATCTGATTGCTTCCTTTACCTTAGCTGCCTTACCGACTCTGCTGCGGAGATAGTACAGCTTAGCGCGGCGAACACGTCCGCTTCTTACGATCTCTACCTTTTCAACAACCGGGGAATGTACAGGGAATACTCTCTCGATTCCGCAGCCGTGAGCTACGCGGCGAACAGTAAATGTTTCATTGATACCGCCGTGCTTCTTTGCAATGATAGTTCCCTCAAAGATCTGGATCCTCGACTTGTCGCCCTCCTTGATCCTAACGTGAACCCTAACAGTATCACCTACGTTAAGAACGGGAACTTCTGATTTTAAGCTTGAGTTTGAAATAAGTTTTAAAGCGTCCACTTTAAATACCTCCTGTTTATTTTCAGACATTCATTCACCTTATGGCGGAAAATCTTTTCCGCAAAGCCAGAGGACTGTCCGCTTTAATGTCTTTCCGCCGAAAATACGGAAAACGGCACTAACTCTCGTCGGACAAAATCCGACGGTAATTCAAATGCTTAAATATTATACCACAAAACTGTCTTTGTTTCAATTAGCAATTACATAAAATCTGCGCCTGTTTCAGTAAGTATTTTTGTGCGTTCTGTATAAATCATATCTATTTCAACAGACTTATCCTTGCAGAATGCGTCCATAACCGCAGATGTATTAAGATTAAAGCTGCTTCCGGCAGGCAAAATCAGCTCAAGTACGGCTTCCCCGTTTTCAGCCGCCGAATTCACAAGCTTGATATGCGGTTTTATATCAACAAGATTAATTCCACGCTTTTTTGAACGCTTTTCTATCTCGATCTTATCCTGAGCCAGAAACTCAATAAACAGCTTCTCCGCCCTATCGGCATCATAATTGCAGGAAAACCTAACCGTATACGCCGCCGCTGCTATTTCGGTATGCTTCATTACAGGCGCTGAAACTTTGTTTACTCTCAGGCCCTCCGGCATACTTGCGTTAAGACGGCTTTTTATCTCGTCGAACCCAAGCTTTTCAACAAGCGCAACGTCCAGTATTTCAATTTTGCTGTCAGTTCCGAGGGGAAGCGCCAGCGGAAACATAAGATATGCATGAGGATTAAAGCCCTGAGTATACCAAAGAGGTATATCGGCGCGCTTGAATGCCCTCTGCATTGCTCTCATAAGATCAAGATGTGAAATATACCTTGCCCTTCCGGTCTTTCCGTATACCAGCCTGTATTCAAACCGCTCTATATTCAGATTCTGATTTTTCGGTATAAGCTGTTCAGCCACAGTAAACACCTCCGCAGTTTTTGCCTACTCCGCAGCCTGAGCAGCCTTCCCTGCAGTTGCGGGTCGTCTGAGCGTTGTGCGCCTTCTTGTTCTCACGGACAAGAAACTCCCTCGATACCAGATAATCCAGGTGCGACCATGGCATTACCTCGTCATAGGAACGGCGGCGGTTAGCGTAAAAGCCTGTATCTACACCGCATTCCTCAAAGGCTTCAAGCCACAGATCAAATCTGAAATGCTCGTCCCAGCTGTCAAGGGTACAGCCTTTTTTCCATGCGGTACAGATCGCTTTGCTCAGCCGCCTGTCACCTCTTGCCAGAACCGCTTCAAGAATTGATACGTTCTGCTGATGATAGCTGCATTTAATTTTTCTCGAAGTTATGCAGTCAAGAAGGTGCTTCTGCTTTGCTGATATTTCCTCAGGAGCTGCCTGAGGTTCAAATTCAAAGGGAGTAAACGGCTTTGGAACAAACGTAGCGGCAGAAACAGAGACCTGTATATTCTTTCCACGTTTTTCCTTGGGAGTGTCATAATAAAGATCGACAACATCCTGCGCAAGCTTTGCTATGCCCTCTATATCCTCCATAGTTTCCTCAGGAAGTCCCAGCATAAAATACAGCTTTACCGTCTGATAGCCCTCGCTGAACGCCAGACTGCAGGTACGCATTATCTCATCATCGGTCACGTTTTTGTTTATAACGTCCCTTAACCTCTGAGTTCCGGCCTCCGGAGCAAAGGTAAGACCGCTTTTTCTTACGGCGGCTATCCTGTCAATAAGCTCCTTGCTGAAATTATCTATTCTCAGTGACGGAAGCGAAAGATTGATCTTTTCACCGTCGGTATAATCCGCAAGTTTTTCCAAAAGCTCGTTTATATCGGTATAATCGCTTGTCGAAAGTGAGGAAAGCGAGACTTCCTCATAACCCGTTTGCCTGCAAAGGCATTTTGTTTCATTTGTTATAGTATCTATATTCTTTTCCCTGAACGGGCGGTATATAAATCCTGCCTGGCAAAAACGGCAGCCTCTTATACAGCCGCGAAGCACCTCGACTACCGCTCTGTCGTGAACGATACCTGTAAACGGAACTACAAAGCTTTCAGGATAATAAACCCTGTTAAAATCCCTGATAACCCTCTTTTTTACCCTTTCGGGGGCTTCGGGTATATTGGGAGTTACAGACCTTACCGTTCCGTCGCCGTTATATTCCACGTTGTAAAAGGACGGGATGTATATTCCCTCTATTTTCGCCGCTTCCCTCAAAAATTCCTCTTTTGAGGGATTACACGGCTTCATTTTCTCGTAAAGGGAAAGCAGTTCAATATTGACCTCCTCGCCCTCTCCGATAATAAACAGATCAAAAAAATCCGCCATAGGCTCCGGATTGCATACGCACGGGCCGCCGCCTACTACAATAGGCGTAAGAGCTTTCCTGTCCTTTGCATAAATCGGAAGTCCGGCAAGATCGAGCATTGCAAGCACATTTGTATAGGAAAGTTCATACTGAAGAGTAAAACCGATAAAATCAAACTCCGTCAGCGGATCAAGGCTTTCAAGTGCGTACAGGGGTATATTATTTTCCCTCATATGCGCTTCAAAGTCCTTTTCCGGCATGAATACCCGTTCACACCACCAGTTAGGCACTGAATTTTTCAGACCGTACAGTATCTTCATTCCTAAATGCGACATTCCGACATCGTAAACGTCGGGAAAGCAGAAAGCAAATCTTACGTCAACCTCGGACTTGTCCTTAACAACGCTGCCGTGCTCTCCTCCTATATATCTTGCGGGCTTCTGTGTTTTAAGCAGAAGCTGTTCTATTTTACGTTTTATTTCTTCCAAAGGATAACCTCCGATTTATACATCTTTAATTTTCAGAGCCGGCATATACAAATCTCGAACCGCGCCCTACTCCCTGCCCATAAACTCCGCAAATGCTATATATACAAACGTAATCATCAGCGATATGCTTACATTGCCCGACAGAAGCATTTTTATCAAAACAGCTGAAAGAAAGACAAGGAAAAAACCTCTTATAAAATCACAGACCCTGCTTTCGTTCAAAGCAAGCGAAAGAATACGCCCTCCGTCAAAATATTTTACAGGCATAAGATTGAATATACCCAGAAACAGATTGGCACAGGCGAAATAATTAAGTCCTCCTGACAGGATCCGCCACAGCAATGCAATGAAAAGATTGACAGAACAGCCGGCAAAGAGAATTATCATATCCTGTTTTTTTGAAACAAGTCTTCCCCTGTGAGGAGATATTTTTATACCGCCGGCATAAAAGCAAATGCGCTCAGGCGGTATCCCGAACATACACATTGCCGAAATATGCCCCAGCTCGTGAAGGATACAGCAGATAAGCGCCGTTATTATCTTAAACCCCCACGAGCCGTTCCACAGCGTTACCGCAGCAACTGCCGCAAAAAAAGTAAATGAAAGAGAAACCCTTATCCTGCCGACCGATAATTCAAGCATAACTGCAGCCGCTCAAAGCGGCAGCGCCCCCGTTTCCGGAACATTATTCCTAAAACTCCGTTCCAGAATAATATATATGCAGATATGTCCCGTTAAAGAAGCGAAAGTCAGCAGTTAAAATTTTAAACCTGCCAGCTGTTAAGGTATCTTTCCTGCTCTTCACTGAGCTTATCTATTTCGAGATTCCAGAATTTCAGCTTTCTGTCGGCTACCTCCCTGTCTATCTCCTCGGGCACGGAAATGATCATGCTTTCAAGCTTATCCCGATTTTTAACAAGATAAGCGGCAGAAAGCGCCTGAATAGCAAAGGACATATCCATTATTTCAGCCGGATGACCATCGCCTGCCGCAAGGTTTACAAGCCTGCCTTCTCCGATAACATAAAGCCAGTTTCCGTTTTTAAGCCTATAGCCGTCAATATTGTTTCTTGCAAGCCTTGTTTCCACGGCAAGCTTTTTAAGACCTGCTACATCAACCTCGCAGTCGAAGTGTCCGGCGTTGCACAGTATAGCTCCGTCCTTCATATTTACAAATGACTTTTCTGTTATAACGTCCTTACAGCCTGTTACCGTAACGAAGAAATCGCCTATTTTCGCTGCTTCCTCCATTTTCATTACCTTAAAGCCGTCCATGACTGCTTCCATTGCCTTTATCGAGTCTATCTCTGTGATTATTACAGACGCACCTAGACCCTTTGCTCGCATTGCAACGCCCTTTCCGCACCAGCCGTATCCTGCGACAACTACGTTTTTGCCGGCAACTATCAGATTAGTCGTACGGTTTATTCCGTCCCATACCGACTGTCCGGTTCCGTAACGATTGTCAAACAGGTATTTGCATTTTGCGTTATTGACAAGCATCATAGGGAATTTAAGCTTGCCTGCCTTGTTCATTGCGATAAGACGGATTATTCCGGTAGTAGTTTCCTCACAGCCTCCTATAACGTTCGGTATAAGCTCGGGATATTCGTTATGGATAAGGTTTACAAGATCTCCGCCGTCGTCAATAATTATATTAGGGCCGGCTTTTACAGTCTGAGTGATATGTCTGTGGTATTCTTCATCGGTAGCTCCGTGCCATGCGTAAACGTTAAGTCCGTCGTGAACAAGCGCCGCCGCAACGTCGTCCTGTGTTGAAAGCGGATTGCTTCCTGTTATATACATCTGCGCGCCGCCTGCCGCAAGAACCTTGCACAGATAAGCGGTCTTGGCTTCAAGATGGATCGACAGCGCGATCTTCAGTCCCTCAAAGGGCTTTGTCTGTAAAAATTCCTCCTCAACGCTTCTTAGAAGCGACATATTCTGTTTGACCCACTGTATTTTACGCTGTCCGCTTTCCCATAAATTTTCATTTCTTATCTCGCTCATAAAATTACCATGCAAAATAAGTGCATGGACTGCCTCCGTTTCCTGTATATTTTTATTCCCGCAGATATATGCGGTTAATTTTCCTTCAGCGCCTCAAGAAGCTTTTCAAGCGCCTTCGCCCTGTGCGATACGGAATTTTTAAACTCCGGATCCGCCTGAGCAAAGCTTTTTTCTCCGTACATAAAAACAGGATCATAGCCGAAGCCGTTTTCTCCAAGCGGCTCATAGCCTATTCTTCCCTCACACTGCCCCTCAACGGAAAGCTCCGTACCGTCAGGCTTTATAAAATGTACAGCACACACAAATCTTGCTGTACGCTTATCTTCGCTTACGCCTTTAAGCTTATCAAGAATAAGAGCGCAGCGTTCAGCGTCTGTATTCAGGCCGCCGTACCTTGCCGAGTAAACGCCCGGCTCTCCGCCCAAAGCGTCTACGCATAAACCGCTGTCATCCGCAAGCACTGCACAGTTTTTCAGTACAAAGATCGTCCTTGCCTTTATTGCGGCGTTCTCAGCAAAAGTCTCTCCGGTTTCCTCCGCTTCAAGGTTTACTCCCGCCTCACTCTGCGATACTGTTTCATAACCCAGCGGCTCAAGCAGCTCCTTGTATTCCCGTATTTTTCCTTTATTATTGCTTGCTATGATCAGCTTCATTTTATGCTTCCTTTCAGTGGGTAATTTTTCTGTAAACGCCGACAGCCTTTTATGTATAAGAATTTTATCAGTAATGCAGGAACGTCACTCTTGATCTCCTCATTTTCTCACGGTATTTGACCGCCTTGCCGCTGTTGATCGTACCGATACAGTTCTCGTTATATATGATCCTCATATCAAGATTTTCAATTGCGCTTACAGCCGTAGCGCCAACTGATACCCCTCCGTCAACTCCGACCAGTTCTATTTCCTTTACGGCTCTTGCCCTCATCAGATCGGCAAGAGCGTCGTTTGTAAAAGCGTCAGGCTTGCTTTTTTCAAATACGTTCCCGCTTCCTACGATCTTAAGCTTTTCGGCAAGCTTGGCTTCATGAGTGCCATCCTTAGGCATAGAGCCTACTATCGAGCCGAGTCCCTTCGCGATACTTTTTATATAAAATACCTCCTCGGGCTTATACTCAGCTATCCGCTTATTGATCTGCTCAAAAAGAATATCGTCCTTATAAGGAAATTTTTCCTTGCTGCGTCCCCGTCCGACATAGATCTCCTGCATATCAATAACAAATAATACCTTATCCAATTTATTGACCCCCTAAATTTATTATCTTCCGATTACTGTTCAGACTATCCGGCTTATAAAGCTATTCAAACAAAGCATTTACAAAATCCTTGGCTGAAAACGGCTGAATATCGTCGATCTTCTCGCCTACGGTAACAAGCTTTACCGGAACCTTAAGATCGTCGGCAATACTTATTATTATTCCGCCCTTAGCAGTTCCGTCAAGTTTAGTCAGAATAATTCCGGTTATATCAGCGACCTCGTTGAACTGCTTTGCCTGATTAACGGCGTTCTGACCTGTCGTTGCGTCAAGAGCAAGCAGAACCTCCAGCGCACAGCCTTCTGCCTGCTGATGAACTATTCTCGCTATTTTTCGCAGCTCATCCATAAGATTTTTCTTATTATGAAGCCTTCCCGCCGTATCGCAGATAACTACATCGGTATTCCTTGCCTTTGCAGCAGTCAGCGCGTCAAATACTACCGCAGCAGGATCAGAGCCCTCGTTATGCTTGATTATATCTACCCCTGCCCGCTCAGTCCATACCTCAAGCTGGTCTATAGCCGCCGCCCTGAAGGTATCCGCCGCCGCTACCAGCACCCTTTTTCCGCTGTTTTTCAGTTGGTAAGCAAGCTTTCCGATAGTCGTGGTCTTACCTACCCCGTTAACTCCGATAACAAGTATAACCGAAGGCACAGTTGACATATCAAGAGGCGTATCCTCGCCCAGCATTTCAGCTATTACCTCTTTGAGCATATCCATGATCATAGCCGGATCCTTTACTCCCTGTGTCTTGACCCTTTCACGCAGTTCTCCGCATATCTTCATAGAAGTTCCGACGCCTATATCGCACAAGATAAGCGTTTCCTCAAGCTCCTCAAACAGCTCCTCGTCAATTTTTGTAAACGACCCAAGCAGGCCTTCGATCCTGCTCATCATAGAATCCTTGGTTTTTTTCAGTCCGGCTTTCAGCTTTTCAAAAAAACCCATAATATCACTCCTAACTACTGAAGCTTCATATTTCCGGTATCCTCCATGCTCATTTTCAGAAGCTTGGATATTCCGTCCTCCTGCATTGTAACTCCGTAAAGAACGTCTGCCTCCTCCATCGTTCCGCGGCGGTGGGTAATTGTTATAAACTGCGTAGTATCGGTAAACCTGTGAAGATACTGCGCATATTTCGTTACGTTGACATCGTCCAGCGCTGCCTCTATTTCATCAAGCAGACAGAAAGGCGACGGGCTTATTTTAAGAATTGAAAAATAAATGCATATTGCAACGAAAGCCTGCTCTCCGCCTGAAAGCAAAGAAAGATTCTTTATAAGCTTTCCTGGAGGTTCGACCTTTATATCTATTCCACATTCAAGAATATTTTCCGGGTCAGATAGTGAAAGCTCTCCAGAACCGCCGCCGAACAGCTCCGAGAATATTTCCTTGAAATTGCGGTTGATCTTATCAAATGTTTCAGCGAACATTGTCCTCATATTCTCGGTCAGACTGCTAATAAGATCCTCAAGCTCAAGTCTTGAAGTATTTACGTCATCAAGCTGACGCTTCATAAATTCATACCGTTCGGAAACCTCGGCATACTCCTCTATAGCCCCAAGATTTACGCTGCCGAGATTTTTGATTTTACTGCGCAGCTCAGACAGCCTTTTGTTTGCTTCAAAAATATTCTCAAGCTTTTCAGACTGCTTCTCTGCCTCTGTTCTTGTCAGCTCGTATTCGTCCCAAAGCTGAGATACAAGCTTGTCAAAATCGGCGGTGCATGAAGCCTTTCTCTCTGAAACCCTGTTGATTTCGTTGGAAAGCGTTTCCTTTTCCTCCATTTTTAGCTTTTGTCCGCTTCTCAGCTTGTTTGCTTTAAGATCATATTCATTATGCTCTCTCTGAGCTTTTTCTATACTCAGTTCTATTTCAGCTATAACGCCGCCCGAGCCTTCAATAGCTGCTCTTACGGCTTTTATCTCATCAAGCTTGAACCTTATAGACTTCTCATGCTCGAGTATTCTTTCCTCTAGCTTTCCGCTGTCGCCGCTGCTGCTCTCAAGGCTGGTTTTAAGTCTTTCTATTGACAGTCTGCAGGCTTCTTCGTCCTTTCCAAGCTCTACCGCTTTCATTTTCAGATCAGAAAGACCGGCGGTAAGCTCCTCCCTTTCCGATCTCAGGCTATCAAGCCTGCTCTGGGACAAGGTAAGATGTTCCTCGCTGTCAAAGATCTTCTTATCGGTATCCGAAAGCTGAGTATTTACCGAGTCTGTTTCATTCTGCGTATCTATAAGCTTTTTTCTCAGCGCTTCTATATTAAGCTCAGCGCTTTCAAGCTTTTCATTGTACTGTAAAGAATACTCCTGTACCCTTTTTATTTCCATATCCAGCCGCAGCTCGTCTTTTGAAATCGCTTCAAGCTGCTCCTTTATACCGCTTATATCGGCGTCAAGCTTTGCAGTCTCCTGCGAAAGCCTTTCCCTGACCTGGCTAAGCCTGTCGTTTTCGCTCTGAACTTTTTCACGCCGCTTTTCAAGAGCTTCAATTTCATTTTTACGGGTAAGGATACCTGTATTTTTGGATACGCTTCCTCCCGTAAACGAACCTCCGGCGTTTATTACCTGACCGTCAAGTGTCACGATACGGAATTTATATCCGTATTTCTTTGCTATAGCCGCCGCAAGATCTATATTTTCCGCAATACATATTCTTCCTAGCAGGCTGTTTACAACTCCTGTGTACTTAGCGTCGTACTGTGCCAGATCGCAGGCAAGCGCAACAAATCCCTCCTCACTTTCGGGAACGTTCGCAAGCCTCTGTCCCTTTACGGATGTTACAGGAAGAAAGGTAGCTCTGCCCGCCTTTGATTCCTTTAATATTCTTATAGCCCGCTTTGCAGTATCCTCGTTTTCTACGACTATATTCTGCAATGCGCCGCCTAGTGCAGTTTCAACTGCTATTGAATACTGCGGCTCAACTCCTATCAGCTGCGCTACAGAGCCGCATATTCCGGAGATACGTCCTTGCTTTCCAGCCTGAAGAATATGCTTTACACTGTACGCAAACCCCTCCATTGAATTCTCCAGATCGCGTAAAAGTCCAAGCTTTTGTACAGTTTCTCTCAGCAGTATATCGTTACGGCTAAAATCCGCGTCTGCCGCTTTTAATTTTTCCGACTTGCTTTCAAACAGCTTTCTGAAGCCTGCAAGCTTATTTTCATTTTCACTTTTCAGCTCTTTATTTTTGTTTTCAGACTTCTTTAAATTTTCAAGCTCAGAAGCGGTAAACCTCGCCTTTGACTCTGCGTCTGCTTTTTCGGATAAAGCGGCGTCAAGACTTTCCTGAGTTTCGTATAGATCATTTTTAGCATTTTCCAGCTTAAAGCTAAGCTCTGACTTTTTCAGATACAGCAGATTAAGTCCGCTGTTTGAATCAGAAAATTCCTTGTCAAATTCCTCGGACTGTGAACGGACAGCCGCAAGTTTTTCTTCGGTACTCCTTATTTTCTCATCAAGCTTTTCTCTTTCTTCAGCAGCAGATATAAGGTCTTTCTCTCGTTTTTCAAGCTCTGTTTCAAGAAAATATTCTGAGCTTCTTGATTGCTCTATCTGCTCCCTTACCTGAGCGATCGCTTCATTGAGGTGCTCTATATCGTTTTCCAGTACAGCTATTTTAGCGCCAGACTGCGAATTTTCAAGCTCCGTCTGATGGATCTTCTCCCTGAGTGCGTCCACCTCCGCCGCTTTTTCGGCGCTCATAGCAAATGAATCCTCTATCTCGTCCTCAAGAGCCTCAAGCTCCTCCGAAAGAGTAGTATACTGAATATCAAGAGATCGAAGCTTATCTTCATAGCCCTTTACTGATTCCGACAGCTCTCCAAGCTTATGTACCCATACCGAGATCTCCAGCCTGCGCTTTTCATCGTCCAGAACCCTGAATCTCTTTGCTTTTTCACACTGCTTCTGCAAAGGTCCTATTCTGTCTTCAAGCTCCGCCATTATATCGTTAAGACGTGATATATTATCCTCGGCGGCGGCAAGCTTACGTTCCGCCTCTTCCTTTTTATATCTGAACTTTGAAATACCTGCGGCTTCTTCAAATATCTCCCGGCGCTCGGTAGACTTGCTGCTGACAATATCGGCTATCCTGCCCTGTCCGATTATAGAATATCCGTCCCGTCCAAGTCCGGTATCCATAAAAAGCTCTACTATATCCTTGAGCCTTGACGGCGCACCGTTTATCATATATTCACTGTCGCCGTTTCTGTACAATTTTCTGGATACTGAAACCAGATCCGTTCCTATATCAAGCGCCCTGTCCTCATTGTCTATTGTAAGGGTGACCTGAGCAAAGCCTGCACGGGGACGGGATTTTGAGCCGTTGAAAATAACGTCCTCCATTTTCCCGCCGCGAAGCGTTTTGGACGACTGCTCTCCCATAACCCAGCGCATTGCATCTCCGATATTGGATTTTCCCGAACCGTTTGGCCCTACAACAGCGGAAATGCCCTTATTAAATTCAAGCTTTACCTTATCGGGAAAGGACTTAAAGCCGTGCAGTTCAAGCGATTTAAGATACATAATTAACCCCTAAGCTCACATTCATATTTCGACAGCTTTTCATCTGCCACAAACTTAACCGAATTCCTGAAATATTCAGAATTACATTTTTTATGACCCACAGCCTTACTTATACTGTACGGATTTACTGCTATAACATAAGGCTTTAATATTGATTTTAAGCACTCCCACACAGTTTTGTTTGAATTGCTTTTCAAGATCTCTATTTCGATTTTTCTGCGGAAGATCTCACTTTCACACAATTCCTTAAAAGCAGGATGATAAAAACCTCCCACCTTACTATCCTCAACATCATCAGATGAATGCAGCCCGCAGCGGATAACCTCAATATTATTAGCGTCAAACTCGTCAAGCATTCTTGCACAGAGTTCGACCATTCTTTCAAATGAGATAGGTTTATAAATTCCCTCTTCATACAATTCAGCAAGTTTAGTGCCTTTAAGTATTACTGTAGGATAAATTCTCACGGTAGACGGAGCAATTTTTATAACCCTGTACATAGTTTTCAGATCGTCAGCATATGTACTGCGATATAGGCCCGTCATTATCTGCAAGCCCAATTCAAAACCGTGCTTTTTTATAAGCTCAGAGGCTCTGTATACATCCTCAGCAGTATGTCCGCGTTCATTTGCCTTAAGAACATGGTTACGCATTGACTGAGCGCCCAGCTCTATTGCCGTAACTCCATAACGCCGTAGAATATCAAGTATTTCCTCGTCAATACAATCGGGACGGGTTGAGATCCTTATTCCTTTGAACTTTCCGAAGCCGACAAATTCATATGCGGCTTCGAGCAGTTCGATCATATACCGCCGCTCTATTGCCGTAAAGCTGCCTCCGAAAAATGCAATTTCAGAGTTGCTTAAATCGCTGACCTCATTCAAAGCCTGAGTGCATATTCTTTTGACATCTTCCGCATAAGGCATATCCTTTGCGCCTGAAATTGTCCGCTGATTGCAGAAGGAACAGGTATGAGGACAGCCTGCGTGGGGAACGAAAATTGAAATATTACTGTGCGGCATTATACATCAATCCCCATAAGCGAAAGCGCTTCCTTAGCCGCCGCCTGTTCAGCATTTTTCTTTGAACGTCCCGTTCCCTCGCCTATTACATTGTGATTAAGCAGCACCTGAACGGTAAATTTCTTATCGTGATCGGGACCCGACTCGGATTTAAGATAATACTCGATCTTTTCCTCAGGGTTTTTCTGAATTATCTCCTGAAGACTGGTTTTATAATCATGAAAAGCCGCCGAGCCTTTGGGGGTTATATCCTCCGGAATAAAAGAAAGTATATACGGAGTTACCGCAGGCATTCCACCGTCAAGATAGATCGCCGCGATAACCGCTTCAAAGGCGTCTGAAATTATCGACGGGCGCTCTCTTCCTCCCGTCATTTCCTCACCCTTGCCGAGAAAAATATGATTTCCGAGATCAATTTTCTTAGCAAACTCAAACAAAGAGCTTTCACATACAAGAGAAGCTCTGAGCTTGGTAAGCTCGCCCTCGGGAATATGAGTAAAATGCTTAAATATATAATCTGAAACTACGATAGACAGAACCGAATCCCCCAGAAATTCCAGTCTTTCATTACTGTTTCTCGACTTTTTGTTTTCGTTTGCAAAGGACGAATGCGAAAGCGCCTCGTAAAGCAGCTTTTCATTTTTGAATTTATAGCCTATCTTTTGCTGTAGCTTTTCAAGGCTCTCCTGTTCGTTCATAAAAACGCCCTCCCTTCAATATGCAGCTATGTAATATTATTTTACGGTATTCTTCATGCTTTCAACGGCAGAGGTTATTTCATCAATGACCTTAGTTTCGGTAAACTGCTTAGCCTGCCTTATAGCATTGTAAAAAGCCTTGGCGTTTGAAGAACCGTGAGCCTTGATTACAGGCTTTGCCGTTCCAAGCAAAGGCGCTCCGCCGTACTCGGAATAATCGACCTTTTTCTTAAATTCCTTAACGTTGCTCATTACCATAAGCGCCGCAAGCTTTGACTTAAGATCCTTAGTCAGCAGAGTTTTAAGCTCTCCCGAAAAGAACTTCGCCATTCCCTCATAAAGCTTAAGCAGCAGATTTCCGCAGAAGCCGTCGGCAACTACAACGTCGCAGTCACCGAGAGGGATCTGTCTTGCCTCAATATTTCCGGCAAAATTAACAGGAGCGGTTTTCAGCTGCTTATACGCTTCAAGCTCAAGCTCTCTGCCCTTTGATTCCTCCGCACCGATATTGGCAAGTCCTACCTTAGGCGTTCTGACCCCAAGAATTTTATTCATATAAGCCGAACCCATTATAGCAAACTGAACCAGCATTTCGGGACGGCAGTCGGCATTCGCTCCGCTGTCCAGCAGCATTGCAGGCTCTCCCGCTGTCGGAAGGATCGTTGCGAGCGCCGGACGCTTTATTCCCTTGATACGCTTAACGATAAAGGTCGCTCCGACTACCAAGGCTCCCGTTGACCCGGCTGAAACAAAGGCGTCACCTTCCCCGTCCGCAAGCATCTGCATTCCTACAGCCATCGAGCAGTCTTTTTTGCTTTTTATAACGTTGGTAGGCTCTTCGCATACGTCGATAACGGAATCGGCATGCCTGATTTTCAATGAAGTAATATCGATCGAATTTTCCTCAGCGCATTTCTTGATCTTCTCTTCATTGCCAACTAAAGTTATATCTATATTAAAATCTCTCTGAGCGTCACAGGCTCCCTTGATCACCTCCAGAGGTGCATTGTCGCCGCCGAACGCATCTATTACTATATTCATAAGTCATTCTCCTTATTATCCCGGATACCGTTTATTTTTAACACAGCATTCATTATTTAAATCAAACTAAAGTCTGTCAGAAGCATTTGCAGGTCAAATATTGGTATCCTACCTCTCAAATGCTCACTCAGCCTTTAAGAAACTCCAAAGCCTTTGTTTCTGTAACCTGATTCAAGTTACCTCAGAATAAATACGGCTTTCTATATATTTTAACAAAATAAAAGCAATTTGTAAAGTCAAAAAGCAAAATACCTGCCTTAAAACCTTATATTTTTTTGTATTTCCAATATAAAAGCAGAAATCCGCAGCTTTCTTAAAGAAATATTAACTGCGGCAGTATTTAAAAGGCTTCAATTACCCTGTCCAGATCCTCCAGACCTCTTTCCGCGATTTTTTCATATCTCAGCTTTTTATCTCTTATTCTTTCAGACAGCTCAGGCAGTATGCCCATATTGCAGCCCATTGGCTGGAATTTCTCAACATTCGGATCGCTGATATACTTTGACAAGGCCCCCAGCATTGTGGTTTCGGGCAGAGATACATAGTCTTTTCCGCTTAGCCGTCTTGCCATATTCAGTCCTGCAAAAATTCCGCTTGCCGCAGATTCGATATAACCCTCTACACCGGTTATCTGACCTGCAAAGAACAGGTTTTCACGCACTCTCATATTAAACTGCTCGTTTAAAAGCCTAGGAGAATTTATAAATGTATTGCGGTGCATAACTCCGTACCGCATAAACTCAGCATTTTCCAGACCGGGTATCATAGAAAAAACTCTTTTCTGCTCCCCGAATTTAAGATTTGTCTGAAAGCCTACAAGATTATAAAGGGTGCCGTGTGAATTTTCCGCACGAAGCTGAACTACTGCGTATGGTCTTTTACCTGTTCTCGGGTCTGTAAGACCAACCGGTTTTAACGGCCCAAAGCGCATTGTATCCTCCCCGCGCTTTGCAAGCGCCTCTACAGGCATACAGCCCTCGTAGACCTTGAAGCCGTCTTTTCCCGGCTCTTCTGTATCAAACGAATGAAGCGGCGCAGACTCGGCGTTTACAAGTTCATTATAGAAATTAAGATACTCTTCCTTATTCATCGGACAATTTATATAATCTGCCTCACCCTTACCATAACGTGAGGCGAAAAAGCACTTTTTCATATCAAGACTGTCAAAGGTTACAATCGGTGCTGCTGCATCGTGAAAATAAAGATACTCACCGCATATATCGTGAATACTTTCAGCAAGCTTATCTGATGTCAAAGGTCCTGTGGCAATAATAACATTGCCGTCAGGAATTTCAGTTACCTCATCTTCGACTATTGTAATTTTTTCGTGAGCCTTGATTTTTTCAGTTACCATATCAGAAAATTTTGTTCTGTCAACGGCTAAAGCACCACCAGCGGAAACCTTTGTTGCCGCTGCACATTCCATAGTAAGTGAGCCAAGTCTCCTCATTTCCTCTTTAAGCATTCCTGCGGCTGAATCAATTCTTTCGGCTTTAAGTGAATTTGAGCATACAAGTTCAGCAAAGCCTTGATATTTATGTGCAGGGGTAAATTTTTTAGGTTTCATTTCATAAAGAACAACGTCTATATCTGCATTTGCAAGCTGCCATGCCGCCTCACAGCCGGCCAGTCCTGCTCCTATAACCTTAACCGCCATTGCTAAGATCCCTTTCATAGCCGCAGCCTTCCTTATGGCATATCAGCTTTCCGTTTTTGCCGCCCTTCTGGAAAAGCGTAGATCCGCATTTAGGGCATTTTTCCTCGGTAGGCAGATCCCACGTCATGAACGAACAATTAGGATTGTCCTCACAGCCGTAGTATTTCTTTCCCTTTTTCGACTTTTTAAGCAAGACCTTTTTGCCGCAGAACGGACAGTAGCCTCCTGTTTCCTGAACGATCCTCTTGGTATTGGTACACTCGGGGAAGCCGGAGCAAGCCATGAACTTTCCGTATCTTCCTATCTTGATAACCATTGGCTTGCCGCAAATCTCGCATACCTGATCGGTCTCCTCGTCCGGTACCTTTATGCGCTTGCCGTCCATTGCAGTTTCGGCTTCCTTGAGCTCCTCGTCAAAATCTCCGTAAAACTCCTCCAGAGTCTTGACCCAGCTTTTCCTGCCGCTTTCCACCTCGTCAAGGTTATTCTCCATATTCGCAGTAAATTTTACATCAACTATCTTATCAAAATGCTCCTTCATAAGCTCGTTTGTAACCTCGCCGAGAGCAGTAGGCTTCAGCTGCTTTGCATCACGCTCAACGTAATTTCTTGCGAGTATCGTGGTAATAGTAGGAACATAAGTCGAGGGACGTCCTATCCCTGTTTCCTCAAACGCCTTTATAAGCGTAGCTTCGGTATACCTCGGAGGCGGCTGGGTAAAGTGCTGATTGCCTTCAAGGGATCTTACCTTCAGAACGTCGCCTTTCTTTATAGGCGGAAGTACGTTTTTCTTTTCTCCGTCATCGTCCTTGGTTTCCTCATAAAGCACTGTAAATCCGTCAAATTTTACCGAATATCCGGTAGACTTGAAACCGCAGCCGTTAGCGTCTATGTCAACGGATACTGTATCCATAAGACAATTAGACATTTGGCTTGCTATAAACCTTTCCCAGATAAGCTTATAAAGCTTATACTGATCGTTTGTAACTCCGCTGTCCTTTACCATATCCGGCGTAAGCTCAGGGTGAGTAGGACGTATAGCTTCGTGAGCGTCCTGAGCGTTGCTTTTGGATTTATATTTTTTGGGAGTTTCTGGAATATACTTATCCCCGTATTTAGCTCTTATAAAATCATAAGCTCCTGCCCTTGCCTCGTCAGATATTCTTAGGCTGTCGGTACGCATATAGGTAATAAGACCCGTAGCGCCCATATTCTTTATATCCACGCCCTCATAAAGCTCCTGAGCAGTTTTCATTGTTCTTCTCGCCTGAAAGGAAAGCCGCCTTGAAGCCTCCTGCTGTAACGTAGAAGTAGTAAACGGAGCGGCAGGGGATTTTCTGTGAACGCTTTTCTTTACGTTTACAACGTTGAACTGAGCGTTGTCAAGACGTGCAAGAATTTCATCCGTCTGCTCCTTGGTATTAAGCTCAGCCTTTTTTCCGTCTGCAGTTACAAGCTTTGCCGCAAATGCCTTTTTTCCGGATCCAGCCAGCAGCTTAGCGTCGACGGACCAATATTCCTGAGAAACGAAAGAACGAATCTCCTCTTCCCTGTCGCATATCATTCTTACCGCTACCGACTGAACTCTTCCCGCTGAAAGTCCTCTTCTTATCTTCCGCCATAGAAAAGGCGATATTTTATAGCCGACTATCCTGTCGAGAATACGTCTTGCCTGCTGAGCATTTACAAGGTTCAGATCTATTGAACGCGGCCGGCTCATTCCTGCTTTTATCCCGGTTTCGGTAAGCTCATTAAACGTTACTCTGTTCTTATCATTGAGATCCAGACCCAGTATCTGAGCGAGATGCCATGAAATAGCTTCTCCTTCACGGTCGGGGTCTCCCGCAAGATATACGTTGTCGCTTTTTTTTGCGAGCTTTTTTATATCTTTGATTATGCTTTCCTTATCCTTTATATTAACATACTGAGGTTCAAAATCATGCTCTATATCAACGCCGAGCTTCGATTTAGGCAGATCGCGTATATGTCCCTTTGACGCAACTACCTCGTAATCGCCGTTTAAATATCTTTTTATTGTTTTTATTTTCGTAGGCGACTCAACGATTATAAGATTTGACAAAACAATTTCTCCATTCTTTTACGGCTTTTACGCCGCCGATTTTATAATGCTCAGACTATTCCGAACATTTTTCCGGGCAGGGACTGAACGTATCCCTCCAACTCAAGTACCGTAAGCTCAGACAATACGGCGCCGATCTCAATACCCAGCTCCTCCGCAATATTATCCGCAAGCTTCGGCTTTTCTTCAAGTATTCTGCATATATCAGCCTGTACGGAACCGAGCGCCGAATAATCGCGCCTGACCGCCTTTTTATCCTGACTGCTGTCGGCATGGTTTATTTTTGGACGAACAGAATGCTTTTTTCCAGATTTTCTTCCAGATTCAGACACCTCAGCCTTTTTAAATAGCGCAGAATCCTCAGGACTGCCGTATTTTCCTCCGATAAAATCAAAGGAAAAATCCTCTATCCTTTCAGACGATATATAATATACAAAATCCTCGCCGCTGAATATAGGCTTACAGCCACTTCTCAGCAGATCCCTCTGACCGAAATACCTCTCGTCGGTTATATCGTGGGGCGGTACGACGAATATCCGCTTGCCCTGCGAAACGGCATGACGGGCATTGTCAAGTCCCTTGCTGTCCTGAGCGCACTCTATAAAAATAAGCGCATCGGACAATCCGACAAGGATACGGTTTCTCTTCGTAAAGCTTACCGGAGGACAGTCTATATAAGAACAGGTTTCGCTTATGACTGCGCCTCTTTCGGAAATACGCGCTTTAAGCTCATTGCTGCCCTTTGGTTGATCTGCGTCAAGTTCCCTGCCGCAGACTCCGCAGGTATAAGCGCCGACTTCAAGAGCCGATTCGTTCGCAAGCTGATCTATCCCTCCGGCAAGTCCTGTAATAACAGAACACCCCCGTGAACACAGATCCGAGCATATTGTTTTCACAGCTTCAGCCGAATATTCCGACGGTTCTCTGGCTCCGGCGACCGCAGCCGCAGGAGTATTGTTCAAAAAGTCAAGGTTTCCTCTGCAAAACAGCACTGCCGGCGGATCGGCTATTTTTCTCAGCTGCCGCGGATAGCCCTCACTTTTGTAACAATAAACCGAAATATTGTCCTTTTCACACATTTCCAGTATATATTCAGCCTGTTCAAAGCTGCTGCCCTTTATTCTTTTTATCTCAGCGTCTGAAAGCCGCCCGCACTCGTTTGATCTGAGTGCATACGCAAATTCCTCCGCAGTATCGTATTTATCTCCAAGCTGCCACAATCTTTGGCTTGCCGCGCCGAAAACCGCAGTTAGCCATAGCCAGTACGCACGCTTATCCATAAAAACCTCCCCCAGTTATGCTTTGCCCTTTTCCGTCATTTCCCAAAGAATTATACCTGCCGCCATAGCTGCATTAAGAGAATTGGTATTGCCCCTCATTCTAATTGTTATCTTCTCTCTGCATAGCCTGACGTGACTGTTCGGTATCCCTCTGCCCTCATTTCCTATTACTACAGCGCAGCCGTCGGAATATACGGCGTCTTCAACCGAAACTGCGTCCTTATCTGTAACCGCCGCCATGGTTTTTATACCAAGCTTTTCAAATATACCGCAAAGCCGTTCAAAATCGTCGTAAATATAAATACTCAGCCTGAACAGACTTCCCATAGTCGCTCTGACAGTTTTCGGGTTGTACAGATCGCAGCAGCTGTTTGAAAGGATAACTCCGTCCGCTCCCACAGCGTCCGCAGTACGGAGAATAGTTCCCAAATTCCCCGGATCCTGAACATTGTCAAGAATAAGGTATCTTCCGTTAGATTTTATGCGCTCAGAGTCTAAGATATTATCCGGCATTCCGGCAATAATAAATATCCCCTGAGAAGTTCCGGTATTGCATATTTTACCTGCAAGAGCTTCATCAAGCGTAAAGAATTTACCGTCCCTGCATTCTCCGAACAGCTCAGGATCTATAAATTCAGAATATTTCTTAACAGCGGACGGCGAAGCGAAAGCCGCATATATGCTTAATCTGCCGTTTTTATATTCAGCTATGGCGTCTGCGCAGAGCCTTGCTCCCTCAATAACGAACTTACCCTCGTTCTGCCTGGCTTTCCTGCTTGAAAGAAGCTTCAGATAAAGCTTGATTTTAGGATTATCCCTGCTTGCTATATGCAATCCTTTCACACTCCGTTCCTGTTAAATCTCATGCCTTATATACAACAAAACACGCAAGTCATATAAACGTGCGTGTTAAATATTGTATTAAAGAGCCGCCTTAGCCTTTTCAGCAATAGCGCTGAAGCCTGCAGGGTCGCTGATAGCGATCTCTGAGAGCATCTTTCTGTTAAGAGTAATGCCGGCCTTATTTACTCCGTTCATAAATGTGGAGTAGTTCATTCCGTTAAGCTTAGCCGCAGCAGAAATTCTTGTTATCCAGAGCTTTCTGAAATCTCTTTTCTTCTGCTTTCTTCCGATGTATGCATACTGACCGGATTTCATCACGGCCTGCTTAGCCATCTTAAAATGCTTGCTCTTTGCGCCGAAGTAGCCCTTTGCAAGCTTAAGAGTTTTATTTCTTCTCTTACGAGTCATCATTGCTCCCTTTACACGAGCCATAGTTATTACCTCCTGAAATTTAGATTAATGTCTTTTCCCTACAACCCGCTTTATTTGTAAGGTATGAGCGCCTTTACGTTCTTGATATTCGTATCGTCGGCATATGCGGCGCCGCGAAGAATTCTCTTGCGCTTATGAGCCTTCTGCGTAAGTCTATGTCTTTTGTTTGTGTGCTGGAATTTTACCTTTCCGCTGCCTGTAACAGAAAAACGCTTTTTAGCGCCTGAATGTGTTTTGATCTTTGGCATAAAATTTATCCTCCTTAAATAATTTACTTATTAACCTTCGGAGAAACGAACATAACTAAGCTGCGTCCCTCCATTTTAGACGGCTTGTCAACAACGCCAGCTTCTGCAATAGCTTCCTTGAACTTATCAAGAAGATCCTGTCCGAACTGAGGGTGAGCAACGGTTCTTTTCCTGAAACGTACCGATACCTTAAGCTTATCCCCGCCGCTGAGAAACTTGATAGCCTGATTTACCTTTGTATTGAAATCATGAGTATCTATAGTAGAGGACATTCTTACTTCCTTTACGTCGATTATCTTCTGATTCTTTTTCGCTTCCTTTTCACGTTTTGACTGCTCAAAACAGAATTTTCCGTAATCCATTATACGGCATACGGGCGGCGCAGCCTGAGGAGCGATCTTTACCAGGTCAAGATCCTTCTTGAACGCAATTTCAAGAGCTTCCTTTGCAGATAATATACCCAGCTGGGCACCGTCAACGTCGATCACGCGAAGCTCTTTGTCGCGGATCTCTTCGTTGATCTGATGTTCTTTGTTGTTGCTAATGACACAGCACCTCCAATTAAAAATAAAAAACGGGCACAGAGATAATCCGTACCCGCATAACTGTTACGTCTAACGCAAAAATCATGTTGACCTCTTCACTATAAATAACGCTTGAGGTGAGAACGGATCAGGTTCTGCTTTGTTTCTAATATAGTATACACCACTTTTTTAAATTTGTCAAGTGTTTTTTCAGATTTTTTTCTACAGCTGACTCGGATTAGGTTCGAGAGCGTATTTTTCGATCTGACTGTAATCTGCGACGCCCGCAGGGCCTCCGCAATAATCCTTGAAGCCGTACTTCTTCATAAATACCCTTGAATGATAATTCTGCTTCAGCTCGTTGTAGAGCATTACCATTTCTTTGCCGTTATCATAAACAGCCTCAACAAAGGTAAAGGCGTTCTGCATTTTCTTTATTGCTCCGTCGGTTACAGCCTTCATTTTATTGAGCGTAGCGCTGAATTCCTGAATAACTGTCTGAACCGCTCTCATATTGTCACGGCATTTCGTGGTCTTATCCATATAAATACCCAGACTGTAAATTATCCAGTGCATTACTCTCTTATTCGCCGGGGAGATAACCTTGGCTCTTGTAAGCTTCTGAAGCTTCGACTGCTCGCTCATTATATGATGGCTGAGTATCTCGCGGTTTGAGAAATTGGCGTTAAGCTTTACAATAGTATCCTGAAGTATCGGCTGAAGCTCCTTAAACATTTTCTCCATTTCGAGGCTTTCCTTCATGCTTCTCGAAACACTTTCGATTATCATTCCGAACAGCAGATCCTTTTCCGCTCCCTGTGCGTTGTGAGCCGAAGCTATTATATCCTCCGTTACGTTTCCGTCAAGTATCTCGTCAACCATATATTTATTATAAAACTCTACATAATTCGTATAATACTGCATAAACCTTTCGGTTATTTCATCATCTTGTATGTACTGAGCTACGAGCGTACTGTCAACGTCGATACCGCCTTCTTCGTAAAGGAGTATCATTTCAGAAAGATCCTCCCAGCCTCTTGCGGTAACAAAGCTTACTATCTCGCCTGAAACCGCATTCCCTATATGGTAAAAATCGGCTTCATTTTCTTCAAGATAACAGATTATAGCGGTATGGATATGCTGCTTATAAGCGTAATCCTTCCAGATCTTGAAATCAGGCTCTACCTCGACTCTTTTAAGACGGTCAAGAGTTACTACGTCGAAGTCGTTTACCGATTTATTATATTCCGGCGGATTTCCGGCTGTGCATACTACCCAACCCGCAGGGATCTGATGCTTTCCGAAGGTCTTGTACTGTAAAAACTGAAGCATTGCCGGAGCAAGCGATTCCGCTACGCAGTTTATCTCGTCAAGAAAAAGAATACCCTCCTTTATGCCCGTCGCCTCTATAGTATCGTAAAGGGAAGCTACTATTTCGCTCATCGTATACTCCGAGATCTGAAAATCCGCACCTGTATAGTTTCTGTGTACTATCTGCGGAAGACCCAGCGCAGACTCACGTGTATGATGAGTCATAGAATATGCTACGAGGCTTATTCCCGTTTCCTGTGCGATCTGCTCCATTATAGCGGTTTTACCGATACCCGGCGCTCCCATAAGCAGCACAGGGCGCTGTCTTTCAACAGGTATTCGGTATTCACCGAATTCGTCTTTCATAAGATAAGCAGTAATAGCGTTCTGTATCTGCTGCTTTGCCTCTTTTATGTTCATAAATACTCCTCCGATATATGATTTATAATGTAAAATGCGCACGGCAAAAACCCGAATAAATTATATAAGTCCCCGCAGATATAATATTATCCGGAAATAAACGCTGAACGCAGAAAAATCACTGTATTTAATTATACACTATTGCTAAAACAATTGTCAATAGATTATATAAAATTCGACATTATGCATAAACTTATCATTTTTAGTATGTTATATTCGTGAAATAAAACTTAAAACCATTATCCGAAATATTCTCAAAATTCAAAAATTTATCCCTTACGGCCTGCCGATGATTTCTGCCTGTCCTGAATGCAGTTGTTAATATCCTGCATTTCATTATCAAGCTCCTGAATTGCAGCGGCGCATATTTTAAGCCTGTACCTAAGGTCCTCGGCAACCTCGTTGTCCGCCTTGTATTTCAGCTTATGCTCAAGGCTTGCCCAGAAATCCATTGCTATAGTCCTTATCTGTATCTCTACAGGCACGGGAACTCCTCCCGTTGAAAGAAAGACAGGTATTTCTACCAGAAGATGAAGGCTCTGATATCCGGACGCCTTTGGCTTCTTGATATAATCCCTTCTTCTTAAAAGAGTCACGTCGTTCTGTTTGAGCAGCATCTCTTCGACCCTGTAAATATCGTCCAGGTAATTGCATATTACTCTTATTCCTGCAATATCGGTTATATTTTCTCGTATATTCTCGATCGTGACCGAAAGCCCCTTTTCCTTTACCTTAGCAATTATGCTTTTAAAGGATTTTAAACGCGACTCGATATGGTGAATAGGATTATACGAATACTTGGTCTGGAACTCCTCATCAAGTACCTCCAGCTTTGTGCGTATTTCCTTTATCCCGGCGTTATACATCTGCATCTGATTCATATAGCATTGTATATCTATACCAACCGAGGAATCTATATACGCTTCATATTCCCCGGTACTGTTGTAATTTATAGCGTTCATTTGTATTATTCCTTTTCAATATTTTAAGTCACGGCATTACAGCAGAGGGGCTATAAGCCTCAGCACCGAATCGAGCAGCGTCGGGAAAAAGCCCTTAGAGCAAATATCCTCTGATACCTCTGTGCTGCGTTCAATAGTCCTCAGGCAATCCTCCTTGAGCTGCATCACGGAAGACGACTTATAGAAGAACGCCGCACATTCAAAGTGCAGGTAAAGGCTGCGGAAATCCATATTTATAGTTCCGACAACACCCGCAATATCGTCGCAGACATAGCTCTTAGCATGAATAAATCCGGGAGAAAACTCATATATGCGAACTCCGGCTTTCAGCAAAGGTCTGTAATATGATCTGGTAAGTCTGTGAACCATTTTCTTATCGGCTACCCTGGGCGTGACCAGCCGTACGTCAACGCCCCGCTTTGCCGCAAGGCACATTGCGGTTTTCATTTCATTATCCGGAATAAGATATGGAGTATAGATATAAACATAGTCCTTTGCCTGATTAAGAATCCCTATATAAATATTCTCCCCTACATTTTCGTCATCAAGAGGAGTATCGCTGAACGGCTGAACATAACCGTCTGATCCAAACGGCCCTTTATGCCATCTGTGCGGCCTGTAATCATCAAAGCATATATCCTCATGCCTGAAGCTGTTCCACATTTCAAGGAACATAAGCGTAAAGCTCCATACGGCGTCGCCTTTAAGCATAATTCCGGTATCCTTCCAGTAACCGTAGGGATGAATTTCGTTTATATATTCATCTGAAAGGTTTATGCCGCCCGTAAATCCGGTGTGTCCGTCTATAACCAATATTTTTCTGTGATCCCGGTTATTCATTACAGCTGAAATAAAAGGCACAAGAGGATTGAACGCCATGCATTTTATGCCCAGCGCTTCCATCTGCTGAGTAAAATCCTTAGGCAGAAGAAAAAGCGAACCGAAGTCATCGTACATAAGACGTACATCTACACCCTGCTTTACCTTTTCTTTAAGGATCTCAAGAGTCTGACCCCACATAATTCCGTCATCAATTATAAAGTACTCAAGAAATATGAAATGTTCGGCGCCTTTCAGCTCGGAAAGCATATCCTTGAACATTTCCTCGCCGGTGCAGTAATACTTTGTCTGAGTATTTCCGTACACAGGAAAGCCGCTGTATTTGTTAAGATAGCTGCATATCTCTCCCATACGCAGATCATCTTCTTCGATCTCAGATAATACTTCTGCGTTCTGAACATACTGCGGAAGATACTCGTTATGTGTCTTGTCCAGCTTGGCCCTCATCTTCTTCGACGGCTTTTTATTTCCGAAACAAAGGTACAGAAGTCCTCCGAATAAAGGAAGTATTGTGATAAGAACTATCCATGAGATCTTATAGTCGGAATTTTGATCCTTACCGATAATACGGATAGCAATAATAAAGCTGAGCAGCGCAAAAAAAGCTCTTGTCCAATGTGAATATGCCGTAAGCTTCATAAAAAACAGAACGAACCAGCCCGCCTGTATCAATATAAGCAAAGCCGTAATAAATACCTTATTGAAAAACGCTTTTATATATCTCATTAAAATTCTCCGTTCCGAATAATATCTTTAGCACACAGGCAAACCGTACTTGTACAATGTACTTGTACAGTATAATATATAGTTATTATATCACAATTTAAAATAAAAGCAACATAATTTCAGCTCACATTTTTACATATATTAAAAAGCGGAACGTGACTGCACATTCCGCTTTTACGAGATCAGAATTTTCCGCCTCCGCCGCCGTGGGTAGAGCCTGACGAACTGGTATGCGTACTGCTTCCGCCGCCTCCGCCTGAAGAAGAACCGCCTGAGGTTTCTCTTACCGTTCTGTCTACGTTCTTATACAGAAATACATCTTTGCTTTCGGTAATTTTAAGGCTTCCCGAACGGATATAATCCTTTGCCTGATTATTAGGCTTGACAGATTTCAGCTGTCCTTTCAGACTGAAAGTAACGATAAGCGACGCAACGATACCAATACCCATAGATATTAATACTATCCTGAGCTTATCTCCGAAGGTTTTATATTTATTGTGTATATCGTAAGGCTTTCCGTTCTGAGCCTCATTCATAAAATCATCGGACAGCTCCGTGAACTTGCTGAACGCCTCGTAATAATTACCGTTTTTCAGATCCGACAGCATCTGTTCGCCTATGAATTTTATGCCCCAGTCGGTAAAAATATCAATTCCCTCTCCGCAGGTAGATATCCACCAGTCGCGGTCCTCCATACTCAGAAGAAACAATACTCCGTCGTGTCCTGAACCGATTCCGTAGCCGTTGTAGTCGAAATAGTCGTCGGCGTACGCCATAGGAGTTTTTCCGTCTATCGTATCAGTTGTTACTATAACTGCGTCGCAGCCGTATTTATCTACCAGCTCTTCAAGTCTGCCCTCCAGCTCCTGCTCCTGAGAATCGGTAAGCAGATCTGCGTTATCAACTACTTTATCACCGTTCCCCGCAGATACAGTAAATGCGCATATCACACAGGCTGACAGCGCCGTTATTATTGCAGCAATTTTTTTCATACGCTTCCCCCCTTACATAAACAGCAGGCCAAATAACGAAGCTGCTGCGGATACCGCCGCAAAAACTCCGATAAACCAACGTGCGAACGCACCCTTGTCGAGAGGAAGATTTCCAACCATTTTTCCCGTCTGTCCGTTCATTGCAAATATATAGCTGCCGTCCTTCCAAGAGGTCGTAAGAACCCATACAGGATAAAGTGCGTACTTTACCGAATTTTCGGTCAGACGTATATTTGAATTGGCGGTAACTACGGTAGTATAGCCCTTAACAGTATTTCTGAAGGCGTCCTCAGTGCTTCTCTTTATACGCTGATTTGCCCTGTCCTTGCTCTGATCTGCGGTAACGTCGTACTTATCCGCAAGATACCCTGCAAGATAAGCGGTCTGAAAATCTACCGCGTCTTTAAAATCGAACGGCTCTATGGACTCCATAAGAGTATCGTCCATTTTAGACGATCCGTCTACAGGTACTCTTTCAAATCCGATATCACCCTCACGGGTAACGAAATAATGACTTGTTTCCTTATAATTATATCTGCTGTCGCTCCAGCGTCTAACCTTTGTGGCATTATATGAAACGTCGGCATCGGCCTGGGCGTTGAACAGCCAGAACGGCACATAAACGCCTTTTACCTCGTCTATATGGTTTTCATCCTTAAAAGCCTTAGGAAGCAGGCGCTTACCGTGAAAATGCCTGCTCAGAGCCTCTTTTGCGGCCTTTTTGTCAAGCTTGAACGGAATTACATAGTCAGGACGCAGATCTCCCGAAAACTGTCCTTTCATAACAACAGGATTTCCGCAGTAGGGACAGCTTGTCGCTGCGGTAGTCTTATCTCCGACTATCTCGCCTCCGCAGGACTCGCACATATAAACGAGCATTCCCTCCTGCTCGCCCTCCTGCCACTGTCCTCCCGCTTCTTCCTTCCATTCCATATCCTCAGGCTTAGCGGCTTTAAGCTCCTCATCGTAGGATCTCAGCGTATCCATATCAAATTCCGTATCGCAGTATGGGCATTTCATTTTCTGAACAGTAGTATTGAACTCTATAGCGCCACCGCAGCACGGACATTTATATTCCAGCAATGTGGACAATAGTATCACCTCATATAATTTTTATTTTTTGATATATATTACTTAATATCGTTATCGTCAAACGGATCTCCGCATTCAGGACAGAATTTAGGCGGATTTTTCGGGTCTTCAGGCTTCCAGCCGCATTTGTCGCACTGATACAAAGGCTCTCCTGCCGGCTTTGGCTTTCCGCACTCCTGACAGAACCTGCCCTTATTTACAGCGCCGCAGGAACAGGTCCAGCCGTCGGCAGGCTTGGGACTTCCGCACTCGGGGCAGAACTTTCCGGAAGCCATTGCGCCGCAGGAGCATTTCCAGCCGTTTGCCTGCACAGGCTCCGGCTTCTTTGAACCGCACTCCGGACAGAATTTTCCAGTCGCTTCCGCACCGCAGGAGCATTTCCAGCTGTCAGAAGCTGCAGCAGGTGCAGCTGTCTGTACAGGCTGCTGTGCCGCCTGCTGCTGACCCATTGCAAACAGATTCTGAGCGTTCATTCCTCCCGCCTGCTGAGCCATTCCCATGCCCATAAAGCCCATCATAGCGCCGTTTTTATTTGAAGCAGCAGCCTTCATAGCATCTGACTGAGCGCCTACGAGCGTAGCGGCAGCCATAGTAGGATCACGCATTATAGCGATTCTCTGCGCCTCCTTGATCATCTGCTCGTCTTCCTTGGGTATGCTGATAGAATTAAATGAAACGCTTACTATCTCAAGACCCCGCACCTCTGCCCAGTCATGAGTAAGCTCCTTTTTAAGCTCGTCGCGTATCTCGATATTTTTAGATGGTATCTGGTTCGGTCTTACCTCAAGCTCTGAAATTTTTGCAAACGCAGGAGCAAGATATGTAAGCAGTTCAGCCTTCAGAGTTTCGGCGATCTCAGACTTTTCATATTCACTCTGAACATTTCCGCATACATTTGTATAGAAAAGCAGAGGATCGGCTATCTTATATGTGTAAATTCCGTTGCAGCGCACCGAAATATCTACGTCAAGGCCTATCTTGCTGTCTACGACCCTGAACGGAATAGGAGTCGGCGTACCGAACTTATTATCAATGATCTCCTTTGTATTGAAATAATAGACACGCTGATCCTTACCTGTATCGCCGCCGTAGGCAAAACGCTTTCCGAATGTCTTAAAAGTATTTTTAATTCCCTGACCCAGACTTCCGGCGAAAATGCTCGGCTCGGTCGAAGTATCAAAGGTGTATTCACCCGGCTCGGCGCATACCTCTACTACCTTTCCCTGCTCTACGATTATCATGCACTGACCGTCGGCAACGGCGATACCGCTTCCGTTTGAAATAATATTGTCGTTACCCTTTGTATTTGAAGAACGTCCCGTTACTCTTTTTACACCCTTTGTTACAAGAACATCCTTTCCTATAGCCTCGCAATAGAAAAATTCCTTCCACTGATCAGCCAATGTGCCTCCAGCGGCACCGATCGCAGCTTTGATTAGACCCATTTTTATTTTCTCCCTTCAAAAATCAGTTTTTATTGAAAGACCTGACGGTCCTTTTAACGTTACATACCGTTCTTTTTGGAATAAGGATTTTTATTTGCCGAATACGGATTCTTATTTTCCTTTTTGACCTCGGGTTCGTTCCCTGCGTCAGCCGCCCAGCCGATAATAAAAGTCATCACGGCTATTATCAGCAGCCACAGTGCAAAGCACACCCAGAAAAACCATATTGAAAGCCCCAGCCAAAAATGCAGAACAAGAAATATGACTGAAGGGATAAGCCAGTCAAGATTAAAAAGCATATTTATTAAAAAACACAGCAGTCTTCCGCCTGAACCCTTTGCCCTTCTCATATAAGCCCCTCCTTCGGTAAATCTAAATATATCATAGCATATCCAAGTCGGAAAATCAATAAAAAAGAACAATTTTTACAAGCTATAAAGCAAAAATAATGTATTTTGCATAATTTTCACAGTCGATTTTTGTAACAAAAATCAAAGGCGCAGAGTTCGCACGACTTCCCCGCACGTTCTCTGCGCCATTCAAATATGTTTTAATGAACCTTATTTATATTCAGCGATCACAGTTTCTCCCGCCGTACAATCACCGGAAATACTTTTTATCTCGGCTGCATCGTCGGAGTTGGTAATAACCACAGGCGTATATGTTTCATAGCCCTTTGATCTTATAAGCTCAAGATCCGCTCTGCAAAGAGGATCTCCCGCCTTTACCTTCTGCCCTTCTTTTACAAGGCATTCAAAGCCCTCGCCGTTAAGCTCTACCGTATTAAGACCAATATGAACAAGAACCTCAAAGCCGTCCTTTGTTTCAATCCCGTATGCGTGAAGAGTATCCGCTATGTTGATTATCTTTCCGTCGCAGGGGCTTACCGCAGTATCGCCTTCGGGAATTACCGCCGCTCCGTTTCCGAGGATCAGTCCCGAGAATACCGGATCCGGGACCTCGGTCAGAGCTACCGCCTTTCCGCTGAACGGAGCCTTTAATTTTCCGCCGTTTGATCTTTTACCGAACATGATTATTCCTCCTCAATAATTTTATATGACTTTAACTTATAAAACGTTATTCTTCCGGCTCCCTCTGCCGAAAGAGCTATCGGAGCCGCCGGATTGCTTCCGTATACCCTTGTGGTAAAGCTTTCACCGTCGGCGAATATTTCGAGAGAGCTTGAATCGCTGAATATTCTGACCTCTTTAGCGCTGTATATACGCGCGCTCCTTATTTTCCGTCCGCGGCCGCTCCTGCCTAGAGAAAGCGTCATTATTTTTCCGTCGTAGCTTAGTGCTGAATCACGTCTGATATTAAGGCAGAACGGAGTATTTTTATCCTGAAATTCAAGTACAAGCTCAAACTGAAGAGTATCGGCAGTTATTCCCTCAAACCTTGAGATTTCCCAGCTTTGTCCGTCAAGTCTGAGCTTGGTCATCTCTTCGACCGGCGTTCTGGTTACGCGTATTCCTCCCTCGTCCTCAGCAGTACCCAGAACTACCGGGACAGTCAGGCAGTTAATCCAGCCGTACTCCCTTTCGGGGTTTCTCCAGCCTAGATAAGTGGGGTCGGGAACTCCCATCCATCCGAATTGGATACGCCTGCCCTTTGAATCCATAAAATCCTGAGGCGCATAAAAGTCGAAGCCTCTGTCGTATTCCCTGAAATCAGAAAGTACGCACGGCTCATCACTCTCAAGGCTGTTATCAGCAAAGCAGTAACCGCTGAGATGATAATTTGAGTATTCAATTCCCCGGCTTTTCATACCCTGCGGACAAAACGACAATATCTTATACGCTCCGCTTTCGTAATAGGAGGGACATTCCCACATATAACCGGTATCGTTCTTTGAAATACGCTTTATAAGCTGCCATTCCTTCATATTATCCGAACGGTACAGCAATACCAGTCCTCTGTCCATAATATCCCTTGCCCCCAGGAGCATATAGTACCTTCCGTCCTTTTTCCAGACTTTAGGATCACGCACATGAGCTGTCATATCCTGAGGATAACTGCTGTTTGTCATAAGCAGTATCTTATCACTAAAATTCTTTCCGTCAGCCGAGCTTGTATATATCGTATTATGCTCCCTGAAAAACCTTTCCCTGTCGCCATCTCCGTCAAAGCGGACATTCCCTGTATAAAATACGTTCATTATACCGTTCTCAACGTATGCCGATCCTGAGTATACGCCGTTTGCGTCACGGGCGCTGTCCGGGAACAGCACAGGCGGCAGACTGCGCCAGGTAACAAAATCCTCAGTCGAATAATGACCCCACATCTTGCTTTTGCCCTCACCCTCCGGAGCGTACTGGTAATATACATGATAAACTCCGTTAAGCTCGCAAAGACCGTTGGGATCGTTCAAAAAACCGATAGGCGGCATAAGGTGATAGCCCTGACGATACGGACTTTTTTCAATTGCCGCCCTGCCGAGCTTTCTCAGCCTGCGTTCTTCAGCCGAATGATCAGTCATATCCTTCTCCCTTCTTTATTTATCAGACATTGAAGCCAGAAAAGCCCTGAACTGCTCCGCTGTTGCCATTGCCGTTGCTCCGCCCTTTCCGCAGGCGGTATATCCCGCATACATACAGGAAAATCCGGCTATATCCTCAAGACTTTTACGATCAAGTTTTTCTAGCTCGCAGGGCGTTATATCAAGCTGTGAAAGCCTGTAAAGCATTGCCCCGGTAAACGAATCCCCCGCTCCCGTAGTATCCGCCGCTGTAACCTCAGCTGCCGGAACACAGGCGTAAGCGCTGCGGCTGTACAGCTCTGCTCCGTTGCCGCCCTTAGTGTAAGCCGCAAGCTTTACTCCCTTTGAAAACAAATACTCAATGCCCTCCGAAACCTTGGTTTTTCCTGTGACGAACTCCAGCTCGTTGTCCGATATTTTTACTATATCGGCATAAGGAATAAACTCCCTTACCGCTTTACGGCAGTCCTCAGGACTGTTCCACAGCGGAAGCCTGATATTCGGATCAAAACTTATTACCGCTCCGTTTTCCTTAGCCCTCCCTATCGCTCTGATATGCGCTTTTTTCACAGGGAAATCCACCAGATCTACAGAACCGAAATGAAGTATTCCGAAGCCTGAAAAATCTATTCCGTCAATATCGTTTTCGTCAAGATAAAGATCGGCGCTGGGAGCTCTGTAAAAGCTGAAATCCCTGTTCCCGTCCTCTGAGAGCGATACGAAAGCGAGCGCTGTCTTATATTCATTATGACGGAAAAGATACTTCGTACCGACTCCATAGGACGAAAGCGTTTCCGTAAGGTAATCGCCGAATGCGTCATTGCCAAGTTTTGAGATCATAACGCTCCTTCCGCCCAGCTTCGCCACCGCAGCGGCGACATTGGCAGGCGCTCCTCCTGCAGCCCGTTCAAACTGAACTACATCTTTAAGCGCCGCACCCTTCTGAAGCGGAATAAAATCTATAAGTACCTCTCCTATTGAGGCTACCGTTTTCATCAGGTACTCCCCCTTTCAATAATTTTGTAATCAATATAATGTATTCCTTGCGGAGCGCTTCCGGCTTCAACAGATCTGAAAAGTATCTCCGCCGCTTTTCTTCCAAGCTCCCTGTGATAGTATTCAGCGGTCGTAATAGAAGGCACCGAATATTCTGAAATACTGTTGTTTCCGATACCTGCTACAGCGCATTGATCCGGGCAATTTATACCCGACTTCTTAAGAAACTGTATAGCGCCGAAAGCTATCTTATCCGATACGCAGAATACCGCATCCGGCTTTGTATCCGACTTTTCCCATATTTCCTTCATACACTCATGACCTGCGCTAACGCTGAAATCTCCGAATGCGGTAAGCTGTGAGGTAAAAGCGATCCCGTGACGGTCAAGCGCTTTGATATATCCGTTGAGCCTGTCTTTTCTTACCGAATCATCGTCAAGTGAAATGTTTATCATTGCTATATTTCGTTTCCCCTTATTTATAAGCATTTCCGTCATATCATACGCTGCCCTGAAATCGTCGTGGGTAATACAGCAAAGGCCTTCCTGCTTCTGTCCTATAACGACTACGGGAATCCTAAGCTCGTCTATAAGTTTCTTATGCTCGGCGGAAAGCTTGACTGACATCATAATTATCCCGTCTATCTGCCTTTGATTCAGGGTTTTAAGGTATTTAAGCTCTCTTTCAGCTTTAAGACCTGTATTTGCAAGCAGAATATCATAATTATTCTTTTCGCATTCCTCCGACGCCCCCTCAGCTATCTTTGACATCGACTCCGAGGAAAGCTGAGGTATAATAAATCCGATAACGTTGGTTTTCTTGCCTTTAAGAGATTTAGCCACGCTGTTAGGCACATATCCCGTTTCTGTTATTATCCTTTCAACGCGCTCCCTTACCTCTGCGCTTACATATCCTGAATTATTTATTACTCTTGATACAGTAGACGGAGCAACTCCGGCAATTCTCGCTATATCCTTGATCTGCATTCTTATTATCAAGACTTCCCAAGGGAAGCTTTTCTCCTTTCACTATGTACCGCCTTTTCCGCACTGCTTACCGACAGCAGTACGGAAAAAGGCTGATATGCGTTTACTTACGCCTCGTCTTTAAAGCCCAGAAGCCTGGTCGCTATAAATGCTCCGGCAAAAGCTATAGCCATGCCGATTATATACATCAGTATAGAGCTAGACTGAACTATGGCGATTCCCGGAATACCCGTAACGCCTATTCCTGTCATTCCTACCTTCATAAGAACAACAAAGCCTCCGCCCAGCGCTCCTCCTATTGCCGCCGCTATAAACGGCTTTACAAGCCTTAGATTTACGCCGAAAATCGCTGCTTCGGTTATTCCCAGAAGACAGGAGAACGAAGCCGGAGCGGCAACTGCCTTTAGCTTTTTGTTCTTTGTCATCATTGAAACCGCAAGAGCCGCTCCGCCCTGAGCAACGTTAGCCATTGACCAGATAGGCAGCAGGAAGTTTGTTCCTACGTTTCCAATAAGCTCTGTTTCCACTGCATGAAAGCTGTGGTGCATTCCCGTAAGCACAATTGACGAGTACGCCCCGCCGAATATAACGCCTGCGATCGCTCCCAGCTTATCATAAAGGAAAGTGAGAACAAATGAAATACCGTTTCCGATAAACCTTCCCGCAGGGCCTATTACTATAAAGGTAGCAAAGCCTGTAATAAGCAGAGTAAAGAAAGGCGTAAGAAGAAAATCAATTGAATTAGGCATGATTTTATGCAGACGCTTTTCTACAAAGGCCATAAGCAGTACGGCGATCAGTATAGGAAGCACAGTTCCCTGATAGCCTATCTTTGCAATATCCAGCCCGAATATCGAAACGTATTCCGTAGTCTGTCCCGCTTTTCCCATATTCCATGCATTCTGCAAAGCCGGATGGACCATTATTCCGCCCAGCGCCGCGGCAAGATAGGGATTGCAGCCGAATTCCTTAGCGGCTGAAAAAGCTACGATTATCGGAAGAAATGTAAAAGCCGCATTGGAGAAAATATCAAGCAGCTGATATATTCCGCTTTCGGTATTGATAACATTGAAATTTGTCAGCATTCCAAGCAGTCCCATTAAAACACCGCTTGCTACGATAACGGGAATTATCGGAACAAAGATATTTGAAAGAGTTCTGGCAAAGCGCTGAAACCAGTTAAGCTTCTGAGCCGCTTCCTTTTTAAGCTCCTCAGAGCTTACCTCTTTTATATCCCCCTCTCCGGTCATCGCCTCGTATACCTTATTTACATGACCCTGACCGATTATTATCTGAAGCTGTCCTGAGTTAACGAAAACTCCCTTTACTCCGTCAAGCCCTTCAATTGCCTCCTTGTCGCATTTCAAATCGTCTTTAAGCACCATACGAAGTCTTGTGGAGCAGTGGGAAACACTCTGGATATTTTCACTGCCTCCGGTAAGAGTCCGTATCTGTTCGGCTAGTTCCTGATAATTCATAAATATGACCCTTCCTTTCCTGATTTTAAGTTTGCACCGATAAACTCAGCCGTGCAAATCTCTGAAATTTTACCAAATATTCTTACGTTCACTTGTGACCTGCTTATATTCCGGAATTTGTAGCAAATCGTTTCCACAATCTCATTATAGCATATGTGGAAACGATTTGCTAGTGTTTTTTCACAATTTTATAAAGTTTGTATACTTGAATAAACGACACGTTGTATAGTTGTACAATCTGCACAAAATTAAAATATCTGTATCTTCAAATATAAGTATGTGTAATATCAGGACTCCGTAAACATAAAATCTGAACAAAAACCAATAATTTTTTATCACATCTTATTTTCGCCGTAAATCCCTTGACCTTTTAAAACATATGATGTATAATTACTTAGTTAACGTTCATAAATATAAGATAAAATTTTTCAGGAGGTAAAACTTGATAGACATTTTACTTGACGCATTGCTTGATACTCTGAAAACGCTCCCGTTCCTTCTGGGCGTTTATATCCTGATCGAATATATTGAACACCGCTCTTCAGATAAACTAGTCAAAGGACTTAGAAAGCTGGGACCGTTCGGAGCAATAGGCGGCGGACTTTTAGGCGCAGTTCCTCAGTGCGGATTTTCCGTTGCCGCAGCAAACCTTTTTTCAGGAAGACTTATTTCTGTCGGAACTCTGGTCGCCGTTTTTCTTTCGACAAGTGATGAAGCGATCCCCATGCTTTTGTCCAATCCTTCAAGCGTCGGATCACTCTGGAAGTTTATTGTAATAAAAACTCTTATAGCTATTGCGGCAGGAATTGCCGTAGACGCAGTTTTGAAATTCTTCAAGCTTGAAAAGCAGGAGGAGCCGTTCAAAGAGATCTGTGCTCACTGCGACTGCGAACATCACAGTATTCTAAGGGCAGCGCTGTCACATACTGTGAATATTATAATATTTATACTTATTGTAAACATAATTCTCGGCTTTGCGATCGAATTTGCAGGTGAAGAAAATATCCGAAGAATAATGATGACAGATTCGGTATTTCAGCCGCTTATAACAGCTCTGTTCGGATTTATTCCAAACTGCGCCGCTTCGGTAGTTATTACACAGCTTTATATAGACGGCATAGTTTCATTCGGCTCGGCGATCGCCGGACTATGTACCGGAGCCGGAGTCGGACTGCTTGTACTTTTCAAGACAAATAAGCACATGAAGCAGAACTTCGCTGTAATGGGTATCCTTTATATTACAGCGATCGTTTCCGGAATTATTATAAATTTTGCAATGTAACCGCAAAGATCCGCCGCATGAACAAAAATTCATGCGGCGGATCTTATTTTACCGTAAATTTTTCTCTGAACTCTTTTGGTGTCATATCCTTTTTCGCTACCAAAAGCGGATAGCGTTCTCCTGTATTCTCATAGCCCTCTGACTTTTCCTTGTCAAAGTACTGCCATATGCTCCAGTTATCGCAGAAATTAGGTTCATTTGAAGTGGATATTACCCATATCAAAGCTTCTGAAAAATCAGACCTTATATAGCTTTCATAGCTGTTCTTATCACAGATAAGAAAAACTCCGCAGCCGTATTTGTCGAAAACATAATCACAGAAATCTGAAATTCTTCCGCATACCTCCGCAGGATCTTCATCAAATATCTTTTCCCTGATATTCATTGTAAGATCAACCGCAGGATACAATCTTCCGCTGATATTTTCGCCAAGAAGCGAGCAGAAATGCTCAGCCTGAGCCGTTCCGTCCTTCTTGAAATCAAAATCATGTACAGCTCCTGTCATAAGCTCAGAATCCGCTGACCTTTTCCAATTCTCCTCAAAGCTTTTATCAATAAAATCCGTACCCTTTGAGGCCTGTATATAAACGTAAGACATATTTCGGTTAGCAAGCGTCCCCCACTTTATTTCCCCGAGCCTGTCAGAAACAACGGCTCCTCTGGCTGGATAGTCCCGTTTTCTAGGTTCGTTTACCTTAATAACGCCGCTGAATACAAGTACAGCATAATTCAAAGCTATTACGGCAATACAGACGATCGCCAGCCTGAATAGAAAACGCCGCCGTTTTCTGCGTTTCTGCCTAAGGTAAGCGTCGTCCTCGTTCGGAAATTCTTCGTCTATCAGCTCTTCAGCTTCCCTGCTGAGCCTGAACTCCTCCGCCCTTCGGCTTTGTTTATTTTTTCTGCGGTGAAACAGCATTCTCCTTTTCTTCCTTTGTGAATTCTTCAGAATTTGCTATCAGATCAGCAAAATTGTAGCTTTCCAGCTTCCGTCTTACCATTTCCGATATTTCACAGAAAGCTTTCTGATAGCAGCATACCCCAGAGGCTCCCCTGCTGCATATTCCGTCGGGTGACAAACACCTTGAGAAATAGTATGTACCTTCGATAGCTTCGGTTACCATTTTAAGGTTAATATCCTTGGGGCTGTGATTTATCTGATACCCCCCCTGAGTTCCCTTATAGGATCTTACTATTCCTGCGGAAACCAGCTTTCTCAGTATCTTCAGAGCAAACCGCAGCGTAACTACGGCTCTTTCCGATATAGCCTTCGCCTCTACTCTTCCTCCGTCAAGACACAGCACCGAAACGATTCTTACAGCATAGTCCGTTTCAAGAGTTATATGCATTCTTATTCCTCCGATTAATCCAGGTAATCCCTTACCTTATTGCTTCTGTTAGGATGACGCAGCTTTCTGAGAGCCTTTGCCTCTATCTGGCGTATTCTCTCTCTGGTAACGTTAAACTGCTGACCTACCTCTTCAAGAGTTCTGGAACGTCCGTCCTCAAGACCGAAGCGCAGTCTTAAAACCTTTTCCTCGCGCTCCGTAAGAGTAGAAAGCACCTGATTTATCTGCTCCTTCAGAAGGACCTGAGAAGCCGCCTCAGCAGGCGCAGGAGCGTCCTCATCAGGAATGAAGTCGCCGAGATGCGAATCCTCCTCCTCACCTATGGGAGTTTCCAGAGAAACGGGATCCTGAGCTATCCTCATTATTTCCCTTACCCTCTCAACAGGCATTTCCAGACGATCGGCAATTTCCTCAGGGGAAGGATCGTGACCGTTTTCATGCAGCAGCTGACTTGATACCTTTTTAACCTTTGTAATTGTCTCGACCATATGGACAGGAATTCTTATCGTTCTCGCCTGATCTGCTATCGCTCTGGTTATAGCCTGTCTTATCCACCAGGTAGCATAAGTAGAAAACTTGAAGCCCTTTGTATAATCAAACTTCTCAACTGCTTTAATAAGACCCATATTGCCCTCCTGGATCAGGTCAAGAAAGGACATCCCCCTGCCTACATACCTCTTTGCGATAGATACGACAAGACGAAGGTTGGCCTCGGCAAGACGCTTTCTTGCGTTTGAAGCCTCCTTTTCATTGTTTCCGCCCATTTTCTCAGCAAGCTGGATCTCCTCCTCCGATGAAAGAAGCGGAACTCGTCCTATTTCTTTCAGGTAGATCTTTACAGGATCGTCAATAGCGATACCGTCGGTAGAAAGCCCTATATCAACCTCGTCGGGAGTAATATCGTCCTCCGGATTTACAAGAATAAGCGTATCGTCCGGTACAATATCGTCGATTATCTCAATATTGAGCGCCGAGCAGTTGTCATAAAAAGCGTCCATCTGGTCAACGTCGTAATCAAGCTTTTCAAGCGCGTCGGTTATCTCCTTTGTGGTAAGCTTTCCCGTAGCCTTTCCCTGTTCCATAAGATTATCCATAATACTCTTTTTATTGTCTGTCATATCAAACTCTCCAATCATTGTGATTTACTTATATAATTCCTTTTTTCCTTTTAAGCTGTTCCCTGAATTTAAGAAGCTCGTCGTCCGACATTTCCTCTGCTTTCGGTTTATCCGGACTGTATTCCAGCAGAGCGGACACACAATCGTAAACCACGTTTTTATCTATTCCCTTATCATCATATTCCGAAAGAATCGAGGTTATTTTACCCACTTCATCTGCCGAAAATTCATCATTGAACGAGGATACCGAATAATCCTCTCCGTTGAGTATTTTATTCACCAGACTCTCATAAATACGCCTGTTGAGCGATGTGACCATTTTTTCCGGCGAAAGCCTTCCGGCAATATCCTCACAGAAGTCGGGATTCGTATAAATAAAATATATTATCTCCTGCTCCGCCCTTGCCTGCTTTGTATGAGCCGCCGCCTCAGGATTAAGAGGATCCCGACGATCGGCAAAACTCTGTATACTGCGCCATTCCTGCTTTTTCTTCTGATAATTGCGTTTCCTTATAAGACTGTTTATTTCCTCGTTCAGCGCCTGCTTTGAGATACCCTGCTCAAGAGCTACCTTTGAAATATAAATATCCCTTTCGACCGGAGAATGTATTGAAGCGAGAATACCGTAAATTTTTTTCATATAATCCGCTTTTCCGACTTCCGTATCCGTATCAATTCCGTCCTTGGCTTTCATAAGCTCAAAATTGACCGCACCCTCGGAATGATCCAGAAGATGCCCGAATCTTACTGCGCCGAATTTATTTATATACTCGTCCGGGTCCTTTGCGTCCTCCATTTTTATAACAGTCGCCTTCAGCCCCGTTTCGCCGAGAATATATATAGCCTTTTTAGTCGCCTTCTGCCCTGCCTCGTCCGAATCGTAGCATATTACCGCTTCGTCGGCGTAATTTGAAATAAGCTTCGCCTGCTCGGGAGTCAGCGCAGTTCCGCAGGAGGCGACGGCGTTTTCAAAGCCAGCCTGATTAAGCGATATAACGTCCAGATTTCCCTCGCATAAAAGTATCCTTTTATCCTTGACCGCCGCATTTTTTGCGAAATTCATAGAAAACAGAAACCTGTTTTTATTATATACCGCTGTATCCTTTGAATTAAGATATTTTCGCTTGTCATCAGGACTTAAAGCCCGTCCTCCGAAGCCGACAATATTCCCCCTGAGATCTATAAACGGAAACATTGCACGGTTAACGAAAAAATCATATGTATTCTTAGTATTCTTCAAGGATCTTGATATAAGACTTGCGTCTATAAGCTCCTGCTCCGAATAGCCCTCTGAAAGCATATAGCTTTTAAGCTCAGACCAGCTGTTCGGCGCAAAACCCATTCCGTATTTCATGATCGTTTCGGCTTTAAGTCCGCGCTTCGCCAGATACTCCCGGCATGGCCTGCCCTCAGGAGAACGCAGCCTGTCGTAGAAAAACCTTGCGGCTTTTTTATTTATCTCGTAAATACGCTTGCGCCTGTCGATACCTCCGCTTCTGAACTGACCGTCCTCAGGAAGAGGTACTCCGCCACGCTCAGCAAGCAGCTTAACTGCTTCCCAGTAGTCAAGGTTATTATATTTCATTGTAAAGGTTATAACGTCCCCTCCGGCTCCGCAGCCGAAGCAATGAAAGTATTCTTTGTCGGGATGAACGTGACAGGACGGGGTTTTTTCGTTATGGAACGGACAAAGACAGATATAATCCCGTCCGGTTCGTTTAAGACTTACATAGCTGCCCATTACCTCCGCAATCGGGTTAGCGGCTTTAAGTCTGTCCAGAAATTCAGCAGGCAACGGCATTTATGTATCATCTCCTTACTGTAGAAATTATCGCAGCAGCCAATACTGTAAACGCTCACCATAAAGCGTCGTTTATATTAGCCGCTGTTTTCCGAAACATCAAGCCATTTAAAAAACAGAAAGCTTTTTTCAGTAACAGTCAGTATATCCTTGCTGTCATAATCTGTAACATTATAATTAGTTTTCTCTTCACCATCAATAACATACTGCGTTTCACATATTTCGACGCCGTATAAAATATCCACCGTATAAACTCCTTCGTCCGAGTCGGCGTCTATTTTGATATTATACTTCTCTTCATTGTCGTTTGAGTATATATAGTTGTACGATTCATACATTGGCAGAAGATCCGACACATCGGTAAGGCTGTATTCAAAGGTATCAGATTCCCCTATATATCCGTCATCCTTCAAACATTCTATTATTTCATCACGGGTCTCGCTGCTTACACAGCCGGTCATCACAAGCAAAACAGCCGGAATAAACAGCAAAAAGACTCTTTTCATAAACTACCTAACCTTCCATGCAGCAGGTACGAACAGCTCGGTAAATACGTCAACAGCATAGCTGTCGGACATTCCCGAAATATAATCGCATACAGCCTGATCTATTCCGTATTTATATGCAAGATTTATATACAGCGCCGGCATTTTTTCCAGATGAGCGGAAAAATATTTATAAAGCTCCTCGATCATCGCCTGTGCCTTTGCTTCCTCCGATTTGCATTTCGGATTCCTGTAAACGCTTTCAAACATAAAAGCGTGAAGAGCCTTATAAGCTATTTCAACCTCTGACGACATTCCGACTGCGGCATACGGCTCGGCAGGAGGCATTTCTCCTCCGTCAGGAATCTTGTCGGTCATGTACACGCCGTTTTCCACCAGTGAATTAACGAGAGTTGTAATCCTCTCAGACTTTGAATTACCCAGTACAGAGGTTATTGACTTCGGAATATCCTCTTCGCAGATAATTCCTCCTCTTACTGAATCATCAATATCGTGATTGATATACGCGATTACGTCGGCATAGCGGACTACACAGCCTTCGAGCGTTTCAGCAGTTCGGTTGGTATGCTTTAAAATCCCGTCACGGACCTCGTATGTAAGATTCAGACCACGGCCTTCATTTTCTATACAATCGACGACCCTCAGTCCCTGCTCATAATGATGAAAGCCGTGGGGCGAAAGCTCGTTGAGTATACGCTCGCCTGCATGGCCGAACGGAGTATGTCCTAAGTCATGACCCATAGCGATCGCCTCGGTTAAATCCTCGTTAAGCTGCAAAGCACGGGCAATAGTACGTGCTATCTGCCCTACCTCCAGCGTATGAGTAAGACGCGTACGGTAATGATCTCCTGTCGGAGAAAGAAATACCTGAGTCTTGTGCTTGAGGCGTCTGAAAGAATTGCAGTGGATTATCTTATCTCTGTCACGCTGATATTCGGTTCTGTAAGGACATTTTTCAGCATCGTACGCCCTTCCTTTGGTTTCTGACGAAAAAGCGGCGTTTTCGCACAGCATTAATTTTTCAAAGCTTTCGTATCTTTCTCTCGGCGTCATCGGCGTCACGTCCTCTCTTTACTGCGGAGTATGCAGGCTTCTAATATATTATACAAAATCCGCAGTAAAAAAGCCTTTACTGCGGACAAAATTTTGTATATATGCACAAATATCAAGCAAAATCATGCCATAAATCTGTGATTTCCGATATATTTATTCTCCCGTTTGAAACGTCGGTAAGTTTTGCCCTAAACTCATCGGCAATCTCCGATCTGACGAGCATCGTAACGCTTACGTCATCGGCAAAGCTTTCGTTCGTTACCTTAGCTCCGAATTCCGGAAGAATATACGCCAGCTTTCCGTACAGCGGATAACCGCACCTGACGGTAATTTCCGAACAGCGGCACATTATCATTTTCTGCGCCGCATCTACTGCAAGTTTACAGGCGTGTGAATAGGCTCTTACAAGTCCTCCGCCGCCCAAAAGCACTCCGCCGAAATAGCGTGTAACCACTACGCAGACGTCGGTAAGCCCCTCCTTTTTCAATACGTCAAGCACAGGAACTCCTCCGGTTCCCTGCGGCTCTCCGTCATCGGAATACCTTGAAGCGTTATTTTCCCTGACAATATAAGCGTATACGTTATGCCTTGCCTTTCTGTGCTTTGTCCTGACGGAATTTATAAACTCTATAGCCTCGTCCTCAGACTTTACAGGACATATCTGACCTATAAACTCCGACTTTTTCTCGACAAAGCTGTCCTCGGCAGGCAGCTCAACGGTAACATAATCGCTTTCCGCCACAGCATATTCCCTCCATAACAAAAAAAGAGCGGAATGATCCGCTCTTCCGATTATCAGTCAAGATTAAATCTCTTCTTGAATCTGTCTACACGTCCGCCTGTATCAACAAGCTTCTGCTTTCCTGTAAAGAAAGGGTGACACTTTGAACAGATTTCAACCTTAATATCCTTCTTTGTAGAACGGGTATTTATTACGTTACCGCAGGCGCAGGTAATCGTAGTTTCCTCGTACTTAGGATGGATTCCTTCTCTCATTAAAAACGACCTCCTTCCAAACTAAAAATTATGAACTCATAGAAGCCCATCATCCTCAGTTCAGACAGTAGTTCTATGCAGTAATCACATTGACTAAAATATTATATCACAGCAATACAGATTTGTCAAGTGTTTTTTATACTTTTCGCCGAAATAAATTTTGCTGTCTTCAAAAATATATTTTATCCGTTTGCTTTCTTGTGAAGCGACCTGAATTCCGCCGGAGAAAGCATTTCATGACGCTTGAAAACCGCACAGAAATAGCTGCAGTCATTATAGCCTACCATTGCCGCTATTTCATTGATATTTTTCTGATCTTCAAGCAGAAGAAGCTTCGCCTGCTGTATCCTTTTCCTTGCGAGATACTCAAAGGGACGCATATTAAGACATTCCTTGAAAAGCCTGCAAAGATACTGCGGAGAAAGGTCTATCAGATCCGACAGCTCCACAAGAGTTAGATCTCGCCTGTAATTTTTATCTATATAGTCGATAACCGGCTGGAGCTGATTCAGCTTAGCTCCGTCCTTTGTTCCGTTCTGAAGATTTACCACCCTGTTAAGCTCGATAAAAAACTGATACAGGTGAGCGGAGCACTGATGACCGCTGTAATAGTAATTCGTTTTCATAAGATAAAGTATTTTCTTGAATATGGCATCTACGGCGTTTATATCGTGAATGTGGAATACCTTTGCCCTGTCAAGCTTGATATAGTCAAGCACAGGCTTTACCTCTCTGCCCTCAAAGGTTATCCAGTGAGTTTCCCAGATATCCTCCGACGGATAATATTCATGAGGGATATGCGGCGGCAGATAAAAAGCGTCACCGGCAGCTACTGGATATTCCTGACCGTCAAGCTTTAAAACTCCTCCGCCCCTTATACAGTAAACTATCTGATGATTCGGATATCCCTCCTCACGGATAAAATGAAATTCCTTATCTCTTGCACCTACTCCCAGCACATACATCGGAAGATTTATTTCGTCGCTCAATACGGGATAATAGTAATCGGTCATAATATCACTCTTTTCTTTCTGAAAAACAGGCGTTTTATGATTTCATATTCTACTATTATATAATATCATGGCATGGATATATTGTCAAGCATTTATAAAAATTTTCAAAAAACAGTTGTACAACAGATAAAAATATGATACAATAATATGTAAGAAAAGTATCATAAGGAAATAAGGGTGAACTCTATGTTTAAAAAACTGTTATGCATAGCCGCCGCACTTGCCGTTTCCGTTCTTTTCGGTACGGTCTGCTACGCTGAAACCGAGTTTGAGGACGTTGAGGTGAACGTTCCGCCGCAGATGCTTTTTCTCGGAGATTCCATTGCCTCCGGCTACGGACTCGACGGCTACGATACCGGGCGTGAGAACTGCCGGTCGTACGCCAATATTCTTGCAGGAGAGTATTCCGGGGAGCTTTCCCAAAGCTGCGGATTTTCGATGACTAATCTTGCCGAGGACGGTCAGACTTCCTCCGAGCTGCTGGAGAAAATGAATAACGGAAAATATGACGACGATATAAAGAACGCCGACTGTATAGTTATTTCAATAGGCGGAAACGACTTGCTCGGAGTTATGCTCGATACCATAGTTTCCTCCGGTATAGGAGGAGATTCTTCATCTGATATAAGCTTTGACCTTAAATCTCTTATTTCAGGTATAAAAGATATGTCGGAAAGATTAGACAAGAATCTTGACAGCTTTGATGAAAATATAAGCGGAGCAGCCGGCTATATAAGGAAAATAAGCTCTGCAGAAATAATAGTTCAGACGCTTTACAATCCGCTGGAGGACTTTGAAATTATTCCTTCCTTCAAAAAGCTTGCAGATGAAAAAATCGGAAAACTCAACGAAATAATCAACAGCCATTCCGAGGACAGGGACGGCGGCTATACGGTCTGCGACGTAGCTTCGGCGTTTTCGGGAAAATCAAAGGAGCTAACAAGAATCTCCCAGTTAGATATTCACCCTAATTCCAAGGGACACGAGGTAATTGCCTCCTGCGTTGACAAATCGGTAAGAAGCCGCAGCTACAGCTATAAAAAGGCAATAGAAGCTTCTGCTGAGATCAGCAAGAAAAAGCCGACTGCACTTACGGCGGCTTTGGCAGGATCGGTCATAATCCTTACGGCTTTTGCCGCATTCGCAGTCCGTATGATAATATCCACAAAACGAAACAGGCATTAACGCCCGAAACATTTTAACATTTAATATACTTATGAAGCAAAGGAGGAACCATGCACCGTCTGAATGTGCATGGAAAACTGTATGAACGCATATCTGATAGACTTTGAAAACGTAAAATCAAAAGGACTTATCGGTATCGACAGGCTGTGTGAAAACGACAAGGTAATTATTTTCTACAGTGAAAATTCAGATACCATAAGCTTTGAAATGCACATGAAAGTAATGGAAACGCTTGCAGGCGTAGAATATCTGAAAGTCAGGGTCGGCGGAAAAAACGCACTGGATTTTCAGCTCTGCTCCATGGTAGGATTCCTCGCCGCGAAGGACATCTACACAAATATTTCTATAATCAGCAACGACAAGGGCTTTGACAAGCTGCATGATTTCTGGAATGTCAACGATCTTAACCAGACCTCATGTACCGTATTCAGAAGTCCTACGATATATGCGGCGCTGATAAATTTTGGTATAATAGAAAAGCCGGCTTTTGCGGAGGACGCAGACGATCCCGTACAAATCCAAAGCGCAGCCTCTGCACAGTCTGTACAGTGTGAGGTCAAACCTGCAGAAAGCACAGATGCCAAGGCGTCGATAATGCAAAGCGAGGTATCAGTTTCGGTAATTAAAACTGAATTGACTGCTGAAGCGGTAAACAGTGAGGAATTGCCGTCCGGCTGCGTAAGCTCAGGCGCAAATGATGATAAACCTGCCCCTGATATGGTCATTACAAAGATACCCGCAAAAAAAAGAGGACGACGTCCGAGATCAGTTTCGGGACAGATAAGAAATACTCTGCTGGGCATTTTTGACTTTGAAGCCGAGGATATTGAAGAAATAAAGGAATGCATTAACAACTCTGTTTCAAAGGAGGACTTTCATAATTCTCTTGCCAAGGTCTTTAAGCAGCAGGCAAGCGAACTTTATAAAATTCTCCGTCCGAAGTACCTAAAGCTTAAGGCTCTGCTTGACTATGAAAATGAAAGAACAAACCTTGATGAGCCTCATGAAGAGCCTCATGTTGAAGAGCCTGACTGCATCGAACAGGCTGAAGAAGCTGCAGAGACTGGATCTGAAAATACGCAGGAAGCCAATGAGACTGAAACTGAGGCAGCGGCTGACTCAGAAGAAAAGGAGCAGCCGGTTCTGTTCAGCGAAATAAACCGTCTGCTTACCGGCTTCTGCTCTGATGAAGAGATCAGCGACGTATATAAGATAGTCAACGGAACTGATACAAAGCAGCGTCTTTATCTGACTATAGTAAAAAAATACAAAAAGGACAGGGGCTGTGAGATCTATAAGCATATCAAGCCGGAATATACTAATCTGGCAAAGCTGAAGGCTGAGGCGAATGCATGAAACTCATGATAGCTTCTGATATTCACGGCTCAGCGTATTACTGCCGAAAACTGCTTGACGCATTTGAAATGCATAAAGCTGATAGGCTGCTTCTGCTTGGAGATCTTCTGTATCACGGCCCGAGAAACCCTCTGCCTGAGGGACACGATCCGAAAGCGGTCGCTTCAATGCTTAATGCCGCAAAGGATAAGCTTCTCTGCGTAAGGGGCAACTGCGACTGTGAGGTCGATCAGATGGTACTGGATTTCCCCATACTTGCCGAATATGCATTGCTGTGCGCTGACGGGGTTACGGTTTTTGCGGCTCACGGTCACAATTTTAATCCCGATAATCTTCCGCCGCTTCATAAAGGCGACGTACTGGCTAACGGACATACTCATATTCCGATCATTAAGGATATGAACGAATTTACCTATATAAACTGCGGCTCTGCGGCGCTTCCTAAGGAAAACTCTCCGCACAGCTATATAATAATGAAAAACGGACAATTTGCCTTACATGAACTAAAATAAAAAAACGTCCTGAGCATAGATCTTACATTCTGCTCAGGACATTTTTATGCTTTAAGCTATTTCGGCTTTGAAGTTTTCCGCTTTTTCAGATCATATGCCGCAAAAACCGCACATATCAATAGTCCCGCCGCTGAAACAGCGATTCCCTCACGCTGAAAAGGAGCGGTATAAACTATTTTTATATCATGACTGCCTTTTGAGATCGGAAAGCCTATGAACGCAGTATCGACCTTCTCATAATCCTGCCTGCTGCCGTCCACATAAATCTCAAAGCCGCTGTCATACGGAACGGTAAGCTCAAAATATCCGTCTGAGGAGCAATCAATACTTCCCTCCATCACGTCGCCCTTTGTTTTGTTTTTGTCAAATACCAGCTCGTCATAGTATGGCGTTGGATAATCAATTGTATAAGCGTTTATCTCGCTGATCGTATAATCGCCCCGGCTGAATTGAAACTCAAGCTCAGACAGGCTTTCTTCATTTCCGCTTGTAAGCACATATTCAAAAAATGTATTTTTGTTATAATACTTCCATTCGGGATTCGTTAGAGTATTTTTAATTCCGTTTATTGATATTTTCACATCATTTCTTTTTCCCGTTTTGTTATCTGCTTTTATTTCTATTATAAATATCTTATTCCTCGGTATCGGCTCCGTCAGCTTAACAGAAGCTTTAAAATTTTCAGAGCTTTTTATTCTGTAGCCTCCGGAAAGCGCTGTAATATTTTCACTTTCTTCAAGCAGTATCTCTCCGTACTGCTCCGCCGACGATTTATACCCCTGCATCTCTTCTCCCTCAGTTACGATACAGTTAACAAGAGCCTCCATTCTCTGCACTGAATTCAGCTGATGATAATCAGCGGCGCTTATTACCCTGTCCGTACTTCTTCCTACAGGGAGGGCGTTATTATTTTTGTAAAGCCTTAACTCTCCCATACTGCATACCTGCTCATAGCCGGTTTCGCTGTGATCCTTATCGGTTATGAGATATTTATTTCCCATAAAAATATCAAAAAGAATATTTGACGAACGAGTTGTAAGAGCTGAATTTCTGTATTCGTTTTCGTTTCGTATCTCATTGAAATAAAAACTGTTGTAGCCTTTATGATGAAGCGACGAATATACATACGGACTGTAGTAATCTATATTATAGACCATATTTACCGTATCAGATCTGTTTACTCCGCAGGAGCTTCTCACCAGCTTTTCATCAGAAGCTATTATATCCGCAAGATATTCAAACTGCTCTGAATTTTCATATTGAAGAGTTTTAAGCGGAACAAGCTTATCCGACAGATTGAAAGAAAGCATTGCCGTAAAAGGAACCGCCATTGCAGCAAACCAGAGAAAAACTTTTCTGCCGAGCCTTTTAAAGCATATAATGCATATCGTCAGAACCAGCATATCTGCCGCCATAAATTCCCATGTGCCTTCAGGCCCGTCATAAAAAACAGCTCCGGCAGCGTAAACGATAATAAATATACCGAATATGATACGGTAAGATTTCTGCCCTGCGCAAAGCTCCTCATAGCAATCACCCAGAAGGATAATTCCGAGCGGAATAAAAGGTATAAGAACCTTAGCGTCAAAATACATCGTTCCGTTTAATATATAAACTATTGCAGGAAAAACACAAACCGCCGCTATAACACAGCCAAGAAACCGCCTTGCGCCGTTTCTGCTGAATAGGGCCGCAGTAACAGCCAGAACCGCAAAACAGGACAAACCCATTGAATATGCGGACATTCCTATATAATTAAGCTTAAACTGAGGTATAAATTCAGACCAGTCGATTTTTACGTTTGCAGAATCCCGTCCGGACAAAAGCGCAGCAGCAGTAGGGAGCAGCACAACTCCCGCAAGCATAACCGCAGTAAAAAGCCTTCCTGCATACCCAAAGCCGGCTTTAAGAAGGCTTTTCAGCTTTATACTGCCGCTGCTGACGGAAATATAGCTGTACGCTCCGTAAACAAGCAGCGCCGCAAGCGCCGAAACGCTGAAAAACCAGCTTGAAAGAATAATCATAAGAGTCCAGAATATAAGCCCTGATTTTTTCCCCTTTTTAAAATATTTATCCGCCGAACCCAGTGCCAGAATAAGAAACGGCATATAGCTTACGAACATGATATGCCTGTGACTGTGAAATATAAGCGGTACTGCGCACATAAAGGCAAAAGACAGCAGAAACGCCGTATTATCGCTGAACTTAGTCCTCATAAAACGATAGAAAAGCACTATGCTTATTTCCATTCCGATAATACTTACCGCCTGGATATAAACGGACATTTTGACAAACGGCAGAAGATAAGATATAAGAATTACAGGCGAATAAAGACCGTAATAGGAGAAATTATAAATATTTTCTCCTGCTCCGAGATTTGCCGCAAAGCTTGGAAATATATCTCCGGTATCATAGAAAAGCTTCCTGAAATAATCGGGAATAGCGTAATGCTGTCCCCCCCAGTCGATCTTCGAGCCGTAAGCGTATTCAAACCGCATTATAAGCAGCACAGTCAGAGTATAAACGGCAGTAAGAACTGCAATATGTATTATATTTATACGACCGAATTTTTTAGCGTCCTTCAAAATCTATGCTCCTTAGGTTATGATTCGACAGTTAATACGGGCGGCATATATTTCTCCCACATTTCATAGCTGTTCATATGACTCAGATGTTCAACGGTTCCGCTCTGCGATACATAAAGCTTTTCAAGCTTTTCCTTAAAGCTGATCTGCTGCGCCGTCATAGGAGTAAGGGTATTTTTAGCGTCTTTAAGCTTAGATCTCTTGAAATACTTTCCGAAGCAGTAAAGCTGAGTATCTATCTCATCGTCGTTATATATCTGAGTTACAAAGCCGTGCAGCATCTGATGATGAGCATGACCGTATTCTCCGTTTTTATTGTGAGTAACTATAAGCTCCCATTTTTTATATTTCATTACCTTTTCAAGATCTGAAATAATACTGCTCCGAACTCTTGACCAGTCGTCGCGTTTCCCTCTTACCTTATCGGGATAATCCAGTATTATGCCCTCGTTTCCCGACTCCTTCATTACTCTGTAAAATTCCTTTGAGCGCACCTCGTTTTTTCCGTTGGTAACGCACACGACCATATATCCGCCTTCCATAAGATGTCCTCCGCCCCACAGCACCTCGTCATCGGGGTGAGCGACTATCATAAGCTTATTAGCATTATTTACGTCGGCTCTCTTTATCTGTTCTTTTGAGATCGGCTTTACGTCGTAGGCATTATGGATAACCGCCTGAACATAAATACATCTTCCTCCGATAATTACAAGAAGCGCCGTCAGCGTAAATACAATTATCCTTTTCAGGACCTTCTTTCTGCTTGCAGTCATTTCTGTTTTCCTTTCTCTGTTTTCTCTATCTGCCGTATCTTTTTTATGCCGGCAAAACAACAGGCGGTATTTTAAACCGCCCGGAATATTATCCGTTCACATAGTCTATAAATCTTGAAAAATATTCTCTGCCCTTTTCGTTACGCTTGAATACACCTGCGTGTTCAAGCACCTCGGCAAAAACCTTTCCTATTTCATTCTGAATTATTTCATTAACGTTGCCCGCCGTTATATCATATGCCTTTGAAAATTCCTCCGCCCAATCAGCGTGCTTGGAAAGAACTTCGTCGCTTCTAAGGTCTGCACCGCGTACAAGTGCGTCAGCTAACCTGCTCATCTCTTCTCTAAGCCTTGCTGGAAGTACCGCAAGACCCATTACCTCTATCAGACCTATGTTCTCCTTCTTTATATGATGAAGCTCCGCATGAGGATGATATACTCCGAGAGGATGCTCTTCGGTCGTAATATTGTTTCTCAGCACAAGGTCAAGCTCAAAGCTTCCGTTTCTCATTCTTGCTATAGGAGTTATGGTATTATGAGGCTCCCCTTCCGTCTTAGCAAAAACAAATGCCTCCTCGTCCGTATAGCCTCTCCAGCAGGTAAGGATCTTGTCAGCAAGCTCCGTCAATTCCCGGCGGTCAGGCGAAGCTATTCTTATTACCGACATCGGCCACCTTACTATACCCGCCTTTACGCTTTCAAAGCCCTTGAAAACGACCTCTCTTTCAATAGGAGCCTTTGCCATCGCAAAGGTATAGTTTCCGCCCTGAAAATGCTCATGAGCAAGAATAGAGCCGCCCACTATAGGCAGATCGGCATTTGAACCGATAAAATAATGCGGAAACTGCTCTACAAAGTCAAAAAGCTTTGAGAATGCGGCTTTGTTGATCACCATAGGAGTGTGCTTTTTATTAAAAAGAATACAATGCTCGTTGTAATACACATACGGGGAATACTGCAAGCCCCAGTCCTCGCCGTTAATTTTCAGGGAAATAACCCTGTGGTTCTGCCTTGCCGGAGAATCTACCCTTCCGGCATAACCCTCGTTTTCATAGCACAGCAGGCATTTCGGATAGCCTGACTGTTTTGCGTTTTTAGCAGCCGCTATAGCCTTGGGGTCCTTTTCAGGCTTTGAAAGGTTTATGGTAATATCAAGCTCGCCGTATTCGGTAGGAGCGATCCAGCGCATATCCTTTTTAATTCTGTAGCGCCTTATGTAGTCGCTGTCCTGCGAAAGCTTATAAAAGTAATCCGTCGCTTTATTTGGTGAGGAATTATTATAAAGCCCCCAAAAAGTTCTGTTTACTTCGCCGGGTCTCGGAGTCAGCAGTCCCATAAGCTTTGTATCAAACAGATCCCTGTAAACCACGCTGTTTTCACACAAGCCGTTTTCACAGGCATAATCGGTAAGCTCTTTCAGTGTTATTTCGATATCAATATTATGATATTCCTCTTTCGGTTCCTCGTATTCGTCAAGCTGAAGCGCTTCAAGAATACGATTAATACTGTAAACCCTGTCCTCATCTTCAATAAGTCCGGTTTCAATTCCGTAAACTATAAGCTTCTTTATACTGTCAAAAATCATGTATTACGCTCCCTTTTAAGAAGATTGCTTTTTATTTAACAATTATATTATACTCCCAAACCAATATATTTGTCAACAATCCGTATCTTAGGTATTTCTTAATATGAATAAGATTTTCTTAAAACTTACGAATAAAATGTGCTGAATACGCAATTGTAAAATAAGTATGAACACAGTTGACAAAATCTGATCCGTGTAATATAATAATGATAATATAAATATTTTAAATGCGCTGATGGGAAGAAAAGCATATCTTTCAGTTTCAGAGAGCTGCCGTTGGGTGCAAGGCAGTACGGATCTTATGTAATAGCTCGTCCCTGAGCAGGTGCGGCGAAAACGGCTGAACAGCTTCGGTCAAGTAGCTTCACACGGAAAGCTTCCGTTACAGAGCGGCACATTGTCTGATGTGGCTGAGGTGTATAATGCAAATTATACATAAATTAGAGTGGTAACACGGGTAAATAATACTCGTCTCTTGTAATTAAGAGACGGGTTTTTTTAATTTAGACGAAAGGAGCGGATGTCCTATAATGCAATATTACGGAAAATGGCTTTTCGACCGACTATGTACGGACATTCGCAGCTGATTGACGAAGCATATGAATATATAATTTATAAGGAGGAACTTACTATGAAAAATGCGCAGAAATATCAGAGAGGCTATTTTATGCCGCCTGTAGAATCATTAAAGTGGACAAAAAAGGAATATATAGACCATGCTCCAAAGTGGTGCTCGGTAGACCTGAGAGACGGAAATCAGGCTTTGATCATTCCAATGAGCTTAGATGAAAAGCTGGAATTTTTCGCTCATCTTGTTAAAATCGGATTTAAGGAAATAGAGATCGGCTTCCCTGCCGCTTCGGAAACGGAATATGAGTTCTGCCGTGCGCTTATTGAAAGAAATATGATCCCTGACGACGTTACGATCCAGGTTCTTACTCAGTCCAGAGAGCATATTATCAAGAAAACCTTTGAGGCAATAGACGGAGCGAAAAACGCCGTCGTCCACCTCTACAACTCCACCTCAGTAGCGCAGAGAGAGCAGGTTTTCAGAAAATCCAAGGATGAGATAATAAACATTGCAGTAACCGGCGCAAAGCTCTGCAATGAATATAAAAGGTCGGCTAAGGGAAATATCGTTTTTGAATACTCTCCCGAAAGCTTTACAGGTACAGAACCTGAATTTGCGCTGGAAATATGCAACGCCGTTATTGACGTCTGGAAGCCGTCACCTGATAACAAGGTCATAATAAATCTTCCTGTTACGGTAGAAATGTCACTTCCGCACGTTTACGCTTCTCAGATAGAGTATATGTGCGACCATCTGAACTGCCGTGAAAACCTTATCATATCGCTTCACCCGCACAACGACAGAGGCTGCGCCGTAGCAGATTCAGAGCTTGGCTTGCTTGCAGGCGCTGACAGAATAGAAGGAACCTGCTTTGGTAACGGCGAGAGAACGGGAAATGTTGATATTGTTACGCTTGCTATGAATATGTACTCTCACGGCGTAGACCCTGAGCTTGACTTCTCGGATATGCCTGCTCTGGTCGAGATCTACGAGAGAGTTACAAGAATGAAGGTATACGAAAGAAGCCCCTACGCCGGACGTCTTGTTTTCGCCGCTTTCTCCGGCTCTCATCAGGATGCTATTGCAAAGGGTATGAAGTGGCGCGAGGAAAAAGACCCGGATCACTGGACAGTACCGTATCTTCCTATCGACCCCAAGGATGTAGGAAGAGAATACGACGGAGACGTTATAAGGATCAATTCTCAGTCGGGCAAGGGCGGTATCGGCTATCTTCTCGAGCAGAAATACGGCTATAACCTGCCCAAGAAAATGCGTGAAAACTTCGGCTATGCTGTTAAGAACGTTTCAGATCATAAGCATAAGGAGCTTATGCCTGAAGAAATATATGAGATATTTAAAGAGAACTATCTCAATATAAAAGCTCCCGTAAGCGTAAGCGAATCTCACTTCGTTCAGGAAGCCGACGGAGCTATTACAGCAAAGATCACAGCTGAGATACCTGGTAAGGGAAATGCCGTTTATACCGCTAAGGGCAACGGCAGACTTGACGCTGTAGCAAACGCTCTTAAAGCGGGAATACCCCTTGATTTTACAATTGAAAGCTATGAAGAACACGCTATAGACCGACATTCATCGGCGGAAGCTGTTTCATATGTCGGCATTTCTGCCAACGGAAAAACAGTATGGGGCGCAGGAAGAAATACTGACATTATCGTTTCTTCAATAAATGCTCTGCTCTCAGCTATAAACCATATCTTAAAAGATTGATATAATAAAACATAAACAGCGGTCCGTATTTTCAGGTAATACGGACCGCTTTGTTTACCGCTTTGATTCAAGGATACGCAGAGTTTTCATCGAAGGAATATTAAGTCTTTTATATACTGAGCCTTTAAGCTCCCTGCGCTTTTCGTCTGCAATGCGCCTATATTCTTCTCCGGCATTTTCAAAGCTGCCGCTCTCTAAAAGAACAGACCAGGCGTCGTCAGATAATTCGGTAAGCTGATGTACATCAAGATGTTCCAGAGCTCCGGATTCATACTTTTCAATATTATAACGGGCAATAGCATAATCGGGGCGTGAAAAGCACAGAACGGCGAACATTAAGGTAAAGGCCGCTGCGCCCCATTTTGAAAGCCTAAAATCAAATCTTATCTGCTTGATAATTATAAGCACGAAAAACAGTGCGCAGAGGATCATGAACCACGACGTAAAAAACCTAAGTCTGGTAAGACCGTATTCGGATATATACATTGCCATCTTACTCATTGCTACTACTATCATTATAAGAGTAAAGCTGCAAAGCATAATACTGTATACCTTCAGTGCGGCAGGCTTTTCTCTTCCGCCTTTCAGCGCAATTACATTAATGACTGCAATTACTGTCAGATTTATAGCGGTAATAGCGCAAAGCTCGAAAAACCCCTGTCTTGCATACCCTGCGTAGCTGTAGCCTGAGGGAAGCTTTCCCGAGAACGCCGACAGAAAATAACCTGCCTGAGAAAAGAAAAATATCACATAGAGTATGCATATAGGAGTAACCGAAGCGTAAACTGCGGCATTTCTTACCTTTCCTGCCGAAGCCAAACGTCTTTCACAAGCCTCCTCGTCGAGAGGCGCAACACCTTCTCTGTGTATATTTGAATACAGCATTCCGAACAGATAACAGGAAGCGGGAACGGCGAAAGCAATCTGAAAAACGATCTTTATTACGCTTTCCGGCTCCAGAAAGTCAGTTATACTGCTTAAAATATGCCTTACACCGTCGTCCGCAGAAATAAGAAGCGCCGCAACTACCATGGTAAGCGGAACAGTTACAATAATACCGATTATTATTACCCTTATATTATCGCTCAGCTTAGAACGCTTAGTAGCCTCCTTAACAGTTTCTATCTCCTTATTAAATCCGGAAAAAGGATACTCAAACACTGCTTTGAGCAATGCAAAAGGAAAAAACCTTTCGATCTTCTTGTTTCCTGCCGCCGAAGCGTAAACAAAATATGCACCTGCTCCCATAAGAAAAAACGTATCCATAAACTTAATAAGCACATCGTCGGTTAATGAATAAACAAGGCTGAACAAATAAAGCATAACCGCTGTAAGCCTGCAAAGCCATGAAAACTTACAGCCAGATATTTTAAGGAATACCATCGCTGAGGTAATAATAAGGATATATACTCCAGTAGTTATAAAGCCTGAAATATTAAAAATCGTAAACCTCACAAAGCAAAATGACAGAGCAAAAATAATTATTGAAAATACATACTCCGCTCTCTTTGGTTCAGGACTTTTAACCATAGGGATCTTCCTGCTTTCAGACGGCTCAAAGCCGTTCTCTGTAATATCCGTCATAATTAGATCTCCTTTTTTGTGCATAGTTTTATTTATCTATTCTCCGCTGTACCATTCCAATATATCTCCCGGCTGACAATCAAGCGCCTCGCAAATCCTTTCAAGAGTAGAAAACCTTATCGCCTTTGCCTTACCGGTTTTCAGTACAGATAGATTTGCGGCAGTAATTCCTATTTTTTCGGCAAGCTCTCCCGAGGAAATCTTTCTCTTAGCCATCATAACGTCAAGATTAACAACAATAGGCATAAGCTCACCTCCGCTAAATTGTAAAGTCGTTTTCAGACTTCAGCTCGACCGCCTTTTCAAACACATTCTTCAATACCCGTATGACAAGACCAAGCATTACTGCAAAAAACGCAGCTGTCATAAATATAAACCTTAATAATCCCAGAATGAAAAATGCACACCCTGCAAGCATACATGCCCAAGATATTACCCTAAGACAAACTGTATTGCTGTCAACGAACACACGATCCTTTGAGATATTGAACAGCAGGATATGAAGCGCCGCCATAGCCGCAAGCGCAAACGCTTCGCATATATAAAGTATTACTGTCATAGGAACGCCAATACTGATCCCATTAAAAAAACCCTTTCCGATTGAAATATCCTCGTACCACTCCGACAAATACGGCACAAAAAAAGCAAGCGCTGCAATAAGAGCCGTTGCGGCACAGGCAAGTATTCTTGAAAGCGCAAGCGATTTTGTCTCAGTCCACATATTTAAGACCCCTTTACCTTTTATTGCTGTTATTATATCATACACTTTACTAATTGTCAATACTTTTTTATCGTTTTTCAATAAATTTTTATTGCATTTCAGTTTAATCATACAAGTTCCTGCTCTCAAGTAAACGCAAACTCTCAGCAAAAAGCGGCCTCAGCCCGTTCCTGCCATTAAGCAGAAAACGAACTTCAGCCGCCCGTTACTTCATATAAACTTCAAGATAAAAACAGTTTTTACTGCTATTTTACAATACAATCTGCAAGCTCAGACAGCGCCTTCTCAGAATCGCTGTTTAAAACCGAACGTATCGTAACCGCAGGTTCTGCGACAGTAACGTTTTTAAACGCTTCTGCAAAGCCTTTCATTACTCTTCCGGCAGTCGGACCCCATGAACCGTTTTCAACAATACCGACAGTACGGTTCTGAAACAGCTTGGCTTTAAGATGATTAAGAAAATCCTCCATTGCCGGAAAAACTCCGCCGTCGTAGGAAGCAGCCATAAGCACTGTTCTGTCATACCTAAAAGCGTCTGCAACCGCCTGCGACATATCGCATCTTGCAAGATCACGCAACGTTATATTTTCTTCTCCTCTTTCCCTGAGCATTTCCTCAAGCTTCAGCGCCGCTCTTCCCGTATTTCCGTGAATAGAAGCATATGCAATTAGAATTCCCTTTTCCTCTGCCCTGTAGCTTGACCATGTATCGTATTTGTCAAGATAATATCCTAGATTTTCTTTAAGAACAGGCCCGTGCAGCGGCAATATCATTTTTATACCAAGAGCTGAAACCTTTTTCAGCAGCGCCTGAACCTGCGCCCCGTACTTGCCGACGATATTGAAATAGTATCTTCTCGCTTCGTCAGTCCAATCCTCATCTGAGTCAAGAGCGCCGAATTTTCCAAAGCCGTCCGCCGAAAACAGCAGCTTTTCGCTTTGCTCATAGGTAACCATTACCTCAGGCCAATGAACCATTGGAGCCATAATAAACTGCAGCGTATGATTTCCCAGAGAAAGCGTATCTCCCTCTTTGACAATTACAGAACGCCCCTCAAGCTTTTCAATTGAGAAAAACTGCTTCATCATTGTAAAGGTTTTAGCATTGCCTACAATTTTCATATCGGGATATTTTTCGGCAAGTCTTTGTATATTTCCGGCGTGATCCGGCTCCATATGCTGAACTACCAGATAATCGGGAATTCTTCCGTTCAGAGCCTTTCCGAGCTTCTCGAACCAGACATCTGTTATTCTGCTGTCAGCCGTGTCCATAACCGCAGTCTTTTCATCAATTATTACATAGGAATTATAAGATACTCCGTTCGGTACCTTATACTGACTTTCAAAAAGATCAATAGCTCTGTCGTCAGCTCCGATATAAATTACGCTGTCTGAAATTTTTATGTCACCCATTTTTATTTCCTCCAAACTAAACTAATTCAGTATACAATAATTGTACCACGCAGAAATTTATTTGTCAATAACCTGCCATCATTTATCCAGTACGAACCTCCACAGCCTGTCAATATCCTTCTGATCCGCATAATTTATGCCTACTCTCTTCTCGGTATGAAAAGAATGCTTTTTTCCGTCGTCCTCTATCCAAATAAGCGGATTATCAACTAACGACTGTAAATTAAGCTCGCCGGTAACGCCCAAACGCTTTGTAAGCTTGGCAGGGCCTTCAAAGCCTTCTCCTGCACGGAAAAGCACTCCCTGCGGCGTTCCCTCATCACCTGTAATAACGTTCATCAGCCAATGCATACCGTAACAGAGATAAACGTAAATAACGCCGCTCCTTCCGTAAAGCACCTCAGTGCGCTTTGTCCTGCCCTTATGAGCATGGCAGGCGGTATCCTCTTCGCCTCGGTATACCTCAGTTTCTGTAATACGAACTCTTACTTCACTGCCGTTGATTTTGGAAACTATAGTCTTACCCAAAAGTTCCGGAGCTACCTCCAAAGCGTCGCGGTGAAAAAAAATTTCATCAAGCCTTTTCATATTAACACATCCTTATATGTCCTGTATCTTATTATAAAACAAATTTTAGATATTATCAGTATCTGCTCGGTTTATATCGGTACAGGATTTTAAAAACCCGGATATCGCAGCAGCAAAACGTTCAGGAACTGCCGAGATTTCCAATAAGAGAAACATATAAAAATAAACATTTGCAGTAGTTTCTCCTTTATGAATTTCTTGAAGAATAAATCAATAAACATTTTTGAAGAACCGCAATTTCTTGTTATTCTGAGATCAGCATTATTGTGCTGCATAAACTCAGCAAATCCGTTCACATCAAAACTTGTTTCATACAAAACTCCGCAGATCTTTGCGCAAAGCTCAACAGAAAGCTTGTTTTTTTAAGCAGGCTTCTGACCGATAATCAGAATTTTCGTACGACCTCCGCCTTAAATCTTTTCACAAAGCTGACGACAGGAAACGTCCATATCGTTCCTTAAAAAAGTCTGTCTATCTCCTTATCAAGTATACCAAGTATAATCTCAGAGCAATTATTTTCCCACCTCAAACCCAGCCGCAAGCGTTCCCGTATTTCCTTTCTCTTGAGCAATTATATAGTCATTATCGCCAAAATTCAAGCCAATAATTTGTTCAATTATGCGATTTATATTTTAACTAAGACATATTTCATTAATATTTGCACATTTGCATGCAACTTTTACCCCATTTTCGCCTATAAGTGAGGGGGGTCTTAGCGCAGACGGCGCAGTTCGCGTAATCGCTCCTGACGTCGCTCGAATCTGCAAAAATAAAATACAGTGCCGCAGCTAAGGCAATGATATTTTGCCGAATATCCTGTAATCGTCTTAGCGCAGACGGCGCAGTTCGCGTGATCGCTCCTGACGTCGCTCGAATCTGCAAAAATAAAATACAGTGCCGCAGCTAAG
>ERZ779869.9-NODE-9-length-262850-cov-19.892585_pt1 | contig 262850 bp, 200 predicted proteins | sample MGYA00511557_ERZ779869 | MGnify/ENA primary metagenome ERZ779869 (study PRJEB29588, sample SAMEA2154620) | human gut metagenome | biome: human gut; feature: human-associated habitat; material: faeces | place: Denmark | collected 2008/2010 ... | reverse complement strand
ACCGTGTCTCAGTTCCAGTGTGGCCGATCAGCCTCTCAGCTCGGCTACCCATCGTTGGCTTGGTGGGCCGTTACCCCTCCAACTACCTAATGGGACGCGAACCCCTCTCAAAGCGATAAATCTTTGACCCCTTCATCATGCGGTGTTGTGGTCTCATGCGGTATTAGCAACAGTTTCCCGTTGTTATCCCCCTCTTTGAGTCAGGTTATTCACGCGTTACTCACCCGTTCGCCACTAAGTTAAAGGCCGAAACCCTTAACTCCGTTCGACTTGCATGTATTAAGCACGCCGCCAGCGTTCGTCCTGAGCCAGGATCAAACTCTTGAGTTAAAATCCTTTAAAAGCTCGCGCTTTTGCTCTTTTTTCTTTTGCGTCTGTCTCGCGACTTCGTCATCCGACAGACCGCCGGTCGTCTCAAAATTACTTTTGTTTGTTTGCGCTTGATCTGCTCTCTCGAGCATCTCTTCTTGGTTCACTATACGGTTTTCAAGGAACATCCGGTTCCCGAACTTCCGTCCTCTCACCGGGCTGCCTTCCCCTCGACTCGCTCGCGCTGCTCACTTCCGTTCGCACCCCTCGGCTCTCACCTCGGTTTCGCTCGCTTGTCTCTCTCGTCCGACAGCTTTGCTATTATACCTCCCCCGCAAGCTTTTGTCAACACCTTTTTCCGTTTTTCTTTCCGCCCCCTTTTACGCCGCATTGCCTTCCGTGTTGTTCATACCCCTCCCGGAATGCTGCAATTCCCTTTCGACGTTTGTAACCTCTTTTTGCCCTCTTTTCGTTCATTATATTAAAAAGTATATTCGTAAATTCCGCTTTTTTTTGCAAATTCGCCCCCCTTTTTGACCCCGTCGGCTGATAAAAAAGGCGCAGTGCGGAGTCGGGTTCCACGCACTGCGCCGTCATTATATTGATTTTATTCATTCCGCCGCATCACTTCAGCGACTGCGGCGCAAGCGGACAATCCCAAAACATCAATCTGCCGCCGAACTGCTCCGCAATGCGTATCGCAAGCACCGTGACCTCATCAACGCTGCGTTTTTTCAGCGGACAAATAATGTGGAGAATCACGCCGTACGGCAGCTCGCTCATCTCTCTGTCCACCGCGCTGCCGATCGCAAAGCCTTCCCGTCTTGCCGCCTCTTCAAATTGCAGACGGAGCGGTTCAGAGCGGAAATACATGTGAAGATTCAGCCTCCGTGCAGCCTCGGAATCCCCGTTCGAATAAAGTTTTTCGATGTTCTCCTTATTCCGGACGGTTTGAAGCTTTGCAGCATCGGGATAAAGAAGTTTAAAATAGGTCGTCCACTTCGGTTCGGACTTGCAGCCGAGTTTCACCGTCAGCTTGCGTTCTTTTTGAAGCAGCTGCTGAAGTGCCGAATACTTTTCTTCGCTGTCAATATAGAAATAATACTGGTGCATTGCGGCGGATTCGATGCAGCCGACATATTCTTTGCCGAGTTTCTTTATGCATCGGGCAATAAGGCTGTCAATTCGGCGCAGCTCGCCTGCCTTGAGCGGCTGCTCCGAAAGGCTTGCGCAGTAGATGAAAACAAGCTCCGCGCAGCCCTCGATCGGTGCATTTGTATACAGCGACATATCAACGCGGAACCGCGCATCACCGCCGTCCAACTTCCAATCGTATTCAAGCCAAGCATTTTTGCTCGTTTTCGTCATTGCATATCCTCCTCACATTTGCATTCGCCGTTTGAACCGCAGCCGGCCTCCGCTCGAAATCCAAGTCGAATGCGGGCCTCGGCTCAATGCGCCAAAGTATCGGGAATTGAAGTTTTATCGAGATAAAATCAGTCTTTCTTTTCCTCTTTCGGAATCAGAACGGCCTTGATTCTTCTCACGCCCGCACTTGAAGCCTCTTCTTTTTTGATTTTGAACGTGCCGAGATCACCGGTGTTTGCGGCATGGGGTCCGCCGCAGATTTCGCAGCTGTAGTCACCCATTGTATAAACCTTTACACGTTCGCCGTATTTATCGCCGAACAGGCCGATCGCGCCGCGCGCACGCGCTTCGGGAACGGTCATTTCTTCGCAGGTAATGTCAACACCGGCATCAATTGCTTCGTTGACAAGTTTTTCGACCTCGCGCAGCTCCTCGGGAGTCACTTTACGCGGGAAGGAGAAGTCAAAGCGCAGACGTTCGGCCGTGATGTTCGAGCCGCGCTGTGCAACGGACTCATCAAGAACCTTGCGCAGTGCTGCCTGAAGCAGATGGGTCGCAGTGTGCAGTTTTGCCGTTTCGTCGGTTGCTTCCGCAAGGCCGCCTTTGAACTTATGCTCCGCGCCCGCTTTGGACTTTTGCTGGTGCTCTTCGAATGCCGCACGGAACCCCTCAACATCAACGGTGAGGCCGTTTTCGCGCGCCATTTCCTCGGTGAACTCAATGGGGAAACCGAATGTGTCGAACAGGCGGAACGCATTCTTTCCGTCAATTATACCGTTTTCAAACTTGCCTTTGATGCGCTCAAATTCGCGCATACCGTTGGTGAGAGTGCGCTGGAATCTTGCCTCCTCCGTGTCGAGTTCGCGAATGATTCGGGCTTCGTTTTCGCGCAGTTCGGGATAGACCTCGCCGTAATCGGAAATAACGGTTTCGGCAATTTTGCTGAGTGAGTTTTCGGGCATGCCCAGCTGCATTGCATAGCGAAGCGCGCGGCGGATAAGCCGGCGGAGAATGTAGCCCTGATCGACATTGCTCGGGGTTACGCTGCGCGGGTCGCCCAGCATGAACGCACTTGTGCGGATGTGGTCGGCAACGATGCGGAACGCACGCGTTGTTTCGGCATTATCACGATAGTTCTTGCCGGAAAGCTCGCTGATGCGCGCAAGTATGTGCGCAAAGGCATCCGTGTCATAGACGCTCTCCGCACCCTGAAGCGTTGCAATCGTGCGTTCAAGGCCCATGCCCGTGTCAACGTTTTTCTTTTCAAGCATGCGAATCTCGCCGTTTGCGGGCTGGAAGTACTGCATGAAAACATTGTTCCAGATTTCAAGATATTTGCCGCAATCGCATGCGGGGCTGCATTCATCGCAGCATTTCTCTTTGCCTGTATCAAAGAAAATTTCGGTATCGGGGCCGCAGGGACCGCTCGTTCCGGGAATCCACCAGTTATGTTTTGCGTTCAGGAAGAAGATGTGACTCGGATCAGCACCCATTTCAACCCAGCGATCGCGTGAAACCTCATCGCGCGGGGCGCGCTCATCGCCCTCAAAACATGTGAAATAAAGCCTGTCCGGATCGATGCCGAGCCATTTTTCATCGGTCAGGAATTCCCAACTCCATGCGATCGACTCCTTTTTAAAGTAGTCGCCGAGGGACCAGTTGCCGAGCATTTCAAAAAAGGTCAGGTGGCTTGCATCGCCGACTTCATCGATATCGCCCGTGCGAACGCATTTTTGGACATCGGCAAGGCGAACTCCCGCCGGATGCGCCGCGCCCATAAGATAGGGCATGAGCGGATGCATACCTGCCGTTGTGAAAAGAACCGTGGGATCGTTTTCGGGAATAAGGGAAGCCGAAGGGATTATCGTGTGTCCTCTTTCGCCGAAAAAGCGAAGAAAGAGTGCCCGAAGTTCGGTTGTTGTTAATGATTTCATTCTATTTGTAAACCTTTCTCCCCTTGCGGGGCTTGATTGCTTAATGTCAGGTTCGTTCCGAATAATTTGTTTTCGCAAAAACTTAATTCGGCGGCCGCTTTGGGCAAATCGCGGTTTCGAAACACCCGAATGCCCGAATCGGTTTCGGACAGGCTGCGGTTAAGGCAGGTGCATTCGCGAAAGGCATGTTCCGAATTAATCAACGTTTACCCAATTATACATTATACTGTCAACATGCCGCTCTTGTCAATGTGCGTCTTTACTGATATAATATTAATCATGAAAAATCGACATCATCACCCGCGGCGGAGTTTCCTCCGCGACGGAAAACAGCATAAAAAGCTTCGGCTCAATTTTACTCTTCGCGGCGAAAAGGGCAAACCCGTCCGCATCGCGCTCTGCTGTGCGGCGGGGCTGGTTCTGCTCGTTCTTCTTGCAATGCTCTTAAAGCCGCGAACGCAGCTTATGAACACCCCGGAAATTCAGCGCATACGCGAACGCGGCGTGCTTGCCGTCGGCGTGCGGGACGATATGCCGCTTTTTGCCGAAGGCGGCGAAGGGTTTGAAATCGAGCTTGCACAAAAATTCGCTGCGTATCTGCTTCCCGACACCGCCGGGGATGCGGCGGCAAAACTCATCACCGTGAACGGTAAAACCGCTTCAACAAAGCTTTCGGACGGCACAATCGATGCCGCCGTTGCGTTGATGCCGCGCGGCGCAAGTTCAAAATATGTCTACTCCTATCCGTATTATACGGATACATGCTCCGTGCTTGTTAAAAGCGGCAGCGAAACAACTCCGCTGAACGAACTTGTTATCGGTTTTGTTCAGGGCACGGCAGGTGAAACAAGGCTTAAGAAATACATTGATGCGCACGAAACAAAAGTTGAACGCACTCTCATTGACCGGCTTAAGGGACGCACACCGGAGCTTCCCGCCGATGCAATCGTGTTCGCAACAAAAGCTTTCGCCTCCTATCCGGAGCTTTTCGATGCGCTTGCGCGCGGCACCGTTGCCGGTGCGGCCGTCACCGGTGCTTACTGCACAAGATATGCGGAAGAAATATCCGCACACGGATTTATCCGCCATGAAACAAGTCTCGGCAATGTCGAATATGCAATCGCCTCAGCTGCGGATGAACCCGCCGTTGCTCAGCTTGCGGAACTGTTCATCTATGACCTGCAAAAAAGCGGTGAGCTTGATGCATTGCTTAAAAAATACGGACTTTGATTCAAGCCCTTGAACCGCCCCCGTCCGAGCAGGTTTCACCCCGCGCAGATGCACAGCGAGGTATTTCCCGCTCCGTGCTTTCATGTTTCATCCGGTTTCGACAAAACAAAACGATATTCCCGCTTGCGGAAATACCGGGCAATAATGTATAATCTACATGCGGAGCTCATTCTCCGCACAACCGAAATATCCGCTTGCCCGAAAAGGCAGTTTTCACCTGTCCGAACGGCAGAGCGGCAACGGAGTTTTATTCGGAGTTTTATTCAATATGGCACTGTTTGATTTTCTGAAAGACAAAAAAAGCGGAACAGCAGGCGCACAGCCTGCCGAGGCAAAACGCCAGCTTGTTGAACTGGCACTGGATTCCATCGTTCCGAACCCTGCTCAGCCGCGAAAAACCTTTGATGACGAAAGCATATCCGAGCTTGCACAATCCATTCGGCAGGTCGGATTGATCCAGCCCCTTGTCGTTCGCAAAAACGGCGAAACATACGAGCTTATCGCCGGTGAACGCCGTCTGCGTGCGCTGCGGAGCCTTGGGTCGGAAAAAGCGCTCTGTATAGTTGACAACTCCGCGGTTGACGCCGATTCCGCATTGATGGCCGTTGTTGAAAACCTTCAGCGTGAGGATTTGAATTATTTTGAAGAGGCCGAATGCTATAAAGCCCTTTTGGACGAGCTGAAGCTCACGCAGGAGGAGCTTGCCTCCCGTCTCGGCAAAAGCCAGAGTTTCATTGCAAACAAGCTCCGTATTCTCAAACTTTCCCCTGAAGTTCGCGAAGCTGTCGGTCTTTACGGGCTGAGTGAACGCCACGCCCGCGCCGTGCTGCGCCTTTCGGACGATGCGGACAAGCTTGCAATAATCAAAAAAGCCGGCGAGGACGGCCTGAGCGTTAAGGACACCGAACGCCTTGTTGAAAAAAAGCTCAACTCACTGTTCGACAGCAAAAAGGACGGTGCAAAGCCCCGCCCCGTCATTATGCGAATTGTAAAGGATTACCGCATGTTCATGAACACGGTGAATTCCGCCTGTGAGCACCTGCGCTCCGGAGGCATGAATGTTGACGTGTCCCAATCCGACAGGGCGGACGGCGTTGACATCACGATTCATGTAACCCAGAACCCGAACAACGAATAAGAATGACTGAAAGTTAATTCGGATTCGAGAATGCGGAACCTGCCCGAAATCCGTATCAAAGCTTATATGCGGAGTTCCCGAGTTTTTCGGCAGCATTGTTATAAACTTTCGTAATTGAATCCGGATTTTTCAGTCGAATTGTTCGTACTTTTGCCGAAGCTTGATTGATTTTTTTGTGAATCAGTATAAGTTATTGATTATTTAATCAATTTGAAACGTATCACAAAGAAATTATATCACATTTGCACCCGCACATGAACAGCGCAGTTGTTCATGTTTCGTTTTATTGCGCAACGGTGAACAATGCGTAAAAATATCCCTTGTTCGCCATCAAATCCGCAAAGCTGCCCGCCTCTTCAATCCTGCCGCCGCGAAGCACAAAGATTTTATCGTATCTGCGCAGGAGCGATTCTTCAAGAGTATGCGTAACAACAATTCGTGTGATTCCCTGCAAATCGAGAATATCGCTTGAAACCCGGTGCGCCGTTTGCGCATCCAGTGCCGCCGTCACCTCATCCGCAAGCAGAACGGAGGATTTTTTGAGCAGACTCCGCGCAATGGAGATTCTTTGTTTCTCGCCGCCGGAAAGCCCGCTGCCGTTTTCCCCGCAAAGGTAGTCCTCCCCGCGTTCGCGAATCAGTGCGCCAAGGTGCGCACGGGCAATCGCTTCATCCATCTCCGTCTTCGGAAAATCACGGAACATTGAAACATTGTCCTTTATCGAGGCATTAAAAACAAAAACATTCTGCTGAATTGCCGCCATCGTTCCGTAGAGCGACTCCGTTGAAATATCCGACAGCTCGATTCCGTCCGCAAGGATATGCCCGCTGTAGTTTGTTTCCGCCGCCATGAGCAAGTTCAGCAGGGTAGATTTTCCGCTGCCGCTGCCGCCGACAAGCGCATATGCCCTGCCTGCCTCAAACTCGGCATTTATTCCGTGCAGCACCGTCTTCCCCGGTTCATATGCAAAAGAGACGTTTTCAAGCCGAATCCCGTGTTCAAGCTTGTTGAGCGTTTCGCTCCCCTCGCGGGAAGAGCTGCGTTCCAGCGCGGCCGCAAGTTTATCCACAAGCCCCAACGCCGCTTTGCGGCAGGCAAGCAGTCCGGGAAGCTCCGCAATGGGCGAAATGATAAAATTCATAAGGTTAACAAACAGAACGACTGCACCGGGCGTCATGCTGCCGCCCTTCATCGAAAGGTACACGCCTGCGATAAACACTCCTAGCTGAGCGAAAATCCCCGTGACCGCGCCGATCATTCCGACGAGCGTTTTAATTCGCCGTCCCGTGAATTTTTCATGCTCAAGGGCTTTGTTGCTCTGCGCAAACAGGCGAAAAATCTCCCGCTCCGCTTTGAAGTTTTTAACAACGGTAAACCCTGCGAGGCAATCGCTGAGTGCGGCGGTGAATTCTCCGTTCCGTTCGGAAACCCTGCTTTCAACGGCTTGCAGTCTGTTGCCCGTCAAAAGGGAAGCAATCATCGGAAGCACCGTCAGCCCTGCCGCAATCGCCGTCATAAGCAGCGAATACCTGCACATCAGCAGCAGCGCACCGATGAAAGTGACCGCCTTGGTTATCATTGCAAGCATCTGCGCAAGATAATTGGTTTCAATGCTTGCTGCATCGTTCGTCAATGCGGAAAGATAGCCTGCCGCGCTTTCATCACGAAATGACGAAATGCTCTTTCCTATCAGCTTTTTGAATGCAAAATCCTTGTACTGCCGCATTGCCCGTTCCAAAAAACGGGGCTGCGACGCATAGTTCAATAGGGAAAGCCCCGCACAAAGCAGAACAAAGCCCGCGCTTATCAAAAGCAAAGTGCGAAAGCTTAACGCCCCGGACTTTCCCGCTGCCGTGTCCATCAGCTGTTGAATTATCCACGAGAGAATCAGATTCAGCGAGCCGGCTGCCAAAGTCGCAAACACCGCAAGGCAAAAAATCGGAATATTTTTATAAAAGAACTGACCCCGCAGCTGTTTCCCGAGCGGTTTTTTGCAAAATGCGCACATGTTTTCTTTTGCTGCATTTGCTTTTTCGTTTTCGGCAGCACAATTCCCGCTGCTGTCATTCTTTGTTCGACCGTTTTTCATCGTTGTTCACCCTTTCCCATATTTTCGTAAGTTCGGCACTTTCAAGAGAACAGACCGTGTTCCGCACTCCCTCCGCTGCCGTTGCGCCGATGTCGTCATATGCGCTTGCCGATTCGTCACACGAAACAAAGCGGATCGCTGCCGCGCTGTAATTCGGGTTTGCATCGAAGCGTTCCGCTGTCAGCTTTGCCTGAATCAACGCTTTTTCCGCACCGACCGCATTGCCGTCCATCAACTCCGAATAAGCCAAACATGCGTAAAGCATTCCCGATGTTTTGTCTGTAAAATTCGTTTCCTCTTCCCGCCGCAGTCCGTTCGAAAGAGCAAGGCCGAAATTCAGCACCGCCTTTGCCGACACATAATCCTTTTTTTGAAAAAACACATTGATATAACCAAACACGGTTCGAATGATTCTGACCGTATTTTCAACGAGCGATTCCGAAAGGAAGGGTATTGCCTCCTCGGGTCGGCCGCACGCTTCCGCAAGAGTCAATCCGATTATGTCGCTGTACATTCCGCCCGCATTATTCGCTTTCAGCATCTCAACGGCACGTTCGGCCTCGCCCATTATGCGCAGCACCTCCGCGATGTTTCCGCACAGCGTACTTTCGTTTATCTGCGGGTTCGTATTCTGCGCAATAAGCTGCCTGCTTTTGTCCAAAAGCTCCAATGCGCGCCGCATAAGCCTTTTTTCGCCGCGCTCCGTTCCGAACACACTGAAAAGCCCTGCGGCATTAAACACAATTTCAAAGGAATTCGGATATTTTTTTAATGCTTTTTCCGCCTCGGCAAGGCCGGCTTCATCCTTGTCGGACTGATACTTTTTCAATCGTGCCGCCGTTGTCCGAAGGCTGTTATCCTTCAGCTCGTAGCCGAGAAGCACATCCACCGATGTGTCAAAAAAGTCCGCAAGCTCCATTATTGTGCTCAATTCCGGTTGGGACAGCCGCGCTTCCCATTTGTACACCGCACCGACAGTAACGCCCAGCACTTCCGCAAGCTGTTCCTGCGTCAATGCGCGCTGTTTTCTGAACGTTCGGATATTCTCTGCAAGCTTATTCTCCATTTGCTCCGCTTTCCTCCTTTTTTCGGCGGCCTTTTCGCACTGCGTCTTTAAAAGCCGCCGTCAGGCTCCCGTCCTGCCGTTTTCTTTGCCCCATTATAGCAAAAAAGAGCGGTGCACGGAACACACCGCTCATACTGTTTGGATTTTAATTTATCTACCGTTGGTATGGGTTGATGAAGTGCCGTCCAACGGAGTTTTGATGTAATTCTGTTTCTTTACAAATCTCTTTTTCCCGGTTCTTACGTTGACTCAGATGTTGATATCTAACCCGTTCCGTCGTTATTATTCAAAAGGCAAAAAAGCCCGCCGCGGCTGCGGGCAGCTGCGGCGGGCGGGGTTTTGTTTGTGACAGGGAAATAATTATTTGATTTCGATTTCTGCGCCTGCATCGGTGAATGCCTTTGCGAGCTTCTCTGCATCTTCCTTGGAGAGGCCTTCCTTGAGGGTGGTGGGTGCGCCTTCAACAGCTTCCTTTGCTTCCTTCAGGCCGAGGCCGAGTTCTGCGCGGACAACCTTGATAACGTTGAGTTTCTGTGCGCCGAAGCCCTTGAGGATAACGTCAAATTCGGTCTTCTCTTCAACGGGTTCTGCTGCTGCTGCGGGGCCTGTAACTGCAACTGCGGTTGCTGCTGCGGATACGCCGAATTCTTCTTCGACCGCATGAACGAGGTCTGCGAGTTCGAGAACGGTGAGGGACTTAATGTAATCGATAAATTCCTGCTTAGTCATTTTAATTTCCTCCGATTAAAAATTTTTGTTTGAAACGGTTACGCAGCGAAAGTTATTCTGCCGCTGCTTCTTCGGCTGCTTCGCCGCCGCCGAGCTTCTTTGCGAGCTGGTCGAGAGCGATGGCAAGGCCGGTGATGGGGCTCATCATGCTGCCCAGCATACGGGCGATGAGAACCTCTCTGGGGGGCAGATCAGCGAGAGCATCGATGCCCTGAGCATCGGTAACAACGCCGTCCACAATGCCGCCCTTGATGGTGCATTTTTTGAACTTTTTGATTGAATCCTTAAGGATTTTTGCGGGTGCAACCGCGTCGTCGTAACCGAAAGCGAAAGCGGACGGTCCTTTGAGCATTGCGTGAACGGACTCATCGATGTTGAGTTCGCGGCAGGCTCTTTCGACCATGGTGTTTTTGAGAACGATGTACTCAACACCTGCTTTGCGCATTTCGACACGGAGTGCAGTCACCTCGTCAACGGTAAGACCGCGGTAATCGAACATAACAACGGACTGAGCCCTTGTGAGACGATCTTTGATCTCCGCAACGTGCTGCTCCTTCATTGCAAGAATAGAAGCATTTGCCATGGAAAATTCCTCCTTGTCACAGTTTCAAACAAATATCCCCCATGCCATAGGACAGGGGGACAGAGGATAGCCGAACAATCATTTTAAGCACTGCCCCGATTTAATGCAAAACGCAAAGTGCATTAGCATAAAAACCGAAAGCCGCTGCTGCAATAACTGATGAAATAACTATTTTGTCTCTACCTCGGCAGGAGATTAAGCTTGGACGGCCGATGCCGAAGCATCTTGCCCGCGCACCTGCTGTCTATGGCGGATATTCATTTGCCGAATAATTATAACCGCTTGTTTTGAGCCTGTCAATAGTTTTTCACTGATTTTCGGCAAAAAATGCAGATATATTTTGTTGTTTCTCAATCTCGCAGCAATTTGAAAATCTCAATCAATTTTTCCCTGCCCTGTTTTTCGGAAAAGATGATTTCGCTGAGTGCCTCGCGGTCGTCCGCAATTCCGTCCGGAATATCCGAAATGAAACCCTCGGCCGCCGACCGCACAAGAGCGGCGTTTTCCGTTTCGCGGTTGGCAAGGGCCGCAAACATCATTGCGCTGCCGATTTTCACCGCCGCATACATCTCGGTATCGTTTTTTATCAGGTATCTGTCAATGCTGTCCGAAAGTTTTTCCGCACTCGACAAATTCAGCCTTGCCTGCTGCGGCATTCTTGCTTTTATTGCGCTGATAAAAGTTTCCTTAGCCTTCTCCGCATCGGGGTGATCGGCGTTCCAAGTGAAAAGAAGCCGAACAACGCAGTCGCCTATATCGGTGCCCTTTATAAGTTTCATCAAGTCCATGGGTAACTCCTGTTTTACGCTTGTGCCGGTTGTCAAAACTTTCCGCATTTGAAAGCTGCTGCCGGCAGCGGAAAATGCGGCGGATTAAATTTAACCGCAGTAAAGTGAATTTGAGTTGTTTCGGCAGCAATACCTAAATTGAACAATCGGGGAATCGCCGCACAGCGATTCCCCGACCTTTATTTGAGGTTAATCAACAAATGTTAATCAATGATTAGCAGATGCCCTGAGCCATCATAGCATCAGCAACCTTCTTGAAGCCTGCGATGTTTGCGCCTGCTACGAGGTTGTAGCCAAGGCCGCACTCTTCTGCTGCTTCCATGGATGCCTTGTGGATGTTGACCATGATGTGCCTGAGCTTTGCGTCAACTTCCTCTGCGGTCCAAGCAAGACGCTCTGCGTTCTGGCTCATTTCGAGGCCGGAAACTGCAACGCCGCCTGCGTTAACTGCCTTGGAGGGAGCAACGATCATGCCGGGCTGATCCATCATGAAGTAGAGAGCATCGTTGGTGGTGGGCATGTTAGCAACTTCGATATAGTACTTGATGCCGTTTGCAACGATCTTCTCTGCGGATTCCATATGAACGTCATTCTGCATTGCGCAGGGCATGACGATATCGACCTTGCGGCCGAAGGGTTTTTCGCCGGGGAAGAATTCAACACCGAACTTGTCTGCATAGTCCTGTACGCGATTGCGGCGGCTTGCATTCATTTCGAGCATGTAGTTGATCTTTTCTTCGGTTACAACGCCGTCGGGATCGTAGATGTAGCCATCGGGGCCGGAGAGGGTAACAACCTTGCCGCCGAGTTCCGCAACCTTCTTGGTAACACCCCAAGCAACATTACCGAAGCCGGATACTGCAACGGTCTTGCCTTCGATGGTGTCGTTCTCATGCTTGAGAACTTCGCAGAGGTAGTAAACAGCACCGAAACCGGTTGCTTCGGGACGGATGAGGGAACCGCCGAAGGAGAGACCTTTGCCGGTGAGAACGCCGTTTTCGTATGCGCCGCGGATCCTCTTGTACTGACCGAAGAGATAACCGATTTCACGGCCGCCGACACCCATGTCACCTGCGGGAACGTCGATGCTGGGTCCGATATGACGGCAGAGCTCGGTCATGAAGCTCTGGCAGAAATCCATGATTTCCTTATCGGTCTTGCCTTTGGGATCGAAGTCGGAACCGCCCTTACCGCCGCCCATGGGAAGGCTGGTGAGGCTGTTTTTGAAGGTCTGCTCAAAGCCGAGGAACTTCATGATGGAAAGGTTAACATTGCCCTGGAAACGGAGACCGCCCTTGTAGGGTCCGATCGCGCTGTTGAACTGAACGCGGAAGCCACGGTTTACCTGAACTTTGCCGTCACGGTCGGTCCAAGGTACGCGGAATTCGATAACGCGCTCCGGCTCTACGAGACGCTCAAGAAGACCGGCTTCCTGATACTCGGGATGCTTTTCGATAACGGGTTCAAGGGATTTGAGAACCTCTTCAACAGTCTGAAGAAACTCGGGTTCGTGCGCATCGCGCTGCTGAACCTTCGCAAGAATTTCCTGAATGTAAGCGTTCATTCTATAAAATCCTCCAAAAAATAATGTTTTTTAATTACCGCACAGGCGGCGAGTTCATGCCGCCGGCGTGGTGCCGAAAACGCATGTGCAGCCACATCGGGCGCACCGCATCCGCTGCGGCTTTGGTAACAGGCGGCTCGGGAGGCTTTTCTCCCTCCGCTCAATTGTATCATAAATCCACAGGCAAATATTGTCAACACTTATTTGAAAATATACTTTGGAAATAAGCATTTTTCACGCTTGTATCCGTTCTGCTCCGACCAAACGCAAAACTTTGCTCCGACGCCCCCGCTTTGGGAAGCTTTTGCCACGCCCGCTTTGTTCGCGGCATTATACAGTGACGCCTTTTCGCAGAATGACGGGATAATTCTCATGCCCGCTCAAACGCCTGCCGTTCAAAACTATAACGCCCTTATCAAGCACCATATAAGACAGCTCGCTGTTATCCCCGATATAGGTGGCTTGCATCAGTATGCAGTTTTTGACTTTTGCACCCTTGCCGACATGAACTCCGCGGAAAAGCACGGAATTTTCGACTTCGCCCTCGATAATGCAGCCGTCCGCAATAACGCTGTTGCGCGCACTGCCGCTGCCGCAGTAATTCGCGGGCACCTCATCCTTGACTTTTGTATAAATCGGGTGCGCGGAATTGAACAAATCCTGCTGCACAGCGGGCTGAAGCAGCGCAAGATTATGCTTATAAAATGCATCGACGGAGTTCAATCTTGCAACATAGCCGTTGTACTTCCAGCCGCAGAACCTGTATTTATTCACATTTTTGATAAGAACATCCTGCATGAAATCAAACTCACCGTGTGCGGCCGCATCCTCAACAAGGTATTCCAGCAGAGTCTTTTCCATTATGTATGCATCACAGCCCATGAACGGGCTGTCCGGCATATAAGGATTGAGCGCAAGGTCGGTGATCCTGCCGTTTTCGTTAATCGTGAGGCGCAGGTCATCGTATTGTTCCGCTCTGTTGAACTCATGCTCCTCGTTATACATAATCGTTATATCCGCGCCCGTTTCAATGTGCTGTCGGAGCATTTTGTCATATGTTGTGTTGTAGAGAGTGTGGCTCCCGGTCAGAATGACATATTTCTGCGCACTGCGGCGAATATAGCCCATTACGGAACGAATTGCATCGACCGTTCCCCGGTAAACGCCGGTATTATCCCGCGTTACAAAGGGCGGAAGGATAAACAGACCGTCCCTTTTGCGGTGGAGATCCCATTCCTTTCCGCTGCCGAGGTGATCCATCAGAGAGTGATAATTTCTTTGAGTGATTATGCCGACGTTTGAAATGCCCGTGTTCACAATATCGGAAAGCATAAAATCGATGGCACGGTAACGTCCGCCGAACGGAACGGCTGCAACCGAGCGCGAAAACGTCAATTCGCGAAGCTGCGCATTCGCCTCGCCCGTGTAAATCAAGCCGAACATGCTGTTATTCATTGAATCCGCCCCCTTTTCCGCAGTTGTAGACCATGCCCTTTGGAATCCGCAGCCCGTCCGCAACACGAACGGCACTTGCAACAAGGGTTATGTCGCCGGTAAGTTTTGTGTCGTAGTCGGCATCGGTATCAAGTTTTTCGCAGCCGACCCGAGCTTTTGCGCCGACAATCGCATTTTCACCCACAATTGTTTTTTGAACGACCGCACCGCGCTCAATCACGGAGTTGGGCATTATAATTGAATCCTCAACGACCGCGCCGGGTTCGATGCGAACGCCCGCATAAAGCACGCTGTGCCGCACAAGGCCGTGCACAACGCAGCCCTCGGTAACAAGGCTGTTTGAAATGACTGCATCCGCGCCCGCATAATGCGGCGGCATAATCGGACTTTTTGAATATATACGCCATTCCTTATCGTACAGATTGAAAACAGGATTTGTGCCGAGCAAATCCATGTTTGCCTCCCAAAGGCTTGCAATCGTTCCGACATCCTTCCAGTATCCGGAAAAGTCCCATGCAAACATGCGGCAGCCGCTGTCTATCATTGTCGGAATGACGTTCTTTCCGAAGTCGTTGGAGGAATCCGGGTTTGCGGCGTCCTCTGCCAGAAACTTTTTCAGAATGCTCCAATTGAAGATATAAATACCCATGGACGCTTTATTGCTGCGCGGAATTTTCGGTTTTTCTTCAAATTCGGTGATTCTGCCTTCCTCATCGGTGTTCATAATGCCGAAGCGGGAAGCTTCTGCGATCGGAACGGTCAAAACGGCAATGGTCGCATCTGCATTGTTTTTTATGTGATTGCGAAGCATCTGCGCATAATTCATCTTGTAGATATGGTCGCCCGAAAGAATAAGAACATATTCGGGGTTGTATTGGTCAATAAAAGGTGTGTTTTGATAAATCGCATCCGCCGTGCCGGAATACCACCTGCCGCCGCTGTTGCTTGCATAAGGAGGCAGAACAAACACGCCGCCGTTATTTCTGTCCAAATCCCATGCTTGTCCGTTCCCGAGATACGCGTTCAGCGCAAGCGGCTCATATTGCGTCAGCACACCAACGGTGTCGATATCCGAATTCACACAGTTTGAGAGCGGAAAGTCTATAATTCTGTATTTCCCGCCGAACGGAACGGCGGGTTTTGCCATGCTTTTTGTAAGCTCACCCAAGCGGCTTCCCTGACCGCCTGCAAGCAGCATCGCAACGATTTTTTTCGCGGGCATATACAATTAACCTCCTGCTGCAAATGGATTGTCCCGCATTATCGGAATGCGGCTGCACCCTTTGAATGCGGTTCAAATATATTTGTTATTATCATTTTACCAGATATTCGAAGAAACAGCAAGGGGCAATTATCAAATCGAAGCATTTTTTCTGTCGAAATATTTATCGGCCTAATAAAAGTATGAAGCGGAGCGAACTCCGCCGCAGAATCACTTTCGGTTAAATAAAAGTTTGAAGCGGAGCGAGCTCCGCCGCAGAATTACCTTTCGGTTAAATAAAAGTTTGAAGCGGAGCGAGCTCCGCCCGATGACTTCTCCGTGTTCGAATAAAAAAGTTTGAAGCGGAGCGAGCTCCGCCGCAGAATTACCTTTCGATTAAAAAAGTTTGAAGCGGAGCTTGGGGAGCTGCTCCGCTTCACAGAAAAAATATAGGAGGGTTACACATTTAAGAATCAACAAGCTTCTTAGATGTTTTGATGACAGTTATTATTTTAATGCACGCAGAGCGTTTTGTCAACCGTGTTTTCGTGTAAAAAAATGAACATTATGTTGATTTTTTGGGGCAAAGGCATAATTCTGCCGCAATTCGAGCCGATTTGCCTTGTTTCATGCACATTTCATGTTTCAAGTCAATGTTCACATCGGCAGCGGGTTCGGGTTATCAAAAAGGCGGCGCCGCCGAAGCAGTGCCGCCCCTTTTTAATGGATTTGCATTCGGACCGAGCCGTGCTCAGTCCGGCTGAGTTTAAACTCAGTCAGCGATGGAAACGTTGTTGAGCTTGTCAGCTGCAATGCTTGCGTTGCTCTTGGGGAGTGCAAACATGCCGGTGGTCTGGAGACCGTTGGTGCCGTCCGCGATCTTGCCGAGTTCTTCGAAAGCACCGTTGGTAACATCAAACCTGACAAGGGTCTTTGCGTTTGCGCCCGCGCCGGGAATTGCTGCCCAATAGAAGGTGTTCTCAAACAGGCAGCCGCTCTGACTGTAGAAGTTCTGGCCTGCGAGTGCGCTGATGCCGGTTTCTGCAACCTGAGTGATAGCGCCGGTGTTGAGGTTTACGCTGCAAAGTGCGCCGTAGAGGTCAACGATCCAGAGGGTGCCGTTGGAATCAAAGTCCATTGCGACAACGCCGCTGCCGAACTGACCGATTTCGGTAACTGCACCGGTGTTGACATCAACAGTCATCAGGTTTGCCGCACCGCTGATTGCGTAGAGCTGACCGTCTGCATTGTTGAATGCCATTTCGTTGATGCCGTCTGCGCCTGCAACGGTTGCAACCTGGGTCCTGCCGGTGAGCTTACCGCTCTGGGGGTTGATTCCGCTGTAGCGATAGAGTTTGCCGGACGCTTCAAGGCCGTAAACAACGCCGTTGTTCGCATCATAACCTGCTGCTGAGATGCTTTCGCCGTTGGGTGCTTCCTCGCCCTCATAAACAGCATTCATGGGATCGTTGGACTCGAAGAAGAGCCACCGCTTCTGCGTGAGGTTGAGACCGTAGGAGTAGATGTATGCATCGGAGTAGTTGCCGACAGGCTGGGGGTTGGGGTCAACCTGAACGGGGCTGAGGGTGCTGCCGTTCCAGAGGTAAACTGCGATGTTGCCTGCGTAGTCGTAAGTAACAACGAAGTTGTTGGCTTCACCGCTGAGCTCGATTGCGGTGGTTGCGCCGCGCTGAGTTTCCATAACTGCGATTTCGCCCTGGCAGTTGCCGAGGTTGCCGTCGTTGTTGGTGAATACGCCAACGTATGCAACGTAATGCTCATCGGTTACGTTGAAGGTGAACTTGCCGTTTGCAGCACTGAAGTTGCTTACGGAAGGAGCCTGAGTGTCGATATGGAGGGGGATATCCCACTTCCAGTTTTCGCTCGCTGCTTCGGAGAATGCGTTGGTGGTGTGCATACCGTTGTTGTCGAGCTTAGCTTCAATGCGTACGATAAGGTCGGACCTGTTGTACTGACTGAAGTTGTAATTGCCGGGGAACTGACCGTAGGTGACGCCGAGCTGGTCGCGGGTGTCGGTGTCCCAGAAGCCCTTGGTGCATACGCCGTAGTCAGCGATAACGCCGAGTTCGTTGCCGTTGGTGTCGAGAACGACGTAGCGAACTTCCGAATTACGGAGCAGACCCATGTACATCAGGTTGATGGTGTCGAGGAGGCCGTCGCCGTTGGGGCTGATAGCGTTGCGATCTGCAAGATAGTACTCATACAGAGCGGGCTTGTCATCTTCATTGTCGAAGAAGGGGATTTCGCCGAGCCGCTGGAGCCTCTGGCTGCCCTTCTTGAAGCCGACGGTGTTGGCGTAGTTGTTGGAGTTGAAGGGATATTCATCATAGTAATATCCGCGGTCAACGGTTGCTGCATAGTTCCAGTCGCCGTAGTAGGTGAGGAACGGGATGGTGAGGCTTACGCCGTCAGCTTCGGAAACGGGCATCAGCTCGATGAAACCGTTTACGATTGCGCCGGAGGTGTAGTACTCATCAAGGTATTCTTTGCAGTTGTCGGTCAGGTTGAGAGTTACGGTGACTTCGGTTTCGCCGCCTGCGGGGACGGTAACAACGTCGGGCTTGTCAACTCTTACATAACCTGCGGAGGTGTAAGTGGGTTCCGCAAGCTCCATTGCAACGCGCACTGCAAGGAGAGCGTCTGCGATTTCTACAACGCCGTTGCCGTTTACGTCGCAAACAGTTTCGTCGTAGGATTCGAGTTCGAGAGCATGACGTGCAATCTTAACAGCGTCTGCAATTTCAACGGTGCCGTTGCCGTTTACGTCGCCGAGGAGGACTTCGTCGCCTTCAGCAGCGATATCCCAGCTTTCGCCGGTGTAAATGATGATGGGGAGTTCCTGAGCTTCGTCCATGTAGCCGAGCAGACCGATGTCTTCAAGGAGGACGGAAGGATCGATGGTGTAGTTAAGAGCAGTGGTGCCGAAGTTATGAACGGTGAAGGTGAGGGTGTAAACACCGGTCTTCTCGGGATCGTCGCCGAGTTCAAGCTTCGGACGGTTGCTGTAGGTGCCTTCTGCGGTGAGGTATGCCTTGGTGGTAACAGCCTTTGCAAGGTTCATTTCGCCTGCGCCCTGATCCATAACAGCAGCATAGGTGCCGCCTGCTTCGATGACGGGGGTTGCGGTGCTCATGAGGATGCGATCGACCATTGCCTGACGCTCCCTGGTGCTGAGACCGGGGAAGTTGTCCTCAACATACTGAGTTACGATTGCCATACCGCCTGCAACATGGGGAGTTGCCATGGAGGTGCCGTCCCATGCCTGGTAGAGAGCACCGGAGATGCTGGGATCGGTTGCGGAGTAGATCTGGCCGCCGGGGGCGGTGATCTCGGGCTTGATGCCGAAGGTGGCAGTTACACCGCGGCTGGAGAAGTCGGAAGGCATGTTGCCGCCGACAGAATCGGAAATGCCCATTTCGCTGCCGACAAATGCGTGCTTATCGGATGCTGCCGCAAGAGCTGCACCTGCTTCTTTGCTGATGAAGACATGGGGGATATGGCCGCCTTCGTAAGCAACCATGTTAACTGCGTCGTCCTTGTTGTTGTAAACAACACAGGCAACCGCACCGGCAGCTTCTGCGTTTGCAGCCTTGTCGGTGAAGTTGATTTCGCCGCGCTGTACGAGAGCGATCTTGCCCTGTACGTTGACCTGTGCGAAATCTTCAACGGTGCCGACGCCGGGAACCATAACGTATTCAACGGTCTGTCCGCCGAGAGCCTGACGCATCTTAACGGGGTTGTCTGCGTTTTCGGTGTAGCCGTAGTTAACGCCTTCAACGCTGATGTAGTAACCCTGGGTCTTGCTGTTCTTTACGGAAGCAACGGAGAGACTTGCGGGCCAGGTGGAGGGGGAACCTACAACACCGTAATCGGGGTTGGAAACGAGGTTGTAGCCGTCATTACCCCAGGTACCGGTGGTGATGTCGCTGCTGCCCCATGCGTTGTTCATGGAAGCATCGTAGTCGTTGCCGGCTGCCATTGCAAAGTTAACGCCGAGAGCGGTTACGCGCTCGAAAACTTCTGCATAGGAAGCGTCATAGTAGCTTTCCTGACCGCAGGGAGAACCGAGGGACAGGTTTGCGGAATCAACGCCGAGAACCGCGCAGTCTTCAACTGCAAGGATGATGGTGGACCAGCTTGCGCCGCCGGAGGGTGCGAAGACCTGCATTGCTGCGAGCTGTGCATCCTTTGCAACGCCCTGGATCTCGCCGCCGTTGCCTGCTGCGATACCTGAAACGTGGGTGCCGTGGTCGCTGGACTTATGGCTTACGTCTGCATTGTTGCCGTAGTAGTTCCAACGGAAGGGGATCTTGCCGCTGACATAGACGCTGTTGACATTCATCTGGGAACCGGAGCCCTGGAGCTCGCCGCTTGCGATGATGGAAGCAATGTTGTCACGGGTGAACTTTACGTTGGAAGGTTCAACGGAGAAAGCGGGGTGGTCGACTTTGCAGCCGGTGTCGAGGATAGCAACAACGGTGCCCTCACCGGAGTAGTCGAGAGCCCATGCATCAACCGCACCGACCTGGGTGGTGGTGTTGAAGAGGTTGGGGCTTTCCCATTCCATATCAACGAATGCACGAACACCGTCGAGCTTGTTGATCTCGTCGATGAGGCGATATTCGCCTTCGAATGCGAAACCGTTGAACACAACGGAGTAGTTGTGCTTAATAACGATTTCGGTGCCGAGCTTTTCGTTGATCATAGCGGCTGCGGTCTTGTGGGAAGCGTTGAGCTGCTCACGATAATCGCCTGCTGCCTTGAGATCTTCGCAAACCTCCGCTGCGGGAGCGGCTTCGAGTTCGACCAGAATGGTAACGATATCCTCGGGATTGCGCTGTTCCTTGACTGCAACGTCCGCAGTCATATCGATGCCGCTGTTCCTGATGCGGGAAACATCAACGGAAGCGGTTTCGCGGGCCTGAAGGGTGCCGTTAAAGGTGGACATTTGGTCCGCATTTGCAACGGTGAACATGGGGATGACCATGATCAGCGCGAGCAGGCACGCAAGAAAGCCTTTGAATGATTTCTTCATGTTTTTTCCTCCTGATGGTATTTTGACAGTGATGCATTGAAAGTTCAATACACCCAATCCATTATAGTATAATCTGCATTTTGTTCCGTGTCAAGAGTTTTGATATAATCTTTGTTGTTTTTTTTTGCGGAAAGCTGAAGAAAAATTGCTGAAATTATGCATTTTTTGCCGAATATGTATATTTTTTTGTGATTGTTCGGATTCTCGGAAACAGTTTGCCGCGAAGATATATTTTGTTTGTTCGCCCTTGCAAATTCCTCATTCGCAAACAACCCCTCCCCCGCCCTTGCAGGGGCGGCAAATACACGGTTCCGATTCCAAATTCCTCATTCCTAATTCCTAATTTCTCATTTCTCATTCCTCATTTCTCATTCCTAATTCCTAATTGAATTGACACCGTGCACATTATTCCTGTATAATTGGCAGCATGAAGCGAATCGTACTTATAATTGAATACGACGGAACAAACTACGTCGGCTGGCAGATTCAGCCCAACGGAATTGCCGTTCAGCAGGTCATCGGCAATGCACTCAAGAGCATTACGGGCGAAAACCTCACTCTCCATGCCTCCGGCCGCACGGACAGCGGCGTTCACGCGCGGGCGCAGGCAGCGCATTTTGATACCGAAAGCCGAATTCCCGCCGAAAAATTCGCATTTGCACTGAACACATATCTGCCGCCCGACATTCGCATTAAAGCAAGCCTTGAAATGCCGCGTGAAGGCGAGGCGGAATTTCACGCGCGCTTTTCCGTTCAAAAGAAGCACTACCGCTACCGTGTGCTCAACAGCCGCCATGCTTCCGCTTTTTTGCGCAGCACGGCGCTGCATATTCATACCCCGCTCAGCATTGAAAAGCTCAATGCCGCGGCTGAACTTTTTCTCGGCACACATGATTTTGCGGCTTTCAAAGCCGCGGGAAGCAAAGCCGAAACGACTGTCCGCACGATTTTTCTCTCCCGCTGGAGCCGCGACGGGGACTGTATCGTTTACGATGTTGCGGGCAGCGGTTTTCTTTACAACATGGTTCGCATCATGGTCGGCACCATGCTCCGCATCGGGCAGGGCTATGACGACATCTCCAAACTCCGTCACGCGCTCGAATGCCCGCGCCGCGAAAATGCCGGCGACACCGCTCCCGCGCACGGGCTGACGCTTTGGCGCATCGAGTATCCGGAGTTTGACACGGAGGACCTGCTCCTGCGCAATTTCCTCCTTTGATTTTCTGTGATTTAATAACTGTTCCGAAAGGATATGCTGCTGTGACCGAAAAATTTATTTCATGGAACGTTAACGGGCTGCGCGCCTGCATGGGCAAAGGTTTCAAAAACTTTTTTGATGAAACCGATGCCGACATTTTTGCTCTTCAGGAAACAAAATTGCAGGAAGGGCAGATAGATTTCGCCCCCGAAGGGTACATGGGCTTCTGGAATTATGCCGAAAAAAAAGGTTATTCCGGAACGGCCGTCTTCACAAAAAAAGAACCGCTTTCCGTTGCTTACGGCATGGATGCGGATGAAAAATTCGAAACCGAGGGACGCGTCATAACCCTTGAATTTCCCGATTATTATTTTGTAACGGTATACACCCCGAATGCGCAGCGCGAGCTTACACGGCTTGATTTCCGCTGCGAATGGGAGGATGCTTTCCGCGCCTATCTCGTCGGACTTGACAAGAAAAAGCCCGTTATCGTCTGCGGCGATATGAACGTTGCGCATAACGAAATTGACCTTAAAAACCCGAAGAGCAACCGCGGCAATGCAGGATTCACCGATGAAGAAAGACAGAAATTCACCGTGCTGCTTGAAAGCGGCTTTGCGGACAGTTTCCGTATGCTTTATCCCGACAGGGCGGATGCCTACACATGGTGGAGCTATATGTTCAAAGCACGTGAGCGGAACACCGGCTGGCGCATAGACTACTTTCTTGTCAGCGCAAGTCTTGTCCCGTCCGTTAAGGATGCCTTCATTCGCCCCGATGTCATGGGCAGCGATCATTGCCCGGTCGGGCTGCTGCTTGAAACGCAGCGTCAGGGTTGATAAATCCGAATGCGGTTTTTGCGAAGCGCACACGAAAGCGGCTTGCATCCGCACTGTTTTCCGATTAGTTTGATTAATTCATCGAAGAGGTTTCTATGCTTTTTAATTTTACAAAAATGCACGGTTTGGGCAACGATATGATTCTTATCGACGACCGTGAAGAAAAAATCCGCAACATCAACGAATTTGCCCGCAGAATCCTGCACCGCAACACGGGCGTGGGCGCAGACAATCTTTTAATCGTTCGCAGGCCCTCCCTCCCCGGTGCGGACGTTCGTATGCTGATTTTAAACAATGACGGCAGTGAGGCGGAGATGTGCGGCAACGGCATACGCTGCTTTGTGAAATTCATAATTGAAAAGGGCATCGTCCCCGCCCCGGATGTGTCCGTTGAAACGCTTTCGGGCATTAAAAAGACTCATGCGAAACTTTCGGACGGCGCAGTTGTTCGCATCGGCGTCAACATGGGTGAACCGAAGCTGGATTGTGCGGACATTCCCGTTTCGGCAGAGGGGGATTTTCTTCAAAAAAGCCTTTACTCCCACGGGCGGCGTTTTGTAGTTTCCTGTGTGAACACGGGCATTCCGCACACGGTCGTATTTGTTGACGATGTTGATCTTACCGATGTTGAATATTACGGCAGGGATATTGAGCACAGTCCGATTTTCCCGAAGCGCACGAATGTTGATTTTGTTCAGGTTATCGACAGGGAGAATATCATCATGCGCACATGGGAACGCGGATGCGGAAGCACGATGTGCTGCGGAACGGGCGCGTGTGCCTCCGCTGCGGCGTGCATCCTTGCAAAGCATACCGAACGCCGCGTGAATGTGCATGTTGAAATCGGCACGCTCGGCATCGAATGGCTGCCCGATAACACTCTCTATATGTCCGGCCCCGCCGCGACCGTCTGCGAGGGTGTTTATCATTATGAGTAATTGCCGTCACGCATGATTGCTCCTGCCGCAGAATTCCGATATCCGGTTGAATTTGCGGCGAAATTTTATTTTGAGAACCATTAAAACAAACACCATTAAAAAACGGAAGGCAAAGCGTTTACCGCTTTTGAACCCGCTGCAAAATGCAAATACCGACCCCCCCGCCCGCTTCGGCGGTGCTTTCAAAAATACTTTGCCGCGATACATGCGGCTGCATACCCGTGCTGCTTGCGCCGATGGCAGGCATCACAGACCCCGCCTTCCGCCGCCTCTGCATTGAACAGGGCTGCGATTTCACCTTCACGGAAATGGTCAGTGCAAAGGGTTTGCATTATAACAACAAAAAAACAAAGGAACTTATCGACATATCCCCCGTCGAGCGGCCCTGCGGGGTGCAGCTTTTCGGGCACGAACCCGAGATTATCGCCGACACCGCAAAACGGCTTTCGGAGGAGCTGAATGCCGATTCCGCATCCTCCGGGAATCAAAAGCAGATTGCGGTTTTCGACATCAATATGGGCTGCCCCGCGCCGAAAATCACCGGCAACGGGGACGGTTCCGCGCTCATGCGCTCCCCCGCGCTTGCCGCACGCATTATTGAAGCCGCCGTTCGTGCGGTCAGCATTCCCGTAAGCGTCAAATTCCGCCTCGGCTGGGATGCGGATTCAATCAATGCGGTTGAATTTGCAAAGATGGCCGAGTCCTCCGGTGCTGCTTTTGTCACCGTTCACGGCCGAACCCGAATGCAGATGTATTCGGGAACTGCGGATTGGGATAAGATCGCGGAGGTTGTGAATGCCGTGCGCATTCCCGTTATCGGCAACGGGGATGTTTTCAGCGGAACGGATGCTGCCGCACTCGCTGCAAAAACGGGCTGCGCGGGCATCATGGCCGCAAGGGGCGCACAGGGGAATCCCTTCCTTTTTGCGGAAATCCGCGCCGCGCTGCGCGGAGAAGATTACGTTCCCCCTTCCGCCCGCGCAAGGCTTGACGCTGCGCTTCGGCATATTTCGGAATACGTTGCCGCTCACGGGGACGGCGCATTCGCCGATATGCGCAAGCATATTGCATGGTACACAAAGGGCATGTACGGCAGCACCGAACTTCGCCGCCGCGTAAACAATTGCGGCAGCACCGCGGAGCTTTCGGAGCTTGTCCGCCGATTCCGCGATGAGGTTTCGGACTGATTTTTGAGCTTGGGTTTCGATGCGTTTCAGAGCGGGCCTGCCCCTTTCCCGGCACCCCGTAAAAGTTTAAAAAAGAGAGGGCTTTATCATGACCGAAAGCAAATCAACGCATAAAACAAATGCGGACGGAGTTCGCACCCTTCCCGCTTCCGTCAGTTTACCCGAATCGCTTATTCGCATTGCGGAGCGCGTTTCGGCGCGGGGCTGCCGTCTTTTTGCCGTCGGCGGGCTTGTGCGCAATACGCTTCTCGGGCTGCCCGTCAGCGATATTGACATATGTTCCGCCCTCACTCCGGACGAAACAATTGAGCTTGCGCACGAAATGGGATTCAAAGTTGTTCCGAAGGGCATCGCTTTCGGAATGGTCGAAATTCACGCCGAGGGGGAGAAGTTCGAACACACAACTTTCCGTGCCGACAAATACTCCGACGGCGGTGCGCACCGCCCGACGAGCATACAGTTTTCAAAAACACCCGAGGAGGATTCGCGTCGGCGCGACTTTTCGGTAAATGCACTGTATTGCGATATTCTGACGCGTGAAATACTTGACCCCTCCGGCGGTCTGCCCGACCTTGAAAACAGGGTCTTGAGAACATCAAGCATTGATCCCGAAATCGTGCTTGCGGATGACGGGCTGCGTATTCTTCGGCTTGTTCGTTTTGCGGCGGAGCTTCAATTTAAAATCGACCCTGCCACCTTCGCATGTGCATCAAGGCTTTGCGGCAATCTGCGCGATATTTCCGCCGAACGCATTCGCGATGAATTGAATAAACTCCTTCTCTGTGATATAAAATACGGTTCGCGAAACACGGAACAGGTGCTGAACGGACTGCTGCTGCTGCGCGACATCGGTGCGCTTGCAGTCATTCTTCCCGAGCTGTCCCGCGGACGCGGCATTGCGCAAAAGCCCACACATCACCGCTATGACGTGCTTGACCATGCACTTCATACCGCTGCGGAATCCAAACCCATGCTTGTCCCCCGCCTTGCCGGGCTGCTGCACGATGTTGCAAAACCCGTTGTTCTGGAAAAAAACGGCAATATGCACGGACATGATGCGGAAGGTGAAATTATTTCCCGAGAAATAATGCAGCGGCTCCGTTATGACAACAAAACGACGGACGAAGTCTGTTTCATCGTCCGTCATCATATGTACGATCTTAACAACACCGCAAAGGACAAAACGCTGCGCCGAACATTTGCCCGCTGGGGCGTTGAACGAAGCCTTGAAATTGCGGATATTCGCGATGCCGATGTTCACGGTTCCGGAATCATCACCGGAGAAGTTGAATCGGCTGCACGCTGGCGCATATTGCTTCAAAAAATGCAGCAGGAAGGTGTCCCGTTCTCCGCCGGTGCGCTCAATTGCAGCGGTGCGGACATCATGAATTGGCTCAGCCTTCCCGCTTCACCCGCCGTCGGAAAAATCAAAGCGGCTCTGCTTGCGCATTGCGCCGTTTATCCTGCGGACAACACACCCGCACGGCTGAAAAAGCTCGCGGGCGACATGCTGCACCGAGACGTACAAAACGAAAACCGGCTTTGAATGCAGCCGCATTTTCGGAACGGCACGGCACCGTGCCGCAGGACGGATCATGCGGACGCTGACTTGAAGCGGTTAAGCCCCGCGTCAGCTTTTTGTTTTATTTTCTGCGGTAACTTCCGCAAAGGCTCTCATCGGCGGGATCGCCGTTTCCGCTGTTTTTGCAGCAGCAGGGTTCGATCTGAATCCTTGAAAGTTCGCAATATGAGCCTTTGTCGTTGTATCGGCAGCTTGTGACGCGGCAGCCGACGGTCTGGCAGCCAACCTGATTCTGTGTCATGGTTTCTGTTCTCCTTTAAACAAAATGTTTTTCGGACGGCATTCCGCCCAAAGGAAGTATGCGCAGATTCCGTGATTCAATTCGTATTCAATTCATATTCAATTCATATCGGAAACTCGGAAACATCATCCGAAACTCCCGTTCCGAAACAGCGGCGGCGCGGAGCCGATTTGCTCCGCGCCGCTTTTTGAAATGATTTCAAAAACCGAGTTTTGAACCCGTTTTTTGCAAAACAATATTAATTATCGTATCCCGCCGGAATGAAGCCGCGGACAAGTTCGGCGATCCTGTCGGGTTTTTCCTCATGAACAAGGTGCCCCGCATTGCGAATGACGGTGCACGAGCAGCTGCGCAGGGAGGAGCGGTATTCGTCAACTTCGCCTGCGGGGTGCCACTTGTCATCCTCTCCCCAAAGCAGCAGAACGGGAGCCTGAATTTCACGCAGAGATGAAATCAGCGCGTTTTCGTCAAACTCAGCCAAAGTTCGGCGAACGGCATAACGGCTTGAACTGTCCGCAACGGGCTTGAAATACTCCGCAGCATCGTGTTCGTTTATTACGGTATGGTCAAAGACGCATTCGTTAAGCATTTTTTTAACGGATTTAAGGTTGTACATTCTGGAGGCAATTCCGCCGAACAGTCCGCTTTCCATCATTCGGACGGTGAGCGGCATTTCGCTCGTTACACCGCCGGGGCAGATTGCGACAATCTTTCCGACACGCTCAGGATGCTTGTGCGCAAGCTCAAGCGCGTACCCCGCACCGAAGGAAAAACCGAGAATATGCGCGGATTCGATTCCCATTGAATCCATGAAGCGCGCAAGGCTTTCGGCATGGTCGCCGATGGTATAATCAAAGAAATCGGGTCTGTCCGAATAGCCGTGCCCCACAAGGTCAACGGCAATAACGCGGTAATACATTGCAAGCTTGTAAAACAGCCGGCGGAAGGTGTACAGGGACTGCCCTGCCGAATGAACCAAGATCAGCGGCTCGCCCTTGCCGCTTTCCATATAATGAATTCTTGCCGTTTCATAGCGTGTTTCGATAACGTGAACCGAGTTGCGCAGGCGCACCGCTTCCGAATCGGCAAATTCACTGTTTTTGATTGCATCTTCAAGCTTTGCACGCGCCGTTTCAAGGCGGGTTTCGGCATTTCGGAGCTTTTCAACAGCAGTATCGTGTGCATTCTTTGCGGCCGAAACGTTCTTGTCCGCATTGCGAACGACAACATCCGCCGCATCAAAATCGGAACGCTTTGAATCGTAGTCGGCTTCGGCAGCATCGGTAAGCGCCTTTGCGTCGGCATAGATCTTTTTCTTTTCGGCGGCGCGCTCATTCGCTGTGTCAAGTGCGGTTTTGAGCCTTGCGGCTTCAACCTCGGCGGCTGCGGCGGCAGAACGGGCGGCGGTTTCGGCTTTTTCGGTTTCGACAATGCGCAGCTTTGCATTTTCAAGCTGTGCCGCAAGCGCGTCAAGCGTTGCGTTTTTGCCTGCAAGCGCAGCTTTTCTTCCGGTGCTTTCCTCATTCATTGCAGCGGTTTGCGCCCTTGCCGTGTCGTATTCATGTCGTGCGGAACGCAGTTTTTCGTCGTTTTCGGCAACGCAGCGTTCACATTCGGTCAGTTTTTCGCGAAGTGCGGCGCACTCCGACGCAAGTGCGGAATGTTCCGAGGTCTGCTGCTTTTCGGTCTCCGCCGCAGCATCGGCTTTTATCTTTGCGGCATTTACTTTCTGCATCGCCGCATCCTTGTCCGCGCCCTTTTTGCCGTTTGCGGCGGTTTTAAGCGCGTCGAGCTGCTGAGTCAGCGCGGTTCGGTCGCTTTTTGTCTTCTGGAGATCGCGGCCGAGCTTTGCAAGGCTTCGTTCGGCATCCGCAATCTGTTTTTCAAGCGCGCGCTTTTCGCCCGCAAGGCGCACCGACTCGGCGTTCAGTTCCGCAACAATACCTGCTTTTTCGCTCTCTGCTTTTCGAAATTCCTCCGATTCGCGATCGGTTTTCGCGGCAAGCACTTCCGTCTGTGCGCTGTCGTTTCGAAGCTCTTCAAGCTGCTTATGAAGGCGCATTTCGGTTTCAACGGCATTTCGGTGCGCTGTTTCGGCGTTCTCAAGCGCGGCGCGGCAGCCTGCGGCAGCGGTGTGGGCGGCGTTGCTGTCCGTCTCCGCCTTGCGCAGAGCCTTTTCAAACTCGGAATACACGGCATAGCAGCGGTCGCTCTCCGCCTTGCGCTGGTTAAAAAGGCTTTGCGCAGCTGCGGCAATGCCGTTCTTTTCGTCGTATTCGGGCGTCAGCGCACTTCGGCGGCTTTGCCTTTCGCGCAATTCTTTTTCGGCAGCGCGCTCATCCCTGTGTGCATCCGAAAGGGCCTCTTCGGCGGATTGTGCGGCGCGTTTCGCGCTTTCCCGTGCATTTGCAAGATCACGCGCCCTGCGCTTTGCGCTTTCGGCAGCGGCAGTATCGCGATGAACGGTGCGAACCTCCTCTCTGCGAACCGGCAGCTCGCTGGGAAGGGTAACGTTGACAAATTCTCCGGTATGCTCGGAGTTGATGAATTTTTTAACTTCCAATGAAAGACTCACGGCTGTGACAATCCTTTCTGTATCAGGTCATAATCAGGTCATATCTGTTCCGCACAGAGGGCACGCACCGGCAGAACTGTCGATTCGTGCGGCATTTCACGCGGAAAGCGGCAAAAACCCCGCTTTTCGGCGGTGAAACATGAAAAATCTGCCCCCTTTGCAGGTATTCTGTCTCTTTATTGTATTTTACACGAGGAAGCGCGGCTATGCAAGCAAAAATTTCGCATTTTTGCGGTTCGCCGTCCGCCGCTCACTGTTCCCCGCCCGCCGTATACAGCTCCACGCAGTTTTCGCCGTCGATTTCTTCAAGGCGAACGGAAATTATCTCGTTTTTTGCCGTCGGAATGTTTTTTCCGACAAAATTCGGGCGAATCGGAAGCTCCGAATGCCCCCTGTCGATAAGCACCGCAAGCTGAACCCGCGCCGGACGACCCAAAGCCATTACCGCATCGAGCGCAGCCCTTGCCGTTCGGCAGGTATAAATAACATCATCCACAAGGATAACTGTTTTTCCGATAAGCGAAAAATCCACTTCCGTCGTGCTTACCACTGGGTCGGGCGCAACAGTCGAAAGATCGTCGCGGTAAAGGGTTATGTCAAGTTCGCCGACGGGAATTTTTGCGCCGGTTATCCTTTCGATGTTTTCCGCAAGGCGGAACGCAAGCGGAACGCCGCGAGTGCGGATCCCGACAAGACATATGCCGTCCGTGCCGTGGTTTTTTTCGATTATCTGATGTGCCATCCGAACAAGCGTTCTGCCGATGTCATCTTCCGAAAGCAATTTTGCCTTAAATATCATATCGCTGCCGTCCTGTTCTCGCTGCCGTCCTGTTCGCAATTCGAAATCAATCTCCGTCTTCCGGTTCCCGATTTTTGATTTTCATCCCTGCCCCCGGTTTCTCATTCTTTCACTCGGAGTATGAATATCATCGGAGTCAGTCCGCCCGCCTCGGTGCGCTCCTGCTTCAGGATTTCGATATTGCGTCTTTCCCGAATAAGGTTCTTAAGCAGAGTGAATTCCATTGTGTAAAGCACTGCAATGCCGCCTTTTTTGACAAGCAGCCCCATGCGGTCGAGCAGCCCTTCGTAGAGCCTTTCGCAAGAGGAATGATTCCCCACGCGGTTGCCGAAAGGCAGGTTGCAGATGAGTTCATCATACGGCCTTTTGCTTTCGAACCGCATTATGTCGTTGCAGATGAACTTGGCTTGAGTTATTCCGCAGGTTTTCACCGCCGCCTCCGCATTCACCCTTGCGCAGTCAATCGCCTTGTGGGAAATATCAACACCCGTCAAAGAAGCGCAGGGCGAGAGCATTCCGCGCTCAAAAAGCAGAGTGCCGCTCCCGCAGCACGGGTCGATAACGCGGGCATTGACCGTCAGATAATCGCTTGCAAACCGCAGCACGGCAGCCGCAGCCGCAGGATTCATCGAAGCCGGCAGCATCTCCTTTCGGTAGGGGAAACGTTCATCCCTGACGGTGAAAAGCTTCAGGTACAGCCTTGCGGAGCTCACCGAAGCGGCGATGCGAAGTTCGATTTCGTAATCCGCAGGCGCATTCACAAGCGTTTTATCGTCCGTAAGATCGCGAATTGCCTTTTTAAGCTCGCTTCTGTTAATATCCCCCGGCAGGTCGCCCGTTATTTCAATGCGATAGCGGTACGGCGGCTCTCCCTCATGCGTCTTCCGCATGAAATCAAGCATAAAGGGTTTTGCGCAGGAAGAAACAGCTTCCGCCGTCAAATCGACTTTCATATCGATCGGAATCAGAGCCTCCGAAAAGCAGCGTGCTTCAAACAGGCCGATGTAATCATCCGTATTGACCTTCAGGCTGTTTCGGCGAACGTCGAACGCCTCAATGTCAAAATCTTCCAGTTCGGCTTTAAGCTGCTCCGTCAGGCGGTCGGGAGCGGTCAACTCAATTTCATAAACTTTGTCAAGTCCGCGGAAAATATGCTTTTCGTGTTTCATTGCGGCGGCGCGCGCCTGTTTCAACGCCTCGCATTCCTCAAGATAATGCTTCTGCTCCGTTTCGTCCGCAGGTGGGGCGGGAGTGTATTCATCAAGAGCGCGCTGAGCACTTTCGCCGCCGACGGCTCCCAATGCAAAAAGCAGGGACGGACGAACAAAACGCGTATCCTCGCATTTCAGCCGCGCGATAAGAAGCTGAGCATCCGCTTCATCCTTTGTGAAAAGGCCGATAAGCCTTGCTGCATTGCGGCGGAGCTTCGGTGAGGCATCGCTTGCAAGGGCTTTGCGCATCGCCGGCAAAAGAGCAGGGTTGCCGCTCATGCGGAGCAGCATTGCGCGGCTTTTTGCAAGGCGTATCATCAGCGCCGAGCCGATGTTTTCCTCAATGAACATTGCCGTTGTTTCATCGCAAAGGCTGATTTTGTCGATGGTGGAATCATTCATTATTTCCGCCGAACCGTTCGGCTTTTCCAGTTCCGCTTTAATTTCGCTGCGGGTCAATCTTTTCATTGTGTTCCTTCCCTGTTTTCGTGCAGCAGAGCCTTTCGGGGGCACTTCGTTCCGTTTGCTCCGCAAAAGCTCCGCGCAGTTTTGATATTAAAATTCTGTTTAATCGGGTTTATCCGTTTGCTCCGCGCAGTTTTTCGAGAGCAGCCTTAAAATGCTCCGGCAGAGGAGCAAAAAATTCCATTTGTTCGTGAGTTCGCGGGTGAATCAGGCGCAGCCTTTCCGCATGGAGAGCCTGCCCGACGAACCCGAGATCGTTCCTGCCGCGCACTGCCGATGCCGCACCCGTGCCGTATACATCGTCGCCGACAAGCGGGTGATTGATATAGGCCATATGAACGCGGATCTGGTGTGTCCTTCCCGTTTCGAGTTCAACCCGCAAAAGCGTTCTTCCGCCCGCGCCGCTGTTCGGGAAACGTTCGCGAACGAACCAATGTGTAACCGCTTCACGCGCGCCGACCGTTCCGGCAGGGTACACCGCCATGCGTTTTCTGTCCGTTTTGTGCCTTGCAAGCGGCGCATCAACGGTTCCGCTGTCCTGTCTGAAATTGCCCTCGCACAAAGCGCAGTAGGTTCTTGCCACCGAATGGGTCTTCAGCTCGTTCGCAAGAAAATTGTGAGCATCGTCATTCTTTGCAATGACCAGCAGTCCGGATGTGTTCTTGTCGATTCGATGCACAAGCCCCGGGCGCATTGCTCCGCCTATGCCCGACAAATCCTTAAGGTGAAACATCAGCGCGTTGCAAAGCGTCCCGTCCGGATTGCCCGGCGCGGGATGCACGACCATTCCGACAGGCTTGTTTATAACGGCAATATCCGCATCCTGATACACAATGTCTATCGGAATATCCTGCGGAACAAGCTCCGTCGGCACGGGCGGCGGAAGCTGAATTTCGATAATATCACCCATGCGCACGGCATGCTTTGCTTTTTCGGAACGACCGTTGACCGTTACCGCACCGCAAAGAAGCAGCCTTTGCACCGCCGAACGCGTAAGCTCCGTGTGTTCCGCGGCAAAAGCATCCAGCCTGCCTCCGTTTTTTTGTGCCGCAATAACAATTTTTCCGCCGCTTCGGCAGTCGTCTTCCGTCTCGCCGCAAAGAATTTCATCCGAAGCAAACTCACGACCGAAATCGTCGGCAGCGACACTTGTGCGGGCCTTTTCCGCGCATTCACCGCTGTTCTTTTCGGGGAGCTGCCCGTTCGTCCGTTCCGAGTCAGAATTCATTTGCTTTCCGCCTGTTTTACGTCGGGTTCGGCACCCGCTTCTCCGCCGTTGTCCGCCGCGCAATCCGCGGTTTTTTCGCCGTCCGTTTTTTCGGGCTTCTGCTTTTTTTCGTCCAATGCGGCAAAATACGCTCTGCCGCTCTTTGTGAACAGAACGCTCACAATAAGCAGCACCGCACCCACGGTTATGCAGCTGTCCGCAAAATTGAACACGGGAAAGTTAATAAAGTCAAAAGCAATGAAATCGCGCACATAGCCAAGCGCAACGCGGTCAATAAGATTGCCTATCGCACCCGAAAGCACGAGCGCAAGCCCGAGCTGCAAATTGCGCGGCATTGTTTTCAGCGTTTTCAACAGAATGAAAACTATCAATCCGCCCGTGACTATCGTTATCACAACAAAAACCCACGTTGCATTGCTGAAAAGCCCCCACGCCATTCCCGTGTTTTTATGATACTCGAAGCGTATCAGCCCCGGGATAAACTCAAGTGCGCCGCCCGTTTGCGAAAGCACGCTCACGGCTGCCGCCTTTGATATTAAATCCGCCGCAACAAGCAAAATAACCGCTGCGCAAAGTGTAACCAACAATGTTATTCTCCGTTCCTTTCCGCGCGCCCGTCTGCGGCCGCGAAAAATGTATTCCTTCACATATAACATGATACAACACTCACCGAAAAAATGCAACGGGGAAAGAGCGGATAAGTTTATCGTTTCGAAACATAATCCGCATATTTCTTATTTGTTGCGCTCCGCCTGTTATCGCGGTATAATACCATCGTGCCGACAGCGGCGCACTACTCTGTCGAAAGTTCGTTGAATCTGCTTCGGCAAATTAATAAGGAGAACCCATTCTTGGCTGATCTGAAGAAACTTATTGATGAATTACGCAAATACCCCGTTGAAACCCAATGGCTCGAATTCAAGCACAACAACTATACCCCGGAAATGATCGGACAGGATATCAGTGCTCTTGCAAACAGTGCAGCACTTTATGACCGGGAGTGTGCATACATGATCTGGGGAATAGACGACGTTACACATGATATTGTCGGAACCGAGCATAATCTTCAAACCTTAAAAAAGGGGAATCAGGAGCTTGAAAACTGGCTGCGATCCCTCCTTTCGAAGAACGCTGATTTCGAATTTCATTCAGTTAAAACGAATAACAAAACCGTTGGACTGCTCATAATACATAAGGCAGCCAATCAGACCGTGACTTTTGAAAAGGTTGCCTATATCCGTGTCGGGAGCTATACAAAAAAATTGAGTGACTTTCCCATACTTGAAGCTCAGCTTTGGAGCAAAATGCGTGATTTAAAGTTTGAAGAGCAGTATGCAAAATCGGATTTGGATCTGATTGAGGCGTTGAGTCTTCTAAACCACACTTCCTACTTTGACCTTGCGGGAATTCCGCAGCCCGCCGATGCGGCCGGAATTGCACATTATCTGCTGCAGGAAGCAATTCTCGCAAAGCAGGATGATGGGTTGTATTCAATTACAAACCTCGGTGCAATTTTGTTTGCCAAGCAGCTTTCGCTTTTTCCAAGGCTTTTTCGGAAAAGCATTCGTATTACCCGATACAACGACAACAGTCGTTTTGAGATGCTGAATAAATACACTATCGAAAGCGGTTATGTTTCCGCATTCGAGGGACTTTTCGGCTATTTGGACGCGCTCCTTCCGTCGAAAGAAGTAATAATTGATGCTGTTCGCAAAACAATGACTGTTTATCCCAAGCTTGCATTAAGAGAGGTTATCGCAAATGCTCTTATTCATCAAGACTTTTCCGTATCCGGCGCCGGGCCTGTGATTGAAGTATTCCGCGACCGCATTGAGGTCACAAACCCCGGCACGCCTTTGGTTGACATCGATCGAATCATCGATAACCCCCCGCGTTCGCGAAACGAGAAATTAGCATCGTTAATGCGCCGTCTCGGGCTGTGCGAAGAGCTCGGAACCGGTTGGGATAAAATAGTTATAAAATGTGAGTCCGAACAGCTTCCCGCTCCCCTTATCCAAACTTTCACCGACAGTACGCGCGTAACGCTTTATGCCAATGCTCCCTTTGCGAGCATATCGTCTGCCGACAAATTGAGAGCCTGTTATCTTCATGCCTGCATTAAACAGGTCCAGGGTGAACAGATGACTAATTCGTCCCTCCGTGCACGCTTCGGGCTGAAGGACTCCTCCTCCGGCAGTATCTCAAGACTGATTAAAGAAGCGGTAAACCAAGGATACATAAAGCCTTTTGACCCTGAAACCGCTCCGCGCTACATGAGATACATTCCGATATGGGCATGATCGTTTTAACTTGCCGGTAATTTGCCGAGTCGGGTATTTTTGTTCTGTTTGTAATCTGTTTTTAGCCGTATACATTTGATTTTAATCAGATGCCGATGCTGCTGTTAACTTGCCGGCAACTTGCTGTTAACTTGCCGGCAAGTCAGCCGTGCTCCACATTTTCCTCAGTTGATCCGACTGCGAAAAAAGTCACTCGTATTTTGAATAAAGACGTATTCAGCCAAAGCCACCGCTTTCTCCCGCTTCTTCCAAGGCTGTACGATTTTTGTTTTTTCTTCGATGTGCACTTCCGACCCCGATTTTCGGCAAAAAAATCCCTGTTCCTTTGCAAATATATCCTTTTTCCCCCTTACAATATAGGCTGAAGAGTTATATAATAGGAGACAGGAATCGTTCGGTTCGATTTTCGGACGGATTCGGGCGATTTTTCTTTTTTAACGTTACCTTTGGGAGGATCGCAATGGAAAATTTCGATAACCTTAAAAAAACTCCGCTGTTTGAGAAGCATTGTGCTCTCGGCGGCAAAATCGTCGATTTCGGCGGCTGGGCTCTGCCCGTGCAGTACACCTCCATTTTGGATGAGTGCAAAGCCGTTCGCGAACGCGCAGGCCTTTTTGATGTTTCACACATGGGTGAAGTTGACATTATCGGCAATGATGCCTATGCCTACATGCAGAAAATGGTCACCAACGACGTCACTTCAATGACGCCCGGCAGGTGCCGCTATGCCGTTATGTGCTATGATAACGGCGGCGCAGTGGACGACGTTCTTATCTACAAATTCGCCGACAATCACTACATGCTCATCGTCAACGCCGGCAATACCGACAAGGACTTTGCATGGCTTTCCGAACATGCATTCGGTGATGTTCGGGTCATCAACAACAGCGCAAAATGGGGTCAGCTCGCTTTGCAGGGTCCGCTTCATCAGGCAGTTCTTGATGCTGCGGGTTTTGAAGGCGAGATCCCTCAGAAATATTACACTTTCAATGATAAAATGACCGTTGCCGGCATTCCCTGCCTCGTCTCCCGCACCGGCTACACCGGAGAAGACGGCGTTGAGCTTTACTGTGCGGCGGAAGATACCGTTCGCCTGTTTGAGGCTCTGCTTGAAGCGGGCAAAGGCGTTGACATGCTGCCCTGCGGCCTCGGCGCACGCGACACGCTCCGTTTTGAAGCTTCCATGCCCCTTTACGGTCATGAAATGAGTGCGGACATCAACCCCGTTGAGTGCGGCCTCGGCTTTGCAATCAAACTCAACAAGCCCGATTTCATCGGCAAAGAAGCTTTGCTCAAGCCCCAGACCCGCAAACGCATCGGTCTGAAGCTCGTCGGAAAGGGCATTGCCCGCCCCGATGCGGATGTTCTCTGCAACGGTGAAAAAGTCGGCATCGTCACCTCGGGCGGCCCCGCACCCGCTGTCGGCGGCAATTATGCAATGGCACTCGTTTCCGTCGATGCCGATGAAAACGGCACTTGGGCTGTTTCCGTTCGCGGCAGAGTCATCGACTGCGAGTTTGCACCCATGCCCTTCTACAAGAGGAAATAAACATATTTATGCGGCTCACCCGTCGGCGCCGCACAAATGCGCACAAAAACTGCGTTCCCTTCCCCGGCGGTGCGTATCGGCACACGGCACGGTTCCGCCGCGGGAATTTAAACGAAAATACATACAAAACTTATAAATCCGGAGGATTATATCATGGTTCCCACCGACCGCAAATACACCCGTGAACATGACTGGGTACTTATCGAAGACGGCGTTGCCACCCTCGGCATCACCGATCACGCACAGAGCGAGCTTGGCGACATCGTTTATGTTGAGCTTCCCGAAGTTGACAGCGAGATCAATCTCGGCGAATCCTACACCACCGTTGAATCCGTAAAGGCAGCTTCCCCCGTCAACAGCCCCGTTGCCGGCACCGTCATCGAAGTCAACGAAGAGCTGGACGCACAGCCCGAGCTTCTTAACGAGGATGCTTTCGGTCAGTTCATCGCAAAGATCAAAGTTACCGAAATCGACGAAGCAAGCCTGCTCACCGCAGAAGAATACGAAAAGCTGCTTGAAGAGGCTTAATCAACCCGTACCTGTCGCGGCTCCGCCCAAGCCTGTGCTTTTCGGCACGGTTCCGCGATAAAAAAACGCATAGCTCCGCGCCCACGGTTTTCCGCCGCCGCGGGTTATGCGTTTTTACCTTGAATAAGCTTTTTTTCGAATCGGGCAAAATTCCGATTCATCAAGATTTTATATTTATAAAGGAAGTATTCCACAACATGAGAAGCTATGTTCCCAACACCGTTGAAGAACGCCGCGAAATGCTGAAAACACTCGGCCTTTCCGAAATGGACGAGCTGTTTGCCGATATTCCGGCGGATCTTAAGCTCAGCCGCGAGCTGGATCTTCCCGCTCCGATGAGCGAGATGGAGCTGCGTCAGCTCATCACCGGCTATGTTCTTCAGAACGACGAAGCCTGCCTGCTTTTCCGCGGCGCGGGCGCATATCATCACTACATTCCCGCGCTGATTCCTCAGCTCATCTCCCGCAGCGAATTCTACACCGCATACACCCCCTATCAGGCGGAAATGAGCCAGGGTATGCTTCAGGGTATTTTCGAATGGCAAACGGTCATCTGCAATCTTACCGGCATGGATGCCGCCAACGCTTCCGTTTACGACGGTGCGACCGCTGCGGCCGAATCCCTGCTGATGCTGCGTGACTCAAAGCGCAAGAACAAAATCCTCTACAGCGCAGGTCTTCACCCCGATGTTATCGGCACTGTCAAAACCTACGGCCACTGCCACGGTCTTGAGCTTGTTGAAATCGGTCTCAACGAAAACGGCATTACCGATATCGACTGCCTGAAGGCAAACCTTGAAGGCTCTGCCGGTTTCATCGCCGCACAGCCCAACTATTTCGGCTGCATTGAAAACATGGACGAGATTTCAACCCTCGTTCACGGCGCAAAGGCACTGCTCGTCAGCTATGTCAACCCCATCAGCCTCGGCGCTGTCAAACGCCCTGCGGACTACGGTGCGGATATTGCTGTCGGCGATGCACAGCCTCTCGGCATTCCCATGTGCTTCGGCGGCCCGTATGCGGGCTTTATGGCAGCAGGCGGCAAACTCATCCGCAATCTGCCCGGCAGAATCGTCGGTGAAACCGTTGATGCCGACGGCAACCGCGTATTCGTTCTCACCCTTCAGGCACGTGAGCAGCACATTCGCCGCGAAAAGGCTTCCAGCAACATCTGCTCCAACCAGATGCTCTGCGCAATCATGGCAACCATGTATGCCTGCACGATGGGTCCCTGCGGCATGAAAGAAGTTGCCGAAGCGAACATTGCAAAGGCGCACTATCTGGCTCAAAAGCTCACCGAGCTTCCCGGCTTCAAACTCCGTTTCAACACCCCGTTCTTCAACGAGTTCGTCATCGACAGCGAGATTCCCGCCGACGAGATTTCCACCGCGCTCAAGGATGCCGGCATAGTTTCCGGCCTTGTGCTTGCAGACGGCGGAATGCTCTGGTGCGCAACCGAAATGACAACCAAAGAAGATATTGATTACCTTATCGAAATGCTCAACATCATGTTCTTTGAGCAGGACGGTGAGAACGAAACCGACGGAGGTACCGAAGCATGAGGCAATCCTACAAGCTGATTTTTGAACGTTCCCGCGAGGGACGCCGCGCGTATGACCTGCCCGCACTGGATGTGCCCGCCGCAAACTGCGCAATTCCCGAAAATATGCGTGCCGAATCAAAACTCGACCTTCCCGAACTGGGTGAAGTCGATCTTGTTCGCCACTACACAAACCTTTCCCGCCGCAATTTCGGCGTTGACAACGGGTTCTATCCTCTCGGCTCCTGCACGATGAAATACAACCCCAAAATCAACGAAGAAGTCGCCCAACTGTTTAACGACGTGCATCCTCTGCTCGATGCAGATATGTGCCAGGGTTCCCTGCGCCTGATGTATGACATGGAAAAATGCCTGTGCGAAATCTGCGGCATGGACGCTTTCACGCTCCAACCCGCTGCCGGTGCGCACGGTGAATTGACCGGACTTATGCATATCCGCGCCTATCACGAACATCGCGGCGACACCGCCCGCACAACCATCATCGTTCCCGATGCAGCGCACGGCACCAACCCCGCAAGTGCGGTTATGTGCGGCTTCAAAGTTAAAGAAATCAAATCCGCTCCCGACGGCGGCGTTGATCTTGACGCGCTGCGTGCGGCAGTCGGCCCCGACACTGCGGGTCTGATGCTCACCAACCCCTCCACCCTCGGTCTGTTTGAGCGCAATATTAAGGAAATTGCCGACATCGTTCACGAGGCAGGCGGTCTGCTCTATTACGACGGCGCAAACCTGAACGCGATAATGGGTATTGTTCGCCCCGGCGATATGGGCTTTGACGTTATGCATATCAACCTGCATAAAACCTTCTCCACCCCGCACGGCGGCGGCGGTCCCGGCAGCGGTCCCGTCGGTGTCAAAAAACACCTCATGCCCTTTATGCCTGTTCCCGTGCTTGTTGAACGCAACGGCATGATCGAACTCGATTACGATCGCCCCGAATCCTTCGGCAGGGTCAAGAGCTTCTACGGCAACTTCGGTGTTATCGTCAAGGCATATGCCTATATCCGCTCTCTCGGCGGCAAGGGTCTCAAGGAAGCAAGCGAAAATGCCGTTCTGAATGCAAACTACATCATGAACGCACTGCGCGGCACCTATGAGATTCCCCACGACCGCATCTGTATGCATGAATGCGTCATTGCTCCGGGCGAACTGCTCGATCTCGGCGTTCACACAACCGATATCGCAAAAGCCCTTATCGATCGCGGTTACCATCCCCCGACCATCTACTTCCCGCTTATCGTTCATGAAGCAATGATGATCGAACCCACCGAAACCGAAAGCCGTGAGACTCTCGATGAGTTCATTGAAGCAATGAAAGACATTGCCCGTGAAGCCAAAGAAAACCCCGAGGCCGTACACGCCTGCCCCGTCACCACCCCCGTCGGCCGTCCCGATGAGGTCACCGCGGCAAGAAAGCCCGTTGTACGCTACACGAAATAAGCATTGCTTTCAGTAAACCGCAAACTGCATCAGCGGGCTCGGTATCCCCGCCCCCGCTGACAAATAACAGGACTGCGCCGTAAAAGGCAGCAGTCCTGTTTTGTTATTGTATTCGAGTTTTGTTGAGTGAGTTTGCTTATTATTCTCCTGCATTTGCGGCGAGCCACGTTTCTGATGTTTCATATTGTTATATCCATAAATTCAATTGATACATTTTGCAGCTGGTTCAAAATTCTTTCAATCTTTTCGCTGTCGTGGATGAACAACAGTCGTTTGCGCGCAACCTCCGGCGAAAGCAGCTTGTTCAGTGCAAAGGCGTAAATATCCATTTCTTTTGTAACAAAACGTTCCTCAGCTGAGGCATCATAATCTGCGTCGGAATCAATACTCAGCACTGAGTTGACCAGCACATAGGACGCCGTTATCGATGTCGGAACATCAACGATAAGCAATGAGTTGTCGCTCTCGTCAAGCCTTCCGTTAAAAAACAGTCCTCGTATGCCCGCATTCTCGATAAAAAAATCCTCGTATCCATGTTTTTTAAAGTAAACAGAAATCATTGAACGTGTAGACATGCTGACGGCTGACGGCAGGCAAATGCAGAGTTTGATTCTGTCCGGACACGGATATACTTTTTCGGGATGCTCCCTGCTTGAAAACCCTTTATCTATGTTTTCAAACAGTCTCACAATAAAATTGATAAAATACGCTTCAGCCGATGACACCGCCGCTCCGACAAACACCGGAGAGACCTGCTCTGAGTTTTTATTTATATGTTCAATGATTTCGCTCAGCTGCCGCATGAACCTTTCCTTCAAAACATCAGCTTTTTTGTCGATTATTTCGCCGACTTTGCCGATTGTCGCTTCTCTGTCGACGGAACTGAAAGTAACATATTCGATGCCCATTTTTCCAACGCCGATCAAATCTTCAGGAATGCGGACGTTTTCTTCCGCAAGTAGAATAACACGTTCTGCGCCGAGAGCCATAGTACAAAGTCCCAATTCGAATATGACATTGTCGCGAATCGCACTGCATTCTTCGCTGCCCCTGAGTTTGACGGTGTCAACGCCTTCCGCAACTATCAACGCAAAGTCAAAAGTCGGTATCTTCTTCAGCAATGCAGGCAAAAGTGCAATTTGTTCCATGTTATGCGCATGACTGAACAGAGAGCGCCAATCAAAGCACAGTATGCCTCTGTCGTCAAGTTTATTTTGAATATACTCAACAGTGCCGTTTCTAATTGACTCACCCGCAGAAAATATAATTACATTTTGTTTCCTTTTTGTCAGTTTCATCCCTCTACCTTCCTTCCGACAGGAACTCGGCCGCCGAAGGATTCAAATCCAGTCCGGAAACCTCCCCGCTGCGCAGCATATAATAACCCTGACAGGCTATCATTGCCGCATTATCGGTGCAGAACCGCATATCCGGGCGGCAAAAACGAATGCCGTTCCTGTCGCACTCGGTTTGCAGCCGGGTGCGAAGCACATTGTTCGCACTCACTCCGCCGGCAAGGGCAAGCACGGAGCTTTTTTCGCGCAGAGCCGCGCGAACGGATTTCATCGTCAGGGTATCCGCAACGGCACGTTGGAAGGAGGCGGCGACATCGGCCTTATTCAGAACTTCCCCCTTCTGCTCCGCATTATGGAGCAGGTTGACAACGGCCGTTTTGATGCCCGAAAAACTGAAATCATTGCTTTCGCCCTCGTTAAACGGTGCATGGAAGCGGAATGCGTTCGGGTTCCCGCATTTTGCAAGCTTCTCTATCTCCGGGCCGCCGGGGTACGGCAAGCCGAGCGCACGCGCCGCCTTGTCAAAAGCTTCACCCGCCGCATCATCGCGCGTTCTGCCGATAAGTTCAAAGCGATTGTAATCGACCACGCGAACGATATGGCTGTGCCCGCCGGAAGCCACAATGCAGACAAACGGCGGCTCAAGATCCGGATAAGTGAGATAGTTTGCGGCGATATGCCCCGCAATATGGTTCACGCCGACCAACGGAATGTTTGCGGCGTATGCGAGGCCTTTTGCATAGCTGACGCCCACAAGCAGTGCGCCGATCAGCCCGGGCGTGCAGGTTACGGCAATTGCACCGATGTCATTCAAACCGACTCCGGCACTTTTTAATGCCTCATCCGCAACGGCACCTATCCGCTCCGTATGGCTGCGGGAAGCAATTTCCGGCACAACGCCGCCGTACAGCCTGTGAACGGGAATTTGCGTATGCACCGCCATGCTCAGCACTTTGCGTCCGCCGCACAGAACGGCGGCCGCCGTTTCGTCGCAGGAGGATTCAATCCCGAGTATAAGTTCATTTTCCCCGCTCATAAAGCATTTCAGCGCGGGTTCACATCTTTCGGACCAATTCAAATTGATTTTCCTTTCCAAACCGCTTCTCACTTTCCGAGCCGCATCCCGCTTCCGCAGGCAATAACCGGAACGATTGATTTGATTAAGTGAATTTAGTCTTTGGCATCCCTAAGTCTGTTTTTCACGGTTCCCTTGCCTGCTCCCGAAGTTTTGCACACAATCCCTGCGAGAATGCTTATAACCGCACAGGCACTCACGGTGTAAACTGCAATGCGGAGTATCAGATCGCTGAAAAGCTGCTGAACGCAAATGCGAATCATCAAACTTTCCGCCGGGTCAAACATTGAAGACGGAACATCCAGAAATACTGCGTGAAACAGTATCCAGAACGAATGAAAATCCACGGCAGCCCAAATTGCAAACGCAGCCGCAATGAAGGCAATGACGCAAATCCCGATAAGCCAGCAGCGGGCAAGCACGGCGGCGGCTCTCCGCCTGTAAACATACAAAGCAAGCGCAGCCGCAATTGCTGTAAAGGCGAACAGAATGTATTTCGCTGTTTCAACCCCGAACCAGAGCTTTCGGACATCATTCATGTGTGAAATTTCCCGCTCGCCGAACATTTCGGTGCGTTCGCCGAACACCGTGACTTCCGTTTGAAGCTCATCCGTCCCGCCCTTCATATAATCAACCATGCGAAGATACACGGTGCACATCTCGTCCGTGCTCATGCCGGTGTAATCGTTTATATCAAGTTTTTCATACTCCCTTTTGATCCAAATCTTATCTCCCGAAAGCCGGTCGATAAAACTTATCAGCAGCGCGGCAGCAAGGCACGGCACGGCAGCATACGCAAGGATTTTTGAAAGCAGCTTCATGCTAATATTTTATCTTCCCTCCGGGTTTACAATTGCCGTTATCCTTTCTTCCGCCGCCTTAAGCTGCGGAATGATGCTATTAACGATCGTCACGTTCGTCGGCACAACAACATACCAATAGCCTTTAAGCTGCGGGAACACGCGGCAGGGATGATATTTCTCGCTTTCCACGCGCACACTTCCCCCCTCGCGAACGATGCCGATTTCCGCAATAAAAGTGTCGTTTGCGGTGCTTCTGCCCATGCTGGACACAAAGTTGCCCATTGAATATGCACAAAGCACCTGCCGTCCGTCCGCCGCCGTAAGCCAAACAACGGGCTGAACCGCATGGGAGTGTGAGCCGATTATGATATCAACGCCTGCATCCGCCATCTCCTGAGCGTGAGTCACGACCTTCGGTGTGGGTTGGTGCGTATGTTCCGCGCCCCAATGATTATAGGCCACGATAAGCTCCGCCCCGGCAGCCCGCGCCGCCGCAATGTCCTCGGCAATGCGTTCCTTTGAATAGGTGTTTATCATGTATTCACAGCCCGCTTCGCGAACGGCTTTATCTTTTGAATTATAGAATTCGGCATAGGAAAGAAGGCCGACTTTTATCCCCTTAACATCAAGGATTACGAACCGCTGCGCGTCCTTTTCGCGGAAAAGTCCGGTGTAGGGAAAGCCGTATTCCTCAACCGCCTGAGTGGTTTCGATAATGCCCTGAACTCCCGCATCGCAGCAATGGTTGTTTGCAAGCACAAGCGCGTCAAAGCCCGCAAATTTCAATGCACCCAAATATTGCTTGGGCCCGTTGCAGTTGGGCATTCCGCCGATATTGCGCTGCTCCGTTGCATAGGGCCACGAATGCGAAAGCGATGTTTCAAGATTGCCGATGACGCAGTCCGCATTGTTAAAAACTTCCCTGACATATGCAAATGACGGAGAAAAGTCATAGCCGCTGCCGCCCGCCTGCTGTTTCGCGCCGCGCTGCTGGCTTGAAAGGCACATCAAATCGCCCACAAACATGAGCGTTGCGTGAACGGGCGCAGGGGTGGGCTCCGGCGTCGGTTCGGCCGTCGGCTCCGGTGTCGGTTCGGCCGTCGGCGCCGTTGTCGGCTGTGCTGTCGGCGCAGGCGTGTCATGGCCTATGTCAACAACAACATCGCCTCCGCGGCAGGCGGTGCCTGCAAAAACAAAAGCCAAAGCAATCATCAGTGCGGCGAACCGCAGCAATTTTTTCTTCATTATCTGTCTCCTCAACAAAGTGCGCCGACGCTCGGCTTCGCCCCGAAAAAAGCAATTGCGGCAGCGGCGGGTTAACTCTCCCCCGCGAGAACTTCGGTCACGGGGATGGTTTTCATGCTTGTTCCCCTCGGGAATGTTTCCCGAGAAACAAGCCGACAGCAGGCTCAGCCTGCACAACAGTAAATTAAACAAGCCTGCCCGAGAACAGTTTGCCGTATTGCCTCGGACAGGCAATAAAAAGCGTTTCCTGTGCGGCACCGTCACGCGAACGGGCGCGGACGGCTTTTGCCGTTCTGCCTTCAATCCGGCTGAATAACTCCCGCCGCAACGGAAGCGGCAAGGCGCACGTTGTTATAAACAAGCGCGATATTCGCCTTCAGGCTTGCGCCCTCCGTAAGCTCCGCAATGCGTGCAAGCAGGAAGGGGGTAACATCCCTGCCCGTGATGCCGTTCTTTTCGGCCTCACGCAAAGCCTTCGTGGTTGCACGGTCGATCATGTCCTCGTCGGCTTCGAATTCTTTCGGAATCGGGTTCACAATAACCATGCCGCTGCGCATCGGAATATTTGCCATTGCGCCGACCATATCCGAAAGCTCCTCAACCGAATCGCATCTGCAAGAGGTGTTATAACCGCTGTCCCGCGTGTAAAATGCGGGCATTTTGTTCGTGCGGAAGCCGACAACGGGCACACCCTGCGTTTCAAGATACTCAAGCGTCAAGCCGATATCAAGCACACTCTTTGCCCCCGCGCAAACGACTGCAACAGGCGTTCTTCCAAGCTCCGTAAGGTCGGCGGAAATATCCATGGTCGTTTCCGCGCCGCGATGCACGCCGCCGATGCCGCCCGTTGCAAACACTTTTATGCCCGCAAGGCTTGCAATGAACATCGTTGCGGCAACCGTCGTTGCGCCGTCCGCACCCTTTGCCATGATATAAGGAATATCGCGGCGGCTGACTTTTGCAACATTCCGTCCTTCCCTGCCGAGATACTCTATCTGTTCCTCGGTAAGGCCCGCGCAAAGCTGACCTCCGATGATCGCAATCGTTGCGGGAACCGCGCCGTGCGTACGTGCCAGACGTTCGCACGCAAGAGCCGTTTTGACGTTCTGCGGATAAGGCATTCCGTGCGCAATAATCGTGCTTTCAAGCGCAATAACGGGTCTTCCCAGCGCAAGTGCCTCGCGAACTTCATCAGAAAGTTTAACGTTGTAATTCATTTTTATGACCATGACTTTCGCTTCGGCGAAAGTCTCCTTTCTTTTCTTTGCATTTTGCAGCCGGCTGCGGCCGGCTTCGTTGTAAAATCCCTGTCGGGAAGCTGCCCGAGGTTCGGATTTAAAGCTTAATGCTCAAATCTTTTTCCCGGTTCCCTTTCGGTGCAAACTGTTATGACTCCGTTATATCCTCAACTTATCCACATTCAAAGCCGCGTTTAACAGGCATTTTTTGCAAAAAACTCCCCGATTCGGGCAAGTTATCCACATTTTTACACTGTTCGGACGTGTTATCCACACGAACCTGTGGATAATGTGGATTATTTTGATGCAGTCTTTCCGCATCGTTTTCAACACTCGAAGCTTTTGTTCAGTTCTCGTCGGTTTCAATAAAAAAATCCACAACTTTCCTGTCGGAAATCACACGGCGGATATAATTTGATATCTCCGCATGACGGGGAAAATCGCGGTACGCAAGCATATCCTCAACGCTTTTGAAGTCGGCAACAAGAGCCATATCAAAGCTTGCGGGGCTGCCGAGAACATCCTCGCCGATGCTGAGCTTCAGAAGCGTCGGCGCAACGCCGACAAGCGCACGAAGATTTTCCGCCGCAAAGCGCATGTTCTCCGCTTTTGTTTTGCCTTCCGCATTGTCAAGAAATTTCCACATCACAATGTGCTTCAGAATTTTCACGGGTATTTTCCCTCCAAAGGAATTATTCCGAAAGGCTGCCTTGTTTTTTGCTCGGCAGCAAATGCCTTTCGTATGCGGGTATTATACCATATTTGTATAGGGCGGGCAATGTTCAATTGGGAATCGGCAATCAATAATGAGCAACTGCCGCTCGATTTTTGGCATTAATGTGACAAAATTGAAACATTATTTGTTTGCTGTTGCTTTTCGTATCGGAGTGTTATATAATATTAGCACTCAAAGAGAACGAGTGCTAATAACCCGATTCGAACCGCCGAACCTCAGCCCCTCGGCGGACGGGGAAGCACCTTCCCGTGCCTCTCTGATAGCACCCCGTTTCATTCGGGCAGCAGTTTGATGCAGCCCCGTTTGCACGGGACAATGTTCCTGATTAAAAGGAACACTGTTACGGAAACAATACCTCAAGGAGGTTTACCTTATGAACGCTAATAAAATGACCCAAAAAACCCTTGAAACCCTTCAGCAGGCGCAATCGCTTGCCGAGGAGCGCAGGAATACCCAAGTCGGGCAAATCCACGTTTTTCATGCGCTTCTTGACGATCCGGATGATTTGAACGCCCAGCTTATGGCATCCATGGGTATTTCCACGGATGAACTCCGCGCCGCAATCGACACGGAGCTTGACAAACAGGCAACCTTCGGAAGCAGCGGCGGCGGGCAGGTTTATATGACTCCGGAGCTGAACTCCGTGCTCACCCGCGCCGAAGAGGAAGCAAAGCGCATGGGCGACAGTTTCGTTTCCGTTGAGCATATCATGCTCGGCCTTATCGAACGCGCCGACTATGTTGTGAAACCCCTGCTCAAACGGTTCGGAATCGTCCGCGACAAATACCTTGAAGCGTTGAAAGCCGTCCGCGGCAACAGCAGGGTGAATTCCGATAATCCGGAAAGCACCTATGATGTTCTTAACAAATACGGACAGGATCTGACCGAACTTGCCCGGGCGCAGAAGCTTGACCCCGTTATCGGCCGGGATAACGAAATCCGCAGCGTTATCCGCATTCTTTCACGAAAAACGAAGAACAACCCCTGCCTTATCGGTGAACCCGGCGTCGGCAAAACCGCAATTGCCGAGGGGCTTGCGCTCCGTATCGTGCGCGGCGACGTTCCCGACAATTTGAAGGATCGCAGACTTTTTGCACTGGACATGGGTTCTCTTGTTGCGGGCGCAAAATATCGCGGTGAATTTGAAGAAAGGCTGAAAGCTGTGCTTAACGAAATCAAGCGCAGCGAAGGCAGGATCATCATGTTCATCGACGAACTTCACACCATTGTCGGCGCCGGCAAGACCGACGGCGCAATGGATGCGGGCAACATTCTGAAGCCCATGCTGGCGCGCGGCGAACTGCACTGCATCGGCGCAACAACGCTTGACGAATACCGCAAATACATCGAAAAGGATGCCGCACTCGAGCGCCGTTTCCAGCCCGTGACCGTTGCCGAACCCTCCGTTGAGGACACCATTGCCATCCTTCGCGGTTTGAAGGAACGCTATGAAGTTTATCACGGCGTCAAGATTCACGACTCCGCGCTTATCGCCGCCGCAACGCTTTCCGACCGTTATATTTCCGACAGGTTCCTTCCCGACAAGGCTATTGACCTTGTTGACGAGGCATGTGCGCTCATCAAGACGGAAATGAACTCCATGCCTTCCGAAATGGACGAAATTTCCCGGGAAATAATGCGTTTGGAGATTGAAGAAACCGCTCTCACCGGCGACAATGACGAACACACGCAGGAACACCTTGCCGAAATTCGCCGCGAGCTTGCCGAAAAGCGCGACAAGTTCAACAACATGAAAGCGCGCTGGGACAACGAGCGCAATGCAATTTCTAAGGTTCAGCAGCTCCGTGAACGCATTGAACAGGTTAACGCGGATATTGCCCGCGCAGAAAACGAATACGATCTTAACCGTGCCGCTCAGCTGAAATACGGAGAGTTGCCCGGCCTGCAAAAAGAGCTGCAAAAGGAAGAGGCTCTTGCCGCAAACCGCGAAAACAGTCTGCTCCGCGACCATGTTTCGTCCGAGGAGATTGCAAAAATCGTTGCGCGGTGGACGGGCATCCCGGTTTCAAAGCTCATGGAAAGCGAGCGCAAGAAACTTCTGCGGCTTGACTCCCAGCTGCATAAACGCATTGTCGGACAGGATGACGCCGTTCAGCGCGTTTGCGATGCAATTTTAAGATCCCGTGCAGGAATACAGAACCCCAATCGTCCGATAGGCTCGTTCCTGTTCCTCGGCCCCACCGGTGTCGGCAAAACGGAGCTGTGCAAAGCGCTTGCCGAGGCACTGTTTGACGATGAGCGCAGTATGGTTCGTATCGATATGAGCGAATACATGGAGCAATACTCCGTCTCCCGTCTTATCGGTGCCCCTCCGGGATATGTCGGCTATGACGAAGGCGGCCAGCTCACCGAAGCCGTTCGCAGGAAACCCTATGCAGTGCTTCTGTTTGATGAAGTTGAAAAGGCGCATCCGGACGTTCTGAACGTTCTGCTCCAGGTGCTTGACGACGGCAGAATTACGGACGGACAGGGCCGCACCGTTGACTTTAAGAATACGATCATCATTTTGACGAGCAACATCGGCAGCGATTTGATCCTGAGCAGCATGGCAAAGGACGGCAGGATAACGACCGAAACCGAGGAGCTGCTGCACAAGCTGCTGCGCACGAAATTCCGTCCCGAATTTATCAACAGGCTGGATGAAATCGTGTTCTTCAACGCCCTTTCAGATGCGGATATGCACGGCATTGTTGACCTGCTTATTGCAGACCTTGCAAAGCGTTTGCAGGCAAACCGCCTGAATCTCAGCGTTTCCGAAAGTGCAAAAGCCGCCATCATCAAAAACGGTGCCGATCCGCTGTTCGGTGCCCGTCCGCTCAAGAGATACATTCAGGGGCATATTGAATCCCTGCTTGCGCGGTTCATCATTGAAAATTCGCCCGAGGAAGGTTCAACCCTGACCGTTGATGCGGATGAAAAAGGCAGCTTCATTATCGGTCAAAAACAATAACGGAAGCGCGGCGGGAACCGTATGAATTTCTCCCTTGTCAACCCATCGGTTCCCGAATTTCCGAATTCCGATTTTTTCATCCCGATTTTTCATTATGAAGAAAAAAGAAATCCCCCGCGTGCAAGGGAGGCATACGCGGGGGATTTTTTCGGCTCAGTGCCGACAGCCGGTGCAGCTCGCGGAACACGCAAACACGGAATCCGCAGAAAAACACCAATCATTTATGTTGCTTTTTCAGTCCTCGTTCACAAGCATACTTATTGCAGCTATGACTTCTTCCAACGACTGTTTTTTCAGCGAGTAGTACGGTCGTCCGCTTTCTGCATTGCATTCCACAAGTCCAAGCGTTAAAAGTTTTGACATATGATAAAAGACTTTTTGTCTCGTCAATCCGAATTTATCGGCAATCTCGCCCCCGGACATTGTCTTTCGCTGCGCTATCGCTTTTAATATTTCGAAGCGAATCTCGTCCGAAAGTCCGCTGAATATTCCGACTACGCGTGACGTACTGCTTTCGTTTGAAACACTTTCCATATAGTCCCTGAAACCCAAACCAAGCCACATCTCCCCTGCACAACCTTTTTCACCGATGCAAATTCTTTTGTCCCAATAAGACATGGCAAGCATAAGTCCGTTGTGTATCGAAGGGAATATTGTAAAATCGCACTTCGGCATTTTCAAACGTGAATGTTCGGATACATAGGTGCATACATCGCCAATCTCTTGAATATCACGTTCCCACTTTTTAACATCCTCTTCAAAACGCACCAGCTTTTCATCGACAATTTTGACAATCGGACTCATAAAATGCTCAAGCCGCATGCAATTCTGCTCGTAGTTGCTGCAGCATTCCACAATACTCAGCTTGTTCATGCCGCTTATCGGCAATTTCATTACATACTCCACAAGGCTCTCGTAATCAAAATTCTGTGAGCTGTCAAAATTTTGCATATGACAGCACATTTTTTTGATACGCTGCTGCGGGTTCATATTCAAAAGCTCCTCAAAAAAGAACTTGCCCGATTGAGCTTCGCCCATGAAGGTATACGGCATTATGAGCATTCTGGCAATGCTGCAATTAGTCGAAAGATCCTTAAAAAAGTATTGCAGTTCCGATTCGTCAACATGAACAGCTTCATCCAATTCTTTTTCAAATTCTATACCTTTGCGCAAAATTTCCTTAATTTTTTTTCTCAAATACGGGTGTCTCTCGCAAGCCTCTTGTTCATTAATATAGATTCTTTCTCCATTCGCCCTGCCGCTGAGGTAATCGAAAGTTTCAATCAGCGGTATAAGCTCCGTTCTGATTCCGTATGTGTTGCTCTGCATCGTATTCAGCACGAATCATCCTTTCAGTATTTATTCTTTCGTAAATGCCTGCCCAATCCGGCAATGCATTTCTCAGGCGCAACGGCAAAGTCAAGGTCAAATGCAATCACATCTGACCTTGAGCTTTCCGTCCCGCAAGTTCTTTTTTACTGTATATGACTGATGGAGTTCACTCTGCCTGTCTTGACTTCCGTCAGTTCAAAAGTGATGAACACTTCAGGCAGAAACCCCGAGAGCATGACGGAGTATCAGAATCGCATCCTGCGCATCCACCGTACCGTCTGAGTTGAAATCGGCTCGTTCAATTTGTTCGTCCGTCAGTGCCGCCAACCCCATTGTGTATCTCAGCACGATAATTGCATCCTCTAAGCCTATTGAATTATCTCCGTTAACGTCGCCGAGGGTTATGCCGCCGACAAAGCGCGCTATCAACTCCGGCTGTTCACACTCGGAAAACCAAGCCCAATTCCCCATATTGAATATTCCAAGTTCAAACTCCGGTTCGGATGAAACCAGAGTTCCGTCCGGGGTGTACCAGCCGACAAACTGAGCTCCCTCACTCGGTGTCGCAACTGCATTCGTGTAGCATACGCCGCTGGCATAAGGTATTACATCCGAGAAGAAGCCCACATAGCCACTGCCTTCAGACATAAGATTGTAATCCACTCCATACCTTTCGGAACGCCAATGACTCTGTTCAAGCCTGTTGTTGGATGTGGCAAGCGTCCAGATGTTTCCGCAGCCGCTTATGTCAAGCTCGCTGAGACAGTTGTTTTGGCAGAATATCGAATCAATTCCATTAAGGTTATCAGGAAGAATCAGCGATGTAAGCATGTTATCATTGCATCCAATGGATCTGGCCGACGCCTCGCTTAAATCCAGTTCGGTCAGATTATTACCCATAACAACGATGTCCAAAAGGCCGGTGCAGCCCGTCAAATTGATTGCATCAAGACTGCATTCTTCCACCGAAAGAAAGTTCAAAGTATCGATGCCATGACAATCGAGCACGCCGCTCAAATCCTGATATGAAAGATTCAGACCGTACAATTGCGTTCCTCTGTACATTTGTGCATCGAATGAAGTTATCCGATTCCCGGGTGCGGTTATAAGTCCGATATTCGGGCAGTTTGGCAATTCCAGCTCTGTAAGAAGGTTGTAGTCGAAAGCAGCTATATGAAGAGCCGGAAGGTCTCTCACGTTTGCGGTGGAAATCTGATTATTGTTCAGTGTTAAAGTATACAGTTCGTTGCAGCCGGACACATCAAAACCTGTGATTCTGTTCTCGTAAGCGGCAAGTGTATACAGTTTTGTACATCCGCTCACGTCAAGCTCACCAACGACATCGGAGGCTTGGAAGTATACCGAACGCAAATGTCCGTCCGAAGTCCATACGCATTCCGTCGAATAGCCGTTGCTGTCTGTCCCGGTCCATGTGGTGGGATCGTAAGGGGAATAGTTTTCGGAAATCTTGTTACCGTTCTTGATATTGTTCTCGTCCGCAATCTCCAAAAAATTACGGATTTTCCAATAATCATGCTCGTCATAGCCCTCCGGCGTTTCCCCAACGCCTGCAACCGGAACGGCAGCCACGATGAACAACACGGTGAGCACAAGTGCAAAGATGCGTTTCTTCATAGTCTTTTTCCTCCATTCAACTCTGTTTTCATTTGAACGTCAATTGTTTGAAAAGACCGCACAGTGTCCTTTCATGTATTTCTGAGGCACGTGGAAGCTTGGTACAAAACGAAACGCCGTACGGCTATGTCTGCATGCTGTTGCCTCGAGGGAAATATAACCCTGACGGTTTAACGTATGCCACAGCTGCCGTCCCTCATGTACATATTATATGAGACATATTTGGGCATGTCAAGTTTTTTTGTTACATATTAATAATATATTTTTTGCTGTCTCTGCGGTGTGCCGACCGCTTGTTTCCGACTTGGTTTTATCATGGCAATGGTTTATTCTTCACTTTCGATTCCCGATTTTTCATCACGAAGAAAAAAGAAATCCCCCGCGTGCAAGGGAGGCCTGCGCGGGGGATTTTTTCACGCTGTGAAGCTGAGCATGGCTGATGTAACCTTTTCAGGTTATATAACGGTTACAGAGCGTTTCTCATTGCCGTCAATGCGTCGGCTGCGGAGATATCGCCGCTGTTGTCGAAATCGCAAAGTGCGATCCTGTTCTCGGGCAGTTCCGAAAGACCCATCGCATGGCGCAGGATCATCAGTGCGTCGGACACCGTCAAAGCACCGTCGTCATCGGCATCGCCCATAAGGTCATAGCGGGCGAATACGCTGATATTGCCGACAACGGGCCTGTTATTTCTTCTGCTTCAGCGAATCGCATCCGAACCTGCCTACGGGCAGCAGCTCGCCGAAGAATTCGGAATGACAACCTGCTCACTCCCGGGGAGCGGGCTGTCCGTTCGCTCTCCGGTTTTTGTTATTGTTTTCAATTTCCGGTATCTTTTCGGATTTTCAGCACGAGCACAGTGTCAATTTCATCCGGCAATGCGTAAGTATAAACCGGGTTTGCGCCGAAACTTACAAGCGGTGTTTCCCGATACAGCACCGAATTCCATGCCTCCCCGCGGCGAAGCTCGCTGCCCGTTGCCGCAAGCCGCACCGACTCAAGCGCATCAGCCCGTATCCCGAAAAGCGGCAGCGCACCGAGGGCCGGTTCGCAAACATGCGCAAAAACCGTCCGAAATTGTTCATCCTCCTGCATTTCAAGCGGCTCCGTATACCTTCCCCATTCGGGTTTTTCGATTTCGCTGTGTCCGCAGTTGTAAATGCTGCATCCGTTTTTCGAAAGCCACGCGCCGACTTTCCGAAGCTCTTCAACCGCCGTTTCGGGGAAATTCCCCCGTGCATCCGGGCCGACGTTCAAAATCATGTTTCCGCCCTTTGAAACGCATTCAACGAGCTTTTTTATTACGAGTGCTGCTGATTTATAGTTTTTGTCGCTTTCGCAATAACCCCAGTGATCGTTCAGCGTTGCGCAAAGTTCCCACGGAACGCGCTCCCCCTGCTCATCGAATATGCCGTGCGGCGGAATTATCTGCTCCGGGCTTACAAAATCTCCGCTGTACGGCAGCGGCGAGGTGGTTGCAATGCTTCCGTATTTTTCGCCGGAACCTTCAAGCCTGTTGTCAATGCAGACATTCGGCTGATATTTACGCACCATTGAAATGAGGTCGGAAGCCCGCCATTTTTCGCCCGCCATATCATCATAGGAAAAATCGAACCAAAGCAGGTCAAGTTTGCCGTAACCGGTGACGAGTTCCTTTACCTGCCCGTGCATGAAGTTAAGATAGTTGTCAAAATCAATTTGTTCGCCGCAATATTCTTCGCGGCCGCGCATCGGGTGATGCCTGTCCGCATATTTCGGGAAATCCGGATGGCTCCAATCAAGCAGCGAAAAATACAGCCCGACGGCAATTCCTTCCGCACGGAATGCTTCCAGAAACTCACGCACAATATCCCGCCCGAAACGCGTGTTTGTGGATTTATATTCCGTCAATTTGCTGTCAAAAAGACAGAAACCGTCGTGATGCTTCGCCGTTAAAACAGCGTATTTCATTCCCGCCTGCCTGCAAACCGATGCCCAGCGTTTTGCATCAAAATCAGTCGGGTTAAACTCATCAAAGTATTTTTTGTATTGCTGAACGCTCATTTTTTCATTGGACATCACCCATTCGCCCCTTGCGGGAATTGCATAAAGGCCCCAGTGGATGAACATTCCGAAGCGCATCGCGCAGAATTTCCTTGTTCTTTCGTAAATTTCCCGATTCATTTCCGTCTCCGTTCAAAAAATCCGATTGCGCAAACACTGTGTTTCGCAAACACTGTGTTCGTAAACACTGTGTTCGCAAACACTGTGTTCCCCGCGTTCCGGAGCTTGTTATTTTGTTTTGCGAATAAGGTTTTCGGCGGGCTCGAACGAAAAATCCGTATCCAGCGGAAAAATCGGACGCGGAATATGCCTGTAGTCAAGGCTTGTCAAATCCTCGTTCGTGCTGCCCTTTGAAAGTGCCATAATGCTGCGTTTTGCATATGCTGCCTGCTGCGCGGTGAGATAACCCAGTTTGCATACCACAATCTGCATATCGGCAGGATTCCTTCCCAAATCGCCGAACACGGCAGGCAAGCCGTAACCGATATGGTTTTCGCTCAGCACAATATCAACCCCGCATGAGCGGAAAAGAGCAATATCGCCGACTCCGTGAAATTTATTCCAACCTTTGATATAGGCGAGAACCGTTCCCTTTGCCGTAATCGGAACCGAAGAGCTTCTGTCGAACTTTGCTCCGAAAGTCAACGTCAGCTCCTGCCCGACCTTGTCCCTGCAAAGAAGGGTTGCTTCCGGGTCGTAGATTCCGCCGAATACCACGGGCGTTTCAAGCTCGTCGGTACGTGGATCTTCCATTATGCGGCGCAGGAAGCCCGTACAGTCCGATGTTGAACCTGCGGTGGGGTTATCTCCCGAATCCGAAAGATAAATCGGAAACGGACCGCCGGTTCGAACCCCTTCGAATGCCGCATCCAGAGCTTCCGCTTCGGAATATGTTTCCGTTTGAAAACAAAATTCATCGCGGCGCGCCCACAGCTCCTCGGCAAGGCGAATTGCGCATTCATCCGCAAGAGCCTGATTTTCTGCCGTGACATACACTGCGGCAGAGCTGTTTTCATTGTCGCACCACGGAAAACCCATTAAATACGATGCCGCAAGAATGCCCGGCTCACGCTCCGCCGCCCTCGTTTTTTCGGCAAGCGAGCGCATGGGTTCCACCGTTGAAGAGGATTTTTCGCCCGCAACAAGGAAGGGAACGCGCACCCAAGCGGATTTCGCTTTCACTCCGCGTTCAAGGGCTGCAATCGTCATCTCGGCCGCCTTAACGCCCGTTTCGTATCTGTCCGTATGCGGTGCGCATTTAAATGCCGCAAATCCGTCGGCATTATCGTGCATACGCTGTGTCATTGTTGTGTGCGTGTCGAGCGAACAGAAAATCGGAATTTCGGGCAGTGCGGCGCGAAGCTCCTCCAGAAGAAAGCCCTCCGCATCGCCCAAACCATGAATATACATTGAGCCGTGCAATGCAAGTGCCGCCGCATCAAGCGGCTGCCTTTTGTTTTCCGCAACAGCGGTTTCGATAATCTCTTTTTTTATTTTGTTATAAAAATCAATATCAACCTCACCGTTCGGCACCGCGCTTGTAAAAACGGAAGGCACAACCTCGTATCCTGCCGCAAGCAGGGTCTTGATTATTCCCGTTGCGGCATCGTTTTCCTTGAATCTGTTGAAAATTTCCGCCCCGCGAATGACCGAAAATTCGCTTTCGCCCGCAATAATCGGATTGAACGAATTTGATTCATGGTGCATCGATGCAGTGAAAACCCGTTTCATACTTTTCTCCTTTACTCAATGTAATTAAATCCGTCGCATTGGACAACCATTGTTTTTCCGCACGTCAGTTTGCGGCTCAGTTCAAAATACCGTGATGTTGTTTCAACGATTGTTTTTTTCGCAGCATCCGCATCGTATGCGAACCCCGTCGGAAGGCAGGCCGCCGCTTCCTCCGCCGTTTTTGCAAAGCATCCGAAACGGCGACAGTATTCATGCTGCGCATAATAAATTTTGTACATTTCGAGCTTTATCTTCTCTTCCTCCGGCATCGGGCAGCTTTCACCGTTTTCGGTAAAAAAGACATATGCCCATGTTTCCGGGTAATGTATATCGATAAGTCCCGTTGCTGCCCAAACCCAGTTATCTTCGGGCAGGGGTTTTCCGTCCGTGCCTGTGCGTTTTGCATATTTTCCGTCGGCAACGTCAACCGTCCATTGCACGCGCGAGAAATTCATCCGCCAAACTTCACCCGTCGTCGGTGCATTGCGCACAGGATAGCAGCGTTCAAGTTCGGGAGGGTTTTTTTCTTTTGAGTAGGTCTCCGTCAATCCGGCGAACGGAATTTTAATTTCAACCGACCAAAATTTGTTGTCTGCCGCGGGATTGTTTACCTCTCCGGAAATCATGCAGGCGGTTTCAACCCCGGGCATGTTCCACGCAGTGACGGATCTTCCTCCGTTTCTGTACGGCATTGTAAGGAGCAAATCCCATTGCGTGTTGAACGCATTCATTTCAAGTTCCATGTAATTATGCGTCGATCCGCTCGGGTCAATAAAAACTTCGAAATCATTATCGTAATACATGACACTGTCGCGCTGTTTTATCGTTGCCCAGATTTCATTGCCTTCCAGCAGGGCAGCAATATAGAGGTTCCGCTCATCCCAGCAGATTTTTGCTCGGGTGCGGAAACGCGGCGTCGGAAAGTCGCCGCCGCTGATATCAACAAAATCCTCGGTAAACGGCACCTTATTCCAGAACGGTTTATTAATATTTCCGTCAAGCACAAATTCGCCCGCCGCTTTCGGGCAAAAGTATATCGGCGGCTGCGGCGCGAGGCGCGGCATAGGTACGGGAGCTTCAAACATGGACTCATCCTCCGTGCTGTTTTAAATCGGCTTAAAAAAAGAACCCGAATTCCTTTTGCAAAAGCCGAAATGTTTTTAATATTCCTTACAGAATTCTATCATCTGTCCGCATATGTGTCAACCGCGCCGAAGCTGCCCGCTTCGCAATGTTCGCAGCGTGCGTCATGCTCCGAAAGCAAAAAAGAGCCGAGGGGAAAGAAGTTCTGAGTCCGTTCCCCCGGCTCGGCGATATTTAACGGCTTCGGTCTTTTCAAAACTCAAACTGCGCAGAATTAATTTTGTCAAGTGACCGAGGCCTCCCGTTTTCGAGTTTTAAATCAAAAAAGTTTTGCAATTCGCGGAACTATTTTTTTGATTTCGGTGTTGGTTGTGTTTATGCACAGGTCGTAATTGAGCTTGTCTCCCCATTTTCTTCCCGTGTAGAACTCATAATATTTTGCGCGGTTGCGGTCGATTCGTTTGATTTGTTTGCGCATTTCATGGTCGCTTAAATGTTCGTTTTCGGGTGCTTTCAGTCGGCAGCGCGCAATTTTGCTTGCCATATCCGCATAAACAAAGATTTTGAGCGGGTTTTTATCTTTTAAAATATAGTCCGCGCAGCGGCCGACAAGCACACAGTCGGATTTTTGGCTCATTTCCGTCAAAATCTGTGCCTGCTGACGATAAATCTCCTGGTTCTGCTCCATAAGCGGATGCGGAACGGGACAAATGCTGTGTCCGATTGTTATCGGCATCAAATTCAACGGACGATGTTCAACAATTTGCTGCACATACTGCTCCGAAAGCTCCGTGCGCTTTGCGATTTCGGCAATAATTTCGCGATCATAGTATGCAATTCCAAGCTCTTCTGCAAGCCTTCGGCCAAGCTCACGTCCGCCGCTGCCGAATTCCCTGCCTATAGTGATGATTTTATTCATTCGATCGCCTCCTTTTCTTTATAAACGGCCGGAGGGCTGCAATGCCGCCTGCCCTGTCACGGAAGAACCGCGTTTGGCAGACCCGCAGTATCTCTCTCGTCACCCGCTGTTACATATATGATATTTTAGCACATTTTCATGACATATGCAAGTGTTTTTTTCGTTTAAATTGAACTGACAAAAAAGGCGCAGAATTCCCTGTTAAGGGCAACTGAACATTAATATCCTCGCCTTTTCCGCAAAAAAACGATCCCTCGGCACACCCGCACCGAAAGATCGTTCACTGTTTACTGATTCAATTTAATAAGCCGCCGCTTTGAAAACTCAGTCGTTTGCCTTCCTTGCGTTTTCATCGAGCACAGGCGAAGGAGCTGCTTCATCGCCCGAAACAGCAGTATCCGTAAGATTGGTTGAAGGGCGCAGTGTTGCTGCAATCCTTGCAACGGTGCCGTTTTCAACGGTGAGCCGAATTGCGGCAACATTGCCGAACACGTACAATCCATCCGAATCTTTTGTGCAGCCCGCTTCGGTGAGGATGTTTTCCGCCTCTTCGGATGTCATTCCGACTTTAACGCCGAGAGCATCGTATTCGGTTGAAGTAAAGCTGACCTCCGCCGTCATTGCCGCATCCTTAACATCAGGGAAGCCGCGCATGATCGCAATGCAGCCATCCTCGCTTTCATAGCGTCTTGACGTTGTGTTCTTTCCGGAATATTTAAAATTCGGATTAATCATAACAGAGTAGAACAATCCGAGATCCGCAGGAAGATGACTCTTTTTGTTCAACGCGTCAATGTCTTTATCGCGGTAAGGAATCCAAACGCGTATGCTTGAAATATCGTTCTCTGTTTCGACGGCAAACGAAACAATGACTATGCCCTTGCGGAATGAAAACTCTCGGCTGTGCGGCAAACCGTCGTCAACGGGAGTTTCCTCATAAATCTGTTCATAGCCGGCATCCAGCAGCTTTTCTTTGGCTTTGTCGATGCTGTTGCCGACGCTTATTCCGAGAACCGCACGGTCGGTGGTGTACAGCGGCGTCGTTGAACCGTCCGCATTGCGAATGATGGTCTTGTTTGCGGCGCGAATCGTGAACCCGGTTGCGATAAGCTCCGCGTTTTTATCCGGTTCTCCGTACTTCAGTTCAAGAGTGCTCAGAGTGTACGTAATATCAAGATTATCCTTTGAACGGAAAATCTCCGCATGGTCGGGAATGCCGCCGTAGGATTCGAACTCCGAACCGAATGCCGCTTCCCTGGTGCCGAGCGGGTAGGGCATCCGCAGCGTTTCGTTAATCTGGCGAACCTCTTCATAGTCGTAGAGTCCGTTATTCTTCTCTGTCATTTTAACTTCATGCTTTTTGCAGCCCGTAATGCAAAAACATGCCGAAACAAGAAGCAGAGCAGCAAGGGCGAGTGAGATCACTCTGACGTTTTTTTTCATTTGGAGAAATCAACCTTTCCACCGTTAAATTGTGCGCCGCCGACAGAATTGACCCGTGAACGGGATTCGGACGTTTAAGCGCAGATCTCATGCACAGTATACTTTATTTTTAATAAAAAATCAACAACCAAAATCACCTCCGACGGGGCGCGCTGTTGGAAAGCGGACGGAGGTGATCACAGCATTATTTTCCGTGCGGATATTCACTTTTTACGGCGTATTCGGCACATCTCCCGTCGGCGCGGCCGTTTCCGTTATCGGGGCGGGAGTTGATTCCGGCTTCGGCTTTGTGTTTGATTTTTTCCATTTAACATAACCGAAAATTGCCAGTGCCGAAATAACCGCGGCGCAAACAAGCGCAACAATGTTGCCGACGCTGACTTTAATCATCGGCGGCTTTTCGGGAAGCAGATGCATCTTGTAAAGTGCCATTGAAATTGCACCAAGCCAAATCACAAGCACAACGGATTCCAGCGGGAACATTGCGGCGTTCTTAATGACGCGTGCAATCGTGATGAATTTGTACGGGTCCGCACCCGTGACCGCATTATACAGCGTCATAACAAGCGGATTCACGATGAAGTTGCAAACAACAACGACCGCAAATCGCGAGGCTATTACGCGCCAGCTTGACAGCTTTGCGCGATAAAGGAAAAGGCCGAAAATGAAGCTGCTGAGCATTTCGACAAAGATAAACGGAAAAAAATAAGCTCCCGTCGGGAAAAGAACCGCTCCGATCGTGTCGCTTACCGCGCCTACCAAAAGGCCCACAAGCGGGCCGTAGATCATTGAACCCGCCGAGTTGACGATGAAATCAAAGCCGAAATTCAGCGCCCCGGGTATGATAACGATTTTCACGGCCTTTACCGCAATGCGCATTGCAATGATGACGGCAGCAAAAACAAGCATTCGCCAATTTTTGAATTCGCCTGCCGCGCAGCGCCAGAATTCCGGGCAGAACGGGTGGCTGAAGATTGCTTTTGTGTTGTAAGGTCTGTTGTTTTTGTTGAACTGCTGTTCAACCGGTTTTAATTTTTGCATAAAAAAATCGAATCCTCCGTGTTTTGAACCGAGCATTCGTTGTTACCGGCGCGGCAGCCTGCCGCTCGCCCCGGAGCAGCCGTGAAAACAAAATTTTTGAATCCGTTTTCGAAAGCCGAAAGCCTATGTAACAGCGGGATGCGGCGACAGCACAGCAACAAACATTCTGCGCACGGCACAGCATTCTTTGCTTTGTATTTGCCGAACGCACATGAGTTTTCGTCCGGGAATCAACTCCCTGTATCCCCGGCACTTGCCAACTCACTGCCACCTACTCTGTTTTGACCATTGTAGCAAACAAATGGGCTGATTACAACAGCCGAAGTCACATTTTTGCCTTTTCTGCAAAATATATCTTTTCTTGTCTTTTTCAATCGTGACCGCACTCTGCCCAAACTATTCAGCCTATACGGCAATTCACCGCCTGCACGGTTTCATTTTTTTCACAAGATTACACTTTATCCCGTTTTTGTGAAAAAAATATCAACGTTTCGCCCGCAAATTTTCAATTTTTTTGTTTCCCTTTTCGCGAATTTGATGTTATAATGTATACGGAGAGAATTTCACCGCACCGCTTGTGCGGCAAAGCTTTCCGCATTGCTCTATTACTTAAACGAAAGGGCCTTCGCATACGGGCATCACCCCGCGGAGTACCGGTGTCATCATAATGAATGTTTGCATCTTCGGCGCATCAAGCAGCAATATTCCCGAGTGTTATATCGAATTTGCCGAAAAGCTCGGGCACCGGCTTGCATCTGACGGGCACGGCATGGTTTTCGGCGCAGGGCGAACCGGGCTGATGGGTGCGGCTGCCCGCGGCGCATATTCCGCAGGCGGAAAGATCATCGGCGTAATTCCCGAAAAGCTCAATATTCCGGGGATTTATTTTGAACACTGCACCGAACGCATCCAAACCGCAACAATGCACGAACGCAAACAGCTTATGGAAAGCCGAAGCGATGCTTTCGTTGCTCTCAGCGGCGGTTTCGGAACGCTTGAAGAACTTTTGGAGGTTTTGACGCTGAAACAGCTCGGCTATCACAACCTGCCCGTAATTATTGTCAACATCAACGGGTTTTACGATCCGTTGATTGCTCAATTCGAGCGTTGTGTTGCGGAAGGTTTTACCGATAAGCATTTCATGTATCTTTTTTGTTCCGTCACCTCAATCGAGGCGGTTGCAGAGGCTCTTGCCCTTCCGCCCCGCGAAATGCCGGACAAGATTCAAAGTGTGCTTTCCGATTCCGAAAAAGATGCCGCGCGGCGGCAGCCGAGTCCCGATGCTTGATAATTCGATTAAGTGTTTGCGGATTCGTTAATTTAATGTTTTGTACAGGGATTATTTATGTCTGATATTCAAACTGAGGCTCCCTCCTCCGGCGGCGTGATGGTTTGTGTGACCGGCCAACGTTCATGCGAACGACTCATTAACCACGGTGCAAAACGCAAAAAGGATGATCAAAAGCTTTTCATCGTCCACTGCGTACAGACGGGACATAATTTCATGAACACGACCTTTGAGGCTGATGCAATCGAATACCTGTTCACCTGCGCCTTGCTTGTGAATGCGGAACTTACGATTCTTCGTGCCGACAGCGTTATGGATGCATTGGTCGATTTTGCCGTTGAACACAACGTTTCTGTTATCGTTCTCGGAGCATCTCCGCAGGACGGCGCAGACAGTTTTGCGGACAAGCTTGCGCTCCGCCTTCCGGATGTTGAGCTGGATGTTGTGCGTGCTGCCCGCGATCGATAATCGATATACGGAATTAAAAATTATTATATCTAAATAACATAGGTGGTGACTGCAATGAAATACACTTTCTCCTTCTTTATTCTGTCTCCGAAAAAGAGACCCTCCTGCTGCATCAAAGCTTGTGAAGCAAAAACATGCGGCGAAACAAAAAAATGAAATTTATGCGACCGCCGATCCGCATTCCGGGCGATCACTGAATTTACTAACCGAAAGGACAAAAACAACATGGAACTCGATATTATTGCCGCAAAAGATTTTATCGCGGGCAAATTCCGCAACGCGGGAGATTTCGATTTTATTCCCGATGAACAGCTGGAGGAAATCATCTCTGCGCTTGTTGCCATTGACGACGAATATCTCAGAAAGATTGCTGAAGACGATTCGCCCTATGATGAGGAATATGTTTACGAACATATGCTCAAATCCGTTTCGTCGAAATTCAGCAGGTATCAGACTTATCTGATGCGCCTTGTGGACGATTATATGGATTTCATGGAGCAATACCTTGTGTCCGTTGACGCCGTTGAATGGGAATAATCCGCCGATTGCAATAAGGTTATTTCGCATAAACCGAAGCAGTTCGGCCGCTGCGGCATTTTCGGTGCGTTAAGCGCTGCATTCGGCTGCGGCTGCCGCTCAAGTTTGATAAGAGTTTTTGATATGAATATTCGTTATAAATCGCTGACTATCCGCGATGCGACCTCTGCGGACAGTGTTCAGCTCGCTGCCTGGTGGAACAGCGGGCGTATTATGGCGCACGCAGGTTTCCCGAACGGGCTCAAAACAACCGCCGAAAAAATAGCTTCCGACATTTCAAACAGCACCGGGTGCCACAGGCTGATTTTGGAGCAATACGGAAAGCCGATAGGCGAAGCAAGTTATCGTACCGTCCCCGCCGATGCCGACGAATCCGAACAACAGCCCGGCTCCTCTGCCGCCGCTGCTGAAATCGGAATCAAAATTTGCGACTTTACAAAACAGGAACAGGGTCTGGGAAAAATCTTTCTGACAATGCTGATAAGCGAACTCTTTCGCCTTGGCTATGCAAAAATCGTTTTGGACACGAACCTGCGCAACAAACGTGCTCAGCATGTTTATGAGCGCCTCGGTTTCCGCAGGCTTCGCGTTAACGTCAATTCATGGGTAAATCAGCTCGGTGATTTGCAATCCTCCGTGGATTATGAATTGAACAGAAACGAACTGAACTGTTTCTATTGATCAAGCTGCATAAGCTGCAATTGAATTGATGATTTGAATGCTGAGCCGGCTTTTTTTGCCGCATGTTCGAACGAATTGAGCTATGCGGCTTTTTTCATGCATATAGTTTACCATGATGGGATTCTTTTTTGCAGTAAGCTGTATTATCGGCATAGTTCTTTGCTGTTTCGGCGGCAGCGGCAGCACAGCATTGGACTGTCTGCTTGCGGGCGCGGATTCCGCGGTTGAGCTTTCAATATCGCTTGCGGGCGCATATCTGTTGTGGATGGGGCTTATCAATGTTGCTTCCGAGGCAGGACTTATCGAAAAGCTTGCGGCGCGAATGCACAAGCCGCTCCGCCTTTTAATGCCCGATGCAGGTGACGCCTCCGCCTCCGTGACGCTGAACCTTGCGGCGAATTTTTTCGGACTCGGCAACGCCGCAACACCTTTCGGACTTGATGCAATGAAGCGCCTTAACGCCGTAAATCCCGATAAGCAGAGTGCAAGCAATGCGATCTGCATGTTTCTTGCACTCAATGCCTCTGCAATTGAGCTTATGCCGACCGGTGTCATTGCTGTTCGTATTGCATGCGGATCCGCAAATGCCTATGACATTGTTCTTCCAACGTTTATTTCCTCGGTTTTTTCTGCTGCCGCTGCAATTCTTGCCTGCAAATTTTTCGAATCGGGAGCGGGTGTGAAATGAAATATGTGATTCCGATACTCGTTGCTGCGCTGCTTGCATATGCCCTGATTCGCCGTGTGAACCCATATGAGGCCTTTATCCGCGGTGCGGCCGATGCCGTGCCGACGCTTCTTCGCGTTTTGCCCGCCCTTGCCGCAATGCTCGGCGCAATAACGCTTCTTCGCGGATGCGGTGCGCTTGACGCTCTCGGCAATTGGCTTTCGCCCGTTTTCGAAAAAATCGGCATTCCCTCCGAGCTCACGCCGCTGATTTTGCTTCGTCCTTTTTCCGGAAGCGCTTCCCTTGCTCTTCTCGGTGACACGCTTACACGGTACGGTGCGGACAGTTTTGTCGGCCGTGCTGCTTCGGTCTGCGTCGGTTCAACGGAAACCATATTCTACACACTGGCTCTGTATTGCGGTTCCGTCGGCATCTCCAAAACCCGTCATGCCCTTCCTGCCGCGCTTGCGGGCTGCACGGCGGGTGTTGTTTCCGGAATACTTCTTGTTCGAATAATGTAACGGATTAATGCAGCCGAAGTCATTCAGGGCACTTGAAATTCTGCACAAGTATGTTATAATGTATCCGATCCCGAAAAGGATGGTGATTCAGATGAAAATTGATGTTATAACTTATCGAGACAAACTGTACGACAATATGCTGAACGGACACACGGTTATTGTTATCGATGTTCTCCGCTGCACAAGTGCGATTATCGCCGCGCTTGACAACGGCGCCGCAAAAATCATTCCCGCGGTCGAACCGGGCGATGCCACGGCATACGCAAACCGCATCGGTATCAAGGACTGTATCCTCGGCGGTGAACGCGGGTGTATGATTCTGCCCGGATTCAACGTCGGCAACTCTCCGTTCGAATATAACCGCGAGACTGTCGGCGGCAAAACCGTCATTATCAGCACTTCAAACGGCACGGCCGCCATCTGCGGAGTTCGCAACGCGCGGCATATTTTTCTCGGTGCACTCAGCAACTGTTCTGCGGCTGCAAGAAAGGCTGCCGGTTTCATGGACGATATTCTGATTGTCTGTTCCGGAACAAACCGCATGATTTCCGCCGATGATCTTTGCGCTGCCGGTGCAATTATCAATCGTTTGCGTTCGCTTTGCAGCGAACTCGAGCTTACGGATATTGCACTTATCTGCGAGCATCTTTACAACAGCTTTAAAAGCGGAACTTTCGATTTGCGCAAAACGTTCCACTGCTCCCGTCTGATTTCTCTCGGATTTGAGCGCGATGTTGATTACTGTCTTTCGGAGGACTCAACGGACTGTGTCCCCGTCTATGCAAACGGAATAATAACTAAATAATTTCTGTTTTAATTTCACTCTCCGTAAACGTCGCTTTATGCGGCGTTTTTTTGCAGTCGAACAATGCCGCTGTACAAAGCGAAAATGCTCCCTGCGAAACATATGTTTCCCGTGAAACATACCTTTCCGGCACTCCTTTTGTCCAATGCCCTGTTTGAGGCATTTGTTTCCCGTGAAACATTCCGACCGCTGCATATAACGAATCGGCAAATCCGATAGTTCGGGAGAAAAAGCCGACAATTTCAATAAAAAACCGTATTCGGCATTGCATTACCGGCAAAAAATGTGTATAATATGCTTAAAACAACATGTGCGGAGGTTCATAATGGCAAAATTCATAGCCATCGCAAATCAAAAAGGCGGCGTCGGCAAAACAACAACCGCCGTTAATCTTGCTGCCTGCGTTGCACAGCAGGGAAAACGCGTACTTCTTGTTGACATCGACCCGCAGGGCAATGCAACAAGCGGCGTTGGTATTGACAAAGACGCATGTGAGTACAGCGTCTACGATATGCTTATCAACGGTGTTAATGCCGAAAAAATAATTGTAAACACAAAAATTCCGACTCTCAAAGTTATCCCGTCCCGAATCGAGCTTGCAGGCGCGGAAGTTGAGCTTGTGAGTCTTATGGCGCGTGAACAAAAACTTAAAAATTCGCTGCGTGGAATTCAGCATGAGTTTGATTATATCTTTGCGGACTGCCCTCCCTCACTGGGTCTGTTAACGCTTAACGCTCTCACGGCAGCAGACACGCTGCTTGTTCCCATTCAGTGTGAATACTACGCTTTGGAGGGACTTTCTCAGCTCATGAACACTGTTCGTTTGGTTCGCATGAACCTGAACCCGGTGCTTGATGTTGAGGGCGTTGTTATGACCATGTACGATAAGCGAACAAATCTGTCCGGACAGGTCGTAGGCGAAGTTAAAAAATTCTTCAGAAATAAGGTGTATGAAACGATTATTCCCCGTTCCGTGCGCCTCGGCGAAGCCCCGAGTTTCGGCCTTCCGATAACGCTCTATGATGCAAAATGCAATGCAGCAAAAGCCTATATCAGCCTTGCGGAAGAGCTTATCGAATGCGACAATGAATAATCGGCAATTAAACAGATAATGCAAAATAAAGAGAAACGGAGAAAATTAACGTTATGAAAGGACTCGGAAAAGGGCTTGATGCACTTCTCGGCGGATACGAAGAGCCCAATGAAACCGCCGTCAGCACTCTGTCCGTGTATCTGATAGATAATAATTCGGATCAGCCTCGAAAAAAGTTTGACGAAGCGAAGCTTGTCGAGCTTGCAAACAGCATAGCGCAGCATGGTATCGTTCAGCCTATTATCGTTCGCAAAGTCGGCGAGAGATATTCAATCATTGCAGGTGAACGCCGTTTCCGTGCCGCACGCCGCGCAGGACTGAATGAAGTTCCCGTGATTGTCCGCGAAATGGACGAACAGCAGGTTTTGGAAGTATCTCTCATTGAAAATCTTCAGCGTGAAAATCTGAACGCACTTGAAGAGGCCGCAGCCATCCGAACACTTATGGATGAACATGACCTGACGCAGGATGAAGTTGCAAAGCGTCTCGGAAAATCCCGCCCCGCCATTGCAAATGCGGTTCGCCTGCTCAGTCTTCCGGAGGAATTGCAGGCACTTGTGCTTGAAGACAAGCTCTCCGCCGGGCATTGCCGCGTGCTTGCCTCAGTGCCGGACGAGGAGCTGATGATTAAACTCGCCGGTCTTGCCGCGGCGGAAGGTTGGTCCGTGCGCGAAACAGAACGCCGAGTTGCCGATGCACTGGATGCAAAAAAACTCGAAAAACGCCAGCCGAAACGCGAAAAACTGTCAACCGACATGAAATCCGCACAGGACAGCCTGCGCGAGCATCTCGGAACGAAAGTACGCTTCCGCGGCGATGAGAACAAGGGTAAAATAGTCATTGAATACTACAGCAAAGACGAGCTTGCAGGCATTTATGACAGGATCATGGGCAACTGAGAGGAAATCGGAATGTATCTTGCAGATGGTTGGAAAGACTATGAAATAATTGATGCCGGGAATGACGAAAAACTCGAACGCTGGGGCAAAGTCATACTGCTGCGCCCCGATCCGCAGGCAATTTGGCCGATGAAATCCGCCGGCTATTGCGATGCACATTATATTCGGTCTTCAACAGGCGGCGGTGCGTGGAACTTCAATCGCACATTGCCGGAAAGTTGGGTCATCAATTACCGCGACCTCAGTTTTATCGTTCGCCCGACGGGTTTTAAGCATACCGGTCTTTTCCCCGAACAGGCGGTTAACTGGGATTTTATGCACAATTATGTGGATAAATATGTGAAAAAAACCGGCCGCCCCTTCCGCGTGCTGAATCTTTTTGCATACACAGGCGGCGCAACATGTGCCTTGGCAGCCGCAGGAGCGGAAGTTGTTCACGTTGACGCTGCAAAAGGTATTGTAGCATGGGCAAAAAATAATCTTGCTCAATCAGGACTTGCCGACAAACCTGTTCGGTTTATCGTTGATGATGTAATGAAATTTGTTCTCCGTGAGCAGCGGCGGGGGCGTTTCTACGAAGGTATCCTCATGGATCCGCCCAGCTACGGCAGAGGACCCGACGGCGAAATGTGGCGCATTGAAGCCAACCTCTATCCGTTGGTTCGCGAATGCGTATCTCTTCTCAGTCCCGATGCAGGTTTTTTCCTTATCAACTCATACACGACGGGTCTTGCTCCTGCGGTAATCAAAAACGTTCTGACGACTGCGCTTGACGGGCGCGGCGGAGTCTGCGACGCACAGGAGATCGGCTTGCCGATAACGCACGGCGGCCTCGTCCTCCCCTGCGGCTGCACGGGCAGATGGTACCGCGAAGTATAGAGTTCACCGTTATTTTTTGCATACCGCAATGAAAAACAAAATTAAAATTATCTATGAGGACAACCATCTTCTTGTCTGCGAAAAACCTGTGAACATGCCCGTCCAGGCGGATTCATCAGGCGATGAGGATTTGCTTTCGACCGCTAAAGCGTACATAAAAGAAAAGTACAGCAAACCCGGCGAGGTCTATCTCGGGCTTGTTCATCGGCTTGACCGCCCCGTAGGCGGCGTAATGGTTTTTGCGCGAACAAGCAAAGCAGCTGCGCGCCTTACCGAAAGCTTTAAAAACCGAAAAACAAAAAAACGTTATGCGGCGATAGTTTCAGGTTCTCCGTGCAGCAGTGCGGAACTTGAATGCGACTTGCTGCGCGATGAACAAAACAACATATCAAGAGTGGTTCGGCCGAACACACCCGGCGCAAAAACCGCAAGTCTCGAATATGTTTCGACAGTTACAAAAAATGGTTTCACGTTGCTTGATGTCCTGCTTCATACCGGTCGGCACCACCAGATTCGGGCACAATTGGCGTGGAGCGGCTGTCCGATTTTCGGTGACCAACGCTACAATCGCGCCGCGCGTGTCGGTCAGCAGATCGCGCTCTATGCCTACAGTCTGACAATCGAACACCCTACCCTGCGCGAAAGTATGACTTTCACCTGCATACCTCACGGAGCAAAATTTGATGAATTCTCCGATGAATGCGCCGCGCTTGCGGCCGGCGTGCGCTGCGCCTATATCGATAATAACCTGATTTGTGTTAATAAAAGTTCAGGAATCTCATGCACTGTTGAGGATGGCGGCAATGATACCCTTGAAGCACGGCTGAATTCCGCATTCGGCAAAGTCTACCCTTTGCACCGCCTTGATGCGCCGACGAGCGGATTGGTGCTTTTTGCAAGAAACGCGAAAACAGCTGCCGTCCTTGGGGAAGCAATACGTTTACGTAGAATCAAAAAGTTTTATCAGGCCGAAGTTTTCGGCGCTCCTCCTGCCGCATCGGGGAGCCTGCGGCTTTTCGGCAGAAAGGATTCGGAACGCGCATTTGTTCAGGTATTTACCAAACCTGTTTCAAATTCATTCGAAATGAATACCGATTACAGGCTGCTTTCATCGAACGGCGGAACGAGTACACTTGAACTGATGCTGATTACGGGTAAAACGCACCAGATTCGCGCCAGTCTTGCGCATATCGGCTGCCCGATCATCGGAGACGACAAATACGGCGATCGTGTCGGGAATCGCAGCTTCCCCGCCGGTCTGCGGCTGACAGCAACGCGCATCGTTTTTCCGAATAAGCTTGACGGGCTTGAATACTTATGCGGCAAATCAATTGAAATTGAAGCGCCGTACAACACACAATTGATAAAAAATCAGCTTTAGGACTGTTGAAATGTCTAAATCCGCTGTTTCACAAAAGCATTGTTTCACGTGAAACATTATCGGAACAGCAATTTCGACAGCGAAAAGAGGAATATTATGAATTTTTACTCCGGTGATTATGATATAATTGTTGCGGGAGCAGGCCACGCAGGCGTCGAGGCCGCGCTTGCATCCGCACGAATGGGCAAAAAAACACTGTGTCTCTGCCTGAACCTTGATTCCGTGGCACTTTGTGCCTGCAACCCCGCCATCGGCGGAACGAGTAAGGGACACCTTGTGCGCGAAATTGATGCACTCGGCGGCGAAATGGGACTTGCGGCGGATGAAACTTTTATTCAAATGCGTATGCTGAACCTTGGAAAAGGAGCTGCTGTTCATTCGCTTCGCGCGCAGATTGACAAAAATCGTTATCATATGCGAATGAAGCAGGTACTCGAAAGCGAACCCAATCTGACGCTCAGACAGGATGAATGCGCCGAAATAATTGAAAAGAACGGAAAAATTGCCGGAGTTGTCTGCTCGGGCGGAACCGAATACTCCTGCCGTGCAGTCATAATTTGTACCGGTGTGTATCTGCGCAGCCTGATTCATATCGGAGAGCAAAGCGTCGAACAGGGCCCTTCCGGGCTCGCGCGTTCAAACAGCCTTTCAAGCTCACTCAAAGAACTGGGCTTTAACCTTCGCCGATTCAAAACAGGGACTCCCCCGCGCGTCAGCAGAAACAGCCTTGATTTCACGAAAATGGAAGAGCAGTTCGGCGATGTTCCGATTCCGCATTTTTCCTTTCTGACGGAAGAACAAAAAAAGGAACAACAGTGCTGTTATCTGACCTATACGAATGCCGAAACACACCGGATTATCCTTGATAACCTTGAACGTTCGCCGATGTTCAGCGGAAAAATACACGCCTCTCCAACGCGTTATTGTCCGTCAATCGAGGATAAACTCGTTCGTTTTCCAAACAAGGACAGACATCAGCTTTTTATTGAACCCGAAGGAAATCAAACGAACGAAATGTACGTTCAGGGTTTTTCGACGAGCCTTCCCCGCGATGTTCAGCAGCTGTCGCTGCGCACCCTTCCCGGGTTTGAAAACTGTGAAATCATGCGTTACGGCTATGCGATCGAATATGACTGTATCGACCCGACCGCACTTGCTCTTACACTCGGCTCAAAGGATGTTCCGGGATTGTTTTTTGCGGGTCAATTGAACGGTTCAAGCGGTTATGAAGAAGCAGCGGCACAGGGTCTGCTTGCCGGAATTAACGCTGCGCTGTATGTTTCGGAGGAACCGCCGCTTATTCTTCGCCGTTCCGATGCCTATATCGGAGTGCTTGCGGATGACTTATCAACAAAAGGAACAAACGAACCATACCGAATGATGACAAGCCGCGCTGAGTACCGCCTGCTTCTGCGGCAGGATAATGCCGATCTGCGGCTAACCGAGCTCGGACGGCGAACAGGGCTCATCAGTGACGAACGATATGCGCGTTTGATGCGAAAAAAAGAGGAAATTGCAGCTGCAAAACGCGCACTTGAAGCAACCGTTCCTCCGACCGAAACACTGAACCTGCTGCTTGCCTCGCGCAATGAAAGTCCCGTTATCACCGGAGTGCGGCTCGGTACGCTCTTAAAACGCAAAAACATCTGCTACACCGATCTGCTTGAACTCTGTCCCGATTTGCCGCCGCTTTCCGATGAGGCACGCGAACAGATTGAAATTGATGCGCATTACGGCGGATACATCGAAAAGCAAAACGAGCATATTCGGCGTTTTGAAAATCAGGAAAACATGCTGCTTCCACCTGATTTCGACTATGAGTCAATAAACGGTCTTCGCCTTGAAGCGCGCCAGAAACTGACGGCAATGCGCCCGGCAAACCTTGGTCAGGCAAGCCGAATTTCCGGAGTCTCGCCCGCAGATATTGCGGTTCTGATGATAAAACTGAAACAGAACGGACAAAACACGGCATATTCCGAAAATGAAACAGTTACGGAGGACAAAAAAATATGAAACAACAAGTTGAAACCGACAGCCCGCTTATGAGAAAACTGATTCGGGAGTATATCCCGCAGGCAAACGAGCACTGTCAGAATCAGTTTGTTCGCTATTACGAACTCCTTATTGATTACAACAACCGAATGAATCTGACCGCAATTACCGATCCGTTCGGAATTGTTCAGCGTCATTTTGCCGACAGTCTTCTCGGCGAAAAGCTGATTCCGAACGGTTCAAAATGCATTGACGTCGGCACGGGTGCCGGTTTTCCCGGCATTCCGCTGCTTATCATGCGCCCCGATATAGAGCTTACCCTGCTTGATTCGCTTAATAAACGCGTTGCATTTTTAAATGACGTTGCCGCGGAACTGTCCCTCCCCTGCTCCGCCGTTCATGCGCGCGCAGAGGATGCCGCTCAAAGTGTTGAACTGCGCGAAAAATTCGATATTGCGCTGACCCGTGCTGTTGCAAACATCGGCACAATCGCCGAATGGACGCTCCCATTTCTGAAAAACGGAGGATATTCGCTGATGTACAAAGGTCCCGGGGCCGCCGAAGAGCTCAAAGCGGCCGAGTCCGCACTGAAGTGTCTTAACGGAACAGCCGAACTTCGGGAAATCGACACAGAATGGGGAGCGCGCTCACTCGTACTGATAAAAAAACACGGAACAATGCCCAAAAAATACCCGCGACGCCCGGGTGTTGCCGCAAAAAATCCGCTCTGAGGTTATTCGCAAACCACTTATTGATTTTAACGGTCAGCTCTTTTTTGGGCGAAATTATCCACAGTTTCGCAATAAAATGTGGATAATTTTCAAAGTTTTGCACACAGGAGGGAAATATGCCTGCAAAAGTCAATTTCATCATCGGACGCGCCGGAACGGGAAAGACACACAGTATATATTCACATATTGCCCGCAACGAAAAAGCAGCAAAACGTTCTGTTCTCATAGTTCCCGACAGGGCAACATTCGAAACCGAACGTTCGCTTTCCGAATACATCGGAGGCGGCATTCTTTACACATCCGTTCTGTCGTTCACAACGCTTGCACGCCGTGTACTGACCGAAACTGGAAACCGAAAAACCTTTCTGTCCTCGCAGGGACGGCAAATGCTCGTTCGCCGCATTGTTGACGAGGCAAGCAGCGAACTCAACGCATTTTCACGCGTTTCAAAACACAGGGGCTTTTCAAAGGAATGCGATGAAATAATACTTAAATGCAAGCGATTTTCGATTACGCCTGATGATTTATTATCCGCAGACAATCTTCCTGCGCGCTTGCGTGAAAAACTGTCGGATTTCGCCTTGATTTACAGAAAAACAAATGAATATACCGAAGGCAGATATATTGACGGCGAAGATTTGGTAAATTCTCTGACAGAACGACTTCCCCGCTCCTCCGCAGTCGGTACGGACGTTTTTATTGATGCGCCGGATATGCTGAATTCGCAGATAATCGGCATAATCAAAGTGTTGTTTTCCGTTGCGGAATCAGTCACAATTACATTTCGAATTGACATAACAGGAAGTGCACCCGACAGAAGAATATTCGAGTCGGATTTTGACGCATACCGCAAGTTAACGGCAATTGCGGGCGAAATGAAATGCGAAACAAATGTTATTCGAATGCAGGACAAAATGCTGCACCAAACCGGGGCGCTTCTTCATCTTGAAAAAAATTTATTCGCTTTTCCCTACCGAATTTTCACTGAATCTTATCCCGACGAAACAGCAAATTCCATCGAAATTCACTCCGCATCGGACCGACGACAGGAAGTTCGCGCCGCCGCGGAAGCGATTCGGAACGCCGTCAAAGTCGGTATGCGTTTTCGCGATATTGCGGTTGTGCTTGGCGATCCCGACGGATATTCAACAACAATACGGCGTATTTTTGATGCATATTCAATCCCCTATTTTATGGATTCAAAGCGCCCGATTTCATCCCATCCGATTTCCGAATTGCTGCTTGCCGCGCTCCGCTGCGCGGAAAAGAATTTTCGCAGCGAAGACTTTATTCGCGTTTTTAAAACAGGGCTCACCACCCTGTCAAATGACGAATGCGACAGACTCGAAAATCATATTCTGAAATTCGGATTGAACGGAAGCAGGCTTTATGATGATGCGCCGCTGAGTGAATATTTAAATGTGGAAATCGATGAAAGCATCGAAGAGTCAAGAAGAACAGTTGCAAAACCCCTGGTTGAACTTAAAGCGGAGCTTTCGACGGGCAAAGATGCACGCACAAGAATCAAAGCTCTTTTTAACTATCTTACAAAATTAGGTATTGCAGAAAAACTTCAGCAGTATTGCGAAGAGCTCGCCGAGGCGGGGCAGTTGGATTCCGCCGTCGAAAATCGGCAGATTTATGATACAATTATAGAAATGTTCAATCAATTGTTTGCAATTCTTGATGACGAGGTGATAAGTTTAAGCAAATTTTCGTCAATCATTGAAGAAGGATTGATGAGCTATTCAATCGGCATTATACCCACCACGCTTGATCAGGTAATCATCGGTGATATGGATAAAATTCATGTTTCAAAGTGCAGATTCTTGTTGATACTCGGCATGAACGAGGGGCTTGTTCCGAAAGCAAAAGCCGATAATGCAATACTGAACGACAGTGACCTTCTGCGCATGAAAAATGCCGGCATTACCGTTTGGGACAGCACAAAAAGCATGAACGGCTCTGAAAATTTGCGTGTATATTCAGTAATCTCAAAAGCAACGGACATGCTTCGTTTTTCGTACAGCAATGAAATCGGTTCAACCGCCGCCGCACCTTCCGGGATGATCAGCCGCCTGCGCAGGATCTTTCCCAATGCAAAGCAAACATCCACCGCTTCATTAAACCATGCCGGTGAAACGGACGCGGCGGCATTTGCCGAACTTGCATCGGGCATAAGAAACATGATTGACAGCGGCGAAATCAATGAAAGCTTGAACAGTCTGTACTCACATTTTTCGGGCAGTGAAAGCTATTTTTCGCGTCTCGATACGCTCGATAAAATGTTTTTCAATGATAATTCCCCCGCTGCGCTCGGAAGTGAAACGTCCATGCGGCTCTACGGAAGGCAGCTGATGGGCACCGCAACACGGCTTGAAACATTCAATCAATGTCCGTTCCGTTATCTGATACAGTTCGGAATGCGTCTAAAGGAGCGGCCGCAGCGAACGGAAAAAGCGAATGACCGCGGCAGCTTCATTCACGAAGCGTTTGATAAATTGATAAAGGAATATTTGAACAGCAACTGCGATTTTACAACGATTTCCGCAGCGGATATCCACGAAAAGCTTGAACGGATCCTTCCGCCCATGATGATCGAACACAATAACGGAATTTTGCTTGATTCTGCCAGAATGCGGGCGGAATTTCAGCGCATTGCCGAGCTTGTTGAAACTGCCGCTCTTGCTGTCGTGAAACAAATCAACGCAGGCAAATTTCGACCGTTTGCAAGTGAAATCAATTTCGGCCACGACAACGATGCCTATCCGCCGCTGCGCATTCAAGCGGAAAACGGCGTGACCTACAGCATCACGGGCATTGCCGACCGCGTTGACAAATACGTTTCACCGTTAAACGAAGAGTTTATTCGCATAATTGACTATAAAACATATGGTCAAACATTTGACTATACCGAACTTGCAAACGGGCTGCGCATTCAATTGCCGCTGTACGCTTCCGCAATGCAGAACGCAATGCGGAAAGAAACCAATAACCCGCTCTTCACAGCAGGAATGTATTATTTGCATATCGGCGACGCACAGGCAAGTGAGGGCATCAGCGAAGACAAAGCGGAAACTGAAATTCAACGCAGTTTCAGGATGAACGGTTTGACATTAAATGATGAAAACATACTCGAAGCAATGGATTCCGCTTTTCCGGGAAGCTCCGATGTGCTGTACGGTGTACGTTACTCAAAAAAGGAAGGCATGTTTAAGGGCAGCCTTGCGGATGAGGATGAAATGGAAGAAACCCTTGAATTTGCAAAAAAAATTGCAGGAAAAACGCTTCGTGCAATTATGCGCGGACGGATAGAGGTCAGTCCGACGGAGTATCACGGGAAAACAGCATGTAAATACTGTCCGTATATAAGTATCTGCTGTTTTGACACCACCGCCGGCTGCCGCTACAGGCGGCCGCGTGCGGTTGACGCCGATAAATTCTTTGGAAGGGAAAATAAATGAAAGAATTAAAATGCCTAATTTCAATTACAAGATAATTATAGTTATTTACATGGTCATAATGTCGGTAATCGGCTTTGCGTCCATGGGAATCGATAAAAAACGAGCAATCAATAAAAAATGGCGCACCCCTGAAAAAACGCTGTTTATCATTGCGTTCCTCGGCGGTGCAGCCGGTTCCGTACTCGGTATGCGTATATTCAGGCATAAAACGAAGCACATGAAATTTGTGATTTTTATGCCGCTTTTCCTCGTGCTTCAAATCGCGGCACTGCTTTATATTTGCATTGTGTATTAATTTTCAATGCCGCATACGGGAACACTTATTCATCCGATAATTCAAGAGCGAGCCTGTACGCCTCGTTTTTCGGAACGTTCAAAATGCTTGAGGCGATTTTTGACGTGTTTTTTGCACCGATTCCGGCATTCAAAAGAATACCGACAGTTTCACGCAGTTTTGTATTATCGGCAGCAATATTATTATCACATGGAGAAATTGCAATAACGCACTCCCCTTTGGGTTCGTTTTCCGCAAACCGTGCGGCAAGCTCCGCCGCCGTTCCGCGTATGACCTGTTCAAAAGTCTTTGTGATTTCCCGTACCAATGCGCATTCACGATTCGGGAAAAGTTCAGAAAAATCAGCAAAAGTTGCAGCAACACGATGTGGGCTTTCATAAAGAACAACCGTTGCTTCGCTGTTCTTTATCCTTTCAACGGCTTCGCTGCGTTCGGCGCCGCTGCGGGGAATAAAGCCGCAAAAATATAACGACTCCGTCGGAAGCCCGCTCATTACCCACGCCGTCAAAACGGCATTTGCACCCGGGAGCACCTCAAACGGGAGATTGTTTTCAACAAAAAACCTGACAAGACGGCTGCCCGGATCACTGACCCCCGGCATTCCCGCGTCACTGACAAAAGCTATCGCCTCGCCGCCGCGCACACGTTCGGCAATCTCATTCGCGCGCTGTTCCTCATTGTGTTCATGGCAGCTTATAAGAGTTTTTTTAATTTCAAAATGATTCATAAGCTTGAGGGTGTTTCGCGTATCTTCACAATACACCGCAGCCGCGCCGCGCAAAATGCGCAGACAACGCAGCGTTATATCCTCAAGATTGCCTATAGGGGTTGCGCAAAGATAAAGCTTTGCGGGTATCTTTTTATTTTCCATAGAACTCAGCCACCTCGGGTGAATACTCCCCGTTTTCATCGTGAATTATCAAATTATTTTCAATAATCAATCCGCTTTTTGCCCCGCTTTTTGCTTCAATCAACGCAAGATAAGGCGCGGCTTCCGGCTTGCCTGCAACAAGACGCAGCCGTTTAGGCTCAAGCCCGGCGGACGAAAGCGCAGTAAAAGCATCGCACAGCCGCCTCGCGGGAAAACACATGAAAAATTTACCGCCGTATTTAAGAAGTTTCGCAGCAGCTTTTGTAATTTCTTTTATGGGAGCGGCAATGTCATGCGTTGCAGCACCCTTTTGGGAAATCGCGCCGCAATCATGCTGATGATAAGGCGGGTTGCAAATTGCACAATCAAACTTTGTTTTCGATTTTGATGAATAATCTATATAATCAGCATTAACTACAGTAATTTCAGCTTCGTTCAAACCGTTTAAACGAACGGAACGCAAAAAACGATCCGCTTGCCGTTCGTCAATTTCAATTCCAAGAATTCGGCAGCCTGTTCTGCCGTGAAGCAAAAAACTCAGTGCACCTGCGCCCGCGCCAAGGTCAACACAGTATTCCTTCGCATTAACATGCGCGAAATGCGCAAGCAGAACAGAATCCGTGCCGAATCGAAACGCCTCTGCGGACTGAATCAAGCTCAGTCCGTTAAGCTGTAAATCATCAATCCGCTCGCCCGGAGCGAGTTCGGCCGAATGCAGCGTTTCTTTTGAAGAACAAACAGCGCCGCTGCCTTTTTCGTTCGAAAGATAATTCGAATTTTGCATACAAGCTATGCGGATTACACACCCGGAATCAGTTTAAGGAGGATGTTTGACTGATAGAAGAATGACGCGATCGCACTCGACGAAACAAGTTGTTCAATTGCATCAAACGGAAGCACCGTCAAAACAATCGGCATCAGCATAAATATTACACAGAGCCCGATGATTGACCTTGCAAGCCCGACCGCTCCGCCGATAATGAAATCAACTTTGCGAAGCTGCGGGAAAATAAATGCGTAATCCAGCCAGCAAATCACAAATGTGAATAAAACGCGCACAGCCAAATAAACAATAATAAATGCAACAATATTTATTATCACGCGAACAATGCTCTCGTTGAAATAATCGCCGAGCGTTGTTATTCCCTCCGCTTTGAAGGCCTCCGTCATTATGTTTTCATAAACACGCTCTTTAAGCGGATAAGCAAGGTTTGACCTGCTCATGACCTCGTCAATTTCGGAATTAGATAAACTCTTTATGTCAGATTTGACAAGTTCAACGTCGTAAATGGCTTCCGAACCTTCCGTGTAGCTCAACATTGAATTGTAGAGCTTTTCATTCTTAATTATCGAGTTTGAAACCGTCCCCATGAGCAAAAAAGCCAACAAACAGGCCACGATTGATACCCCGAAAGTTGATGCACTCCATACAAAGCCCTTGTACATGCCCGATACGAAGTACAATCCAATCATAAAGATAATCAAAAAATCAATTATGTTCAATAATAATACCTCCGATATAACGCCTTAATCACATGGATGTAAGGCATTTTCACCTTATGTTATAAAGAGCAGTTTCACTGCCGCTCACCGTTAATATATTTTTATTATCAAGTTTTACAGCACTGTCAACAGGCGAATCAAAGAAATATGATTTTTGCAGTTTTCCGTTAATACCGTAAAAATCAATTTGGTTATTTTTGATAATCGAGATTCTGTCCCGCATCATACAGGCATAAACAACATTCTCGGGCTTTGTGATCGTGCAGCTCGCCTCCTCTGCAAGCCGTGATTCGCTGACCGAAAGGATTCTGTACTCACCGACCCCCTTTGTTTCCGAGCTGCTGCCGGATGAGTTTTCCAATGGAGTTTTGTCAAGAAGCAAATACATTCTTCCGCCGCTCAAATCAGCGGAAAGGCAATCGTATCCGTAGCAGAGAACGCGATATGCCTCTGCATTCGCCCCCCTGTCAAAACGAATCAAATAATCGCTGCAGAATGCAAAAATACTCTTTTTTGTGATGAAAACATTTTTAACAATCTGTTGTTGAACCGAAATAATTCCGATAACGCTTTCACGGCTTAAATCATACAGCGAAATCGATGTTGAAAATGAATTTCCGACTGTTGAAAGCTCCGACATCCACAAAACAGGAGAATCCGAACTCTCAAAACCGAAATCGGTAATGCAAGTCGTGCTGAAATCCCGCTGCCAGCATTGCGTTCCGGACGAATTGAAAGCGCGCAAAGAGTGCGTTCCGTTTTCGTTTTTGAGGTAAACAGCAACGTATTTATCTCCACAAACTATCTTTTTTAATTCACCGTTCAACATGTTGTCGAACCTTGTGCCGATAATTTGAATCGAAGAGGAGTTGTATATAACTTTAATTTTATCCGTTCCGACGAGTTTGACATTATCAGCTTCAACAGACATTGAATAGTTTTTGTCTTCATTTTTTACGCTGTAAAAATTCAACGTCTTTCCTTCAATATAAACAAAACCGTCGCCTGTGTATGCATATTCGGTTTCCGGACGAATCGGGAGCGATTTTTTCCGTGCAACAGTATTTATCCGTTTAATTATCAGCACAGCGGCAAAAGCAATGCCGATGACAACAAGCGCGGAAATCAACAACGCAAAAACTCTGTGTGCGGCTTTTCTTTTTTTTGCTGCACCGTGTTGTGTTTTTTTTGTTTTGTCCACGGTTAAACCTCCATTCTTGGATTTTATGCAAAAGTCTTCCGAAAAATTCCTTTATCGGAAATAAGTTTCAACCGCCGTGTCCGTCGGGACCCGTCATTTTGTGCTGCATGCTTCACGGTCGAACCACTCTTAATGCATTTTTTATAATGCTGCAAGTCAACGGCGTTTTTTCAATAAGCTCACCGTCAAGCTCAACAATACATTCACTGTCCGTTTCGATCGTGAAGCTTTGCGTTCGAATATTAGTGACAGGAGCTTTGTTTTTGTGTTTACCTTTTATGAAAAGCGGTAAAAGCCGCAAAAAGGTAAAAAGGCTCACCCAACGCACGATGCAAAGATCAAACAGGCCGTCGTCAACCTCCGCATCCGGATTCACAAGCATTCCTCCGCCGAAACGCTTTCCGTTTCCGGCAACCGAAATAATAATGTCGCCTTCATATTGAATGCTGTCTGTTTTTATTTTGGCATGTACCTTTTTTCGATGAAAAAGCGAGTCAACAATGCCCAGAAAATACGGAAGCATCCCCTTCCTGCCCTTTTTATGCCGCTCGGTATTTATCAAAACATCAACATCGAAACCGATTCCGCAGACATTTGTGAATTTTGTTCCGTTTGCAATGCCCATGTCGATATACTTTGCTTCTCCGCTCAGAAGCAGGTCTATCGCCGCTTCAGGTTCGCTCGGAAGATTCATCATTCCGGAAAGATCGTTTCCTGTTCCAAAAGGAAGGATTCCGAGTTTAACATTCGGGTTTTGACATATGACGGAAGAAATTTCGTTCACTGTTCCGTCGCCGCCTGCCGCAATAATGAACTTTTCTCCGTTTTTTATCGCTTCCTCTGCAATTTTGACCGCATGTCCCTTGTACTCCGTTTTTTTAACGGTGTATTCAATGCCGCGTTCGCGAAGTATGGTTTCACATTCCGAAAACAAAGCATTGCATTTACCGCTTCCGGCCACAGGGTTAACGATAAAAAACATTCTGTCCATTATATTTCCTCCGAAATTACTCAAAAAACCCTGCAATGAATTTTGTGTACAGTCAAAAAACAGTGCAAAATCCTTTGGGTATAGCAAGCATGCACCCGCAAACTCAATCTGCGGATATGAATACTCGATTGTATAATAACGCAAGTTGCTGTCATTTGTCAATATCAGTCGCAAAATTTCGACTTTTCGTGCTGTTTCGGAATCAATTCTTTGCCCCGTCCGTATTGACCGCAAGACCGTTTTCCGTATTGACCGCAAGGCCGTTTTACCTTATAATGTATACAGGCGGAGTATACATCGGCGAAGGCTTAAGCCTCACGGATCTGCATTATGCAGAACGCTTTTGTTTTTCAAAAACAGCTTTCACGGTGTTTTTTACCGTATCAAAAAGCGGCAGAACCGACAGGGATTTTTTTCCTTGTTATCCGCTTTTTCCACAAGGAAAAGAATTAATTTGCTGAGGATAATGCGAACAACACGGAAACTGTTAATAACAGCCGGATTTATCAACAGAGTTTTGCGCCTTTTATAAACACTGTTTTTATTTGACAGCAAAGGCAAAACATGACTTATCCGCAGTTTCCGCACTACTACTGCCGCCGCTACCTTAGTAATAAACAACAGCAAAGGAGATGCACCCATGCGCTTCAGCGTAAACACAAGAGAACTCAACGAGGCGGTTTCCGTCGTTACGAAGGCAATGCCCTCAAACGCAACACTTCCGATCCTTGAGGGCATATATATGTATGCAGCGAATGACACTCTGTTCATAAAATGCACGGATCTGTCACTCCAAATTGAAACCGAAATTCCCGCAATTATCGACGATGAGGGCAGCGCGGTCCTTCCGGGCAAGCTGTTTTCCGATCTTGTAAAGAAATTCAGCGGTGACACAATCGATTTCGAAAGCGACGGGAACACAATGAACATTCGCTCGCGCAGGGTCAAGTCTTCAATACAGATTCAAAATGCGGATGAATACCCCGAAATGATGCGCGTTGACGATGAGTTTTCGGCGGATATACCTCAAAACAAGCTGAAGAGCATGATAAAACAGGTCATATTTTCGGTTTCCAATGATGAAACAAAGGCGATCCTCAACGGCGTCTGCCTTGAATTCGACAGCGACAACACGCTTGTAATGGTTGCACTCGACGGCTTCCGCATTGCAATGAGAAAAGAAAAAATCAATAACTGCACCGGCAAAAAATCCGTCGTAATTCCCAAACGCGCAATGCAGGAAATTGCCGCCGTTCTTTCTTCCGACGATTCGGAGGTTAAGCTTATTTTTTCAAGCACGCATATAAAAATCGATTTCGGCGGAACAAAGGTCATTTCGCGCCTTCTGGACGGCGAATATGTAAATTATAAGGGCATTCTGCCCAAAAACTTTGCAACAAGAGTTTTGATCAATTGCGAAGAGTTGAAGAACAGCACCGAGCGCGCTTTGCTCATGGCGCGCGAATCGAAATCGAACCGCATCAAGCTGATGTTTGCAAACAACACCCTCACCATAACGGCAAACAGTGAAAAAGGAAATATAAACGACGAGATTGAAATTCAACTTGTCGGAAAGGATCTGGAAATTGCGTTCAACGCAACTTATATTCAGGATGTAATGCGTGTTCTTGACGACGAATGCGTTTACCTTAACATGAACAATGCCGTTACTCCCTGCGTAATCGTTCCGGTCGAGGGCGAAGCATTCTATTACATGATTCTTCCCGTAAGACTTTTTACGGGAGCGTAAAAATAAAACGAACAACCCAAAAGGAGAAAAATATGGAATTTGAAAAGGCAAAGGAATTATTTAAGAAAAACACAGAAACCATGGCAGCCTACAGCCATGCGATGGGTGTTCTGAGCTATGATTCCGAAACGGCTGCACCGAAAAATTCGGCGGAAGGCCTCGGCAGAACTTACGGCGTCTTAAGTGAAATTATCTACAAACTGACCGTAAATGAGGAGCAGTTTGAAGTTATAGACACCATGATGTCAAATCTTGATAAATTGGACTTTATAACTCGCCGTGAAGTCGAGGAAAAAGCGCGCGAGCTTAATCAAATGCGCAAAATTCCCATGGACGAATACACCGCGTTCCAGGTGCTCCTGACAGAAGCCCATAATGCGTGGGTTGAAGCAAAAAATACGGACAATTATTCCGTTTTTGAACCGTATCTTGCGCAAATTGTCGAATACAACAGAAAAATAGCGGCATATGTCTCACCGGAAACGGATGCATATGATTACTGGCTTAACGAATTTGAGCGCGGTGCGTCGAAAAAAATGCTTGATGTATATTTTGAAAAGCTCCGCAGCGCACTTGTTCCGTTGATTCATGCAATTTGCGAAAAAGGTGATGTTATCAATACTTCGTTCCTTGAAAAGTCCTGCCCGATCGAAACGCAGCGAAAACTGTCGGATTATATAATGGACGTTATGAAAATTAACCGCGACGATTGTTCAATCGGGGAAACGGAGCATCCGTTTACAACCGAATTCAACAAGCATGACGTTCGAATTACCACACATTATTATGAAAATATGGTTGCAAGCAGCATGTATTCGGTGATACATGAGGGCGGACATGCGATCTATGAGCTGAACACCGGCGATGATCTTATCGGAACAACGATGGCAGGCGGAGCTTCAATGGGCATTCACGAATCTCAGTCCCGTTTTTATGAAAACATCATCGGCAGGAGCGAAGCGTTTATTTCTTTGATTTTCCCGAAAATTAAAGAGCTTTTCCCCGAGCAGTTTGAAAATGTTTCCGCGCATGATTTCTATCTCGCCGTAAACAAGGCCGAGCCCTCTCTTATCAGGACCGAGGCGGATGAACTGACTTATTCAATGCATATAATGGTACGATATGAAATTGAAAAAAGGCTTATGGACGGTTCGCTTTCAACTAAGGATCTGCCGAATGAATGGAACAGATTATATAAGGAATATCTCGGAATCGATGTTCCCTGCGACAGCATGGGCTGCCTTCAGGATTCTCATTGGAGCGGCGGTGCGCTGGGCTATTTCCCGAGTTATTCCCTCGGTTCTGCTTACGGAGCGCAATTTCTTCACAAAATGAAACAGGATATTGACATTGATAAACTTGTTTCGGAAAACAGGATCGACGAAGTTACCGCATGGCTGACTGAAAAAATACATAAATACGGAATGCTGCTGACTCCGGCGCAGCTGATCGAGAATGCCTGCGGAGAGGAATTCAATGCAGATTATTACATTGAATATCTCACAGAAAAGTATAAAAAAATTTATGATTTGAAGTAAGGTAAATGCCATGCGTCTGTTTATTGCCGTTGAACTGCCCAAAGCTGTCAGAAACGAAGTCGGTGCTGCGCTCAAAGAGCTTAAGATGCTTTCGAGCGGAGGCAGATTTGTTCAGGAAAATAACCTGCATATAACATTGCATTTTATAGGCGAAAGCAACGATCTTGCCGGCGCGGTAAAAGCAATGCAATCTGCCGTGCGCGGGATTCGTCCGTTCGAACTGCGTCCTGTCGGGTTTTCAAGTTTTGAAAGGAGCGGCAGCCGCACGGCTTTTATCGAGGTCGGCGGAAATACAGGCGAATTGGCAATTTTGCATGAGTCGCTTCAAACCGCATTGGCTGATAACGGGTTTGCACGCGAATACAGACGCTTTGTTCCGCATATAACTCTCGGACGGAGTGTTGAATTCGACGAACTGGTTTATGCACAATTGCAGGAGACGGAGTTTAAAACAAGCTTCACTGCCTCGGAAATAACCCTTTTTGAAAGCGTTAAAGAAAAAGGCAAGCTTGTTTATAATCCTTTGCACAGAGAAAAACTTTGATTTGCAGCAATGTTCTTTGAAGGAAGGCGGGCGTTATGAAAACGGAAGAAAAAATGCTCCATATCCTTGAAAAAAACTGTGCCGACGCCCTTGAAAGCGGAATTTTGGTTGCGCTCAGCGGAGGCGCGGATTCATGTGCGCTTGCTCTCCTTCTAAAGAATCTCTCCTGCAAAATCGTTGAAAAGCACACAAATTTCAGATTATGTTGTGCCCATTTCAATCATTGCATACGCGGCGAAGCAGCGCGGGAGGATGAGAATTTCGTTCGCGCTTTTTGTGAGAAACATGCGCTTAAACTACTTAGCGAAAAGGCGGATGTTCCGGCATATGCCGATGAAAAAAGCCTTTCGACAGAAACAGCGGCTCGGGAATTGCGTTATGACTTTCTTGAACGTGCAAGGATTCAAAGCGGCATGGGATTTATTGCAACTGCTCATCATTTGTCGGACAATGCGGAAAGCATACTGCTGCATTTTTTCCGCGGAAGCGGGCTTAACGGGCTGTGCGGAATGAAATATTGCAGCGGAAAAATCATTCATCCTCTTCTGGAGTTTGAGAAAAAAGAATTGGTCGAGTATTTGCTGCAAAACGGCGAGCAGTTTCAAACGGATGAAACAAATTTTGTTCCGGATACGGCACGGAATTTGCTGAGACTGAAAATAATTCCGGAAATACAAAACGGTATTAATTCAAGCTGCGAAAAAGTTATATGCAGAAATGCAAAACTTTTGAATGAAGATGAAAAATACCTCAACGGCGTTGCAAAAGAGGCCTATCTGAACGCAAAAACAGAAAACGGGGTTGATGCGGAAAAGCTGATTCACTTGCCGATGCCGATTAAGTCGCGCGCCGTAATGCACATGCTTCGGGAAAACGGAGTGCAAAACGATGTTTTTCAGCCGCATATAGAGGCTTTGACGAAACTGCTTGAAATGCAGTCGGGCGCAAAAATTGAAATGTCTACAGTTATAATTCGAAAAAGCTTCGGAAAACTGCTCGTTGAAAACAAAAGCTGCACGAAACACGAGTGTGAAATCAATTCTGTTTCCGACTCAGAAAAAAAACAGACAGACTTTCAATCGGATGCTCAATTGTGCCCGCAGACCCGCAACACTCCCCTGCCCCTCAACGGAAAATGGATTCAAACTTCATTCGGAAGGGTAAAAGCTTCCGTCGCGGACGGCGGTCTGGAATTTTCACACGAACGGGTGTATAATAAAACTCGAGCAATGATGGATCTCGAAAAGCTTATAATGCTTTTTGAAAATGAATCGAAAGATACACCGGCTGACGGACTGAAGATAAAAAATAACGTAGAAGCTCTGAGCCTGAACATCAGGTTCAGACGCGCCGGAGACATGTTTTTTCCGGTAAATGCGCCCGGAAAAACAAAGTTGAAAAAGTATTTGATTGCTCAAAAAATTGATTCCGAACGGCGCGACAGACTGCCGCTGCTCGAATGCTGCGGCAAAATAGTATATGTATACGGAGTCGGAATATCCGATGATGTCAAAATTTCAAACGAAACAAAACGTATTGTTTGCGTTGAATTTGAAACGGAGGAATCCTTCCTCGGATAAAGGCTTCGTATTTCAGAAAAACAGCTGCGTTCGAGTTGAAAAAACTCTTTGGTTCGCAAATATAAAAACAACAAAATTACGGAGGAGTAAAATGATTAATAAAACCGGATTGCACAACGATATCGATTATGTGCTTTTGGATCAGGAGACACTGCAGCGGAGGGTTCACGAGCTTGCGGAGAAGCTTACAAACGATTACCGCGGCAAAAACCCTGTTTTTCTTTGCATTCTTAAGGGTTCAGTGCATTTTTTCAGCGATCTTGTTCGCCAATTCGATGATTATTGCGAGATTGATTTTCTCGCAATTTCAAGTTACGGCAATGCAAGAAAAACTTCCGGAATAGTTCGCATCAACAAGGATCTCGACATGAGTATTACCGGACGGCACGTCATAATCGTTGAAGATATAATGGATTCCGGGCTGACCCTGAATCATCTCACGAGCATGCTTCGTGCCCGCGAACCTGCAAGCCTCAAAATCGTTGCCTTGCTTGATAAACCCGAACGCCGTGAATGCGCCATTACTCCGGATTATTACGGATTTGTCGTTCCTAATGAATTTGTCGTGGGATACGGTCTTGACTATGCCGGCACATATCGAAACCTGCCTTTTGTTGGTGTTCTTAAGGACGAGGTTCACGCTGATTAAGCATTGAAGCAGCCGGGCATTTCGTTTTTATCGAACAGCTTGCCCGGTTTTTTCGAAATACAACGGAAATTTATTTATAATTAACAAAAAATTGATAATTCGGAGCTATAATGCCCGAAACGGAAACGGAGGAAATATGAAAGTATTGCTTACCGGCGGTGCGGGGTATATCGGTTCGCACACCGCAGTTGAATTGATGAACGCAGGCTGTGATGTTGTTATTGCAGATGATTTATCAAACTCTTGCCGCGAAGTTGTGAAACGTATTGAGGAATTGGGCAAAAAAACTGTTCGTTTCTATGAAATTGATGTGTGCAGCGAGGATGCGCTCGAACAGGTTTTTTCAGAAAATGATATTGATGCCGTGATCCATTTTGCGGGGAAAAAGGCAGTCGGGGAATCGGTTGCGAAGCCGTTGATGTATTACAAAAACAATCTTGATGCAACAATGAATTTGCTTGAGGTTATGCAGCGTCATGATGTAAACAAGCTTATCTTCAGCTCATCTGCTACCGTTTACGGCGTGCCAAAAGTCGTTCCGATTGACGAAAAGCAGCCCACATGGTGCACCAACCCTTACGGTTGGACAAAATACATGAGCGAACAAATCATGCGGGATGTTTGTGCGGCAAATCCGAAACTTTCGATAGTTCTTCTCCGCTACTTCAATCCGATAGGCGCGCACGAAAGCGGCAGGATCGGCGAAGATCCGAAAGGGATTCCGAACAACCTTATGCCGTATATATCACAGGTTGCAATAGGAAGACGCGAAAAGCTTTCCGTTTTCGGCAATGATTACGATACTCACGACGGAACAGGAGTGCGCGATTACATACATGTTGTTGATCTTGCGAAGGGTCATCTTGCCGCACTCAAATATGCGCAAAATGAAAACGGCTGTGTCGAAATCAATCTCGGTACCGGCATAGGCTACAGCGTGCTTGATATCGTTCACGCTTTTGAAAAGGCAAACAACATTGAAATTCCGTATGTTATAACCGAACGCCGTCCCGGCGATATCGATGCCTCGTTTGCAGATGCACATCTTGCGGCTGAGCTTTTGCATTGGCATACCGAAAAAACGCTTGAGGATATGTGCCGTGATACATGGCGCTGGCAGCAGATGAACCCCAACGGTTATCGGGAGGAATAAAAAATGAAAAAACGCGGGGAAGGCAAAAACGCAAAAAAACATGCACTTCGCATAGTAATTATTATCCTGCTTGTGGTTGTTTTTTTGAGCATACCTTTGGTGATTGTTTGCTGCAAACTCGGGCAGATGAACAAAAATGCGGTTTCAACCGTCAAAAAGCCTGAAATATCACCGGGTGAGACGGCAACTCCCCCCGCGTTGATCAAGGCTGATGCTGATAAAGTTGACACAACAAAGGATTTTGATCCTGCACTGATTGACAATATCAGAATGGATGACGATTCGATTTTTAATGAGAGCAGAATCGACAAGGATGTTGTAAATATAATGCTTTTCGGAAGCGATGTACGCGAGGGTGAACGGCACGGAAGGTCGGACACGATGATGATCCTTTCGTACAATCGAAAGCTGCGGACGGCAAAACTTGTTTCTCTTTTGCGCGACACATGGATTTATATTCCTGATCGTGATACATGGAACCGAATAAACACTGCCTATTTCTTTGGCGGTGTCGGGCTTGCAATTAATACCGTCAACAGCAATTTCGGGATGGACATTCAATATTATGTGAAGGTTGATTTTGAATCTCTGAAAGAAATTGTTGACACCGTCGGCGGAATAGATGTGTATCTTACGGAACGCGAAGTTGAATACATAAATAACAGCGCAGAAAATGATGCCCTGCCCGTAAAAGAAGGTTGGCAGCATCTGAACGGTCGGCAAACGCTGACGCATTCGCGCAACAGGTCCATCGGCGGTGACGGCGATTGGTCAAGAACGCGGAGACAGCGAGACGTTATGTATGCGTTTTTAAAAAAAGCAAAGACCGAAAAATCCATTGCTTCGCTTACTGCATTGGTAAACAATCTGACAAAATATGTTGAGACGAACATGAGTCCGATGCAGATGATCGATCTTGCAATTGATGTTGTGTTTGGCGGCGATTTAACTCTTGAAAACCGTGCACTCCCCTTTGAAGGAACATGGGACTATGCATGGGAAGGAAAAATGGCTGTTATTCATATAAATATTGCTGATAATAAAAGACTTCTGCATGAATATCTCTATGGAGTACAGTGACTTTTACTTCTTATGAGTGTTTGCGCGGGTTGAAGCATCAAAACATTGGTGAGGAAAGAAAATGGGCAGATTGTTTGATGAATGGAAGCAAAAAAACGCTGAAACGGGCGAAAAATCGGTGAATGATAAGGCTTGCGGTGAACTCGTTCATAAGCGTGCACTGCTGATTTTTAATCCCGTTGCGGGAGAAGGCAGATCATTAAGACTGCTTCCGCAAGTTGTAAAACACATGACGGATAACGGCTATGCCTGCACAACACTTACAACAATCAACAGCGGATCTGCAACCGAATACGTAAAAAAATACGGTGAGGAAAATGAAATTGTTGTTTGTTCCGGCGGCGACGGAACAGCGAACGAGGTCATCAGCGGCATTATGCAGCTTCCAAAGGAGAAACGCCCGCGCATGGGCTATGTGCCTTCCGGCAGCACGAACGACTTTGCGAACACGCTCTGCATTCCAAAGAACAGCGATGAAGCTGTAAAAAATATTACTGATGGAATTTGTACTACAATTGATGTAGGAAATTTTAACGGCAGATTCTATGCTTATGTTGCAGCTTTCGGCGCATTTACCGATGTTGCCTACTCGACTTCGCAAAACGCAAAAAACATGTTCGGTTTTCTTGCTTATCTTGCGAAAGGGTTTGATACACTCAAAAAAATCCGTCCGATAAAGGCTGTTTTTGAAATCAACGGAGAAACGATTGAGGACGAGTTTATCCTTTGCACGGTCAGCAACTCGCGAATAATTGCGGGAATTGTAAAGCTGAAGCCTGAAATGGTCGAAATGAACGACGGAATGTTCGAAATAATTTTGATTAGGTATCCGCAAAATGCACTTGAACTCACAAAAATTGTAAATGCAATAACAAGCGGCGAAATGAGCTGCGAATACATCAGAATGTTTCGTGCATCCGAATTGTATGTGCGCTTCCCGGACGAAAGCGTAAGCTGGACGCTCGACGGTGAACAGGAAAAAAACATTACTGAAGCACATATAACAATTATCCATTCAGGAATAGATATTATGTGTGGCAGGACTGAATAAATTTCCTATGCTGAGTTTTCGGTCGACATTGCCGAAACAACAGTACATATATAATTCGTGATAAAGCTTGAATATATTGAGCACCGGTGTTAAAATCGTTTGGTTATTACTGATTAAGAAAGCGTGACCGAATGGAAGAGAATCAAAAGAGCAAAAACAAAATGGGCGTTATGCCTGTCGGAAAACTGCTTGCCAACATGGCAATTCCGATGGTCATTTCCATGCTTGTGCAGGCAATGTACAATGTTGTGGACAGCTATTTTGTTGCAAAAATCAGCACCGACGCACTGACGGCAATTTCGCTTGCCTATCCGATACAGATGTTGATGATCGCTGTTGCGATCGGAACATCCGTCGGCATGAACTCATATATGTCGCGCAGACTCGGCGAGGGAAAAACTGAGGCTGCAAGCAAAGGTGCAAGCAACGGCTTGTGCCTGCTTTTGCTGTCTGCAATTGTATTTACAATATTTGGGCTTGTAATCACTCCGTTTTTCAGGCTTTTCACCGACGATCCGCAGCTCATAGAAATGGGCGTTGATTATCTTGAAATCTGCATGGTTTTCGGATTGGGTGTGTTTATACAAATTGGCTGTGAAAGAATATTGCAGTCAATGGGCAAAACCGGGCTTTCAATGGTGACTCAGCTTGTCGGCGCGGTTGTTAATATCATTCTTGACCCCCTTATGATTTTCGGAATCGGCCCCTTCCCGGAAATGGGAGTTGCAGGCGCGGCATATGCTACGGTAATCGGACAATGGGTCGGAATGCTGATGGCATTGGCACTTGTATTTTTTAAGGAACATGAGGTAAAAATAAGTTTCAAAAATTTCCGTCTCTGCGGTGAAACGGTGCGAGAAATATACCGAGTCGGCATTCCGAGCATTGTCATGCAGTCGATAGGTTCGATAATGAATGTCGGCATGAACGCGATTTTTTCAAGGATTCTGATGAGCAACGCCGGTATTGCAACATTCGGAGTTTATTTCAAAGTTCAATCAATAGTTTTCATGCCTTTGTTTGGAGTTACGAACGCCAGTATGTCCATTTTTGCTTATAACTACGGAGCAAGAAACAGACTGAGGTTTAAAAAAGCATGGAAGATGACACTTTGCGTAACCGCGATTATTATGAGCATCGGCACGCTGCTCTTCCAACTGTTCCCGCAGCAGATTGTTTCCCTCTTCGACTCCGAGGGGAAGATTACCGCTGAAGGAATTGCGGCATTCCGAATTATTTCTTTGCATTTTCCTATCGCGGCGGCATCAATTACAATATCTGTAACTTTTCAGGCGATCGGACACGGAATCAAGAGCATGTTTATGTCCATACTGCGTCAGCTCGTGGTGCTGCTCCCTGCCGCCCTTGTGCTTGCTCTCGTGTTTAAATCGGTTGAATCTGTTTGGTGGTGCTTTGTAATTGCAGAGTTTTCCGCCGTAACTTTCGGAATAATTTCCTTAACGAAGATTTGGAGGCACGAAATTGAACCGATGCCTGACGGCGCAGCGGTCTGAGAATACTGCACAATTAATCAGCCGGTAAAAATAAGCGGGATGCATTGATTCATCCCGCTTATAAATATATTAAAAATGAACTGTAGGGGTGATTCAAAAAAACATCCGAATGTTGTATAATATTCGATAAGGAAATCATTGTTTATAATGCGGGGGTAATATTCAATGCGTGCCTGTAAAAAAATACGAATACTGCTGAATGCGGTTCTGATAATTGCGCTTGTTATGCCGTTTAGAACGCAGCATGAGCCGGCTGTTGTGTTCAGGGACTTGAATTATCAATTTGAAATTGAAGAAAATTCGTTGGATGTTTATACTTTGCGGAACTGTTTCAGAAGTGCCTCTCTGATTGTCGAAGCGGAATGTGTCGACGAGGCAACATACGGCGGCAATGCGATTTCTTTATTTCGAGTAATTGATGTTTTCGCAGGCGATGCGGAAAGCTCTGAAACAATTTATGTTTCAACAGAATATAATGTCGGTGAACGCTGCATTCTCTTTCTTGCTGATGAAAACAAAGGCGAATTCAGTTACGGAAAAATATACGTTCCGGTCGAAAACGGAGTAATGCAAAGCAGCGGATCGACAGTTCGCATGAGCGACGGCAGGAATGTTCAAATCAGCTCAATTAAACGCGAAATTGCGGCAATGAAATCCGAATTATTTATTCCAAGTGAATATATGTTTTATTCCAATATGAATGAATTGCTCGTCGGCTGCAATGAATACTTTATCGGCAGGGTTGACAGCGTATCCTCATATATGCCCACTTTGTGCAGATCGGGCGAACGCGGCGAAACGATAAGGAGTGAACGCAATTCACTGCGCATCGGCGTGACGGTTTTAAATTCCTTGGGCGGGGGGCTGCGAAGCGGTGAAAAAATAACGATAACTCAAGTGGATAATATGTATCGCAACGTAATTAATGCTTCAACTTTAAAAGCAGTCGGAGGCGGCGATAACGCATGGGAACTGCCTGTGAACGGTGATGTATACCTGTTTTTTGTGATAAAAAGCCCGGATGATAAAGTTAATTTCTTTTTCCCGGTTAACCCGTATCAGGGATATGTGAAAATCAGGGGTGACGGCAGACTGAATTCGTGTTCGAACCTGAATCCAGCAATTACGGATAATTTCACATTGTTGATGTTTACGAGCAGCTTTTATAAATGAATCAGTTGCAATCGGTATTTCATTATGTGTAAATACCGGTTGCTTGACGCTTGTTTTCTTGTGATAAGATTTAAATACACAAAAAAGTCCGGAGGTTGAATTGGAAAACTATGATGTTGCTGTTGTACGCTGCAAGACTTATGACGTCGAAGCAGTCAAACCTGCACTTGAAGAGGCCGTAAATGCGGTAAACGGCTTGGATTTTGTGAAGCCCGGAATGAAAATAATTATTAAACCCAACCTTGTTTCGTTCAAAAAGCCCGATGCAGCCGCAACAACCCACCCTGCCCTGCTTGAGGCACTTGTTGAAATGCTTTTGGCACGCGGTGCAGATGTTACGATAGGCGACAGCCCCGGCGGTCCGCACTCGCTCCCCTTGCTGAATCGCGTCTACGCAGCAACGGGCATGGATCGGGTTGAAAAGCTCGGTGCAAAGCTGAATCGCAATATGAACGAAAAAACTGTTGACTTTCCTGAAGGAAAAGTACTAAAAAATTTCACATACACAGAGTATTTGGATGAGGCTGATGCAATTATTGATTTCTGTAAATTGAAATCGCACGGAATGCTTGGCATGAGTGCGGCGGTTAAAAATCTGTTTGGGACGATTCCGGGTCTTAAAAAGCCGGAAGTTCATTATAAATTTCAAAACGATACTGAATTTGCCGATATGCTTGTTGATCTTAATGAGTATTTCAAACCGAGACTTGCAATTTGTGATGCCGTTGTCGGAATGGAGGGCAACGGGCCGACTGCCGGCACGCCGCGCCAAATCGGTGCAATAATTGCGTCGAAAAGCACGTATTATGCCGATGTTGTCGGTGCAGAGCTGATCGGGATGAACATTGACGGTCTGCCAACGCTTCAAGCGGCGTATGAACGAGGTTTTGCGCCTGCATCCAGTAAAAATTTGAGGGTATACGGTGATATTCGCGCGTTAACCGTTGATGACTTTAAAGCCCCGCCGGTGCGTGGATTGAGTTTCATGCGCAAAGGCAATGTGCTTCATTTTATCAGTAAAGCGGCGCTTGAACATAAGCCCACGCTAAAAAAACGTCTTTGTGCCGGATGCGGTGAATGCGCAAGGATGTGTCCCGCAAAAGCAATAGAAATGAAAAACAAAAAACCGCATATAAATCGCGAAAAATGTATTCGTTGTTTTTGCTGCCAGGAGTTTTGTCCGCGTGCCGCTATGGTTGCGCACAGACCCCTTGCCGCAAAGGCTCTGAACAAGCTGAAACTGTAATTCAAGCGACCGGGTTTTTGACAGTGAGACGTATAATATGTTTATGAAAGAACGGAGAAAATAATGTGGACTGCTGAGCAGCTTCGTGCAATTAACGAGGATGGAAACCTGCTTGTTTCGGCTGCCGCGGGTGCAGGTAAAACCGCAGTAATGACTGAACGCATTGCTCGAATTATTGCTTCCGGGACTGATGTTTCGGAAATACTTGTTGTAACGTTTACGAACCCCGCCGCTGCTGAAATGAAACAGCGCATTGAGCGGCGGTTGTCGGAGCTTGCGGAGTCAACCGATGATACAAAGCTGAAAATGCATTTGCACGATTCGGCAATAAATATTTCTACTGCAAATATTTCAACTATTCACAGTTTTTGCGGAAATGTTCTGAGACGTAATTGCCATATAGTCGGTCTTGATCCGGCGTTCAGAACCGCCGATGCCGCAGAGGCTGCATTGCTGCGCCTTAAAGCATTGGATGATGTATTGGAAGAGGCATATTCGGATGCGGAAAAAACTTCGGATTCGGATTTTCGCTTGCTTTGTGACGCCCTTATTCGCGATGATGCGCTTTGCACTCTTATTGAGGATACCTATGATTTTATTATGGCACGCCCTAATCCGTTCGGTTGGCTGCATGAGGCGGTTGAGGCATACGGAAGCAGCTTTGAAACGTTTTCCGAAAAGGCGGCGGAGAGTCTGATTGCTTCCGCAAAAAGGAACATCTCGACGTTTTATGATATGGCGAATGAGCTTTATCATTGTTTTGTAAACGAAAATAACCCCGAATTTGAAGTGTATACGAAACTGCTTCAAACGGATATGGGATTTTATGACGAGCTGATGCAGCTGAAAACTTATTCCGATTGGCACTGTAAAATTGCGGCATGTGCTTTTGCAAAAATTCCGTCAAGAAAGGGCGGTGCGCCTGCGGAGCTGAAGGAATATCGCGAAAAAGTCAAAAGTCAATTCAAAAAAATAAGCGAGGCTTTTTGCTACTCATATGACGTTGAACGTGAAAATGCAGCGCGGATTTATCCTTGCCTGAAAAGTCTTGAAGCGATCGTTCGACGGTTTGCGGAGCATTATTCCGAATTAAAGCGTGAAAATGCGCTTATAGATTTCAACGATATGGAACAGCTTGCATATACCGTGCTTAAAAACGATGAAATTGCCGCTGAATATAAGGAAAAGTTCAAATACATTTTTGTTGACGAATATCAGGATACCAACAGCATCCAGGACGCAATAATTGCTGCTGTTTCAAACGGTCATAATCTGTTTATGGTAGGAGACGTCAAGCAGAGCATATATCGCTTTCGCCAGGCCGAACCTGAAAATTTTTTGGCGAAATATCAAAGCTATGATGGAACGGTTGGAAAAAGAATTGATTTGAACGCAAATTTCAGAAGCATGACGTCAGTTTTGAATGCAGCGAACAGTCTGTTTTCAAAAATCATGCTCGGCGATGTCGGTGAAATTGATTATTCCGACAATGCCGAATTGCGAATGGGCGCGGAAACTGCAAACGGCAGCGCGGAAATATGCTTAATTGACATTTCGAATGAGAAAGGCGAAAACGAAAATGAGGCCGAATCGGAAAATAACTCCGCAAAGGAAAACGATGAGCCGGAAGCCATAGAGGCCGAGGCACGCTGTGTTGCTGATAAAATACGCTGCGTGATTGAAAACGTTGAGGTATTTGATAAGGAAATCAATCGAGTGCGAAAGCCGATGTTTTCTGATTTTGCGGTCTTGATGCGGCGAACGAAGGGTGTTGCTCTGCAATTTGTAAACGCAATGACGGAACAGGGCATTCCATGCGCGGCCGAGCTCGGAGATGGGTATTTTGACGCAATTGAGGTACAGATATTCTTAAATTTACTAAGAATTATAGACAATAGAAGGCAGGATATTCCGCTTTTAAGCGTTATGCGCTCCCCAATCGGCGGGTTCAATGAGGATGAGTATATACATATTCGAACCGATTTCGGCGGTGAAGAGTTCATTGACAGACTCACGGAGGCCGCTCAAAGCTTTCAAAACGGCTCGAATAATGCGGAATACTGCCGCAAGGCAAATTATTTCCTGGGAAATGTTGATAGATGGCATGAAATGAGCCGCTTTTTAAGCGTTGATGAACTGATAGGCACTCTTCTGGATGAGACATTTTATTATGTTTATGTCGGTGCGCTGCGTGGCGGTGCGGTTCGGCAGGCGAATCTTGATTTATTGCTTGAAAAGGCACAGGCTTTCGTTGCAAACGGCAAAAGCGGGCTCCACGGATTTGTAACGCTGATGGACAGTCTGAGGGATAATGTCAGCATGGGTGCGGCTCAGCCTTCCGCAATTGACGCGGTTCGCGTGATGAGCATACACAAGAGCAAAGGTTTGGAGTTTCCGATTGTTTTCGTTTGCGGAACAACGTCGGAATTCAGCAAAAAAAGCCACAAAGCCGATGCTGTTTTTGACAGAGAACTTGGAATCGGTTTCCGTATGCGCGGCAAAAACCCGCTCACCCCCCTGCTGCGCCGCGCAATTATGATGCGTGAGGATGACAGATTGGTTTCTGAGGAAATGCGGAATCTGTATGTTGCAATGACGCGCCCGAGAGAGAGACTTTATATCATCGGCTCAAGCAAAAAAATGGCAGATTTATTGAAGAAATTTGCTGCGCCATTGTCAAAATCCCGCATAATGAATTCCAAATGCTATCTCGATTGGATGCTCGGAGCATATTTTCCGCTTGGTATCAACCTTGATAATGCGGGTTCGGCGGGTGTAAAATGCGCAATCGGAGCGGATAAGCTTTTATTGCGATGCATAAAAAAAACACCGAATTCAACTGATGAAACCCGAATGAGCAAGGCAGAATATATCAGATGGAGTGAAGAAGCCCGCAGCACCGATTGCAGTGCCGTGAGCCGCAGGCTTGAGTATCGGTATCCGTTTGAAGACGATACCAAGCAAAAAAGCAAGCGCACCGTCACGGAAATAATTAAAGGCGAAAAACGTTCGATTGATTATGATTTTTCGCCGTCTGTCCCGATTTTTTTGCAGCCTGAACACGTGCTGACCGGAGCAGAGAGAGGAACTGCAACGCATATATTCCTTCAAATGTTCCCGCTCGGAATACGAACCGAGGCGGAAATAAATATTGTTCTCAAAAGACTCTCGGCGGATGGTATTTTGTCCGAACAACAGGCGAAATCTGTAAATATGTTTGCAATAAAACGTTTTCTGCAAAGCGGGTTGTATGAACGAATGTCTGCCGCCGCAAATGACGCCAATGAACTGATAAAGCGCGAACTTGAGTTTACGTTATTGCTGGACGTCAACAAAAATAATGTTGTGGTGCAGGGAATAATCGATTGCTGCTTCACCGAAAATAACGAGTGGATCATTGTAGATTACAAAACAACGAGCACACGTGACAAAGATCCGCGGGATGTTGCGAATTCATACCGTATGCAGCTGCAAATTTACGCGGATGCATTGCAAAAACTGTCCGGATTGCCGGTGAAAGAGACTTGGGTATATCTGTTGAGTGCGGGCGAGGCGTTCCGCGTGAGTCGGGAACAGGCGTAAAGAAATTGGCGGCTGCGCTGACGCAAGCGGCGGATTACATGGGAAGTTTTTTTATAAAAAAACCATGCCGATTTGTTGACAACACGGAAAAAAATCCTTATAATAGGATAAATTGGTATGTGCTTTCGCAAGGTTTGCCTTGCACATACAGACTCAGGAGGCAGAAACATGGCAGAAGTTGTACAGCTTACTCTGGCAGGCAAAAAAGCTCTCGAAGATAAGCTTGAATATTTAAAAAATGTCCGCAGGGCGGAAATAACCGAGGAGATCGCTGTTGCGCGTTCATTCGGCGATTTAAGCGAAAATGCGGAATACGACGCCGCGAAAGACGCACAGGCTCATAATGAACTCGAGATTATGGAGCTTGAAGCGATGCTCAAAAACGTTGTGATCATTGATGAAACTCATACCGACGGCAAAACAGTCACAATGGGTTCGATCGTTCGCATTAAATTCGTTGATTTGGGGTTTGAAGATGAATTTAAGATTGTCGGTTCTGCCGAAGCGGATATCGACGCAAAACCCAAGAGCATTTCAAACGACTCCCCTGTCGGTGCTGCGCTTTTGGGAAAATCGATTGACGAAATCACCAATGTTGAGGCTCCCGGCGGTCTTATGAAGGTTAAAATCATCTCAATCAGGAGATAACTTTTAACAGGCAGGCTCACGTTACGATGATGGAGAATTAGTATAAATGGAAGAAAATAACATAATCAATACAGAAGAAAACAACACTGTCAACGCTGAAGAACTTCACGAGCTGCTTCAGATTCGCCGCGATAAGCTTGCGGCGCTTCAGGCTGCCGGAAAAAACCCGTTCGACATTGTAAAATTCGACCAAACCGATTTCAGCACGGACATAAAGGCAAACTACGAGGCATATGAGGGCAAAAAAGTCTCGGTTGCCGGCCGAATGATGTCAAAACGTGTTATGGGCAAGGCAAGTTTTGCAGGGCTTCGCGATGCGAAAGGCGATATTCAAGCCTATGTTCGCCGCGATGATATCGGCGAAGAATCATATTCCGATTTTAAAGCATATGATATTGGCGATATGCTCGGCATTACCGGATTTGTTTTCAAAACAAAAACAGGCGAAATCTCCATTCATGCGGAAACAGTCACTCTGCTTTCGAAATCATTAAGGCCTCTTCCGGAAAAATTCCATGGCCTTCGTGATACAGATTTGCGCTATCGCATGCGCTATGTTGACCTTATCATGAACCCCGAGGTTCGCACAACTTTCATTAAGCGCAGCCGAATTATTTCCGAAATTCGCAGATACCTGGATGAGCGCGGATTTTTGGAAGTTGAGACCCCTATTATCAACACCGTTGCAAGCGGTGCGAATGCACGTCCCTTCATAAGCCATTATAACGCGCTTGATTTGGACGTTTTTATGCGCATTGCAACCGAGCTTCCGCTCAAAATGTGCATCGTCGGCGGTTTGGAAAAGGTTTATGAGATAGGTCACCAGTTCCGCAACGAGGGCATGGATGCGACGCATAATCCTGAATATACAAGCATGGAGCTTTATCAGGCTTACACCGATTATCACGGAATGATGGAACTTGCCGAAAATCTGCTCTCCCACTGCGCGAAAACGATTCTCGGCACTACAAAAATTACGTATCAGGGCAAAGAAATTGACCTCACTCCCCCCTTCCGCCGTCAAACCATGAATGACGCGGTTCTTGAGCACACCGGTGTTGATTTCTATGCCTGCAGGGACGGCGCGGAGGCAATTGAAAAAGCAAAGTCCCTCGGCCTCGAAATTGAGGATAAAACTGCGCCCATCGGCAAGGTTCTTTTTGCGGCCTTTGATGAATTTGTTGAGAGCAAGCTCATCCAGCCCACGTTTATTATTGATTATCCCGTTGAGGTTTCTCCGCTTACAAAGCGCAAACCTGATAATCCCGGGATCGTTGAACGCTTTGAGCTTTTCATTGCCGGTGCAGAGTATTGCAACGCTTTCAGCGAGCTGAACGACCCCATCGACCAGCGTGCGCGTTTCGAACAGCAGGCGCAGGAAAAAGCAAAAGGTGACGATGAGGCAATGCCCATTGATGAAAACTTCATTGCTGCACTCGAATACGGAATGCCCCCCACCGGCGGCATCGGTTTCGGCATCGACAGGATTATCATGCTCCTGACCGATTCCCCCACCATCAGGGACGTTCTGCTCTTCCCCACAATGAAGCCCATTGACTGATTCGACGCACGCCGCACCGAACATTTTAAAGCAATTCCGCAACAGTTGATTGAATCAATAAATCCCGCCCGAGGCAAATGCTTCAGGCGGGATTTGTGTATTGACTATCGGTTTACTTGCAATTGATATTTACTTGCAATTGATATTTGCTTGCAATTGATAGGTGATTGACGTCAAGGCGTCAATGCGCTCTGTTCCTTTTCATGTTATTGTAGCATTCCGAACAGTATTTTTTCAGTTTTCCCCTAACGGGATCGGGCTCGCGTTTGCGCTGTCCGCAAATCGGACAAAGCAGCTGCGGATCAATCCGAACTTTAGGCTGTTCGTTTGCCGTATTCGCTCTTTCAGCAGGCGGCGCGATGTTTTGCGAGACCGCACCATCGGAAACGGGCAGCAAAATGCCGTATCCGACATTTGTCTTTGCACCGACGCCGAAATAACACAGCAACATTCGGAACAGCTCCTGTTTATTCTCTGCGGAAATTTCTATGCCGCTTGGGAGCGTTGCATGATGCAGAATGAAACGGAACTCGAAGGTCACTCCGGGCAGGATCTTGATGATATGTATCGGATTCGGATTCTTCATCAGGTTTTTGTCCAAGGGGTAATGCGGCGTGATGTAGTCCGCACCGAGAACCCTGTTGCCTTTGCCGCCTTTGGCAAGCACGGCATCAAGGAAGATATCGCTGCCTTCGAAAATATCCTTATCAAGCTCTTCTATGTCTTTGTCACAAATGCTTTCGTTTTCGAGTATTTTACTAAGGAAATCAATGACAGCGGGACGGCGGTCCGCAAATGAACTTCGCAGAATACCTTTGACGCCCGATGAAGGGAGATAGGGCTGACCCGTGACATAGGAAAAGGAGAAGCCGCATTTAATGTCCGATGCCACAGCTCCGGAACCGTGCGGATTGCCCGTTCCGATGAGCAAACCCGGGTAATCCGTTTTTAACCGGAATTTTTTGAAGCTTTCGCCGAAATGTTCTTCAAGCTCTTGGCAGGCGGAAAAATCGCTGTCCTTGAATTTCTGCAAAAAGATCATTTCGTTTTTCTTTTTGACGTCTTCTTCAAATTGCTTTGAATTACCCGGGGTGAGCTGCTCATAATACAGCTTGTTGAATATAAGGTTGATGTTATTCACTTTCACCGTCACCTTTCTGGGCATTGTCCGAATTCTTTTCGGGCAGGAGTTTATAAAAATTCATTGCAAGCTTCAGCGCAACAGAAGCGTTTATGAACTTTTCGCGCACCTCTGACTGATCCTGACTGCACAACCACTTGAAAATCTCATCCGGTGTCAATATATCTCCGTTGGAGATGATAAAATACATCGCCTGCAAAAGCTTTGGCCTGTCTGCAACGGCTTTGCCCTGCTGGGAAAAGAATGCGACTGCGGACTTGATGCTGCCCATGGTGACGGCTGCACCAAAGTTGGAGATCTGGCTTCGATAGGTGCGCTGAATGCATTTAACCCCGTCCTTAATTTCCGAAATGCCGCATTTTTCTATTGCATTGTAAGCTACACTTAACCATGAGTCTACCACACGCTTGTTCATTCTGCGCCTCCGTTCTGTGCCGCAGGCATGGGAATGATGCTGCACTTTGTGAAGCCCCTGCCGATGGAAGCGTTTCCGCCGAACTGAATGATGCTGTGTCGGGCGAAATCAAGCTCAAGATTCGGTTCGGGTGAAAGAATCAGGGTGAAGAAAACGCTCTTTGCAGGCACAACCTCTTCATACCAAAGGTTATTATCATCACCGACTTTGTTCCTTGCCGTAACAGGAAGAGGATAGCGGCTTGGGTCAAGCTCTTTTGCAATTGCAAATCTTTTGCCGAGGAATTGCCCGAGTTTTAAAAACTCAGCCTCTTCGGCGGAGGAAAGAATGCCCGTCGGCTCACCTTCAACTTTTATTTCAGCTTCGCTGCTGAAATTTGTTGTGACGAGAAAATTATTTTTACCAAAATCCGGAAAACGCAGTTCATGGATTCCGAACGGATTGCAGTTGAAGCAGTCCAAAAGATATAGCATGTCGTTTAACGCGGGAACGGTCGCAGCAAGCACACTCGGATGAACAGAACCTGCAAGCCGAAGCGGACGCGCAATGAATTTTGCGTCAAAAAACTTGTACATTCCCCCGCCGTCCGCATCGTCCTTTGTTGACGGTTTGCCGAAAATCTTTTTAAGGTTATCGTCATCAAGATGTTCGGAAAAATACTCGCGCATCGCGCCCTTAATGCCGGATGAATGAACGGTTGGGTTGCCGTTCAAATCCTTTTGAACCTCGTTATCAATAATGTTATAGTTGCTTTCACCCGAGTCAACATGAAGGTCGGTCAGGCATTCCATCTTCAGAAGTGTGGTGTTCATACGTTATTTTCCTTTCTTTTTCCGATTATTGCAATATTCATGCCGATTTTTGTGAGGTTTGCCGTGCACGGAGCATTGGCTTCCGTGTCCGCTCCGCTGTCGGATTCGATGCAGGCTTTAAGAGCCGCTGCATCGCTTGATTTAAAGATACTCCCTGCGGAAATGAGGTGATATACGTTCGCACCTTTGCTGACTTTACCTTTCAGCGATACGCTGTATGCACGGTGATCGCGCATTGCGAGTGCGGTAAAGAAACAGTGCGCATAAACGTCGGCTGTAAGTGAAGAGTCACCGCGCAGATAAACCGTGTCGGGATAAATCAGCTCCGCAAGTGCATCGTTAATTGAATCCTCCTCTTCCGCAAAACGGACGGTAAAGGCTGTTCTTCCCTGCCCCATGAACACGACCGTGCTGCTCGGCAGAGTCACATCATCGCGCAGCGTTACATAGACGGAAAAAGCAAAACCGTCTTGCAGCTGATAACATTCGCGCTTGAAGAAAGCGGATTTGTATTGCTTCTTTGAAATGCCGATGCGCTGAACTTTTTGAAAAAGCCAATGGGCTGGAATTTGGCTGCCGCTGTTAACATACATATAGCTGTTCGCGAGTCCGTTTTTGACTTTGAACGACTTACAGAAACCGCGCCGGATGCCGCTGTCACTGCCGTCAACCGAAAACGTGAACTCATCAAAAACAAAATCATCGGGCGAGAACGGTGCATAAGGGAAGCTTTCTCCGTTATCGGAATCGGCGGAGTAAACAAAATTCTTGAATTCGTCCGAATCGGAAATGCAGTGATCTCTCGGCGTCGGAACAAGTGCTTCAGCCTTTTTTGTGTCATAAATGAAGAGCGGAGAAAGCTTTTCAATTGCACCGAAATCCTGTTCGGAGCTTGAACCGATGTCGAAACCGCCTTTGCCGATGAGATTATCAACGGCAGCTTGCTCATTGACACTCAGATTGTATTTTCGGTCGGGCTTGAAAAGCCGACGCCCCTCGTATTCAAAATTGTACAGCAGAGCATATCGCAATGCTCCGAGCAGTGTTGATTGCGACGGCGTTTGTTCGCTTGATATAAAGCTTCTGCCGCCCGTGTCGAACGAAAAGGTTTTTTCATTGCCGAAAAAGTATGCTCCATGCGGAACAAAATCAGCACGATAGGTCTTGCTCAATCTCTTTCCCCCCTTTTTTCAATGTAAAATTTTGCAATGCGGAGAACAAACTCCATTGCACGAACCGCATTCGCTGCCGCATCGGACGCTTTGTCGGCACTGTGTTCGGCTTCTTCGAAAACACGAATATCGGCGTTTGCAGTCAATCGACTGTAGAACGCGGGAAGCGTTTTGTAAAGGTAGTCCGAATACTTGCCGTCAACATGTATCGACGAATCGAACATATTGCGGAACAATTCCCGAACGGTTTCAAAGTCGGCTGCGGCCGCCAGCTTGTTGAAACCGATGAACAGCGGAGCAAAGGAACAGAATGCGTAAATCACCGAATGCAGCAAGCCTTCGTCAAAGCTTTTAGGCATGTCATCAAGAAAATTTGTAAATGCAGTCAATCCGTCAATGCCCTTCAGAACGAGGCACTCGCTCTGCCCGGAATGCTTCTGAAGCCGCACGGCAACGCAGTTTTTGCCGCATCTGTTCTTTGCGTAATCGAACAGCAAGTCTGCCGAATCATCAAGAGCTTCATAAAGCGGAAATTTGCTGTAGCATATGCTTATGCCGAGCGACAGGGACGGCACGGGGATTGGCTCTTCGCCCGGTTTCTTTTCGGCATTTGCCGCTTTGATCGCATCGATATATGTTTTGAACGATTTTTGAAACAAATCCTTTGCATCCCTTGCGAAGTGAAACACGGTTTCGCCGGACGAGCTTTCGGCGGGCAGCAGCGCAAGCAGGTCGTCGCCTCCGGAATAAATTGTAACGCCGCTGTAACGGTGAACAAGATCGGCCATTTCGCCGCAATACAGAACACAGGTTCTTGAAAAATGGCGCAGTTCATCTGCTTTAAGCGAGGCAATGATTTTGGAAACAGCATCCGCATCGCTGCGAACGACGGCATAGTAATCGTGTTTTTTCAGTTGCTCGCGAACTTTTCCGTCTTTTGATGTGTCCGCAATGTCCTCAGTGCTTCGAATGCTTGTGCGATCTTCGCCAAGCAGCGGCCAGTTTTCAAACCCTTGCGTAAGCGGCAGCTCGCGTATGCTGCGGTTGCTGACAGCCTTAACGATCTCGTTGCAGCTTTCAACCCGAATTATCGGCTGAAAAAGCTCAAGACTGTCCAACGCAAGCCCGCTTTTAAGAATAGGGTTTTCGCCGTTCTCCTCATCAACATCGAATGCAGTACAGGCGATAAGCATGTAACGGCGGAGAAAATCATCCCCTTCCTTTTCATTGAAACCGAATGTATCGGCAAGCGAACAGATTACGGAATTCCTTAAAGCGGAGAAATTCGTTACATCAAAATTCTTCGCGCGGAAAATGATATGGTCGGGAAATCTTCCCACTCCGTCCGAAACAATAACGTCCGCAGCCGCCGAATCCTCCTTTGTCCCCGCAGCGTTTTTATGATAATACGGAACTATAATGTCCTCTTCGGAAATGTTGAACTCCGAATGCTCCAAAAGATATTCGCATATCGACTTGGAAAGATAGGAGAACATGTAACTCGCGGCCCAAAGTGCGCCGGTGGATTCGGCAAGGCCGATGGTTTTGAATATCGGACCCAATGTGACTGCAATGTATTTTACTTTACTCATATATTCACCTCCTTATTTAAGTGCGCAGAACGGGACGAAGCTTGAGCTTCTTCGCGAGATCAACATCCGGGTTGATTAAATCGACAATCCCGTATCCGCCGCCTTTGTCACTTGTTTTATCGTTGAAATCCTTCGCAAACGCGTCGAGGAACCGCTTCAGTGCTTCATCGCCCGACTTTGCTCCCGGTGCAAGCTCTTCCGTTGTCGGGGTTTTTATCATGCCGTTTTTGCACTCGGTTTGCAGATAGTTGAGCTTTTGGTCACTTGTCGCCTTGCTGTCGTATTTGTCCTCTTGGTTCTTTTCCAGAATATAAAATTCTGAACCGAAGATCTCATCCGGCATTTTCTGCGGAAGAATGAAGACAAACTTTCCGATTGGTTTGAACAGCAGCGGTGACGGGAAACGCTCGACTCCTTCCGCACTGTGGATATAAATATTGTGGACAGTGTGCTCCCTGCGTATTTGACTGCGGGGATTCAGACAGAATCGGGAGTTTTCGTTTGTGCCCAAAAGCCCGCGGACATAGCGGTATCGGACATTATTGCCGTAAGAATGGAGGTGTTCACCCCGGGTTGCTTCGTTATAAACATTGCGAAGCACTTGTTGCTTAACAAATGCCTTGTCGTTGGCAAGCGGATTTTCTTCCCGCTGAAAGTAACGGAAGACAAAACCACGAACGTAATTACCCTCGCCGCGGTTAAAGCCGCTTTTCAGGAAGGCGGAGAGGACCCAAACGGCATCAAGCAGGGCGTCGGCACTGACATTATCGTCGAGCTTGCAGTAATAGGCATTCGGGCAGTATTTCCTAACGAGGTCAAATCCCTTGGGTGCATTGGGTTCGGTGCTGATATCAACCGTAAACGAACCGAATCCCTTCCGCTGTCGTGTTCCGAAATTATGCATCATGAAAAAACCGCGAATGTGTTCGTCAATCAATGTCAGCAGCTCAGGAATGAAGCAGCGAATCGTGAGCGTCAACCCGTCTTTATAAAAGAGTGACTCTTTAAAGGTTTCCTGAATCGCTTGAACCGTATCTTGAATATTATTTCCTGATGCCATATTTCCGAAATAGTTTTTGTGTATTTCGTGTAAACCTGCATTCGGCGGGCGGTGTTCGGCTCTTGCAATGGCTCTTTCGATACCGTTTTCAATCGATTGCGTTCTGTCGACTTGTTCGCTGTTCGGTGTGATCCGCATCATGTAATCAAAACTTTGCTGTGAACCGTCTCCGACAAACCATTTCTTCCATCTGCCGTCCCCGAATCGGTCATCTTTCTCCAATTGTTCAATCAAGAACCTGTCCAATTTCGGCTTGACTTCCGTTGCGCGCAAACATGCGTGCGGTTCGGAATGCTGAAAATGGATAAGCGGTGTGTGTTGAACCAATTTGTATTCTTTTTGCCAATCATTCATTGGATCCGTGTTCTCCTTTCAAAATTAAAAGTCATTAAAGTTTGTTGAATTTCGCTGAAAAGTGTTTTCAATGCCTGCGGCGGTATTTTATTTGGAAAACAGATATTACTACGACTGAGACTGCGACAGCAAACACAAGAGGAATAAGCCAAATCAAAAGCTTAGGTTTATTGACAACGGTCTCAACGGCGCCCATCCCGTCGGCAAAAAAACCGGCCAGCGAAAGAAGCAGCGCGATCAGTGCGAAAATCGTTGCCCATTTGTTAAAGTCCGTATCCAAGGCCGTGTTTGCGGCGGAATACAGCGCGTCAAGCTGATTTTGCAATGCTTCACGCTGCTTGTCCACAAAAAGGAATTCGCGGAGCATTCCGTACAGCTCGCAGCCCTGCTCCTGTGCGGTGACCTCAAACAGGTTAAGCTGACTTTGAAAAGCAACAAAGCGTTCCTGAAGCTTGTTCAGGGCAATAATGTTTTGTATACTGATTTTCTTCTTTGGGTTCTTAATATGCGCGGAAAGCAGCGCAGCATCCGCTTGGAATTTAATCAGCGAGGCGCGCTGAACAAGTGCGAAACATGCAAGCCGCGTGTATTGAGTCAAAAACGGCAGGATTACCGGAGCGTAGACGGATTCGGAAGTGACGCAGACGAGACTGTAATTTGTAACAGCCTGCAAGGTGCCGTAACTCAGCCAGCGCTTGTAAACATGTGCCGAAAGCAGCTCTTTTCGCATTTCGGCAGTCGGACAGCTTACGTTGCCTTCCGTGTCGATAAACACAAACTCATATAAGGAATTTGCGGTTTTATCATCGTGAAGATAGTTGAATTCTCCCAAAACGTTTGCGGCAGTGTAAAACTTCGCCGTTTTCGTGTCGGCAACGCAGCAGCAAACGAACATCCTGTCGTCCAATGCGGGGCTGATAAGAAACTTTGAGTTTGTGCCGCGCTTGGAAGAAAAAGTTTTTTCACTATGTTTATTATCAGATGGATCGCCCGATTTGCCGGAGGCTTTTTCGGGAGCGGAAGAATAATTCAGAACATCGGTGATAAAGTTTGCAACATGCGTGAGGGACAGGTATTCAAAAAGCATTTCCGTGTTTCGGCATTTGTAAACAAAATCCTTGAAATTATCCGAAAAACGTTCGATTTTAGGCGACCCGTCCGCATTCCTGCCCGCTGTAAACTCAAAGTCAAAGCTGTCGGCACAAAGCGAAAAATATCTTTCGGGATCGGGAACGGGCAGCAGCGGAAGATTGATCCTTCGGCCGTATTCGTTGATGGCCTTAACGGATTCAATGTTTGCCTGACTCGTTTTTCCGTCCTTTGCAAGGCCGTGATTTTCGCATTCAAGCATAAATATGCCGATTCCGGTGTTGAAAAGAATAACACGCACTGCATTTACATGCAGATCATATGTGATATTGCGCGTGATATAATAATGCGCCTGCAGCTTTTTGTCCCTGCCTTCCGGACGGAATTCAAATGTGTGTGAAATTTCCGAATGCGAGTTGTTATTCAAAGAGGTATACAGCGCATTGCGCATTGCAGGGTTGAAATACTGATATTCCTGATATGCAAGCCGGATATTTTCAAGCTCGGCATCTTCGTTATCGCCGTCAAGCGCGGTCACTGCCCGCAAAATTTTGTCAACATCCAAACATGCACAGTCTTTTGCAGAGGAATGCTTTTTGAACTTTGACGGACGGTTAAACGGAAACTTCCGCTTGCCATTTTCGGAGCAGCATTCGTCACTGTACCACATACCGTTTTCTTTAAAGTATTCTACAACGGATTCAAAGTCAAATTCGGCGTTTCCGCGTGGATCTTCGATATTGAACGGAAGCATGAATGTGTGGTAACTGTATACGGACGATTTCTTCCTGTCCAACAGCTCAACGGCCTTTGCTTCAATGTCATAATTCGGAGAAGCACCGACAGCATCTGCGATAAACGGCGAGAAAAGCGTGTGAAAACTATAGTTCGGTTTCGGTCTTTTTCGTCTTTCCGACTCCGCTTGGATTTTCTTAAGCACGTTAGTATCGTACGGAAGAAAATCCGTGTTGTTCGGGAGCATTGAAAAACGGTTGGCAAAATAATAATTTGAGTTCATGCAAACAACAAATACTCCTTACAGTTTCATCACAAATTACAATTAAAAGGTTCATTCTTAATCGGATACACTAATCTGAATATATCTTACCGCATATTGCGAATTTTGTCAAGACCTTTCGAAAACTTTTGTTTAAAGCTGAAATCAAAAAAGTTATCCGCAGTTTATGATTAAATTGCGGATAACTTTTGCTCAGAATCGAACCGGTGCCGAAAAACGGCACAAGGTTTCGGGTTTCGAACGAAATAAAATCTGAATGCTTACAGTTTTATCAGCTCATATTCCTTGCTGCCGAACCCCAACTCCGCTGCGGCATCAACCGTGTGTGCGCCGTTGCGGCTTTCAATGCGCTCAAGCAAATGATCCCTGCCGGGGTCGTCGGAGGCGTAAACAAGGTCAAGACATGCGCGGTCGACAGCTATCGGGTCAAGTGATGCAAGAATTCCGATATCTGCCATGCAGGGATCTTCCGCAACGGAACAACAATCGCAGTCAACGGACATATTCTTCATGACGTTGATAAAAACCATATTGCCGTTGAAATGACGCACGACGGCTTCCGCCGCGTCGGCCATGGATTCAAGAAACGAGTCGTGGTCGCCTGTCCAAATCTTCTCCGGCTCGCCTGCACCGTGGATATATGCCTTGCCGTAGGAGGAGGCGCAGCCGATGGAAAGCTGCTTCAGCGCACCGCCGAACCCGCCCATCGGATGCCCCTTGAAATGGGAAAGCACAAGCATGGAGCCATAGTTAAGCATGTTTTTGCCGACCTGAACCTTTTTGATGCGCTTGCCGTTCGGAATCAAAAGCTCGGCATCCGGCCCTTCCGCATCCATAATGTCAACGGTGAAATGCTTGCTCCAACCGTGTTTTTCCATGGTTTCACGGTGTTTTTCGGTTGTGTTGCGTCCGCCGTCGTAGGCGGTGTTGCATTCAACCACGGTTCCGTGCACATCGTTGACGACAGGCTGCCAAAATTCCGGTTTCAAAAAGTTTTGATTGCCGGGTTCGCCCGAATGCAGTTTTACGGCAACTTTGCCGGGAAGAATTCCGCCGGGCAGGTCATTCGATGCCGCATGGAAAAGCTCAACCACCTTTTCAGCTGTGATTTCGGAAGAAAAAAACACTTTTGATTTCATTTACGAGACTCCTTACAATGGATAAATTAAAAACTGATTAGCAATAACTTCATCCGCTTCCTGCTGTCCTGTTCCGCATTTTCAAATTTATTCCGCATGGATGCTTGCCTTGTAGCGGTTCAGCTTGACTGCATCGTCAATCTCAAGATCGTTTGTGCCGCTGAGTGACTCAAGGTGATGCGTGAATTCGTGCCGCAAGATGTGCCGAACCTCGGCCTTCAGCTTTTCGTCCGGTAAATTCCCGTAACTGCGCAAAATCGAACCGCCGTACAACACAATGCTCCGTCCCATCTGCGGCGAGTTCCTGTATTCACCCAACACAAGCAGCGGATTTTTCGGATCGGATTGCGGGTGCGCTTTTGTAATCGGAGAAAGTATGATTCCTCCGTTTAGCTCACGGTAAAATACCTGCGGAAGCTCCTCTGCCGCTTCATCGGCAAATATGCGCAGCTTGTCCAATCGTTCGGAATAGGTCGGTGTGCGCTTTGCCGCACATGCTTGCGGCACAGCTGAAGAAATGTTCGGATTAAAAACCTTCTCTCCCGAACAGGTTTGCGGCGCGGCGGAAAAAACATTGACATTTATGTCTTTTTGCTCCAAAGCTATTCCTCCGTTTCCTCTCAGCATCGGAACCGGCACTGCACGCAAATTTGTAAATCACTTGCGGATTGCACTGCCCAATGACGGCTCCCGATTGCATTGTACATCATATTTAAGAATATTTCAAGTGAAAACGAAGGGCGATCCGGTTTGGTTCGAACGCCGGCAATACAGGCAAAATTAATATATTATCGCAGCGGAACATAAAAATGTACAGCAGCGTTTTATCATATCGAATTGAATATGTCTCAATGAAGGAATAATACTGTCAGAAATATAAAAAGAACATGTAAGCACACAATAAGCGAAGTCGATATTTGCAGTGAACAGAAAGAATGACGCTGAATGTCATATGTTGCTTTTTTTGACGGATAAAGGTATAATATAACCGATTAAAGGGCATTTGCAGAACGCTGCAATGAAATTGTACGCACTGAGAGGTTAAAAATTTGAACAGATTCTCCAAAGAGCTTGCAGCGGCGGTTTTCCTGTAAAAGTCATGACAATGATGTCTACATAACAACAGGTTTGATTAAGGAGGAAAAAATGACAATTGTTTTGATTATTTTGGTGGTGCTTGCACTGCCGTATCTGATACGTAAGTAGAGCAAAGCAATTCTTGTGGGCTGCCCTGTTCGGTGCAGGAAAAAATGCTGTTTCATGTGCAATATCGGAGTGAGCCGCAGCAAGTGCATTTTTGCACTCGAGACAACAGTTTTATCCTCACCTGCGGGAAAAACAAAACACCGTAAAAACGGAGGAAAAACATGAGCAACGGAACGAAAGTTATATTGGGGCGGATAGTGTTTGCCCTCGGTATGCTGATTATGGTGTCAGCGTTTTGCCCGCCGTCATGTACGGTGAGATTGATTACGCGGCAACATCGGAAAACGAAAGCAACAGGAGAGTTGTGAAATGTCTGCGGTTCTCAATTTTGCTTGACAAAACAGGCGATTCGGCATATGCAGCAGTCACATTCGATTATTCAACGGTTGCTGCCGAGTGCGGAAGGCAATGTCGAAATCAACAGAAAACACGGGAAGCACTGTCCGTTACGGAAGACTTCCCGTGTTTGTTTTTGAAGAAATCGGTTGCTTGCCGCAACACTGCGGCAGAGCGGAGAACTTCAGCCTGCGCGGCAGGTTCGGCGGCTGCGGTTATCGGAGGTCTTCCGGTGTATCGGAATTTTCCGCCGTATCGGAGGGTGCTGTTTCGGCGGAGTCTGCATTGGCATTTGAGATTTCGCCGTCGGACTCTTCCCCGCCTTTCTGCGGTTCGTCATCGTTATGCGGCGCAAGCGCAACGCTTGCAACCCTGTGTCCCTCGTCGATTTTCATCAGTCGAACGCCCTGCGTATTGCGGGAAATGACGGAAATCGTGTCAACGGGAACGCGAATGACAACGCCGTCATCACGGATAAGCATCAGATCCTCATTGCCTTCGGAAACTTTGAGGCAAACAAGCTTGCCGGTTTTTTCGGTGATATTCATTGCAATAATGCCCTTGCCGGCGCGGCCCTGAACGCGGTAGGCGTCCTCTTCCGTGCGCTTGCCCATGCCGTTTTCGGTGATGGCAATGACGCAGCTGCCGGGTTTGACCATGGACATATCAACAACGCAGTCGCCCTCGGAGAGTTTAATGGCACGAACGCCGGAGGCATTTCTGCCCATTGAGCGAACATCCTGCTCGCTGAAACGGATGCTCATTCCGTCCCGTGTGCCGATAATGAACTCGTCATCGCCTGCGGAGAGCGCAACGCTGATAAGCTCGTCACCCTCGCGGAGGTTTTGAGCAATCAAGCCGCCCTTGCGAATGTTTGAAAAATCGGAGAGCGGAGTTTTTTTGATAACACCCTGCCGTGTGCAAAGAACGAGATAGCCGCCCTCGGTCTGCCTGCCGATGGGGAATGCGGCGGTAACGAACTCACCCGTCTGCAATTGCAGCAGGTTGACTATGGGCGTGCCCTTTGCGGTGCGGCTTGCCTCCGGAATGGAATAGCATTTAATGCGGAAAGCGCGGCCCTTGTTTGTGAAGAACATGATATAGGAATGAGTGCTTGTGACGAAAATATCCTCAAGGAAATCCTCTTCACGGGTTGCTCCCGCGCTGATGCCGACGCCGCCTCTGCGCTGCGTGCGATAGGTTGCTTCCGCAATGCGCTTGATGTAGCCGTGATGGGTGCAGGTAACAACCATGTCTTCTTCCTGAATGATGTCATCCATATCGATGTCTTCAACGATCTTTGTGATTTCGGTGCGGCGCGGATCGGCAAAGCGGCGCCGAATCTCGAGCATTTCATCTTTAACAACGCCCATAAGTTTGCCTTCGTCCGCAAGCAGGGAAGCAAGGTATTCAACCGTGCGCTTAAGTTCGCCGTACTCGGCTTCCAACTTTTCGCGCTCAAGCCCCGTCAGCCTTTGCAGCCGCATGTCAAGTATCGCCTGCGCCTGCCGTTCACTGAAACCGAAACGTGCAATCAGCCTTTCCTTTGCTTCTGCGCCGTTTGCACTGGCTTTGATGATGGCAATGACTTCGTCAATATTGTCGAGTGCGATCATAAGGCCTTCCAAGATGTGCAGCCTTTCGCGTGCTTTGTCAAGGTCAAACTGCGTGCGGCGGGTGACAACATCCTTTTGATGCGCAATGTAGTGATAAAGCATTTCGCGAAGGTTGAGCACCTTGGGTTCGCCGTTCACAAGCGCGATCATGATAACGCCGAAAGTATCCTGAAGCTGAGTGTGCTTATACAGATTGTTCAGCACAACATTTGCATTGACATCCTTTTTAAGCTCGATAACAATGCGCATTCCCGCGCGGGAGCTTTCGTCGCGAAGGTCGGAAATGCCGTCCACGCGCTTCTCGTGAACAAGCTCTGCAATTTTTTCAACAAGCTTTGCTTTGTTGACCTGATACGGAATTTCCGTGACGATGATTCGTGAACGATCGGCCTTGTATTGCTCGATCTCGCTCTTTGCGCGAACAAGGATCTTTCCCCTGCCTGTAAAATATGCATGGCGAATGCCGACATCGCCCATGATGACGCCGCCGGTCGGAAAGTCCGGGCCGGGGATATAGTTCATCAGCTCGTCGATCGTGATATCGGGATTGTCAATCATTGCGGCACAGGCATCGACAGCCTCGCCGAGATTATGCGGCGGAATGTTTGTTGCCATGCCGACAGCAATGCCGTTTGAGCCGTTCACAAGAAGGTTCGGGTATCTTGCGGGCAATACCGCGGGCTGCATCAGCGTTTCGTCAAAATTCGGGTAAAAATCAACCGTGTTCTTGTCAAGATCGCGGAGCATTTCGAGAGTGAGCCTGCTCATGCGCGCTTCGGTATAACGCATTGCAGCGGCGGGGTCGCCGTCAACGCTGCCGAAATTGCCGTGACCTTCAACAAGGGGGTAACGAGTGGAGAAGGGCTGGGCAAGGCGCACCATTGCATCGTAAACCGCCGTGTCGCCGTGCGGATGGTATTTGCCGAGAACGTCGCCGACAAGGCGCGCACTCTTTCTGAAGGGCTTGTCGGGCTGCATACTCAGCTCGTCCATTGCGTAAAGAATGCGCCTGTGAACGGGTTTCAGCCCGTCGCGCACATCGGGAAGCGCACGGCTGATGATAACAGCCATTGCGTATGATATAAAGCTGCGCTTCATTTCGCCCACAAGGTTTATGGGCAATATTCTGCCGCCTTCAACATCGGTCGGCAGCTCGTTTGTTCCGAGCATTTCAAGATTGGGTCTTTTTTTGTTTTCGTCCATTATTTCTCCTGCATGAAAGGTGCGGAGCCTGCCGCAGTCGGTGCATCGCACCTTTCGTCGGTCGTCAAGTCATTGAATCGTGTTAATAATTTCGGATTGCAGAGCTCAAAGCTCTTAATCTGCCGTTTGAAAATTGAAACGTTTCCGAATCAAACGTCAAGGTCGGCAACGAGCTTGCTGTTCTGCTCAATAAATTCGCGGCGCGGTTCAACCCTGTCGCCCATCAAAAGGGTGAAAGTTTCGTCCGCAAGCATTGCATCGTCCATTGTGACGCGAAGCATAATGCGGTTCGCGGGATCCATTGTCGTGTCCCAAAGCTGTTCGGGGTTCATTTCGCCCAAACCTTTGTAGCGTTGAATGTAGATTTTATCCCTGCCGATTTCGTCAAGAGTTTTGTTCAGCTCTTCGTCCGAATAGACATAGCGTTCCGTATTGCCCTTTTTGATGAGATAGAGAGGAGGCTGGGCAATGTAAACATAGCCACGCTCTATCATCGGCCGCATGTGCCGATAGAAGAACGTCAGCAGCAGCGTGCGAATATGGCTTCCGTCAACATCGGCATCGGTCATGCAGATGATTTTGTGATAGCGGAGCTTGGTTTCGTCAAAATCCGCATCCATGCCCGCACCGAACGCGGTTATCATGCATTTGATTTCCGCATTGCCGAGAATTTTGTCCAAACGGGTTTTTTCAACGTTCAGAATCTTTCCGCGCAGCGGAAGGATGGCCTGAAAATGCCTGTCGCGTCCTTCCTTGGCGGAACCGCCTGCGGAGTCGCCCTCAACGATGAACAGTTCGCATTTTGAAGGATCTTTTTCGGAGCAGTCCGCAAGTTTGCCGGGCAGTGCGGCGGAATCCAAAACGGACTTGCGTCTGGTCAGCTCGCGTGCCTTGCGCGCCGCTTCCCTTGCGCGGCTTGCACTGAGGCATTTGTCGAGAATAAGCTTTGCCTGCGCCGGGTTCTCTTCAAGATAGGTCGTCATGCCGGCCGTCACGGCGTTGTCAACAAGGGTTCTTATGTAGGCATTGCCGAGTTTTGTTTTTGTCTGCCCTTCAAACTGCGGCTCTGTCAGCTTAACGCTGATGATAGCGCTCAAACCTTCGCGGATGTCGTCTCCGGTCAGGTTCTGGTCGCTGTCTTTAAGGATTTTAAACTTTCGGGCGTAGTCGTTGATGACCCTTGTCATTGCCGCACGGAAACCCGCAAGGTGGCTGCCGCCCTCAATGGTGTTTATGTTGTTGGCATAGGTAAAAACATTTTCGCTGTAGCCGTCGTTGTATTGCAGCGCAACTTCAACGCTTGCCGTTTCAAGCGGATTATCGTTCTTTACAGCGGAAAAATAAATCGGGTCGGGGTGCAGAACCTCTTTGTTTTTGTTGATATAGCGAACGTATTCAACAACCCCGCCTTCGTAATGGAAGCTGTCCTGCACGGGCGGGTCGCAGCGTTCATCCGTCACGATGATGCGCACGCCGCCGTTTAGGAACGCAAGCTCACGCAGCCGTCGAACAAGGATATCGTATTCATAGTTCACTTCGTCAAAAATTTCTTCGTCGGGAACAAAATGAATCGTTGTGCCGTGCTCGTCCGCTCCGCAGTTGCCCACGATTTCAACCTCCGTGACCTTTATGCCGCGGCGGCAGATCTGCCGGTAAATATGCCCGTCCCGACGCACCTCGGCGGTAAGTTCCGTGCTCAATGCGTTAACAACGGAAAGACCCACACCGTGAAGGCCGCCGGAGACCTTATAGCCGCTGCCGCCGAATTTGCCGCCCGCATGAAGCATTGTAAGTGCGACTTCAAGCGCGGATTTGCCGGTTTTGGGGTGAATATCGACGGGAATGCCCCTGCCGTTGTCAACAACGGTAATGGAGTTGTCCGCATGAATGGTAACATAAATATGAGTGCAGAATCCCGCCATTGCTTCATCGATGGAGTTATCGACGATTTCATAAACAAGGTGGTGCAGGCCTCTTGAATCGGTTGAACCGATATACATGCCTGGGCGGCGGCGAACGGCCTCCAATCCTTCAAGCACCTGTATTTGCGAAGCGTTATAAGTCGTTTCCATTTTTAAAATTATTTCCTTTCAGAGTAAAACCCGCGGCATTTTTGAAAAGCTGCCGCCGGCGGAGCCCTGTCCGCCGGGATTTTTATGTCGGGCTGTTTTGGGGAGAACGCCGACCGTATGATTTAAAACAACCACAAAACGGCGTTTATTTATACAATGTTAAATCAACACAGAATCAATTTTCTGCTGACAGAATTTTTTTGAGTTTGCCGCCGCTGCATTCAAACACCGTCATGTTCGGCACCTGTTCAAGGCCGTCGAGAGTTGTGGAGGTTAAAAAGCATTGGCAGTCGAATGCGCTTGAAAGCAGCTCTCGCTGCCTGTCGCCGTCCAGTTCGCTCAGAACATCGTCCAAAAGCAGAACCGGCGCCTCGCCCCGAACGCGGCGCATAAGCGCAAGCTCGCTCAGTTTAAGGCTCAACGCTGCCGTGCGCTGCTGCCCCTGGGAACCGAAAACGCGGACGTCGCGCCCGTTGAGCAGAATGCCGATGTCGTCCCGGTGCGGCCCCTTGGTTGTGCAGCCGCGGCGGATATCCTCCGCCCGTGCCTTGCAGAGTGCATCCCCGAGTGCGGCGCGCGCACCGTCGCCCTCGAAGGGAACGGAGGGTTTGTAGTAGGTAAAAAGCTCTTCCGGTTCATGCCCGACAGAGGAATTGCCCGTGATGCTGCGGTTCAGATCCCGCGCAGCGGTGCTGAGCCTGTCAAGAAAATCGCGCCGAAGCAGCATGACCGAACCGCCGAGCTCCGCAAGCTTATCGTCCCACATGTCGAGAAGTTCAATGTTCGGTTCGAACGGAAAACTTGTTTTCAAAAGCGCGGTGCGCTGCTTGAGGGCGGCATTATATTGCTGCAAACGGTAAAAATATGCAGGTCGAAGCTGGCAAAGCTCCATGTCCATAAAGCGGCGGCGCGTTTCGGGAGAGTCCTTGACGAGGGAGAGATCCTCGGGTGAAAACATTACGGCGTTCAGAACGCCCATAAGTTCGCCCATGCGTCTGATGCGCTGCCCGTCGATAAAAACCTGTTTCGGTGCGCCGGAAAACAGCTTGAGTTCAATGCTGTGCTTCCCCGTTGCACTCACAAGCTCAATGCCCGCATATGCCTTGTCGGAAAGGGAGTTGATAAGTTCCGCATCGCGGCGCGTTCGGTGGCTCCTGCCCAACGCAGCAAGGAAAACGGATTCCAGAATGTTCGTTTTACCCGCCGCATTTGCGCCCACAATGACGTTAAGCCCCTTTGCAGGCTCAAACCGCAGCTCCGTATAACTTCTGAAACAATAAAGTCTTACGGCGGTGATGTACACGCAAAGCCTCCGCCCTGCCGCATTATGCGGCATTATTACCTTCATTCTATTATACCATATTTTAAGGAGTTCGGCAAGCCCGAAAGGCGCATTTAAAGGTACATTTATATAGGTAGGAGAAATGAGAAATCAGGAGCGGAGGGCGGAGTGTGGAAAGTTAAGAGCGGAGTTTGGAGAGTGGAGAGCGGAGCTGAAGGCACTCGGTTGCCTCCCCTGCAAGGGGAGGGGGACCGCATAGCGGTGGAGGGGTTTTGATTAAGAGTGTGGAAAGCGGAGAGTGAAGGGTGCGGGTTCAGCACTTACCGATGTGCTGAACCCGCACCGAGCGGAGTGTGGAAAGTTAAGAGCGGAGTTTGGAGAGTGGAGAGTGGAGCTGAAGGCACTCGTTTGCCTCCCCTGCAAGGGGAGGGGGACCGCAGAGCGGTGGAGGGGTTTTGATTTAGAGTGTGGAAAGCGGAGAGTGAAGAACGATGTACATTTCTAATTTCTAATTGCTGATTTCTAATTGACAACGTCAATCAGAAATGATACAATACTTATTGCCGACTGAGGCCGAGTACATTCCTTTCGGAGGAAAACCATGAAAAAAAGCGTAAAGATTATTGGCATCGTTGTTTGTGTCGCAATTCTTGCGGCGGCGGTTGTGGGAGTTGCTTCGCGCGCAGTGCGTGCGGAGGACGGCAGGCGCATCCGCAAGGCGTTCAACGAATATGCCGAGCGTGTGGTACGACTGCGTGAAAGCGACGAATTTGAGGATTCCGACGACGATCCCGCTCTTTCCGACTGGTTCACCGCACCCGAAGGCTTCCTGCCCGTAAAGGACGGAAACGTGTATAAAAGCGTTATCAACCCTTACGACACGCCCGAGGAGTGGGATCTGCTTGAAGATGCGGAAGAAATGCGGGAGGTTTCCCAATTGCCGGAAACTGCGCGGAATGCAACAACGGCGGAGCTTGTGCTGTACTGCATGAACTATAACCTGTTTGATGATATGTTCGTTTACGAATCAATGCTGGAAGGATTCGACGTTGTCAAACAGGATTATGACGGACTTCGGCTGCTTGCCGCGCGCGAGGATGCGGGAACGGTTCTTGTCAATCTCTACAAGGCATACAAGCTCAACGATCAGAGCCAACTCGACAGATATGCCTGCCTGAGGTTGGACTATCTTGAAACAATGCTTGCACAGCCGGAGATTCTTGCAAAGCTCACCGATGAACAGTGCCGCGAGCTTGCGGCCGAATGCTACAACAAGGCAACGCAGATAATGAACGCACGGAACGATGAATACGGCATCACCCAGACGCTTTATCTCGGCGTGAAGAGCCTTATGCGGGCGGATCCGGAATTTGCGCGCATTGTCAACGGTTCCGACGGCGCAAGAACTTTTGCCGAAACCGGCGTTCTTGTCCCGAGCAAAATAAGCAATGCGGATCTCGGAGCAATGGCTGCAAGGGTACGGCTTGTGATTGGATGAACACTGATTCACCTTGACTGAAATTTACTGATGAAAAGAGAGGAAACGTTGATGCGGAATGCGCAGTGCATAATGCGGAATGCGGAATGCGGAATGCGGAATGCGGAATGCGGAATGCATGTGCCTCAGGCGTATTGTACGGATGACGTTTCTTCTCTTTTCAATTTTTAAATGTTCCTCATACTTGCGGTGCAAGCAAAAGACGGCTGAAGAACGAGCTCAAAATATATCTTCATTCTGTCCCGAAACGGTCTTGACTTTGTACAAAATCCGAGTATAATGTGATATGCACTTGAAAGAGTGAATGCACCTTTAGCTCAGCTGGTAGAGCACCTGACTCTTAATCAGGGTGTCCAGGGTTCGAGCCCCTGAAGGTGTACCAACAAAAAGTCCTTGTTTTGCAAGGGCTTTTTTAATTTGCTTTATGCTTAATTTGCTTAAAAGGAAGCGCAGGTCCTTCGAGTGCCCTTGACTTTTCCCCGAATCGGTTCTATAATCATTGCATATAAAAAAGAGTCTGAAGGAGGGTTGATCCATGCAGCTTCTTGTTATCACGATCGACGATTGCGATGAATTCCTTGCAACGCTTGAAGGGCTTCGCGCACACGGAATGAACGGCATCGTTTTTCAGTCCACAAGCCTTAAACACGCATTGCTGAACAGCAACGTTGACGCACCGCCGATTTTCGGTCGAGTCAGCAAAATCATGAGCCATGATTTTGAATCCAGTCACACTGCGTTTTTGCTGCTGAACGATGATCAACTTGAACATGCAAAGCGCGTTATCCGCCGCAACACGCACGGATTGGGCAAAAAAGGCGTCATGTTCACGCTGCCCGTGCTTTCGTTCGAAGGAATCGATGCGGAATAACGCACGCGGAACGATAATCGAAAACCGACTTAAGTAAATATAAAACGGAAACCGCCGTTCGGCGGCATTCCGAAGAATAAGTGCGCTGAAAGATACCGACAGCGTGTTCATTGGTGCGCGGCAGAAAAGCGGCGCACGTTCCACCGCGCCGGTGTGCGCGAAATTTGTCGAAAATTCGCACCGCCGGATAAAAGGCGGAACTCGAACTGAAAGGAAAAACAACATGAAAATTCTGCTGATTCTTGCAATCGCAATGGCGGGCGGCCTTGCCCTGTCCCGCCTTATGAAGCTGCTCAACCTGCCCAATGTCACGGGCTACCTTATTGCAGGCATTCTGATAGGTCCCTTTGTGCTGAAACTTGTCACAAACGGCGATATCAAAAGCGCAAAGATTATCACAACCACCGCATTGGGTTTCATTGCTTTTTCGATCGGCGGCGAATTTAAGCTGTCATTGTTGAAAAAGCTCGGCGGCAAGATTGTCGTTATCACAGTTGTGCAGGCTGTTATGACCGTGCTGCTCGTGCTGCTTGCGCTTTTGCTTGTGCCGGGTGAATACCGCGTTCCCCGTGCGTTGCTTCTCGGTGCAATTGCGGCTGCAACGGCACCTGCCGCAACACTGCTTGTTGTTCGCCAATACAAGGCAAAGGGCCCCGTTACGGACACGCTCCTGCCCGTTACGGCGTTTGATGATGCGGTCGGCCTGATGATCTTCTCCCTCTGCTTTGCACTCGCACAGGCATTTGCCTCCGGCGATGCGCTGACGGTTCAGGCAATCGTGCTTGATCCGCTGCGCGAGATCGGCCTTTCCCTGCTTACGGGCGGCGTTATGGGTGCCGTGCTTGCGTTTGTAATGCGCTTTTTCAAGTCCAAAGCAAACCGCCTCTGCCTGATGCTTGCGGCGGTTTTTGCCTGCGTTGCACTTTCGGAAATGTGGGAGCTTTCTTCACTGCTGACCTGCATGATGCTTGGCGCGGTGTTTGCAAACATGCGCAGCGACTCTGTCATTGCGATGGAGCTTTGCGATGGCTGGACGCCTGCATTATTCATGCTTTTCTTCGTGCTTTCGGGTGCGGAGCTTGATTTTTCGATCCTGCTGACGGTCGGGATTCCGGGCGTTATCTATATCATTGCACGTTCCGCCGGCAAGTATTTCGGCGCGTTCACCGGAGCGGCAATGTCCCATGCCGATCCAAAGGTGCGCAAATACCTCGGCGTTACGCTGCTTCCGCAGGCAGGTGTTGCAATCGGCATGGCGCAGATGGTTGCCGCAAGCGACCTTCCGCAAACGCTTTCCGCGCAGGTTGTGACGGTTGCACTGTTTGCAACACTTGTTTATGAACTTGCGGGCCCCGTGCTGACAAAGCTTGCGCTTGCAAAAGCAGGTGAAATTTCGGCTGAAAATCTCGGAAAAAAGAAAAAGACAGCTGCTGCCGCCGAAAGCACTGCGGATGCACCGCAGGCATAAGCCGGGTGAACCGGAAAGCCGAAACATATCAGAATTAATATTGAATTAAAAGAAAAGGGAGAACGCAGACCGAACCGCGTCTCCCCTTTTTATTCGCCTGTGCTTCGTTCCAATATGCACCGCAAGATATTGTGCCGCACCGATTGTGCATAATCTGTTCGGCCGACTGAACTTTTCCGCATTTGCCCCAAGATATTGTGCCGCTCGGCAGGGTTATCCACATGAGTTTTCCACAATCAGACCCCGTTTTCCACAGAGTTATCCGCAATAGAGGGAGTTATCCTCAACCGTCGTGAGCAAAACAGCCGCAAAATGCGGAAAACTCCGAAATTTGGCGGTGTACAGGCTTGTTTATGTGTGGATAAGTCTGTGGATAATGTGGAAAACCCTGTTGACAGTTTCGAAAAACCCTGCAAATATACCAAATTTCGCCCGCCTTTGACAGGGTTTTCCGCAATTTCCACATTCTTCGCCGCAGAATAACCCGCAGAAAGTCAACAGGTTATCCACAAGGGAAGGAGGAATTAGGAATTAGGAACGAGGAATTAGGAATTATTTTTCTCGGTTGAACAGAGCAGGTGTACCTTTAATTACTCATTGCTAATTGCTCATTGAAAATATATTGCTGCTTTTTCCTCTTTGCGGAACATTTTTTTAAAAAACCTTATTGACAAACGGGATTTGATGTGCTAAAGTACCAAAGACGTCCCCTCGAGGGGGCTTTATTTAGCTTGAGTTCATATCGTTTGCCCGAATTGCGGCTTGCCTTGTGCTGGGGGAAGCGGGTTCAGCGGCGGCGCGGGCTCAGGCAGACTACAAGGAGGCTCTACCATGCGCGTAAAGATCACACTCGCTTGCTCCGAATGCAAGCAGAGGAACTACAATACGTTCAAAAACAAGAAGAACGATCCTGACAGGCTCGAGTTCAAAAAGTATTGCCGTTTCTGCCGTAAGCATACTCTCCACAAGGAATCCAAATAAGGAACAAGGAGAACGCTATGAAAAAAGAAGTAAAACAGACAGGCGAAAAGAAGCCGGGCTTTTTCAAAAAAGTCGGCGGATTTTTCTCCCGCATCGGAACTTATTTCAAAGAAGTTTTTGCTGAAACCAAAAAGCTCAGCTGGCCCGGCAAAAAAGAACTTGTCGGATATACCCTTGCTGTTATCGGCTTTGTTGCACTGATGGCAGTTCTCATGTGGGTGCTGGATCTCGGCTTCAGCAAAGGCATCGGCGCACTTGCCAAAATCGTTGTTAAATAAGGATTGCCAATGACGGACGAAGTAAGGACTCATTACGGGGATGACACCCCGCTTGATGCCCGGTGGTACGTCGTCCATACCTACTCCGGATACGAAAACAAAGTCAAGGAAGACCTTGAAAAAACAATTGAGAACCGCAATCTTCAGGATTTGATTCTCGAGGTTAAGTATCCCACAGAGCAGGTCACGGAGCTCAAGGAGGGTTCAAAGAAGCCCAAGACGGTGCTTCGCAAGGTGTACCCCGGTTATGTCATGGTCAAAATGGTCATGAACGACAACACATGGTATATTGTTCGCAACACCCGCGGCGTTACCGGCTTTGTAGGCCCGGGAAGCAAGCCGATTCCCCTCACCGATGAGGAGGTCACGGCAATGGGCGTTGAACGTATGCAGCTTGAGCTGGATATCAAAGTCGGCGAACACGTCCGTGTTGTTTCCGACCCGTTTGCGAATTTCATCGGTACGGTTCAGGCAATCGACCCCGAAACGCAGCGGATTCGCCTCATAATTTCCCTTTTCGGCAAGGAAACGCCGATCGAGCTGGATTTTGTCGAGGTTCAAAAACTCTGATTTTTTTCAAACACCGTAACCCCGTATGTTTTTCCGTTTTAAATCAAACGGATTTGCATAGTGGGAGGAAAAGCGGACAGCTTGCGCCGCTTGCTCAACAGCACGGAGCAGCGCGCCGGATAACGCTCCGCCGTTCCGCTCGCACCACATTATTTTTAGGAGGAATATCAAAATGGCAAAGAAGATTACAGGCTTTGTCAAGCTGCAAATCCCCGCAGGCAAAGCGACCCCTGCACCGCCCGTAGGCCCCGCACTCGGCCAGCACGGCGTTAATATCATGGGCTTCTGCAAGGAGTTCAACGAGCGCACCTCAAAGCAGGCGGGTCTCATCATTCCCGTTGTCATCACGGTTTACCAGGATCGTTCGTTCACCTTCATCACCAAGACCCCTCCCGCAGCCGTTCTCATCAAGAAGGCTTGCGGAATCGAGAGCGGTTCCGGTGTGCCCAACAAGACCAAGGTTGCGAACATCACCAAAGCACAGGTTAAAGAAATTGCTGAGCTCAAAATGCCCGACCTCAACGCAGCAAGCCTTGAAGCGGCAATGAGCATGGTAGCCGGCACCGCACGCAGCATGGGCGTTGTCGTTGTTGACTGAGGAAACAGCGTGGGAGGCATCAGCCGTTATCACCACAAGGAGGATTAAACAACTATGAAGCATGGCAAAAAGTATATCGAAAGCGCAAAGTCTTTCGACAATCAGAAGCTCTATGATCCCGAAGAGGGTATTTCCGTAGTCCTTTCCACCGCAAAGGCAAAGTTCGACGAAACCATTGAAGCGCATATCCGTCTGGGCGTTGACTCCCGTCACGCAGACCAGCAGGTTCGCGGCGCAGTCGTTCTGCCCCACGGCACCGGTAAGGTCGTTCGCGTTCTCGTTTTCGCAAAGGGCGACAAGGCTCGCGAAGCACAGGAAGCGGGCGCGGATTTCGTCGGCGATGAAGATATGGTCAAAAAGATTCAGACCGAAAACTGGTTCGGTTTTGATGTCTGCGTTGCAACTCCCGATATGATGGGCGTTGTCGGTCGAATCGGCCGCGTTCTCGGCCCGAAGGGCTTGATGCCCAACCCCAAGAGCGGCACCGTCACCATGGATGTTGCAAAGGCAATCACCGATATCAAAGCAGGTAAAGTTGAATACCGCGTTGATAAGACCAACATCTGCCACTGCCCCGTCGGTAAGGTCAGCTTCGGCAAAGAAAAGATCGGCGAGAACCTCAACACTTTGATGGACGCTATCATTAAGGCAAAGCCCGCAGCGGCGAAGGGTACCTATATTAAGAGCCTCGTACTCTCCACCACCATGGGCCCCGGCGTCAAGTTCAACGGCATGAAGTTCTGATTTCACCTTTGATATGACCCAAATCACGGCGGCGCACCCCCCAAAAGCGGGGTGTGCCGCTTTTTCGGTTCAATGCCGTATGAGGCTGAGACTGTACACATGTACAGGTTGCATTTTTCCGAGCGGTTTGCTATACTTATTTCAGGGGAACATTCGTTCCGCAGCGTTTGCTGACTATTAACAGGGAGGATGCTGCAATGGCAAAGAAAAAGAAAAATAAATACACGGTCAATATCCTTTGGAAGGATCGGCGGCGCAGGCTCGGAATGCCCCTGAGTTTTCAGCGGTACCGTCTGGGCGAGGACAGGTTGTTTTATGAAAAAGGCTTTTTAAGTACTACGGTTGACGATATCCTGTTGTACAGAGTTCGGGATATAAGTGTAAAAATCTCATTTTGGCAGCGCCTTACGGGCGTCGGCACAGTAACGGTCAACTCTTCCGATCAGACAATGCCCGTGCTTGTTATGCGCGATATTAAGCGTCCCCGTGAGGTTAAAGAAATGCTTCATCAACAGGTCGAAAAAGCGAAAATCGCCTATCGCGTCCGCTATAATGAAATGATGGGCGCGGCGGGTGATGCAAACGGGGATGGGATCCCCGATGTGCTTCAGGATGGAAATTTTGGCGCATAGTGCAAACCAGTTTTCAATGCGCAATGCGCAGTCAACGTGAGCCGGTGGGAAGAAATACCCTCTCGGCTCACGTTTTGTTTTGAGCTCTGCCGCCGCTGCCGGTTTTAAACTTAAACCTTTCTGCGTGAAGCCCGTTTCGGCGCACGGTTTTCGGAATAATCATATACAATCCGGAATCAGGGGCATATAAGAAACTTATGTAAAAAAACTGTGACAAATTTTTAAAATAATGTTGCAATTCGGAAACAATGATGCTACAATATATGCGTACAACATATTTGTGCGTTAATTATCTACATCCGAAGGAGAGTCCAACATGAAAGCATTTCGCAAACCCATCGCATTGCTTGTGGCCTTGCTGATGGCAATCATTCCTTTTTGCGGCTTTGCAGAAGCCGGCCCCGTTCGAACCGAGCTTGACGACGCATTGAATGTTCCGGGCGGAACACTCAGCTTTTCCGACGGCGGAACAGAATATCCCATGCAGGCTGTCACAGTTGATGAGCGTGTCTGCGCAAAGACAACAAACCAAACCGTCGGCAGGGCAACCTCCTCTGTAACGCTGACTGCAAGTGTTGCGGCGGGCACGGTTTTGAAATACGACATCAAAACCAGCACGGAACCTACCTACGACAAATTCACGCTCACCGTGAACGGTGCCGTGATTGCAGCGCACACAATGCACGGTATAAACGATTGGACGGAAAAGTCCTATGTCGTGACAGAGACAGGCGACTTCACTTTCGTTTTCGGCTATACCAAGGATTCTTCCGTTGACAGGAACGAGGATACCGTCTGGTTGGACAATATCCGCTTTGAAGAGCCTGTTTCCGTGACGGGAATCGAACTTCCCGCAAATGAAACCGTCTATATCGGCACGCCGCTCACGCTTGTTCCCGTTATCTCTCCCGAAAACGCAACGATTCAAACTGTTGCATGGGCAACGGACAACGAAGAGGTTGCAACCGTCAACGCGGCAGGCGTTGTTACCGCTGTTGCGCAGGGTGAATGCAATATCACGGCAACAACTGCCGACGGCGGATTCACCGCAACAACTCATATAACCGTCCCTGCGCCCGTATCGCCGGAATCCGTTGAACTGAATTTCACCGAGGGCGATCTCGCGGCGGGCAGCTACGTTACCAATGTTTTTGCAACGGTACTTCCGGAAAATGCATACGATAAAACGGTAACTTGGGAATCTTCCGACACAAGTCTTGTGACCGTTACCTCCGAGGGCAAAATCTCCGCAATGAGCAATGTAAGCGGCACCGTCGTTGTCACTGCAACGACAGCGAACGGCCTTTCGGCTTCAATCACAATCAACGTTATCGCGCCCGATGATATGCCCGGGCTTGCGGATTTTTCGTTCACTCCCGCTGAAGTGGACACCGACTACACCGGCGTTATTGCGTGGAACGTTGTTCCCCACCTGCGCTTCCCACGGTCAACGGCAACAACAAGCTACCTGTCAACCACCAACGCTGTCGGATACGAATTTGAGCTTGTTGAAGGCAAAACATACGATTTCCTGACTTATTCGCCCAATGGGCTGCGCTTCGACACATATCTCAACGTTATCGCACCCGACGGCAGCTATCTTGTTTGCGACGACGAATCCGCAGGGCTCGGATTCGGACAGAAACTTGATGTTACTGCACCGATGAGCGGCACATATCGCGTGCTTGTTTCCGCTTATCATTATTACGGTGTCGGCGAATACGGCCTCCGCGTTGCGGAACATCCGTACATTGTGCCGACCGGCGTTGAGTTTGCGGCGGACAGCACGGAACTCCCCATCGGCGGAACGGAGCGGCTTGTTTACAGCCTTATTCCCGCAAATGCAACAAACCAAAACGTAACGTTCACTTCCTCCGATGAGTCCGTTGTGACCGTCAGCGAGAACGGCATTGCATCCGGCGTTGCAGTCGGTTCGGCAATTATCACCGTAACAACCGAAGAGGGCGGATTTACCGACACGATTACCGTCAACGTTGTGAACCGCACGGTTCTGTTCGAAGAAACATTTGACAACAGCCCCAACGACAGATGGGTTCGCCGAACGGGTGCTGCAAGCGATACCTATTGGTATTTCTCAAACGGTGCAAAGGCACATGGCGGTTCGGGCGGTTTTGCGGCATCCGACTCCTTTGATGAAGACTATCCCGCAAGCCCCGACAACTGGCTCATCTCCCCCGCCATTGAGCTTTCCGGAGACAGTGCGGTCTATACTCTTCAATATTTCGTCTCCTGCGACGGATTTGCCGGTGAACATTACGAACTCAGACTCAGCACGACCGATAATTTGAATGCGAGTTTCACCGAGGTGCTTTTGAGCGAAACACTCTCCAACACTTCATATGAGGCACGCGTTATCGATCTCTCCGCATATAAAGGACAGACAATTTACCTTGCATGGCATCACTGCGATTGCACGGATGTTATGTCCCTCCTGCTTGATACCGTCACGGTCATCGGTGCGGGCGGCGAAACCCCCGAACCGGTTCCCGGTGATGTAAACGGCAGCGGCGCGATTGAAACAGGGGATGCACTCCTCGTTCTCCGCTATATGCTCGGCGTGGAAACTCTTACGGAGGAACAGCTTGCAGCGGCGGATTTCGACGGCAGCGGTACCGTTGAGCAGGCGGATGCACTGCTCATCCTTCGCGCTGCACTCGGAATCGGCGCATAAAGCGGCACGGTTCAGGCTCCTTTCCGCAAAAGCGGGTGAAACGGAGCAACTCACACATTCTTAATGCAATTTTCTTTTGCGGAGTGCTTGAAACTCACTCCGCACGATCGGGGAATACAAAGTGCACGAAAACCACCTGCCGAACGGCGGGTGGTTTTCGTATGCTGAATTAGATGCTTTTATGTCCGGCAGCTTTCTGCGGCAAGGCACGGTGCGCCGGCGCAGTGTCAGCTTTTGATGCTTTCCTCAATAAAGGCATTCGCAGCCGCAAGCAGCTCATTGGTTTTCTGCTCGGCCTCCGCATGCGTTTTTGCGGAAGCACTGATGTAAAGCTTCAGCTTGGGTTCTGTTCCGCTCGGGCGGACAATAACGGAGGAGTTTCCGCCTTCGCTGCAAGTAAAACGAAGAACATTGCATTGCGGCAGCTGAGCAGCAAAAGAAAGATTAAACTCGAAATCCTTTGTTGTTCCGTTGGAATAATCCTCAAAAACTTTAACCTTGTGCGCACCGAACTGCTGCGGCGTTTTGCTGCGGAGGTCGCTCATTGCGCGGCAAATGCGTTCCATGCCCTCACGGCCCGCAAGGGTGTAGGATTTTGTTTTTTCAAAATAGCAGCCGAATTTTTGGTAAATCTCCTGCAGCATGTTCCAAAGAGTTGACCCTTTGCTCTCGCAGTAAATTGCTGCTTCGCAAACGAGAAGAGCGGTTGAGATTGCATCCTTATCGTGAACGAAATCGCCGGCAAGGAAGCCGTAACTCTCCTCAAAACCGAACATGAAAGTGCCCTTGTGCTGCTTTGCGGCAAGATCGATTTGCTCTGCAATAAAGCGGAATCCCGTCGGAACGGTGCGCATTTCAACCCCGAAAGAAGCGCATATCGCATCCGCAAGCCCGGTGCTGACGAGGGATTTAACAACGAAGGCATCATCGGGCAGCTCTCCGCGTTCGCGTCGCATGGTCAAAATATAGTAAATCAGAAGGCAGCCGATCTGGTTCCCGGTAAGGGGACGATATTTTCCGCCCTTTGAGCGGCAAATGACGCCAAGCCTGTCGGAATCCGGGTCCGTTGCAAGAAGAAGTTGTGCATCGGTTTTTTTCGCAAGCTGCAAGGCGAGTGTAAATGCGTTCGGATCTTCGGGATTCGGTGCCGCAACGGTCGGAAAATCGCCGTCGGGCTGTGCCTGTTCTTCAACAACGCGCAGTTTTTTAAGCCCTGCCCGCTTTAAAATCTCCGTCACGGGAACAAGCCCCGCGCCGTGCAGCGGAGTGTAAACCACGCGAAAGTTTGCGCCGCGCTCCTGCATCAATTCGGGATTGAGGCGGAGAGAAAGAGCTTTTTTATAGTATGCTTCATCAACAAGATCGCTGACGGTGCAGATCATCTGGCTTTCGTTCACCGAAGCGAGCGAGCTCGTGTCGATGTCGAAATAATCTGCGCGGCGGATGCTTTCAAAAATCTTTTCCGCAAGCTCGGGGCCGACCTGTCCGCCGTGCGACCAGTAGACTTTATAACCGTTGTACTGCGGCGGATTGTGGCTTGCGGTGATTACGATGCCCGCTGCGCACCATAATTCCCGCACGGCAAACGAAAGCTGGGGAACGCTGTGAATGGAAGAAAAAACAAAACTGCGAATGCCGCAGACGGCAAGCGTTCGCGCAGCTTCATAAGCAAATTCCTTTGAGCAGCGGCGCGAATCATACGCAATGGCAACTCCGCGCGCCGCCAGTGCCGGGGATATTTTGGAAATGACGGCGGCAAGCCCCGCAGTCGCTCTGCGAACGACATATACGTTCATTCTGTTTGTGCCGGCACCGAGAATGCCGCGCAGACCGGCCGTTCCGAATTCAAGCTCGGTATAAAATCTGTCTTCCTGCTCTTTTTCGTTATCCTTAACGGAAAGAAGCTCGGCGCGGGTTTTTTCATCGATCGCGCTGCTGTTAAGCCAACGCTGATATTCTGTTTTATAATCCTGCATTTCGATCCTCCTTTGTATTTTGCGGGTTAAAAACGTGCGGAGCAATCAACGGAACATGCGGCTTTTTTCAGCTGCCGGTCTTTCCGCTTTATTTGCTTTTTCCGTACCTTCCGTATTTTCCGTATTTTCCGTACCTTCCGTATCTTCCGTACCTGTCGGAATACCTTCCGTAGCGGGAATATCTTCCGTAATTCAAACCGGAAGCGGAGCTTTGAGCATTGTTCAGAACATAGCCGATGAACCTGATGCCCGTGTGCGAAAGGTTGCCGATGCCGTTGACAAGGCTGTTTTTGCGCGTGTATTCACGGCAAACAACATACACCGCACAATCGGAATATCCCGCAAGCACCTGTGCATCCGCAAGGATGGCGCAGGGCGGGGAATCCAAAATGATAAGCTCCGCAACCTCGCGCAGAGCGTTGATGAGCTCTGCCATTTTATCGGTGCGGAAAAGCTCGGCGGCATTGTCCGCAGTGGTATTGCCGTTGATTACAAAAAGATTATCCACAGGCTGGCTGATAATGTCCGCAAGCTCCGCCGTGCCGTTAAGGTATTCAACCAATCCGGCCGGTTTAAGTCCGCGGAAATCGCCGATAGTTGCAGGCTTGCGCACGTCGCAATCGATAAGCACGGTGCATTTGCCCTCCTGCGCAAGTGCAACGGCGGTGTTCAGCGCAACGGTTGTTTTACCCTCGCCGGGAACGGAGCTCGCAAACAAAATGACCTTGTCGCCGTGTTCCTCGGCGGATTTTTGAATCCTGCTGCGGATAAGCTTTATTGAATCGCCGAAGTTTTTTGTAACATCGTCATCGCGCAGCGAGACGGAGTCTTTGTTGCGCAGGCGGCGATTCACGCGCTCATAGGGCAGCGTGCCGATGCAGCGAAGGTTGAGAATCGATTTGAGTTCGGCTGTGCTGCGAACGGTTTTTCGCGTTGCGGCAGCAATAACGGCCACTGCAATGCCGAGAAGAATCCCGAGTGCGGCGCCCTTTTTGATACAGCTTGCGTAACTGAGGCTGTTATAGGGAGCGGAGGGAACTGCGGGAGGGCTGATGAGCGTGAGCTCCGTGTTGCCGACAACATAGTTTGCAACCTGCGGATATTTGTCGATTGCAGATACAAGAACTTTGTACGCAAGCTCGGGATCGGCAGCGGTTGTTTCAAGGGTGAAGAGCGTGGTCGTTCCTTCAACATAGGCATTGATGGAGGCGGGAAGCGTTTTAAGCTTCAGATCCTCGCATATAAGGTTGCGAAGCACGCCGCTTGTGAGAATGTACGGAAAGGTTCGCGCAAACTGCTCCGCAGTTGATTTTGAATAATAAGAAGCACTTGCACCGGACATGCCCACAACGTTGACAGTAAACGTTGCGGAGGCTTTGTACATCGGCCGATACGAACGTTTTGCGTTGTAACAGAAGAGCGCGCTGAACACAACGGCAAGCAAAAGCGGAAGCCAGAAAAGCCGAAGAAGCATCCGCAGGGAATCCTTTGCAAACACCGAAAGATCAAATGATGAATCCGCCGCATCGGCAGAGCTTTCTCTTCCGTGTGAATGTGTGCCGAAACCTGCGCGGCAGTCGTATTCGCTCATTGACGTTTCCCTCCCCCGTTATTTTCGGATGAACCGCGGCTGCCGTAGCCGCCGTAGCTGCCGTAGCCGCCGTAGCTGCCGTAGCCGTATTTGCCGTAATATTTTCCGTAACCGTACTGCCTGCCGTAGCCGCCGGACAAAAACCCGCTCAGGAATCCGACCTTGCGGACATCGTTTAAAATGCAGCCGAGTATCTGCGTGCTGCCGGAAAGCGTGTCGACCGCATCGCGTATGCTTCCGCCGGAAGCGACGCCCTGCCGAACAACCATGACAGCGCAGTCCGAAAGCTCCGCATAGTATTCCGCAAGCCCGGAGCGGCACAGTGCGGGAGTGTCGATGATTATGAAATCATATTGTTCGCGGGCGGCTCGAATGAGCTTGTTCATTTTTTCGGAAACGATAATATCGGCCGCATCGCCCGAAAAATCGTTGTTCGGAAGCAGCCGAAGGTGCTTTGCGCCCTCCGGAGAAGGCAGACCCGAAACATTGCCCGTTTCAAGGCGGGCGCAGAGGCAGTCCTCATCTTTCGGTGTGATGTCGAAAAGCTTTGAAAGCCCCGGGTTGCCGTTGGTGTCGCAATTTCCGTCAATCAGCAAAACTTTGTTGCCCGCATATGAAAGCATGACGGCAAGATTTGCTGCGGTAATTGTTTTGCCCTCGCCTTCGGCAACACTTGCAATAAGCAGGGTTTTCTGCCCGTTTTTGTTCAAAAGGTATTCAACACGCGTGCGGAGCAGGCGGAAGGTTTCCGCATAGCCGAAGCTCGTTGTGGGATTGCTGACAAGCAGGCTTTCGGAAGCGGCTTTTTTTGCGCTGCGGCCGCGGCGGAGGCGGCTGCGAAGGGTGCGCCTGTGTTTTTCGCAGCCGAAAGTCGAAAGCCGTTCACAGCTCGGCAAAAGTGCGGAAAGATCTCTTTCACTGCGGACTTTGTCGGAAAAGATGATATAAACAACGGTTGCCGAAACAATGACGGCAAACAAAATTGCGGTGTACTTAATAACGCTGCTGCGGCGGTTGAGCGCGTGAGTCGGAGCTTTCGGAACGGTGGGCTGCATAAGCACGTCCATCGCGGCGTTGGACATGACATTGTCCGTTATAAGATGATGGTTGTTTATAACGGCGCGGATTATTTTGAATGTCAGCCCGGGCGAGTCCGATGTCACTGTGAGCGACATGATGTTGGTTTCCGGAAGCTGGGATGTTGTTATCGTGCCGGAAAACTCCGTTTCGCCGATTGCATCAAGCACCGTTCGGCGCATTGCATCGCTTTCAAGCAGATACTGGAATGCTTCGGTAAGGCTTTTTGCGGTTTCGATATTTGTAAAAACGGTTGAAGTCACCGACCCCTTGCTCGTTACGAAAAAGGTTGCGGTGGATGAATACTCTTCTTTGTAAGTCTCCGTAACAAAAACATAGGACAGCATGGCGGATATGAGCAGCCCGATGAGCAGCAGCCAACGGCAGCGGATAAGCTCGGCGGCAACAATGCCTGCATCCGGGCGAATCTGCCGCTCCTCAGCCGCGGGAAGATCGTTTTTTGAAAATATTGACATAGTTTGTTGCTCTCCCTTTTTATGAGGCTGAAACCGAATCGGTCACGGCAACAAGCAGCGTCGCCGAACCGGTCGCATCCCCGCGCTCGCAGTAAATCGTCACCTTGTATATTCCGGGCTTTGCAATGTTAAGCTCCGAATCGTCAATAACAAGGTTTTCCGCACCGTATTGCTCAACCGTGTAGCTTTCACGCAAAAATGCGATTTCACGAACATAGTCGATGGGATTGATTCTTTCGCCGGGCTCGGTGTAAACAAGGTAGTCGGAAAGAACTATTGAGGGTGCGTTATAGGATGAACGCTCATAAACGACGATTTCGGTTTGCAGCGACGAAACGTCGCCGAGGCTGTTGGTAACTCGGAATTCAACCGGATGAACGCCGATTGCTGATATGTAGTCGCCTGATTCGAGCAGAGTCATTGAAATTTTGTTGGAAATATCGCCGTCAATGCAGTCCTCGGCCGTGATATACAGCAGAGGATTGATAACCGTTCCGGATAAAAATTGCAGCGAATCGGTGATGCGAAACCGCGGCGAATGATAATCGGTGTAATAAAGAGTGCGTGAGGCCGTTGCAACATGGTTATGCGAATCAAACGCGGCATATGTTATGATGCTCTTGCCCGGCTCAACAAACGATGAAATGCTCTCGATAACGACCGATGAAGTAATGTCGCCGTCCTCCGCGTCCATGGCCGTAACGCCGAAAAGCAGCTCCTCTTCGGAAGCATCAACGCTGACGTGAATTTCGGAGGAAGAGCAAACGATAACGGGCGCGGCGTCGTCCTTTGCCGCCGCTTCGCGCAAAAGGTATGTAAAAAAGCCCGCCGTTGCGAGAAGAAGTGCGGCAAGTGCCGCAATCGGTAATTTGGATCTGCTTCCTGACATTCGTTCACTCCTGCCCGTTCGGCGCAAATGAGCACCGTACTTCGAGTATATTTAACCTGTCCATAGTCATGCGTCTATTTTACCACTTTAAATTCCGCTTGTCTACCGCAAAATCCGCAGGACGCGCAGCTCTTCTTTGCGGGCATCGGTTCAATTTATTCTGCCGCCTGTTCTGCCGCACAAAAAACCTCCCGACAAAAAGCAGGAGGTTTTTTAATAATAACTCGGGAAGCTGCCGATTCCGCCCGTTCGTCTGTTTGCCGAATCAGCGTTTATTCAGATTTTTGTCAAAGCTTTTATCAAAGCACGCCCATGCAGAGCCTTGCAATTGCAAGCGCATCGGGAATGCCGATGTTTCCGCTGCAATCGACATCCGCCATTGCAAAGTCGATGCTGTTCATATCCGTAACCCCGACCGCCGCACGCAGAGCGGCAATTGCATCCTGCATTGTGATGCTTCCGTCCGCGTTGATATCACCCGCAAAGCAGGCTGTTGCCGAAATACCGTCGGTAATTTCAAAATCGGCTTCCGCACTGTGAATGCTGCCCTCCGAATACCAGCCGAGGAAGTTTTCGCCCTGTGCGCCGACGCTGCCTGTTTCGTTTTCATCGCCGATTTCGGTTCCGCTTTCGCCGTAAACGAAGCTTACCGTGCCGCTGCCGAGGGTGTTAAGCCTGACGGGGCGGGAAAACAGCCGGGGTTGAACCTCAATGTCTGTATACACGCCGGAAAGGTTGACTCCGCGCAGGTTCGGGCAATTCAGTGCGCGTGCCTGCGTGCAGTAAGGCTGGTTCAAAAAATCCAAAAGCCAAAGGCCTTCACAGTTGCTGAGTTCAACTTTGGAGATGTGGGTGCGGATGCCGGGAGTACACAATGCGGCTATGGTTGTGCCGGAAAAGTCAAACTCACCGTAAAAATCGACAGTATCATAACAATACCAATACAGAATGCCGTCTTCGTAAATGCCCTGGATTTCGAAACGGGTGGACCCCAAAGTATCCGGTGTGGGGGGATAGGAAGGTGAGCCGGGTACACAACTAAAAAAAGAATAATTGAACTCGCCGTTATACACAGGCGGTAAACCGCGTGTAATTCTAAGAATTTCACCGTTGCAATAGCCTGTATCGCCCGCCGGCTGCTGTAAAAAAGCGATCACCTTTTCGGTGTCAATATCGCTGAAGAACTTTGTTCCCGTACTTTCGGAAGATATTTCGCCGAAAACAGGAGAAAACGCAGCCAGAGTCAGCACGGCGCAGAGAAAGAGGGAAAGAAAGCGTTTGGATTTCAGAAACATAACAATTTACTCCTTTTCTTATTTGAACGGCATCAGCGGCTGCCGTGTGCCGTAGTAACCGGGTTGCAAGTGCCGCCCGCCGCAAGAACAAATTACGAAAACGAGTCGTATGCGGGAAGCTTTGGGTTGCCTGTCAATGCGGCCGACATCGATCAGGCCTGCTGCATTGTCTTTTTGTTTAATGATATTATATCACCCGTGCGACAAATCCTCAATACAATTCCCCCACCCTAATAAATATATTTTATTTGACATACAAACAGTTTGTTCCCGATGCAGGTTCAATCGGGGATGTTCGCGCGGGTTGAGTTTCTGTTATGCAGCTATGCAGCGAGTTCAAATATATTGCTTCACAGCTGTTCAAATTCACTTTTCCGCCCTTTACAACAGTCCGCAGGTATGTTAAAATAAATTGCTATGTTCGGAGAATTGCATGTTCAAAATGAATTTTGCGTTCTCTGCGGCAATCTGTCCGCTTCGTTTCGCGAAGCTCCGACGCGTCACGCAGCAGACAGGGATTAATAACTGCCGATCATTCGGCACATTCTGAATTACGGAGGTTTCAAATGGAAAAGGAACTCAAAAACGAAATCATTGCAAAGTATGCCCTTCACGAAGGCGACACCGGTTCTCCCGAGGTTCAGATTGCTCTGCTCACACAGCGCATCAACCACCTCACCGAGCACCTCAAGACTCACCAGAAGGATAACCATTCCCGTCGCGGTCTGCTGAAGATGGTCGGTAAGCGTCGCGGTCTGCTCAACTACCTTAAGGAAGTTGACATCGAGCGTTACAGGGCGATCATTGCATCCCTGGGCATCAGGAAATAATTTTATACAACAAAAACGGAAGGGCGGGGCGGAGTTACCCGCCTTTCTTTGCAAATTTGCGGCGGCGGATTGCGGAGCAAGCAAAATTTTTAGGGGTCATAACGGCACGGATAAGTGCTTCGGGGCGGAAATTTCGTGCATTGCGTGTGACGGTTAAAAATTTTGTTTGCAAAAAAACGTATGCGCCGCGTACAGAAGCGTTAAAACTGTTTATTGCGAAAATCATTCCGAAGACGCGGCGGAACAGCGGACACGCTGCAACGGAGAGCTATAAATCGAGAGCTATAATTGAAAGGATATAAATAATAATGCAAAAGAAATTTACATTTGAGCTTGCAGGGCGCACGATCACCGTTGAAACGGGCAAGTACGCCGAGCAGGCGGGCGGTGCGATACTTATCAGCTGCGGTTATACCGCACTGCTGGTTTGTGCAACCGTTGCAAAGCAGGCACGCGAGGGTGCGGATTTTCTTCCCCTCAGCTGCGACTATGAAGAAAAAATGTATGCCGCAGGCAAAATTCCCGGCGTTTTTATAAAACGTGAAGGCCGTCCGTCCGAAAAGGCGATTTTGACAAGCCGCCTTATCGACCGACCCATTCGTCCCCTTTTCCCGAAGGGTTTCTATAACGACGTTCAGGTTGTTGCAACCGCAATGAGCGTCGAGCGCGATGTTACTCCCGATGTGCTTGCAATGAACGGTGCTTCAATTGCGCTGTCCATCAGCGAAGCTCCCTTTGCCGGCCCCATAGGCGCGGTCAGCGTCGGCTATGTTGACGGGCAGTATGTCATCAATCCCGATTTTGAGCAGCGCAGCCGCAGCCGCCTGCACCTTACCGTTGCGGGCACGGCGGACGCAGTTATGATGGTTGAAGCGGGCGCAAACGAGATTTCCGAACAGGAGATGCTCGATGCGATCCTTTTCGGCCATGAATACATCAAGCAGATCGTTGAATGGATCAAAACGATTCAGGCGGAAGTCGGCAAGGAAAAAATCGTTCCCGTTATTCACACTCCCGATGAGGAGCTGAAGGCAAAGGTCGTTGAATTTGCGCGTGCAAAGGTCGAATGGCAGCTTGATACATTTGACCGTAAGGAACGCGAGGTTCGCACCGAACAGGTCAAGGCTGAAACCATTGCGCATTTTGCCGAGGAATATCCCGACAGCGCAGCGGATATTGACGCCGTTCTTTACAATCTCATGAAGGAGATCCTGCGCGACAAGATAATCAACAAGGGTATCCGTCCCGACGGCAGAACCCACACGCAGATCCGCCCCATTTGGAGCGAAGTCGGCATCCTTCCCCGCACTCACGGTTCGGCGGTGTTCACCCGCGGCCAGACTCAGGTCATGACGATTGCGACCCTCGGCACTCTCGGCGACGGACAGACGATCGACGGCATCGGTGAAGAGGAATTTAAACGCTATATTCATCATTACAACATGCCCCCCTACAGCACCGGCGAGGTAAAGCGTCTCGGCAGCCCCGGCAGGCGCGAAATCGGCCACGGCGCACTTGCGGAGCGCGCTCTCCTGCCCGTCATTCCCGATGAAAACGAATTTCCGTATGCGATCCGCCTTGTTTCCGAGGTTGTATCCAGCAACGGTTCAACTTCCCAGGCTTCCATCTGCGGCAGCACGCTCGCGCTTATGGATGCGGGCGTTCCCATCAAGGCTCCCGTTGCGGGCTGTGCAATGGGTCTTATCAAGGACGACAGCACCGGCAACATTGCAATACTCACCGATATTCAGGGCCTTGAGGACTTCATGGGCGATATGGACTTTAAGGTTGCGGGCACCCAGAGCGGCATCACCGCAATCCAAATGGACATCAAAATCAAGGGTATCGATAAGCAGATTCTCACCCGTGCGCTTGAACAGGCGCGTCAGGGCAGGCTGTTCATTCTTGACAGAATGATGGAAACCATTCACACTCCGCGCCCCGAGCTTTCCCCGTTTGCACCGCGTATCCTGCAGTTCAGCATCAACCCCGATAAGATTCGCGAAGTTATCGGCAGCGGCGGCAAAACCATCAACGGCATCATTGCCGAAACCGGTGTCAAGATCGATATCGAGGATGACGGCAGGGTGTTCATCGCAAGCACCGATGCGGCAGCGGCTGAAAAAGCAAAGAACATTATCGACAATATCGTTCGCGATATTCAGGTCGGTGATGTGATTCTCGGCAAGGTTGTGAATATTCTTCCCATCGGCGCACAGGTTGAGCTGAAACCCGGAAAGAAGGGTCTTGTTCATATTTCAAAGCTCTCCAACAAGCGCGTTGAGCGCGTTGAGGATGTTGTCAGCATCGGCGATGAGATTCTTGTTCGCGTAATCGAAATCAAACCCGACGGCAAGATTGACCTTACCCGCAAGGGACTCATTCCCGAAGAGGGCAGAAGATAATTCCGAAAGGATATAAACGGGCGGCAAAAACGAACGCCGTTTGAAACAAAGTAATAAAATGCGCCGACTCGCTCGCGAGTCGGCGCATTTTGTGCGGTGGGGTAAGTGCGTTTTGATTGGTCGGGCGATTTTTTTCGGATTGTTTTTAAAAAATACTGCGAAAATTAAACACCTCTGTCGCGCAACTTATTGAGCAGTTCGTCATAGGTTGAGAACTTTTTCACTTGATCCATAGACTAAATTCACCCGAATACAAAAATGCCTCCCCTGGGACACATCAACGAGAGGTGCGGGGAGTCCTGTTAAGATTATTATACTCATAAATCATGGGTTTGTCAATAAAAATAAAGCTTTTTGCAAGAATATATTAATTATGTTTCTCCCCCGCAGCCCGTCCGAAAAAAGTCATATCCCTCCCCCGTCCGCATATTCTGTAAAAAGCCCGTCTGCTGTTCGTGCGGGCGGAAATCAAAGGCGGAGGAAAACTTATGAGAAGACGAAACCTGAAGGTTGCACTTGTAAACACGGTGCTTGCGGCAATAATTCTCGGGCTGTATTTTGCACTCAGCCTGTCGCACAGGGCGCAGCCTGCGAGCGTATCGGGCTTTCCGATCTATCACGGAAACAACAGGCAATGTGTTGCGATAGAATGCGCCGTAACGTGGGATGCCGCCGCATTGGATGAAATATTGGCGGTGCTTGAGGAACGCGGCGTGCGCATAACCTTTGCCGTCAGCGGAGAATGGGTTGAGCGCAGTCCTGCAATGCTCAAAAAAATAGCCGCTCAAGGGCATGAAATCGCAACCATGGGCTATGCGCCGTCAAAGGACGGAGGGGTGGATTTTGTTTTGAAAGATATTCAAAAATCGCTTGACTGCATAGAAAGCGTGCTGGGCGCGGCGGCTGTTCCGACGGTTTATTATTGCGGCAGCCGTGCTTCCGGCGTGTCCAACCGCGCGGCGGGAAGGCTTGGGCTTACGACGGTGCTCTGCACTTTGGATCTTGTCTGCACAAAGGGCAGCGCGGAAGACATATTTAAGCGCACTGAGGGCAACACTAACGGCGGCGACATCCTGCTTGCCGAGCCGACGGCAGCATTTTCAAAAGCTTTACCGTATATTTTGGACTATATATCGGGAAAGGGGTTGACGGCGGGCTCAGTAAGCGGTACAATATATGATTGAGGAGGTTTATGTGCGCTGAAACCGGCACATTGCCTTTTCAAGAAAGAGGAAAAGGCAATGAATATGATTTATCGTGAAACACTGAAAAACGGGCTGCGCATCGTCGGCGAAACAATGGAAAACTATCGCTCCGTTTCTGTCGGAGTCTGGATAGGCGCAGGTTCCGTTTTTGAAAGAACACCTGCGGAAGCGGGCGTGTCGCATTTCATCGAACATATGCTCTTCAAGGGAACGTATCGCCGCTCTGCGGCCGATATTGCGGAAGAAATTGACTCCGTCGGCGGCAATCTGAACGCCTTTACTTCAAAGGAATGCACCTGTTTCTATGTTAAGGTGCTTGAAGAAAACCTTCCCGCCGCGCTTGACATTCTTGCGGATCTTGTCTGCAATTCAAAGTTTGATCCGGGCGATATTGAGCGTGAAAAGGGCGTTGTGCTTGAAGAAATCGCAATGAACGAGGACTCTCCCGAGGATCTTGCGCATGAGGAGCTTTGCAAAGCCTATTACAGCGGGGACAGACTGGCAATGCCCGTTCTCGGCAATGCGGAAAGTGTCGGTGCGTTCACGAGAGATACGCTGACGGGCTATATGAATCAGTTCTATAAGCCGGACAACATGGTAATATCCGCCGCAGGATGTTTTGACCCCGCACGCTTCCGCGAACTTGTTGAAAATGCTTTTACAATAACCGGAAAAGCCGAAAAGCACGATTTCAATTACGGCAGCCCCGCCGGGGAAAGGTCGTTCAACCTTTTTGAAAAGGATGTTGAACAAACGCATATCTGCCTCGGCTTCCCCGGATTTGCAGCCGAATCCGACGGGCAGTATCCGCTTTATATGCTGAATAATGCCGTTGGCGGAAGCATGAGTTCACGCCTGTTCCAAAGCATACGCGAAAAACGCGGCATGGCATATTCCGTTTATTCCGCTCCGTCCTTCTACCGCAACAGCGGTTACTTCACGCTGTATGCCGGCACGGGCGAAAAGCAGGCTGCGGAAGTGCTGAAGCTGATGCTGGATGAATACAGCGAGATTTGCAAAAAAGGCATTACTTCCGACGAACTGGTGCGCAGCAAAAACCAAATGAAAACGGGTTATCTGCTTGGGCGCGAGAACACTTCCGCGCATTCTTCCGCAATCGGGCGCACGGAACTTATGGGTACGGACTATCTTTCCGAGGAGGAGATTATCCGAAGGATCGATGCCGTGACACTTGACGATATTCGTGCGATACTGCCGACAGTCTGCGACTTTTCAAAGATGACCGCCGTATTTGTCGGAAGAACTGCCGAATACGCGCAGGAACTCGAGGATATCATTCGCGGACGCCGCTGAGAAGCAAAAAGTGCCCGGGAACACGGATACTGCCGAAAAGGTTTAAAAACGCTATGGAAAAAGATATGAACAAAACCGCCGAGAACCGCCGCAATGCGGCGGAATCGGTGCTGAACGGCGGAATCGAGTATTCCGCATTCGAAAACATGGACAGGCTTGCAGCGATATTTGCAATGCAAAAACTTCTGAATGATGATATTGCGGCGCGGCGCGGGTTGGATTTCTCCGTTGAGGAATGGGAACAAAGGCTTGTGCTTGCGATGATAAGCGAGCTGAGCGAGGTTCTTGATGAGGTCAACTTCAAATGGTGGAAGAACAAACGACCTGTCAACACCGAGGCCCTGCAGGACGAGCTGGTTGATGTGCTTCACTTCTTTGTCAGCATGTGCCTGCGGGCAGGAATGAGCGCGGAGGATCTTTATCGCAAGTATTGCGAAAAAAATAAAGAAAATTTTAACAGGCAGTACGGCAAAAGCACAAAAACGGGATACGATCCCGCAGAAAGCGTGCAGTAAAGCATCCGCAGGCTTGCCTTCCCTGCCGAAAATATGCGGGCAATCCCGCAAAAGAGCGACCGGGGGTTGAATTGAACACAAACAATGTAATAAAACTTAAGCGCAAACGCATAAAAAAGATAAATCCGCTTTGGATAATTGCGGGGTTGCTTGCGGCAATTCTCGTTGCAGTGCTCGTGATACTTGTTCGCGGCGGTGCCGAAGGCATTGCCGAGACGGGCAGCGTCACGGTTGATGTTGATTATAATGCTGTTATTGTCCGCAACGAAAAGGTTATCACAAGCGAAGCATTTGATCTTGCGGATTATTTTGCGGAGGAAGGCGCATGGGTCGAACCCGATACAAAAATAATGCAGATCTATCGCCGCGGATACAGCGAGGAACAGGCAGCTGCGCTTATGCGCAAACATGCCGAAATTTACGACGAACAGCTTGCACTGCTCGGTGAAACAAGGGATAAAACCATTCGCGGGTACGATGAATTGATAGCCCTGCTCGAGGAGAACATTGCAGAGGAACTCATGGCGGGCAACTCTGCCGAGGTGCGCCGACAGGAGGCGGAGCTTCTTGATGCGCTTGCATCCCGTACGGATTACCTGCGCGAAAATTTGCAGGAAACGGAAACACTTCGCGCCCTTTATTCGCAGGCGGATGCGCTTGCGGAGGTTGTGGAGACCCAGCGACACGTGCTTTATTCGCAGGAATCCGGGTTCGCAAGTTTCTATTTCGACGATTACGAAAACGCGCTCAATGCGGACAAGCTCTCGATTTTGACAAGCGACCTTGTTTCATCCGTCATAAAGGGCAAGGGCGGTGCGGCATGGACAACGGCTTCGGACACATCGGCATACAGGCTTGTCGGCGGAGATGAGTGGTACTGCGTGTTTCTGACCGGCGCGGATGAGGCTTTGCGCTGCGTCGGCGGACGGAGCTATTCAATCGCCGCAAAGGGTCACGGAACTTATACCGCTGTTGCGCTTGAACCTATCGTGAGCGGCAAAAAAGTCGTAAACATTCTGAAGGTTGAGGGCGCACCGACAGAATTTCTGAACACGCGCTGCATTGAGCTGACGGTTCGGTTCGATGCTTCCGATATTTGCGTCAGCAAACAGGCGATTCAATTCGAAAACGGTGTCCCGTATATCGAATTGCTGCTGAGCGACGGCAAATACTGCATATTTGTTAATGTGCTTTCGGCGGATGACAAACGTGCGGTGATAAACGTTCGCGAAGATCAGGATATGCCGATAGCCGTCGGAGTTCGCTATTGGATCCCGTAAGATATAAGAAAAAACAGGAAAATTTGAACTATGGAAGATAAACTGTTAAACGAAGAGCCCGCTGCGGCTCAAACTGCGGAAAATTATCGCCGTGTTTGCGATGAAATTGCGGAAGCAGCATACAAAGCCGGCCGCGATCCTTCCGAAATTCGGCTTGTTGGCGCAACAAAATTCAAAACCTGCGCGGAGATACTGCCTGCGCTCAAGGCCGGGCTTGCGGAGGTCGGCGAAAATCGCGCGCAGGAATTTCGCGATAAATTCGATTTTTTCACCGCGCAGGGCGTTCGGCCGCATTTTATCGGTGCGCTGCAAACGAACAAGGCGAAATATGTTGTCGGCAAAGCGGAGCTTATCCAATCTGTTGACAGGCTTGCGCTTGCCGAGGAAATAAACAGGCTTGCGCAAAAAGCGGGGCTTGTCCAGCCCGTTCTTATCGAGATTAATATCGGCGGTGAAGAACAAAAATCGGGCATTCTGCCGGGCGAGCTGCCCGAATTACTCAAGTTAGTTTCCGACATGCGGAATCTTTCCGTAAAAGGACTGATGTGCGTTCCTCCTGCGGGCAATGAGGACGAAACACGGTACTTTTTCGCAAAGATGCGGGAGCTGTTCCTTGCGGCGGGAGAGTTTTCCTTCCCCAATTTTGCGGCTGAACAGCTTTCAATGGGCATGAGCGGAGATTATAAAGCTGCCGTTGCCGAGGGCGCAACGATGCTGCGGATAGGTTCCGCAATTTTCGGCGCAAGAGACTACGGCAGGGTGCGGGTTTAGGCCGATGCACCGCGGGCGGAGTTTGTCGCCGCCCAATTTCTCCAAGTGCCAACGGAGAATATTCTTTTGGAGGAATCATACCGAATGGCAAAGATCCTAAACAAATTCATGGAATATATCGGATTCGGCAAGGACGATGTCGAGTACGACGAAGAACCGGAGGACGGTCTCCGAGAGACGGAGACTGTTCCCGAGGAACGGAAAAAATCCACGGAACGCCGCGTTTTGTCAACGGGAAATGTTGTCAGCCTTCCCGGAGTCAATTGCGGAAAGATGATCGTTTATCGCCCTGTCAGCTATGAAGACACACAAAACATCATCGACAATCTGAAGGGCAGAAAGCCCGTCATCGTGAACATGGAGCAGATCGAAGTTGAAACGGCTCAGCGCATACTCGATTTTATGAGCGGCGCATGCTATGCCGTTGACGGAAGGCTTTACAAAGTCTCCGCAAGGATTTTTCTGGTTGCGCCCGCAAACTATGATATAATCGGGAGCTCCGACGGCTTCAGGGAGTGATGCGGATGTTTTGCTTCAGTCAGTGCCGGACTGCGGAGGGGTTCGCCCCTCTGCACGTTCGGATGCATTGACGCCATACGAACAAGTGTACCTGTCCGACGGCAGCGCAATGCCGCATCGGCTTATTCGGAGAACCGTTTATGGAATGTGAAGATATAATCAACAAAAAGTTTAACCGTTCGTTCATCGGCTATGATATCGGGCAGGTGGATGCTTTTCTTGATGAACTTTATTCGGAAATGCAGGCGTTGAAGGCGGAGCTTGAAATGCTGCGCGCGGCGCGGCAGATGAATTCGGATTCAAAACCGAAACATGGGCCGGAGGAGAATTCGAAAACGGCGGACGAACAGTAAATCGATGCACGCTGCCGAACCGACAGCAAAACGCCGAAAACAAAACAGAGTCAGCATCAAAACGGGTGTTCGCACCCGTTTTTTTCTTTTGCATTTTCAATATACACAGCTGTACCGAAAAAATGAACGAAAATCTGAAAAAACTCCCCCGACGGGAAGGCTTTCGGGAATAATTATGCACATCTGCGCAGACGCTACGGATATGAAGAGAAAAGGAAAGTTTGAAAACCGAAAAACGGTGCGCAAGACGGAATGCAGACGGAATTGCAAACCCGGAAGCTGTCCCGCATCGGAAGTTTCAAAGCTCCGAAAAACGGTAAATTCATTTGCTTATACCCTTGAAAAAGCACATTTTTTGGATTATGTTCAATACGCTTCGAATGAGAAACGGATATTCCGCCGTGCTTTTTTGACAGGATTACTGCGAGGCTTCGGCACGGCGGTCGGCGTGACGGTGCTCGGAGCGGTGATAATCTACGCTTTTCAGGCATTGGCAAAAAGCAATTTGCCGTACATTGCGGATTTCATTTCGGACATAATAGACATTATTGAAAAAACACGAAAATAACAGAAGGCTCGGTATTGATTAATGAATCGTTTTGATAATGAAAGTCGGCGGACTGCGGAAGCGCGAAACGGAAACGGCGGTGAACTCGGCGCAGCGGCGCGTGAGCTGAGCAAAATCGCGGTTGAGGAAACCAAAAGAACAACAGGCTTATCGCAGCGGGCCGCATACAGGAAGCGTCTGTTTGAAATGCGGCGCGGGTTGAACGGGGAATATCGCAGGAATTATGCACTTGCTGCCGGCAGCGTTTTTTGCGGTGCGGTCGGAGAAGTGCTCGTGAACGAATACTATCGTGTTGAAAAACAGCTTCGGATTGCCGCAGCGGAAGCGGAAAGTTTGAAATTCGGACGGCTGCCGTGTTTTGCGGCGGGCGAGGCGGCGGGCAGCCTTCGCTGCGCAGTGCTTGCAAAGAAACTCTGCGAACTTTGCGGCGGTGCACCGGGCATTGGCTCCGTCGTTGAGTTTTTCGATGAGTACCAGCAAAACAGACCCCTGACAACGCGTGAAATACAGCTGCTTCCCGCGATGCTTCGGCGGGCGGAGCTTGAGACTTTGTACGGCATTGTATGCACGGCAGGTGATGGCCCGCTCGGAACCGGGCGCGCGACAGCTCTGCAGAACGTGCTTGCCGCATTATCAAGAATTGACGATGCGGATTTTTCGGAGTGCATTCAAAACCTGAACATAACCCGCCGCAGGCTGGCGGATGCAGCGGATTTTTCGGCTTCCGATGAGTCAACGCAGCAGCTTTATCTTAAAGCGGCGGCCGAAATTTCGGAACGGACGTCGGCGTCGGAACAGACCGTGGTTCGGAAGGCGTTCGAACTTTCAAAGGGGCGGACGGGGCGCCGCGCTCTTGTGGGCTGCAGTCTGCTTGCGGAGGGGAAGCCGGAGCTGATTCGTGCGCTTCGTGCGGAGAAAAAACGATTAAAAGGATTAAAAAACGACCACGGCGCAAATTCTCCCTCCGATTCGGGAAAAAGAACCGATGTCCAAAAACATAAATGCGTAAAATTATCAAATTCGGCAAAATGCGCACTGCTTACGGTCTTTGAAGCATTGCTTGCGGCTGCGCTTCTTGTGCCTGCGGCGGCAGCGGCGGGAAGACTCGGCTCGGCTTTTTTCCCCGCAAATACCCGTGCCAGTGCGTGGTCTACGGTATTGACTGTAATATTCGGGTTGATGCCCGCACTTTCGGCAGCTTTTGCAATAGAAGCGCGGCTGATGCCTGTGTTTAAAAAACCGCGTCCCCTTCCCCGCCTTTCGCTCCGCGGAGGCATCGGGGAGGAAAATCGAACGCTTGTTGCCGTTCCGGTGCTTATAACGTCCGAAAAGTCCGTCAGACAGGCGGCGGAAACACTGGAAGCGCATTATCTTGCGGCGCAGGATTTTGCCGCGGCAAATTGCGGCGCAGAGTTTGCAATACTTGCGGATTTTCCCGATTCCGCCGAGAAAACAAAGCAAGGAGAAGCGGAACTGATCGAGCTTGCAAAGAAACTTACGGATGACCTGAATTCGAGGTTTTGCGCCGGCGGAAGGCCGGTGTTCCATTATCTGCACCGGGAACGTGTTTTCAATTCGGCGGACGGTGTTTATATGGGCAGGGAGCGTAAGCGCGGCGCGGTGGAGGCACTGCTTGACTGTGCCGCGCACGGGGATACGCATGAGTTTTGCTGCAATTATCCGGATATTTGCAGCGAAAAAGAACGCTTCCGCTTTCTTGTTGTTCTTGATGCGGACACAATAATGCCAAACGGAGCATTGCGCAGGCTGATTGGTGCGGCGGCGCATCCGCTCAACCTTCCCGTGTTTGAAAACGGTGCGGCGCGTCCGTCCTTCGGATTCAGCATAATTGCTCCGCGCATGGCGGCAACATCGCGTTCGGCGGCGGAGAGCGGGTTTGCCGCGCTGATAAGCGGGGAAAGCGGCATGTGTGCATATTCCGTTCGTGTTTCCGATTTCAATTGGGATGTTTTTGAGGAGGGGAACTTCGGCGGAAAGGGCATAATCAATATTGATGCATTCCTGCGCTCGGTCTCGGGCAAAATCCCGGAAAATACCGTGCTGAGCCATGATCTGGCGGAAGGCTGCTTTGCGCGTGCGGCATATGCGGCCGATATTGTGCTTTATGACGGCGAACCGTCCGCATTGCTGCCGTGGCAAAAGCGGCGTCATCGCTGGCTGCGCGGGGATATGCAGCTCCTCCCCTTCCTGTTTCCGCCGCTGAATTCGGGAATTGATGCAGTATCGCGGCGAAAGATCCTGCTCAATATCCGTGCAGCTTTCGGCGGCATAAGCTTCGCCGCCGCATTCCTGCTTGCCGCCGTTTTGGGGCTTCGCCCGCTTTTTTTGCTTGCTGTAACGACTTTTTTCATTGATTTGCTGTTGGAAGCCGCATTCCTGCTGCTTCGTCTGCCCTTTCGAAAGTCCGCACTTCGTCCGCTTGTTCTGCTTGCCGGGCGTCGGCTGTATGAGCTTGCGGTGCTGCCCTATTCGGCTCTGCGCGATGCGGATGCTGTTTGCCGTGCGTTGTACAGAATGATTTTTTCGCACCGAAACATGCTGCAATGGCAGACAGCGGCGGATGCGGAGCGCAGCAGACCGCAAAATACAAGGGAATATTTCAAGGCACTGTTTCCGTGCGCCGCATTCGGCACAATTGTTCTCGCCGCCGCCGTTTCTGCGGCAATTGCAGCGGCACGGCAGATACACAACGGCGAAACCGCAGGCATGGCAGCGGCGGGTCTTGCGACGGCGGTGCTTTGGCTTTGTGCGCCGCTGATTGCGGAAAAGAAGGATAAAAAGCCCGATTCCTATCGTTTTACCGCAGCGGAGAGAGGCAGGCTGACGGAAATTTTTGCCGATACTTGGCAGTACTTTGAACAGAACTGCACCGAAAAAACATCGTGGCTCCCTCCCGATAATTTTCAGGAAGAGCCTTATCGCGGCGCGGCAATGCTGACTTCGCCCACGAATATCGGCATGGGGTTGATGGCTGTTGTTTCGGCGCATGATATGCATCTGCTCGATGAGCGCGGAATGTTCACGCGCCTTGAACGCATGGTGAATTCCATAGAAAAGCTTGAAAAATGGCATGGGCATCCTTTTAATTGGTATAACCTGCGCGACTTATCGCTGCTGCGTCCGCGCTTCATATCGACTGTTGACAGCGGAAATCTGTTCGCCTGCCTTATCACAACGGCATGTGCGCTTGCTGAATGCGCGGGGCAGGCGGAAAAGACCTCCGCAGAGTTTGCTGAAGAACTGAAAAAGCTTGCGGCGCGCTGCACAGCGATCGCAAGGGCAATGGATTTTAGGGTACTGTATGACAACACGAGAGAGCTTTTTCATATCGGCTGCTCGTTCGAGGAGGGAAAGCTTACTCCGTCACATTATGATTTGCTTGCATCAGAATGCAGACTGACGAGTTTTTCTGCAATTGCGTTTTCTCGGATTGGGTCGGAGCATTGGTTTGCGCTTTCGCGCCTTATGTGCGATGCTTCGGGCGGGCGCGTACTTAAAAGCTGGAGCGGGACGATGTTTGAGTATCTGATGCCGCTGATTTTCTTTGAAACCGTACCTTACAGTATGCAGTTTGAGGTTTGCCGCAATGCGGTGCTGACGCAAATCCTTGCTGCCGCAGCGGAAAAACCTTGGGGTGTGTCGGAATCCGGGTATTATGCGTTCGATGATGCCCTGCGCTATCAATATCGTGCTTTCGGCAATCCCGAACTTGCGCTTGCACCGGGCAGAAGGCGGTCGGATGTTATTGCACCGTATGCATGCGTGCTTGCACTTGCCGTTGAGCCGAAAGCAGCGGCGGAGAACCTGCGCCTGCTCTGCCAAATCGGCGCGGCGGGCAAATACGGGCTTTATGAAGCACTCGATTACGGGGCGGCTGAAAAGAACGGATTTGCAATTGTAAAAAGCTATATGGCGCACCATCAGGGAATGAGCCTATGCGCAATCAACAACGCTTTGAACAACAATGTGCTTGCGCGAAGATTCATGAGCGTTCCCGAGGTTCGAGCGAACGAACAACTGTTGTTTGAGAACATGCCCGTTGACCCCATTCGAATTAAAACCTATGAAAGTGAAATTTTCAGGGAGCCGCACGCGGCTCGTAATGCGGATGAATTTGTTCGCATTATCAAAAAAAACGCTGCGGAAGCGAAGCGGAACGAAGCACCGCGGCTGCGGGGAGCATTTATTCGGAGGAAGATAAAAAACCCGGGCAATCGGAAAACCCCAATCGCAATGCAGCCGACCGAGGGACGGACGGAAAATAACAGCGGGCAGGCGGTCAACGGACAGATTATCACAAACGGTTCATACAGCGTATTTGTTGATGAAAACGGCTGCGGCTATTCAAAATGCGGCGGTGTGTTGATAACCCGTCTGCGCGGCAAGGCATGGGGCGCGTTTGGGGAAGATGCGGCAAACGCTTCGGAATTCGGCTTTGTTCCGCCGAACGGTGTGGATTTTGTAATTGCAAAATATGATTCCGAATCAAGTGAAAAAGTCGCAAAACGTATTTCGGGAAGCATCACGGCGGAGCCGCACAGAGTTGTTTCGGATGATCGTTTCGCTTCAATTCGGGCACGCCTCACTTCAATGGTTGCTGCTGATTCGGATTGTGAAATCCGCACGCTGGAGCTGATTAACTGCGGCAAAGAGGAAGAAACGGTCGATGTCGGCATGTTCGCCGAAATCGCGCTTGCACCGGCGAGGGAATTTGAGGCGCATCCGGCATTTGTGCATGTTTGCACCGAATCCGAAAGGACGGACGACACATTGATTTTTACAATGAGAAAAAAACCGGGGAAGCCGTCTTACTCCGCTTTTTTCAACGTTGCATCGCTTGAAAGGGTGCAATTTTGCGCGGATGGTTTGGTTTGCCCCGGGCGGCACAAAAGTCATGAAGATGCTCTGCTGATGCAGTGCATTTCGGCAGCCGACGCGGAAGAATTGCCGACGGTGCAGCCGGTTGAGCCGTACTTTTTCGCAAAAACAAAGGTTCGTCTCGGGCCGGGCGAAAGCGGAACCGTGCGTCTCACGATCGGATTCACAAAGAACAAAACGAGAATTGATGAGATTCTTCATCGGCAAAGGCAGCGGCTGCAAAGTGCGGAGGCTGCGGCGCGAATGCATTCGGCGGGAATACTTCGTGCATTTGAAATCGACGCGAAAACAAACGCATTTGCACAGCTTTTGAATGCGTTTATCGTGAAAGGCATTGTGTCAAAGGGCAAGAGTGATATAAAAAGCCGGCTTGGCGGCATTCGCGGCTTGTGGAAACACGGAATCTCCGGTGATCGCCCGATCGTGCTCATGCGTGTCACTCGTTCGGAGCAGCTGAACGGGGTGCGTATGCTTTTGAATGCTGCGAAATACATCAACATGTGCAATGCAGGCAGCTGCAAAACGGAGCGGGACGAGTTCAACGAGGGAAGTCGCACGGACGAGCGGCAGGAAAAGCTTTTTGATGTTGTTCTTATCGGAGAATACCCGCATGAATATGCGAACGCTCTGCGGGCGGCGCTTGAGGAATTGCGGACGATCTGCCCAACCTGCATACTTTTGCACGGATTCGAATTGACCGAGTCGGATCGCGCGCTGATTCACGCTGCGGCGCAGATTGAAATTGATGCCGATGCACCGCTTGCTTTTGCAGACGACTCAAAATATATTTTTGAGCACGGCAGCATAAACGAGAAAATGGCGGAAACAGAAACGATGCACCCAATGCTCACGCAGCCGAACATAACGGATGCACGAAAAAAAGCTTGCTTCTCATGGAACGGCTGCGGCGGATTTGATAATGAAAAAATGGAATTTGTTATTGAAAATTCGCCTAAAAACATTACTCCTTTGCCTTGGAGCAATGTCCTTGCCGGAAAGCGCATGGGTGCGCTTGTGACCGAGAGCGGCGGCGGTTACACATGGTGCGGAAACGCAAGAATGCTGCGGATAACACCGTGGTCAAACGATGCCTTGTTTGATACAAGCGGAGAGTTTTTGATACTGTTTGATATTGAACGAGAAAGCAGGCTCAGCCTTTTGCCCGCATTCGGCAGCAGCTGTGTTGTGTCGCATGGGTTTGGATACAGCCGCTTTGAATGGCGGACGGCTGAACTCAGGGTGCAGCTCACGGTGACGGTTGACATGGAGTTACCTTTGAAATACTCAACGGTATGCATCGAAAACCTGACGGCAAACAGAAAAAAACTGCGGCTGCGCTGCGGAGCGGACTGGGTGTTGGGCGAAAAAGCACATCCCGCGTCACTGCAATTTGAAACTGTCGGCGGGAAGGGTTTCCCGCTTTGCGCTGCGGCGCGCGACACACTTTCGGAACATTCGGAGTGGGGCTTCCTTTCGATTTTGGGTGGTTCGAAAAGCCTTGCTGCGAACGGAAATCAAATTGCAGCCGAATTCACCGTTGAACCGCAATCAACCGCAAAGCTTACGGTGCTGCTTGGGTTTGAGCAGTTTGAACGCATTCCGAAGCTCATTGCCGATGCGGACGCTGAAGCGGCGTTGAATGAAACAATGCGGTTTTATAGGCAAAAAGCAGATATGTTAAGGATAAAAACAGGCGATGCGAGCTTTGATGCACTCGTGAACGGGCGGCTGCTCTATCAAACGTATTCGGCGCGCATAATCGGGCGAACCGGGTTTTGGCAGTGCGGCGGTGCGTTTGGCTTCCGAGATCAGCTTCAGGATGCAGCAGCACTTGCTGCGACCGATCCCGAATGCACAAGGAATATGATAATCAAGTGCGCTTCACGTCAGTTTAAAAAGGGCGATGTGCTTCACTGGTGGCACGAAGGTTTTGCAGACGGGCTGCCGCGCGGGGTGCGGACAATGATAAGCGACGATCGCCTCTTCCTGCCGCTTGCAGCGTGCGAATACACTGAGGTCAGCGGGGATGCAGCGATTTTTGACGAACAAATACCGTATCTTGCCGACATGAAGATACCGTACGGACAACAAAACATATATTGTGAAATGGAGAGGTCCGATGATACGGAAACCCTTTATGAACACTGTTGCCGCGCCGTTGAGCTTTCATTTGAGCTGCGCGGGGCGCACGGTCTGCCGCTTATGGGCACGGGTGATTGGAATGACGGCATGGACGCGGTAGGTTCGGACGGCGGCGAAAGCGTTGTTGTCGGCTGGCTGCTGCTGCTTGCGGCGAGGGCACTGCTGCCTGTTTGCAAAAAGCGGGGAGATACTGCACGGGCAATGCTTTTCGAACGTGAATCCGCCGCGCTTCGTGCTGCAATTGAAAGCAATGCGTGGGACAAAAACAGATATATACGCGCCTTTTTCGGTGACGGAACAAGCCTTGGAAGCCCGGACTGTTCGGAATGTGCCGTTGATTGTGTAAGCGAATGTTTTGCGGTTTTCGCAAACGCCGTTCACGCCCGCGAAGCGTTTGAAACTGTGCTTGCGGCCTTGACGGACCCGGTGAACGGGCTGATTCGGCTGCTGACCCCTCCGTTTGACGGAAAAACGAGGAACGCTGTGGGCTATATAGAGGGTTACTTGCCAGGAGTACGCGAAAACGGCGGACAATACACGCATGCGGCGGCGTGGTGCATAATAGCCGCATGTCGGCTCGGTATGGCCGATACAGCGGACAGCTTGTTTAAAATGATAAACCCTATTGAACACGGATCCGCAAATTCAATCGAACGCTATAAAGGGGAACCCTATGCCGTTGCGGGCGACGTTTATTCGGTCGGAAGGCTTGCGGGGCGGGCAGGCTGGACGCTTTACACGGGATCGGCAGCATGGCTGTATCGCGCCGCCGTCGAAAACATTCTCGGAATCCGCAAGAGGGGAACAAAACTTTTTGTTGAACCCTGCACCGTGCTTGATGCATTTTCGTTTGAATACCGTTTCGGAAACACCGTTTACAGTGTCGATATGCACCGCAGCGCTTCGAATGCAAAGGAGCGGCACGGGGCATGTATTGAACTTGTTGACGACGGGAAGGTTCATAATTTATCGCTTGAATACAGGTAAATTCGGTGCGGACGATGCAGAGTGCTTGGGCAAAAGCGTGCGCAGCTCCGCATCGCTTTCGCCGCGGAGTGCGGCATTCAAAACAACGTTTTCATCAAGGATGCCGACAGTCGCTCCGGCCTCAACAACAAAAATGATGCCGTATCCCCTGCCCCCTATAAACGAAAGTGCTTTTCGCACCGTGCAGTCGCTTCGCAGTGCTATCGGCACAACGCGAACCGCGGAACCGGAACGGACCCGTGATAAACCCGCAAGACTTGCTTTGATATTGCTGCCGCAGGAACAGCGGAATTCCGAAAGTGCCGAAATAAAGATGAAAAAACCTGCCGCAAGCGGGGTCGGGTTGAATGCGGCGTCCGTCGCTGAAACAAGCATTATGCCTGCGCAAAAAAGCAGAAAACCGAAAATGATGCCGAACAAAGAAAGCGTTCTTTGCGCACGAGCTCGCCCGATTCGCTTCTCAATCAATGCAAGCGCAAGCCGTCCGCCGTCAAGAGGCAGAAAAGGGAGAAGATTCATTAATCCGAGCGATAAATTGAAAGAACAGAAATCTTGGACGGCTGCCGATGTATGCCCGATGTATTTGCCCAAACCTGCGCCGCAGAGGGCGATGAGCAGGCTTGCAAACGGTCCCGCTGCCGCAACCGACAGGCATTCCGACGGGGTACGCGGCGGTGTATGCAGTTCAGCGATAAAGCCGAAGGGCTGCACCTCAATCGAGGAGACAACAAGCCCCAGCCTTGCCGCCATAAATGCGTGGGACAGTTCATGAACCGCAAGCGAAACAAGGGCAAGCATGAGGGCGGGCAGCTTACCGAGCACGGCTGCGGCAGGAACAAGCAGCAGAACGCAAATTGAACAGCGAAGTTCGGTTCTGCCGAAAACGGCAATCTTCAATTACCCGAGATTCGCCTTGATGCCAAAAAAATCAAACGGATCGATCGGCCGCCCTGCCTTGGTGATTTTGACACAAATATAGTCACGCTGCATGTTTCCGAGGATACTGCGCTGAACGACAGGCTGCCCGCGTTCAACGCAAATATCCCGCAGCCCGTAGTATGTAATTTCAATATCATCCGAACTGAAAACGGTCAGGCTGCCGCCGAGGCCTTCGTCAAATGAAACGGTTTTTACCGTTCCGTCGAGTGCGGACAGAACAGGAGTGCCTTCTCCGGCATAAATCTTGGCAATCATGCTGTCGTTATCAACGATCACGCTGTCTGACTGCACGGGGCGTATCGGGTTATCGGACGGCGCAAAAACGGTTAAAATTGAAGGCAGCTGAACAAGCTGAAGCCGACCTGTCGCACGCGAGTCATCGCCTTTTGCCGCATCATCCGGTGAATTGTTTGAAGCAAAACGCAGAGGGGAAAACACGGCAGCGCTGTCAACAGTATCACCGCTGACAAGAGAGCCGCTTTCGGAAATGCGCAGCGCAAGCAGCAGAGAGGCAGCAGATGCGCAAATAATCAGCATCATAAACCCGAAAACACGGCGGAATCCGAGAGTTTTGCGGCGCGGTCTGCAAAACGTGACCTTTGTCGGTGCCTGGTTTCTGCTCTGACCAAACGGTTTTGAAAGTAACGGATTGTTCTTCAATTCGAAATACTCCTTTCGCAATGCTGCACAGCCGAAGAGCGCACCGAACGCTGAAGAATTTCGCATCGGCACACAGCGACAGCAACATGTGCTCGGCATGCTGCATTTTATGCGCATTGCGGCAGGGTTTATGCCGAAAAGCCGCTGATGAGGGATTTCAGAATCTAAGCCGCGTTTCAATAACCTTACCGATTATTTGAACATCGCCCTCGGAAACGATCATGGTGTTGTATGCCGGATTGGACGGGGTGAGCGCAAGCTGCTTTCCGAAGCGCTGGATATGCCGCAGAAGCACCTCGTCTCCGATACGCACAACGCCGATGCAATTGTTGTCCGCCTCAACACATTTCCGCACCAGAACGAGCGAGCCTTCAACGATGTGATCCCCCGTCATGCAGTCGCCTTCAACCTGCATGAAGAAACATTCTCCGGAAGATACTTCGTTTGCGGAAACGGGTATGTACTCGGTTATATTTTCATCCGCAAGCATCGGCAAACCGGCGTGAACAAACCCAACCAAGGGAACACCGATTGCGGGCGTATGCGGCATTGAAGAGGAAGAAAGTTTTGCCGAACTTGATTTCAGCAGCGGAACGACCTCATCCGTGCCGAGAAGATAATCCGCGCTGACTTGAAAAATTTCCACAAGCCGCATGATAACGCTGTTCGGCATGTTGACTCTTCCGTTTTCATATTTGCATATCGCTGCTTTTTGAACTCCGAGCATACGCCCCAGCTCATCTTGGGTGATGCCGCGTGAATTTCGCAGTTGTTTCAGTCTGTTCATCGTCGGTTCTCCGTAATTTACTGTCTGTATTGTATCTCGATTGGAAACAAAATGCAAGCACAAATAAAAATATATTTATTTTAACGGGCAGCAGTACGGAAAAAGGTATTGCAAGTATCCTAAAAAGATACTATAATAGCCGTGCGGTCAAAAAACAGCAGCTGATTTCCGAAAAGGAAACGCGCTCTTAAAAACTGTTCCGGAATTTGTTGCCGAAACGGAAACTGTGAACAGCGATGTTCGACCGTAAAACCGATTGATTACGGAGGTATTACAATGAATTACTTTGGGTTGTTTTTTTCCTTTCTTATTCCGGGAATGATCATTGGCGCACTGATTGCAGTCGGTGTTTGCACCGATAAATTTAAAAAATCTGAAACAACATCGAATTTCAGAACACACAACGTATGCGTACCCGATGATGCAAAAAGGGGTGAGCTTCTGCCGGCACCGACATACACTTTGCGCGAACGTGCTGCACAAAGGAATCAGACGGTGAATCGAAACGGAGAAGTTGTCGATGAGCCTTCAAGAAAAAGCTCGGCAGCCTGACATGCACATTATTAAGAATGTTTGATGAGGTGCTGTTTGATGATGTGCAATGAATGCAAAATCGACCTCTGTACGTTGACAAAGGCCGATTTAAAGCTGAAAAGCAGGTTGAAGCCGTTGTGCGGAGCTTGTATTCAAACTGCCGGTTCGGGCGTCGCTGATGCAGCAGTATGCACTTGTGAATTCGGTATAAATCAGGAATTATTTGCCGGGCAATTTATCGGGCTCGGGCAGCTCGGGGCCGCTGATCGTGATTGATTTTATCACAACGGGAGTGACGGGGCGGTCATTCGCACCGGTTTTGACGGAAGCGATTTCATCAACGACTTCGATGCCCTCAATGACCCTGCCGAAAGCGGCATAGCTGCCGTCAAGGTGCGGAGCGGCGGCGTGCATGATGAAAAACTGACTGCCTGCGCTGTCGGGATTGCTCAAACGTGCCCAGGAAATCACGCCGCGCTCATGCTTAAGCGTGTTGTTGAAGCCGTTGCTTGCAAATTCACCCTTGATGGAATAGCCGGGGCCGCCGTGGCCTTCACCGAGGGGGTCGCCGCCCTGAATCATAAAGCCGGGGATAATTCTGTGGAATGTTAAGCCGTCATAGAAGCCGGAACGCGCAAGCGAAACGAAATTGTAAACGGATTGAGGTGCAATTTCGGGATACAGTTCAAGCTTCATGACCCCACCGTTTTCCATTTCTATGGTTGCGATGATTTTGTCGTTGTTCATGTCATTGTCTCCTTGGTTTTCGTTTGGTTTATCTGTTCCGCTGCTTTTGCAGCCGACAGCTGTCGCAGCAAGCGCAAGCGCCGCCGCAAGAACAATGCAAAGCAGCAGGGTTGAGATTTTTTTCATAAATACAGTTTCCTTTCTGTTTGTTTACGGGGTTGTTTTGCGGAGTTAACCGTTACAGCAGGAAAACGGAATTCACAAAACTCGATTGAGGTAATCGGCTTTTGATCCTTCGCTTCCCCGTCGCGTCTGCTGCAAGTATAGCATTATTGCCGCCGAAATGCAATATAGTATTTTCAAACGGGAAATTCTTGTTGCATTGGGAGACGGAATGCTATATAATCATTAGGAAAAATGCAGCACCGCTTTGCAGGTAAAAAACGCAGATGACGCGTGCATGAAACAAAAAGGAGATTCTCTAATGTCATACTCAGGCAGAATGCAGAACAGCCACTATTACAGCGTCTTTTTCGCACCCCGAGGACGCGACAGGATATATGATCTTGGAATGCATATTGCGCAGATGTATCTCAGCCCGTTTGATAAGCTTATCGGCATTATCGGCGAGGCAGGCTCGGGCAAGAGCATGTTGATAAAAGGCATGTTCCCCGGGCTCGAGCTGACAAACGATGATAACGGAGTGAACACTCGCCCGCTTCCGATTCTTGACATTGAGCAGCAAGGTTTTTTTACTGCGCACACATATCATCTTGACATACGCTTCGAGGCGGCATTCACGCAGATGGGAGTGCTTGCCGATGCAATTTTGAACGCTGTTCAACGCGGCAAACGTGTAATCGTTGAACATTTCGACATGATTTACCCGTTTCTTAAGACCAATGCAAACCTTCTGATCGGCATGGGTGAGGAAATAATCATAACGCGCCCGACGATTTTTGGCCCGCTGCCGAATGAAATCTACGATATCGTTGCAAAATCGGTCGATTATCGCAGAATGGCGCATACGGCGGAAGATCTTTGCGAGATTTTCCTTCCCGGTGATGACGGATGCAGGTGCAAACACAGCGATGTTAAGCACGGCTTTGTTTTGTCATTTGACGAACCGAAACCCGAGCTTGATCTTGACGAGCTGGAAAGCAAGGTTCTTGATGCAATTGCAAAGGATTTGACAATTTCATATGTTGACGAAGGGCACATTATGATCGGCGACCTGCTGCACCCCTGCACGGGTCCGAGAACGCATGTGCCGAGTACGGGATGCGTACAAAATTTTCGTATCGTGAAACATATATTCTATGACCCCATTGAGCGGCGCTATCTCCTTGCGGGCAGGGTCGGACCGCGCGAAAAAGGCGAGGATATTTATGATTTCAACAACATGGAAAATTGATGCCCGAAGGTGACGGGCATCATATGAAGCGGCAATTCCGCTGTCAGAATATGCTCAATCTAAGCATATACATGCAAAGGAAAGCGACATATAAAACGCAGGTGCACCCATAGACCGCCTGCGTTTTCTTTTTTGTTGTGCACAGGGCGGCAACGGATGCCGTGAGCGGCAGCGTTGCGCAAAGGTAGCGAACTGCGGAAAGCAGCCATGTGCAGCCCATTGCAAGCACGTAGTAAGCAAGGAAGAATACAATATAGGCCGAAGGCAATTCCCGCATACGATCGGTGATCAGCGCAAGTGATGCGAATGCAATAAGAACTGTCGGAATCCAAAGGGAATAAATCACGCTGATGTTCCCATTCGGAATTGCGTTGACGCACCAGTCCCAAATGTATCGCATGGTGTCAAAAAACAAACCGAGCTGCTGATCCCAGTTCAGCTTTTCATACTCCATGAAAACGAAAAAATCGCCGGAGACATTATAATTAATGAGCAGATAAGCCACCGTTCCGAGTGTTGATATAACAAGCGCGGCCGCAACCGCAATAATTTGCTTTCCGCATTTCTTGCCGTCGCGAATGTTTCGGACGATCGTGCCGACTCCTTCAATGAAGATTGCAGCAGCAAGCACGACCCCGAGAGACCGCGTGAAACCGGCTAAAGCGGTAAAAACAGCGGAAAGTATAAATTTATGCTTTTGCAAACAATAAAACGCACAGAAACAGAACAGCATGAAAAGCGGTTCCGTCATTGGTGAATTAAGAAAAATTGCACCCGGAAGGAGAAGCGAAAGCAGTGCGGCATGAACGGAACGCTTTTTGCCGAGAATTCCGTACAGCGTTAAATATGCCATTCCGGAGGCGAGGCACGTTGCAATTGTGTTGATAATTTGAGCTGACACAAAGCTGTTGTGAAAGATCGGATTGAGCATTCGCATAAGCAGAGGCAGCATCGGATAAAAAACGATCAGAAGGCGATCTTTCCCATCGTTTACATACCAGTTTTCAGCAATATTAATATAATGAGGGACATCGGTGTTGTGCTTTGACCAGGAAGTCTCCCATAATTCAAACAGATTGCCGCTGAAATCAGGAGTGAAAACCCGATAAAGCACCATTCCGAGAATGGTTGTAACAATGTGAATCGCCAGCGCGGCAAGCATAATCCGAGAAAAATCCCTGCGGGCGTTCGTAACGGGGACAAAGCTGCAAAGCCGTTCGCCGATGAGCGTCTTCAAAACGAGAGGAACGGCAGTGCAGGCCGCGAATGTGAAAAGAGCAAGCAGCGAGGCGGAAAGTATTCCGCCGCCGATGCTCATTGCCCGCAAGTTGGTTATGAAATAAAAAACATACAATGCAGCGGCAAAACATATGAACACAGTTCTGATTACTCGAACTGCGCGCCGAAAGCCCGTGCTGCCCGCTTCTTCCGCCGGTTTTGTTCCGGCGGTTTTATCGGTTAATCGAAAAAAACTCATCAATAAGTTGCGCACGGAATGAACCCATGCGCGGCTCCGTTCGTAAAATCAGCGGACAAACAGCAGGTTCGCGCCGCCCGGTGCTTAAATTATACATATTAATCTGCGGATTTCAAGCCCTGCCGCAAATTTGTCCGCAAAATCCGACCGTATGCCGCAATGCTACTCAATATCAACAACGCGATGTTTTTCCCACTTTGCAAACTTGAAATATAATGCGGTGATAAGACTGCACAAAAGCCAACCGGCAGGATAGCTCAGCGCAATGGGTTTAATTGTGTTGCTGATATAGTTCGCCATGATAAAAAGATAAATCTGACGAAATACAACAAATGAACCTATCATTATGAACATCGGTGTTCGACTGTTGCCCGCTCCGCGAAGCGCACCCGCAAAAATCTGATTGATGCAGCAGAAAACATAAAAGGGCGAAATCAGACGGAGAAGCATTGAACCGTAATCCACAATTTCACGTTTTTTATTAAAAAATTCAACAAGCTGCGGAGCAAAAATCAGCACCGGCACCATTAAAAGCGCGGTGCAGGCGACGGCCATAAGCATTCCGGCGCGGATTCCCTTTTTTGCGCGCGCAACCTGATTAATGCCCAGATTCTGCCCGACAAATGTTGTCACAGCGAGCGAAATGCTCTGCATCGGAAGGAAGAGGAATTGATCGATTTTGACATAGGCTGTCCAGCCGCCCATGCAGTCCTCGCCGAAACTGTTGATGTATGATTGCACGAAAACATTCGAAAATGCCGTAACAGCCATTTGAAGAGCGGCGGGAATGCCGACTTTCAGAATTTTTGCGAGCATGGAGCGATGAATGCGCAATTTCTTAAGCGAAAGCCGACAGCAGTTTTTTGCACGGAGGAGTACGATGAGAACAAGTGCGGCCGAAAGCGTCTGAGCGATGACAGTTGCGATCGCAACACCGGAAACTCCCATTTTGAACACAAGAACAAACACAAGGTCAAGCACAACATTTGTCAGCGCTGAAACAACAAGAAAATAAAAAGGGCGCTGTGAATCGCCGATCGCGCGAAGAATGCCGGAGCCCATATTATAGAGCATAAGACTGATTATTCCGGAGAAATAGATAATAAGGTACTGCGTTGCCTCGGGACGTACGGAGTCCGGAGTTTCCATCAGATTCAGCATCAGCGGCGTCATTGCAATGCCGATAACGGTGAAAACAACGCCCAAGATAAGCGTCATCATCACAGATGTGTGAACAGCGTCCTGCACGCGCTCATGCTGTTTTGCACCGTAGAATTGCGAAATGACAACACTTGCGCCGGTGCTGAGCCCGAGGAACGTGTTTATCAGCATATTAATGATCGGGCCGACAGTGCCGACAGCCGAAAAAGCCGTGTCGCTGACATAGTTGCCGACGACCCAGCTGTCAACCGTGTTGTAGAATTGTTGAAAAAGATTCCCGAGCAGTAAAGGAATTGCAAAACACACGATATGACGTGTGATTCCGCCCTCCGTCATATCAACATCACGACGTTGACCGAAAGACTTTAATTTATCCAGCAGCTTCAAATCAGACCACCCCTTCGGGCATTGCCCGCTCTTCTCATTTTCAGCCTGATTATAGCACCAAAGTAATTTTTTGAAAACACAAAAATTAAATATTAATAAATATATTCGCTTTGCGAAAATAGATGAATTTAAGTTAAAACCGCGCAGCATTTCCCGGGAAATGAACGGTGAGAAGCAAAAAACAGAAAATTCCCGAGAAACAGTCCGTTTAAACAGAGTATTTCCCGGGAAATCATGTGAACAAATCAGCGTGAAAACAGACACATCCGGCCGAGAGTCAAAAGCGCAGCGGGTTATTTGTTACATTTTCTGAACAAATACTTGTCGATTTTATCTCGCATGGAATCGGAAATTTTGCGCTCGATCGGGAAAATCGGAGCATTGACAACTCGTTTCGAAAACTCCAGAGCCAAGTTAAGCGTTATGCCGAGTGCATCCGCAGAGAGGAAACCGTTTGCAAGTGCATCGCGGCGATCGTGAATAAAGCCGGTTCCGTTTGCATTTACCCTCGTGAAGTTTATTGCAGGTATGCCCTTGTCGGAGAACGGAGTTCCGTCGCTTGAATAAACATCCTCATGATATACAACGGCGGCGCCGAGTTCGTTCATCATCCCTTCAACATAACTCTTCATGGGCGCATCTCCCATGATAAATATATGCTCAGAGCCGAGAACGGGACCGGCCATATCGACGTTGACCATCAAACGATGCTTTTCAAGCTCCGCCTCGTGAGCGGCAACATAAGCTTTGCTACCGAGAAGGCCCTGTTCCTCTGAACCGAACCAGTTGAATTTTAATGTGCGGCGCGGAGGATTTGCCGCAAAATAGCGCAATAATTCCATGATGATCACGGAGCCGCTCATGTTATCATATGCGCCCGTTGAAAACAGAACGCTGTCGTAGTGCGCGCCGAACGACACGATTTCATCTGCAAGATCCGTTCCGCGCAGTGTAACGCATACGTTGCGTGATTCGCCCTCAGTCGCAGTACTGCTGACAAACAGCTTAACCTTTTTTGCACCTTTTGAAACAATTTCAAGCGCATCCTTCGCCTTCAAATTAACGAGGATGTTGTCGCCGAATTCGGCGGTGTAGGTTTCGCGAATTTTACAGATACCGTGATCGGTTTCGTCATCTTTATCGAGGATGTTGCCGGTAAAACCGATTATTGCGGCAGGTTTTGCCTTTTGAATGCGCCCGTAAGCTTCAAAACCGAATCGTCCGTTGACAAGAACGGCCTTACCTTCAACACCGAGCAGATTGGCGGGGAGCGCGTTTTCAACGTAAACAAGTTCAAGCTCCAACCCGTCATCAGGTGTGCTGTCGGAACGCAGATAGGCTGTTACCGGGTATTCTTTCTCATACGGCTCGGTAACGATCAACCTTGCCGCGGTAACGGTGCCGGTTGATGCCTTGAAAACTTCAATCTCACGTTGTATGTCCGAACGCGCCCATGTAAATGAGTCGATTTCGGCAAGCAGTTCCTCTGCCGTGCGGGTTTCTTCCGCCGTGCAGGACACGCGTTCGAAGGAGAGCTTGTTCAGCAGCTCAAATGCTCTTTTTGCGTTTACTTCCATTTTGAATTCCTTTCGTATTTTATCAGTAATTTAAATTAATTTCGGTTTGCCGCCGCATTCCGGCGGGCGTCCAGACGTTCGAAATTATGCATCCAGTCGCCTTTGAAATAGTAGAGCGTGAAACAGACCGCGCTGAGCATCCATGTTATCGGATATCCCCAGAAAACTACGCGGATATCGGGAATAAAATGCACAGTTATTGTAATATACGCAACGCGGATAACGCACCAGCAAATCAGCATGATAAGCATCGGAACCATCGTTTTCCCCGCTCCCCGGATGATTCCGGCCATGCAGTGTGAAAGCGACAAAACACAGTAAAAAAGTGCTTCCGTTCGTGCCTGCATTGCGCCGAAAGCGACAACTTCGGGCGAACTGTTAAACATGGCAATAAGCGACGGTGCGAAAATCACAAACACAATTCCGATGAGTTCCGCAAGTGCAACGCCGGAGACAAGCCCGAATGCAGTGCCCTTTTTTACTCTGTCATATTGCTTTGCTCCGAGGTTCTGACTTGTAAAAGTTGTAAGTGCAACACTGAAACTTGTTACCGGGAGAAAAGCAAACCCCTCGATTTTGAAATACGCACCGCAGCCCGCCATCGCATCGGAGCCGAAATCGTTGATGTTGGATTGAACGATTACGTTTGCAAGCCCGATCACGGAATTCTGAACGCCTGTCGGCAATCCGGTCGCAAGCACTTCCCTAAGCATCGGCCAATCAATACGAACATCATGCGGGACGATTTTGTGGACGTCGTCAACAGTGGTGAGTTTAACGAATGAGATAATTGCGCTCAGGAACTGCGATATAACCGTTGCTGTTGCAGCCCCGCCGACACCCCATTTAAAATATTTTACAAACAGAATATCAAGAACAACGTTGGTAATTGATGAAATTATCAAATAGTAAAGCGGATGCCGACTGTCGCCGCGCGCCTGAAAAATGCCGTTGAAGGCATTATAAAGAACATTGCCGAGTGCGCCGGCAAAATATAAACGGAAGTATCGTATGGACTCGGGCAAAACGTCGGCGGGAGTGTTCATCAGGCGGAGAATAACCGGCGTGAGAAGCATTCCGGCGGCGGTAAGGAACAAGCCTGACAGCACTGCAAATGCGGTTGTGGTATGAACGGCGGTATGAACTTTTCCATTTTCGCGTGCGCCGTAATATCGTCCGATAACAACTCCCGCGCCTACAAAAACGCCGTTAATGAATCCGACAAGAAGAAAAATCAAACTGCCGGACGAGCTGACGGCCGCAAGTGCCTGCTTGCCCAAATAACGGCCGACCACGAGGGAATCTGCAACATTGTAAAATTGCTGAAAAAGCTGCCCGATAAAAATCGGCAGCGCAAACAGACTGATTTTGCTGTAAATCTTGCCTTCCGTCATGAATCCGCACCTCTTCGTACTTTTTTCTTGATTATAGTGCCGTGCTGTCCGTTTGTCAACAGCGAAAACACAGTCGAGGTCGGCGCACGCGGCGGAACAAAGCGGCAAAGGACGGACGGTGTTCAAAAATTACTTTGCGGGGATTGACAAATGCACAAGTTTATTTTACACTTAAAACACGGAAAAGGTAAAGTCCCTGACCGAAAAAAATCAAAGGAGTTATTATGGAAGCTGACAGCAGCACAAGTGCGGATGTTCCCAACCGAAACGAGAACATGATGCGCGGAAAACAAAAACATGTACTGAATGCGCCGAACAAACCCTGTATGACTCCTGCGGTTATACTGTTTTGCAATTGAAGTTTTGCTGTTGAAACACAATTGATTTCATATGGCAGGCTTTTGCGGCGGGCTTGGAGCGGAAGATTAACCGTTCCTGTTTGCGTTCTTTCACATGAACCCGCAATTCCGCGTTCAACCTCCGGCTGAATCATCCGGGCAGCGAAATTTGAGAAAAAAACCATAGGGAGCTTTCGAAAAATTGTTGTGCGAACAACAGTTTGAAATCGGTGTATACCCGGGATTTGCTGCGTATCCGCGCAATAAGTCATCGGCAGCTTTTCTCAATCGAAACCATGCTGCAAGCGCAGGTCTTTTGCCTTGTTTCTCGACCTGCGGCTTTCAAAAGAAGAACAATGGCAGTGTTTTCAACAGATTTATCGCAGACGGTGGAAGTTCTGCTCGAGCGCAAGAATTACAACAGCGTGAAAGATATTCTTTCAACCGTTAACCCGGCAGATATTGCCGTGATCTTTCGTGATCAGCCCGCGCAGCGGCTGCTCATGCTTTTTCGTCTTTTGCCAAAGGAAACGGCGGCGGATGTTTTCGTTGAAATGGAACCCGTGCTGCAGGAGCAGCTAATAAATGCTTTTTCCGACAAAGAGCTTGCTGATATTGTGAATGAAATGTATGCGGATGACGCGGCGGATCTTGTGGAGGAGATGCCCGCAAGCGTTGTTAAGCGCATATTGAAGCAGGCTTCGCCCGATGTTCGACGTGACATAAACGAATTGCTGAAATATCCGGAGGACAGCGCAGGCAGCATAATGACTCCGGAATTTGCGGATTTGCATTCATCCATGACCGCTGCGGAGGCACTGGATCATATTCGGCTGACCGGAGTAGATAAGGAAACGATTGACATATGTTATGTAATCGAAAAACGCAAGCTTATCGGTCTTGTTTCTTTGCGCACGCTTGTGCTTGCCAATGCGAGAGCCGTTGTTTCCGATCTGATGGATGAAAATGTTATCTCCGTCGGAACACTTGATGATATTGCAGTTGTTGCGGATATGTTCGCAAAATACGACTTGACAGTCATGCCTGTTGTGGACGGCGAAAACAGGCTGGTAGGTATAGTTACGGTTGACGATGCAATCGACGTTATGCGTGATGAAGCGACTGAAGACATTGAAAAGATGGCTGCTATCACCCCGTCGGACAAACCGTATCCGCGGCTCAGCGTGACGGATCTGTACAAAAGCCGCATACCGTGGCTGCTGCTTTTGATGCTTTCAGCGGTTTTCACACAGCTGATAATCGGAAAATTCGAAGCTGCGCTTGCAGCAAACATCATCCTGACATCGTTCATCCCGATGCTGATGGACACGGGCGGCAATTCCGGCAGCCAATCGTCCGTAACGATTATACGCAGCCTTTCTTTGGCGGAGATTCGGTTTTCTGATATTTTTCGGATCATGTTCAAGGAGATGCGCGTTGCATTGCTCTGCGGCGCAACGCTCGCTGCTGTAAACTTCGGAAAACTGATGCTGTTCGACAGGTTGGGGGTTTTTGTTTCGCTGACGGTAAGCCTGACACTCTTGGCAACGGTCGTTGTTGCAAAGTTTTTCGGCTGCACGCTGCCCTTGCTTGTGAAAAAAATCGGACTCGATCCCGCTGTCATGGCAAGTCCGATTATTACAACAATTGTTGATGCGATTGCGCTGCTTATTTATTTTGCAATCGCTTCTGCAATGCTCGGCATTTGAGCAAAACAAAAAAGTATGTTGATTTTGTGCAAAGCACAGCAAAATACGGAGGATAAATGGTAAATCTCGGCAACGATTGGGACGAAATTCTTAAAGACGAATTTCAGAAAGACTACTACAGGAATTTGCGGAAGTTCCTGGCCGATGAATACAGAAAATGCGTTGTGTATCCGAATATGTATGATATTTTCAATGCGCTTCGATATACATCGTTTGAAAACACGCGGGCAGTGATACTTGGACAGGATCCGTATCACGGGCCGCACCAAGCGCACGGGCTTTGCTTCTCCGTTTTGAAAGGCATCGCCCCGCCTCCGTCCCTGAAAAATATTTTTCGGGAACTTTCCGACGATGTCGGGTTCATTCCCCCGCATCACGGAGAGCTTACCGAGTGGGCAAAACAGGGCGTGTTGATGTTGAATTCGGTTCTCACGGTGCGCGAACATCAGCCGAACAGCCACAAGGGAATGGGCTGGGAGATTTTTACGGACAGGGTAATTTCCGAGCTTAACAAAAAGACGGAGCCGGTTGTTTTCCTGCTTTGGGGAGCGAATGCGCGGCAAAAAGCAAAGGTCATCACAAACCCGATTCATGTAAAGCTTGAAACGGTGCACCCGAGCCCGCTTTCGGCCTACAACGGATTTTTCGGCTGCAAACATTTTTCAAAGTGCAACCAAATCCTTGCCGATTCGGGACAGAAAACAATCGAGTGGCAGCTTTCGGATTAAGCTTTGAACAAAAATCAAAGAAGCTGAAGATTTTGAACGAGCCTGCCAAGCCCTTTGAGCACCTGAAATGGGCCAACGGCCGGACGCCGGATCTGGCAACCTATATGAAAGAGCATCCCTATATGTATGCCGGCGACAATGTCCGGGCGGTGTTCCGGGTGACCAAGGAGCAGTTTGCCCTGAATTTCGCCCCGGATGTGACGGTGCCGGAGCCTCAGCGCCTGCGGGAAAAGGTCAAAAACGCTTTAGAGAAGGCGTTGGAGAAATATAATTGATGGAAGGATTGGTATGACAGAGAAGAAATTTGTGCAGTTTTCTGATGAGCAAAGAAAAGCATTTGTGGGAAGTATCAAAACAGGGAAGAAGAAACGCGAAGCAATTCTTGAAAACGGAATGTCTCTTGAGGAGGCATTTGTGTATGCTTACCTGGACGTTTCACGGGCACCGCTGCGGGGGATTGGGAAGTGTGTTGGTGACCCCATAAAGGTGCGGAAGCAGTGTATTTCAGATGAAATTCGCCCATTTTGTGAAAAGGAACTTGCATCTGTGCAAGACGAGTACGAATTTGATTGTGCACATGAAAAGCTATCTGAAATCATCCGGGAATTCTATCGGCGGCATCATTATGATAGATTTACGGTAGGAAAAACGCAAAAATGGATCAACATGGCACTCAAATATGCCTGTATCTACGACAAGAAAGATGCAGGAATGCTGGGCCATATTTTCGGCTATTGCCATGTTCCTATTGACCGGTATGTTGCCAATCCGATCGTCCTTGAACTTGGCGTGGTATTGCCGCAATACGACGGTTTCAAAATGCCAAAACGCGTTACTTTTGATGCAGCCAAATGCAACTATTCCTGGAGCAAAATTGACAATTATGACGCTTACTTAACCTGCCAGAAGTCGATTCGGGAAAAATTACATCAGAAGCATCTTGCAAAATGTGCACTTGAATGGGAATTTGCGTGCTGGCTCCGAGAAAAAGAGAAGCACATCTGAGTGGAGGGGGCTGTTGCATTAGTCCCCAAAACAAAACCGGGCAACTCAAGAAGGGTTGTCCGGTTTGCTGCTTTCGTGTATAATTAAATTGCTCAAAAACCAACGGAAAGCGAGCTGATTATACAATGAAAACGAGCAAAAATCAGGCGGTGGAGAAAGATTGATCCTGAGGTTATGTTTTCGATTGTTGTATATGCAAACATGCGATGAATTTTCTCGAGCAGAGCTATAGAAGAAGCGTGCAAAACCGACATCAGGTTTATGTGGCTGCTGCAAATATGACTTGATTTCGCAACAGCCCCTTTTTTATTTTTTATAAAGACTCTTTGACTGAGCTGCGATAGACGACGGAACGGTTATTGATGCCGAATCCGTGCGTGTGCAGCGAAAAACATGCACAGAGCAAACCGACTTAAAACGTATCCTTGCCGCTGATCCAACGGATATAGTCTTCCGATTCGGCAAGCCCGAGACGGCGCTGCATCGCAAGGGAAACATCATTATCGAAATAAACCTGTCCGTAAACGGTCCATCCTCTGTCGGCATGATAGTTGTTCATGTGCGACACAAGTGCACTGCCGACGCCGCAACGGCGATATTTTTTAAATACTTCAAGCATTCCGACGCTGCCGTCGGTGTGCATTCCGATGAAGCCGGCAAGTTCTCCGTCAACCTCGGCACCGAACATCAGCCCGTGTTCAATCGTTGCAGCTATTTCTTCCTTGGATTCAAGCTTATAGTGCGCGGCAACTTGGGGAAGATCGTCCGTTGTCAGTTCCCGAATCGGAAAAGGCGATTTCGCCTTGTGCCGCTGCATGGAGTAGCGGCAGAATTGCTTGCAGGGTTTTTCAACAGAAAAACCTTTTCGTTCGCAGCGAACTGCCTCAAAAGCAGCTTGCCCGTGAACAACGCAAACCCGCATTTCGGGAACCTCGCGAAGGGCAAGCCTTCCGGCTTCAACGGTTGCAGCCCAAAGCATGTAAGCTCCGCATGAGTGCTTGATAAGCACCGCATCTTTATTGGAAAAAATAAGGGCGTCAACATTGCCGCGGCGGAAAGCCTCCTGAATATCAATTGTTAAAACACCCTGCTCTTTCAGCACATTAACAACTGTTACGACGTTTCTGCATCTTCTTCTTTTGCTCATTATGCGCGGATTCCTTCCGAGTTAAGTTTATTAAAGAGTATCGAAAACAATTCGGAGAACAAAAAATATGAGAGCCGTGTCCTGATGCAGGCTTGTCCTGCGTTTGCCCAAAAATCAGGGACGGTCAGCCGGAGTTTTGTCGAACGTACCGTTCGTATCATTGAGCTGCGTCCTGACAACGTTTTTTGTACCGTCATTCCCGTCTGCAATGTCTTTGCCGGTGTTTGAACTGTTGTTTCCGCAGTCAACTTTGCTGCTTCCGGGGCGGGGCAAACTGACCCTGTCGGATTTTTCGCAGACCGAACCTCCGCCGACCTTTGCAGATGTGCCGCCGATTTCCGCCGATTCGGAGTTAAGGGCAACGACGGGGATTTCCCCGATTGCATCGTAGCCGGAGTCCGATATCTGCTCAAAAGGAATATCAACTGTCGGAGCTGTTCCGATGGGAGCAGCATAAACCGGTGCGGTTTCGGCAGGCGAATTGTCGATGTAAGGAACACTGACGACAGGCAGCGTACCGTCTTCGGACGGTTCGGAATCGCCCGAGCTGATAACGGAAGGTATCCACGGGGCAGGTGCGGCCACGACAGCAGCGGTTTTCCCGCTCGTGCCCGTTATCTGGCCTGAAAGCTGGTTAAAGAGCATTTCAGCGGTTGCCTGCTTGAACCCAAAGAAACGAACGCGCAAGCATGTGCCGCTTGTTATCTGCCAATAGTAAACAATATCCACGCCGTCGGAAAACGAACCGACCTGGCCGACAGAGAGCTGATACGGCGCAACATCAACAACTTCGCAATCGTAATAAAGGCGGTTGCCGTTTGCATCAAAACCTTCGGCAGAAATGCGCAGGGAATCGTTATCAACCTTTTTGTGCATTTCGGAAGGAAGATTCTGCGGGAACATGTTTGTGTTTTTTATCGCCTCATCGGCGACGGTTCCGGCGTTTTGAAAACTGTCATATCCGGACGGCAGGTTCATCGGATCGGAAAACGGTTCGGGTGTTGCCCCTGCATTCGGCGTGAGGCCTGCACTGACCTGCGGATCTTTTGCGCAATCGTTGATTTTTCCGATGGTGAGTGCAAAAACAAACAGGATCAAAAGAATGGCCGCGCCTGCTGCCGTCAACGCACGGATTCGGCGTATGCGCTGCATTTTGGACTTTCGGCTGCTCTCAACAGCGCGCAGACGAATCGATTCGAAATCAATCTCGGCCGTGCTTTCGTTTGCAGCCCAACGAAGAAGCTCGTCAATTGTGCGGGAACTGTCAAATTCCGTGCATGTGTCGGCGGAATGATTGGAATCCGCTGCTTCGAGATTCACCGTATTCGAACAGAAATAATCATTTTTTCTTCCGCTTTTTTTCATCCGCTGCCTCCTCTCCGAGCATAACCGCAAGCCGCTTTCTTGCCTTCATAAGCCGCGATTTAACCGTTCCTTCGCTGATGCCCGTGCAAGCCGAAATTTCGCGAACGGTCATACCGGCGTAATAGTGCAGCAATATGACTTTGCGGCTCGTTTCGTCAAGTTTGTCGATCGCACTTCGAACTTTTGCCGCTTTTCGGCGCCTTTCAACTTCCTCATCGAGCGGGAGGGCTGAATCCTCGATATCCTCGCTTATCGGCGCATCAACCGGCGTTTCGTGTTTTGCACGGCGCAGATGATCAAGCGCGATGTTTGTGGACACGCGGTAAAGCCAGCTTTTCAACTGTCCGTCGTCAAGGCCGGCCAGCCTGCCGAGATTGGAAAGAACACGTTCAAAAGCAATTTGCGTAATATCTTCCGCCGTCTCCCTGTTTGGCACAACACGATATGCCGCCCAGAAGACAAGGCGTGAATAATCACTATATATGCTGTCGAAACTGCGGTCGGACAATTTTTGTCTCCATTCATATAACGCAATTCGCGCCGATTCGGTTGCGTTATCTTCCAAAAAAATTTTTGCTGCGGAAAAAATCCGAAGGATAATACTCGGAGAAGCGGAAAATATCTGCTTCTCCGTTCACAATTTTAACACAATTCGCGCATCTTTGCAAACTGATTTTTTACTTTTGACAAAAGGCACGGGTACTGAAATGCAGCCGAAAAGGCCGAATGCTATTTGTCGGATCCCGACGCAGAGCTTTCCGGCTCCGAATCCGACAACGCTTCGGGAGTGCCTCCGGGGGTGCTTTTTTCATAAAGCAAGGGGAAATATTTTTTATCGGTAATGCACATTGCGGCGGCACAGAGTATGAGAAAAATTCCCGCAATGCCGATAACGAGCCACGCGGAATCAAAGCCCGAGGTGTCCACAAGCTTGCCGATAAGCAGGTTGCCGACTCCGGAAAAAGCACCGGATGCAATGGATATTATCGAGTTCATCCTTCCCCAATGCGTTGAGGGAATGCGCCGCGTCACATAGGGCTGCACGCCGATGGTGTTGAATACTTCACCGATGGTGAAAACAGTCATTAAAACGAAATACAGCGGGATGATTCCCTGAACGAACCGATAGCAGAACAGCCCGACAACTATCAGCGTTTCGCCCAGAAGTATCTTTCGAACATCCCGAATTCGCCCGAAAAAGGTCGTTACAACGGGTGTTGCAAGGATTACAACGAGGGCGTTGACGCTTGTCATAACGCCGAATATTTCCGCGCCTTCCGCACCGTAAAGCGCACCCATGTTAAGCGGAAGGAGGTAGTTGAATTGAGCATACACAAACCCGCCGATTCCCGCAACAAGCAGATATATAAGTATCGTTTTTCTTTCGCGCAGAAGCGAAAAAACACTCACACCTTCACGCTTTTGTTCGTATGCGCTGATGTTCTTTTTCGGTATGCTGAGCGTTTTGACAAAGAAAAGAATCGGCAGCGTTGAAGAAAGCGTTGCAATGCCAGTGATAATGAACGCAAGCCACAGATAGTCTTTGAACAGAAAACCGCCGATTGTGGGCGCAAGCACAAGCCCGAGGTTCATTCCGAGATACTGAAGGCTGTATGCCTTTTCCCTGTCCTCTCCGTCACTCAGATCGGCAATCAGTGCGTCATATGACGGGCCCTCGATGGTTGCAAAAACGCTTGCAACATAAAACAGCCCGATGCTGTATGCCGAAAGCGGAATCAGACCGCAGATGATATAACAAACAACCGTTACCAGATCGCAGATGACAATGACGTTCTTGCGGTTGCGCTTATCCGCAAGCCTGCCGCCGAGCAGAAGCATCGGAAACTGCAATATCGACATTGCAAATGAAATGCCCGCAATAAGAGTTGCATCATAGCCGAGCTTGTTTTCAAGAATCAAAGTCAGCAGCGGCCAGATAAGCGAGCCCATGCTTGTTACGATTCGTCCCCAGAAAAGGATGTATATCTCCTTTCCGAGGTGTTTGTACTGTTCCAAAAACTTCAGTTTCATTTCTATGACCTACTCCGTGTCAATGCTGCAAAAACCCCGAAAAAGAAAACGCATTTGCAGGTTTTATCTTCCGCGGTGCTTTTGTTTTTTTATTTGCCTGCCGCCGGGCAAACACCGACAGACCCCGTGCCGACGGAAAAAGCTTTGAAGCAGTTCCTGCCGAAAGCAGCCGTTTAAGCTAAATCCGAATCGGGTCGGGATTTCGTGAGGCAAGGAACGGACAGCCAAACGGCGGCAGCCGATCCCGAAAGGGGCTTTCGAACTGCCGGCAGGGACGCGTCTTTATCCTTGCTTTGTATATTTAATTTTGAGGAAATATCTCGCAAAATAAAACAAAAATCGCAAAAATTCCTCCGAATTGATTATATCACTTGTGATGTTCGGTTTCAACAGAAAAAGAATGCGGAAAAGGCAGCCGACACGCAAAACCTGCATGAAGGCTGCCTTACGAACGTTGAATTTGAATAAAGAAAGCCGATTGCAGCGCAGCAATTATGCAGCATTGCAATCATGCGGTGCCGCAGTTAGGCGGTGCCGCAGTTAGGCGGCTGTTATAGGGGACTGAGAAGGATCCTGAAGCTTTATTTCGGGTTTGCAAATCAAATTACCGTTCTCATCCGAAATTTCGAATGACACGGCAATTTCCCAAATTGCGGAAAGCTCGGTTTCAAGTGAAGCCGCATCAATTTCAATTTCAAAAAGCATACGATCATCACTTCGCAGAATTTTTGAAAAACTCACACATTCGACGGGCCGCCCGTTGATGAACAGACATTTTTCAAAGCTTGAAATGCTTATCGTCTTCCCGCTTTCGTTTTTGACGTAAACGAGGATAAGCGGATTTTTGTTTGCAAGATCAAAGTTCTCAATGGGTCCGGCAACCAACATGCAAACTCCGTTCTCATCATAATTGGCATACTGATTGGAAAAGTCAAAGTTTCCGACTCTGCCGGGAATCGCAACGGAAGCCGAACCGCGTGAAAGAATTTCGGCGTTTTCGTTTGTCAGCGTGATATCAAACTGCACATCCGCAATTCTGCCGATGCTGTATAAAAGCAGCTGTGCTTTTGTGAAAAGCGGAATGCTGATAACAGCATGTTTTTGCGGATGAATACGGAAGGCGGCATGATCAAATTCGTTAAAAACAACAAGGTTGTTGATTTTGATATAACCGATGTTCACCTCTGCGGGCTTGGCAGCGGCGTTTTCAAATTCAAGCAGCACACGGTATTTTTCGTTGACGGTGATGAGCGCGGATGAAACAAGGCTCAATCCGTCGGATTCAAAACCGGGAGAGTCATTGAAAGCGTTCAACTTATCATAATGAATGGCCTGAGCAATATCGCCTGCAATATAGCCGCTGTAATCATATGCGCCCGGTTCCCGCGGCTGTGCGGAAGCGGCGGACAGGTGGGCAAGCTCTGTAAAGTAATTTTCGCCCGAAGCGGCTGCAATGCGGAATTCAATGTCAATGGAGGAAATTTCCCGAATGCCGTACAGCATCATATCAAGAATCGGCATGTACAGACTGAAATCTTCGGCTTTGCCCGCAGCAAATTTGTGACTGAAGTCAACTTCAACAAGGCAGTCGTTCACATAAATCGAAACATCGGAAACAAGCAAGTCATCCGCCGATTTATTTTCCGCCGTAAGCTTCAGCACGGCAAAATCATCGATATAAACCAATTCGTTCGCCGAAATCGATATGCGATCATCATCGTGAAGAACCGCCCGGCTGACGGTCGCTGCCCTTGAAAAGGGTTTGGTCGAAAACTTTTTGTATTCGATCGCGGAATCCGTCGGAGTGGGCTGTGCGGTATCGGCCGCGCTCGGGAGCAGGGTCGGACTTTGCGACGGGATCGAATCCTCTCCCCCGTTTGAGCCGGGCGTGTCGCAGGCGAAAAAGCTCAGCAGCATAATGAGCGCAAGAAGAGCGGCGGCGGTTTTTTTGAACATGAGTGCTTCCTCCGTGAATTTGTTTGCAAAAAATCAATCGGTCTGAAGTGAATTGCCGACTTAAGCCTGCGGTGTGCAGCAGGGGTAAGCGGAACTCATTCGGAGCATTTCCGAAACCGATGTTGTATCGCAAGTCTATTATATCATTTAAGACGGGCAGACGCAAGGGAAGGAACATTTTCACGCCTTAACTTTTTAAAAAAACGATTAAAAGGTATTCGGACAAAGCAAACGGCGGAGCCGAGCCTTTCGGAAAGCGAAACATCGTGAACGCTCCCGATGCTTGACACGGCCGCGGGCGGGTGGTACCATATCAGCGGCGCAGGCATACGGCAGGCGGAAAAAACGGAACGGAGAGGGCAAACAATGGCATACAAAAACTCACGGCAGAATGCGGCCGAAACAAAAACTTCATCCGAAAAAAACGAAAAGAAGCTTAAAAAGCTTGTTTACGGGCTGCGCATCGGTGCGGCGGCATATTTGCTGTTGGCATTATTCGGCGCTGCTGCCGTGAACGCAAGCGGAGCAGCGGCATCAGCGGATTGGAACACGGTGAGCAGGCTGTCCGAAATCATCGCTGCGGTTTTCTTTCTTATCTTCGGCGGTTCAATATTGGCAAACGCTTTCCGCAGGCGCAATTATATTTCCCCTGATTTGAAAAAACTTTTCGAACAGGGAAAGGTCACGGAAAAATATGTGCGCACAACTCCGAAAACAAACTTTGTCTGCCGCTGCGTATTCTCCGGAATTGTTATTGCTGCGGCATCGGTTCTGCTGATAACGGCGATCGTTCGGCTGTTTTGAATTGCAGAAGATTGCTGCGGAAAGCTCCCCAAAAAAGGCAGCCGCTTATTCGGCTGTTTTTTGTTTTTCGGCAGCGAATTTTTGGAACATAATATGCGCAGCCGTGCCCGTCTTACGTTATTGTAAGGCACGCTGAAAGCTGTTCGTAAGGTTTTTGATTTACAATAAGGGATATCATCAGCAGCAAAGCGGACAGCGGGCGGAAACCCGCTGTCGGATCGGAGGCAAAAATGGAGTGTTTGAAGCTGGCGTGGCAAAGCGTTTGCGGAAAAAAGCGCAGCAGCGTTCTTATGAGCGTTATCCTGGCAATATCGTTTGCATTTGCGGTTATCACGCTGTCCGTTTCGGGAAGCATGATAAAAACAAACGATGTGTTCAGAAAAACGACCTACGGCGAGTGGCAGTTGATTCTGCCGGGCATCAATTCAAAGCTTAAGGGTGCAGCCGCAAACAGCGACTGGCTGGATGAACTCGGCGTCATGAATGTTTACGGAACAATCGGGGAGGACGGCATCGGCACAGTGGACGAAACGCTGAAAAAACTCGGCCATATTACGGTTAACGAAGGCAGATTTCCCGAAAGTGACGGCGAAATCGCGATGGAAGCGGATCTTTTGAGCAAACTCGGCATCGATTACACCCTTGGACAGGATGTCACGCTCTCCGTCAGCATTGCGGCGCGGGAAAACTCCGCATTGGGAACGTCGCACCCCGTCAACGTTGTCGGAACATATCAGCTTGTCGGCATTATTAAAGAATACACGGATGTTTGGACTTGGGCAACGAAGCCCGTTTGCGAACTTGACGGCACAAGTTCACGCGCCGAAAGCGGAATTTCCGCAACCCTTTGCAGCGCACTCCTGACGGAAAATGCGTGTGCAGAAATTGTGCGGCAGGCGCAATTGCAGGCGGAGGCCTTTAATAATGCAGAGAAGGAGCAGGGTTCCGATCTGCGAATAAAGCTTTGCGATGCACCGACAAGCAATTTTTTCTGCACCGGGTTCGATACGGACAAAACAAACTTTATTGCAAGAGTGTATCAGACCGTGGGCAGCGTGCCGCTTGCATTCAATGCAACAAAGTATGCGCAGCAGGAGACTCAAACATACAACATTTTCTTTACGGCATTGATTTTTGCCGTCACGCTGCTTGCGGTTGTCTGCGTCAACATAATGCAGATGCAAAAACAGATAAGACAGATTGCGCTTTTCCGCAGCATCGGCGTAACAAAACGGCAGCTCCGGCAAATGCAGATTTTTGAAATGCTGTTCATCTGCATTCCATCGGTTGCCCTCGGCATTTTACTCGGCGCGGGCGGCACATGGCTGCTGCTTCGCACGGCGCTGTTCAAAAACGGCGCGGAAATTCTTGTTGATATCCCTTTCAAACAAGTGGGGCTCGCCGTGCTTTGCTGGCTGTTCGGAATCATTCTGATGCGGCTGATCGTTTTCCAAACCGCTCTGCATCAGCCGCTGACGGGCAGGCTGCATGTTGCACGGAAAAAAGCGCGCCGCATTGCGGCGGCAAAGCGTGTGCTGACCGTTGCGCTCGCTTCCCTGTTCTGTGCGGCAGTGTTTTTCATGGCGGTGGAATCCGCATCGCCTTTGAGCAATAAACATGAAACGGAACGGTTCCCCGCATATCAAATCTATTGCAGCAGCGATTTTGACTACGAAAACGATGTGATGCATGAACACCTGATTCCCGAAAAGGCAGTTGAGCAGATGCGCACAATTCAAGGCATGGTGCGGGTCGATCCGTACATACTTATGAAAGTTGAGCTGAATTATGCGGGTTCGGAATCCTCCCCTGCGTTTGCCGCTTCGCGGGCGTCGGACAAAGCGGAGCTTCGCGACGGATACTATTATGTGCCGTATGACGACGGCATACACTCAAATCTGTATGCATACCCCGAATTCATAACGGACAGGCTTCTTGCACGCGATGATGTTGAACTTGACCTTTCGGCATTCGACAGGCAGGCTTATGAGCGGGGTGAACAGGTTCTGCTTTTTGCGGTGCGCGGTTCGGACGGAAATATCATGATTAACTATGGAATGTATGACGATGAACTGCGCGAAACATACGGGAATATTGACAGTATCGGAATAAAGCCGGGCGACAAAATTGAACTTTCGTTTTACGGAGCGGCGCAAAAAAACTATATAGGGGACGAAAGCGAACATTCGCTCAAAACTTTTTCCTATACGGTCGGCGGAATCGTTTATTGTTCCGATATTTCAACATCCGTTACCGAAATTGAGGCCTACGGAGCAAGAACTTTCAACGTTGCCGCTTCAACCGCATTGATTAAAAATGCCTTTGCAGAGCTGACGGATGAATTCCGCGATTACATCGTTGACGGCAGTTATGTAATGAACGGGGATTTTGCTTACACGGGCGCATTTTGCTATGCGGATATCCGCTCCGGATACGCTGCAACGGACTATGTGCTTGCGAAAAAGGCGGCGGACCTCGGAGTGCGAATGTCCAACCGCCGCGAGTCGCTTGCGGCGAATCTGCAAACAAGCATTCAGCAGATAACGCTGATTCTGTCCGTCGGCGGATGCATTGCGGTCATAATGCTGATGCTGCTTATGAACGCGCTCACGCTGGAGGCAAGGGAGCAAATGCGAAACGTCGGAATATTGCGCGCAATCGGCATGTCGAGCAGGCAGGCAGTCGGAAAATTTGCAGGCACGGCATTAATAAACGGCTTAATTGCCGCAGCGGTGGGCTGGGTCGTGTATGCGGGCTATGCAGTGCTTTCGGCGCGGAGGCTCATGCAGCAATTCCCGGAAGCGTATAACAGCCTGAATTCCGCACTTGCGTCAAAACTGTACGGACTGCAGCGGTTCGGTGCAACCGTTTGGACAATGCTCGGGCTGAGCTTTGCCTGCGCCGCCGTTATCGTGCTGATAAGCCTTGCGGCAAAGGGAAGACTGCTTTGCGGAAGTCCGATTGAAAAACTGAACGAAAACAGAGATTGATTTCGGTTTGGTTCCGCTGTGTTCGAAGCAGCGAAATGCGGACGGAAGCGCGAACGATAAACGGACAAACATAAACCCGCTCCCGGGGACAGCTAACCTCGGGAACGGGTTTTTGCGTTGAAAAAATTTGTTCGGAACGTCAGGCGCAATTATTTCGCATATTCCGTTGCACGGGTTTCGCGAATAACATTGACCTTGATTTGTCCGGGATATTCAAGCTCGGATTCAATGCGCTTGACGATGTCTTTTGCGATAACAACAATATCCGTATCCGAAACGGTATCGGACTTGACCATGATGCGGACTTCGCGGCCCGCCTGAATCGCAAAGCTCTTGTCAACGCCGTCAAAGGAATTGGCAATTTCCTCAAGCTTTTCAAGACGCTTGATGTAATTTTCAAGGGTTTCACGCCTTGCGCCCGGCCTTGCTGCGGAAATTGCATCCGCCGCCTGAACGAGAACGGCTTCAACCGTTCCGGGTTCAACATCGCCGTGGTGTGCAAGAATGCAGTGAACAACTTGGTTGTTTTCACGATATTTCTTTGCAAGATCCGCGCCGATTTGGTTATGCGTGCCTTCAACCTCGTGGTCAACCGCCTTGCCGATGTCGTGCAGCAGACCTGCACGCTTCGCAAGCTGAACGTTAACGCCGAGTTCCGTTGCCATAAGTCCGGCAAGGTGCGAAACTTCGATTGAATGCTTGAGAACATTCTGACCGTAGCTGGTGCGGTAGCGCAATCTGCCGAGCAAACGAACAAGCTCATGATGCAAACCGTGAACGCCGGATTCGAAAACGGCCTGTTCGCCCGCTTCGCGGATTTGGGTTTCGACCTCTTTGCGCGCCTTTTCGACCATTTCCTCGATCCGTGCGGGATGAATGCGCCCGTCAAGGATGAGCTTTTCGAGTGCAATTCGCGCAACTTCGCGGCGCATGGGGTCAAAGCCGGAAAGGATGACCGCTTCGGGCGTGTCGTCAATGATGAGATCAACGCCGGTTGCGGTTTCGAGTGTGCGGATGTTGCGTCCTTCCCTGCCGATGATACGGCCCTTCATTTCATCGTTGGGCAGAGCCACAACGGAAACGGTGGATTCCGCAACATGATCCGCTGCGCAGCGCTGAATCGCCATTGAAATGATGTTCACGGCGCGCCTGTCGGCTTCGGCCTTTGCTTTGGATTCAATGTCGCGAATGATGAGCGCAGCCTCGTGCCTTGCTTCTTTTTCAACGTTGTTGAGAAGCACGTCCTTCGCCTCGTCCTGCGTCATGCCCGCAACGCGCTCAAGTTCCTGCTGCTGTGCGTCATAAAGCTTGCTGACGGAAGCTTCTTTTGCATCGATCGCCTTGATGCGCTTTGCAAGCTGCTGCTCGCGCTGCTCAAGGGTATCCTGCTTTTTGTCGAAACTTTCCTCCTTTTGCTGAAGTCTGCGCTCCGCGCGCTGCAATTCGCTCCGCCTTTCTTTGCTTTCCCTCTCATTCTCGGTCTTAAGGCGGTAGACTTCTTCTTTCGCTTCGAGAATGGTCTCTTTTTTCAGTGTTTCGGCGCGCTTCTGTGCGTCGGTGATCATTTTTTTGACCATCTCGTCCGCCTTGGCGACCTTGGATTCTGCACTGTTCTTGTCATATATATTTTTTACGAATACTCCGCCGCCTGCGCCGAAAATGGCAGCAGCGACCGGAAGAATTATATATAAAGCATCAAAAGCCACAGAATTTCACCTCCGATTTATGTTAATGTGTCGCAGCGGTGCCGAGAATACGGCAGCATATAGACACTCCATCCTATTATACAAGTGCATTAAACCGATGTCAAGTGTACAAAAACGCGTACAGCATAAAAACGAAATAATATCCGGTATATCCGTTCCGCAAACGGCAGTTACGCACTTTCGCTATAATAAGGAAAGTGATTCTTTGCAGAATATCGGAGGAACAGAAAAATGCATAAAAACGGAAAAACGGAACATCGCGGCGGGAGGCAATACGGCTATGTTCGCGTTTCAAGCAGGGAACAGAACGAAGCGCGGCAGCTTGCGGCAATGTGCAACGCGGGAATTCGAACGGAACATATATTTGCGGACAAGCAGAGCGGAAGGGATTTTGACCGCCCGCAATACAAAAAGCTGCTGCACAGGCTTCGCCGCGGGGATACGCTCTTTGTGCAGTCCATCGACAGGCTCGGCAGAAACTATCGGGAGATAATTGAACAGTGGCAATACCTGACTTCCGAAAAGGGTGTGGATATTGTTGTGCTTGACATGCCGCTGCTCGATACGCGCCAACGCGATGCCGGTTTGACGGGGCTGTTCATATCGAATCTTGTGCTGCAAATTCTTTCATATGTTGCTCAAACGGAGTGCGAAAACATCCGCAGGCGGCAGGCGGAGGGCATTGCGGCAGCAAAGGCGCGCGGCGTTGCTTTCGGGCGGCATGCAATCGAAATCCCGCCGAACTTTCGTTCCCGTGCGGAAGAACTTGCACGAACGGGGATGAAAAGTGCGGATATTGCGGCGGAATTCGGCGTCAGCAGGTCACTCTATTACAACTGGCTCAAACAAACCGCCCCAACGAATTCGAAAGAAGAAAAATAAAAATATATTGTGGCTTTGTGCAGAAAAGTACACTTTAATGGATTGACTTGAAACCGCATTGGCGTGTATAATATGCTCTGTAACCGAGCTTAACGGTATTGAAACTCTCGTTTATCATGTCAGATTCAACTGTTGTTTTTGAGCTTGCTTACGTCAGCAATGGAACGTTCGTTAAAGTGCAACCTTAATGTACAGGAAGAGTAGTGTCTAAAGTTCCTTTAAGTCGGAAGCTTCTTTAAGCTGTAATCCACAAGACAAAAAATGTTTCATGATTAGAATTTGAACGGCCCGCCCGATAGTTGATGCCTTGAAAAGGAGTATTATTCTTAATCCATTAGCTATTCCGCTTTTTGCGGAGTGAAGCAGACCCAAGCAAGACATATTTTGTCAGCCTTTTTATAGGGTGAAACAGCGAACAAAATGATGCGTATAGAAGAACGCCGGAATTCAATCCGGCAGCCGAAACACTGATATTCTTAAGGTTGTAATTAAATTCAAATATGCAACAAACTAAACAAACAGGAGGAGAATATGTTCTGCAAAAAATGTGGAAAAATCGTTAAAGAGGGTGCGGCTTTTTGCGCATCCTGCGGCGCTCCGGTTGCAGCGGCGGGTGCAAGCTCCGGCTCGACTTCGCCGGCGGAAAGACCGAGAAGACCGAGAAAAGAACACGTGCCAATGTCTAAGAAAAAGAAAACGTGCATCATTCTTTCTGCAGTTGCCGGCCTTTTAATAGCGGCAGTCATTTCCGGATTGGTTTATTACTTACAGAGTCCTGCTCGCAAAGCGGCAGCACTCTTTGCCGACGGTGATACAGCGGCAGCATGGGACCTTTATTTAGAAGAAGGAATAAAGGACAATAAGCTGCAGAGCTGGATTTTTTCGGGGCGAATGAACTCTGAATGCAAAAAGGCAAAGACAGAGTATGATAACAATGAAATAGATTGTATAAGCTTGCTTGGCTTCCTGTCCACTGCGATTTCTACAGATGGCGTGGATGAAAGCTGGAAAAACACTTATAACGAGATATTGAATCAACGCTGTGATGTAATCAAGACTGCTTTCGCTTCGGGGGAAATGGATTATTCTACTGCAACCGAAGAACTGATGGCTCTTGAAACACTTGACTTATACGGCACGAACCCTGAGAAATATACAGATTCGACTCTGGCTCTTGTTGAAAACAAACAGGCGCAGCTTACGGAATATAATGATGCAATGGAGATGTACGAAAGCGGCGATTTGGAAGGCGCAATTGAAAGACTATCCTCCATTGACGAGGGAAGTCCGAAGTATGCAGAAGCGCAGGAAAAGTATGCTGCGGCCGTAGAGGCTTACCGGAGTGACGTCGTGCAAAACGTAAATGATTTCATTGAAAGAAATGATTTCTCGCAAGCGATCATACTGCTTAAGCATGCCCTCCGAATTCTTGACGGCGACGACGAGCTAACCGGCATGCTCGAGAGCTGTGAAGAGAGTTATGCGGAGGATGTACGTTACGAAGCAATGACTCGAAGCACGGAACTCATTGCCGACAAAGAATATGCGCAGGCATTGAAAGTGCTTGCCGAGGCGCTGGATAAACTCGGACAGGATCTCATGTTGCAGTCTGCATACGATGATTGCGTCTCCGTGTATGTTAAGGACGTAGTTGCGAAGGCGGATCAATTGATGCAGGATAAAGCTTTTTCCGATGCAATCGGTTTGGTCAACAAGGCTCTGCAGGTTCTTCCCGATAATTCCATTTTGCTTGCAAAGAAAGCAGAGATTGAGGATAAGAAACCTGTACCCATTTCTACACTTAGGCTGATTGATAGTTACGATTGGTCTGTTAACGAGTACGAACCTGTAGATATTTTTGGTAATCTTCACATGTCCGAGTATACTTGTGTCTTATATAATAGCAATAGTATGTTCGGAACAACAGGCACGTCTAATTATGCGGAATATCGATCCTACGGGGAGTATTCAATACTGACCGGTACGATCTCTCCGTATCAATATATTGAAGGCGCAATTTTCAGAATATATCTCGATGACGTTATGGTCGAATGGTATGAAATAGGAAAAAAGACTGATCCTATTCATTTCGAAATCGATATCAGCAATGCAGATTATATTCGTTTTGATATTGGCCTGAGTTATCGATCTGGCGTAATTCTTTCCGATGTTCTGCTTTGGAAATAAGATACGAGAATTAAATATGATCCAGGAGGAAAACAAATGTCAAATTATTGTATTCACTGCGGTGCGCAGTTGGACGAGGATGCAAAATTCTGCATGGCATGCGGTGCGACAGCAGATGAAGTAAGCGAGGAAAACCATCCGGGACGGGCTCACGGCGTGTGTCAGCAGGCGGCTGCAATCATGGGAAAGATACGCAGCGACGCAAGGTTGAAATGGATCGTACCGGTTGCAGCGGCAGCGATTATACTTTCGATAGTTCTTTGCATTGTCTTACTCGGCGGCGGAGGCTATAAAGGCATGGTGAAGAAAGTGGTTGCTGCAATTGAAGAGCAGGATGTGGACGCTTTGATGGATTTGTCAAGCGACCTGTATTATGGTCGTAAGGATGATTATGAGGAATGCGAGTACTTCTATAACCGAGAGGTGGAAAATCTGACCGAGCATTTCGAAGAAGATGTGGGACGCAGGTATACTCTTAAATACGAGATTGACAGCGTTCGGTCAGCCACGAAGAAAGAGAAGGATGCTATGCTTGAAGGTCTTTCCTACGAAGGTTATGACGAGAAAGCAATAAAAGCAGTAAAGGAGATCAAGATTGTATCCGTCATACTAACAGCGAAAAACGGAAGGCGAAGCGAGGACCAAGAAGTAACTATGACTGTTGCCAAGGAAAAAGGTGGGTGGAAGCTGCTTGCCATTGAAACCGTAAGATCCGGTATATGGTGGTGAGGATCGGGTTGCTTTTATTATGCTGCAATCGAATTTAGACTCAAAAAGTTGTATATAAATTTGCGAGCAGAAGAGCCTTTCAACAATTTATATATAACGTTGAAGTCCCTATGAGTGAAAGAGCCGAAAGTCATAGTGCTGCGGCTCTTTTGCATTTTGCGAACTTTGTTTGTCAAATCCGTTGACGGCGATGGATTCATAACCTCCATGGATGCGCTGCTGGCACTTCGTTTCGCAATGCATATCGAGCAATAACAACTTCGACGGGTAGGGTCGATCACCCTGATGCATGATTCCTCCCCCATTAACAGAACAGCGGGATTTCTTCCTGACCTCGTCCCTGCGGGCAACCGCGGGGGCGAGGTTTTTGTTGAAGGGTGTTGCAAATCATGCAAAAAAAAGATAGAATAAGTGCAGAATCACGGGGAGGGTTCAAAATCAGATGACAAACGGGAAAATACAGAAAGCAAAATGCGGATTTGCAGGACTTCTTGCTGCTGCAATCATTCTTGCCGCAGCGGTTCTGTGCGGCTTTGTTCGGCCTGCGGCGGCGAGTGCCGAGGCACTCAGGATAAACACGGAGACGGTGCTTTTTTATGCGGATACGGCAGCGGCGGCGGCGGGTGAATCGGCAGACATCAATCTTTGCATTGAAGGCGAAGACTATCTTGCACATGCGCTTGCAGTCACGGTTTGGTATGATCCGGAGGCGTTGGAGTTGAATTCCGTGACCCGCGGCAGCGCGATAGATTGGGAAAACACGCTTAACCATTTGGACACATCCATGCCCGGCAGGATCAGCCTCGGCGTGCTGTACCCGGGCAATGAAGGCATGACGCAGGCAAACAACGGCATTATTCACACAATGAATTTTACCGTGCTTGCAGGCGCTGCGGAGGATTCCGAAATCCGTGTTGAAGTTAAAAAGTTTAATTATATGATGACCGACGACGATCAATATCCCGTGCCGACGCAGACGCAAAGCGGATGGATCTTTGTTGACGGCGGCGAACCCGGTGTTCCCGGCGATGCGGACGGGGACGGCGTTGTGACGGCGGCGGATGCGCTGCTCGTGATGCGGTGCGCACTCGGAACGGCAGAGCTTTCGCCCGAAACTGTTGCACTCTGCGATGCGGACGGGGACGGAAACGTCACACTTTCGGACGCCGTGCTGATACTCCGTGCCGCACTCGGATTGGGCTGAGAATTCGAATTTGAATAAAACGGATAAAATGCGAAAAAGCTCCGCACGGCCGAAATACCTGCTGCGGAGCTTTTGTAATTGAAAATTTAACTGCGGAACGTTAACCGGGGCGTCAACCGGCATGTTTTCGGTATGCACGGCATAAAGCGCGGGTTGCTTTTGAATTATTCATCCTCGGAATAGGGCTCGTCCTCGCTGACGGGAGCGGTTTCGTCATGGGCTGTTTCGATAAGGTCGCGGAGCTTCTTTTCGATTTCTTTGCAAAGTTCGGGGTTGTCGCGCAGGAAATTGCGTGCGTTTTCCCTGCCCTGTCCGACGCGGATATCGCCGTAGGAGAACCATGCGCCGGTCTTTGTGATGATTTTGTTTGCAACGCCCATGTCGAGAATGGAACCTTCCTTAGAAACGCCTTCACCGTAGATAATGTCGAACTCGGCAACGCGGAAAGGCGGCGCAACCTTGTTTTTAACGACTTTGATGCGCGTGCGGTTTCCGACAGGCGAATTGCCCTGTTTCAGCGTGTCGATTTTGCGGACGTCCAAACGGATGGAGGCAAAGAACTTCAGCGCCTTGCCGCCGGTGGTGGTTTCGGGATTGCCGAACATAACACCGACTTTTTCGCGGAGCTGATTGATAAAAATAACGCAGGTGCGGGATTTTCCGACAACGCCGGCAAGCTTGCGCAACGCCTGACTCATGAGTCTTGCCTGCAAGCCGACGTGAGAATCACCCATGTCGCCTTCAAGCTCGGCTTTGGGAACGAGAGCCGCAACGGAGTCAACAACGATAACGTCGATCGCGCCGCTGCGAACGAGTGCATCCGCAATGTCAAGTGCCTGTTCGCCGTTGTCCGGCTGGGAAACATAGAGCTTATCCATGCTGATGCCAAGCTTTTCGGCATAAACGGGATCAAGCGCATGTTCGGCATCGATAAAAACGCACATACCTCCCATTTTTTGCGCTTCGGCAATGATATGCAGCGCAATGGTGGTTTTGCCGGAGGATTCCGGCCCGTATATTTCAACTATTCTTCCGCGCGGAACGCCGCCGACGCCGAGAGCTGCGTCAAGCTCAATGCAGCCCGTCGGAATGACGGAAACCTGAATCCTTGAGGCGGCATCTCCCATCAGCATAATTGCACCCTTGCCGTATTGCTTTTCGATTTGACCGAGTGCCATTTCAAGTGCTTTATCTTTTTGCATGTTCTGTTCCCTTTCCGGTTCGGACGGAATTGCGCAGTAAAAGCCGAAAATCGCCCCAACCTCCCGATATTATTCGTAAAACGACCCTGAAACAAGGGTTTGCTGTGCCTATATTATAACATAAACGCAGCACGTTTTGCACCCTGCAAAAGGGCAAAAGGCGGAAATTTGCACAGCTTTAAAAATATATTGACTTTCGGACATAATTTGTGTTGACAAATGCATCGGAAAGCGTTATAATACCTCTCGCAGTGAAAAATGCGGTTGTGGCGGAACAGGCAGACGCGTACGTTTGAGGGGCGTATGGGAGACCGTATGGGTTCAAGTCCCATCAACCGCACCATAACTGATAGGGTTCTTGATACAATTTCAATCAAGAACCCTATCGTTTTATTTTGCCTTTGTTTTTCCTTGTGTTTATTGGCTTTTTGAAAGCAGAGGGTGGTGCATTTTTGTTTTTCAGTTGAAGCATCTATTTGGTTTGCGAGGGGCTCATTTTGCCGATTCTGGGTGAAAACTCCAAAAGCTATCGTGTAGAAAGGGGCTATCGTGTAAACACAGGGGCTATCGTGTAACGGGCATTTTTTACGCGCGAACGGCAGAGTTTTGTGAATTAAAACACAAGAAAAGACCCGGAATTTTTCCTTTCCGGGCCTTGCTTTTTACAGTTATTCCGTTATTACCGCTCCGTTCCTGAACAGGAACTCCGCTCTCCCGTCCTGGTGGATCGTCAGCTTCTCGACAAAGGCGTTCCACAGGCTGCCGCTGAACTCGACCGGCATATCGCGCATTTCTTTCAAATCGGCTATAAAGCGGTCGAGAACATCTATCTGCTGACGACGTTTCTCTTTCTTTCCGCTGAGCTTTTCGAGCTTCCCGCGGAGAGCGTCGTGCTCTCTCTGGTATCCGTCGTATCTCGCGTTGTAGTCATCCTGGTCCATGGGCTTTGCGGCGTTCTCGCGGATAAGGGCGTCGACTAGGGCCTCGACGGTCTTCTGTTCGGTTTCGATCCGCTTCCATTCGATTTCAACATCGGTATTGTCCGCCAGCATTGTCATGACCGCCTCGCAGTCGGCGATGAGCGCCGTCCGCTGATCGTGGAGCTTTGAGGTCGCCCTCATAAAGAGCGTTTCGATTTCTTTTTCCGAAAGGTGCGGCGTGGAGCAGCCGGTCTGCCGCTCATACTTCCCATTACAGCGCCATACGACTCGGCGGTATTTATCGGTCGAGTGCCATACTTTCGAGCCGTAAAGCCCTCCGCACTCCCCGCAATAGATCTTTGCGGAGAACGGGCTGAGGCTGTTCTGGTGCCTGCCCTTCGCTTTCCGTTTCGCCATCTCGGCTTGTACGTATTCCCATTCGTTTCGGTCGATTATAGCGGGGTGGCTGTCGGTCACAACGTACTGCGGCACTTCACCCTCGTTCTTTTTCATTTTTTTGGAAAGGAAATCTACGGTAAAGCTCTTCTGAAGAATAGCGTCGCCCTTGTATTTTTCGTTGGTGAGAATGCTTTCGACCGTAGTATCCCGCCATACCTTCTTGCCCCTTGGTGTGGGAACACCTTTTTCTGTGAGCGTCTTGGCTATGGCGTTGACCGTTTTCCCGTCAACGAACATCCTGTAAATGCTCCTGACCGTTTCAGCTTCGGCGGGGTCTATCTCGGGCTTGCCGTCCTTTCCCTTCCTGTAGCCGAGGAACTGTCCGTAGGGCATGGTGACCTTGCCGTCGGCGAAGCGCTTGTGCTGGCCCCAGGTCACGTTCTCCGAAATAGAGCGGCTCTCCTCCTGCGCGAGGGAAGACATTATCGTGATGAGCAGCTCGCCCTTGGAGTCGAACGTCCATATCCCCTCTTTTTCAAAATAAACCTCCGTGCCATGATCCTTGAGCTTGCGGATGGCGGAAAGGCTGTCGACGGTGTTGCGGGCGAAGCGGGAAACGCTCTTCGTAATGATAAGGTCGATCTTCCCGGAAAGGGCGTCGGCTATCATCCTGTTGAAGCCCTCCCTGTGCCGGGTGTTCAAAGCGGAAATACCCTCGTCGGTATAGACCTCGACGAACTGCCATTCCGGGTTCCTGCTGATGTAGTTGGTGTAATAATCCACCTGGGCGGCGTACGAGGTGAGCTGCTCGTCACTGTCGGTCGATACCCTCGCGTAGCCCGCGACCTTCCGTTTCGCTTTTCTTTCAAGGGAAGCGCCGGTATGGAACGCCTTCGTCGCGGGAATTACTTTAACGTTCGCCATTCTTCCTGCCTCCCTTCCGAGCGGCCTCTCTCGCGGCCTGCCGCATCTCTTCAGTCCATGACTCCGCTCGGGAGCGTTCCTTCCAACGCAGCATTCGCTCCGTGCCGTCTTTGAACCGGACGCGGATAACGTTGCCGTCCTCGGCTATCATATGCTCCACGGAGGAAAGGTCAATATCTGCCGTAAGCGCCGTGAGCGTAGCCTCGGGGATCATCTTTGAAGGGCAGGCGGCTCTGCCTTCCGAATTGTAGGTGGGACATATCCAAAGGCGGAAGGCCCCGTTAACGGATACGCCCTTGCCCGGCGAATGAGGATAAGCACGAAGAGAGTGCGCTTTCTGGAGGAGATCGGCATGATGGGCCGGTACTTCTTTTCGGGAGGCGTTTTTCCCGTCGTCGGCGACAACGGCGAGCCCAGGGAGATAACGGTAAAACCCCGCACTCTGCTCGTCAATACGGAGCTCTGCCCGATGCCGGAAACGGAGAACAGCACAGTGCTGCACGAATGCTCGCACGCCTTCCTCGACGACCGCTTCTTCACGCTCCAAGCTTTGAGCGGAAGCCCCTATCCCGTCTGCGCGGGGAGGTCGCTTTCCTGGCACTGCTTAAAGCCCAACGGTTCGCTGGAGTGGATGGAGCTCCACGCCTCGAAGCTTCCCGCCTATATCCTCATGGAGGAGACCAGGACGTATAACGCGATAGAGGAGCTGTACGACGATTCGGGATGGGACAGGTCGCCCGCCAACGTCATGAGCATAGTCGAAAAGCTTGCGGCGAAGTTCGGTGTGTCGAAGGCCATGGCCAAATACCGCATGATAGAGGTCGGCTTCCCCGAGGCGGAGGGCGTTTACTGCTTCGAGAACGATAAAAGGATACCCGATTACGGCTGCTCCGGGAACTGGAAGGAGGGAACGACCTACAGTATCTCCTTCGGTGAGAGTTCGCTGCTCCTCGACCGTTCCCCGAAGTTCCGTTCGGCGCTTCAGAGCGGCAGATACACGTATATCGAGGGGCATTACTGTCTCAAAAGCTCAAAATACGTAAGAAGGGACTTTAACGGAAAGAGGCGTCTTACCGATTACGCGAGGAGCCATATCGACGAGTGCTGCATATCGTTCACGGTATCGGGCAGATACGCCGACGTCGAGTATATAGAGGGCTGCGCGGCGAGGAAGACGCCTGCGTCCGACCGGCATACGCTGCGTCACGATATGTCGGCCGAGCCCGGCACTGAAGAGTTCGACAGGCAGTACGAAGCCTTTATCGCGGATATTAAGTGGTGGTACGAGATACTGCGAAAACATCTCGGATGATTTCCCGGAAGCCGTAGTTTAGGTAGTCAAGGACAAGGATGTGTCGATGTAAAATCTCGCTGACGAGAGACACTGCCGAAGCTGGCGAACGGGAAAGGTGGAACAGAGCAGGAGTGATTGTTATTCTGTAACAATAATATTGTTAGCCACTCTATTCGGCGACAATATATCATACGGTGTTGATAAAATATGTCTTTCATTGTTGACAGGAGACTCGTTTTCTGTTATAATTCATATTGAGTATACGGTTGGAACACTTTTACTCTTTCAGACGCGGATGCAATCTGCGTTTAAGACTTCGATCATTCCGGCAGCGGTCGTATTTGGTTGAAGTTTCTTTATAAAAGCAAGATTCGGATCTGCTTTCAGTGGCCTGCTGGAGCATCATCACATCTGAACACTATCGACTATGCAGATCGGGGACTTGAGTTTTGTAATTTCGTGTCCCTATGGCGGAGCTATGTATTACTATGGAATATGTCTATTGTCTTTTCTGTGAAACAAGACGATGTCAGACAATCGCAGATCAGTTGCAAGGGAAAGCTGTTGATACGGCTTTCTCGCCCAAAATCGTAAAGCGGCAGAGAAAAAATGGCAAAAACATTGATATTCTCTATGATTTACTTCCCGGATATGTATTTGCCTTTTCTTCGTGTATGTTAAAAAGCATTGCTCCTCTAAAAGTCGATGGTGTTATCAAGGTGTTGGGGTCTTCGGAGAATAATTACTGCCTTTCAGGCACCGATAAAGATTTTGCTAACGGACTTCTTTCCAGAGAAGGCAGGGTCGATGTAATGAAAGCAATCAAAATCGGAAATGCTGTTACTATTGAAGATGAGTTGTTTTCAGGACACAACGGAAAGATAATCGAAATCGATTATCGAAAGCAAAGAGCAAAGATAGAGTTTTCTTTTATAAATACAACATGCTATTCTTGGGTAGCATGTGATATTATAATTAGTTCTCTTTAGTTGCCGACTGGACTATCTATTTCATAATTAAACGCTCCGATTGTCAGCGGTAGGTTCTTCTTTTTTAGTTTTGCAAGAAAGGAGCATCGCTTGCTATTTTTGCAAGCGATAAGTTATTTCATATGTCTTGGGCAAATCCTTCCCCTTCCGAAGCGGCTGAAATGTATTCATATTATAAGCATAAGTATGAAGATGCGGCTAATCAAAAGAGAGCGTCAGAAAGACTTGAAAGCTCATATGTCAGCCAGAAAAACTCTGCCGTTTCGCAGTTAAACGCTGCAAGCTCTCAAAGGGTTAACCTTGAAAAAAGACTAGAGGGTGTTGAAAAAATCATCAAAATGCTTGAAGGAAGCGGAGGTTGGTTTACATCGAGTGTTCCCGAAGCTATTGATAAAGCCAAATCGAAACTCAAACAGGCCGACAGCAGTTATAGAAGCAGTATTCGTGTTATAGGAGGGACAACTGCCGCAAGTATTGAGACTGCGTTTGCTATAAAATCAGTTGAAGAGGATCCGAATTCAGCTAACGCTTTGTCCGAATTTAAGAAAGAGCGGACACGTATTGAACAAGCAATAACTGAACTGCAATCCCAGATCAACAATCTTTCCAGCCTGATTTCCTCGCTGACAAGCTCAATAAACGCGTGTAATCAAACACAGGCTTCTCTCCAATCCGCAATGAATTCTTATGCGTATGATATGAACCACTATCACGGTTTCATGTTTTGATGAAATGACGTAGCTCTGAAAAAGGAGGTGCATCATGAGAATAGAAATGAGCGCCGGCGGTATCGGTTGCGGCACATCAATAATGGAATTCTCATCCGTATTCGACGGATTTCTTTCAAATACGGATAGTGTGATTTCATGCTTCAAAACGATTAAAAATGAAACGTACAGCTTGAGCGGAGGCGCAGGAAATCTGCAAACAGCTCTCGACAATCTTGAATCAAGAGTGCGCACCGAGGAAGCGCTGAAAGAAAGTGCCGTGCTGGCAAAAGCAAAATCCGACAGCTTTTTATCCCTTACGCAGAGGATAGATAACCAAGTTGCAAGCGATGTTAAAAAGAACAGGAATGAGTTTTATAGCGTTAATAGCTGGGCTAAGCCTACTACGTCGAATGAGGAGAAAAAGTGGTATGAGAAGGCTTGGGATTGGCTATGCGATAAGGCTGAAGGCATTAAGGAGGGTTTTCTCAACATTGGAGATAGCATTCGTAAAGCATGGGCCTCCATCGTCGACTTCTATCATAAGCATGAAAACTTGTGCAAAATTATGATAGGGGTTGCGGCAATTGCTATAGCTGTAGTTGTTACATTTGCCACTGGAGGCGCGGCAATCCCCGCCGCTCTACTAGCAATGACGAAAGCGGCAATAATGAGCGGTCTCGTGTCTGTTGCAATTGCTGGTTCGATTTCAGCAATATCCACATTAGCTCATGGAGACTCTTTGCAGATTGCCGTAGAAAACACTATTCATTCAGCGATAAACGGTTTTTGTTCCGGTTTTATGTGGGGTGGTATATTTGCCGGCACTACTCAGGTTGTTTCTGTTGCGAAAGCAAGAAATGCTATGACTCAGGCGCAGCAATTATCAACGAACCGTACCACAGGAAAACAATTTGCCGAAGAACAGTTTCATAAGTTTTCAAAAACAAATACTCAAGCCGCACAAGAAATAACTGTTGAGACACCTGGCGGAATACGAACTAGGTTGGATCAGATAGGTATTGATTCCAAGGGCAAAATAATTATTAACGAGATTAAATCATCCCCAACGGCACCTTTGACAAGTAATCAAAGTCTCGCCTTTCCTGAGATTCTTGAAAAAGGTGCCGTTGTTAAGGGCCTTGGAAAAGGAATCTTTACTGATGGGTTCGTCATTCCACCGGGAACCGAAGTGAAAATAATCCGAAGTTCATTCAGATTTGTGAATTTTAAGGAATTATTCAAACTGCCTGCCATTTTGGGCGGCTTGTTTGGCGGCGGAGAAACCGTTTTGACATCCAATTAGTTGATATGGAGCGGATATGTCTATTAATAATTCATTCATTATTGACGGAATAGCAATAAACGATAAGGAACAACTTGTCTTGCTAATAACAGATCATTTGAACTGGGATGATGAGTATCGTCATTTGTGCCTTTTGCAGGATAAAATAAACTCTTATTGTTCTTATTGTGAAAACAAACAATACGAGAATGTGTATCCAGACTGTTCTTTTAGATTTGCAATTATAGAGATTCATTTTCTGCATGAGCCAACGATAAATGCAAGGAATTTTCTATCAGTTGCACAATCTGCTTTAGCACCAGAAGGAATTGCTATTGAGTGTCACGTTGATGAGCCATGATGCTTGAAATCGTGATCGTATTTATTATCAAATAACGAGGTTTTAACCATGAGAATCGAAATAAATGCCGGCGGTTTAGGCTCCGCCCTCTCGGTAGTTGAATATCAGGTAGGAATTAATGCTGTTGCATCTTCTATCGATGGCATTATATCGGGTTTTAAAGCCATTCGAAATAGCACTCTGAATCTGCATGGAGGCACTGGCAATCTCTATGAAGCCGTAGAGAGCCTTGATGCACGCATTGCCAAGGAAGAAGAAAAAAAGAGTAATGCTGTCGAGGTTAAAACGAAGACCGTAAGTTTTCTCGATTTGGCAGTGCGCGTAGACAAGCAAGTTGCCGCTCTCGTCAATATAAACAAAGACGAGTTCTACAGGGTGAACCCATGGTTGAAACCGGTTACAAGCGAAGAACGGCCATGGTATCAAAAAGCATGGGATTGGCTGTGCGGGACCGGAGAGAAAATTGCTTCTGGCATGGAGAAAGCCGCTAACTGGATTAAAGACACAGCCGCTAAGGCTTGGAACGGTCTCGTTGACTTTTACGAAAAGCATAAGAAAGCCATCTTAACCGCCTTGCTGCTTATTGCAGCCGTAGCTGTTTTACTGCTTGTACCCCCTGCGGGAGGATTGCTTGCAACGATGCTTATAGGAGCCGCGTGGGGTGCGATTGCCGGAGCGGTGATTGGAGGAATTTCCGGAGGGATGCAAAGCGTAGCAAATGGAGGTTCGTTCTGGGAGGGGTGCGAAAACGGAGCTTTCTCCGGAGCGTTAAGCGGAGCCGCCGCAGGCGCGGCGTTTGCCGGTATCGGCTTTGCCGGACAAGCATTAGGACATTCAATAAGCGCATTCTCAACCCTCGGCAAAGCAATCAAAGTCGCTTCTACGGTAACTACTGTTTTGTCTCTCGGAATGGGAGCGTTCGACACCCTTGCTTTGGCAGATCTTATTATAGATCCGTCCCACAATCCCGTGTTCGATCTTAACAGTCAAGCACATTCTTCTTCGGTCTATAACGGAGCTCAAATCGGAATCGGCGTGCTTGCAACGTTTACAGGCGGAATGGCGTCTACTCTGAACACGCAAGTGGGCAGCAGCACCAATCTGATTCCGTTTGATGAAAATGTGAATCTTGCTCAAGATCCGCTCAACAGCGATCGTTATTTTGTTCAGGGTAATCACGGCGATGAATTCACGGAGTTTTGGCAAAACGGCGGTAACGGTCAATATACGTTTACAGATATCGAAACTCCGCAAATTCAGACTGTTAGCGCAAGGGATATTGAAGGCGTTTATCTTAGCAATTCTGAAGTTCAAAATCCGAGCGGATTCTGGAATAAACGCTACTCAAGAGAGGGTTATATTGATTATGTATCGAATGGAAGCATAGGAAGCAACCCCATCGAAGTAACCAAAGTCAACGATTTCTACTATTTTAGCGGCGATGGGCGGCATAGGGTTATTGCCGCTCAGATACAAAATATAGACATTCCTGTTATTGTTAAGGGTTTTTGGACTAAACTTCCCTAATCCGTATGGATTGTTGAAATAAACACTTCTATAGAAATCATATAATCGGAGGGCAAAATGGCTGAGGAAAGAGAAACCTTGATGAACGCTGAGATAGCGTTTGCAAACAGAAAGTATAACGAGGCTTTAATCTGGTATCAGAAGGCTTTGGAAGAAACGCCTGATGACATCTATGTACTCACAAGGGCGGGTTCGATCTGCGTTCCTTTGGGTCGCTTTGAAGAAGCGCTCAAGTATTTTGGACATGCTAAAGAACTCGACCCGAACAACGGCGACGTTGTATTTAATTATGCCAACGCCTGCTTCTTCAACAAAGATAACGTTGTGGCGTTTGAAGGCTATGTCGAAGCGGAAAGATTAGGGTGCAGCGAAGACGTGACTCCCCGGTTGTACTATCAGCTGGCTCTCATCAACAGTATACGGCAGGATGCAAAGAACGCACTGATTTATCTGCATAAGTGCGAGGAGGTTGACAAAGCAGGAACGATTGCACTCACCACCGACTTCATTTCCGAGAAAATCAAGCTATATATGTTCTTGGAAGACTATACCCACGCTGAGTTTTGCGCCGCGCAGCTTGTAGCCGCACAGCCTTCAGAACTGAAGAACTACATGGTTTATTTTGGAATTTTGATGGCGCACAAAAACTATGACACAGCTGAGAAAGTTTTGTCGGATGCTATGAAATATGCGGCGTCAAGCGTTGATGAAAGAATAGCTATTGTTTTACAGCAAGCTGCACTGCTTATAGCTAAGGGAGAATCGAACGTTGCTGATAAAAAAGCGTGCTGTTCTTCGGCTATCTCTCTGCTGAAAAAGGCTATTCATTCTCATTGCATTAATGCGGCACAAACGGTTCAACTCATGATGGCGGTCGCTGAAGCATATCTCAAGAACGAAGAGTATGACAAGACGATAGAGTGTTTGATGCATATCTTGTCTTTGACAGATCATCCCAAGTTCACCGTTGACTCCGAAGTCAGTCAAAAGAATGTTGAAGATCTCACTTCGGAAGAATTGGAGGCAATGATTTATGCTGATATAGAAGTGATTCAGGATAAAATCAATTCCGGCGAACTCGATTATAATTTAGGTCTCTTTACCGAACCTATATTTGACGATGACTACCAAGAGTATAGGATTTACGAAGAACTGACTGTAACAGCGCCGGCAGAAAAAGCTGATCGCGAAGTTGAGAAACCAGCCGCTCCCGACGAGCTTCTCAAGGGCTATGGCTTGTCTACCGATGACAGGGAAAGGATATACTTCATGCTTCTATCCGCATATATGGGCGAGGAGGATTTCGCTGAAGCCAGAAAATATGCGCTCCTTCTCAAACACAGCGGAAATAAGTATTATTCGTACTTTGGATTGTACAGTTCAACACTGCTTTCTCAAAAACTATTCGGCAACTCCGACGATACAGTTCAGCGTTATAACGAGAGCATAGCATTCTTCAGGGCAAAAACCTTTGAGGATTCGACTGACTCTTTAGCTTCAATTTTCAGAGCAAGGCTGTATGCGGAATGCGGAAAGTTTGAGAAAGCAAAGGAGATGGCCTTACTGTTATCCGAAGAGGATCAGAAGTCTATACTTGAGTACATCGAAGAGTGCAAAAAGCAAAAATAGATAATGAGGGCAGGTGACTTACTGATATGAATGTTATTGATGTAGCCTTCAGCGAAGATATCGTTCTTGATGAAGAGGCTTTTGACAAGGCAATCGAAGATTTTTCAGCGCTTAGCGATAAACTTCAGAGACTCCGTCTGGAAGTTGAGGATATGATATCTACATTGCGTGTTGGATTTGATACTCCTGCAGGCGCAAAGTTTATAAAGTCTTGCGAAAAAAACCTATTTCAACCGCTGGATGCCCAAAAAGTAGTTCTGGAACACATCTCCTCTACTCTCCGAGAATCAAAGCAAGCCTACGAAACGGTTTTCAGAGAGTATGAAGAGCTGCAATCAACAATTAATAAAGCCAATAACTGAAAGGAGAATTCAATATGGCTTCTATCCTTACCCATGCTATTATTAGCAGCGCAACCGAGAAGGTAGACACCTATGTGACAAGCGTCAATGGTATCTACGATGAGCTCAACGGAATCATTTCCACATTGACTGCGTCGAACTTTAACGGCGACGCCTCTGACGGCTACAAAGTGTTCTACACTCAGAAAGTCGTCCCTGCTTTGACCGAGAACCTCACCGCTCCGCAAAACTCCTTGATGGCAAGTCTCAAAGACATGCTGACTGGAATTGAAACGCAGTTGCTCGACACGGTCGATCCTCAGCTTGGCGAGAACAACAAGAACCCCGGCGCAGAGAGCTAAAAGAACAATCTAACAGGAGGTAAACTATTATGGCAGACATAGTTTTTAGGTATACGGAGATGAGACAGGCGGCAACCGATATCAAAGCGATTGCTACGCGCTATCAGACGGCGGCTTCTACTCTCGAAACCGATTTTATCGCGGCTATCAAAGATTGGGAAGGCGAAAGCAAGGATGCAATCCAGAAATTCGTTTCAGGTCCTGTTATGGAGTATACCCGCGACACTATTCCTCAGCTTCTGAAAGCTCTTGCCGAGCTTCTTGAAGCAAATGCCGACCAGATGGAAAGCGCCGATCATCAGATTGCCGAAAACATTCCCACTTCGTTGGGATAATAAGCTCACATTGCAACCGAAGACCGTATAGGAGGTATTTATGGACAACAACACAGTATGCGAGAACATAAATATTGACGAGTGCAAAGAACTTTTTGAGTATGAAATGACTGAAGTCATTATAAAGCTCAAGGGGGAGTTTGCTGCGGTCTCCGGTTGCAGCAAGCGATACAGCGAGGCAGCTGTGGACGAAAGCAGCCTCAATATTGATATTCGGACGATTCCATCTGTCGAGCTTCCGAACATTACAACCGTTTGGCCTGGGACGCCGCCGGTTTCAATTCGTTCGATTGTACCGACAGATGCTCCGGATTTTCAAACGCAGCTTGATATCATTTCCTCATGTCCCCAAGTGAACGTTGATTCAACTATAATTCGTTTGCAGCAAAGCGATTTGTCTCATAATAGCAGGGATATGAAAACCGTTCTTTCCGATGTCGATGAAACGGTTCTTTTTGAAGCGGCGACAGCTGCATGTGAAAGCGCTTCAGCTCTTTGCAAAAGCAAAGCTCCTATAATAAAAAAGATCTCTATGCTTCCGCCGATTCCGGACGCAAAAAGAATTGGCGGCTTAAGCATAGATGAGCCTGCCGCACTAAAACGAATTGATGTTCCCCATGCAATGTCCTGCTCAAATCTATCGTTATCGTTTGCTCACGAAATCTCGCCTACAAACATTGTTTTTCCATCCTGCGAATGCGTGAATTCAACTAACAATATTTGTGTAAGCGTTGATTATGATGCTGTTTCTCGCGCGACGGCTATGCTTCCCACAAGAAGCGCGATAAAAATAGATAAACCTGAAATAATACGGTCGGCAAAGAGCAAGCAAGCAGTTGATGAGATCTCCGTTCCTGACATTCACAGCAGTATTGCGGCCGCTAAGAAGGTCAATGCATTAACGTCAGCTCTATCTGCGTCAATTGCAGAAGTTATTAACAGAGTTGATGATCCAACAAACGTTTTGAAATCAAAACCCTTGCTTTGTAAATCACGTTTCAGAACTAATGGATTTGGAACGCTTGAACTTGAAAGAAAAATGAAAGTTGTTGTTCCTGTTGTTCCTACTTTAAAGAATCTGCATTAAGTCCGCCTATTCGGGCAATAGGAACAAATTGACTATCTTTGTCTACTTGAAAGGTATTATGTATGGAAAACAATAAGCTGTTGATTGGAGTCCAGTTTACTTTTCCTAACGATCAAGGAAAGCTGAAACATACCAATATTGAGCTCTATGTACCTCGCGACATCACGCTTTTTCAATTGATTGAGGGAATTGGATATGGGACAAAGAAACTCGCCGTTTCTTCCGATAGTAATAATCAGTTATATAAGAAGTGTTATGAAGTATTTCATGATTGCTGTTCAAAAACAGGCAGAGATTCTTCTGGACGAGCATATCTTACTCACATAACTTTTACTTCCTTCAATTATGCAATTGCAGAAAAGAACATAAAGAATGGTGATAGATGTGGGTTTTATACTGACGAGATGCAAATGCCGATCTGCGACTTGGGCTTTATTACATCCACGCGTATAATATTTGATTTGACTGGAAAACATGTTCCCGTCGGTCAGCTTGATACCTCCAGCATAATAGAGGCTTTCAATCCAAACACATCAAATAAGATTTTCTTTCCCGAGTACAATATCAGCTCGCGACAGCTATATGAATTTGATTCGACCCCTGTTGACATTATAGCTCCAACAGATCCTCCTAAGAAAGCTGATCGAGGCTTGTTTTTTATGCTTCTCCCATCAATTCTAACAATTGGCATTATGATTATTGTTAGAATGGTGTTAATGAGCAACTCGACCGGATCTGCTATAACGATGGCTGCTCTTAGCGCCGCAATGGGAATAACTGCGGTTATAACAACAATTATCAATTATAAGCGGCAAAAGAAAGAATACTCCAAGAGCCTTGATGATTGGAGGACTCAGTATCAGGACTATATCGATTCCACGATTCAGACCATACACGAACGACAAGATCGTGACGTCGCAAAACTTAACGAATTATATCCGGACGTCCTTGGACTCATTGTTCCTAACAGCGAAGGTGTTTACTCTCTTAATGACAGGGTATTCAGCAGGTCGGTTGCTGATAACGACTTTCTATCGTTTAGGGTCGGCCTGTCCAATAAGGTCGAAAGCAGATTTGAAATCAGGGGAGATGACAAGGATGTTGTCTTTTCCGAAGCCTCTTTCAGTCTAAGTCAAGGCAGCAACGGTCTTGAACAAGTTAGGCTTTCGTTAAGAGAAGAGCCGGGACATTCCGAAAAAACTGCAGATAATCTCTGTAAACTTCCCTCTGTTATATCCAACAGATTCCATTTTCTTCGCAGTGCGCCGCTGATCTATTCGCTGAATAATACAGGAGCTCTTGGAATTGTAGATAGAGATATAGAAAACGACTACGCTCCTATTCACTACTTTATTGAGAGAATGATATTCGAGTTATGCTATTACCATTCTCCTGAAGATCTCCAATTTGTTGTTTTCTTTAATGAGCAGCATGAGATTGAGAAAATTGAAAACGCGATTACACGATATAAGTTCCTTCCTCATTTCCGTGGTCTATTCAATGATAAGTCTCAATTTGTTTTTAATAATGAGAGTGCAAACTCGGTCATGAGCAGTTTACTGACTATGATGAATGATAGACGATCGAAGACGTCTGAGGATGATGTTTCATCTTCTCTCCCTCACATTATTTTAATCGTATATGATGAGCACGGATTAAAGGAGCATGCTTTCGCCGAGTATCTGCCATCGCCGCCCAAAGAAGGAGAAGATTTTGTTAACGACATAGGTCTATCCTTCATCTTCGCAACGAAATACAAAGAATACCTGCCTTCATACTGCAACGATGTAATAAGTTTGGACTGTCAAAACATGGTTTTGACTCCAAGATCCAACAGTCAGGAAGCAAAGGATTTCACAATTACTCGCCCTCAAAGTGCAGACGAGGCCAAATCATTCTACAATACATTCACGCGTAACGTAACATTTGCATTAAGATTCTTATCTGCTGTTTACTTTGCAAAAATAGCGCAAAATGGCAAAGTTCCGACTTCGGTAAGTATGTTTGAGCTGTTCAACTGCTCGGAGAACGATATTGAAGATCTCGTCCGCCATAATTGGGGCGTAAATGGGATGCGCACTTCCCAGAATATCACGGAGACGTTAAGCGTTCCTATTGGAAAAACAGAAACAGGTATTTCTTACTTAGATCTCCATGAACGTGCAGATGGTCCCCATATGCTTGTAGCCGGCACTACCGGTTCAGGTAAAACTGAAACCGTAATAACATATCTGTTAGGTCTTTGTGCCAAGTTCAGGCCAGATGAATTGAACCTACTTCTCGTTGATATGAAAGGCGGCGGTTTTACTAAGCGCCTTGGAAATCTTCCTCATGTGGTAGGCGCAGTAACAGACGTCGATGGTGACGAAAACGGAACTAGCGCGGAATACATGCTTCGAAGATTTCTTAACGCCATGATGGCAGAAATCAAAAGGAGAAAACTGCTTTTCAATAGAATGAAAGTTGACAGCATAGACTCCTATATCGAGGCCTGCAACAATATTGACAGCCATATTGAAAAGAAAAAGGCAACTGGAGCAGACGCGGAGTTGATGAGAGACGCAGCAGAGAAAGAAAAGCTCTCCCACCTGATACTTGTTGTAGATGAGTTTACTGAATTAAAGCGTTTTACTAGTGAAAACAGCGACATTGACTTCATAGGAGAAATAACGACTATTGCAAGGATAGGTCGTAGTCTCGGTTTCCATATCATCCTGATCTCGCAAAACATAGAAGGAGCGATAACGGATGACATAAGAGTAAACTCAAAGGCCAGATTATGCTTAAAGGTTGCTACTAAACAGGCTTCTAAAGATATGATCGGAACCGAGTTAGCCGCTTCTCCTTATATGCCCGGAAATGGACGAGCATATCTGCTCGTAGGAACCGGATCGAAGTTTGAATACTTCCAGTCTGGTTATTCAGGAGCAGGAACAGATGAAGCGGTTCCTGTCGAAATCATTCTTGCAAGTAAAGACGGCTCATATTCCACATTCTACAAGTCGGATAAAGACAATGCCAAGCTAAGCAAGAAAAGGGACGACATGAAAAAAGCAGGATTATCAAGGACTCAGCTTGAAGCATTTACTGATGGAATACGTCGCGTATATGACTCATGCAACGGATTTATTCCCTCGCCCCACCAAGTATTCAGGCAACCGCTTCCGACCAGTATAGTTTGGGATGGAAAAAAAGCAGTCGTTGTTAAGCAGAAAGGGGATGATAAACGATGAAACTTGCAATGGGAATGTATGATTCTCCTCAAACACAGGAACAGCCGATTTTATACCTTGATCCCCATCGTTCCAACATTGCTGTTTTTGGTGGTCCTATGACGGGAAAGACCACCTTTATAAAATCGTTGCTCGTAAGGATGCACGAGAATCCTGCAAGCATCCCAAATGAGGATATTTACATAATCGATTTTGGAGGCAATATCGGGAGTTACTCTCAACTCCCCAGAGTCTGCGCCTGTTTCGATTCCTCCAATGAAGAAAACATTAAAAGAGTGTTCCGGACATTAGAGCGGCGTCTCAAAGAGAACGTAAATGCTTTAAATAGTCAAAGCTATTACTCGTTAGAAGAAAGCAACCCAGATTCATGCCCTCCCCATTTGATGTTGATAATTGACAATGTAAATGCTTTTTTGTCAGATGAAAGGTACTCTACCTACCAAGATAGGTTAATGAGCTTTTGCAGGGATGGATTGTCAAAGGGACTCAGCGTCATATTTACTGCAAACGATTTGTCGGGCATGTCCAGAATAGTGGCTAACTGCGGCAAAAAAATCGCATTTGAAATGCCGGCGGAGAACTACTTCGAGCTGTTCAATTCAAGTGTAAATAAGCCTATGCGGGTTCCTGGCAGAGGAATTATCAATCTTGATCGAGACGCATTTGAGTTTCAATGCTTCATGCCTTTCGCTGATGAAAAAGAGGAACTCCCCGCATTGCTGGAAAAATACCGCGGTTTTTCAAACAAGAATCGCATGGTTTCCTTCGGGGATACATTGAGAAGCGATAACGTATCCTTGTATATCCCTTCCGGGTATGCTGTTCCGCATGATCCAGACAGTATTCTTATCGGCTTGGATTATTATGAGCATGAACCCATCGTTTTGAATATCAATAAAACTCGATCCATTGCGATCTATGGTAAAAGACAATTTGGGAAATCCAACCTCTTGGTTCGGATATTAAAAGAGATAAAAGGGACCAAAAAAAACGCACGGTTCGTTTATCTGGATGACGGAAGAGAGCAGGTTAAGCGGATTTTTGATGACGATCAAAAAAATGGAATAGACTCCTGCTTAAAAACTGATGTGGATCAGCTAACTCCATATCTTGACAGCGAGGGTTATATAAGCGTAAGAAAGGATAGCTCAGGACGTCCGCTTCACCCCGAAAGCAAGAATAATCCCTTTACAGTGTTTGTAATCCAGGGTAAATCCTTATATAGAGGGGGTAACATCATAAATGCGCTTTTAGGCTATTTGAGTGAGCTGAATGCAAAAGCGGAGGATAGAGGTTACCTGTTTATCTTTTCTGATGTCCGCAGGTTTTCCGATGCATATCAACAAGTGATGTTCAATAATCTGATATCTGCGGCATTTCTTTTCGATAATATCGGAGATTTCGTTGGAGACAGGGGCAATAAATCTGTATTCGGAGAAATGGATGCAAAAGAACTGAAAGCCGAGTTCGCTAAATGCTCCCTCGGAGACGGCTACTTCTATGATACCGAGGCTGACAAGTTGATGAAAATGAAGGTCTTGGATGAAAGTGAAGAACTCATCCGATTGGGCTTGAAATAACCACTGCTCGTTAAGGAGGTTGTTATGACCGATAATGGATATGTCTTGTTAGACACAAAGGCTTTTGATGCCGCTTTGGAAAAAAAGCAGACTCTTATCAATTCGTATAATGAGTTGAATAGCGACTATGATCGCATTGTTTCGACTTTGCTTGCAAATTGGAAGGGACGAGGAGCAACAGCTTTTGCACAAGATGCTCAAACCGTGAAGAAAAACATTGTCGGAATCTTTGATATTCTCAAGATAATGTGTGATACATTAACAGACTGTAAGCAGATTTTTGCGGAGTGTGATACGGCTCTCGGAGAATACAACAGAAATCCCGATACTAACAAATAAGCAGGAAGGAGCTCGAATATGTCCGCTTTGTTTCAAAACTACAAAATTGCACTGCTCGACTCATCGTTCTTCTCCTCGGAGTTTACTAATGAGGTTAAAAGCGGTCTCTCTGCTATTAAGGTATATGTTGCAAATTCGTTCAACGCCGAGATAGAACAGTATAAATTTGTTTTATCAGACGAACGACGCAAAGCATACGAGAAAAATGTTGCTTTCCTTCAGCAGAAAATGAAGCTGAATACGCTAAATCTGGATTCAGCGGGAGATAAAAAGCAGGAAATCAATAATGATACTTGGGGCATGATATCATTGCTGGTAGGGCTGAAGGCAAAGTTTGTAGTCGTAACAGCTAATAAAATACTCATCCAAAGGATAATTTTGAGCTCGCTGGATGCAGATATTTTCGATCTCAACGAAAACCGTTTTATTTTGGCTAGAGACTTCGATAACCTTCATTCTCAATATGAAATATCAAAATCCGATTTGCCGCCTTTACCCCCCTTTAGCTTTAAGGTAAACGAAAGCGCCGTACTCTTTTGCAAGAACGGGAATAGGATACCGCTTGGGAATGAATTCAACTCAGGCATGGAAGCAAATCTTTATCGTGTCCGGGGCAACAATAACATCATCGCAAAGGTTTTCAAAAAAGGAAAACTGTCAAGGGAAAAGCTCGCTAATATAACCGATCTTGTCGGAATGAACGAGAAAATGGGAATAGACTGGGCAACCTTTCCGCATGATATCATCTACTATGACGAAGCCTGTACAATCCCTGCAGGGTTCATAGAGAAATATGTTAAGACTGACGAGAACCTCGATCAAAATCCACTCTACCTCGGTGATATCGACCTAACTGACAAATCATTTCAAAGCAAACAATCGACCGCCATTGAACTTGCTATTAAAATCGTGAGGCAGGTTTGCTATTTAAACAGCTATGGCTATTTCATTTCTGATTACAATACCGGCAATTTTGCTACGATTGCCAACAACGATAGAACGATTCAGATGTGGGATACCGATAGCTTTGGATTCAACAACTACTTCAGCGGTTACTGCGCCGGTTATCAAACTTCACGTGAATATGATACGTCAAAAAAACTTGGAGCCATAGAGTACTGTATCGACGCTCTTTATGTATTTGTATTCTCGCTGCTTTCGCTTGGAGATTCGCCAATTTCCGAGAATACCGGCAAATTCAAGTATGATAACCCTAATTGCGGTACGTTGTATAGAAAAAACTTAATCCCGGAGAATTTGTGGACGTTGTTTACCGAGATATTCCGCGGAGGAAAAGTGCCTTCGGCTGAAACCCTTTTGGAGCAGTTGTCGGCAGCACATACCGATTTAACTGACAACCCAAATAAGAATAGGACTTACGCGGAACTTCTTGTGCCAAGTCTTACGTCGAAACAGATTCAAAACCATGAGCCTTCTAAAATTCCTGAAACTGCCGGGGTGGTCACCTACAATGGAGATTCTAGCGGCACCAGTGAAGAAAGAGAACCTGTTTCAAAATCTAGTTTTGTTTCAAAGGTTTTGCCCTGGCTGTTACTGCCCCTGCTGATTGCCGCATTTGCTTTCGCGGTGATCGAAGGAGGTGGATACTGGGATGAACTCGCATCCTGTATTGGCAAACAAGATTCAATCGGTAATCCTTCGTCAGCAATTACACTTGATACGGCCCTTCCAAGCCAGGTTATTGCTTTGACTTCAGCGCCAACGGCGACGGCGACTCAGCATCCTACCGCGACACCGACTCCAAAACCTACCGCTACACCTAAGCCTACCGCTACGCCTAAACCGACTGCTACACCTAAGCCGGTAATGCCTAATCTTATTGGGAAGACACAGGAGAGCGCAACATCCGAACTTAATAGTCTCGGAATTAATTTCCAGGTTTGGTGGTATGATAAGGACTGTCCCAGTGAGCCATATTATATCATTGACCAGTCTGTTTCTGAGGGTTCAACCGTGGGTTCAAGTACAACCGTCAAGTTACAGATTAGCAGTGACCCCAATCAAAGGTATATCGACTATTACTCGTGTTCTCAAACGGATGATTGGGCAGAACTTGAATATTGGCATGTACACCCTCTCATGCTGGATTCGTACTACAAGGTTCGCAGTTTCCAAATTACTTTATACATTGACAACATAGATTTCAACACCGGAACCCCGTATGGAACCTGGGCTGTGTATGTTCACACGTCCTCGGGCGAATGGAAAAATGTTAAAGAGGTTAATATCTCTTCAAACACAACAACCATCACTGTTAGACTTAAAAACCCTAAAACAATTGATGGTATCGTTATGGAAAGACTATCAAGCGAACCATGCGATCATTCTTTGTGGTTATCGTTGGATCTTCTCAGTATTACAAACTAAAGACAAAGGAACAAACAGGCATTAATTCAAAAGGAGTGAGCATATGTTTACTAACAATCAAACCGGATACTATGGAGTTAGGGAAGATATCCTTCCCATGACAAACGCATCAAAACGTTTGCCAATAGTCTTCTGTCTGGATGTTTCTCCATCAATGGGATGGAAAGAAGGAAACAACAGTTCTTCTATCGAGCTTCTAAACGCCGCTGTTGCAAACTTTGTGCAGGAGCTGAAAAAAGATGCAAAAGCAAGGGCCGCTGCCGAAATTGCGTTTGTAACTTTCAGCACCAACATAGAGATGGACTCTGAGTTTGAGTCAATCAGCTCTATGAAGACTCTTACCTTCAAACCTGTAAGGAGAGGCGGAACACAAATGGCCGCTGCGGTTCTCAGATCCATTGAAAAAATTGAAGAAAGACGCAGACAGCTTGAGAACAGCGAAATCGGATATTACGCCCCTTTTATGGTCTTGGTTACAGATGGCAATCCTGATAAAAACGATGATCCCGCGAAGTATAACCGCGCACTCGCATTGGTGAAAAGTCATTGTGATTCACATATCGGGGCTTCCGAGATAATCGTTCCATTCATAATCGGCGTCGGTGATAACATTGACGCTGAAACGCTCAACAATTATTCCGCAGGCTTTACTAAAGGATATTTCCCGATCAAGGGCAATGCACACTATGCTCAGATTGAATTCAACAAGGTTTTCAAAATGATTGGGAACAGTACAAAAAAGAGTATCCATCTGAATCGTTCCGGCAGAGAGATTGTTCAGACCATTCAAACTGATATGAACGAGCTGTTGGAAGACCTGGCAGGGATTTAACATAATCCCGGATAAAAAAGTTTGGCACTCTATTAGATAGGAGGTTCGTTATGACAAAAGGCCACGGTATCATTAGACCCGCCATCAAAGAAGACCGGCTCCCCGAAACAAATTCAAGCAAGCGTTTACCAATCGTATTTTGTTTGGATATCTCTCCATCAATGAGGTGGAAAGAAGAGGGCGAGGATTCGGCAATAGATTTACTTAATGAGGCTGTACGACGCTTTATTGCTGAATTGAATTCTCATCCCAAAGCTCGGAGCGCCGCGGAGGTTTCATTCATTACCTTCAGTACCAACATAGTAAGTCGAATTGGCTTTACTCAAATTAAAAACCTGGATATCCCTGTGTTCACTACTGTAGAACGCGGCGGAACCAATATGGCTGAAGCGGTTGTCGAGGCAATTAACGATTTGGACATAAAACGGAATCAGCTCAAAAACTCTGATATCTCAAACTATGCTTCTTTTCTTGTCATAGTTACTGATGGCAACCCGGATGATAACGACGATAAATCCTTACAAGCAAAAGCGTTATCTCTTGTTGAGCAACATTGTCACAGGGGAATAAAGCTTTCCGAAATGATCATTCCCTTCGTTATCGGTGTTGGGAGCAGAATCAATCCCGATATACTGAACAAATACTCTAGTATGTTTGCAAACGGGTTTTTCCATATCAAGGGAAACGGTACAGAAAAAGCAAGAACCTTTTATGAAGTGTTCGAGCTGATTATTAGCAGCGCTTTCGTTAGCTTTAATACAAATCTGCAAAAAGCAGTAGAAGTTATCAAGACTAACATCAATCAACTGCTTGAAGACTTATCCGGTATCTAAGAATGGAGGTAACGTGTATGTGGAAAACATTTTCCATAAAGCAAATAGGAACTTCCCACAAACAGAATAATACCTGCTGCCAGGATGATGTGCGCATCCGAGAAGATGAACAATGGATTGTTGCCGCTTTGGCTGATGGGTTAGGGTCGCTTTCTCACTCTGAACTAGCGGCGGAAATAGCGACTCAAACTTTATGCGGCTTCCCCCACACACTGTTAGAAAAAATCATTAACAATGATGCCGGCATTGAGGAATACATCGTCGAGACTGTTGCAGACGCGATCAAAGCGGAGGCTGATTCAAGAAATATAGACTATACCGCTTGTGACTGCACATTAGTATTTGTGGTCATCGATAAGCTTAGAAACCTAGCTACGGTTGGAAGACTGGGCGACAGTGCGGCGATAATCTTGCGCAAAACCGACTCAGTTGTAATCAGCGACAGCGATCACTCCGCAAACGGCACAAATGCCGTTCTAGACTCGGAGGCTTTCCACAATCTGAATTTGATTTCGTTCAAAATTGAGGATGAAGATATAATTGGTTTCATTCTAACATCTGATGGTCTTGATAATGAACTCTACCTAAAGGGCTCCAGACATGTTCAAAGGATAGCAGGCCTCTATTTTAACGCCGTAAGTGTATCCAAAGGTGAGAAAGACTCAAAGATCATCATTCAAAATCGTCTTGCAAAGCTAACAGATGTTCCGGAGTCTTCCTACGATGATGATATCAGTATTGCTATCCTAAGCAGAATTGATTACCCCGTGGAAATGCCTGAGGATCCAACATGGCTTTGCAGTTGCGGCGCGAGAAACTATCTCCAAGAAACATACTGCCATAAGTGCCGCAAGGATTTCTCTATTCTGTATCAAAATATTCGTTTCAGAGAACATGGCGGCAAAGACGCATTCTTTTCAAAAATAAACAAGGAGCCAGATGAAGAACGCCGTATAGTTGGGTTGCCGCCTATCAAAAGTGAAACTACTCCTCAATCACAGATAGTTAATCCGGTTCAAAAACCATCGTCGAACCCTCCCGCAGCGAAAATATCAACTGCCGATTCACATAATGACTCCTCAACAATAAAGGAAAAATCCTCAATGTCAGCATCATCTGCTGAGCTCAACCTTCCCCCGATAACGGCTGGAAATCGGCAGAATAATTCTAAATCTAATAAACCGATTAAAACGAGCTCTTCAGGCCACGTTTCCATCAAAAAAGCCTTTAACAAGAAAGGCGTAAAAAGCAATAAAAGGCTTCGCATTCCAAGGGTGTTAACACGCTTATTCCCGTTGTTGTTATGTTTGGTTGTTGGTTTATTGATGGGCATAATTCTTAAAGGCGCTTTATCTTCGAAAAAAATCAGCAATCTAAACTCGCAGATCAAATCACTTGAAGATGAAGTCTGTGAATTGTCTTCCGAGTTGAATACTAAAGACAATGCAAAGGACACGGTTGCTCCATCTGTTACCCCCTCGATTGAACCAACAAGTGTTCCAACCTCATTGCCGACAGAAACACCAGATCAGACTACGGAACCTTATATCATCCTCAGCGACGGAAGCTATTATTGGGGTCCAGTAACCGCGGGAATTCCCGATGGATTTGGAATGCAGCTAATTGGCGATAAATACTATATTGGGCTGTTTAATATGGGCTTAAAAAATGGTGAGTTTACTATAGTGGATTTGGATGACGATAACCACATTGAAACGGCTAGGTATATGAACGGCATATTAATCCCTACGACGTCCCCTTCTCCTAGTGATGAACCAAATCCAAGCACCTCTCCGGAGCAAAGCACCGTAAGCCCGCCCCAAGAAACAACTTCACCTGTTTATAATCAATACATCCTCACCCAAAGCGTGCGTCTTAGAGAAGAGCCAGGAATCTCGGGGAGAGTTATCCGCCTACTTGAAACAGGAACAACTGTAGAACTTGTTGATACTGTTGTTGTAAACAAAGATGATTACGATTGGGTATGGGTAAAACTATCTGATGGGGCTGTTGGTTGGATAATAAAATCAGCCATTGATATTCATTGATTCTATGATACTGCTTTACCCGCAAAGAGAATAGCAAAACAGTAGAAATCAGCTCCTATTAGTTGATTGCTCTTGTCCACAACATGGGATTTTGCACCTCGCAGACTGTCCATTTTCATGGGTACATAGAGACAGCACAAAAAATGCACCCTCTGACCCAAAATGCACCCTCTCCGCTCAGAGGGTGCAAATGTATCAAGTATTCGGTATTACTCCATCAAGAAAACAACTTTTGTCTACCACGATAAAGGTTGTTTTTTTGTGCTTTCAGGCCCGAAAACGAGCCGTGACGGAAAACGCAATTCAAAATAAGGAGAAGCATATGAAAAAATTCAGAACAACAGTTTCGGTAATTATCATGATACTTGCCGGAATTGCAGGCTTTTTTGCAGGTTCGGCTGTTACGGACGGAATGGGCGGCGCAATACTTTTTTCAATGATTGCGGGCATAGGCTGCATAGTTTATACGGCGGACAACCGCAGCTGATAATCGTTGGGAGACTTAGAAGGGATTATTGATATGGATATTTGGGAAAAACTGTACCTTAAAGCAAAGGAACAATATCATCCGGAGGATGTTACGCCGTTTGTGTATGCGTATCATGTTGTTTGCGCACTTGAAAGCGAAAACGGGGAGATCTTCACGGGATTCTGCATTGAAAGCTGCAGCGGTGTGATGAACCTTTGTGCGGAGCGTGTTGCCGCATTGAATATGTTTGTGAACAGCGGGCAGACTGTTGTGAAACGCATGATCGCATTCCGTGATGCACCGCCCTGCGGCGGCGGAAGCGGAATGCCCTGCGGTGCGTGCCGCGAGTTTTTCATGCAGCTGTCCCCGCGCAACAAAGATACGGAAATTCTTGTTGACTACGAAACGCGTGAGACGATTACTTTGAATGAGCTGATGCCGAAATGGTGGGGCGATGAAAGGTATGCGGAGCAAATGTCGAACAGCGAATCCGAAACTTAAATAACGTTCGGCCGAAGGAGGCGGAATCCGCTGCGTTTGAGCAAAAAAATTATAATTAAAAATAAAGAATGAATCCTTCCCCGTCGAGAAAGACTGAAAAAGGGATAATTTCCTTAAAAAGATGATATCTGCTTTTTTTAACGGGCGTTGATGTTGAATTGATACAACGTTGCGGCAGGCGGCATATAATCAATGCGAAAAAGGAAATGCAGAGAAAAGCCCGGGCAGCGTATGCTCGATGAAAAAAACCGAAAAGGATGAACCGGCGGGAGGAGAACATGAAAAACAACGAAGCGGATGATGCCCGCAAAAACGAAATTTACAAAAACAAGATTCTGACCGTGCCGAATGTGCTTTCCGCATTCCGGCTTTTGCTTGTTCCTGCACTTGCGTGGCTGTATCTTGTTCGGAAGGATTATTCCGCAACGGCATGGGTGCTGCTGCTTTCGGGCGCAACGGATATTGCGGACGGCTTTATTGCGCGGCGATTCGGAATGGTGAGTGACCTCGGCAAGGCGCTCGATCCGATTGCGGATAAGCTGACACAAATTGTGATGCTTGCCTGCCTGTTGACGCGCTTCGGCAACCTGCTGTTCCCCTGCGTTCTGCTTATCGTGAAGGAAATCGTCACCGGCTGCATGGGCATTGCCGTAATTCGCCGCACGGGAAAGGTTCTTGCGGCGGAATGGCACGGCAAGCTGACGACTTTTCTTTTATACACGCTGATGATTGCACATGTTGTGTTCTATAATATTGCTCCTGCGCTGTCGGACACGCTGATAATCATTTGCACGGCGATGATGTGCTTTTCGTTCCTGATGTATATGATGCGGAATATCCGTGCGCTTAAGAGCGTGGGTAAAAAAACCGAAAAAAAGCCGGAAAGAACCGTGCAGGCGTTTGAACGGTGAGCGCACCGAAGCCGATAAAAGCGAAAATAAAAAAATCCGAAAAACAATGCTGCCGATGCGGCACGGCTTTTCGGATTTTTGTTCATTTCAAAATGATAAATCGCTTCGGGCTTTGCGCATATCCTTCACGCAAAGGATGTTTGAAGCGGAGAAGGCGGGTTCGGTCAGTTCAAACCGTCGGAAGCCGCCTCGGGACTGTCTTCGAAATTTCTGTTATGCAGAATTTGGGACAGCAGCTCATCCGAAAACTTCTTTGCAGCCTGTTCAACAATGATGCTGCCGGAGTAGGAGGGCGCGCAGGGGCTTACCGTCATGGATGCACCGGGGACACTGTCAAAATCAATGATCACACCGCAATACGAACCGGAAATTTCAAGGTTTGAGAACATTTCATCGTTGAAGAGCTTTGTAAGGTCATTCGGCATAACATCTTCAATTCCAATGGTGAAACGCCTGCTGTCGGCATTGCCGTCGGGGAACAGCTCTTTGATTTTTTCCCCGAGAGCAAGTGTCTGTTCCTTTGAAAAGATTATGATGTCATAATCTTTGGCTTTTGCGGCTTCAAGGAACTTTTCGGGAGAAGCACTGCGGTCGCGCAGGATCTCATACTTGCCGAGAGCTATATCGGTTCGGCTGCGGTTCGCAAACGTTTCGGCGGTGTTCAGCGAATACCAAAGCACGCCCACTGCCGCAATAAGCAGTGCAATAACGAGCGACATCGCGATAATTGTGATTTTTGTACTTTTTTTCATCTTAGACCTCTTTCGTAATTTACATTTTGGGGACATCGTGAGAGACTGAATTAATTACCGAATTAAATAAAACAAGGAGCTCTCCTTTCCGATATACCATATAACAAGCGAAACTTCTACGGAATGCAAATTAAAACCTTTTGACGAAAGTTAATATCGCACTCATTTTGGGGATTGCTTATCATACAAAAATAATTTTACCATGATTTACACTGTGTGTCAACATCAAAAAATAATATAATTAAAAAGCACTGCGAAATTGAACCGACTGCGGTTTGAACACGAAAAGCGGGATTAAAAAACGTTCTTAAAAGAAAAGCCGATTTAGAGTCGGTCATGGATAAAAAGACAATTAATTGAAGCTTTTTTCATGAAAGAAAGTATTCGGAATATTTTCGAACAAAATCAGCCCGCGAAAAAATCGGGGCTGATTTAAAAGCATTAATCATGTTGAGATGCGGCGAACGCTCACCTGTTTTTGAAAAGATCCTTGGCTCCGACGGTGTAGTCGATTCCGGACCAGACCGTCAGCGCAGCGGCGGCACAGATAAGCACGAAATCCACGGGAATGCCTATTGCCGTGAACACGGGTCCGCAAAGCAGGGTAATAAGGATTGCGGCAAATTGCAGCGTTGTTTTCGCCTTGCCGATGGCTTTTGCGGCAATAACAATGCCCTTGCCTGCGGCAAGCTGGCGGATGCCGCTGACGAAGATTTCCCGCGCAATGATGATGAATGTGAACACCGGCATCAGGAAATTGCCGAAGCTCATGACTTCAAATCGGCAGAGCATGATGAGTGCGGCGGAGGTGAGCAATTTGTCCGCCGTCGGATCCATCAGTTTGCCGAAGTCGGTAACAAGGCCGCGTGCGCGCGCAATGCGCCCGTCCAGCGTGTCCGTAACATAGGCAAGCAGGAAAACCACTGCTGCAAGAACGTATTTGAGCAGCAGCGGAACGCCGTTCAGCGTGCCGATAAGCCAGCTTTCGGGCAGATAGAAGCATGCGATAAAGAGCGGTATCATAAGCATGCGAAGCATTGTAAGCTTGTTTGGAAGGTTCATTATTGTTTCTCCGTAACAGTTTTAAGGAGTGGTGCCGACTCACCGCATAACCGTTTTAAAGGGCGATGCCGACTCCCTGCATAACAGTATTTAAGGGGCGGTGCCGGCTTACCGTATAACCGTTTTAAGGGGCGGCACCAATTCACCGCAGAGGTCATAATAATCCGCGCCGGTGATTTTGACGCTGACATAACTTCCGGCGGGAACGGGGTTTCCGCAATGCGGAACCTTGATGATTCCGTCAACATCGGCTGCTTCGGCGTAGGAACGGCAGAAAAGGAATTCCTCGTCCGCGCCGTCAACAAGGGCTTCAACAACGGTGCCGATTCTTGCGCGGTTCAGCTCAAGGGAAATCTTCATCTGCTGACGCATGAGCCTGTCAAGCCGCTGCTCGGCGGTTTCCGCATCGACTGCGTTCGGCATGGAGGCGGCAGGTGTGCCGTCCTCGGCGGAATAGGTGAATGCGCCCACCCTGTCGAAAGGATGTTCCGCCATGAAATTCATAAGCTCGTCAAAATCCGCTTCGGTTTCGCCGGGGAAGCCGAGCATGACCGTTGTGCGGAGAATGAACCCGGGAGCACTGCGGCGGATATAGTCCGTGATTTCGCGGATGTGTTCCGCGCTGCCGTGGCGGTTCATGTCGCGCAGCATATGTGCCGAGATATGCTGAATCGGAATGTCGATATAATTGCAGATTTTCGGGTTGTGGTACATTGCGTCAACAAGCTCTTCCGTGACGGTGTTGGGATAGGCATAAAGCACGCGAACCCAATGCAGCCCCTCGATATCGGTCAGTTTTTCAAGCAGTTCACGCAGCATGGGTTTTCCGTAAAGGTCAATGCCGTATGCCGAAGTGTCCTGCGCAATAACGGTCAGCTCCGTGACACCGCTTTTTGCAAGCTGTTCAGCCTCGGCAAGAAGGGTCTCCATGGGGGTGCTGACTCTGCCGCCGCGAATCAGCGGGATCGCGCAATAAGTACAGCGATTGTCGCAGCCGTCCGCAATGCGCAGATATGCGCGATATGACGGGGTCGTGAGCAGTCGCTTCGGGATGCCGCAGCACGCCGCGGCATTCGCACTTTCGGGCGCGGGTTTAACTCCGCAGATTCCTGCAAGCCGCTCCGCAAGAGCGGGATAGTTTTTTACGCCGTTGAAAACGTCAACCTCGGGCAGTTCCCGCGCAAGCTCATCACCGTAACGCTGGCTCAAACAACCCGTGACAACAAGCAGTTTGCAGCTGCCTGCGGTTTTATATTGCGCCATATCGAGAATCGTATCTATGGAATCCGTCTTTGCGCTTTCGATAAAGCCGCAGGTGTTAACGATAATGATTTCCGCCTGCGCGGCATCGTTCACGATTTCGAACCCGCGTGACTTAAGTTCGCCCAACAGAATTTCGGAATCCACGGCATTTTTGCTGCATCCGAGGGAGACGAGGCCGACACGGGGGCATTTTGAATATAATTTATCGCTGTTCACTTAATCAGTATCCTTTCCGCTCCCGGGGGAGCCGCTTTGCAGATTTCCGCCGAATATGCGGTTGTATTCGGCTGCATCAATGAGCACCTTTCGGGGCTTTGCACCGTCCGGCTCGCTCACGAATTTGTTCTGTTCCATGATGTCAACGAGCCTTGCCGCACGCGCATAGCCGACGCGCAGCCGGCGCTGAATCATTGAAATGGAGGCCGTGCCGCTTTCAACAACGAGACGCACCGCATCGGGAAGCAGATCGTCGTCCTGCTTGCCGTTGCCTTGACCGAGCCCTCCCCCGCCGCCGGTGATTTCGCTTAACACGCTTTCGTCATATGACGGAGCAGTCACCTGATTCTGAAGGAAAAAGTCGCGAATCGCTTCAACCTCTTCATCCGACACAAACGCACCCTGTGCACGTGTGGGCTTGCTTGCGCCGTTCGCATGGAAAAGCATATCGCCCTTGCCGAGCAGCTTTTCCGCGCCGCTTGCGTCCATAATAACGCGGGAATCCGTGCCGTTTGAAACGGCAAACGCAATTCGCGAGGGAATGTTGGCTTTTATAAGGCCTGTGATAACATCAACGGACGGCCGCTGAGTTGCAACGATAAGGTGAATGCCGCATGCCCTGCCGAGCTGCGCAATGCGGCAGATGGATTCTTCAACATCCTTTGAAGCAACCATCATAAGGTCGGCAAGCTCATCGATTATGATAACAAGGCGCGGCCACTTATCCTCCTCACGCTCCTGCATGGCATTATAGCGGTAGATGTCGCGGGCGTTGACTTTTCCCATCTTGCCGTAACGCTGCTCCATTTCCGTAACCGCCCAGCGCAGTGCGCCCGCCGCTTTTTTCGGCTCGGTAACAACGGGACAGAACAGGTGCGGAAGCGCGGAGAAGATGGACAGCTCAACGACTTTCGGGTCGATGAGGATCATTCGAACATCCTTAGGTGCGGATTTGAAGATCAAGCTCAATATGATGCAGTTGATGCACACGGATTTACCGGAGCCCGTTTGACCCGCAATCAGCATATGCGGCATTTTTTCAAGATCCGCAAGCACGACTTTGCCCGCAATATCCTTGCCCAAGCCCATTGTAAGCGGGGATTTTGCAGAGTTGAATTCACGCGTTTCAAGCACATCGCGGAGGTACACGGGTGCGGTATCCTTGTTCGGAATTTCAATGCCGATTGCTGATTTTCCGGGTATCGGCGCTTCGATGCGGACACGCGGAGCCGCAAGCGCAAGTGCAATATCGTTGCTCAGGGTCGTGATGCGGTTCACGCGGATTCCCTGTGCGGGCTGGAGCTCGAACCTTGTTATCACCGGACCGACACTGATATTTACAATTCGTGCGGAAATATTAAAGCTGTTGAGCGTTTCGATAAGCACCTTTGCCTTCTCCGTCGGCGATTCGGATGCAACCGCTGCCGCAGGGTCGGGCAGGCGCAGAAGGCTGTACGGCGGCCGTTGGTATTCGATCACGGCAGCGGGAACAACGGAGGAGACGGTGTTTCCCGAGGGACTGCCGCCTTGCGAAGAATCATTGCCGCCGACGGGTGTTGATTTGCGTTCTGCGGGAAAGCCGCTTTGCGCCGTTTCGGACTGTTCCGTGATGCTTTGCGGCGGAATGTCTTCCATGCGTGTCACCGGAATGCCGCGCAGGAAGTCATCATCGGCTTCGGTTGAATCTCCGGCGGCGGGGCTGTCAAACGGCTCTTCCGCCGCGGAAACAGCCGAATCGGAAGACTCGTTGGAATAATCCGGCTCGAAAGGCATGTCGTCATCCGCTGTCGGAGGAGCAAAGCCCTCTTCGTCGCGTTCAACATCGGCATAGGAAAGGTTCATGGGAATGTCAATGTGTTCATCGCCGTAGGAAGGAAAATCCTCCCGGGACCCGTTGTCAACATCAACATCGGAGGGAACAAAATCGCTTGTTTTCAGTTCACGTTTTCCGCTGCGTCTGTGCTTCTGAGGTTTTGTTGTTTTGAGCGGCCCCGAAACGGGGAAAAACTCAAGTTCATCATTGTTTTTTGCGGTGCCGAAAGGCCTGCGCTTCTGCGGGGTGCGCCGTGCGGTGAAATCGGACATGCCGGCGGATTCGTCGGCAATGTCCGCCGCATTCACGGTTTCGGAACGTGCGGACATCTCCGCTTCCTGTTTTTTGCGGGCTTTGCTGCGTTTTGCAAGGGAGGAAACCTGTTCGCCGCTTTCCGCCCCGTAATCGCTGTCCCCCGCCGTGAGCGGTTTTCCGGAATGAACAAGGAATCCGTCCTCGTCAAACTGCGGCTCGTTGGATGAGCTTTGTTTTTTGCGCCCTCTCTCGGGTTTTGTGTCGTCAAGTTTTTCGTTGTAAAGCTCGGTTTGTCGGCGGGCACGCGAAACGGCGTGAGCCTCCGCAACGCTTTCGGCAAGCTTTTTGCCCGTTTTTCGGAGGGAAAGCCCTGTGATAACAAGCAGCATGATAATATCAATGCCCGCCAGTGCAACACATCCGCCCGTGACGCCGAACAACTTTGCAAAAAGGTATGCAAGGCTTCCGCCGAAAAAACCTCCGCCGCTGCGCAGGCGGCTGCCTTCGGACCATGCATGGGAAACAGCCTCTCCGAAGTTCATGGCGGGAATCAATTTTGCATATTCGGCAAGGTGAATGAACGAAAGTAGCGCGAATGCGGCAGCGGCTGCGCAAACGATCGTGCCCGTGCGGGAATTGTCCTTTCGAATTGCGATAACACAAACTCCGAGTGCCGCACAAAGCACGGGCACTGCATACATTCCGATGCCGAAAATGCCGAAAAGCAGAGGCACAATTGCCGCAATGACCCCTTGGGACGAACGGGGGGCATAGCAGAATATGCCGAGCATGATGCCGACAAGTATAAGCACGACTCCGATTATCTCGCGCTTGGTATCGGCCGAATCGGCGGATTTGCCGCTTTGCTTTTTTCCGTTTCGTGAAGCGGAAGCGGGCCGCTGTTCGCTGCGCCCTGCGGAGCCCCGTCCGGAGCGTCTCTTTGCGCCGTTTGAACCTGTTGCTGCCATTTATTTGAACCCTTTCAGAGTGATATGTGCATTTGAATGCCTGCGGTTTGAACCGGTATTCTATTATAACGCATTTCGCCGCCGAATTAAAGAGCCGTTTTCTTAAAAAAGCCGTGATTGGGAAAAGTCTGAGCCGGGCTCGGGAAACGAAGCTGTATTTCCCGGGAAATAAAACTTATTCGTGGAACCATAATCAAAAAACAGGGGCCGCCCGCATGTCTGCGGGCAGTCCCTGTCGGTAGGTTAAGTTCGATTCAACCGAGCCGATTCGGTCGAGTCAAGGTTATGCGGTCATTGCCATGCGGAGGATCGTTACGGCATCGGTGATGGTAACATTGCCGTCGCCGTCAATATCGGCTGCATTCACATTGATGTTTGTAACGGTGCCCATTGCATAGCGCATTGCAAGCAGTGCATCGCTTACGGTAACGGTGCCGTCGCCGTCGGAATCGCCGGGGATCGCATTGGAATGATATTCAACATCGTCAAGATATGCGCAGTCATCGTTGCGGTTGACGCTGCCGTCCTTGGTGTATTTCCACTCAAAGTTGTAGGTGCCGGAGGTGGCTGCGGTGTAGGTGTATTCCTCCCATGCAAGGCTGCCGGACTTTGAGAATACCTGAGTGTTGTTTGCGGTGAAGATGAACTTGTCGTAGTTCTGTTCACTGCTGACCTTGTAGCGGAAGGTGAGGGTTTCGCCCGCGCTCATGGTAAGACTGAGAGAGATCGCGGAGGTGCTGCTGTTCACGCCCTCGTTGCTGCTCTTTGCATAATCATCGAGAACCGCCCAGGGATAGCTGCCCGTGCTGGTGAAGTTCAGCTCGCCGCCGGGAACGTTGAGTGCGGATTCGAGGGTGTAGAGCAGGTTAACTTCCTTAACCCATGCGCAGTCGCTGCCCGCTGCACCGCTGCCGTCCTTAACATAGCGGAAAGCAAAGGTGTGGTCGCCGCTTTCTTCGATGAGGTAATCGTACTGAGTCCAATCCGATGCGGTTGAAACTTCAAGAACAACATTTCCGTCAACAACAAACTGGAATTTATCGCCTGCGCCGCCGTCGAACTTGTAGTTGAAGCGGAAGGTAAGTCCGGAATTGATGTTTGCGGAGGTGCTGATTTCGGAGGTGCTGTTGTTCACGCCCGCATTGCCGCTCTTTGCAGCATTGCCGTCAACGGTCCAGGGATAGTTGTTGCCCTCGAACAGGAAGTTGCCGTTGCCGGTGTTGATAACGGAGCTGAGAGTTTCCTCAAGCACAACGTTGCGGATGTATGCCTTGTCGTCGCCTGCCGCGCCGCTTGCATCCTTGCTGAATTCCCAAGTGAGAAGCACATCGCCGTGGATGGGAATGTAGCAGGTGTAGGTCTGCCAGTTTTGGCTTCCGCTTGCGGAGAACAGCTCTTCGCCGTTTGCAAGGAAACGGAGATAGTCGTGGTTCTGTTCGCTGCTGACTTTGTATTCAAAGCTGATGCGCTGATATGAACCGAGGGTTGCTTTTGCGCTGAGGACGGAAGTGCTGTTGTTCACGCCCGCATTGCCGCTGAATGCGCAGTTTGCATCCGCATTCCAAGGATATTCGCTTGCGGAAGTGAAGTGCAGGAAGCTGCCTTCGCCGTTGATGATATTGTCAAACTTAAGCAGGTCGGTAACGTTCAGAATACCGGTGCCGCCGCCTTCGATGCCGACATCGATGGCAGCACCCTTGAGAGTGTTGATAACTTCGAATGCGCCCATGTCGGGGTTGAAGGTTTTAAGAAGTGCGCATGCTGCCGCAACGTGCGGAGTCGCCATGCTGGTGCCGTCCATTTCGGTGTAACCGCCGCCCATACGGACGCTGCGGATGCCGACACCGGGAGCGGTAATGTCAACGATTTCGCCCACGTTGGAGAAATCGGCCATACGCTTGTTCCTGTCGTGTGCCGCAACGGTAACGCAGTCGGGAACGTTTGCGGGGCAGCGGGTGGAAGCGTCGGAACCGTAGTTGTTGCCTGCCGCAACGCAGTAAACGATGTCGTTGTGTTCCATGCCCTCGGCAACAACTTCAACGTATGCATTGTGGTCGTTGTCACAGGGGCCGCTGAGGCTGAGGTTTGCCGCAGCCGCGCCGTTGAGGGAAGCGTATTCCATTGCAAGAATGATCTCTGCGGAATTACCGTAACCCTCGGCATCGAGAACTTTCAGAGGCATGATTTTGACGTTGGGAAGGTTGCCGTCAATGATGGTGCCTGCGCAGTGGGAACCGTGGCCGTGGTCATCCTCGGGGTTGCTGTCGTTGTTTACAAAGTCATAACCCGGAACGGATCTGCCGACAAGATAGGGGTGATCGCTGTCGTAACCGGTGTCGATAACGGCAACAACGACTTCGGGAAGGTTTTCAACGCCGCCGGCATAGTCGAGCATCCACTCATTGTAGTTGAAAGCATCAACATAGTCCGCACCGTAGCCCCAGCTGAGGAATTCGTTCACGCCGGGTTCCTGATCCGCCTGCATGACGATATCGGGTTCGGCATACTGAACGCCCTTTACAAGCTCAAAAGCTTCGGCCGCTTTGCGCGCTTCTTCGGAAGTTCTGTACTGAATAATGTGCCAGTCATTGTAGCCGTTTACATGCGCAACGGAGCCGGTGTAGTCCAGCTCTTCGGCGCTCTTGACGATGATTCGTCCGTTTGCATAGGGGTCGGTATCCGCTGCTTTTTTGGTATATTCAGCGGAATACTTTTCGGTCATGTTGTGCAGTCTGCCGGCAAAAGCAAGCAGATCTTCGCTGCGCTTTGCGTTATCGGCAGCGGTGACGGTCCCTTCGGCAAAGCTGCCGACGGGAAGGATGAGGCTGAAGCACATGATGAGCGAAAGCAGCAGTGCAGCAGTTTTCCTGAGATTCATTCGGTTTTCCTCCGTGTTATGTTTGTTGATTCGCTGCGGTGTGTATCGTGTTTAAAACGCCGAAGCAAATCTGTCCGTATAATATTATCAGAAACGGGGACTGAAGTCAAGAAAAATCTATAATCTATCGAAAAATGGAATGAATTCAATTTGAAGTACAAAAAATGACGTAACCGCCTTTAAAAATGAAAAACTGCATTTGCGCAGCAGACGCAGGCCGAAATGCCCGCATTTTGCACAAATGCAGCTTGTTAATTAACTTAATTTAACCGACGTATGCTCAAAATGCGCGTGCCGCAAGCAGCCGCCGCATCAACATCAGTGCATCGACGGAATCAACGGTGCCGTCCCCGTTCACATCACAGGCGGCGAGCAGGATTCCGGGAACCCTGATGCCCATTGAGTGGCGAAGAATGCTCAGCGCGTCCGTAAGTTCAACCGCGCCGTTGCCGTCCGCATCGCCGATAAGGTAAGGCAGGCCGAAATTTGCATAGATATGAAGGTTACTCCGAACATTATCAAAGTCTTCCGACCAACCGTAAAAAACATAACCGTTGTGCACGGGCAGAGGAGGTTCGACGGCGGAAAAACCGTAGTATATGTTTTGCTGCGAAAGGACTTCGCGCGTCATTCCGTCCTTAAATGTGACTGTGTACGTGCGCAGCGGCTCAAGCTCAATCGAAAACGGGCAGACGAGGATCTCCGTAAACGTTTTGGTTCGGCTTGTGAGAGAGGAGCTTGCCGTAACGATCGCTTTAAGTTCGTAGGCATAATGCCCGGCGGCAAGGTTTCCGAAGCGGAGTGCGGCGTCAACAGCCGTGCCGGATATGTCAAACCCGCCGTGAACGCCCGGCAGCACCGCGGCGGACATGAGCGTATCCCCGTCGCCGTCCGCAAACCTGCCCTCAATGCGCGTTATGCTGTGCCGCGAAACAACGGTCTGCGTAAGCGCGAATGACCTTCCGAGAGGGAGCGTTCCCTGCGGGATCGTTTCGGACTGAATTTCAATATCATCCAAAAACCGCACAAACCCGATTTCGCTTTGTTTTACATAAAGATGTGAACCGTTAACAAACACTTGGTGCCAGCTTTGCCCGAGGGTGTTTACAAGGTCGCCTGTTACAACGAGCTTTTCGCCGACAGAGGCGGTTGAAACGGCAACCGAGCCGAACCCCGCACTTGCGTCGCAGGGCAGGGAGAACAGCGTTGCTCTTGATTTGACCTGCGCCTCAAGATGCGTCATTTCAAAGCTGCACCGGGAGATGTAGTCCGAATCGTTGGGATTATTGCCCGCATAGATGCACAGCCTGCTGACGTACGGATAACGGGAATCCAGCGCAACATCCGCGTTTCCCGCAACATTGTTCAGAGAGTCCATGATATAAACACGACCTTCCGCAATGCTTTTTGCATTATCAACGGCAACGTAATGCCCATAGTTTTTTACAGTCAGAATAACATGCTTATCCTGCCGCACATAGCTCATTATCTTTTCCTGCATTGCGGCGGAGGAAGAATCCCCCTCGTAATACTCCATCCCTTCAAATTCAAGCCCGTCTATCATCTGCGCGGGCTTGTACCAATACAGGTTGCCGCTGTCACTCAGGCCGCCGTTGGCGTTCAGCCAGTTAACAAGCGTTGCAACGTTGAACGTGTCGGATGTTCTGTATCCGCTTTGAATAATTATCTTTGTTACGGATGTTACAAGGCAGCCGATCTGCGCCACTGTTTTTCCGCTTGCACCCATCGGGAGCTGCCCCCAGCGCGGATCGCGCTGCGCCCATTTGCGGTAATCCTCCGCATCCTTTTCGGAAACGGCTTCGGAATCAAAGGGCGGTTCGTCCGCAAGCTCATCGGGAATATCGGACAATAAATAATTATCGTCAGGCTTTTCGCTTTTTTCGGTGTTTGTGTCTGCAACGGAAAAACTGCCGAAAACCGACACAAAAAGCATCGAAACGGCAACAAAAATTAAAAAAAGATTGTAAAGTTTTTTGTTACTATTCATTCTTTTCTCACCTCAAGCGGATTATAGCGCAGAACGGTGCGATTTTCAAGCTTTTTGGCGAAAATTACGCGAGAGATATGAAAAAAAGCGGAGCCGCTCACGGCAGCCCCGCAGAATCAGATGCAAATTCGGCTTTTCATTCCGGTTCGGTGTTTCGGATAACGGTGATATCAGCCTTTTTCGGGTCCGTCCGAATTTTCCGGTTCGGGAGTGAAGAACTGGTGTTGATTCCATGCATTGGAATACTTTACGAATTTCCATGCGCCGTCAACGTATTGAAGCTCAACGTCAAACCCGCTTGTGTCGCTTTCGGAAATAAAGCCTTTGACGGCAACCGTGCATGTGTCCGCATCGGTGCTTTCGCCGTCCTTAAGGGTGAATGTGAAAATCTTTCCCAACCCCATCTTGTAGGTGTCGTCATAGGTCTTGTAAAAATCGCCGTCGCCCTTTGTGATATAGCCCTGGGCAACAAGATCCTTATAGCTGAGCTGAACAAGGTTCGCTCCGCTGTTTGCGCAGTACTCTGTGAGATAGGAGGTAATTTCGGGAGGGAGCTTGTCAAAGCTCCAGCCTTCGATGAAAAAAGTTAAATATTCGACTTTTGAATGGTTATCATCCTTGGGACAAACATTTGCAATCGCCGTGAACAGAGCAGCTTCCTCGCGCGTCATATTGCTCGGCACAACAAATTCCTTTTCTTTTTTGCAGCCGGGAAGGCTCACAAGCATCAAAGCCGCAAGCAGCGCGGCAAACATAGTTTTAAAAACTCGCATTCGTTTCCTCCGTGCGTCAGATTCCCGTTTTCGTCGGGGTAAGCCGCCGATTGCTGTATGCGGGCATCGGGAACGGCAGGGCATAACCGAACCTTTTTCATAAAATGAAAATGCACTGAATCGGCATTCTTATTATAATGCCCCGTGCGGGAATATGCAAGCAGTTTTTAAAGGCGGGCGGCGGATGCCGCAATTTGCGATTCGCGCCCGAATGTTTCGCGATTCTTTCCCGAATGCTTCGCGATTCTTCCCCGAATGCTTCATGTCCCTTTAATTTGCAGGCTTTCTGTGCTATACTTGCAGTGCTTCGGCAGCAAATGATTGATTCGGAGGCGGATATGGAAAAAACGGAGATAAAAAACGGAAGCGAAATTTACGGCACGGTCAGGGAGCTGCTGCGTCTGTTCGGTGCGGATTCCGTTCAAACGGTGGAATTTACGGATTCGTCGCACGGAGATTCGGATATCCGCCACAATTACCTGATTGACAGGAAGTACGTTCTGCGCATCAATTCGGCACCCGTTATGACGGACGGACGATTGGAGGAGTTGAACAGGCTGATAGAACGCTATCGCGAATTCGGAATGCATGCGCCGAAATTCCTTAAAGCGAAAGACGGCAGGTTCATTGTTGAGCGGGACGGAATCATCTGCTATCTTTCCGAATATCTGGACGAAACCGTTGCCGACGACGTGAAGGACGGATGCCTTGAGGAGCTGCGGACTCAAAGAAGAATTTTCATTGCCCGCTTTGCCGAGAAATACAGAAACGTGGACTTGACGGAAACGGTATCGATGTATTCGATATTCGACCTTTCACCCTATGATAAACTTGACGGACTTGAAATTGACGAAAAGCAGGATAATTTTAATCACCTGACGGCGGATCTTCAAAAAGCGGGAGAATATGCCCTTGCCGAAAGATTGGCGCAGGAAAACGAAAGAATCCGCCGCGAATTAAAATCGTTTTACAAAGAGCTTCCGCGCTGCGTTTTCCAGGGAGACGAGAATTTCTCCAACCTGTGCGTGGACGAAAACCGCCGAATTTCGGGACTGTTTGATTTCAATATGTCCGGAACGGAAGTTATCGCGAATTACCTTGCAAATGCGGCCCTGAACTTTTTCTATACCGATGAGATAATGCAGAGCCGCAGTGCGGACGAGATTTATCGGATGCTTACAAAAGCATATGCCGAAAGCACGGAGCTTATCCGTAAATATTATAATTTTACGCCGCAGGAGTTTCGCGCCTATCGACTGTATTCAAAAATCGCTATGTACTCCGCCTACTGGAACACATCCGCTTTTTCGGAGTATTTGGCGCAGGAACAGTGCGCGGAGAAAGTCGTTCGGCTTCTGTGGAAAATCGCGGAGGAGGATTTTCGCGCCTGACTGCGGGACGAAAGAAATGCGGCGATAAGTCGGCAAAAACACAGGTTCGCTTGGACTTAATCCTCCCCTTCAACATCCGTCACAACGCCGTTTTCAATCGTGAAAACGAATTTTTCCGCACGGACAAGCCCGCCTGCATCGGTTTTTATTGCACCGACGATGATTTTTTCGGCGGTTGAATTATCATATGCGGTCGGTTCGCATAACCCCGACGGGGCAACTCTTTCGCCCGCAAAGCTCCCGAAAAAATCGCAAAGCTCCGCAAACGAGAGCGTTTCGGCAAGCTCGCGCGACAGCAGAGCATCGGCCTCATCCTCCCTGCCGAGCCGAACGGCCTGCATCAATGCAAGTGCGGTTTCCTGCGGGGAGTTCGGCATATGCGCCCGGTTTGTGAAAAAGCCCGTTTCCGGCGGCAATTCGCGCAGTGAACCGCCGAAAAACTCATACCTTGTTCGCTTTTCATGTCCCAAAACGGTTCCGAGCGGCTCAATCGCGGTGAGGTAGCCGTTTTCAATGCGGCAGATTTCCCCGGCAAGAGCGGCGGCAACCTCGATTTTGTCGTTCAGAGCAACAAGTTTTTCACATCGACAGCCGCATTTAAAACCGAGCACGGGCGTTTCGGCTTCCGAATTTTCGCATCGGCGGCAGCCCGAGGCATGAATAACGAGCAGCCTTTCCCTTCCGATGTCCAAAACATGCGCTTTCCCGTCCGTGCCGCCGCAAACATACCAGCTTCGTTCCTGTCCGCTCTCTTCAACGGAGATTCTGAGGCCGCCGTCACGAAAAAGCGCAACCCTCCGCTGCCTGCCGCTCCCTGTCGGAAAATCGACGCTCCCGAGCCGTGCGGGTTCGGGCTCCGAGCGGTTTTTTTCGTTCAGCAATACGCGCAGCTCAAAACAGCCCGCATCCCAGTGTATGCACTGAGCCGCGTCATCGGCGAGCCTGCCGCCTCTGCCAATTTTTAATACCGCAATTTCCGAATCGGTTTCGGCGGGAAGCACGGCTGCGATGAAAGACGGCGCCGCCCCTCCGCCCTCGTCAACGGTAGGAATATCAAAAACTTCTCCGCAAACTCCGGAGCGAAAAAAGCCGCTGCCGGCAACAAGCACAATTGATGCGGCGGAACGGAGCTTCCCCGCCGTTTTTTCAATTCGGTCCGCGCTCTCCGCTCCGCTGCGGGCATAAGCGTTCACAACAAGTTTCATCTCATTCCCTCAAATTCTGTTCCCCAAAATCTTGTTCTCGCAAATCGGAAGTATTTCAAAAATTCCTGCATGTTTTGCGGATTCCCGATGTCGGTTCAAAAACTCCGAACAGATGTTTCCGCTCAAAAATACGATTGGTTAAAGTTTTTCAACCGGAAAAACAATCGTTCGGAGCATCGCATTCACAACGGCAGATAATAAACAGTATGCCGCATTGCGCGGTTTATCGCTGCTTTTTTCGCATTTTGCAAAAAGTTTGAATGTTTTTCAGCGTATTGTTATTTCACCCGTTTTTTGTTATAATCCATAATGCAGAGGTGTGCGCCCGAGCAGCACATGCCGCTGCGGACACTGATTCTCGATTCAACAGGGTGAACACATTGGAAAAGACCGAACAAAAAAGCGGCGGACGCGGTCCGGCAGGCATTGTAAAACGTATTTTCGGCAGTTTCCGGGACGGCTCGGCAGAGGAGTTCTTTTCGGATATGCGCTGGATTTTCGGTTACACAAAAAAATACAAATGGTTTGTTGTTATTCAGATACTGTTCGGCGTGCTCAGTGCATCACTGAGCCTTGTTTCCGCAATCATCAGCAAGTACGCAATAGACATTGTTATAAACAGAAAAATCGGCTCACTCTGGCTGCTTATCGCTGCTGTTGCGGCAAGTGCGGTTGCGGGGCTTGTGTTTTCAAGCCTTCAGTCGCGTGTTTCCGCAAAAATTGCTCTTCGGGTGAACAACGATATGCGGGCGGAACTTTTCGACAAACTTATGCGGGCGGACTGGCAGGGCGTTAAAAAATTTCAGAGCGGCGACATTCTGAACCGCTTAAACGGGGACACGCAAACGGCGGCTTCAATTGCAATAAGCTGGATTCCCTCCGTCATTGTAACGGGCTTTTCTTTCGCATCTTCGTTCGTCACGATTCTGTTTTACAACGTGCCCATGGCATTTATTGCTTTGCTCAGCGCGCCGTTTCTTGTTGTCGTCAGCCGCGGGTTAATGAAAAAATCCCGCCTTTTTCACCGCCTTGTGCTTGAAAAGGAAAGCGCGCTCATGAGCTTTGAAACGGAGACTTTCTGCAATTACGACACGGTCAAGAGTCTCGGCGCGGCGGAAGCCTACGGCGAGCGATTCCGATGCAAGCAGGAGGAGTGCAAAACGGCAAGCCTTGACAACAACCTTTTCCTTATCCGCGCAAACATCCTGCTCACCGTTTCGTCATATATCGTTTCGTTTGCAACCTTCGGATACTGTCTGAGCCTTATTTGGCACGGCGCAATATCATATGGAACGATGACATTCTTCCTTCAGCAGAGAGCGCGTATCACGGCGGGTTTTTCTTCATTCATAAAGCTTGTTCCGCAGCTTTTGAACAGTGCCGTTTCCGCGCACCGCGTCCGCGAGCTTTCGGATCTTCCGCCGGAGCCGCAGGCCGAAACTCCCGAACAGGCTGCGGAACTTGCCTCCCGCCCGCTCAGCCTTCGCCTGACGAACATAGATTTTCGTTACTCCGATGATGCGGCTGTCAAACCCGTGCTGACGCGCAGCTCTTTTTCGGCGGAACCGGGCGAGATAATAGCCGTTATCGGCGCAAGCGGACAGGGAAAAACAACGCTGCTTCGGCTGATTCTCGGGCTTATTCGACCTGAAGGCGGGCTTGCGGAGCTTGTGGATGACAGCGGCAGGGCTCACACCGTTTCGGCTGAACATCGCAGGCTGTTTTCCTATGTTCCGCAGGGCAACACGGTTTTTTCGGGAACGATTGCGGAAAATCTTCGCATTGTCCGCCCGGAAGCATCCGACGAGGAATTGACGGCTGCACTGGATGCCGCATGTGCGCTCCGCTTTGTAACAAGAATGGGGGGCATAGATGCCTGCATCGGGGAAAAGGGACACGGCATAAGCGAGGGACAGGCGCAGCGGCTTGCCATTGCAAGAGCAATTCTGCGCGATGCACCGATACTGCTGCTTGATGAGGCAACCAGCGGACTGGATATTGAGACGGAGCAGCTGATAATCCGCAATATAATTGCAAAAGGAAGCAGCTTCAACCGCAATTGCGGAGCAAAAAAGACCTGCATTGTTGCAACTCACCGCCCGAGCATACTTGCCCTTTGCGACAAAATCTTCCGCGTGCAGGATGCAAAAATAACGCTTGTTTCCGCAGAGGAAGCGGAAAACTACTTCAAAGGCGCGCAGTGACGCCCGCACGGGTTTATGCGGTGTTCGTTTAAATATTATACTTTGCACGAAAAATATTGAACAGGAAATAACAACATGAAAAAACATTTGTCTTCGGCACCTTCAATCAGAGTTCGCCGCCGCAGGGGTCACGCGCCCTCCGAAAGAAAAACGGCAATTGCAGCGATTCTTGTAATTTGCGCCGTTATAATCGCCGTTTCGGCCGCGTTGTGCTGCAAGGCGGGGTTTCCCGCATGTTCGGCGCAGCGCACTCCCCCGCCGCAGAACACATTCGTGCCGACGTCAGCTTCACTCCCGACGGCAACTCCCGCACCGTATACTTTCGTTTCCGTAAGCGTTTCCGATGCGGCGGAGGGACAGCTTGCACTCGTAAATTTTGAGCATGGTTTCCCCGCAGCGGACTCAACCGATGTTGTTCCGGTAACCGCCGCAGGTTCGCTTTTGACCGAACGCAATGATTTAAGTCTTGCTCAACCTGCACTTTCCGCGCTCTCCGCACTTGCGGAAGCTTTTTCGGAGCAGACGGGCGGCGACAGGCTGCTGCTCACAAGCGCGTATCGAACTCTTGAATATCAACAGGGGGTTTACGATGATTATGTTGCGGCCTACGGTCAGGCAGCGGCGGATGCCTATGTTGCCGCCCCCGGAACGAGCGAACACCACACGGGGCTTGCGGCCGACCTTTCGTCAATGTCAAAGGACGGCGAACGCGTGACGCTTCCGAATCATCCGCAGTTTGAATGGCTGAAGGTGCATTGTGCGGATTACGGTTTCATCCTTCGCTATCCGCCGGAAAAGGAGAACATAACGCATGTTGCATATGAACCGTGGCATTTTCGCTATATCGGCAAGGAAAACGCGGCAGCGGTTCGCGCTCTCGGCATAACATTCGAGGAGTACATCGAATATCTCCGCGGCTTCACCCCGGAGACGAAATTGCTGCATGTTCCGAGTCTTTCCGCCGCGAAGCCCGAGGATCTCGGCACGGCGGAGTTTTCCGCTCTTCCCGATTCCGGATACGTCATATACTTTGTTCCGACGGACGAAAACGCAGGCACGGAAAGCGTGAATATTCCCGTGCCCGCACAGTGCAGGAGTTATTTTATTTCCGGTTCGAATGACGGCGGGTTCATTGTGACGGCGGAACTGTAAGCAAATGCGGGTTCGGCAATTCACTGCATGAAAAAACGGATTTAAAGAGAAATCGGTTTAAGGAAAGAATTTGAAGACTGCGCCGCCGGTCGTGCGGAATTTGAAAAAGCCCTCGGCAAAACCCGTGCCGAGGGCATTAATGTTGTGTTTGAAAGGTTTTGTTTAACGGAAGAAAGTGTTTTATTCTTCTCCCTGTTTGTAAATCGGCATATCAAGCAGCATATCGAACACGGGTTTCAGCTTTTCCGAATTCCCGCTTGTGTGGAATGCAACTTTGCCGCAGCCTGTGAAATTGCCGAGATTACTTTGCTCAAGCACCCTTCCGAGCTGCCGAACGGTTGCCGAATTGCCGTCAAACAGGCGGCATTCCCCGCAGAAGTGTTTTTTGAAATATCTTTCAACGGCGCGGGCAATAAAAATGTAGTGAGTACAGCCGAGGACAATGCCGTCCGCTTTCATGCCGTGATACGGAGCGAGATATGCGTCAAAAATGTCGTCAAATGCATCATCGGCAACGATCCCGCTTTCAATTCGCGCAACAATGCCGCTTATGCCGAAATTCAGCACGCGCTGCGGGTCGGGCATTCGCTCCTGAAGCGCCCGATACCTTGCAAGCCGCGTTGTTGCGGCGGTGGCAAGCATGAAGATTTTGCCGTCCCCGGGAATTTCGCAGGCGGGCTTTATTGCGGGTTCAACGCTTATGACGGGAACGTCAAGTTTTTTTCTGAGAACGTTTATGGAGGCACTCGTTGCCGTGTTGCAGGCGATAACAAGCGCTTTAACGCCCAATTGCAGCAGAAAATCAGCGGAATTCTCGGTCAGGGCAAGAATCTCTTCCTCTGTTCTGTCGCCGTAGGGAGCGTTAAGGTTGTCCCCGTAGTATATAAAATTTTCCGTCGGTAAAAGCATCCTTGCGTCACGCAGCAGACTCACGCCGCCCATGCCCGAATCAAAAATGCCGATTGGTCTTGCATCCATGCAATTATACGCTTTCGTTGTTTATAATGTTGTTTTTATAAGTTCAGCGAAACCTCGCTGTTCCTCATCCGCAAGGGAAAGGAAAATTGCAGCGGCAAGCATGTCCGCCGCGCCGCCGCAGCTTATGCCGCGCCGAATAAGCTCATCGTCAAAATCAAGAAGATCCGCCTCCGTCAGCATTGTTCGCTTTGAAAGCAGGAACGCGGCACGCTGTTTAACAAACCGTGCGCCCGCATTGCCGCCGCGCTTGAGCGCGTTGTTATCCTCCAGCTCGGCCATGATGCCCAGAAGAGCAAATGCCCACGAATCGACAGAACCCTGTCCGTTTGATTCGATATTATACTCTTCATGCAGGGATTTTGCAACAATTGCAAGCGGAAACCCCGCTTTTGCCTGCTCGATCGCGCCGCCGACGCCGTATTTGCGCCGCACAATTGCGCCGTTGGAACCCGAATTGCGTTCGTAATCAAATGCTTCGGCAAGTTTTCCCGCAAGCTTTGCAATGCGCTCGCCGGCATTTTCCCGCAAAGGCAAATGCCCTTCCGCACCCGCTGCCGAAAGCGCAGCTGCGCACACCGAAAGCCCGATAGAGAATATTGCACCGCGATGTGTATTTACCCCGCCGGTTGCCGCGAGCATTGCTTTTTCGGCAAGGATGCCTGTTTGCTTCAGGCTGGATACCGCGCCGTTCGGAAGAATGCTTCCGCCGAACGCTGCACCGCCGGAAAAATCGCCGGAGAACCCGGAAGCCGCAGTGCAAACGGCGTCAAGCGCAATTTTTGCCATCTGCGCAAAAAAAGGTTGGACAGCTTCCGTGCTGAGCTCAAACAGTGCGGCATCCATATCGTCGTTTGCGCCGCTGTTGTTTTCGTCAACAAGTCCGGGTTTCGGCGTTGTGTGAACCTCGCGGATAAGTGCCTGCGCCGCAAGTTCGGAATAATGCTGCGCTGCCGCCTTTTTCAGAAGTTCCGCTGTCGCTTTTCGGAGCTCCTCCGCCGAATGTGTTCTGCTGCGCGCACATGCCGCAGCGGGCTGTCCGCAGATTAAGCATTTTCGCGGCACATTGCGGGAGAGCTTCAGCCCGTCCGTGCCGATGACATCGATATCAAACAGCCGCCCTTCGGGAAATTCCTTTTCAATGCTTTCCGCTTGTTTTTTCAGGCTTTCTGCCGCTGCGTCAACCGCAAGCATCGCTTCGATTCCGGTTTTCTCGTCCGTGAAGGCGAACCCGCGTATTTTGCCCTTAAAACTGTTTGCGGCGGCGTTCAGCGCGCGGAAGAACGCCCAATCGATGAGCGCACCGCGCTTGACGGGGCCGGCAATATTCATGTTTATGCAAACAAGGGGCAGCCCGCAGCGGGCAAGCATGTCTTGCTGCTCCGCCGCACGCTTTTCGCGCCGTTCCGCCATTTCAAAAACGCCGACATTGTTCATTTGATTCTCTCTGCTCATTGCTGCTCACGGATTGCTTTGGTCTGCATTAAAATTTCCGACAACGGTGCTTGAACCGTCTTTAAAGGTGATAAGCGTGAACCTTTCGCCCGCAGAAACGGCCGCAACATTGTGAAAACCGGAAACATTGCATTCGCCGAAAGTGTTGCTGCCGCAGGCAACAAGTGTTCCGTCGCTCTTAAGCCCGACGGTGTGATATGCACCGGCTGCAATCATTGTCAAATCTTCCCATTCGGAAACATTGCACTGCCCGGAGTTGTTCGCACCGCACGCAAGCGCGGTTCCGTCGCTTTTAAGCCCCACGGCGTGCATATAACCCGCGCTGACGGCGGCGACGCCGCGCCATTCGGAAACATTGCATTGCCCGCTGCTGTTATCCCCAATCGCAATGACGCGTCCGGAGCTCAGAACGCCGTAGCTCGTGTTGTTCCCGGCTGCAATGTAAACAACGCCCGCCCAAGTTTCCGTTATGCGCTGCCCGTAATAGTTCCAGCCGCAGCCGACAACCGTTCCGTCGCTTCGCAGCCCGAGCGAGTGGTTCAGTCCGCAGGCGACCTGAACGATATTGGTCCACGAACCAACGCCGGTGCGGTCATAGGAAGATTTTCCGGCAGCCGCAACGGTGCCGTTCGCCCGCAGCCCGAGAATGAAGTTTTCCCTTCCGACAGCGATCGAACGTATCCCGCTCCACGAGACCGTTTCGTCTTTCCAGCCGGAACCCGTGAGCGAAACGGTTCCGTCAAGATTCCGCAGCGCATAAAAATCCTTGCCGCCCGCCGCAGGGGTGCTTTGCAGCATCTTCAGGATTTCCGCAATCATATCCGCTGATTGTTCATAGCCTTCGGACACGGAATTGAGCAGGGTCAAAGCTTCGAGATAATTTTTCTTTTGATACGCTTCAACCGCCTTTTCATATCGCGCCGCATCACGCTCGGCAATAACTTCATCCGGCGAAAAACCGTCGCTCATTGAATAGCATTCGGTTGCAATCTCGTATTTGCCCGCTTCCATTGCCCGCTGCCCCGCGCTTTCCCACGCGGAATTTATCTTTTGCAGCAAGTCGGCAAGCGCATCGTCCGAACAATTGTTTTTTGCGCCGTTGAAACACTTGTATGCCGATTCAATTTCGAAATTTTGAAGGAGGTTTTCACCCTGAGTTATATAAATTCGGCATATGTTTGACTTTGATTCATCGGAACAGAGCGAAAAGCAGCGCATTGCCTGCGGCATTTCGCCCGCGCCCAGAAAACTTTCCGCCGCTGCAATGCGGACTTCATCGGTTCGCGCCGCAAAACCTGCTTTGTCCGTTATGCTGTCGAAGCAGATTTCCGCACGGTTGTAGTCGCCCGCCGCATACGCATTTTTCCCCAGTTCAAAAAAACACTCGTCCTGCCTGAGCTGCTCCGCTTCGGGCATTCCCGCGCTTTTGAAACAGGCATATGCCGTTTCGGCATCTCCGCGTGCAAGCGCAGCTTCACCGGCAGAACACCACGCATCAGCCGCTTTCCGCGCCGAATCACGCTTCCCGCCCAATGCGGAAAACTGCATCGCCGCACGCAAATAATCCCCGCTTTCATAAAGGGACTGTGCCTCGTTGTATTTCACAACGGGTTCAACAAACCGCGGATAAGCAAACAACACAAATGTGCCCGCCGCCGCGATGAGCAAAACGGCAATGCACAGTATGTTTCGGATTTTTTTCAGGTTCATATAATAATACCGCCCTTTTAATCAGTTTGGAATGAGAAGACGGAAATCGGAAACCGTGGGTTCGGTATCGGCGTCCGAAACGTGTATTCGGGCAGAATTTCTGACTTATGACTTCCGATGACTTCTGATTTCCGGCTCCTGATTCTCGGCTCTTATGTACTCCATGGTTGTTTCCGGCACGATTTTTGACACAAGCTCCAAATTGCCCTCGGCCATTGCCTTTCGAACAAGGCTTGCGCTGATTCCGCCGATTCGGGGTATTTCAATGACTTCGACTCCGTATTTCGGCAGAATCTGTTTCATGCGTTCGTTATATGCGCGTGTCACGGCGCAAAACGGCTCCGTGCCGACAAAACGCTTTGTTATGCCGAGAGCGGGAGCGATTGCGGAGCCGAAAAGCGTCAGATCAAGATCGGCATTGATGCGCCCGGCATCGGCTTTGTCTTTTATAAAGTACGTCGGGAAGGTTGAGTGCGAAATGATATAGTCCCCGCTCCGGTGCAGGAGAAGATTCTTTATGTGTTTAGTGCCTTTTTTGACAAGTTCGAACCTTGCTTCGGCGGAGAATTCCGCATTTTCCGCGCTGTTTTCGCTGAGGATGAAAACGTGAAGGGAATCAACCTGCGCCGCCGCCGTTTCCATCAGATATTTGTGCCCGAGGGTGAAGGGGTTGCAGTTGGCAACGATCGCACCCTGAACTCCCCGCCCTTTTTCAAGTGAGTCAAGGTAGTTCTTCAACCCGCTTCGGCTGTTTTCCATATAAATCGCGCCGTCGGTCGCTGCAAGGCGGAAAAAGCCAAGGCTGCGGAACAGGTATTCGTTCTGCGGCTTTGTGAAAAGGAAGAGTTTTCGCCGTCCGCATGTGTATGCATGGCGCACAAGTTCGGAAACTATGCTTGCCGCGCCCCCTTCGCCCTGCATGGCTTCGGACACGGCAATGTATTTCAGCACGCTGCCGCAGAGTGAACCGGTGCCGACTACGGCATCGGTCTCATCGTCAAGCAGCAGCACGGTGTATTCGGCTCCGCCTTCATAGGTAAGCCCTGCGGCAGAAAGAAACTCACAAAGGCTTTCAAGCCTTGTTCCGCTTATGTTCGGTATTGTCATCATCGAAAAACTCACGGTAATGCTCCTTTCCGCCGCTCGGATAATGTTTCAAAATTTAAACGCGCAATGCGCTTATTCCGTAAATTTATAATCGGTGCTGTTTGCCGCACGGTAAGCCGCTGCCTGCGTGCGCGCTTCAACGGTGCAATCCAATGCGCCCTTGTCAACTGCGCTTACATATGCGCTTTCAACGCCCATTGCGGCAAGAGTTTCACGGATGACCTGCTCTATCCTGTCGCCGTATTGCTGTTTAACATCGCTCTCGAGAGACAGTTCGATTCCGCTCGTTTCCTTCGGTTCGATTCGAACGATAATATCGCTTGATTCCATCGTTCCCGCAACACCTGTTGTGATAATTTTCATAATTATTGCCGTGGCTTTTGCAAAGGCAAAAGCTTCCTTTCGTTTTCTTTTCGGTTGATTGCCTTTATTCTGAATGCTCGAATTTCGGTCATGACTTAATCGAGTTGAATTTGCCCGCAAGGCTGCTCAGTTTTGCTGCAAGGCTGTCATCCTCGGCCGCTGCCGCGGGCTGCCCGTCGGCCGTGCCTGCGCCGCTTTGGAATCCGCCGGATTCCTTGGAGAACTTGTGCCCGTGGCGGTAAAGCCGCCTGTTGTCAAGCGCCCACTGCCTGTCCGTGAATTCTCCGGTGTTCACCGCCGAAAGGGCGTCAAACATTTCAAACAGCCGCGCGTCAAGCGTGTCGATTGCGGAAACGATCTCAGCCTCGGGGAACATCGGCATCTGCGGGGAACCGTATTCGGGAACTCCGTGGTGCGAAAGCATGATATGTTCGAGCAGCATTGCGGTTTCCCGCGGGATATTGAGCTTTTTTGCCGCATTGTTTATCATTGCCATGCCCATTGAAATATGTCCGAGAAGCTGCCCCTCCGTTGTGTACGCCGTTGCAAGCCCGACGGTGCCGACTTCAAGTTCCTGCGTTTTTGCAATGTCATGCAAAATGACGCCTGCGTAAACAAGGTCGCTGCAAAGTTCCGGATAAATTGCGCCGTAAACCGAAACGACCTGCTTTGCCGTGTCGAGCATGGTTGAAGTGTGGTACATAAGTCCGCCCCTGTGTGCATGATGCAGCTTCAGCGCGGCGGGATAGTACAGCATACGTTCGCGGTTCTCCGTAAGAAGATACTGCGTGAGCTTTGCAATGTCGGCATCGGCAAAACTACCCGCAAATTCGAACAGGTTGTCAAATATTTTTTCGCCGTCTATCGGTGCGGAAGCAACGATTGAGGACATATCAACATGATCGGCTTCCGTTATGTGGCGGATTCGGTCGATTTTGAGCTGTTCCGTGTCTTTATACAGGTTTATTGTTCCGCGAACCTTGATGACCTCTCCGGCGGAATACATTCCGTGGACGGCGCTTTGATAGTCCCAAAGCTTTGCGTTGATTTCCCCGTCCGCATCCGCAAGCATAATATCAAGATATTCCGCACCTTTCACGTTCACCTTAAGCTGAAGGCTTTTAATGAAGCAAAAACCCTCCACTTGGTTTGATGCATGATTGATGACGTTGGACAGCATTCTCATCTTTCCCATTTCAGTGCCTCTTTCGTAGATTATCAGTCGTTGGTTATACAGTCGTTGGTTATATTTGGTAAAATTTCGGTAAGGCCGTTAAATTCCGTTCCGCCGTGCGGCGCGGAAAGCTCATTTGGCTCTGTAGGATTTGCATGCGGTTATACGCATGCTGTTTTCGCTGTCCGCACTTGCAGCCGTAAGCTCGATTTTTCCGGCGTAAACACCGTTTTCGGTGAGCTGAACCGTAACGACCCGATTGCCCTCATCGTCCGATTCAACGCCGACGATTTCAGCCGCAATGTCAAGGTCTTTGCCGACCATGAAATAATATTTACCGTCACGGTAGTAGAAATTGAGCTTTGTTGAAGGGCGGGAAGAACGCGTTCCGAGCTTGACTCCGAAAAGCATTTTTACGATATCGTCAACTTTTTGACCGTCAACGGAGCGATAGCCGCTGTTGTCGGCAGCGGTTGTTTCAAGACTGTCACCGTAGGCATAAATATAGAAGGCAAATTCCTCAAGCTGACGGAAGGATATTGCGTTATCCTTTGAGTTGTAGTCAAAGTCCAACAAATAGAATGCCCTTGCCGCATCACACAGCACGGTGCGCTGTTCGGCCGTGAATCCGTTTTCATCCGCTTTGTTGTTGTCGTTGTTTTTACAGCCGACAAAAGCAAAGGCTGCAAAAAGAACTGCAAAGAGAATCGCCTGGATCTTGATAATTGTTTTCCTGCCGTTGTTCATAGTATTCCGTTTTTCCTTTTTATGTCATATTGCGGAATCGGCGGCAGCCTTTGCAAACGTCCGTGAATTGCTTCGGCAGCTGTCGATGATTTCCCTGCACCTATTTTATCATATTTGCCGTGCTTTCGCAACTTTTGAAATGTTTGTGCGCTTTCGGTACGTGTTTTGGAGTCGTCGGTACGCGGTTTGCGCCGCGATTTGCAAAACACGGCAGCAAAAGCGGCAAACAGAGGGAGATGAAAATGGCAGTTCAATATGAAGATAACATTTTGCCGGATTTGAAACCGTTCCTTGACGAGAATCTTCGGCTGACGGCGATTCCCGCAAAAAACAAAAAGAAGCTTTCGGCTCTTTATTACCTTGCGGGAAAAATTGAACCGTACCGTGATTATACGGAACCCGAAATCAATGACATTCTTGATGATTTGATTCCGCTGCCGAACCGAACAGGGAATTATTTCACACGAAGTTTTTTTGAAAGCATACGGATGAACTCATCAACCGCCGCTTTGTTTGCCCTGTAATAAACCCGGTTGCCCTCAAAGGACGAAATAACCAATCCGCATTTTTGCAGCTTGCTCATGTGATGTGAAATCGTGTTCGGTGAAAGCTTCAGTTTTTCCGCAAGCTCAAGCCCGTAAGCCTGTTCGCCGCAAAGCAGCTGCATGATTTTCATTCGGTTTTTGTCCGCAAGGATTCGAAACGCTTCGTCGTAATCCATTTTTTCGATGCCGCGCAGCGGAAGCCTGCCGATGGCGCGAACACCGAGCCCGACATAATAAACGGTGCGGGTGCCGTCGGATTCGCCGGTGTGAACGGTGAAACTGTTGCTCCCGATAACGGTCGGATAAACCCTTCCGTCTTTTGAAGCGGTGTCAACGCCGTTTTCGTCCTCGATAACTTCAATTATATCCGAAATATCGGAGTAATCATGTTCAAAATCCTTCAGCGCATATGCATAAAGCTGCGGGTTTGCTTCAATAAGCCCGACTGCGGAACGCAGAGAGTTGCAAATCAGGCGCACATATTGCTCATAGTGTTGAAGAACGAAAAGAATCTTCCACCGAGAATCGTTTGTGAGCGGCAGACCCTCCAGCACGGAAAGCAGGCCGTTGTAGGAATGGGCTTCCGCAGCGGCATGGATATTGGCCGAAGTCAGGTTCATTGTTATGTTGCTGATTGCCTGCGGCTGTGTCTGCGAGAGCAGCAATTGCTCAGCCTCATCAATATTTCGTATCTCGCTTCTCAATGCCCTGTCGGTCAGAAGAGCGGCGATGCATGTGTTAAGGCTGTCCGCGCCTTCGATGCACGGAATATCGCCGAAAAGCTCTTCTGCGCATGACGGCATAACAATGTTTTCGTCGAGAAATTTTTCCAACACCATTGCGGGGTGCATTATCGCCTCTGCCTGTTCCGCCGTCACTTCGCGGTTTCGAATGATATTATCGATTTTTTGCCGGATGCAGGTGTTGTTCGCTTTCAGGTAAAAATACTTTATTGCTTCGAGTATTGGATTTATAACAGCAAATGCTTTCATTAATAATTATTCTCCGAAAAATTTTGATCCGCGCCGCATACGCTCCGCGGAAACCGCTCACTGTCCGTCCTTTGTTTTCAACTTTTCCGCAAGACGGCGGATGAATTCATCCACAACTTCTTCGTTTGTTTTGTAATAGACCTTGCAGCCCTCAAGTGTTGAGGTCGTGAGCCCGCTTTTTTGCAGTTTGTTCATGTGGTGCGATACGGTGTTGGGTGAAAGTCCGAGCATGTCGGCAAGCTCCTGCCCGTAGGATTTTCCCGCACTCAGCTGCTGCATTATTTTCATGCGGTTTTTGTCGGCAAGCGTGCGCAGAATCTCGTCGCAGTCGATGGAAAGCCTTTCGCGATAGGGAACATGCATCATCGGACGGACGCCGACGCCGACGTAATATGCCATAAATTCCGAATCGGCGGGGTCGGCAACGGTGAAGAAGTTCCCGTTGCCGATTATCAGCGGATAAACAACGCCCCTGCCTGTTATGAAGTCAATATGAAACCTGCCGCAAATATATTTTAGAATATCGGTAATATCCGCATAATCGCGGCTGAAATTCCGAAGAACATCCGCATAAACCGCGGAATTGTCCGCAATCAGCTTTACGGCGGGGCGGACGGTTTCGCAAATATCGCAGACATATTCGTTGTAATGTTTATAAATCTTTATTATTCGCCAACGTGATTCCTCCGTCAGCGGAAGCTGTTCGAGAAGTTCAAGCAGCCCGTCGAGAGTCGGTTCGAAATCATTCAGCGAAACATTGAATGTGGTAAGCTCTTTCATGATGCCGGAGAGCCTTTGCTCATCCGTTTGGGCAAGCATGGCGGATTTTACTTCATCCAAACTTGTGAAACTTCGGCGGAACGAGTTCAAAAAGACGAGTATTGCAGGGCAGGTGCTCGTGGCGTCGCTCCCGTCCGTGAATTTAAAATAGCCGAAAAACTCCGAAATTCGTTCGGGCAGAACAATGCCCTCATCAAGAAGTTTTTCAAGCTCAAATGCGGGCCCGAAAAAATCGGTTACCTCGCCCGCAGTGGTGATGCGCTTTTTCAGCACACGGTCAAGCACCTGAGCCTGGGTTTCACCGTTTGCTTTCATTTTAAAATAATAGATTGCCTCAAGCAGCGGATTCACGACGGCATAAGCGTTCATAACAAAAACCTCCCGACTTGTCGATCTTATCTGTCAAAGGATCACTGAGCAGCCGTGCTTTCGGCAGACACGTTTCGGAAAACGGCAGATTTTTCCGTGCGTTTGCCGGATCGTTCGTCGGACAGCAACTTTGAATCATTATTGAATATTATCGAGAAAACCGAACAACCTGCTGCCGTTCGGCAAAAAACATTGACCGTCTGCCTGCTTTGCGAAAAAACGAAACCAACGGACGATTATTAGTATGCAATTTTTTTTGCCGGTTGTCAATAGCAAAAGGCAATGTTTAACATATTTATGGAATAAAGTATGCGATGACTATTGACTACAGGCGATTTTCGTGCTATGATACTGAATATACAGAGGCGGAAGGTTGTTTCCGTACATTTTCACCGAACAAAGCTTACGCCCTGCAACAACAAACATGGAGGAAGAGTATGAAAACAATGAAGAAGCTGCTTGCAGCAATGCTCGCGATTGCAATGCTCCTTACCTGTGCGGCATTTAATCCCTTGACCGCAACGGCTGAAGATGCAGCAACCGACAGCAGCGAAACGACCCGCTATTGCGGAAATGATGACTATCCCGCAAAGTCTCTCGGCGGAAACTATTCGGGAATGCCGCTGAATATCGACAAAAAGTCTGATGATTCAACAAAGGCTGCATCGCGCGGCGGTCAGACGATTCTGGCATATACCCGCAACAAGTACACGTCGGACGGCAGCTACCTGCCCTATGCGGCATGGGTAACTTTCAACACCGAGGATCCCGCAGGCAGCTTCACCGAGCTTTCCCGCGGCGGCGTTGAATTCTATGAAGCTGCATACGACGGCGAACTTATTTACGGCTTGGATACCGACAACAATTTCTATTCCGTAAACCCCGAAACCTTTGAATCCACGCTTATCGGCATCATTTCCGACACTGCGAATTCAATGACCTATGACTGGGAACACGACACTTTCTACATTGTCAACAGCAACCTTCAGATCCGCGAGCTCCGCAAGGACGGTTCTCTCGGTTCCGCAATCACGCCCGCAAACGTTGTTTGCATTGCCCCCGTTACCTATGTCGGCAACGGCGAATTCCTGAGCCTTGACTTCAACACCCGCAACTACGTTCGCATTGCGGCGGACGGCAGCACCACTCAGCTTGCCCATTCCGACGGGCTTCAGGGCTGGTCTTCCTCCATGGTTTACAACCGTGAGGACGGCAAGTGCTACATCTGCTACACCAACATGCAGAACGGCGACGATACTTCCAGTGTCGGCTTCTGGGGCAAGCTTTTCGCAATCGACCCCGTGACCGGTGAAGGCGAATACCGCGGCTTTATCGGCGAGGATTACGGCACCTATGTAAACGGCATGTGCTTTATCGATATGGGCGGCGGCGAAGAACCGCAGGCAACCCTTGACGAAGCGATGAACCTCGTTGAAAACAGGCATCATTTCGTGACCGAAGGCGAATATCCCTGGGTTCCCGCTGTGTTCAACGATGAACTCTGCGGCGCAAGCGGCAACCAGGATCATGTCGGCACGACAAGCACCGTTTCCACCACCGTTCAGCTCAATGCGGGCGATGTAATGCGCTTTGACTGGGCTGTCAGCTGCCGTGAAGATTTCGAACGCCTCACCTTCTCCGTGAACGGCACCGAAGTTGCTGCAATCTCCGGACAAAGCACCGATTTTGTGCCCTATAACTATGTTGCCGAAGCAGCAGGTGAATACACCTTCAGCTGGACTTATCACAAGGAGACCATGTGGACCGAAGGTCAGGATCGCGGCTATGTTAAAAATGTTTACGCCGGCGCACCCCTTCCGGATGAAAGCGTTGAGTTCGCACCCGATGCCGTGACCGTCCGCAAGGGTCTCACCGCTCAGCTCAGCTGGACTGTCGCTCCCTACTATGCTTTCGATCAGTCCGTGACACTTACAAGCTCCGATGCAAACGTTGCTTCCGTTGATGCAAACGGCGTTGTACGCGGCGTTAACGAGGGCACCGCAGTCATCACCGCAACAACGGCACAGGGCCATACCGACACCTGCACCGTAACGGTTATTGCACCCGTTCCGCATACGAAGATTTATGCTTACCAGACTCAAACAACGAACCTGATCTCCTTCTTTACGGATGATTCCGCCCACGTTCAGCAGCTTGGCGCATTCCCCGCTGACACTTACGCAATGACTTATGCGCACGGCGTTGTATACGGCATCGACAGTGGGAACAATTTCTTCACAAGCACGCCCGGCTCAACTCAGCGCACAATCATCGGACAGACCGGCACCGCAATGATCACCGCAATGGCATATAACTATGCGAACGGCAAAATCTATGCAGTCGGCTACACTCAGCAGAGCCGTTGGGATCTTTACGAAATCAACATGCAGACCGGTGCCGCAGCCGTTATCGGACAGCCCGACACCGTGGATCGCGATCCCCTGTGGACATTCGCAATCACCACCGAGGGCAGGGCATATGGCATCACCGCAACCTCCGGCCTTCTGTACGAGGTAAACCTTGAAACCGCACAGGTTACCGAAATCGGCTTCACCGGCTGCCCCGGCGTCGGATTCTGCCAGTCCCTTGTTTACGACCATGACAACGGCATAATGTTCTGGGCGGCTTATTGGAAAGACGATGCAAACGGCCTGCGCGAAGTTAACCTTGAAACAGGCGAAAGCGTTTCGATCGGCGATATTCAGGATGCGGCACAGGTTTGCGGCGGCTACACCGTTCCCTCCTGGGACGATCCCACTCAGCCCTCAAACGTCACCGTCACCTTCAACTATATGGTAAACGGTGAATGGACGAGCACCGAAGTGACCGTTCCCGCAGGAACAACTCCCGCTGCACCCGTTCCCGAGAACCAGCCCCATCAGCCCACGATGCTGATGTTCATCGGTTGGGATGTTGATTTTGCAAACGTTCAGCATGATATTACCGTCACCGCGCAGTATGCTGCTCTCGGCGATGTTGATATGGACGGCGAGATCCAGATCGCCGATGCACTCCTCATTGCACGCAATGCAATCGGTGTTGCGGAGCTGACCCCGGCGCAGATGATTCTTGCCGATGTTTACGGTTCGGACGGCGTCATCACCCTTAACGATGCTCTCGTTACAATGAGGATCTCTCTCGGACTGTAAACACGGTTCGGGAAAACACCGAATTTCTTCCTTTTAAAACAGGATGAATCGGTGCATTAACAGAGCGGAAAATCCGACAGGATTTTCTTTATAAACCTCCTGTCCGACGGGAAGGGGCGGTTCGCCCGCCCTTTCCCCGGGCGATCCTTTTAGAATTAGGAATTAGGCACGTTCTTTCTTTGAGTGATGTGCGGTTTGTGCAAGTTAAATGCGGCCGCGCTTGACACAACTGTCGCTTGCGGTTATAATGGAATCGACCAACATAATCTTGGTCTATTGCCCCCATTGCGGGGATTGATACGTGCTTTTTCCTCGGCGGTTTCTTCCAGAATCCTATTGCCCCCATTGCGGGGATTGATACTTAGGGCAGTACTCGATTGCGTACGTTTCTTTCTATTGCCCCCCATCGCGGGGATTGATAATCCTTCAACCATGCTTCATGCTGAGTGCATATTCTATTGCCCCCCATCGCGGGGATTGATATATAAGCCCGAACGTTCTCAATTGCCTTTTTTGCTATTGCCCCCCATCGCGGGGATTGATACTCCACCATGCGGCGAGATTCGTCGTTATCGTTCTATTGCCCCCCATCGCGGGGATTGATATATACGTTTAAACGCATCTCCGACATAATCTGTCTATTGCCCCCCATTGCGGGGATTGATACGCGTCATGAACGGCACGTGGGGCGAGCTGTGGCTATTGCCCCCCATCGCGGGGATTGATACCGCATCGGTTATATGCACAAATGCCGATTTTGCTATTGCCCCCCATTGCGAGGATTGATATAGACCCGCGCCGACGATCTGATGACTGTCCAGCTATTGCCCCCCATTGCGGGGATTGATAAACATCGTTCAGCGGGTTAAACTCAAGTGCCGCCTATTGCCCCCCCATTGCGGGGATTGATACGTTCATTTTCCTATTACCTCCATAAATAGTAACTATTGCCCCCCATTACGGGGATTGATACTCCATGCCGCGAGCGGTCAGCTGCTCAACGGCGGCGCCCCTTCCACACTCTTCCATCCACCTTCCGCGCCCCCTCTTTGCGTTCCCCTCCCCACTTTCCGTTCAGGTGAGGCGGCTTCTGCGATTCGAAAACGATTACAAAAAATATATTTGATTTAACTGTTGCACCCTCCCGAAAAAATGATATAATGTGCATGAACGAAAAAAATTAATGCATTACGCATAAGATTCGGTTCAGTCGGTATGTTTTTGAAATCAGAAGGGAGAAAACCATGAAAAAAACTCTTAAGCATCTGTTCTCTGCGGCGATATGTGCAGTTATGCTCTTCGCCTGCGTTTTCCCGAACTTTGCGGCGGCGGATACGGAGCTGAGCTCCGTTGATGCGGAAAAGCTGGAGGCTTTTTTTGCCCAGTCGGCAGGTGACGGAAGGCATAACTTCGATCATCCGGATTATGCGGGCGGGGTGTACGGAAGCTACACTGTCGGCAACTTTTCGGAAAGTCCCTGTGTCGGCATTGAGGACGGTGTCATCCGTTGGTTTGACTTTAACCCCGATGCAATGGGAAGCATTTTGCGCACTTCCCCGGTTTGGGATTTTCGCCCCCGCTTCTGCGGCGTTTTCGATTTGTCCGGAACATCGGTAACGAATGTTTACTCCCCGGTGCCGGGTCAAACGCATATTACGGCGGTGAACCTTGACGGCTGCGCAAACCTTGAGCGCCTTGAATTCGGCGATCAGAATGAATGCTTTGACATTTCCGCGCTGAATTGCCCGAACCTGAACATCATCGACCTTCGCACATATCACAGCGGGAATGTTGCCGTTCAGCCCAAGAGCTTTTCCGCTCCGGTCATGCTGAACACGCTCGGAAACGGCGGCGCGGGACTTTACGGCAGGGACGGAAGCTATGCACTGATCGCGCAGGGCGTTCGATATGACGAAAACGGGAACCTGCTCGAAAACGACGGCTTCCTCGGCTGGTATGCGGACGGTCAGCTTCTTTCAACCGAAAGGGAAATGCAGCTTTCGGACGGAATCCGCGCAGCCGCCTGCTTTGCGGGTGACGTTAATGAGGACGGAGCGATAAATATGGCGGACGCACTGCTCATCATGCGGTGCGCAATGGAACTCGGCGGAGAGCTTCCCCTCAGGCTTGCTGATGCGGACAGAAACGGAAGCATAGGCATTCCCGATGCACTGCTTGCGGCAAGGGTTGCAATGGGAAACTGAATTAAAATTTAAAAAACTGTTCGCGGACATTGCTCGTTTCGGGAAAACGGCTGTTTCGGATTACCGGAAACACACCGGGGACGGAGAAATCACCGCGACATACTGATTTTGCGGACATGAACCTTATTGATTTTATTATAGTATTAATATTATCTGCGGCAATATGGCTGACGGCGTTTGCCGTTAAAAAGGGAAGTATTTGGAAATATGTTTTCGGAGCGGCGTTCACCGTATACCTGATGTGCGCTGCATCGATAACCGTTTTTCCGATACGGTTCAGCCCGACAATCAGAGCAATATTTGCGGAAGAAGGGTGGAAGATTACCGACTGCATAGTGCTTGTTCCGTTCAAAGACGGGATAACGGCGGATGATATTCTGAATGCTGCAATGACAGTTCCGTTCGGAGTTTTAATCACGTTGATAAGAAAGAAAACAACGTGGAAAAACGCGTTGGCTGCGGGTGCGGCTTTCGGAACGGCGACAGAATTGCTGCAATTGGCAATTGCGGCGATACAGGGGTTTTCGTTCAGGTATATCGATACGGCGGATATAATCTGCAACCTTGCGGGCACAATGCTCGGGTGGATGCTCACTGCCCTGCTTATCCGCTTTTTGCAAAAAAGCAAGCCGGCGAACGTCGGGGAAAAATCCCTGTATGCATACATTTCGGAAAAATGTGTGAAGCAGTGATCCCGTAAATGCAGAGCGGCTCAATGCGGGCGGTTCGGAACACGAACCATCGGCATTGAGCCGTTTTTTTATGCCGTTTTCGCATCGGAACGAACAAACGCAGTGTTTTCAAAACTTAATACACAAACCGAATGCACAACGTCAACATATGCTTAATTAAATATAAATATATTTGAAAAACCGCGCATTTCGGGGTTGACATCTTGACAACAACCTGTTAAACTGTGATACTGCATTATTATGGGTAAAATACGAATTTTTCGCCGCCGTCATGTGCGAAAGCATCGTTTAACGCTGTAGATCCCGCATTTTTTTGCGCGGAACGGCAGCCCAAGGAACGCGCAGGCAGCGAATACCGCAGGCGGGGCTTCGGCCGCACTCAATGCGGCATTCCGAAAATGCGAACAATGCGTAAGACACGACACAATCAAGTTTTCTGCGGAGAGCCGCAGAGGTTAGGGGTGAAACAATGTTGCATAAAGTAAACGTGGGCAAGAAAACACGCATGAGCTTCTCCCGCATCAACGAAATTCTCGATATGCCCGACCTTATTGAGGTTCAAAAGGATTCATATCGTCAATTCATCGAAAAGGGTCTGGGCGAAGTTCTTGACGACATCTCTCCCATTAAGGACTTTTCGGAGCGGTTGGTGCTTGAATTTGTCGGCTACAAAATCGACGAATCAAAACCCAAGCGCAGCGTTGCGGAATGCAAGGAACGCGATGTTAACTATTGCGCGCCGCTGTATGTTATCGCGCGGCTTATCAATACCGAAACCGGTTCCGTGAAGCAGCAGGAAGTTTTCATGGGCGATTTCCCGCTCATGACGGAACAGGGCACGTTCGTAATCAACGGAGCGGAACGCGTCATTGTCAGCCAGCTCGTTCGCTCGCCCGGCGCATATTATACCGAAACCGTTGACAAAGTCGGCAGAAGGCTTTTCAATTCTCAGGTCATCCCCAACAGAGGCGCATGGCTTGAATACGAAACCGACAGCAACGAAATTCTTTACACAAAAATCGACCGTCAGCGCAAGCTCCACGTCACCACCCTCCTGCGCGCTCTCGGTTACAGCTCCGATGCGCAGATCCTTGAGCTGCTCGGCGAGGAAGAACGCCTTAAAAACACCCTTGAAAAGGACCCCACTCACGACACGGTTGAGGGTCTTATCGAAATATACAAACGCCAGCGTCCGGGCGAACCGCCCACCGAAGAGAGTGCGCGCAACCTTATGACCGCGCTGTTCTTTGACAAACGCTACGATCTTGCCCGCGTCGGCAGATACAAATTCAACTATAAACTCGGCATTGGTGCGCGCCTTGAAGGCAAAACCGCCGCCGAAACCGTTGTTGACCCCCGCACGGGAGAGATCCTTGCGGAAGAAGGTCAGCTTATCGACCGTGAGCTTGCGTTCCGAATCGAGAACGCGGGTGTTCTCGGCGTGTATGTCGCCGTGAACGAAAAACGCATCCGCGTTGTCGGCAACCAATTTGTCGATGCGGCATGCTATCTTGACTTTGATCCTCTTGAAGTCGGCATCAACGAACATGTTTACTACCCCGTGCTGATGGATATGCTCGCTCAAAAAGAGGCTCTTTCCGACGACGAATTCAAAAAGCTTCTGCACGACAATGTGCTTGAACTCAGCCCGAGGCATATTTTGCCCGCAGATATGATCGCCTCCGTGAGTTACCTTATGGGTCTGCCCTACGGCATCGGTTTCTGCGACGATATCGACCACCTCGGCAACCGCCGCATTCGTTCCGTCGGCGAGCTGCTCCAGAACCAGATCCGCGTCGGCTTCACAAGGCTTGAGCGCGTTGTTCGCGAGCGCATGTCCATTCAGGACGTTGAAAGCACAATGCCGATAAACCTTATCAATATTCGCCCGGTAACGGCGGCCGTCAAAGAGTTTTTCGGTTCGTCCCAGCTGTCCCAGTTCATGGATCAGACGAACCCGCTTGCGGAGCTGACTCATAAGCGCAGGCTTTCCGCTCTCGGCCCCGGCGGTTTGAACCGCGACCGTGCAACGTTCGAAGTTCGCGACGTTCACTATTCTCATTACGGCAGAATGTGCCCTATCGAGACGCCCGAAGGCCCGAACATCGGTCTTATCAACTCCCTTGCAACCTATGCAAGAATAAATAAATACGGCTTCATCGAAGCTCCCTACCGCAAAATCGACAAGGAGAACCACTGCATCCTTGACGAGATCGTTTACCTCACCGCAACCGAGGAAAACGGCAAAATCATTGCCCAGGCAAACGAACCCACCGTCCGCGGCGAGGACGGCAGAGTTTGGTTCGAAAAGGAGCGTGTCGTTGCACGCAGGCTGGATCAGATCATCGAGGTGCGCAGCACCGATATCGACTATATGGATGTTTCCGCAAAGCAGCTCGTTTCGGTTGCAACGGCAATGATTCCCTTCCTCGAAAACGACGACGCAAACCGCGCCCTGATGGGCTCCAACATGCAGCGTCAGGCGGTTCCCCTGCTTGTGACCGAATCCCCGGCTGTCGGCACGGGCATGGAATACAAGGCGGCATACGACAGCGGCGTTCTTGTTCTTAACGAAGAAGCGGGCGTTGTTCGCCATGTTTCGGCAGATAAAGTCGTTGTTGAATCCGATTCCGACAGAAGCCTGCATACCTATCGCCTCATCAAGTTCAAACGCTCCAACCAGGGCACCTGCATCAACCAGCGCCCCGTTGTCGATGTCGGCGAACATCTTGAAAAAGGTGCGGTCATTGCAGACGGCGCATCCACCAAGGACGGCGAAATTGCTCTCGGCAAGAACATTCTCATCGGGTTCATGACTTGGGAGGGCTACAACTACGAGGACGCAGTTCTCATCAGCGAACAGCTTGTTCGCGACGATGTTTACACGTCACTCCATATCGAAGAACACGAAACCGAGGCACGCGACACAAAGCAGCTCGGTGCGGAAGAGATCACGCGCGATATCCCCAACGTCGGCGAAGAGGCACTGAAGGATCTTGACGAACGCGGCATCATCCGAATCGGTGCGGAGGTTCATTCCGGCGACATCCTTGTCGGCAAAGTCACGCCCAAGGGCGAGACGGAGCTCACCGCCGAGGAACGCCTGCTCAGGGCAATTTTCGGCGAAAAGGCGCGCGAGGTTCGCGACACCTCCCTGCGTGTTCCGCACGGCGAGGGCGGCGTTGTTGTTGACGTTCGCATTTTCAGCCGCGAAAACAAGGACGAACTCTCCCCCGGCGTTCATGAACTTGTCCGCGTTTATATTGCACAGAAGCGCAAAATCTCCGTCGGCGACAAGATGGCGGGCCGCCACGGCAACAAGGGTGTTATTTCAAGAATCCTTCCCGAAGAGGATATGCCCTTCCTGCCCGACGGCACTCCGCTTCAGATAGTTCTGAACCCGATGGGCGTTCCGTCGCGTATGAACATCGGTCAGATTCTCGAGCTGCATCTCGGCAAGGCAGCAAAGGGACTTAACATGAAGGTCGCAACTCCCGTTCTTGACGGTGCGGGCGAGGACGATATCAAAATGCTGCTTGCAATGTCCAACAAGTCCAACAAGCCCATGCAGGATCTTATGAAAATGACTGCGGGCGATGTGCTGAAGCTGATTGAACTTGCGGACTCCGACCCCGTTGTCGGTGAAAAATTCCGCGAGGCATACAAACACGAGGACGGAAAGACCGTGCTTTACGACGGCCGCAGCGGTGAACCCTTTGAGAACCGTGTTTCCGTCGGATATATGTACTACCTTAAGCTGCACCACCTTGTTGACGACAAGATCCATGCAAGAAGCACGGGTCCGTACTCACTGGTCACTCAGCAGCCTCTCGGCGGCAAGGCACAGTTCGGCGGACAGCGTTTCGGCGAAATGGAAGTCTGGGCACTTGAAGCATACGGTGCGGCAAACACCCTTCAGGAAATCCTGACCGTCAAGAGCGATGACGTCGTGGGCCGCGTAAAAACTTACGAAGCCATTGTCAACGGCGAAAACGTTCCCGAGCCCGGCGTTCCCGAGAGCTTCAAGGTTCTTATCAAAGAATTGCAGTCCCTTGGTCTTGATATCAAGGTTCTGTCCGAAAATAATGAAGAAATCGTTATCGGAGAGCTTACGGACGATGACGATGTAAGAGAGTTGGGCGTCAATATTGCCGGTTATGAAGATGCACCCGGCGGCATGCTCAGAGACGATGATGTCGATGACTTTAACTTCATCGACGACGACGGTGAGGATGACGACGACGACAGCTATGAGGAAGACGAGCATGATGAATTCGACGGCTTCACCTTCGAGGACGCCGACGGTAACTACGAGGAATAAAGTAAAGTCGGAAGGGAGATAAGAACTTGTTTGAACTGACAAATTTCGATGCAATCCGAATCGGTCTTGCATCCCCCGAAAAGATCAGAGAATGGTCCCACGGTGAAGTTAAAAAACCCGAAACCATAAACTACAGGAGCCTTAAACCCGAGGCGGACGGCCTCTTCTGCGAACGTATTTTCGGACCGACGAAGGACTGGGAATGCCACTGCGGACGATATAAGCGGGTGCGCTACAAGGGCGTTGTCTGCGAAAAGTGCGGTGTTGAAGTTACGAGAGCAAAGGTGCGCAGAGAGCGCATGGGCCATATCGAACTTGCGGCTCCCGTATCCCATATCTGGTACTTCAAAGGCATACCGTGCCGCATGAAGATGCTGCTGGACATGTCCCCCCGCAATCTTGAAAAGGTACTTTACTTCGTTGCATTCGTCGTTACCGATCCCGGTGACACCCCGCTTGAATACAAGCAGCTGCTCACCGATGTTGAATACCGTCAGGCGCAGCGCGATTACGGCGCAAAGAGCTTCAAAGCGGGCATGGGTGCAGAGGCCATAAAGGAGCTTTTGCAGCAGCTCGATCTTGAAAAAACCGAAAAAGAGCTTCGTGAAGAAATCGCAAATTCCGGCGGACAGAAGCGCGTGAATGCGATTAAACGCCTTGAGGTCATCGAAGCTTTCATAAAGAGCGGAAACAAGCCCGAATGGATCATAATGGATGTTGTTCCGGTTATTCCGCCGGAAATCCGCCCCATGGTTCAGCTGGACGGCGGAAGGTTTGCGACAAGCGACCTTAACGACCTTTACCGAAGGGTCATCAACCGCAACAACCGCCTTAAAAGGCTGCTTGAGCTGCGCGCACCGGACATCATTGTTCGCAACGAAAAGCGCATGCTTCAGGAAGCTGTGGATGCACTTATCGACAACGGCAGGCGCGGGCGCCCGGTAACGGGTCCCGGCAACCGCCCGCTGAAGTCCCTTTCCGACATGCTGCGCGGCAAACAGGGACGTTTCCGCCAGAACCTGCTCGGCAAACGTGTTGACTATTCCGGTCGTTCCGTTATCGTCGTGGGTCCCGAACTCAAGATGTACCAGTGCGGTCTTCCCAAAGAGATGGCATTGGAGCTGTTCAAGCCCTTTGTCATGAAAAAGCTCAATGAGCTTGGCTATGCCCACAATATCAAGTCCGCAAAGCGCATGGTTGAGCGCGTGAAGCCCGAGGTTTGGGATGTGCTCGAAGATGTTATCAAGGACCACCCCGTTCTTCTCAACCGTGCACCCACGCTGCACAGGCTCGGCATTCAGGCATTTGAACCCGTTCTGGTTGAAGGCAGGGCGATAAAGCTTCATCCCCTTGTCTGCACCGCATACAATGCGGACTTTGACGGCGACCAGATGGCGGTTCATGTGCCCCTTTCGGTCGAAGCGCAGGCCGAAGCCCGCTTCCTTATGCTTGCGGCAAACAACATCCTCAAGCCGCAGGACGGCAAGCCCGTGGTCAGCCCCTCACAGGATATGGTTATGGGCTGCTACTACCTCACAATGCGCTGCGATGAGCTGTACGATTCCGAAATCCGCACAACGCTCAAGGCTATCATAAAGGACAACAGCTTTGTTGATGAATACGTCACCGATGAGGTCATTCACAGGGTATATGCGCTGCGCAGCAAGACAATAATCGAGGATCTTGTTGCAAGGGCAATCCGCGAGGTTCCCACGGTTGACGAGGAAGCCCTCCGCGAATATCTTGACGATTCCCGCCTTATCCGCATGTTCAACGGCGAGGGAAAGGCGTTCTCAAGCGAAAACGAGGCGATCATGGCGTATCAAACGGGCGAGCTTTCGCTCCATGCGCTTGCAAAGATTCGCCTTGAACGCGAGTTTGAAGGCAAGATTTACCGCAGGATCGTATCCACCTCAATCGGCAGGGTCATCTTCAACCACGCAATACCGCAGGATCTCGGTTATGTAAAGCGCGAGACTCTGGACGATATGTTCAAGCTTGAGGTTGATAAACTTGTTGTAAAGAAGGATCTCGGCAACATTATCGACCACTGCTTCCGCAAACACGGCCCCACGGTCACAAGCGAAGTTGCGGACAGCATAAAGGCTCTCGGCTACAAATACTCCACCCGCGGCGGTGTCACTGTCGGCTTCTGCGATATCACCGTTCCGGAGGAAAAGCACAATTTCCTTGAAGCCGCCGATGAACAGTGCGGACAGATTGACAACCTTTACCGCATGGGTCTGCTTTCCGCAGAAAACCGCCGCAAGAAGGTCATCGAAGTTTGGAAGGAAACGGAAAGCCTTGTTACCGACGCATTGATGAAGCGACTCAGCCCGATTAACCCCATCTTCATGATGGCAAACTCCGGTGCACGCGGTTCAACCAACCAGATTCGTCAGCTCGCCGGTATGCGCGGCCTCATGGCGGACCCGCGCGGACAGATCATCGAGGTTCCGATTCGTGCAAACTTCCGTGAAGGCCTCTCCGTTCTTGAGTTCTTCATCAGTTCCCACGGTGCGCGCAAAGGTCTTGCCGATACCGCACTCCGCACCGCGGACTCCGGTTACCTCACAAGACGTCTTGTTGACGTTTCCCACAACGTCATCGTTCGTGAAGAGGACTGCTTTGCGGAACGCGGCATGGCGATTGACGGCATGATTCTTGAAACCATCGGCGACGGCGACCGTCCCCTTGAACCTCTCGGCGACCGTATTCTCGGCAGGTTCACCGCAGCGGAGGTTCGCGATCCCGAAACGAACGAGCTCATCGTCGGCAAAAACGAAATGATAACGTTCGATATTCGTGACCGCATCGTTAAAGCAGGCATCACCGGCGTCAAGTGCCGCACGGTCTTCACCTGCCGCAGCGAACACGGCGTCTGCGCAAAGTGCTACGGCCGCAACTGCGCAACGGGACAGCCCGTTACCATCGGCGAAGCCGTCGGCATCATTGCAGCACAGGCGATCGGCGAACCCGGTACGCAGCTCACCATGCGTACATTCCACACCGGCGGCGTTGCAACCGCCGACGATATCACTCAGGGTCTTCCCCGTGTTGAGGAAATTTTCGAAGCACGCAAGCCCAAGGGTCTTGCGGTTATCACGGAACTCTCCGGCTCGGTGGAAATCAAGACGGACGGCAAAAAGACCGAAGCAATTATTTCCGGCGAGGACGGCGAAATCGAGAAATACCTCATTCCGTTCGGCTCAAAGCGCAAGGTTGAAACCGGCGATTTCGTTGAAGCGGGCGACACTTTGACCGAAGGTTCAATCAACCCGCATGATATCCTCAAAATCAAGGGCGTCAAGGGCGTTCAGGCTTATATGCTCCGCGAAGTTCAGGCTGTTTACCGCAGCCAGGGCGTTGAAATTTCCGATAAGCACATCGAAGTTATCATTCGCCAGATGCTCCGCAAGGTTCAGGTCGAAGATTCGGGCGACACGGATCTGCTGCCCGGCGAGCTTATCGATATCTTCAAGTTCGAACAGACGAACGACAGCGTTGTTGCGGTGGGCGGCGTTCCCGCAACCGCAAAGCGTAAGCTGCTCGGCATCACCAAAGCATCGCTTGCAACCGACTCGTTCCTCTCCGCTGCAAGCTTCCAGGAGACGACCCGCGTGCTTACCGAAGCTGCAATCAAGGGCAAGGTTGACCCGTTGGTCGGCCTGAAGGAGAATGTCATCATCGGCAAGCTCATACCCGCAGGCGTCGGCATGAAACGTTATCGTAATGTCGAAGTTGAGTTAAAGCCCGAGTCCGATAGCACGGCGGCAGCGGGCAATGCCGAATAAGCACCGCAGCCGACCACTCGTGCAGCAGCTTAATTCGGAACAGTTTTACAGTTAAAGACACGGCACCCGATAAACGGCAGAAAACTTCTGCCAAGGGCTGCCGTGTTTGCATTTGCCGCGTGCAATGCCCGAGCGGTTTCGAAATCTATCGTAAATGCCCGGAATTATTCGAAGCACATTGCGTTCGCATATCAGCAGACCAAACAGTTGAAAACTCCTTTTAAATCGCTACGAGCGGGCTTGACGTGCGGGGAAAAAAGCGGTAGAATGTATTCGGAAAAGTTTATTCGAAAGGAAGCTTAAAAATGGCTGAATTATATACAAAAACCGAGTGCAAGCTTCACGGCACACCCTACTGCGCCGCGCTGAACATGAAAAACTGTGCGGACTGCTTCGCTTCAAAGCTTGATTCGGAGCAGCAGGAGGCTCTTATTGAGGATATAGGCTATATTGCCGCTGCTCTGCCGGAGGACGGCATTGAAAGTTTCCTTGATGAACCCGAATGTATGCTTTGCAAGGGCAGTGAAAAGGGAAAGCCCGAGTTTTTTGCGCAGCTCAGCATGGGGCACGATCATCCGACGGTTGATTACTTGGATGAAAAAAGCAATAAAAAATACAAGCGCAGCACAGCCATGCTCATACCCGTGCAGCTTCCTGCCTGCCGCAAATGCCGCAGTCTGCTCATGCAGTCATATTTTGTACCGATAATTGTCGGCGTTGTGTTCGCGGCAGCGGGGCTTGTGCTGACGATAATCGAACCTGTTCGCGCAGCTCTTGCACGGTTCGGCGCAGCGATCCCCTTCCTGTTTTTCCTGATGTTTGTTTTTATCGGTATCATCGCCGAAAGTTTGCTTCGGATCACTTACACCAAGCGTGTTGAACGCAGAATGAATACCCGTGCTTCCCGCATTGCAAAGCTTTCTGTGCTCACAAAGCTGGGTTGGTTCCCTGTTCACGGGAGTGAAAACGGCATTCGATATACCTTCACCGACAAACCCCTTGAAAGCGGCATTCTGACCGGAAGAGGGCAGAGGGAGCTGCTTGACGATATTCGTTCCGAAACTTCCAAAAAGAAATAAAACTTAATCGCCGAGACGTACTCAACGTTCCGGAAACAGGCAAGGCTCAATATCAACGGCGGATTCTTTCTTCCGAGGGTTGATATTGAGCCTTTTGTTGTTGTGTGTCGGAAAAGTGACGATTTTGCGAATTAAATATGTTTGAATGAAAGTCGTTCAAAAATGCGTGTTTTTTTCGAAAAAACATTGGGAATACCGTTGACAGCGATATTGAAATCCTGTATAATATCAGCATAAGATACACAGTATGCAAAAGAACAAAAGTTCGGCCCTATGCAGTGTACTTAAATTTTAATATGCAGCATTAAAGGAGGTAACTTGTGCGAAAGTTAAAAAGAACTTTATCTTATCTTTTGATATTGATAATGTTGCTCCAGTTGTTGCTTATTCCGATGAGTGTTTCAGGTGAGAAACCTGCAGAGCCGGGTATAGTTCGGGAGCTTTGCGAGTTGCGAGGCACGAACACAGAAACATATCTCCGGACGGATGGCTTGTATGAACGCGTCGTCTTTTCCGAAGATACGTATATATCAAAGAAATACCCGAGCGCAAACTATTACACGAACGACTACCTCCGTACAGGTTGTGATGACGCCTATGAAACAAGACGCGTTTTTATAAATTTCGATATTCCGATGTATCAGATTGCAATAAATTTGCCGATAGGTTTGCACAAACAACAATGCAATCCGGGAAAAATGTGTATTATGCAGCGAGGAACGTTGATTGCTCGGATATGCTGCTTAATATGAGTCAACTTGCCGTTATCGGCGGAGACGGCACATTAACACTGAACTGGTAAGAAAGGAAGGAAGGAAGGAAAGAATATGAAAAAAATCGCAATGATTCTTTTGGCCGCACTTTTGGTGTTGAACACCTTTGCCTGCACCGGAGGCAGTGAAAAACAAGCGGTGAATCAACCGCAAGACTTGGAAAAAACGCAGCCGAAATGTTATCTTTTCTGCTCCGCAAACGGTGGACTGCAAAGCAAGGACAGCGCGGATACAGCCGTTTATGAGGGCGAGCTGATGTCGCAATGGGGCGGGTCAAGCTTTAAAGCATCCGATGCGCCGACAAAAGCTTCCGTGACCTATGGCGGAGAAACTTACACAGGGACATACAGAGGCTCGGAGTATAGAATGGGAAATTCATATATCACGCATTACTATACGGGGGATAACTGTTATGAATTCGGGATTAATTCCGAAAACGGGAAACTTGTTGGAATCAATTTCCAAACAGAGTCTTTCTATAAAAAAGAAAGTGCGGCATCGGAGTTGAGAAATGCGCGGGAACGCGCCGAAGAGGTTGCAAGGGAATGCGCCGCAAACTTCATGAACCTTGAAGAATGCGGTGAGCCCACGGTGAGCGTTGTGCCTCTTGGAGACGAGAGCGGCGCGGCAATGGATCTTTACCAGTACTTTTTTTGCAGGAAACTGAACGGCATTGAAACAAGGGCATATGTCGCCGTCCGCGTCAACTCAAGGGGTATGCTTGTTTCGTTTAGCCTTGGGGATTTGGATTCTTTCGATAAGATGGAGGCGGACAGCGCAAGATTCGACAGCCTGAATATTGAAGATGAAATTCGAAAGGCGTTTCAGAATATCCACCCCTTCCCGAACGGCACGATTGTTGAGGGGCCGGATATTGACAGAGCATTTTACGCTGTGACGCCGCAGGGAGAAACGGTGATAATAGCGGCTGCTCAGGCGACGTTTTCGCTGCAACAGACGGATGAAAACTCAACACAGGATCCGGAACCGATCGGCGCAGGATATGAGTTTATCATAAAATAGGATAAGCGTGAATCGGCGGCAGAGCGCCTTGCTGCATTGTTCCGAAGAATGATGCCGTCGCCGAAAGAGTAACGGAACACAATCGACTCGCAGACGCTGCGTTGCAGAAGTTTGTCGAGTCGATTTTTATGCCCGAAGCCGAATTTCGGAATGATATAATTTGAAGAAACCGATTTTTTCAAAAATTTTCAATAAAAAAGGGCAAATATACTTGACAATGCCTTGAATGGATGATATAATACGCTCAGTGTGTTTTTAAGCTGACATACTATGCGATTTTTGTATGGAAAATACTCCTTTCAAGGGGTTGCAAGGGGTTTTCTTTATATAAAAATAAAAATTTTATTTTAGTTAAGGAGAAACTTTCATGCCCACTATTAACCAGTTGGTCAGAAAGAGCAGGGAAAAGGTCGAATACAAGTCCAATTCCCCGATTCTGAAGCAGTGCCCTCAGCGCCGCGGCGTTTGCACCGCTGTTCGTACCATGACTCCCAAAAAGCCGAACTCCGCACTCCGTAAGATTGCCCGTATCCGCCTTACCGACGGTCTCGAGGGTACCGCTTACATCCCCGGCATCGGTCACAACCTTCAGGAGCACTCCGTCGTTCTTATCAGGGGCGGCAGGGTTAAGGATCTTCCCGGTGTTCGCTACCACATCATCCGCGGTGCACTCGATACCGCAGGCGTTGCAAAGCGTATGCAGGCTCGCAGCCGTTACGGCGCGAAGCGTCCCAAGAAGTAAGGAGGTAAACTATGCCCAGGAGAGGTTTTGTTCCCAAGAGGGAAGTTCTTGATGATCCTATTTACGGCGGCAAGCTCGTAACCAAGCTCATCAACCAGGTTATGCTCGACGGCAAACGCGGCACGGCTCAGAAGGCCTGCTACGGTGCTTTCGATATCATTCGCGAAAAGACCGGCCGTGAGCCTCTTGAAGTATTCCAGGAAGCAATGAACAACGTCATGCCCGTTCTGGAAGTCAAGGCTCGCCGTATCGGCGGTTCCACCTATCAGGTTCCCCTCGAAATCCGTGCGGAACGCCGCCAGACTCTCGGTCTGCGCTGGATCGTGCTTTATGCACGCGCAAGGAGCGAGCGCACCATGCAGGAAAGGCTCGCCGGCGAAATTCTTGATGCCTGCAATCAGCAGGGCTCCGCTTTCAAAAAGAAAGAGGACGTTCACAAGATGGCAGAAGCGAACAAGGCTTTCGCACACTTCAGGTTCTGATTTTCCGTTTTCGGAAACATCAAAGCCGCTGTCGTTTTTCGGATTTCGTTTAAAAATCCAAAAACTGCATAAACTTATTTCGAAAATTTTCAACAATGCGGAAAGGAGGATTCGGCAATGCCTCGCAAAACACCCCTTGAGATGACGCGCAACATCGGCATCATGGCTCATATTGACGCGGGCAAAACAACAACGACCGAGCGCATTCTGCTCTATACGGGCAAAATTCACCGCGCGGGCGAAGTTCACGAGGGCGCAGCCACCATGGACTACATGGAACAGGAGCGCGAACGCGGCATCACCATCACCTCCGCCGCAACAACCACCTATTGGCACGATTGCCGCATAAACATCATTGACACACCGGGGCATGTTGATTTCACTGTTGAAGTCGAACGCTCCCTGCGCGTGCTTGACGGTGCGGTTGCGGTATTCTGTGCAAAGGGCGGCGTTGAGTCCCAGAGCGAGACTGTTTGGCATCAGGCGGAACGCTACCATGTTCCCCGCATTGCCTATGTCAACAAAATGGACATCGTCGGTGCTGATTTCTTTAACGTCATGGACATGATGCGCGAGCGTTTGGGAGCAAACCCCGTCGCGCTGCAGCTTCCTATCGGCAGTGAAGCAGATTTCCGCGGCGTTATCGACCTTGTGCGCATGTGCGCAGAGGTCTATTACGACGATGACGGGTTTGACATTCGCAATGAGCCGATACCTTCGGAGTATCTTGAAAAAGCGGAGCAATACCGCACCGCTTTGATAGAAGCCGTTGCCGATGAAAGCGACGAACTGATGGAGCTTTACCTTGCGGGTGAGCCCATCCCCGAGGATCTGCTTCGCAGTGCCATAAGATCCGCAACCATCAACAACAACGCCGTTCCGACCTGCTGCGGTTCATCTTATCGCAACAAGGGCGTTCAGCCCCTTATGGACGCGATCGTTGATTATCTGCCGAGTCCCTTGGATCTTCCTCCCATTGAGGCAACGAGCAGGGACGGCAAAAAAACGATCGAGGTCACGGCGGATGATTCCGCACCGTTCGCTGCGCTGGCGTTCAAAATCGTTACCGATTCATTTGTCGGCAAGCTTGCATTTTGCAGAGTTTATGCGGGTTCGCTCAAAGTGGGTTCCGTTGTGTACAATGCAAACAAGGGCAAGCGCGAACGTGTCACAAAGCTTTTGCTCATGCACGCGGACAGCCGCACCGAGCTTGACGAAGTCTATGCCGGCGATATTGCCGCATTTGTCGGACTTCGCGAGACGGTCACGGGCGAAACGCTTTGCAGCGAAGGCAAACCGCTGCTCATGGAATCAATGGATTTTCCGGAGCCGGTGATTCGTATCGCCATCGAATCAAAAACAAAGGCAGGTCAGCAAAAACTCAGCGATGCGCTTGCAAAGCTTGCAGAGGAGGATCCCACTTTCCGTTCCTATTCGGACGAGGAAACAGGGCAGACGATCCTTGCGGGCATGGGCGAGCTGCATCTTGACATAATCGTTGACAGACTCATTCGTGAGTTCAAAGTCGAGTGCCGTGTGGGCAAACCGCAGGTTGCATATCGCGAAAGCATCACAAAAACCGTTCGCACCGTCGGCAGCTACATCCGACAGAATGCGGGCAAGGGTGTTTACGGCCACTGTGCCGTTGAGTTTGCGCCCGGCGCGCCCGGCAGCGGGTTTGTGTTCGAAAATGCCGTTCCGCCTTCCGTGCTTCCGCCTGAATACGTTAAGGCTGTTGAAGAAGGCATTCGCGAGGCATCGCGCAGCGGTTCGCTGGGCGGATACGAAGTCGTTGATTTTTCCGCAAAGCTTGTTGACGGCAGCGTGAACGAGCTTGAATCATGCGAACTTGCATACAAAATTGCGGGAAGTCTCGCATTCCGCGAAGCGTGTGAAAAAGGCGGCTCCGTGCTGCTTGAACCGTTCATGAAGTGCGAAATTGTCGTTCCGGATGAGTTCTTGGGCGATGTTATGGGCAACATCACGGCGCGGCGCGGCAGAATCGACGGGGTTGAAATGCGCGCGGGAGGTCAGCAGTGCATCAATGCGCTTTGTCCCCTCAGCGAAATGTTCGGCTATGCAACGGATCTGCGTTCAAGAACGCAGGGCCGCGGAAGCTTCACAATGCATTTCGACCACTATGAAGAGGTTGCCAAGAACCTTGTTGACAAAATCCTTGGCATTATCTACCAGTAACATCGGAGCTTCCGACAGCGGCAAAAGGGCTTATTCAGCCGGTCTCGCCGAAAAATCCCGACTTTGCGAGAATATATCTGTCGGAGCACCGTGATACACCGACATCCCCTTATTGCAAAAGCGATGCAATTGGGATATAATTATTTGAGAGAATAAACTATTAAATCCATCAGGAGGAATTCACAATGGCAAAGCAGAAGTTCGAAAGAACCAAACCCCATGTAAACATCGGCACCATCGGTCACGTTGACCATGGCAAGACCACCCTCACCGCTGCAATCACCATGGCTCTCTCTCAGCAGGGCCAGGCTGCAGCAATGCGTTACGATGAAATCGACAAGGCTCCCGAAGAGAAAGCCCGTGGTATAACCATCAACACCGCTCACGTTGAATACGAGACCGATCACCGTCACTATGCACACGTTGACTGCCCCGGCCACGCTGACTATGTTAAGAACATGATCACCGGTGCAGCACAGATGGACGGCGCAATCCTCGTTGTTTCCGCAGCGGACGGCCCCATGCCCCAGACCCGTGAGCACATCCTGCTCGCTCGTCAGGTCGGTGTTCCCTACATCGTTGTTTTCATGAACAAGGTTGACCAGGTTGACGACGAAGAGCTCCTTGAGCTTGTTGAAATGGAAATCCGTGAGCTGCTCTCCAGCTACGACTTCCCCGGCGACGAGATCCCCATCATCAGGGGTTCCGCTCTGCGTGCTCTCGAAGCACTCACGGCAGGCAAGGTCGCAAAGGAAACCCCCGAGTGCCAGTGCATTTTCGAGCTTATGGATGCTGTTGACCAGTACATTCCCGAGCCCGAGCGTGCTTCCGACAAGCCCTTCCTTATGCCCGTTGAGGACGTATTCACCATCACCGGCCGCGGCACCGTTGCAACCGGTCGTGTTGAGCGCGGTGTTGTAAAGGTAAACGATCCCGTTCAGATCGTCGGTCTCCGCGAAACCAAGCAGACCGTTGTTACCGGCGTTGAGATGTTCCGTAAGCTCCTCGATCAGGCGATCGCAGGCGACAACATCGGTGCTCTTCTCCGCGGTATCCAGAGGTCCGAGGTTGAGCGTGGTCAGGTTCTGGCAAAGCCCGGTTCCATCCACCCCCACACTCACTTCAATTCCGAGGTTTACGTTCTGACCAAGGAAGAAGGTGGCCGTCATACCCCCTTCTTCTCCGGCTATCGTCCCCAGTTCTATTTCAGGACCACCGACGTTACCGGCGTTATCAAGCTCCCCGAGGGTGTTGAAATGGTTATGCCCGGCGACAACATTCGCATGGAAATCGAACTCATCACTCCCATCGCAATGGATGCAGGTCTTCGCTTCGCTATCCGTGAAGGCGGCAGAACCGTTGCTTCCGGCGTTGTTTCCAGCGTTATTGAATAATCTCAGGTAGTTTGCCTGTTTAGTGCAGGTAATTTTTCCCTGATAAGGCAAGCGGCTGCCCGTTGCGGGCAGCCGCTTGCTGTTATAGTCAACATAACGGTACATATCGAGTGAGCAAAAACGCAGAAATCATATTTTGCCCGTGCACAAAGTCAATCAGGCCGCTGTTTGATTATTCCCCGTTTGCGGCAGCATCAACAACATGCATCCACAGCCTGCGTATGGATTTTTCGGCTTTTCGGCACATCTTCGGAACACCCAAGGCTTTAAAAAGCAATATGCGCACTTTGTCCGCCGCAAGTCCGACAGCCAAGATAACTCCTGCCGAGGCAAGCACGGCGAACGGGATAAGCGGGAACGGAAGCCGCCCGATAAAAGCAAAACGATTGCCGATAACGTGTTCGAACACGAGCGGCGAAACATGCAGCAGGTAAACGCCGAATGCGGCGGGTGCAAACAAAACGGCAAATTCGGTGAGCTTGCGGCCGGGCTTAAAACGGACAAAAGCGACTAACAGCGCAGCGGCGCAGAGCAACACCGTCGGGGAGGTGTCCCGCACGAAAAGACTTCCCGGAACAAAGCGGAGCAGCCTGTCGCCTGTAATTTTAAAAAGTGCGGTGAACACGGCAGCAGAGACGTAAATCAAAAGAGCTTTTTTTGACGACATGCTTTCGGGAACGCGAAGTTTCTTCATTGCCGCACCGAAGATATACAGCACACCGAGCCAAAGCGGGGAGTGCCCCCCGACAAGAGCAAGGGGATCTTTTTTCCAAAAGGAAGCAAATGTATCATACAAACTGAAAACCGCAATAAGCATAATGCAGAGCGAAACAAGTGCGCGGCGATTCAGCCTGCGAACAAGCGCATTCAGCAGCGGAATGAAGAAAAACATGCCGATATATGCCGTGAAATACCAATACTGTTTTGAAGTCACGGGCAGAAATGCGTCCGCAAAATCCGAAACGCCGACGGAACCGACGCCCGCAATGCAATAAACCGTTGTAATTATCACCGAATAAAAAACAACCTGAAGCCAAAGCTCAATGCAGCGGGCAAGACGCAGAGGCTTCGGCCTGTCCGAATAACCGACATAGCCGCTGATGAGCGCATAACAATTCACGGCGCAGTATGCGGCGGCTTCCAGCAGCCAAACTGTTGAATATGCAGCAAGGTTCCCTTCGGAGGCAGTGATAACACCGCCTTTTTTTAAAATATGCAGCACCGCCGCAAGCAGCATTGCAAAAATCCGCAGAAGCTCAATGCCGTGATTCCGCTCGGAATGCGGCGTGGGGTTCAATTCAGTGTTTATTTCCATAAATACATTTCCATAATTGATTTTTATTTAGGCATAATGCAGACCTGCCGACAGTACGCCTTGCGGAAAATGCTATCATAAATTCGGGATAAAAGCAAGCAAATAAAATGAACGGCACGGATTTTGTCCGCACCGTTCATCCCGTAAGTTATCGATTGCGCTTATATATAACGCTTATGCAATGCAACGCTCATAAACTGAGCTTATGCAATGCAACGCTCATAAAC